>OBAE01000003.1_pt1 | contig 578507 bp, 564 predicted proteins | sample 1517641 | NCBI WGS metagenome assembly OBAE01 (sample SAMN04571701, study PRJEB22368) | human gut metagenome | biome: human gut; material: stool | host: Homo sapiens | place: Luxembourg | collected 2012-08-30 | reverse complement strand
GGGTTTTAAAAGAACGTTCTTTTTATAAAGTGTCTATTTTTACTTGACCACTTCACTAACTAGTACTTTTATTCATTTTCATCTTCTTTTGTTAAGGTTTTCATATATTTATCATACATTTTCTTTAGTTCTTTATCTTCAAATTTTAAACCTTTACTTTCACGCCAATCTCTTAAACGTTTATAGTAAGTAGTTGTACTTGAATCCTCTTTAATTTTTTCATCAGCAAGAGTTTGTCTGATTGTTGACTCTAAATCATCTTTTTTCTTTTTATCTTTTTCGTCAACCTTTAAAATTATTTCGTAACCATATTTTGTTTTTACTGGTTCTTTACTATATGCTCCTTTTTTTAATGCTGCAGCAGCACTTACAAAGTTTTCTTCGAAATCATCATCCATGTTGAAGTATCCTAAGTTTCCACCTTTACTGGCAGTTCCTTTATCATCAGAATATTTTTTTGCAAGTTTTGCAAAATCTTCGCCATTATCTAACTTTTTAATGATTTCTTCGGCTTTCTTTTTTGCTTCATTTTCTTTTTTAGTTTTAGTTTCTTCTGAATCACTATCTTTTGCATTTGATTTTATTAAAATATGGCTAGCTTTAACGTCACCAATTACTTTTGTATCATAATAAGTAGTTACTTCTTCATCTGTTACTACTTTTTCTTTAACATAATCTTTGATAGCTAAGTCTCTTTTATAGTCTAGTGAAAGCATTGATTTCAATTCATCTACACTTTCAACATTGTATACTTGCTTTATTATTTGTTCAAATATTTGATCATTACTACCATATGTTTTTTTAATTTCTTCTATTTGATTTTCGATAGCTTTTGTTTCAGTTTCATCAGTTTTATAAGTAGTATCAAGTAATTGATGATCTATATTATCAATTAATGTTTTAACAGCGTATTTTTCTTTCATTTCACTATATAAGTCATCTGCTGATATTTTATAGTTATCTACTTTAGCTACTAACTCTTCACCATTTTTTAATTTAGCAGCACCACATCCTGTTAATAGGCTAATTGCCAAGACAGTAGTGATACCATAGATTATTTTTTTCTTCATATTGTCCTCCTATGTGCATACTTATCATAACATAAAAATATTAATAATTTCAATAATTTGGGTCAGTTTAATCACATATTTTCAACTAATGCCATACAATAATGTGAATACCAATAAAAAGGAGGAAAGAATATGGGAAATTGTGTTTCATCATCTGCAATCGTTTTAGTACTATTTATTTTATTAATAATCATTTTAGGTGCATACATTTAAGGGAGGTGTTTTAATGTCTTGTCCAGAAACAAATACTACAACAACTTGTTGTAGAAGAAGCGGTAATGGATATGTATTTATAATAGTTTTATATATCTTACTTGCTATTATTTTAGGCTGCTCAGCTCAAAATACATATTATTAAGTTATTAAGAGTATTGCATAAATGCTCTTTTTTCTTGGCATAATAAATATTAGGTGATATTTATGTATTATTATATAAATTCCTTTTATTTATACAGTTTTTTGGGATATATTTATGAAAATTTGTTATATTTAATAATAAAGGGTAAATTTTTAAAGAATGTACTTTATGAACCAATTAAACCTATTTATGGTATAGGAGTAATAATAATTATAATTATTGAGAGATTTATTTTTAATAGAATAAAAGTATCAAAGCGATTAAAAATTTTTCTTGTATTTATAACAACTATAGTTGTATTAACTGCTTTAGAGGGGATATCTGGTGTTATTTTAGAAAAATTGGTACACAAAGTTTTATGGAATTATTCAGATATGAAGTTTAACTTTGGAAAATATATTTGTCTGGAAGTAAGTTTTGTGTGGGGCATAATGTCTATTGTATTTCTTTATGTTTTAAAACCATTTTTTGATAAAGTATTAAAAAAAATACCAGTTTGGTTTAGTAATATTATGTTGATTATTACTATTACTGATATTTTACTTTCATTAATTATTAGAAGTTAATTTTTGATAGATTTTTTCTACGTCCATTTTTTCTTTTAGTGGATTATTTTTGTCGTATCTTGGAATTAGATGGATGTGATAATGTTTAACATCTTGACCGAGAAAATTATTTTGACTAATAGTTAAGCCATCAATACCCAATTTTGTCTTTAATAGTGGATATAGTTTTTCTTGTATTACTTCTAAGGCATAGCCAATAAAGTCTTTATCTATATCAAGAACTGTAACATAATGTTTTTTTGGTATTAATAATACATGTCCATTACTGTTAGGATTAATATCTAAAAAAGCATAGACCTTATCATCTTCATATATTTTTTTTGAGGGAATTTCACCATTCATTATTTTACAAAATAAGCAATCGTTCATATTTATCTCCTTTAATTTAAATATTTTATAATAACATTGTATTTATTTAAAATAGTTCTATTATTATTTATAATAGCATTGCTAATAACTGGACTATTTTCTTTAATTATATCAGATTTTATAATTATATTTAAGGTATTTGTATAATTTGTATTATCTATAAATGTTAAATTGTATTCTTTAGCTAAAATATTATTTTGTTTGAAGTAAGTATCCAAGTTTTGTAATTCCGTATTTATAGTGTGTTCTGTAAGAGGTGTTTTTTTTGTTATGTTTATTGTATAAAGAGGCAATTGGTATTCTTTTTTTAATAGACTTTCTTTTATAATATCATTGCAGTTGTTAAGTTTTGTATTAAAAGAAATGGATATTTTATCAATACCTAGGGTATCTTTATTGATTTTTTTGGTTATATTTTTATTTAGATATTTGGTAATATTGTTACTTAATGTTTTTCCTTCTACATAATCTTTTTGGTAAGTAGAAGTTATTTTTTTGTTCTTATACTTTATGTAGAAATATAAATCGTTATTATTTTTATTAGTTATTTTTTTAGAATAGGTATTTTCTTGGAATTTTGTGTCTCCTATATTTATGTCATTTATAATGCTGTTATAATTATTATCAATATATTCATTTAATTTGGTGTCTACTTTTTTTAATTTCATTTTTGGACTAATTTCATTTATTGTTATTAGTCCTAGCGATAGAATGATAATTAAGAAAAATATTCCCATTTGGATTATTAAAGTATTTTGTTTTTTATTCATGATATCCTCCTACTTTATTTTAACATAATTTATATAAATTTAAATAATTTTATTGTTTATACTTTTAAAGTGTGGTATCATGTTGATAATAGGTGGTGGCTAAGAAGATGAATGAGTCAATTAATAATAATGTAGAAAATAAAAATATTTTGTTTGCAACAGGTAATGTTAGTCAGGAGGGATATCCGACTGCTAAATGTATCTTTGTAAAACCAGGTGAAAATAGATCTGATGAATTGAAGGATAAACCTTTATATTTGGTTTCTGATACTGGGATGGAAAGTCCTTATTTTGTTGTTACTCCTAATGTTTTGGAAGCTTTAGGTAGAGTTGATAAAACTAGTTTAGGAGTTATAAGCCTTGATGATAGAATATTAGTACCAATGAATAATTCTAGTATTGTAAAGCTTACTAATGAATATTATGCATGTAATAAGGCTAGTAGTGTTTATGAAATAGAAGAAATTAAGAGTGATCCTATTAAGGCTCAAGAGAATGCCTCTGTTGCTAACGAAATAAAAAACAGTATTACTAATGTTAGTGGAACTGATATAGATTTTGTTTGTAATGATTTTTATAGTAAAAATGATATATATAAAATAGATAATAATACTTTCTCTTTATTGTGTAGTGATGTTAGTTTTGTTGGTGTTACAACTGATGGGGCAATTTATGCACATACAAATAATGTAAATGATGAAGTTATTACGGTTAAGGAATCTTTAAATAAGAGTGTAGAAGTACCAAATGAAAGTGATACAGTAGAAAATGATACAATAGAAAGTAAACCTGTTGAAATGCCATCATTAAGATTTACTAATATAGAAGAAAAACCTCTTGATACTCTAACTACAGAAAATAGTATTGATGAGGTTAAGGATGGTGCTCCTAAATTAATTAATGAAAGTATGGCAGAGGAAAGTGCGAAAGAGACTAGTGCTAATTTCTTTGATGATGCAAGTGAAAATATCTCTTCTACTGAGGAAGATTATGCTTTTACTCCTGAGACTAGTGCTTCAAGAGATGGCGATACATTGGCGACTGTTTCACAAATCGTTGGGGCTGTAAAAAATAGATTAAATGAGAGTGCAGAAGAGTTAAGAGATAAAGATCAAATTATTAACAATTTAAAGCGTGAATTGGAGTCTAGCAAAGTAGAAATACATACTATGCATAAAAGATTAGAACTTTTAGAACAAAAGAATACTGCTCAAGATAAACAAATTAATTCAATGAAGAAAGAAAATATTGAATTGAAAAATACTAATAAAGAGTTAGAATCTGCTAATGATGAGTTAAAGAATTCAATGAATAAGATTGTTGATGAATTTAGTAGTTTGATAGATAATACTAATACTTCGGTATTTGATTATAAAAAAGTTGCTTAGGCTTTTAGGAAGGGTAATTATTTACCCTTTTTTTTAATGTGAAAAAGTGTTAAAATAATATTGCTTTATAGATTTCTACAAAAAAAGTGCAAAATTTATTTTATAATTTAAGAGAGGTGAGATAATGTTAGAAATTAAGGACTTAGATGTTAAAGTAAAAAACGAAGATAAAGTTATTTTAAATAAATTATCTCTTAATATAAATAAGGGTGAGGTTCATGTAATTATGGGACCTAATGGTACTGGTAAAAGTACTTTGTCAAAAGTTATTACAGGATATTATAAATATGAGGTAACTGGAGGAGATATTTTATTTGAAGGAAAAAGCATTTTAGATTTGACTACTGATGAAAGAGCTAGACTAGGAATATTTTTAGCTATGCAAGATCCAATATCTATAGAAGGACTTAGTAATAGTGAATTTTTAAAGACTGCTATTAGTGAGACAACAGGAGAAAAAGTTGGGTTATTTGAATTTATTAAAACATTGGAAAAAGAAATGAAGAATCTAAAACTAAATGAGAGTATGCTTCACCGTTCTTTAAATCAAGGCTTTTCTGGTGGAGAAAAAAAGAAAAATGAAGTTTTACAATTAAAATTACTAAAACCTAAATTTATTATTTTAGATGAACTAGACAGTGGTCTTGATGTTGATAGTTTGCGAATTGTATGTGATAATATCAACAGTTACTTAGAAGAAAATAAGGATACATCAGTACTTATTATTACACATTACCCTAGAATTTTAGATTACATAAAACCAAATTATGTACACGTCATTAAAGGTGGAACTATCGTTAAGACCGGAGATATTTCTTTAGCAGATACTATTGAAAAAAATGGTTATGATAGTATAAATGAAGTAAGAAAAGAAGAAAATTATGCATAAAATGATATTAGAAAATGAAGATATTATTCTTGACGACAATACTGTTTTAGACGTAAAAGGCGATGTAGTGTTATATTTATATGGTAGTGGAAAAGTAACTTTAAATATAGCAGATAATAGTATGGTTACTGTTTATCATGTTGGGGTTGATATTTGTAATAATATTGTTGTTAATTTAAATGGTGACAATTCTCAGGTTTTATATAATTATGATGTTGTAAACTATAATGACAATAAATTTTCAATGACTATTAATCATAATCATGATAATACAATTAGTAATGTATATAATCACGGAGTAAATGTTTTAGATAATGTTTTAGATTTTAATGTAACTGGTGTAGTGTTAAAAGATATAAAGGGTTCTATTTGTAATCAGGAAAACAGAATAATTAATATAAATGATGGTAAATCAACTATTTGTCCTAATTTATTGATAGATTCTTATGATGTAGTTAGTTCACATGCTGCATATATTGGAAAATTTAGTGACGATGTTTTATTTTATTTGATGAGTAAGGGAATAAATAAGAAGAAGGCCTATGAGCTTTTAATACTTAGTTTTCTATTACCAGAAGGTATAGAGAAGGAAAAAATAGAGAATTTTATCTTAGAAGTAAAAAAGATATAGGAGGTGATTTTATGAATAGGGAAGATTTTCCTATGTTAAAGCAGGATATTGTTTATTTTGACAATGGCGCAACTACTTTAAAACCACAATGTGTTATTGATAAAATGGTTGACTATTATTCTAATTATACTTCTAATATTCATCGTGGTGATTATAATGCGGCAATTAGAACAAATCACGAATATGATTCAACAAGAGAAGTTGTAAGAGATTTTGTTGGAGCTCTTGATCAAAAAGAGATAATTTTTACTAAGGGTAGTACAGAAGCTTTGAATATGATTGCTTTTGGATTCCTTAAAAAGAATTTAAAACCAGGTGATGAAATATTAATAAATAAGGCAGAACATGCTAGTAATGTGTTACCTTACATGGTTTTAGAAAAAGAAATAGGTATTAAGGTTAAATATGTTCCACTTGATGAAAATCATGAAATTACGGTTGATAATGTTTTGAAATCTATAACAGATAAGACTAAAGTAATAGCGATGGCTTATGTGAGTAATGTAGTTGGAGATATTCGCCCTATAGAAGAAATAGGTAGAATTTGTGAAGATAAAAATATATATTTTATTGTTGATGCTTCACAAGCTGTAAGTCATATTGAAGTTAATGTAGAAAAGTGTAAAATGTCATTTATGGCTTTTTCTGCCCACAAAATGATGGGTCCTACTGGTGTTGGTGTTTTATATGGTAAGTATAATTTATTAGAGAAAATGGAACCACTACAATATGGTGGCGGAATGAATCAATATTTTGAAGAAGATGGTACATATGAATTAAAGAGTATTCCAACAAGATTTGAAGCTGGTACACCACCAATTGCGGAAGTAATAGGTTTGAAAGAAGCAATTTTATACATAAACAAAATAGGGGTTAATAAAATTCATGAACATGAATTAAAATTAAAGAAATACTTAATCGATGAGATGCAAAAAATCGATAACATTATCCTATATAATAAAACCAGTGATAGTGGAATTGTTATTTTTAATATAGAAGGTGTTTTTAGCCAGGATACTTCAGTCTATTTAAATTATTATAATATTTCAATACGTGCAGGAAATCATTGCGCTAAAATGTTAAAAGATGATTTAAATATTAAAAATACATGTCGTGTAAGTATGTATATATATAATACTGTAGAAGATGTGGATAGATTACTTGAAGCACTTAGAAATAGTAAGGATATTTTTAAAATAGTTATATAGAGGTGAAATAATGGAAATACTAGAGGATAAAGAACTAAGACGTGAAATAATTTTAGATAATTATCAAAATCCTATGAATAGGGGATTGATTAATGATACTCATTATATAAAAGAAAATACAAATAATGAATCTTGTATTGATAATATTGATATTCAAATAAAGGTTACGAATGATACAATAGAAGATATTAGATTTGATGGGGAGGCTTGTGCTATTTCAACTAGTGCAACTTCTATTATGATAAGAACATTGATTGGTAAAAGTGTAAGTGAAGCAAGAAAAATACTACAAAATTATGATAATATGATTGAAGAGAAGGAATATGATAAAGAATTATTAGGAGAATTAAATGTTTATGATGAAATCTATAAACAACCTAATCGTAAAAAATGTGCTCTTTTACCAAGAGATGCAATAGTAAAAATGTTGAATAGATTGGATGAGGTTTAATGGAAATCAAAGGATTAAGTGATGATAATATATTAAAAATCTCACATATAAAAGAAGAAGATGAATGGGCTTTAAAATATAGAATAGATAGTTATCATAATTTTTTAAAATTAGGTTTGCCTGATTTTGGCCCTAAGATTGAGCTTGATTTTGATAACATAATTTATTATAAGTCTCGTCAAGAATCTGAGATTAAAAATAATTGGAATGATATTAATTGTAGTGTTAAAAATGAATTAGACAACTTGGGAGTTCTTGAAAGTGAAAAACATTTGGATGGTATAGGTGTACAGTATGAGAGTGAAGTAATATATCATAATATGTTATCAGAATTGGAAGAGAAAAATGTTATTTTTACATCTATTGAAGTTGCCATGAAAAAATATCCAGAATTAGTAAAAAAGTATTTTGGCAAGATTGTTTCAAATAATGAAAATAAGTTTGCTGCTTTAAATGGAGCAGTATTTAGTGGAGGTAGTTTTATTTATATTCCGCCAAATACTACGTTAGATAGACCTTTGCAAAGTTACTTTAGAATTAATAGTCGTAATATGGGACAGTTTGAAAGAACTTTAATTATTGTAGATGACAATAGTCATTTGCACTATGTTGAGGGATGTACAGCTCCAACTTATAGTGATTCATCACTTCATGCAGCAGTCGTAGAGATTTATGTTGGTAAAAATAGCAGTTGTCGTTATAGTACTATTCAAAACTGGGCTCCTAATGTATATAATTTAGTTACGAAAAGGGCTTTGGTGGATGAAAATGGTGTAATGGAGTGGATTGATGGTAATATAGGGTCAAGGCTTACTATGAAATATCCTTGTTGTGTACTTAAGGGTGATAACTCTAAAGGAACTTGTATTACGATTAGTGTTGCTTCAAAGACACAAGAACAAGATAGTGGTGCTAGAATGATTCACTTAGGTAAAAATACTACTAGTAATATAATTTCAAAGAGTATCGCACAGTCTGGTGGTAATAGTACCTATAGAGGAAAAGTTAGGATCACTAAAGGCGCTACTGGATCATCAGCTATGGTAAAATGTGACACTTTAATTTTGGATAGCATTTCAAAAAGTGATACAATTCCTGTAAATATTTGCGAAAATGAAAGTAGTAATATTGAACATGAAGCAACAGTTTCTAAGATTAGTGAGGATAATTTGTATTATATGATGTCACGAGGAATTTCTGAAGAAAGAGCGACGGAATTAATTGTTTTAGGTTTTCTAGATAAGTTTAGGCAAGAATTACCAATGGAATATGCAGTAGAATTAAATCAACTTATAAAGAGAAATTTATAAAATATTATTATTTATATAACTAGATTTGACAAATTTCTGTTAGGGAAATTTGTTTTTTTGTTTTTAGAATACAAAAAAGCTGGCAAAATGTTTCCTTTGACTATTATTTTATTATCAGTAAAATATGTCGCGAAAGGAGGGAAATGTATGCTAAACCAAGTTGTACTTGTAGGTAGACTTGTAAGAGATGTCGAAGTTAAGAGCAATGACAATAATAAAAAATTTTCATTTATTACCTTGGCTATTCCAAGAAGTTTTAAAAATCATGATGGAATTTATGAAACTGATTTTGTAGAGTGTATTTTATGGAATAATGTTGCTAGTAACACGGCGTCTTATTGTAAAAAAGGCGACATAATAGGTATCAAAGGAAGAATTGAATCTAGAATATTAGAAAAAGAAAATAATAAATCCATTCTTCAAGTAATAGCGGAAAAAGTGACTTTTTTATCTTCAAAACCTACACAAGAATAAAAAATTACAATTAGTTAACTTTAAACAATTACATCATACGAATCTTTATAATGAACTTGTAAATACTAAGTAACAGAGGTGGTATGGTGTTATTAGGAAAGCGAATAAAAGAACAACGTAAGAAAATGAATCTTACACAAGAAGAATTAGGCCATTTAATTAATGTTACTAAGGTTAGTATTTGCTGTTATGAAAATGGAACAAGAACTCCTACTTTAGAAACTCTAAAAGTTCTTGCAGAAACGTTTAATGTGGATATTAATTATTTACTTGGTAATGATAGTTATGAAATTGCTGATGGTGATAATTCATATGGTATATATATGTCTCAAGAAGAAATTACTTTTATTAAAGAGATTAGAAAAAATAATAATATTCATAAGATGATGATTGATGATCCTAAAAGATTTGTAGAACTTATTAATAAAAAAATAAATTAAAACTACTTTAGAGTAGTTTTTTTCTTTGTTTATTGTTATTATTAAGATAGGTGATTAAGGTGGATATAGTATTTAGAAAAGCAAAAGTTATAGATTTAGATGGAATTAATACTTTGATTGGTGATGTTTTTAAACATCATCTAGATGAGGTTAATAACAATTTAGACATGTTTAATTTAGTGGGTGTTCATAATAATATAGTAGTGGCCCATTTATATGTTACTAAGATTTATAACGCTATTACTAAAGAAAATTGGTATAAAATAGACGATCTATGTGTAAAGGAAGGTTATAGAGGCCTTGGTATTGGAACAAAATTATTAGAGGAATTAGATCAGGTGGCAAAGAGTGATAATATTAGTTATTTAGAATTAACTTCTAATAAAAAAAGGTGTGCGGCCCATAAATTATATCAGAAGAATAACTTTAAAATTATCGAAACAGATTTATTTAGAAAGGAGATAAATTAATGATAGTTGATATTATAGATAAAAAAAGATTAGGATTAGAACTTGAAACAGATGAGCTCAAAACTATTTTTAATGGATATTTGAAGGGAGATGTTCCTGATTATCAGATGAGTAGTTTACTTATGGCTATTTGTATAAATGGGATGAGTGAAAGAGAAATTTTTGATTTAACTAAAATATTTATTGATAGTGGTGAAGTTCTTGATTTTTCAAGTATTCCAGGAATAAAGGTTGATAAGCATTCTACTGGTGGTATAGGTGACAAAACAACTTTAGTTATTGTTCCTATTGTGGCATCATTAAAAATACCTGTAGTTAAAATGAGTGGTAGAGGGTTAGGATATACTGGAGGTACTATTGATAAACTCGAATCTATTCCTGGTTTTAGAACTAACTTATCTGATCAAGAAATTTTTAGTAGTGTTTCTAAGGTAGGTGCAGTTATAACATCTCAAACTAAAAATTTAGTTGCACTTGATAAAATGGTATATGCTTTAAGAGATGTTACTGCGACTGTTTCATCTATTCCTTTAATAGCAGTTAGTATTATGAGTAAAAAAATAGCCTCTGGTGCTGATAAAATTATGTTGGATGTAAAATATGGAAATGGAGCACTTATTCATGATAAAGATGATGCTTTAAAACTTGCGCAACTTATGAAAAAAATCGGTGAATATTATGGTAGAGAAGTTCGTTACATTTTATCAGATATGAATATGCCTCTTGGTTATAATATAGGTAATAGTCTAGAGGTAATTGAGGCAGCACAAGTATTAAAAAATAATGTAAGAGGTCATTTGTTTGATGTTTGTGTTGAGTTAGCTAGTAATATGGTTAGTATGGGTAAAAATATAGATCTGACTACAGCTAGAAAGATGGTAATAGAAGTTATTGAAAATGGTGATGCTTACAATAAATTTATCCAAATAGTAACTAATCAGGGTGGAAATATTTCTTCTGTAAAAATAAGTAATAAAGTATCAAAAATAATTTCGCCTAAGAATGGTGTTGTAGAAGGAATTAGTGCAATAGAAATAGGGAAAATATCTTTGGGATTAGGAGCTGGAAGGAAAGAACTTACTGATAAAATAGATTTTGGTGTAGGAATTAGTTTAAATGTTCAAATTGGAGATAAAATAAAAAAAGGTGATGTTATTGCGACAATCTATGGTGATGATAATTATCAAATTGACAATTTTGACAGTGTATTTAAAATAATTTAAAAAATAACTTTAAAAAGAGAAGTTTTGTGTTATACTATAGTTAAATATAAAGATAAGGAGAATTGTGATGAAAAAGAAAAATTTTAGATTAGATGGTAAGTCTGGTGCTTCAATTATTCTTGGTGTTTTAGTATGTTTCTTTATGGTTACTGTTTTCGCTTTTAGTAATAAATTGAAGACTAGTTATGCTTTACCAACAAATTTAGATGCTAAAGATATTAGTGAAGTTAAGACAAAATTAACACCTATTAATATAGCTGCTGGTTCTAAATTTGCAGATAGCGTTGTTATGGTAAATAAATTTACTTCAGAATTTAGCAAAGATAATGTTAACTATGTTGTTGATATGTTCTGTTTGGAACATGAAAAAGGTATGCCTGATGCTACTAAGTATGTTAAAGTAACTAATTCCGATAGTTATGTTGATGCAGGAATTGCTAATATTGTTAATAGAGCTTATGCAAGTGCTAAAGAAACTGTTAGTGGTTCAAATACTGTAATTACATTATCAAATGATGAATATTATATAGCTCAATCTGCTATTTGGATTTATCAAGAAATTTTAAATGCAAAAAATGCTGATATTGCAAAAATGTGGACTTCAGTTCAAGCATTAAAAGATACAAATGCGACTGCTAAAGCTATATATGATTATGTTGATAGCGCAAAGAATGTTAAATCTTCTAATTTAACTAATTCTATTAAATTATCAGATGGTAATCCAGAACTTAAATTAAGTGCGGATAAAAATTATTATGAAACTGGAGTTATGAGTGTAGCAGTTACTACTGCTGTTAATACTGAGTTCTCTGGATTCAAATTTACAATTAATTCTAATAATTATACTACAACTGTAGTAGATGAAAATAATAATGAAATTACTGATTTAGCTACAATTGCTACTGGTAAAAAGTTTAAAATAAGAGTTGCAACAACTAATTTAAATGCTGGTAATGAAGCAACAATTACAGGAGATATCTCAGGTGTGTTTACAACTCATACATTCTTAGCATACCAAGATCAAGATAATCCAACAGAGTCACAGATTGCTTTATTAGTAACTAATAATTATAAAGAAACTACAGTACCATTAAAATTAAATATTAAAGTTCCTGATACTGGTTCAAATTATTCTAAGTATATTTATATAGTTGGTACATTAGTATTAGTTATAGGTTTATCTGTAATTTATGTTAATACAAAAACAAGAAAAGAACAATAAACGTAAACAAGGGATTAAGAGGAGTCAAATTTTATTGTTTGGCTCTTTACTTGTATTTATTGGTATTATTACATTGTCCTATGGACATTTAAAAGTTTTAAAGGAACTAATCTATGAAAATGTAAGATTATCACTTATAGATACTAAAGAAGAAAAAAAAGAGGTAAAAAAAGAGGATGATAATCCAATAGTTCAGGAGACTCCTGTACAAGAAGAGAAGGTACAACAACCTAAAGTTTATTATAATTATATAGGATATTTAGAAATACCTAAAATTAAATTAAAGAGAGGTTTTGTTGATAGAAACTCTAAATACAATAATATTCAATATAACGTTACTATTTCTGATGTTGCTAATATGCCAGATGTAGATAATGGAAATTTTATTTTATATGCTCATTCAGGAGATGCATATATAGCTTATTTTGCCTTTTTATATAAGTTAAATATTGGTGATTATGCTTATGTTACTTGGAATAATCAAAAATACACATATCAATTAGTAAAAAAAGAGGATTTACCTAAAACGGGAGTATTAGAAATTAATAGACCTAATACTAATACAAAAGAGTTGACACTTATTACATGTACTAAAGATAGTGATAGTCAACAATCTGTTTATTATTTTGATATAAGATAAAAAGGAGTGGTAAAATATGTATATAGATTTATCTTTATTTGATAGATTAAAGATAGTTTTAAAGTATTTTACCTCTTCTTTTATGTCTATTGAATTAATTGTAATAGTTTTGTGTTTATTCTTATTTTTATTTTTTAATTTAAAACGTAACAAAAAAAGTGTAAACATATTTGTGCCAGTTGTTGTTTTATTATTTTTGGCTTTTGTTTCTATGGGATTTCACGAGTATGCTATAGCAGCAATAAATGAAGTTGTTAAATTTTTAATAAATTATTATTATTTTCCTTCAATGTCTTTTTATTTCGTAATTATGTTATTTACTACTATTTATTTAATTTATATAGTTTACAGTAATAAGTACTCTGATAGATTTAAAATATTTAATTATATATTTTGCTTTATTTTATATGTTTTCTTTGTAGGATTGTTTAGTTATATTGTTAGTAATAACTTATCACTTTCTATTGATTATGCTATTTATAAAGATAAATATATACTTTCATTTGTGCAACTTAGTAATTTGATATTTTGGTTGTGGATGTTGATAACATTTTTTATTAAGATATATAATTATTTCAGAAAAAAGTTTGATTAGATTAAATACACGTATTTGTGTATTTTTTAATTGTTGTCAATAAATTTTATATAGTATTCATCAAATGTTATATTATGTGTGTGAATATATTTTGCTATATCTTTTCCAACATAACGATAATGCCATGACTCATAGTTGTAACCGGTTATTTCTTCTTTATCTTTTGGATACCTTAAAATAAATCCATATTTATAACAATTATTTATCATCCAAGTATAGGTTTTAGTTTGTTCAAAAGAAGTATAAGGTAGTAAATTATTATCTATATCAACTGCTAGGCCTGTTTGATGTTCTGAAAACCCTGGTCTGGCTGAATAGGTATCTGCTTCTTTTTTGCCATCAACAGCTACATAATCATTATATAATTTTTCTTGATATTGATAGCTACGATAACTCGACATTACTCGTATATCATATCCTTCTTTTTTAGCGTCATGTACCATTATTTCTAACATATTCTTGGCACATTTTACTAATTTCATGCCATTTCGTGAATAACTCGGATCTAAATCTACGAGATTATTTGGAGTATATTCGGGGTTTAAGCTCCTATATTTATTTACTAAAATATTCGTTTTGTTTAATTTATCGGCTGGTTTTGTATTTGTATATGGTTTTTGGTCTAATCCTATATTCACCTTGATGATTACTTTTTCAAATTTTAGATTGGGATTTAGTAGTTGATATGTTTTATAACGTTTCTTGTATTCTTTTTTATAATAGGGGTATTTTTTTACTTTACTGTTTTCTTCTATATTTTTATTGTTTGCTTTTTTTACAGGAACATTTAAAAGAATAGGGGTTATAACTAATAAAAATACTATAATAGCTAGATAAAATTTTTTCATGTTTCACCTCTATTATAGTAGATTAATTATCATTAAATGATATGCGCAATTATTTTTTATTTTCTATAAATCGTGCATAATATTCCTCAAAAGAAATATTGTTTTTGTGGATGTATTTAGCTATATCTTTTCCAACATAACGATAATGCCATGATTCATATATATATCCTGTTTCATTTACTTTGTCTTTAGGGAATCTTAAGATAAATCCATACTTATAGGCATTTTCTTGCATCCAGTTAAATTCTTCGGTATTTTCAAAATCTGTATAAACTTTTTTTCCATTATGTATGTCAACAGCAAGTCCTGTTTGATGTTCCGAATATCCTGGCCTTGCTGAGTATGTATCTGCTTCTTCTTTGCTATTTTCTTCGGCATATTGATTATAAAGTTTTACTTGATACTCATAACTTCTGTAACTAGAGGTAACGAGTATGGTCATGTTATCTTTTTTTGCTGCATTAATTAATTCTTCAAGTGCTGATTTAGCTACGCTAGTTAATTTCATACCACTTCTAGAATATGATAAAGGAAGACTTTCAAGATTTTCTGGAACGTATTTTTCACCAACATAATAGTATTTATTTACTAAAATATATTCTTTATTTAAATATTTTGAAGGAATTGTTTTTTCATAAAATTTATAATCTAGGTTCATGTTGACGTTTAAAACTATCTGTTTATCACTAAGATTATTATTTTTCTTCTTATAATTAATATATCTATCTAGGTAGCTATAGTTAAAATAATTAACTTTTTTATCAATGTTATTTAGTTTTTCTAATTTAATTTCTTTTGTACTTAGTGTTTTTTGAGGTTTATTTTTATGACCTATTTCTTTAACTACCATTTGTGTTAGAAGCGTTACTGATCCTATAAAGACTATTATAGTAAGACAAAGAATCATAAAATTTTTTTTACGTATTTTCAGCCTCTTTTTCTTTTTCATACTCTCACCTTAATTATATAATAACATTAAATACTTCAATTGTTTTTTATTTGTGCTTATTTTACGTCAAATTTATTTAAATTAATAGTTATTAATATTAATTATATTATTTATGAGATATACTTTTGTTATGTAGTAAATATTATTTGGTAGGAATTTTTTATGGCAGAAGAAAAGAAAAAAAGTCGAAAAAAGATAATTTTTTTAGTGGGCATAATTTTTTTAGTAGTTTTTATTTTAAGTGTTGTCATTTTTTTACTTTTAAAGGCTAACTATTACAATAATTATGTTTTAAAAAGTATATATGTAGATAAATATAATATATCAGATGTTAAGTTTAATGATTTAAATGATAAAATAGATCAAATTTCAGCAGAAATTTTAAAGAAAAATATAAGTTTTAATGTTTCATCTAATACTTTTAGTGCTTCATATGAGGAACTTGGAATAGCACTTGATAAAGATAGTTTGATAAAAGAAATTAAAGATTATCAAAATGGTTTAGGAATAAACAAATTTGAATATTTTTTAGGAAATAAAAAACATGTTTTTAAATATAGGCTAGTTGTGGATGAGGAAAAGTTACGAATAAAATTACAGGAATTTAAAAATAAATATGACTTTAGTGGTAGTGATTGGAGATTTGAAGTTGATGATGATAGGAATGTGAAATTTGTAGCTGCTCAAAATGGTGTTTTTTTAAATATTGATAAGTCAGTTGAAGTTATTAAAGAAGAGTGTAAGAATGGAAATCTCAAAAATTCAATTACATTAAAATATGATGTTTTAGAAAAAGCAAATCGTGACAGTTATAAATATATTGATACCAAGGTATCTGAATTTACAACTTTATTTAATCCTTATATATCTAGAGCTACAAATCTAAAAATGGCTTTAAGTCTTATAGATGGTGTGGTGATAGAACCGGGCGAAGTGTTTTCATTTTATAAATATGCTGGTCCATATAATAGAAAGGGTTATGTTTTTTATTATGAATATGTTGGTAATGGGGTTTGTCAAATAGCAACTACTATATATAATACTGCATTATTAGGTGGTTTGGAAATAGTGAGACGTTATCCTCATGCCGCTTTACCGGTATACGTTCCAGGTGGGCTTGATGCGACCGTAGCAAGTTACGCTAATGGTGGATATGTTGATTTCCAGTTTAAAAATACATATAAATATCCTATATATATTTCAGCATATGCAAAGGGTGGCGAAGCTCATGTTGATTTTTGGTCTAACAGTATGGCAAAAGAGGGTAAAACTTATACCACAGAATCAGTAAAAATAGGGTATTTAGGATATAATACATATTTGCATGTTTTTGAAAACGGTCAAGAAATAGAAAAACGTAAAATAGCAACAACTCGGTATAGCAAAAGCAGCTAAAAATATTTATATTTATTGTTTTCAAGGTCTCTTTTGTATGTTATTCTATTATTATAGAAGGTGTTGGTAGTATGAGTAATCTTTATATTCCTGGATGTGCATTTTTCATTAGTTTATTATTGTTAATTTTATTTTATTCAAAGAAAAGAGTTAACAACATTGAAACAAAAATATATTTATATTTGTTGCTTACTAACGTTTTAGATACAGTATTGATGTTGATAATATTATGTCTTTATTACTTTAACTATGATTTAACTTTTCTTTCCTTTCTTAGTAAATTTGAATATTTAGCTTTATTAGTGTGGATATGGTTGTTTTTTATTTATGTTATTTATTATTTGTTCTTTGACGGGAAAAAGGAAGAAGATAGCTTTAACAATATAACAAAAATTACGGGATTGATTACTTTTTTTGCAGCAATTTTGATTCTTTTCTTACCTGTTTCTATCTATAGTAGTGATGGCATCATGTATAGTTATGGTCCAGCTCTTAATGTCGTTTATTATTTATCACTTTTATATTCAGTTTTAGCTATTATTTTAATATTTTTCTTTAGGAAGAAATGTCTTAATAAGAAAAAGTTTCATTTATATTCGTTTATTGTATTAGCTTCTATATTTTTTGTTGTTAGGTATTTTCACCCCGAAGTTATGTTGATTGCATTTTTGTTATCTTATTTAGATTTAATTATGTATTTTACTATCGAAAATCCGGATGCTAAGTTGTTGAGTGAATTACGATTAGCTAAAGAACAAGCAGAAATTGCTAATAGAGCTAAAACAGATTTTTTATCAAATATGTCTCATGAAATTAGAACACCACTGAATGCAATTGTTGGATTCAGTGATTGCATATTGGAAGAGGAAGATTTAGAGAGTGCAAAAAATGACGCTAAAGATGTTAAGATGGCTAGTCAAAATTTGTTAGAAATAGTTAATGGAATATTAGATATTTCTAAGATTGAAGCTAATAAAATGGAAATTGTTGAGGCAAATTATGAACCACGAGATTTATTTTTAAATATTGTTAAATTAGTTAAGCCTAGAATAGGAGAAAAACCGGTAGAATTTAATGTCCATATTGCTGATGATTTGCCGCATATTTTATATGGTGATGGAACAAAAGTAAAACAGGTTGTTACTAATATTTTAACGAATGCTTGTAAATATACTGATAAAGGTAAAGTGGATTTTGTTGTTAGTTGTATTAATCAACGTAATTTATGTAATTTGGTTATTTCAGTAAAGGATACGGGAAGAGGAATTAAAGAAGAAAATGTAGATAAGTTATTTACCAAATTTGATAGGTTAGAGGAAGATAAGAATTCTACAATAGATGGAACTGGACTTGGACTTGTTATTACTAAATCATTAGTAGAACTAATGGGTGGTAGAATAGTCGTACAGAGTAAATATGGTGTTGGTTCTAAGTTTACAATTTATCTTAGTCAACAAATAATTGAAAAAGAGAGTGGAATGACATCTATTATTAAACCTAAAGATATGGTGTTAGATCTTAGTGATAAAAAAATATTAATAGTAGATGATAATTTACTTAATATAAAAGTGGAGGAGAAGCTTCTTTCAAAATATAGGGCTATAGTTGATGTAGCACAAAGTGGTATGGAGTGTATTCAAAAAATATATAATGGTCAGGTTTATGATATGATTTTGATGGATGATATGATGCCTCAAATGAGTGGTGTTGAAACATTTCATAAATTAAAAGATAACCCTAATTTTAATATGACTACGATTGCGCTTACAGCTAATGCTATCTCTGGAATGAAAGAAAAATATTTAAGTGAAGGATTTGATGGTTATTTATCTAAACCTGTAGCAAAAGATGATCTTGATAAACTTTTAAGAGAGTTTTTTAATACGGGTACTTTAGTTATTAATTTTAATAAGAAAAGAGTACATTATGATCCATTACCAAATGATATTTATATAATTAATAAAAGTGATATTGAAAAGCAGGGTCTTAGTGTAGATGAAGCAACGGTAGAAATAGATATTAACGATTTAACTACTTTGGGTAATACAAGTACAGTTACTTTTGATATTAATTATCCAGATGATGATATTGATAGTAATAATTATCTTAACAAAGAGTATTTGGAGCAAAATGGGATAAATGTAGATGATAGTATTTTGTTATTAGGTGATTTAGATACTTATAATGAAACGGTTACGGGCTTTGTGGAGGAAATACCGACAAAAGTTTCTAGATTAAAAAACGCTTTCAATAATGATGATTTAAATGGTTATGCGATTGAGGCACATTCTATTAAAAGTGATAGTAAATATTTAGGCTTTATTAATCTAGCTGAGATGTCTTTTCAACATGAAATTCATGCTAAAGAAGGAGATGTTAATTTTATAAGGGAAAATTATGAAAAATATTTAGAGGAAATTGAAAGAATTACGAAGATTTTAAAGAATTATTTGGCAAAGTAGTTCTTTTTTCTTTATTATGATGGGTTAGAAGTGTTATAATGATTTTAGATACATTAAATTAAGGCGGTATATTATGAAGAAAAAGTTATTGTTTACAGCATATAGTCTTGATATCGGTGGAATAGAGAGTGCTTTAGTTAATTTATTAAATTATATAGATTATGATAAGTATAAAGTTTGTTTGGTTTTGGAAAAGATGAGTGGTGACTTATTAAAGAAGGTTAACAAAAATGTTCAAATAAGTGAGTTTAGGGTTTCAAATAATAAAAATATTATTTTCAGAAAAGCAATTAATTTAATACATCAATTATCTTTTTTTCTAAAAAATTATCATAAATATGACTTTAGTTGTTGTTATGCTACATATAGTTTTAGTTGCAATAAATTAGCAAGACTTGCTTCTAAAAACAATTCTATTTATGTTCATAGTAATTATAGACAACTGTATGATGAGAATAGTTTTAAAAACTTTTTTGATAAAAGAAATATTAATAAGTTCAAAACAATCTTTTTTGTTTCTAATGAATCTAGGACAGACTTTTTGGAGATATATAGTGCACTTGCAGATAGAAGTGTAGTTATTAATAATTTCGTGGATGTTAAGTCTATAAAAGAAAAAAGTCTTGAAAAGATAACTTTAAAAAAGAAGAAATGCGAAACATTATTTGTCTATGTAGGTAGGCTTGATGATACATCTAAAAAATTAGGACGCGCTATTAACTTGATAGATAAAATTGATAATACAAAATTATTGATTGTTGGGAGTGGTCCTGATGATATAAAATATCGGAATTTAGTTAAACAAAAAAGTCTTTTAGATAGAGTTATTTTTGTAGGAAGAAGAACTAATCCATATCCTTATATGTTACAGGCAGATTATATTATTTTAACGTCTGACTATGAGGGCTTTCCGGTTACTTATTTGGAGGCAATAGTTTTAGAAAAAAGAATAATTACTACCATAGATGTAAGCGATGATAAAATTAATATGGGAAAAGACTATGCTGAAATAGTTTCTAAGGATGAAGATATAATGGTAAAAGAAGTTAAGACAATTTTAGAAAAACCTAGAAAAATAAAAAAAATTGATCTTGCTTTGATTCAAAAAGAAAGAAGTAAAGAATTAGAAAAATATTTTGATGGTGGTGATATAGATGACTAAGTATAGTATCATTATTCCTGTTTATAATGTAGAAAAATATATAAGGAAATGTTTGGATAGTGTTTTTAGTCAAACTGATAAGGATTTTGAGGTAATAGTTGTTAATGATGGAACCAAAGATAATTCAATGGATATTGTAAAAAAATATGATGTCAAAATTATTAATCAGAAAAATCAAGGGTTAAGTGCGGCAAGAAATAGGGGAGTAAAAGAGGCTGTTGGAGATTATTTAATATTTTTAGATAGTGATGATTACTGGGAAAAAAACATTTTAAAAGAATTAAGTAAATCCTTAAAAAATAATCCTGATTTAGTAAGATTTCAGATAAAGCAAGTTGATGAAAATGATAATAGTATGTGTTACAATGAAGAAGGATTCAAAGGACTTGCTGGAGAAGAGGCCTTTAGTAAAATAGTTAAATATCATTTTGTTGAAAATGCCTGGGCTTATTGTATAAAAAGAAAATATTGGTTAGAAAATAAATTTCAATTTGCTAAGGGAAAAATTCATGAGGATTTTGGTATAATACCGCTTGTAATTATTAAGGCTACTAAGGTTAATTCAATAGAATATGTTGGGTATAATTACTTTCAAAGATCTAATTCAATTATGAATAATGGAGATTATGAAAAGACAAAAAGAAAAGTTGAAGACTTTTACCAACATTATTTATATTTAAGAGATGAAATTAATAAGACTAATTTAAATAAACAGGTGTTTATGAGTTTTATAGCTAATTCATTAATTATAAAAATAACAGAGCTAAATAATCCTTTGTATAAAGAATATAAGGCTAGATTGAAAAGAGATGGAGTCTTTAATGATATTTTAGATGATACAATAACTAGAAAGTTAAAAAAACTCGTTATGAAGGTTAGTCCAAAGTTATTTAAAAAAGTGGGTAGGAGGTAGTATTATGGAAAAAAATGTGAAAGAAAAAATATCGATTGTTGTTCCTTGCTATAATGAGGAGGAATCCTTAGAAATATTTTATAAAGAAATTAATAAAATTTCAAAAGAAATGAAGGAAGTAGATTTTGAGTTCTTGTTTGTGAATGATGGAAGTAGTGATAATACTCTTTTAGAACTTAGGAAATTAGCAAAGAAAGATGAGCGAGTTCGTTATATTTCTTTTTCAAGAAACTTTGGAAAAGAGGCTGGAATGTATGCTGGTTTACAAAATGCTAAGGGGGACTTTGTTGCTATAATGGATGCTGATATGCAGGATCCTCCTAGTATGATAAAAACTATGTATGAAAATATTAAAAATGAGGGATATGATTGTGTTGCATTATGCAGTCCTAAACATGGTGACTATAGTCCTTTGAGAAAGTTTTTTACAAATTGTTGGTATAAGTTAATTGGAAAAATTTCTTCGACACCACAAGTTTCTGGGGCAAGAGATTTTAGATTGATGAAGAGAAAAGTTGTGGACTCAATTATTAGTATGCAAGAGTATAATCGTTATTCTAAAGGAATATTTAGTTTTGTTGGATTTAATACTAAGTGGATAGAATATGAAACTCCAGAAAGAGTGGCAGGAAATTCAAAATTTAATTTTTGGAAACTATTTAAATATGCATTAGAAGGTATTCTTGCCTTTTCCACTACTCCTCTTGTTATCTCTGCATTTGTGGGTTTGATATTTTGCTTGATAGCTTTTGTAGCAGTAATAATAATTATTGTTAAAACACTAGCTTTTGGAGATCCAGTTGGTGGATGGCCAAGCCTTGCTTGTATTATTATGTTTGTAAGTGGCATTCAATTATTATTTTTAGGTGTTATTGGAATGTATTTGTCAAAATTATATTTAGAAGTTAAAAAACGTCCAGTTTACATAATAGATGAAACTGAAAAAAAGAGAGAAAATTATGATAAATAGAAAAGATGTAAGTATTATTATTCCTATATATAATGCTTCAAAGTATCTCAAAAGATGTTTAGATTCAGTAATAAATCAAACTAAAACAGAGCTTGAAATAATATTAATAAATGATGGGTCTACTGATAATTCTGAAGAAATTATAAAAGAGTATAAAGATAAGAGAATTAGGTATTTTAAGAATAAAAATCAAGGAATTGGAAAGACGAGAAATTTTGGTATTGCTAAAGCGACAGGCAAATATATTATGTTTCTTGATAGTGATGACTTTTTAGATAAACATGCTTGTAAAACTTTGTTTGATAAAGCTTTTTCAAATAGTTTAGATATGGTAATATGTGATTTTTATATAAAAAAAGGACAAGAATTAGAAAAAGAAAGCTTATTAGATTTTAAGCCAACAACTTTGAAATCTATGCCAATTCTTGCATATGAAGTTAATCTTGCTCCTTGGAATAAATTATATAAAACAGACTTTTTAAAAGAAAATAATATTAAGTTTATAGAAAACTTAAAGTATGAAGATGCTCCATTTGTGTTGGAAGCGATGGATAAAGCAAATAAAATTGGAAAGGTTAATAAATATCTAAATTATTATGTAATTAATGAAAAGAGTGAGACAACTATTAGAGATGCTCGTGTCTTTGATATTATTAAAATAATAGAAATAATAAGACGTTACTTTAGTGATAAGAAATATATGCAGGATATTATTGACAAACTAACTGTTAGAATACTTATGAATTATAATATACAAGAATGTTATCAAAGTGATAAAAAAATAGCTATGAAATTTATTAGCGATAGCTTTGATTATTTGAAGTTAAATGTTCCTAATTATAAAAAGAGTTCTTACTTTAAAGAAAGAGGAGTTGCTCGTTCTATAATAGAAAAACATGAGTTTATAACAAAACTATACTGTTTACTTTATATTTCTTTTAGGAGGGAGTTTAAAAAATGAAAAAAATTGTTGCTTGTTTAAAAAAAGAAAAAAATCAGATAATAATATTTATGTTTTTAATATTTATATCAATTTTATTACTAAATATTTTTACTCCGTTAATAGCAGATGATTATGGCTATTCTTTTGGTGTTAATGGTCGTTTACACAGTTTTATTGATGTTATAGAAAAACAGATTCAGCATTATTTTACGTGGGGAGGGAGAAGTGTTGCTCACACTATTGCTCAAACATTCTTACTTTTTCCTAAAATTTTGTTTAGTATTGCCAATTAATGTGTTTATTTATTGTTGATATGGTTAATTTATCTCAATATAAAAGGTATAAATAAAAAAGAATATCCTATAATTTTGTTGCTTATTCATTTGTGTTTGTGGTTTGTTGTTCCTGCATTTGGTCAAGACTGTTTATGGTTAATTGGGTCATGTAATTATCTTTGGACTACTACGATAATTTTGCTGTTTTTATATTTATTTAGGACTTCCAAAAGGAATGATAATTTATTTAAATCAATTGGCTTTTTGTTACTCGGAATTATTGCGGGATGGACAAATGAAAATACTGCCTTTGGATTGATAGTAGCAACAGTAGGAATATTATTAATTAGTAAGTTTGAATATAAGGAAAAGATTACTAAGTGGAAGATTTCTGGATTGGTAGGAACTATTGTTGGTTTTGTTATACTTATTATAGCGCCCGGTAATTATGTTAGAAACAGTTTAGTTAATGATAATACCTTTATTGTAGTTAAGTTGATAGGAAGAATTTTAAATGATACTGTTTCTATGATAAACGTTCTTAAGCCACTATTTATATTAATGATTGTTTTATTTACTATTTATATATATTATAAAAAGAAGATAGATAAATATTTTTATGTATTCTTTAGTGCAAGCATTTTATCAGTTTATGCAATGGTTTTATCACCTACCTTTCCTGAACGAGCTTGGTTTGGTATTGTGGTTTTTATGGTGATTTCCGTTTTTAATCTGTTAATTAATATTGTAAGTATGAAAAAGGTAATTAAGTATATATTAGTTGATTCAGTTATTATTTTATTTATTATTTATGTAGAGCAATTTATTGTAGCCTTTGGTGAAATTCGTCAACTAAATTCAGTGTGGAGTTATAGAAGTGAATATATTGAAAGACAAAAGAGTAAAAAAATATATGATATAAAACTTACACCATTTGTTTGTAATGATAAACATAGTCCTGCTTATGGGTTAGCTGATATTACTCCAGGAAAAGATATTTGGTTAAATAAGGACTTAGCGAGATATTTTGAAGTAAATAGTATTGATGCAAAATAGTTGATTTTACAGATATCTTTTACAAAGTGGTTTATTGATGTTATAATTAATATGTTAAAGATTTAGGAGGAAAGAAGATGTTAAAAAATATTGCTTCGAATTTTAATAGATATCAGTTTTTAATGAAACAATTAATATCTAGAGATTTTAAGGTAAAATATAAAAGGAGTGTTTTAGGAATTCTATGGAGTCTACTTTATCCAATACTAATGATGTTGGTAATGGCTGTTGTTTTTTCTAAAATGTTTAGATTTAGTGTTCCAGGAGTAAATTATTTTGTTTACTTTGAAGTTGGATTTATTATGTTTAATTATTTTAGTGAAGCCACAAATAATGGTATGACTTCTGTAGTTTTCAATTTTAATTTATTGACAAAAGTATATATACCAAAATATATTTTTCCATTATCAAAGTGCCTTTTTTGTGGAATTAATTTTATTTTGACTTTAATACCATTGTTTTTTGTTATTATTTTTACAGGTACAATAAAAGAAATATCATGGTTTTACTTGCTATTACCACTTATATTTTTATTTGGATTTTTATTTACTGTAGGTATAAGCTTTATTTTAGCTACTGTGTCAGTGTTTTTCCGTGATATGTTTTATATTTATAGTATTTTACTTACTATATGGAATTATGCTACACCTGTATTTTATGATATTTCAATTATACCAGCTACTCTACAGAGAATATTTAGATTTAATCCTTTGTACGTATATATAGATTCTGCTAGACAAATTATTTTGTTTGGTAATTGCCCGTCTATAACAAACATATTTTTAATGGTATTTTATGGTGTTTTTGCCGTAGTAATTGGATCTATTATTTTCAAAAAACATCAAGATAATTTTGTTTATTATGCATAAAAGGAGGAAAATATGATTGATATAAAAAATGTAACAATGAAGTTTGATATGGGAATTGAAAAAGGTTTTTCATTTAAACAATTGTTTATTAATATGCTTGATCCAAGAGAAAGAAAGAAAAACAAAAAGAAAAAAAGTGTTTTTGTAGCATTGAATGATGTTTCATTTCATGTTGATAAGGGTGAAGTAGTTGGTTTAATTGGTAGTAATGGTGCTGGAAAGTCTACTTTATTGAAAGTTGTTAGTGGTGTTATGAAACCTACAAAAGGTAATGTAACTGTCAATGGTTCTATTGCTCCAATGATTGAATTAGGAGCAGGTTTTGATGCTGAATTAACAGCTAGAGAGAATATTTATTTAAATGGAGCAGTTTTAGGTTATTCAAAGAATTTTATTGATCAAAAATTTGAGGAAATTGTCGATTTTTCTGAGTTACGAGATTTTTTGGATGTTCCAATAAAAAACTTTTCTTCTGGTATGACAGCTAAACTTGCATTTGCAATTGCTACTGTTGTTGATCCAGAGGTTCTGATTGTAGATGAAATTTTATCAGTCGGAGATATTAAGTTTCAGGAAAAAAGTAGAAATAAAATGATGAGCATGATTAATGGTGGTACTACTGTGTTATATGTATCACATTCTCTGGAAAGTATAAGAGAATTATGTACTAAGGTAGTATGGTTGGAACATGGTACAATGAAGATGATAGGTGATCCTGATACTATTTGTGATACATATTACCGCTTTCAAATGGGTGAACCTATCGATATGAAAAAGAGTAAGAAGGATAATAAGAGAAAAAAACAAGATAAGTAGTTGTGGAGGATAATATGAATATATTAGGCAGAAATTATATAAAATCATCTGGAAAATTAAGGGTTGTTAGGGAAAAAAATAAAATAGTAATAGAGAATAATTCCGATATAAAACAAAAATTAATTTTTTATAAATCGATAAAAACAGATAATAAAAGATTAACAATTAATTCTGTTTCAAATATTAATACAGAGGAAAATTGTACAATAAAAATTTTAAATAGAAAGTTTAGAGTTATTCAATCAGTTGATATGAATACTAAATCATTTTTTTCTAATTTACCTAAAAAGGTTTTTATAGGGCTTTCAATTTTACCAAATGCTAAGATTGAAATTGATTCTTTGGAGGTTTCCTTTGAAAAAGAAGATGCAAGTATTAATGAATATTTTTCTGGTAATATATTGTTAATTTGTCCTGGGTATCCAATGGTAAAAAATAAATATTTATTTTCTTTTATTCATTCAAGGGTGCAAGCTTATAAGGAAAATAAATTGAATGTTGATGTTGCAGTTGTTCATAGTGAATATATTGAAAAAACTGAATTTGCTACTTTTGAAAATGTTGATTATATAAGAACTGGATACAATCAAATAAGAAATTTATTACAAGTTAAAAAGTATGATAAAATTTTAATACACTTTTTTGATCCTGCCTATTTTCAATTGTTAGAACCACAGGATTTATCGAATACTCAAATTATTTTATATTCTCATGGTACTGATGCCTTGTATAGAGCTTTTGATGTGATTGGACGTCCATACTTTGTTTCAGATTATGTTGTTCCAGAATCATTCACTAAAACTTTTGCTTTGAGGGATTATTATATAAAAAAATATAATAATCTGCCAAATGTGAAATTTGTGTTTGTGTCAAATTGGGCTAAAAAGATGAGTGAGGAATTACTGAAAATAAAATATAATAATGCAGAAGTTATACCTTGCTTTATAGATGAAAAGCAATTTCCATATACTGAAAAGGATCCAGAATTAAGAAAAAGAGTTTTTGTGCTTAGAAAGTTTGATGATTTAAGTACTTATTCTATTGATATTGATGTTAGAGTAATTTTAGAACTTAGTCATAGAAAATGTTTTAATGACATGGAATTTTCAATTTATGGTGATGGAGGAATTCATGATAAGTTGGTTGAACCATTAAGAAAGTTTTCTAATGTTCATATATATAGAAAATTTTTATCGCATGATGAAATTAAAATGATGCAAAAAGAAAATGGTATAGGCCTTTTTGCAACAAGATTTGATACACAGGCTGTGTCTTCATGTGAGGCAGCTATGGCAGGTTGTGTTGTTGTAAGTTCTAAAAATGTTGGAACTTGTGAGTACATAGATCCTAAAATAGGTACTTTTTGTGAAACAGAAAATATTATCGAATATGCTGACCTAATCGAAGAATTATATAATGATCCAAAATTGTTTAAAACAATGTCTGAGAAGATGCATGATTCTGTTATGAAAACGTGTAGTTATAAGTATTCTATAAAAAAAGATATGGATATGATACTTAGTTTTGATAAGACTGAAAAAATTAAGGTCCCTGATATAAAGAAAAATCCTATATTGAGTATTGTTATTCCTTCTTATAATGTTGGTAAGTATATTAAAGGTGGGGTAAAATCACTTTTACGTTCTAAATATGCATCTGACTTGGAAATAATTATTGTGAATGATGGCTCTAAGGATGATACAGTCGCTAAAAGTAACGAATTATTGATTAATTATCGTGGTAAGAATCCTATTATAAAAATAATAGATAAAGAAAATGGTGGACATGGTTCTACAATTAATAAGGGAATTGAAATAGCTACTGGTAAGTATTTTAGACTTATGGATGGCGATGACTATTATATTACTGAAAATTTAGATAAGTTATTGGAAAAATTAAAGGACGAAGATAGTGATATAGTTCTAACAAATTATATAGAGGATTTTGCTGTTACAGCTGTTTATAATCCTACTAAATTTTATCCTAATTTGGTACCTGGTGTTCAATATAATTTGGATGAAATGTATTATAATGGTAATGAATATGGATTTATAATGTTTGGCCCATTATTACCAACCTCAACATATAAAACATCCATATTAAAAAATGCTAATTTTAAAATCGATGAACATTGTTTCTATGTAGATATGGAGTACAATTTAGTTGGGTATATAAATGCCAAAACAGTTAGTTATTATCCTTTTGATATTTATAACTATTATTTAGGACGACAGGGACAATCTATTTCAAAAGAATCATATAAGAAAAATATTTTACATCACGAAAAAGTATGTTTAAGATTAGTAGATTATTATACTGAAAAAGAAAAGGAATTATCAGAAAGTAAGAAGGCTTATCTTAATAATTGTATTATTGTTCCTATGTGCAAAAGGCAGTATGAACTTACTACAGAAATGTTTAAAAATAATGAACATTTTATATCATTTGATAGAAAATTAAAAAAATATCCACAATTTTATAATAATACTTCAATTGCTGGAAGAAGAGTTAAGTTACATAGACTAACTAACGGACACTTTATATGGATGAATGATGTTTTTATAAAATTAGGTAAATTGATTAGGAGGTAATATATGAAAACTAAATATTTATTAATTGGAGCTGGAATTTCAAATTTAACATTTGCTAATTATGTTAAGGATGATTATTTAATTGCTGAAAAGGAAAATGAAGTAGGTGGCTACTGTAGAACTATTAGTAGAAATGGATTTGTTTGGGATTATGCGGGACATTTTTTCCATTTTAATACCGAAGAATTTAAGGAAAAATTTTTAGCAAAGGTTCCAAAAAATGAAATTATAACACAGGATAAATGTACAAAAATTTTGTATAATAAAAAGTTAATTGATTATCCGTTTCAAACTAATATACATCAGCTAGAAAAGGAAGAATTTATTGATTGTTTGTATGATTTATTTAATAAGGAAGAAAAGGAAAACTATGATAACTTTTTGGACATGTTATATGGAAAATTTGGACGTTCAATTACAGAAAAATTTTTAAAGCCTTATAATGAAAAATTATACGCTATTGACTTAACTAAATTAGATAAAGATGCTATGGGAAGATTTTTTCCTTACGCTAATAAAGAGCAAATTATAAATAATATGAAGAACTCTAAGGATGTATCTTATAATAATTCTTTTTTGTATCCTAAAAAGGGAGCAGAAACTTTTATTAAGATTTTGTATGATAATTTAGATAAGAAAAAGATTTTATTAAATACTAGAATTGTAGATATAGATGTAAAAAGTAAAGTAGCAACAACTGATAAAGGTGAAAAAATTGAATATGAATATTTAGTTAATTCTTCACCACTTAATCACTTTTTACAATTATTTAATGATGATAGAATTAAAAGTTTACAAAAAGAATTATCATATAATAAGGTTCTTGTGTTTAATCTAGGATTTAATAAAAAGTCTAAATTGGTTAATGAACACTGGTTGTATATTCCTGATAAGAAATGTAATTATTATAGAATTGGCTTTTATGATAATATTTTGAATTCTGATAGGTTAAGTATGTATGTTGAGATTGGTTATTCTAAAGATGCTGTCATTACTAATGAAGAAATTGATAGACAACTTAAATTAACTTTAGAAAATTTAAGAGATCAAGATATTATAGATGATGATACAAAATTGATTGATCATTGTGCTATTGTTATGGATCCAGCATATGTTCATATTGAAAAGGAAACCGATCAAAAAATAAAAGCTTTATTCAATGATTTTGCAAAGAATAACATTTATTGTATTGGAAGATATGGTGCGTGGACGTATTGTTCAATGGAAGATTGTATGTTACAGGCAAAGAATTTATATGAAAAACTATCTTAATGTTAAATGGGAGGAAGTATTATATGAGTAAGTATATCCATTATTTTGTAGGCAAGAATAAAGAAATACCTCCATTTAGTGAAAAGTGTTTAAACTCTTGGAAAGAATATATGAGTGAAGAGTATGAAATTAAACTTTGGACACTTGATGATTTATATACAATAGATGATGATATAGCTGTCGAAATTGCAAGAATAGATAATTATAATATCAGTAAGGACTTTTTAGAAATATATGCCCTATATAAATATGGTGGTATTTATGTTGATCAAAATATTAAAATTGTTGAACCTATATGTGATTTATTAGCGAATAGTAACTCTTTTTTGGGAATGGATGAAAGACATAGAATTTGTTCTAATATATGGTATGAAAAAAATGCAAAAAGTGATTTCTCACAGAGAGTATATGAATGCTTTAAGGAAAAAATGGCGGAAGGCGAATATAATCCGTTTTTTGTCGGTTTACAATTTATATTTAAAGAGGTTCTTAATGATTTTGATTTTACTAATAAAAAAACTCAATATTTGGATAATGGTGTAGTTGTTTATAGTTGTGATTATTTTTATCCTTTATCTTATGATGGTCACACTAAATCTATCTCTAAAAATACGAGAACTAAAAATTATTTTCATTATGATTTTATTACGTTAAAGGGAAGACTAAAAAATATAATTTATAGTATTTTTGGTAGCTATATATCTACTTTCTTGTTTAGTGTTGCTAGAATGTTAAAGAAAGTAATAAAAATACTATTATTTCCACTTTTAAAGTTTAAAGAATTTAGGAAAAAGGATACTCAAAAGCATAGAGAACTTTTGCAACTAACACTTAATGAAATAGATTCGTGTAAAAATAAAGACTATGTTGCTTTTCATAATCCGGCCTTTACAGGAGTTTCTAGTGCAACTGTAGAATTATTTGAGAATAGTGTTCCTTGTGGTGAATTAATTAGTTCTAAAGAAATTAAAATGGTTCGAAATCGTATTAAAAGTAATAATATAAAGGAAGTTATCTTTAGTGGATTTGTTATTGGGTGGTATAAGCTAGCAAAATTGCTTCATAAAGATGGTGTTGTTGTAAAGACATATTTTCATGGAAGTCACTCACAATATCTTGATGAATATGGGTGGAAGATGAATAAACAAATTTATTTGTTAGAGAAAAAGAACATAGTTTCTGAAATGGCTTTTTGTAAAGAATCAATTATTGACTTTTATAAAGATAAAGGATGTAACGCAACCTTTTTGAAAAATTTAGTTAACATTAATTTTGATATTAATAAGAAGAAAAAAGATAAAAATAAGTTTGTAATAGGTGTTTATGCTGTTCAGGCAACAAATACTAGAAAAAATGTGTTCTCTAGTTTGGCAAGTGCTTATTTTGTTGGAAAAGAAATAAAAGACAAGGAAGTTATATTAGATATTGTTCCTAGATCTGAAACAACGGTTGCTTTTTGTCATCTTCTTGGTATAAAAACAACTGGTGTTGATAAAGGTATTCCTCGTGAACAATTATTAAATAGAATGAGTAATACGGATATAAATCTTTATGTTACATTTAGTGAATGCGCGCCTATGGTACCTCTTGAAAGTTTTTATGTAGGTGTTCCATGTTTAACAGGAAATAATCATCATTATTTTAAAAATAGCGAGTTAGAACAATATTTGGTTGTTAATAATGAGAATAATCCTTTAGATATATATAAGAAAATAATTTATTGCAATGATAATAGAAAAAAAGTCCTTAAATTGTATGATGAATTTAGTGTGAAAAATTTAAATAGTGGTAAAGAATTAGTAAAACGTTATATAGAATTAGGTGATAATAGTGATTAAATATAAAGTAGTAATATCTCCAAATAGTAATTATTACAATGCTATTTCATACAGTTTTGGGGAAGATGCAGTATTTGAATTTGATGAAAAAAATTCAATTAAGAAAATTGAAAAATATGCCTCAAGCCTTGGCGGTGTTCAAAATATAGTTTTCTATAACTTAACAGAAGCAAATGATTTATTATTGAATATGCTATCTAATAATTCAAAAAAATATATTATTTTTGAATATTCTGTATCTGAATTATCTGATTATAAGAAATTAAATGAATTACTTTTACTTTTAAAATATATAGATATGAATTTAGTAGATGGTATAATATGTATTGACTATGCGACTTATATGTTGTTAAAGGATAAATATGGAGCTAAATATTTAAAACTTGATGTTTTACAAACAAAAGGATCTACTGGCAACAGTATTGGTATTATTGATGATTCTAGTAGTGTTTATGGTAATACAATTAATGAACTTAGTGCCATTACGTTGACAAACTACAAAAATGTTAAGACGTATAAGCCTATTAGGGCTGTTTCCAAATTTGCTAAAAGATTTAATCTAAAATTGATTAAATCAAAAAGTATATCTGAATGTATTGATGGAAATACTATTAATTTTTATGGACAATTTTCTTCTATATGTTATCCTTTTATATTAGAAAGTATGGATAGAGGTATTCCTTGTATTGTTGGAAATACTGACTTTTTCGATGGTAATGAAGTATTAAAAAGTAATCTAGTATTGAAGAGTGATGATGATATTAATGAAATGAATGATAAAATATTATCTGTAGAAAAAAACAAGCAGATTATTTTGAACGAATATGCTAAGTTTAGAAAGGAATATACAAAGTTAGCAAAAAAAAGTATAAAAGATATAAAAGAATTATTTAATTTAAGATAATAATTATTTGTTTGATTATTATCTTTTTTCTTTTGTATACTTGAAAAAACCTATATTGTAATTTATAATGTACATATAAGATTGGATACATACTTAGGGGGATATAGGTATATGGCAAATGCAGTAACAAGAGAAAGAAACTCTAATCATGAATTAATGAGAATTTTATCAATGTTTTTCATAGTGTTAGGACACGTATTTTTATTTGGAAGGTTATTAGATACACCAAATAAGTCAATGAGTATTATTTATTATTTTTTCGAATTTATATTAATAGTACATGTTAATTCTTATGTTTTAGTATCTGGATATTATCAGTCTAAATCTAAATTTAAGCAAAAACAGTTGTTGAAAATAATTAATGCTAGTTGGTTCTATAGAATTGTGATATTATTACTTTTTTCTATTTTAGGAATTATTTCAGTTAGTAAGGTGCAAGTTTTAAAAGACTTGTTACCAGTTACTATTGATAATTATTGGTTTATAAAAGTGTATATTTTATTATATTGTTTATCCCCTTTTATTAATAAATTAATATCTAGTATTAGTAAAAATTTTTATCAGAAAATGTTGTTGTGTGGATTTCTAGTTTTTTCAATAATCCCAGCAATTACTGGTGGAGAAATGTTTTTTAATAATGGTTATTCTTTATATGGTTTTATATATTTATACTTAGTAGGAGCCTATCTTAGAATATATCCATTGGAGAATAGTTACTTTTTTAAAATCTTTTCTAAAAAGTTATTTAGAGTAATTATGATTTGTTTATTTTTGGGATGTGCTCTACTAAATAATATATTATTTTACTATGGTAAACATATTTCAGGTACTAATCAAATTTTAGATTTAGTCGCAAGTTATATAGATTCAGCCTCATTAGCTTATAGTAACCCTATAATTATAATACAAAGTGTTGCTTATTTTTCTATTTTTACCACTTTAGATATAAAGTCTAAATTTATTAATAAGTGTTCTAGTTTGATGCTAGGAGTATACTTTATTCATGAAAATAATTATGTAAGAAGTAAAATATATGGATGGCTTGGCCTATTATCTGTTAATAGTAGTAAGAGTTGGTTTATATTCTATGCATTTTTAATGACTGTAGTAATATTTGTAGGTTCTATGATTATAGAAAGATTGCGAGTAGCATTGTTTAAGTTCATTTCTAATAGAAAAATATCAGAAAAAATTAGAAACAGATATTACAAATGGTTGAGTGAACTTTACATTATTAGATCATCTCAAGGATAAAACATTAGTCAAAATTTTCAGTTATATTGAATAATAATCTTAATTTTGCTATAATTGGTAGTGGTTAAGAATATTATTCTTTTTTTAATTTTAGGAGTTTTATATATGATTTATATTTCAGTAAAAAATAAAAAAATTTTAGATAATATAATAGAAATATTTGATAATAATGAATTAAAATTTTGTTATGATAATGATGATATGTATAGTTTGATAAGAAAATCAACTATAGTTGTTACTGACTCTAATCCTACTGTTATTAAATTTGCTTTAAAAGAAAAGAAACAGATTATTATTTTGACTAGTAAGGAAAAAATGACAAAATTAGAAAAAAATTATGAAAGCTATACAAATGTATATTGTTGTAATAAGGAAGAGGCAGTTTTAGATTTAGTAAAATGTATTACGAAAAGAGGCAAAAGGAAAAAATTAATTATTGGTGTAGGTATTATTTTGATTATATTATTACTCTTATTAATAAGTAGTCTATGTTTTTTTAAATTAGGAACAAAAGAGAAAAAGGTAGTTGTTGAAAATAAAATTGATTATAGAAAAGAAAATATTGTTTTTATTGGTGACTCTATTACTGAACTTTATGATTTAGATAAACACTATAAAAATCTTCCAGTAATTAATACAGGAAAGTCTGGGTATAAAACTATGGATATTTATGATGAACTATATGATAGGTTATATATTTATAATCCAACTAAAGTATTTTTACTTATTGGAACAAATGATTTTTTTGATGATAGAAGTAATGAATATATAGTAGGAAATATAAAAAAAATTGTTAATGATATCAATGATAAAAGACCTAATGCAAAAGTATATTTAGAAAGTATTTATCCTGTTAATAATAGTGATGATGAAAAGATTAATAAGGAAATGGTTTATGATAGAGATAATAAAACAATAAAAGATATAAATAAAGAATTAAAAAAGTTTTGTGATAAGAAAAAGGTATGTACGTATATTGATATTTATAATCATCTACTTGATGATGATGGAAATTTAAAATTAGAATACACAAGAGATGGGCTACATGTTTCAGATGAAGCTTATAACATTATTACAGATATTTTGATGCCATATATAAAAGAAAATAATAATAATTAGTCTATGATTTTATCATAGTTCTTTTTTTTTATTTCAAGAATAATCTTTAATAGGAGTTGATATATTGAAAAGAATAATATTTATATTTATTTTTTGTTTGTTGGTAATGCCTATTAGTGTTTTAGCTCAAGAAACTAATATTAATAATAGTCAAGATAATAATAATACAAACACTAATGTGGAAAAAAATAGTAAAAGTGAAGAAACATCTCTTATAAGTAATGCTGTTAGTGGTCTATTAATGGAAGAGTCTACTGGGGAAATTATTTTTGAAAAAGATAAGGATAAACAGGTAGCGGTGGCTTCTATGACAAAGATGGTCGCTCAAATAATAATATTAGAGAACATAGAATCAGGAAATATTAAATGGTCTGATGTAGTAACAGCTTCTAAAAATGCAGCAGATATGGGTGGCTCACAAATATATTTAGCAGCTAATGAAAAGATGACAGTAAGAGATTTATTTAAGGGTATTTCTATGGCGAGTGCTAATGATGCGGTGGTTGCTATGGCAGAATATATAGCAGGAAGTGAGGATAAGTTTGTCAAAAAAATGAATGACAAAGTAAAGAAGTTAGGACTTAAAAACACGGTATTTAAAAATGCTACCGGACTTGATGAAGATGGACATTTTTCTAGTGCCTATGATATGGCAATAATTGCTAGAACATTACTTAGTCATCAAGAAATATTAGAATTTTCTGGAGTTTATGAAGATTATTTAAGAGTTAATACACCAAACAAATTTTGGCTTGTTAATACAAATAAATTAGTAAGAACTTATAATGGAGCAGATGGACTAAAGACTGGGCATACGGATAATGCTAAGTACTGCTTGGCAGTGACAGCAAAACGAGATGGAATGAGACTTATTGCAATAGTTTTGGGAGAAGATAATGCTAAAGTAAGAAATAGTGAGGCAGCTCAATTATTGGATTATGGATTTAATAATAAGCAAATTCAATTGATTAAAAAGAGTACGGATGAAATAAAGAAAATTAAATTAGACAAGGCAACAGAAAAGTCTATTACTATAGTGCCAAAATATGATGTTAGTATCCTTAAGGATAAAGGAATTAGTAACACTAAATATAAAACGAGTGTAAAAGTAGGCAAGATAGTATTACCTTTGAAAAAAGGTGATGTGGTAGGAAAAATATCAGTATTAGATAATAATAAAGTAGTGGCAACACAAGATTTAGTAGCTACTAAAAATGTTGATAAATTAAACTTTTTTCAATTGTTTATGAAAAATATTACAAAAATTAGTAGTGGTATATTATAGATAAAATTTAATCATAATACTTAAATTTATGTAATATTGTTAGTAGTTAACATTCCTTGAATATATGAGTAATAAATAATATTTGTTTTCACAAAATAAAAGTTTCGCATTGAACAAAATAGAAATTTGTAATATAATGTTAGAGACATTAAATGCTGTCTAGTCTATGTCTGCGACTAGATGGTATTTTTTTATTTATAGAAAAAATACCGATAACTTTTGAAAGAAAGGAGGAGGTATATAATGCCTAAAACAAAGTTTCAGAACTTTATATTTACTTTAATAACTACTGTTGTAATGGCTTATTGTATGGTAGTTTATAGCGTAGCAATAAATTTATCTGAGGGTTTAATCAATCAAACTTTTCTAATTGCCTTAAAAGAGTTTCCCATTGAAGGGATAATAGTATTTGTATTAGCGTTTTTTGTTGCAAGTCCTATTGCAAAAAAATTGGCATTTAGAATAGTAAATCCTAAAGAGGATAATAAAATGTTTGTTATTGTATCAATTCAAACATTTACAGTGCTTATTATGTAGTATATATGCTTTATTTGCACAATACTTAATAAATAGTAATATTGTATGTAATTACTTGATATTATATTGTAAGAACTTTATAATGGCTTATCCTTTACAAATCTTTTTTGTAGGACCATTAGTAAGAAATATTTTTAGAATAGTATTTAAAAAACAATTAAAACAAATATAGTAAAAACTTAATTTATATGAAGAATTATTATAGATGAAAAATCGCATTTGGCGATTTTTATTTACTTTGAATATATTAATAAGTATAATTATTTTAGATAATGGAGTTTGATAATATGAAAAGATCTAGAAAAATATCAATAGGAACAATAGTATTGTTTGTAGTTTGTTCATTAATATATTATAGAAATGATTTAGCTGTTTTAATTGGAAATAAGACAAATAGTATTAAAGTTGTCAATGTTAATGATAATACTTCTTTAGAAAATAGTAATATTCCTGATTATAGTGGTAATAGCTATATAATTATAAATAATAATAAACCAAACTTTTCTGATAATGATATGTCATTAACTGGTGAAGTTTATAGTGAACTTGATTCCTTAGGAAGATGTGGAGTAGCTTTTGCAAGAGTTGGAAAAGATACTATGCCTACAGAAGAGAGGGGGAGTATAGGAATGATAAAACCATCTGGATGGCATACAATAAAGTATGATATTGTAAATGGTAAATATCTTTATAATCGTTGTCATTTAGTAGGATATCAATTAACAGGTGAAAATGCTAATCCTAAAAACCTTATTACTTGTACAAGATATATGAATACTGTAGGAATGTTAGAATTTGAAAATAAAGTAGCATCATATGTTAAAAAGACAAATAATCATGTATTATATAGAGTTACTCCAATATTTCGTAATGATAATTTATTAGCAACAGGGGTTCAAATAGAAGCAGAATCAATAGAAGACTTAGGTAAGGGAATTAGTTTTAATGTTTTTGTTTATAATGTTCAACAGGGAATAGAAATTGATTATAAAACAGGTGATAGCAAGTTAAAGTAGGAAGTATTACTTCCTTTTTTTGTTATATTTTGTCGAAAGAATAATTTGTAATGTTTTGTCGAATTGGTATAAAAAAAATAAAAAATGGTCTATATTTTTATAGAGGTGAAAATATGTTATATACACAAGTTATCAATGGAATACTATATATGGGTTTTGAAGAGGTGATTAATGATCAGGCAATATTAGAATTAAGTCGGGAAATAGATTATATGTTATATAGACAAGGAATAAATTATTACGCAATTGATTTTAATAATCTAAATATTGAAAGTAGTAAATTTATTAATTTATTTCAAAATAAGTTAGTAGAAATATTTTTAAGATGTGGTAGTGTAGTTTTATGTGGAATGAATAATATTATGAGGAAGGTAATAGGAGATAGAAACAATCTTTTTTATGTAAATAATAAGGCAGATATATTTAAAGTTTTGAGTTTATAAAGGAGAAATATGGATACTATTTTACAATACGAAAATTTAGTGAGAAGCATAATTAGTAAATACACATATTATGGTGATTATGAGGATTTATATCAAGTGGGAATGATGGGACTTGTAAAGGCATGTAAAAATTATAAAGAGAGTACAGCAAAATTTTCAACTTATGCTTATAAATATATATTAGGAGAAGTAAATACATTTATTAGAGAGAGTCAACCTGTAAAAATTAGTAAGGATATTATTAGACTTAATAAACAAATAGAAAAATGTCGTGAATTATTACATCAAAAATTACAACGAGAACCTAGTGATTTAGAAGTTTCACTTTTTTTGGAAATAGATGAAAATAGGATAAGAGAAGTTAAAAACTTAATGCAGAAAGTAGAAAGTCTTGATTTCGTAAAAAGTGAGGATGAAGATAGTTATTATAATTCCATTATCACCTATGATGATAATTTAGATTCAATGCATTTAGATTTACAAGAGCAGTTAAAAAATTTAAATGATGATGAGAAAAAACTTATTTATGCAAGATATTATGATGGTTATACACAAAGTGAATTGAGTAGAGAACTTGGAATGAGCCAAGTACAAATTTCTAGGAAAGAATCAAAAATTTTACAAAAACTAAAGGTTAATCTTTAGTTTTTTTGTATATAAAGAAATTATTGGTAAAGAATAATACTGGTGATTAAAAATGATTAATAAAAAGTATGATGAGATAGTAGAAAGACATAAACCTACAGAACAGAGAAGTAAAAATTCATTGATTGCATTTTTAATAGGAGGACTAGTAGGTGCAATTGGGGAGGGATTAATCCAAATTTATTGTAGTATTTGGCATATTTCTAGAACTGTAAGTTCTGTTTATATGATTATAACCTTAATTTTTATAGCGGCTTTAGCAACAGCGATTGGTTTTTTTGATAAATGGGTTAATTTTGCAAGATGTGGTTTATTAATACCTATTACTGGTTTTTCACATTCAATGATGAGTGCGGCTTTGGAATATAAAAGAGAAGGACCTATATTTGGTATCGGAAGTAATACATTTAAATTGGCTGGTTCGGTAATTGTTTATGGAGTAGTATCAGCTTGGACCTTTGGTCTCATTAGGCTAATTATAGGAGGTAGCTTGCTATGACATTTAAATATGATAAAGTCTATCTTAATGAAACTTATACTGTTGTAGGTCCATATGAAGATAAAGGACCACTTGGAAAATATTTTGACAATAGTTATGAAGATTTATATTGTGAAGCTGATTCTTGGGAAAAGGCAGAAACTAAGTTATTAGAAGAAAGTATGAAAAAAGCACTTAGAAAAAATAAATTAACAAAAGAAAATATTGATTTAGTTATTTCTGGTGATTTATTGAATCAGGTAACTTCTTCTTGTTATGCGGCAAGTAAAATAAATAAGCCATTTTTAGGAATTTATAGTGCATGTGCTTCAAATGTAGAAGGACTTATTATTGGATCAAATTTTATTAACAGTGGAATTATTAATAATTGTTTATGTGGTACTAGTTCACATAATATGTCTAGTGAAAAACAATTTAGAAATCCTACCGAATATGGTGCACCTAAACCTGAAACAGCTACCTTTACAGCAACAGGTGGAGCGAGTGCTGTGATTTCTAATAAAAAAAGTAATATTAAAATAGAGAGTGCTACTATCGGGAGAATTGTAGATTATAATCAAAAGGATGCTTTAAATATGGGTGCAGTGATGGCTTGTGCAGCTGCAGATACATTAAAAAGACATTTAGATGATTTAAATCGTAAAGAAGATTACTATGATTTAATTTTAACTGGTGATTTAGGTCTTTATGGTAGAGAAATATTGAAAGAGTTTATGATGAAAGAACATAAAATTAATATAAGTTGTAACTATAATGATTGTGGTGTAATGCTTTATGATTTGGAAGAACAAAAAGAAGTCTTGGCCGGAGGTAGTGGTCCTGTATGTAGTGCATTGGTATTATATGGTTTTATTTTAAATGAAATGAAGAAAAAAAATATTAAAAAAGTTTTATTAATTGCTACTGGGGCATTATTTAGTCCAACTATGCTTTATCAAAAAGAAAATATTTTAAGTATTGCTCATGCAATTAGTTTGGAGGCTATATAATGGAAAAAATACTTTTATCATTCTTATTTTGTGGAGCAATTTGTTTAATAGCGCAAATAATTTTAGATAATACAAAACTTACTCCTGGACATATAACAAGTATATTTGTTGTACTTGGAGCCTTACTTGATACATTTAATATTTATGATATTATTGTAGAAAAAGTAGGTGGTGGTGCGATGGTACCAATTACTAGTTTCGGTCATCAACTAATTCATGGTGGACTTCATCAGGCTGAGGGTGCTGGAGTATTTGGTTTAGTAATGGGAATGTTTGACTTAACGGCTTCTGGAATAAGTGCAGCTATTATATTTTCATTTTTCCTTACTTTAATATTTAAACCTAGAAATTAAAAAAACTAAGAAAACTCTTAGCTTTGTTTGGATATTTCTATTATCATATCCATGTTATCATCTTTGGCCATAATATTTTTATGATGTTCGTGACATTTTAAACATTCATATATTATCTTATATGTATCTTTAAATTTTTCAATTCCAACGGGTTTTAATAATCCTTGGCATTTATTTTGTCTATCACCAGGATTAATATCTACGTGAATAGAGTATAGACAATAAGGACAATGATCTCTCGCTGTGTAATTTAGAGGTAGGACTTTTTTTCCACAATTTTGACATATAAATTCTTCATCACGCATCACAAATTTTTTCATTAAAATCACCTAGAATCATTATAACATATATGGTATAATAACAATATAGTTAGGGTTGATTTTATGAATTTAGATTTTACATTAGGAGATTTTAGTGGTCCACTTGATTTGTTACTCCATTTGATAAAAGAAAATAAGATGGATATTTTAAATATTGAAATAGAAAAAATTACAGATCAGTATATGGATTATCTTAATAAAATGGAAAGTATGAATTTAGAGGTAACTAGTAATTACCTTGTTCTTGCGTCTGAACTTTTATATATAAAGTCTAAAATGCTTTTACCAAGTGTCAAGGAAGAAGAAGAGAGCGAAGAAATTGATCCTAGAGAAGAATTAGTTAATAGACTTTTGGAATATCAAACTTATAAAGAAATTACTAAGACACTTAAAGAAAAAGAGGAGTTACGAAAAGAGATATATACTAAAGCTCCAGAGGATATTAGAGAATATATTAGTAATGAAGTTAATATAGTTCAGGAAATGAGTGTTGATTCGTTGGTTGATGCTTTCAAAAAATTTTTGGAAAGACAAAAAGAGAATAGACCAATTAATACACAAGTAACAGAAAAAGAAGTTACGGTTGCTGAAAGACGCAAAAAAATTAAAGATATAATTATGAGAAGAAAAAAGGTATCTTTTTTTGAACTCTTTGAGGATTATAGTAGAGAATATGTAGTAGCAACTTTTTTAGCTATCTTAGAAATGGCTAAAGCAGGAGAGTTGTTTATCAATCAAAATAATAATTTTGATGAGATAATATGTGAGGTAGGAAATGGAGAATAGAGCAATATTAGAAGGTTTACTTTTTGTAGTAGGTGAAGATGGATTAAATATTGAACAGATAAAAGATGTTTTTCAAATTGATGAAGAAGAGGCAAAAAATTTAATTTTTGATCTTAAAAATAGTTATAATAATCCTGATAGGGGATTAAGGATAGACTTTTTGGGTAACAAAATTAAATTAACTACTAAACCTGAGCACAAGGCTTATTATCAAAAGTTAATTCTTAATCCTGAAACTAATGTATTAAGTCAGGCTGCTTTGGAAACTTTAGCCATAATTGCGTATAATGAACCTGTAACTAGAATGCAAATAGATGAATTAAGGGGTGTTTCAACTGTACAAATTATAAGAAAGCTTGTTGCTAAAGGATTTATTAAGGAGTCTGGTAGAAGTAATCTCCCTGGAAGGCCTATATTATATGAAACCACGAGTGAATTTCTGGATTATTTTGGACTTAATTCTATAGATGATTTGCCAGATATGAGAGACTTCATAACACAGGATGAAAATGAAGCTGAAGTTGATTTATATCATTCTAAATATAAAGAACAAAATTAATTTAATCTCTTGTTAAAAATATATTAATTATGATATAATTATTTTGTTCTTGCCTGTGTGGTGGAATTGGTAGACGCGTTGGACTCAAAATCCAATGGTAGCAATACCGTGTCGGTTCAAGTCCGACCACAGGCACCAGATTGATAGGAAACTCGAACTTTTTCGAGATAATATAAAAACTACTCTCAAATTAAATTGAAAGTAGTTTTATTTTTTTATTTAGAAGCAAACTTGCAAATTGATATATCAATTTTCGTGTGTAAAAGGAAATACTCTATATAATTATTATAATTCTTTAAAAATTATGATTTATTAGTAATCATTTCAATAAGCTTTTTAGAACTATAATTTGGTTTCCTTTATCAATTGTTGTGATTACAATAGTTCTTTTTGAAATATTATTGTCAATTTTTATTTCATATAAGGATTTATTATTTAATTCATCTGATATGAATTCTTTAGTAGCATATCCAATCCCAAATCCGGCTTTAATTAAATCTATAATCAAATTATAACTAATGACTTCTAGTTTTGAATTTATTACATTATTATTTTTTATAAGATATATGATATAATATCAGTGAGTTAAAAAAGGAGACGATAATGAAAAATATAATATTGGACACAGATTTATATAATGAAATAGATGACCAAATTGCTTTAGCATATGTATTAAAATCAAAAGATGAATTAAATTTAAAGGCAGTTACAATTGCGCCATTTACCAAAGGTGAATATAATACAAAAACGTCAATTGACAAAAGTTATGAAGTAGCTAAGAAAATATTTAAAATGTGCAATGAACAAAATGATAAGATAATATTTAAAGGGGCTACAGAATATTTTACAAACGATTCAACCCAAACAAATGCAGCAGTTAATGAGATAATACAAATAGCTAAAAAAAATGATAAAACATATATTTTAAGTATAGGATGTATAACTAATATTGCATTAGCAATAAAAAAGGACTCATCAATAATAAACAAAATAGAAGTAATTTGGTTAGGTACTAACTTTTTATTTATGAAAAATGATGATTTTAATTTTAGACAAGACGTTGAAGCTGTTAGATATGTATTGGATAGTAAAGTAAAAATAACTATAATTCCTGTTTATCCGGTAAGCTATGGACTAATGATTTCAAAATATGAATTAGAAAGTAGAATAAGAAATTCTAACAAATTGTGTAATTATTTTTGTGATATATTTACAGATGATTACGGTACTGAAAAAATAAGAAGAGTTATATGGGATATTAGCGCTATAGCATATATGATTAATAAAGAATGGTTTGAAACAATGGAAATAAGTTGTCCTAGAATAAAAGAGGATACATCATTTAAATTAACGAAATTTAGACATAAAATAAAATTTGTCCAAAATCTTGATAGTACTGAAATATATGATGATTTATTTTCAAAAATTACGAGGTGAGGTATATATGAAAATAAAATATTATGGTGATAAAATTGAAAAAAGCACTAGAGCAATATCATTATGTGGACCAACTCCTAGAAATAATAAAGTAACTAGTTGGAGAAAAGAAGCTTTGAATATATTACAAAATATTAATTATGATGGAATTGTGTATGTTCCGGAGCTAAAAGATGAAACGCCAGTATTTAAGACAAAGGATGAACAAGTATCTTGGGAGAGAGATTGTTATATGAATTCAAATGTATTATTGTTTTGGGTACCAAGGAAATTTCCATCAATGCTAGGCTTAACTACAAATGTAGAATTTGGTTATTGGCTAAAAAGTAAAAAATGCATATATGGTAGACCAGATGGTGCTTATAGAACACACTATTTGGATTGGTTATATAATTTAGAATATAATAAAAATCCAATAAATTCATTAGAAGAATTGTTAAAACAAGCAGTAAAAATGAGTAAAGGAGAGCAACTATGAAAAATATAATGATATTTGGGATATGTAGAACCGGGAAGACTACCTTTTCAAAAATGATACAAAAAGAATATAATAACTATCAAATTATAGAAGTTGACACAATCATTTCTGCATTACAAAAAACTGTTCCTAATGTTCCAATTGGATTTATTCACGATAATTTAAAAGAAAATAGATTGCCGGAATTTTTAAATTTGTTTATACAAAAGAATATTAATAAAAACGGGAAAGAACTAGGTTTTATTATAAATGGGGATTCTATCTTGCCAGAAGATTTATCTAAATATTTTGATTTAAAAGATATGATTGTTTATTATTTTGTAACTGAAAAGTTATCTCCTGAACAAATTCTAGAAAATTGTAGGAAGTTTGATTCAAAAGAAGAATGGACTACTAGAAGGTCCGATGATGAATTATTAAATCATTTTAAATTTTATAAAGATATAGAAAAGAAAATTATAAAAGATTGTAAGATGTATAATATAAAATGCATTGATACATCTGAAAACAGGCAAATATTATTTAACCAGTTATTGGATGAGGTAAAATGTGAGTTGAATATATAAATTTTATGTAATAGTAAAGCTTATTCCAATTTATAAAAAATATGATATACTTTAGTAAATTGATTGATATTTGTATCAACCTTTATGAGAGCCAAAAGCTGTATATATCTACTTTATTGGTACCAGATTGATAGGAAACTCGAACTTTTTCAAGATACTCTCAAATTAAATTGAAAGTAGTTTTATTTTGAAGCTTAATAATATATGAGTAAATTAATATATTGTTAAGTGTGTATAAAATAATTTATTAGTAATCATTTCAATTTATTTTTAATATTCAAATGATGTTATGATGGAGGTAAGATTATGAATTTAGAAAAAGGAAAAGTTAGTAAAAAACAAAAAATAGTTATTTTTGATTTGTTTGGTGTAGTTATAGATAGTCATTCTAAAACAAAATATAATGTACATGATGCTAGAAGAGATATAGCAAATGATTGTAAATTTGATATAAATATATTTTCAATGTTTTTTAAGGATGCAAAATTTGGTATAACAAATGGAAAAGATTTTGATGATTTAATAAAAGAATATATAAATAAATGTAAATCAAATATAGATATTAACAGATTTAAGGAATCATATATAAAATATTATGGAAAAGTTTCTTGTTATGAGAAGGTTATTAAATTTATAGAAAATTTACAAGATAAAAATTATAAGACAGCAATTTTATCTAAATTGTGTGTTTTGGATAAAATATATTTAGAGAAAAATATAAATCTAAGTAGGTTTGATAATTTATTTTTTTCTTGTGATTTAGGAATGGAAAAGCCGGATGTTAAAGTATTTGAATATGTATCTAGGGAAACTGGAATTGAAGGGAAAAATATTTTATTTATAGATGATAGTATTAAAAATATAGATGCCGCAAGAGAGCTAGGCTGGAATGTATGCAATGCAACAGGCGATGAATTTGATAAAATAAAAGAAACAGTGGAAGAATTTTTGATGAAGGATTAAAGGTGTATTTATGCGGATTGGAGTAGAGATGGTGTTTTGACAAATGACGATGATTATATTTTAGTAAATATTGTTATGAAAATAATCTGAATGGATTTGATAATGCTAATCTGTATGAATATAGAAAACTAAGTTGGAATGAAGATGTAATCAACGATTATAGGAAAAAATATTTTTTAAATTATGTAAAAAATAAACCTGCACAAAGTTCGCAAGCGATGTTATAAAAAGACTAAGACTTGGTGGACATGAAATATATATTATATCTGCACGATATAAAACATCTGAAAATAAATGGTCATAGTGTAAGAAAATGTACGCTAGAGGGGTTAAGAAAAAACAATATAGAGGTAAAATGTAAATTAGCTGGAAAACATAAAATGAGGATGAAACATTAATTATAATGTGGTTTATCTAGTTTAATAATTAATTTACTTATTAGTGTTATGTGTGTATAATTGTTACAGAAAGAAGTGATAGGATGGAATTTACTAAGGACTGGCAAGATTATGAGATAATAGATGCTTCAAGAGGAGAAAAATTGGAACGCTGGGGAAATATTTATTTACTTAGACCAGATCCACAAATTATTTGGGACAATGGGAATTTATCTCAAAAATATAAAGGTAAGATTGATGCGATATATCATCGCAGTAATAAAGGTGGGGGACACTGGGAAAATTTAAAAAAATTTAATCCAGTTTGGCAAGTTAAGTATAAAAATTTAACGTTTAATATAAAACAAATGGGCTTTAAACATACGGGATTATTTCCTGAACAGGCTTATAATTGGGATATGATGATTAAAAAGATAAAAAACAGTAAAAAACCAGTTAAAGTATTAAACTTATTTGCCTATACTGGTGGAGCTAGTTGTGCTTGTCTAAGTGCCGGGGCATCAGTTGTTCATGTTGATTCCTCTAAGGGAATGGTTGATTGGTGTAAAGAAAATGTCAACTCTTGTAAATTAGGTGATAAACCAATTCGATTTTTGATAGATGATGTTGTCAAATTTGTAAAAAGAGAAATAAGAAGAGGCAATAAGTATGACGCTATTATAATGGATCCTCCAAGTTACGGTAGAGGAAGTAATGGTGAAGTTTGGGATATTGAAAAAGATTTAGCAGAATTAGTTTCATTATGTTGTGATATTTTAGTAGATAATCCATTGTTTTTCCTTATAAATTCATATACTACGGGATTGTCATCTACAGTTCTTGCAAATTTATTAACATTGACTGTGGATAAACATAAAAAAGGGAAGATCACTTGTGGAGAAATAGGATTACCTATAAAAAATTCTAGTTTAATTTTACCTTGTGGTATTTATGGAAGATGGGAAAGCTGTGAATAAATTAAGAGTTTTGTATGAAGATAATCATGTGATAGTTGTAGTCAAAGAAAAAAATGTTTTGAGTCAGGCTGATAATACCCATGATATAGATATGCTTACTATAATAAAGAAATATTTAAAAGAAAAATATAATAAACCTGGTAATGTTTATTTGGGACTCGTGCATAGACTTGATAGACCTGTTAGTGGGATTATGGTGTTTGCTAAAACTAGTAAAGCTGCGAGTAGACTATCTGATCAAGTTCGAAAAAAAGAAATTAAGAAAACATATATGGCAGTGGTAAAAGGAATAATAAAAAAAGATGAGGATACGTTTGTTGATTACTTATTAAAATTAGATAATGGTAATACCATTGTTACGACGAAAGACAAGGGAAAAGAAAGTGTTTTAACTTATAAAGTATTAAAACGTAATTACGAAAAGAATGAGACACTAGTAAGTATTGATTTAAAAACTGGTAGACATCATCAAATAAGAGTACAATTTGCAAGTAGGGGATATCCATTATGTGGTGACCAGAGATATGGAAAAAGTGATAAGACTCAAATTGCTCTTTGTGCATATAAATTAGAGTTTATTCATCCCACAACGAAACAATTGATGAAGTTTGAAATAGAAAAACCATTGGACACATATTGGACAGACTTTACTTTGTAAATAAATTGTCAACTTAAATAATTAGTTGCATTTGAAAAGTTTTTTTGTTATGATGTTAATAGAATAAAAATAGAGGGAGATTGATTTAGTATGAATTTTGATTTAAGCTGGTTTAAAACAGTACCAGGTTTACTTATTACTTGTGGTGTTGTTTTATTAATAATAGCTTTAATAATATTTATTGTTACTTCTAAAAATAATAAAAATGCAAAGAAGGAAGCTCAAGATAATAATCCAAAAGTAGAGGATAATACTTCTAAGGATAATGTTCAGCCGGTTTCTGACAGTGTTTCTAGTGAAACAGTTGCAGCAGTTAATACGGATGCTGGTGCTAATACATCTGTAGAAACTCCTGTACAAAATGCTACTCCAGTTACTGAAAATGTTGGAATAGAAGCTCTTCAAAATATGCAGCCTACACAGTCAGTTAATCCAACTCCTATTGAAGTTGAGACTGTAAGTAGTGCTCCAGTAGTTGAAGATACTCCAGCTCTATCTAGTCCTGTAGTAAATAATCCAAGTGTTGATGCTTATCAAGCAATGGCTAATAATGCTGCTATTTTAAATGATAATTATGTTCAAGAACCAGTAGCTCCTGTTAGTCAAAGTGTAGAACCAATTGAAGTAGCTCCTGAAGTTACTCCAGTAATGAATAGTGTAACTGCTCCAGCAACTCCAGTTGAAGTTGCTCCAATTCTTGATACTCCAGTAGTTCAACCTGAAGTTTCTGCTCCAATTAATCCTGAAGTTATTTCTCCAAGTGTTGATGCTATTCCAACTCCAGTTGCTCCTACTGTTCCTAGTGTAAGCAATGAACAACATGCTATATATGGAGGAGTTAGTCAAATTTTACCTAATGATATGTCAATTAATACTGGCTCTAGTAATCATCAAATTTATGGTGGGGCTAATCCTTTAGAGAATACGCAATCATTACCAATTATGGGTAATACACAACCTGAAATGCCTACTGCACCAGTATCAGTTGCTCCTGAAGTAGCATCAGTTGTTCCAGATATTCCTAGTGTAAATGCTACACCAATAATTCCAAATGTATCAGTAACACCAGTAGAGGAAAATATAGTTATTCCAACACCTGAAGTTTCAACACCAGTTGTTCCAAGTGGATTAGAACAACAAAATCAAGTGCCTATAGTTCCTACTGGTATACCATCAGTACAAGTTACAGCAACGGCGCCTATAATGCCAGCTGATAATCAACAATTATAATAAAAAAATAGAAGCTCTAGTGGGCTTCTATTATTAGTTTAATGGCAGTTCTTTCTTCACCATCAATTGTAATATCCGCAAAAGCTGGAATACAAACCAAATTTTTTCCAGATGGGGCCATAAAACCTCTGGCTATAGCGACAGCTTTAATTGCTTGATTTAGCGCTCCTGCTCCTACTGCTTGTATTTCAACATTTCCTTTTTCACGAAATACATTGGCTAGTGCCCCAGCAACACTACTAGGGTTTGATTTTGATGAAACTTTAAGTGTTTCCATTATTTTAATCATTCCTTTCTATAGTAAAATATATGAATAGTGATTTCAAAAATTCTTAAATATTTAGAAAATCTATTGCAATATTTATTAAAAAAACGTATAATTGAGGCAAATCAATGATTAGAGACAATAATAAGAACATTTAACTATAGAGAGGTTATGTTTGGTGAAAATAACTGTTAAATACTTATTTATCTACTCTATAAGATGAAGTTTTAACTTCCGGGGAACCGTTATCTAAGAAAGTCAAATTAAAAGGATGGTACCGTGCTTTAGCACTCCTTGTACTGTTCTTTTTTTTGTATAAATAAAGGAGAGATGAATATGATAGACATAAAGTTAGTAAGAGAAAATCCTGAAATGGTTAAAGAAAATATTAAGAAAAAGTTTCAAGATCAAAAATTAGTATTAGTTGATGAAGTAATAGCTCTTGATCAAAAAGTGAGAGATTTAAAGAAAAATGGAGATTCTTTACGTAGTAAACGTAATTCAATTAGTAGTGAAATTGGACAACTTATGCGAGATAAGAAAGTTGATGAAGCTAATGACAAAAAGGAAGAAGTTAAAAATATTAATGAACAATTAGTTTCAATGGAAGAAGAAGAACAAAAACTTAATCAACAAATAAGAGAAATTATGATGAAGATTCCTAATATTATGGATCCAAGTGTACCTATTGGAAAGGATGATTCTTGTAATGTAGAAAATGAAAAATTTGCTGATCCAGTAGTACCAGAATATGAAATTCCTTATCATGCTGATATTTGTGAAAAATTATTAGGTTTAGACAAGGAAAGTGCAGGAAGAACAAGTGGTAATGGTTTTTATTATTTAATGGGTGATGTTGCTAGACTTCATTCTGCTATGCTTTCATATGCAAGAGATTTTATGATTAATAAGGGATTTACTTATTGTGTACCTCCATTTATGATTAGAAGTGATGTAGTTGATGGTGTTATGTCTTTTGAAGAAATGGATGCTATGATGTATAAGATTGAAGGAGAGGATCTTTATCTAATTGGTACTAGTGAACATTCAATGATTGGTAAATTTAAAGGCCAACTATTAAAAGAAGAAGAATTACCACTTACTTTAACTTCTTATTCTCCATGTTTTAGAAAAGAAGTTGGAGCTCATGGTATCGAGGAAAGAGGACTTTATAGAGTTCATCAATTTGAAAAACAAGAAATGGTTGTTTTATGTAAAAAAGAAGAGGGAATGGATTGGTACAATAAAATGTGGCAATATACTGTAGAATTCTTTAGAAGTTTGGATGTCCCTGTTAGAACATTAGAATGTTGTAGTGGTGATCTTGCTGATTTAAAAGTTAAATCTTGTGATGTTGAAGCTTGGAGTCCTAGACAAAAGAAATACTTTGAGGTTGGAAGTTGCTCTATTTTAGGAGATGCTCAATCAAGAAGATTAGGTATTAGAGCAAAAGGTAAGGAAGGAAACTATTTAGTTACAACTCTTAATAATACAGTTCTTGCAACACCTCGTGGTATGATAGCTGTTCTTGAAAATAATTATCAAGCAGATGGTAGTGTTAAAATTCCTAAGGCATTACAACCTTATATGGGTGGTAAAGAAATTATTAGTCCTAAAAAAGATAAATAATAAAAATATAAGTAAATATTATTTTGGTTATGAAAATAGTATTTACTTTTTTTATTTCAATTATTAGTATATGATGTTTATACTTTTTCTTGAATAAATCTTTATTTTGTGGTATTATATAGCACATAAAAAGAGGTGAAGTATATGTTCTTTAAGAAAAACAAGAATGATTTTGAACTAAAAACAGAAGAAGATAGTTCATATTATGAATATGAAGATGATACTGACTTTTTTAGATTTGATAATGAAGAGCCTATCAATTCTTCTTTAAAATATAAGGCAGAATCTAATACAGATAGTTTAGATAATAATGATGATAATTCAGACTATGTTTCAACAGATTTTTATAATAGTTATGATCAAGTAGAGGTAGATGACAATATAGATGATAATGATAATAGTACTACTTATACTGATGACTCTAATAAGTCTTTTGGTGGTATTATTTTAAAAGTTTTAAACTTTTTCTTAATTCTAGTTATGGTAGGTGCTTTTTTAGTTGTTTTTGATGTGGTAATGGTTACTAAATTTAATGTAGGACCTATTTTTGCTATAAAGGTGAAAACATATAATGATGGTGGAACTAGAGAATATGCTGGTATTTTTTATAAGGTGATTAAATATAAGCAGACTAATGGAAGACGTGATATGGTTTTAGGAAGTTATAAGCTTTCTTATTCTGGTGAAGTTTATAAAAAATCAGTGTTAGATCTTGCTATATTATATCGTGATGATTTTACTAATTTTTCACTTTTAGAAGGAAAATATGTTGTTGTTACGGGAAAAGTTTTAAGTGTTTCTAAAGAGAAGCAGGTTGTTAAATTAATATATGAAGATAGTGATAACAAATATCAAACGATTGTTACATTTAAGATGGATAAAGATGCTAACTATGATGAACTTAAAAAGGGAAATACAGTAAAAATTGCTGGTGTTTTAGATGATTATAGTGATAATAAACAGGGAATAAATATTAATATGATAAATGGTACTAGAAAGTAGATTTCTACTTTTTTTCTTTTAGATAAATAGAAATTTACATCATTTGTTATTAGTGTTATAATTAAAGCTAGTTGAGGAGGATATTATGACAGATAAATTAACTAGAGAAGAAGTCGAACATGTTGCGAAGCTTGCTAGAATCAGGATTAGTGATAGTGAGATGGAAAAGTATCAAATAGAATTAAAAAAGATTCTCGATGAAGTAGAAAAAATCAATGATGTAGTTGGATACGATGATCAATTTTTAATTGCACCTTGGAGTGATGATAGTACCTTAAGAGAAGATGAAAGTGGAGAAATGTTAGAGGCAAAAGAGGTACTTTTAAATGTTCCTAGACATAGTGGTAATTATATTGAGGTGCCTGTTGTAATAGGAGAGTAAATATGAGTAAATATATAGAAAAAGATATACAAGAAATTCATGAGTTATTAGTTAATAAGAAGATAAAACCTATTGATTTAGTAGAAGATGCTATAAATACAATCAAAGAGAATAGTGATTTAAATTGTTTTATTACTCTAAATGAAGATGGAGCTAGAAAGATGGCTTTAGAACTTGAAAATATTGAAGTAGAAAAAGATAATTTATTATTTGGTATTCCTATTGCTGTAAAAGATAATATAGTTACTTGTGGACTTAGAACTACTTGTGCTTCTAAGATGTTAGATAATTTTATTCCTATTTATGATGCTACTGTTGTAGAGAAAATTAAAGCTAATCACATGATTATCATAGGAAAAACTAATATGGATGAGTTTGCTATGGGTTCTACTAGTCGCACTAGTTATTATGGTGCTCCTCATAATCCTTGGAATAAGAATAAAATAGCAGGTGGTTCAAGTGGTGGAAGTGCATCTTGTATTAGTGCTGGATTGGTAAAATTTGCGCTTGGTAGTGATACAGGAGGAAGCATTCGTCAACCAGCTAGTTATTGTGGAATTGTAGGAATGAAGCCTACCTATGGAAGAGTGTCTCGCTTCGGTTTAGTTGCATTTGCTTCAAGCTTAGATCAGATTGGTCCAATGACTAAAAATGTATATGATAATGCACTACTTTTAAATGCTATTGTTGGTAGAGATGAAAGGGATTTAACTTCAAGTAAGAAAGAAGCAGAAGACTTTACAAGATTAATAGGTCAGGATGTTAAAGGTATGCGTATTGCTATACCGGATTATTTCATGAGTGATATAGTTTCTGATGAAGTTAAAAATAAGATTTTGGAAATTAAAGATTTACTTGAGAAAAATGGTGTTACAGTGTCTTTTGTTTCAGTAAAATATTTAGAAAATGCTGTTACGTTATATCAAATAATAGCGATGGGTGAAGCAAGTAGTAATTTAGCTAGATTTGATGGTATCCGATATGGTTATTCTTATGATAAACCAAAAGATATAGAGGATTTATATCTATCAACTCGTTCTTTAGGCTTTGGTGATGAAGTGAAGAGAAGAATAATGGTTGGTTCTTATTTGTTAAGTGGAGACAATGCTAAGGCTTACTATAATAAAGCTTTATCTATTCGTGACGATATGAAAAAGGAATTCTTGAATGTTTTTAATGATTATGACTTGATAATTGGACCAACAACCACTACAACTGCATATGGCTTAGATGAAAACTTGGATGATCCATTAAAGAGCTTTATGGACGATGTTTTGGTTATTCCTGTTAATATGGCTGGTCTTCCGGCTATCAATGTGCCAGTTGGTTTTGATAAAAGTCATATGCCTATTGGTATGCATATTATTGGTAAACATTTTGATGAGGCTACTATTTATAAATTAGCAAGCTTTGTTGAAAATAAATTAAAGCTTAACTTAACACCAGAGGAGGGACTTAACAATGAGTAATTATATTCCAACAATTGGTATTGAGGTACACGTTGAATTAAAAACTAAAACAAAGATATTTTCTAATTCTATTAATGGATATGGTCAAGGAGCTAATATGCTTACGAATGTTGTTGATCTAGGATATCCTGGAACTTTACCTACTATTAATCGTGAAGTTGTAAGACAAGCTATAAGAGCGGCTAAGGTTTTACACTGTGATATTCAAAAAGAAATGCATTTTGATCGTAAGAATTATTTTTATCCAGATAATCCTAAGAACTATCAAATTACACAATTTAATACTCCTATTGGACGTAATGGTTATGTTTTAATTGAAGTTGATGGATGTGAGAAGAAAATTGAAATAGAAGAGATGCATATAGAAGAGGATACATGTAAGAGTGCTCATAGAGGTAATGTTACTTTACTTGATTTTAATAGAGCTGGTGTTCCGCTAATAGAAATAGTTACTAAACCTTGTATTTCTTCTAGTGTTGAGGCTAGATTGTATATAGAAAAATTACGTGAACTTTTACTATACTCAGATATTAGTGATTGTAAAATGGAAGAAGGAAGCATGAGATGTGATGCGAACGTATCAATTAGGAAAAGGGAAACAGATCCTTTTGGTACTAAGGCAGAAATAAAAAACATAGGCTCTATTAGTAACGTTTCTCTAAGTATAGAAAAAGAAATAGAAAGACAATCTAAGTTATATGATAATAATGAAGAGTTCTTGCCACAAACTAGACGTTTTGATTCTAAACTTAATGATACCGTTTTAATGCGTGTAAAAGAAACGGGAAATGATTATCGTTACTTTCCAGAACCAGATATTCCATTTATTCACTTGAGTGATGAAGATATTTTGGATGCTAGTAAAGATATTCCCATGTTACCTGATGAAAGAAGAAAAATATATGTAGAAAGAGGTATATCTAAATTAAATGCCCAAAAGGTAATTAATCACCGTGAAATGAGTGACTTCTTAAACACATATATTGATAGTGATTTAGATTTTGTGATTGCAAGCAACTTACTATTAGGTGATATTGCTTCATATTTAAATAAAACTAATAAAGCCTTAAAAGATACAGAACTTAGTCATGATAAATTTAGTGATTTAGTTTCAAGGCTTTCTACTAAAAAATTAGTTAGCAAAAATGTTAAGGATTTAATTAATGATATAATGGAAACTACTGATACTATTGATCAGTTAATTGAAAAACATCATATTGAAAACATAACTGATGATAGTGTTATTTTAGAAATTATAGATGAGGTAATAAAAGAAAATCCTGATAGTGTTGTTGATTATCATAATGGTCATGATAGATGTATCAAATTCCTAATGGGGCAGGTAATGAAAAAGTCTAAGGGTAAAGCAGATCCTAAGACTGCTATGGAATTATTAATCCAAAAGTTATAAATCGATTTTTCTAGATTGAAATATACTTGAAATAAGTGTATAATTAAAACTAATAATAGGGAGTTGATTAGATGAAATTTTTGAAGGAACATGCAAAACTTATAGCGATAGTTGTTATCTTTGTTTTAGCAGTAATAATTTTATTTTCAATTTATAATAGTATCTTTTTAAATAATTCCTCTAAGTATGGTGACAGATTAAAAGGAATTGATGAAGTTAAAGTTACTAGTAGTTTAGAAAAAGAAATCAAAGAAAATATTAAGACACTTGATATTACTAAGTCAGTAAAAATAGAAGAATCAGGTAAAATTATTAATGTTATAGCTTTAGTTAATGATGATATTGAAGTAAATAAAAGTAAGGAAATTGGAAATAAAGTTATAGAAAAATTATCTGATAAGCAAAAAAAATATTTTGATGTACAAATCTTTATTAAAAAAAGTAGTAAAGATGAGAAGTTTCCTATAATTGGTTATAAACATCATAATAAAGACAATATTACTTGGACTAAGGATAGGTAGGAGAAATATATGAAAAAAAAACTATTAATTATTATACCAATATTAATAGCAATAATTGCATTTGTATTTGTATATCGTTACTATAATAAGGAAGATAAAAATACATCTTTAACAGTAGTAGAAAAGAAATGGGTAGAAGAAAATAAAAAACAGGTAATTGATTTTGAAATAATTAATGATTATCCTTTATATGGTATGAATGGTAATGGAGTATTCTTTGATTTTGTTAATGATTTTGAGAAAAATGTCGGATTAGAATTTAATAAAATACCTTATTTAAAGGAGTCTACTTCAACTACTGATAGCTATAGAATTCGTATATTAAATAATAATGATGAAGTTAGTAATGATGATTTAGTTATTTTTCAAGATAGTTATATAGCAGTTGGACGTAGTTATAGAAGAATTAATCATATTTCAGATATGAAGAACTTAACATTTGGAGTTTTTTCTAATGATAGTAGTGATATTAGTTATTACTTAAAGAGCGGTACAAACTTATCTTTTAAAAATTATAATACAATAGATGAGTTATATAAAGCTCTTGATAGTAGTGAAGTAGATATGATTATTGTACCTAATATTATGTATTTAGATAGAACTATTGGTAAAAGTGAATATTCAATTAACTACTATTTTACAGAGATTAATAAAAAAGTTGTTTTAACTCTTAGTAAAAATAATAATGAGTTAAATAAAATAGTAAGAAAATATTTTAATAAATGGAAAGAATCTAGATATGTAAAAGAATATAATGATAGTTATTTAGATTATTATGTAGAAAAAAATAATTTAAGTGATAAGACAAAAACTTCTTTAATTGCTAAAACATATACATATGGTTATGTTGATAATTCACCATATGAGGTAAAGAGTTCAGATGGAATAGCAGGAATAGCTGGAGAATATATTAATAGAATTTCAAGATTAACTGATATTGAATTTAAATTTAAAAAGTATAAAAATACTAAAGAATTAAAGAAAGCTATTGATAATAAAGAAATAGATATTTATTTTGATTATTATAATTACTCTAATGACTCTTATTTAGCAACATTATCGACTTTTGTTGAATATTATGTTGTTTTAGGAAGAGAAAAAGATCAACATATAGTAAATTCCTTTGAAAGTCTTAGAGGAGAAAATATTAGTATGCTTGGGGGAGATTCTTTATATAATTATTTTGCTAATAACAGTCGTGCTAATATAAGAAAATATGATAATATTAAAGATATGTTAAATGATAAAAACAGTGATTTAATAGTCTTAGATAGAGAAGTATATAATTATAATAAAAATAAATTTAAAGATTATAATATTTTATATCTTGATACGATGATGAATGATTATAAATTTATGGTTAAATCTAATAATGGTTCATTCTATAATTTACTTAACTATGTTATTAATACTAATTCATATTATAATTATCGTAATAGTGGAATAGAAAGTTTAAATGAATCAATATTTAAAGGTGCTACTTTCCAAAAACTTTATATAATAGTATTACTTATAATATTTATTCCTCTTACTGCTTTGGCATTGTTCTATTTAATTATTAAACATAAAAATAAGAAAAAGAAGGTTAAGAAGATAGATAGACATAAATATACAGATATGCTTACATCTTTGAAGAATAGAAATTATTTAAATGCTAAGATGAGTGAGTGGGAAGATTGTAATGTTTATCCACAAGCTATTGTTATGGTTGATTTAAATAATGTAAAATATGTAAATGATAACTATGGACATAGTGAAGGAGATAATTTAATAATTAAAGCGGCAGCTCTTCTTGTTAATACACAGCTTGAAAATAGTGAAATAATAAGAACAGATGGTAATGAATTCTTAATTTATTTGATTGGTTATAGTGAAAGACAGATATCTACTTATTGTAAAAAATTAACTAAAGAGATGAAAAATTTACCACATGAATTTGGAGCAGCTATTGGATTTAGTATGATAGAAGATTCGATTAAGACTTTAGATGATGCTATTAATGAAGCTACTTTAGATATGATTAACGCTAAAGAAGATTTTAAATAGAATAGGGGATTGTGATGGAGCGAGTTAGAAAGTTTTTGAAAAAAGTTATTTTTGTAGTTCAAAAACCTTATATGCGAGTATTGCCAGGTCAACTCGCTTTTTTCACTGTGCTATCATTAATTCCATTGGTCGCAGTTGTTGGAACACTTGCAACTTATTTTTCGTTATCATTAAATTCATTAGAAGAAATACTCAATACTTTTTTCCCAACAGATTTATCTGTGATGTTTACTAGTTCTATTACTGGTAAAGGGTTAACATTTAATATTGTAGTATTTCTTTTTTCTGCTTTTATCTTGGCCTCTAATGGAGCTCATTCGGTTATTATTACGTCGAATGAAATATATGGAATTAAAGGAAGAGGATATATAGGTAGAAGATTTAAAGCTATAGCTATTACATTTCTCCTAGTGTGGATTATCTTTTTTACCTTAGCAGTTCCTGTATTTGGAGATACTTTGTTTGAGGCTTTATTTTTGCAATATGGTCATACTAAGTTTTTAGTAATATGTAATGGGATATATACGATAATTAAAATTCCAGTTACTATGATTCTAATGTTTTTAGCAGTCAAAATGATTTATGCAATGGCTCCTGATGAAGAAGTACCTACTAAAGATAATTTATTAGGACCATTTTTTACTACTGTACTATGGATTATTGGTACAGAGATTTACTCGATTTATGTAAAGTATTTTTCTAACTATAATTTATTTTATGGAAGTATTTCTAATATTATTATTTTAATGATTTGGGTATATTATTTAGCTTATGTCTTTGTACTTGGAATGGCCATAAGTGCCACTAGTGATAAAGAACTTAATTTAACAAAACAAATAGAACTTAGTGACTTGACTAAAAAAAATAGGCGAGATTGAAAAAGTATACTATTAGTGTTATAATAAAAAAATAAGTGAGGTAATAAAATGGAAAAAATTAAAAATTTGAAAAATAAATTTATTAATACTTGTAAAAAAATAAAAGAGGAACATCTTATTTCTAAATACATCAAAAATAATAAAATTTTTGTATTTTTCGTTTTGGTTAATGTTATTAATTCAACTTTGTTAAGAATTCTTACAATGCCAAATGCGGAAAATATTTTTGCTTTAAAGCCTATTATTGCTGATTTAGCAGTGGTAATTATTATAGGATCGTTTAATTACTTGTTTCATAAAGGCAAGTCACAAGTAATTTATTTAAGTATAATTACATTTATTTTTACGGCTATATGTACAATAAATTCAGTTTATTATACTTTTTACACATCATTTGCAAGCTTTTCAATGCTTTCTTTGACACAGTTCATTGCGCCTGTAGGAGATGCAGTTGTAGAAAATGTTTTACAGATTAAAGATTTGGTATATCTAATTCCTACTATTGCATTTTATGTGTATTGCTTTTTGAAGAAGAAACAATATAAAAACAAGTTTGAACTTAAGAGAAAGAGAAAAGATAAATTTGTTAAAACTATCTCGACAGGTGGTATTTTAGTTCTATTATTTTGTGTTACTCTAACCAGTTTAGAAATAGGACGTTTTGTTAAACAATGGAATAAAGAATATGTGGTACAAAGATTTGGTATTTATGTTTATCAAGTAAATGATGGATTTACTAGTTTACAACCTAAGATCAGTTCTATGTTTGGATATGATGAAGCGGCTAGAAAATTTAGAGAATATTTTAAGAAAAAGAGTGAACAAACTGAATATACTAAGAAAAATGAATATACAGATATTCTTAAGGGAAAAAATGTTTTAGTAATTCATGCTGAAAGTTTACAGACTATAGCGTTAAATACCTCTTTTAATGGACAAGATGTAGCGCCAAACTTTAAGAGATTAGCTAGTGAAGGAATTTATTTTTCTAATTATTACTCCCAAGTTAGTGTTGGAACAAGTAGTGATGCTGAACTTTCCTTTAATACATCATTAATGCCAACTAAGAGTGGTACAGCTTTTGTTTCTTATTCAGATAGAACTTATACAGCTACCCCTCAAAAAATGAAGGAACTTGGTTATTATACCTTTAGTATGCATGGTAATACTGCAGATTTCTGGAATAGGCGTGTTATGCATAAAAATTTTGGTTTTGATAAGTTTTATAGTAAAGTAGATTATAATGTTACTAAAGAAAATACAATAGGACTTGGAATAAGTGATAAAGCTTTCTTTAGTCAATCAGTAGACTATATAGAAAAAATTAGCAAAGAACATGATAAATTCTATGGAACTTTGATTACACTTACTAATCATACACCTTTCTCTGAAGTAGATAAGTATGGTGATTTTGATGTTAATATTAAAGAAAGTGTCACTAATGAAGACGGAACAGTTACAGATGTTACTTATCCTTATATGGAAGGAACTAAACTAGGAAACTATTTTAAATCTGTTCATTATGCAGATGAAGCACTTGGTGAATTTATAAATAAACTTGATGAAAAAGGATTACTAGATAATACAGTAGTTGTAATATATGGTGATCATGATGCTAGACTTCCTAAAAAAGATTACAATAGACTATATAATTATGATAAAACAACTGATAGTGTAAAAGATGAAGATAGCGAAGGTTATGTTAATTTTGATAGCTATCAATATGAACTTAATAGAAAAGTTCCATTCATTATTTGGACAAAAGATAAAAAATATAATGTTGAAGTTAAAAATGTTATGGGAATGTATGATGCTATGCCAACTCTTGGTAATATGTTAGGATTTAGTAATAAATATGCTTTAGGACATGATATCTTTAACATAAAAGAAAATAATATAGTAGTTTTCCCTAATGGTAATTGGGTTACTAATAAGGTTTACTATAATGCACAAAAAGGACAATATTTATCATTAAATAATAATGAAATTATAGATAAAAATTATATTTCTGAGAATACTAAATATGCAGAGGATTTATTAAGTGTCTCTAACGATATGATAGTATTCGATTTAGTAAAAAAAGAGAATGAAAAAGAACAAGCTAGTTCTTCAAAGTAATGGAGGATATATGCATTTAAAGAAAAGTGTTAAGAGAAAATTAATCTTCTTGTTAATAATAATACTAATTTGTGTAGGGGTTTTATGCTATTTTAAATTTTTTGATACAAAGAAAGCACGTAAAGTAAAGGTAATTGGTGAAATAAAAGAGTATTCTTATCAGTTAAAAGACTCTAAGAGTAAGTTATATAAAGATGAATTCAAAAATTTAGAGAAGATACTTGCTAAAAAAGATGTTGATGAAGAAGAATACGCTAAGAGTATTTCTAAGTTATTTATCATAGACTTTTTCTCGCTATCAGATAAGTTAGCAAAAACTGATGTTGGTGGTAGTGATTTCGTTCATAGTGATGAACTTACAGACTTTTTAGAAAAAGCAGAAGATACTTTTTATAAATATGTAGAAAGTAATGTTTATGGTGGTAGAACACAAAAGTTACCTACTGTTGATAGTGTAAAGATTAATAGTATTACTAAAGATACTTTTAAATACAATAAAACAAATGTTGAGAGTTATGTTGTAAAAGTATCTTGGACTTATTCTGATGAACAATTTGATAGCTATCAAAAGAGTGCTACATTAACTATTATTCATCAAGATAAAAAATTAGTAATAGTTGAAATGGAATAGGAGGGTAATGATGGCAAAAGAAAAAAATAATGAAGAAAAAGTTAGACCTAAGGGTAGAATAGTACTTACAGTTCTTTTAATTCTTGCTTTACTCTCTGGTGGTTTTGCAATATATAATTTGTTTCTATTAAGAAATATGGGTAACCTAGTAAAATATTTTTATTTTGCAATAGGACTAATTATTGGTTTATATATTTTGCTATTTTTTAAAGTTAAAGTTAGATTAAAGAGAAGAAAAAAGGGAAAAGAAAAGAAAGAGAAAAAGGATAGAGGACTTATTATTTGTTTTGTTCTTTATATCATTTTTACAGCTGTCTTAGGTGGTGCGATAGCGTATGTTTATGGCTTTGTCGGTAGTTTTAATAAAGAATATGTAACATATTCATCAAGTTTAGTAACTTTAAGTTCTAATGAGAGTAAAACAATAGAAGATGTTGATGATTATAGAATAGGTATTCTTTCTGATAAAAATTCGGTAGAAGGATATATTATTCCTCAAGAAGTTATTAAGAAATATAAATTAAAAGATAACAATGATATAGTGGAATATGATAACTACACTGAAATGATGGCTGATTTGTATGCGAAAGAAATAGATGCTTTATTTATTACAACTTCATATCACTCTATTTTTAGTAGTATTGATGCTTATGAAAATATAGATAATGAAACTAAGAAAATATTTACTCAAGAGAAAAAGATGAAGAAAGTTGTTACTAGTAAAAGGGAAACTTCTTCAAAAGGTAAAAATATTAAAGAACCATTTACCATTTTACTTATGGGAGTTGATTCAACAGATGAAGGTCTTACAAAAAATACTGTTGCTAATGGAGATTCTTTAGTATTAATTACATTTAATCCCAAAACATTAAATGCAACTATGATTAGTATTCCGCGTGATAGTTATGTTCCTATTGCTTGTTGGAGTGGTAAACCAGAAAATAAGATAACACATGCTGCGGCATATGGAACTGATTGTATGATGAGTACAATAGAAGAGTATTTTGATATTAAAATAGATTATTATGCTAAGATTAATTTTAAAGGTTTAGTTAAATTAGTTGATGCTATGGGTGGAATTGATGTAGAAGTACCAAAAGATTTATGTACTGATAATTCTAATCGTGAGGGAGAAGTATGTATATCACAAGGATATCAACATTTAAATGGTGAACAGGCATTAGTTTTATCACGAAACAGAAAACAATTAGCGGCTGGAGATCTTGATAGAGGTCGTAATCAACAATTAGTAATACAAGCAATGGTCAATAAAGTTAGAACGATTAAGAGTGCCTCTAAGTTTATGAAGATACTTGATACAATATCTAATAACTTTGATACTAACTTTACAGCTAATCAAATTTTATCTTTCTATAGTATTGCTGAAGATATTTTAAATAATAATTTGGCTAAAGATGATGCGGACTTAGTAAATATCCAACAACTTTATTTACAAGGAACTGGTCAGATGATATATGATGAGAGAGCGAGAATGGTTCTTTGGAATTATGTTCCTAATAAAGATAGTCGTAAAGATGTTGTTAATGCTATGAAAACTAATTTAGGATTATTAGAATATGAAGATAAGAAAACATTTAGTTTCTCAATTAACGATGAATATGAAAAACAAATAGTTGGTTATGGACCATATAATAGTAATTATACTTATAAATTAGTTCCAAATTTTGTTGGTTACAGTGAAGCTGTAGCAAGATCAATTGCTTCTCGTAACGGTATTAAAGTAGTCTTTTCTGGAAGTGGTGGAACAGTAGTTAGTCAAAGTGCTCCTGTTAATAAGAGAGTTGATAAATTAAATGGTTCTGTAACATTGACTCTTTCAGGTAGTAGTAAATCTAATACTACAACTGAAAGTAGTAAGGATACTAGTAAAAATAATAATAATAACAATAATAAAGATAAAGAAAATAAAGATTTAGACGATAAAAAGGATGATAAAACAGATGATGACAAGGGCAGTTCAAGCAGTGATGATAAAACAACATCATCTGATGAGACAAAAAAAGATGAGAAATCATCTAATGGTGGTAATAATTAATTAGAAGTAGAGATAGTAATATCTCTTTTCTTCTTGGGAATTTATACTGATTTGTGTTAAAATATGTTTAGAGAGGAGAGGATTAAATGGTTAATTTAAATGTTAAAAGTAATTACTCTCTTCTATCTAGTATGCTTAGAATAGATGATATTATAAAAGTAGCACTTGATAATAAAAGTAAAGCTGCATTTTTATGTGATAATAATATGTATGGTGTCATGGAGTTTTACAAAAAATGTAGAAATAATAATATTAAACCTATTATAGGAGTTAATATTCATCTTGAATTATTTGAACTTTATTTATATTGTAGAAATTATGATGGTTATAAAAATATTATAAAATTAACTACTATTCAGAATGAAAGAGAAGTAAATATTAATGACTTAGAAAAATATAATACTAATTTGGTTACGGTATTAAAGTATGATAATATTAAATATTATGATCAATTAGAAAATATTTTTGATATGTTATATATAGGTATAGATAATAAGGAAGAAGAAAAAAATGCCTTAAATGTAACAGAGAAAGTTATCTTTTTTAAAGAATGTTTATATTTAGAGAGAGAAGACAGTAAATATTTAAATTATCTATACTTAATTAGAGATGGTAAAACTATAAGTGATGAGATTAATTATGATATTTATCATAAAGAATTGTTAAATAATACGGATTTATCACCAAATAGTCATAATAATATTTTAGATATTATTAGTATGTGTGATCTTTTATTTCCTAAGAGTGAAATTTTACTACCTGTTTATAAAATAGATAATAATATGTCACCAGATAAATATTTATTTGAGCTTGCTAAGGCAGGACTTCGAAAAAGACTGGGAAGTGAAATCCCTGAGAAGTATCAAAAAAGACTTAGCTATGAACTTAGTATAATAAAACAAATGGGATTTCCTAATTATTTTTTAGTAGTATATGATTTTATTAAATACGCTAAGACTCATAATATTTTAGTTGGACCAGGAAGGGGAAGTGCCGCTGGAAGTTTAGTAGCTTATGCTTTAGGAATTACAGAAATTGACCCCTTAGAATATGATTTGTTGTTTGAAAGATTTTTAAATCCCGAAAGACATGGAATGCCAGATATAGATACGGATTTTCCAGATGAAAAAAGGGATCAAGTAATAGAGTATGTGACTAATAAATATGGAAAGAAACATGTTTCAGGAATTGTTACTTTTGGAACTTTAAGTAGTAAACAAGTTTTAAGAGATTTAGCTAGGATTTTTAATATTCCAGGTTATAAAATAGATTCTTTAACTAAACTTATTCCTAACATGTCAAAAGATAAGTTAAAAGATATTTATCAAAAAAATACTAATTTTAAAATGATGATTGATGGAGATGTTACTTTAAAAAATTTATTTGTATCTGCGCTTAAATTGGAAGGCTTTCCGAGACATATCTCCTCTCATGCGGCTGGGATATTAATGTGTTCTAAAGAGTTAGATGAAGTTATTCCATTAACTGTTAATGATTCGATGTATTTATCAGGTTATTCTATGGAGTATTTAGAGGAGTTAGGACTCCTTAAAATGGACTTTTTAGGTCTTAAAAATTTAAGTATTATCGAAAATATTATTAGTGATATAAAAAAAATTTATGGTGTAGATATTAACTTCAATAAGATTGCCCTAAATGATGATAGAGTACTTTCTGTTTTTAGAGAAGCTGATACAGTTGGAATATTTCAATTTGAGTCTAGTGGAATGAAGAATTTTTTGAAAAGACTTCGTCCGACTACTTTTGAAGACATCTTTGCGGCAATAGCGCTTTTTAGACCTGGGCCAGCAGTTAACATTGATACATATATTAGAAGAAAACATGGTTTAGAAAAAGTGACTTATTTGGATCCTTCCTTGGAGCCAATACTAAAAAATACTTATGGAATATTTATCTATCAGGAACAGATTATGCAAGCAGCTAATAAATATGCTGGTTATACCTTAGGTGAAGCTGATATTTTGAGACGAGCTATGAGTAAGAAAAAGTTAGAACTATTAAAAACAGAAGAAACTAAGTTTTTAGAAAAAAGTGCTAAACTTAATCGTAATAAAGAAGTATCTAAGAAAATATATGACTTAATTTTAAACTTTGCAGGATATGGTTTTAACAGATCTCACTCTGTTGCTTATTCCTTGATTGCTTATAAAATGGCATATTTTAAGGTGTATTATCAACATATATTTTATAGTAATCTATTAACTAATGTGATAGGAAGCGAAGTAAAAACTAAAGAGTATATTTTAGAAGCTAGGAGTAAAGGAATAGAAATTGAACTTCCGGATATCAATATTAGTACGGATAAATATATAGTTCTTGATAAAAAAATATATTATCCCTTTACTAATATAAAATCAGTGGGATTAGTAGCGGCTTTGAAAATAATAAAATCTCGAAATGAGTGCTTTCAAGATATATATGATGCCTTTAGTAAATTAATTATTAATGGTGTAGGAAGATCTACTTTAGAATCTTTAATATTTAGTTTAGCATTTCGAACATTTAATTATAATAGACAAACGCTTATTTATAATTTAGATGAATTAATTAATTATGGTGAATTGACTAAAGACTTAGATCCAAGTTTAGTAATGAAACCTGAAATAGAGATAAGAGATGAATATGATAGTGATTTCTTATTGCAGAAAGAAAAAGAAATATTTGGTTTTTATTTAACGAATCATCCTTCGACAAAATATAAATATGGAAGACGTGACTATGTTAATTTGAAGGATGTCGCTAACTATTTTGATAAAAATATTAATACAGTAGTATTAGTCGAAAGAGTGAAGGTTATAAAAACTAAAAATGGTGACAATATGGCTTTTCTTACATGTAGTGATGAAGATGGTAGTATTAGTTATACCTGTTTTCCAAAGGTATATAATTTATATAATAACATTACTAGGGGAGACGTTATCTTAGTATTTGGAAAAGTTGAAAAAAGACTTAATGAATTACAAATAATAGTTAGTAAAATAACAAAACTTAATTAGGAGATAATATGGAGAAAACAAAGAAAGTATTTTTAATAGCGGCTATAACACTAGTTATAGATCAGGTTTTAAAATTAGTTGTAAAATGCAATATTTTGATGTCATCGACAGTTACAATTATTCCACACTTCTTTTCTTTAACTTATGTTGAAAATGAAGGAGCAGCATGGTCTATTCTAGAAGGAAAAAGCGTATTTTTGGTGATTATAAGTTTTTTATTTCTATTATTTATATTTAGATGTTTAAAAACTGATAAGCGTAAAACCAAAATAAATGTATTAGCGTATGGCCTGATGATTGGTGGAATTATTGGAAATATGTTAGATAGAATATTTTATCAAAAAGTAATAGATTTTTTATCATTTAAGATTTTTCATTACTATTTTCCAATATTTAATTGTGCTGATATGGCTATTGTAATAGGAATGTTTTTATTTATTATAGATGTTATACTAGAAGGTAATGAAAAGACAATTATGGATGAACAATATGAAAAAATTAGGGAGATAAGTAATGGAAAAAATAGTAGTAGAAGAAGAAAACATTAGACTTGATCAATATATTAGTAATACACTAGATATTTCGCGTAGTAAGATACAGAAATTAATTAAGCAAGATAAAATATTGGTTAATAATAAAGTAGAAAAGGGAAGTTATCTTGTTAAGATGGGTGATGAACTAACAATTAATGATTCATTAGATTTCTCAATTAAAGTACAGGCAAAGGATATTAAGCTTGATATTTTATATGAAGATCAGTATTTAATGATTATTAATAAAAAGAGTGGAATGGTTGTTCATCCTGCTCCAGGACATTATGATGATACATTAGTAAACGCTTTGTTATATCATTTGCATATTGATGAAGCTAGTGATATTAGAGTAGGAATAGTACATAGATTAGACAAGGATACCAGTGGTGTAATGATGGTCGCCAAAGATGATAGAATTTTGGAAAAACTATCTTTAATGATAAAAAATAAAGAAGTAAAAAGACATTATTTAGCCTTGGTTGACGGAGTTATTGGACCAGATAGTGGGACAATAGATGCTCCTATCGGTAGAGATGTAAATTATAGAGAGAAAATGAGTGTTACAGATATTAATGGAAAAGAGGCTATTACGCATTTTCAAGTTATCAAAAGATATGCCGCTAATACATTGGTAGAGTGTGTTTTAGAAACAGGAAGGACACATCAAATACGTGTACATATGGCCTACATTAATCATCCAATTACTAATGATCCAGTTTATAATAAAAAGAAGGCAACAGAATTTGGCCAAATGTTACATTCTAAGAGTATAGAATTTATTCATCCTGTAACGGGAGAAAAAATTTATTATGAAGTGGAACCACCAAAAGAGTTTATGGAAATATTAAATAGTTTAGAAGATTAATATTTTCCTTTTTTTTATTAGAAAATTAAGTTATAATATTAATAGTTTTAGAAGGGAGTAGTTTTATGGAAGAAATTGCTGAAGAACAACTTTTAGATAGTAAAAATATGTTAGTTATGAAACTATTACATTATTTTATAATAGATAAAAATTATAACCCTATTATTTTACAGGGAGCAGAAAATGAAATTTGGTTGGAAAATTTAGATGAGGATTATAGAATTGTAAGAATTGTTACGGGAACTATTTTAAATGAAGAACAGTTTGGATTTGATATATTTAAGACAAAAAGAATTATGAAAAAAATTCGAAATAAAACTTTTTCTTTTAATCTTAAAACTTTAAGTATTTTTCTTGATTTAGGAGATAGGGTAAAATTAGATTCCCCTAAGGGTATTACGTGTGTTTCGGCACCTAATGAAGAGGATTTACAAAAAAATGTTGCTATAAAAGAGTCTTTTCCTGATATGAAGGATAAGTTAAAGTATAGTGAAGATGGTATGCAGTTATTTGTTAAAATTACTAATGATATTAATGAACATAATTTAGAAGATAGTGAGAAAGTTGAGAAAGTGTTTAAGCCAAAATATCCGATGATTACTTATATTTTGATTGCTTTAAATGTGGCGATGTTTTTCTTTCCACTTATCTTTAATAAACAAGATTATTTCCTAAATAAATTTTGTGTATATGCTCCCTATATTAGAAATGGAGAGTATTATCGATTATTAACAGGAACATTTTTACATGCCAATATAATCCACTTACTTTGTAATATGTATGCTCTTTATATACTTGGAAGTCAGTTAGAAAGTTTTATTGGTAAAATTAAGTTTTTATGTGTTTACTTATTTAGTGCTTTAACCGGATCACTATTATCAATGGTATTTTTAGGTAATGGTGTAAGTATTGGTGCTAGTGGAGCAATATTTGGTGTAATGGGCGCTATTGTATATTTTGGATATCACTATAGAGTATATTTGGGAAATGTTGTAAGAACGAATCTTATTCCTATAATAATCTTAAACTTAGCTTTAGGATTCCTAGTAAATGGAATAGATAATTGGGCACATATAGGTGGACTTATTGGAGGATTTTTAATTAATATTGGATTAGGAGTAAAATATAAGAGTAGTACTTTTGAAAAGGTTAATGGTTATATTATTTCCTTGATTTACGTTTCCTTCCTAATCTTTATGGCCTTTATTTATGTTAAGTAATTATAAAAAGTCTCGTTGTTTGGATATAATAACGGGATTTTTATTTTTATAACTCGATTAAAATTATTTACTAGTAAAGTAAAAAGTGTTAAAATATAAGCCAAATTTTATTCTTAGTGTTATATTGGTATTATATTAGGTGATGCATGTAACTGTTTTTAATAGGTGGGTTTGGCATAATGGAGGAAAATATGAATACAAGTGAAATATTTTTAAATATTGATAAGTTGCCGGGAATTTTAAATAAATCTCAATTATATGAATTATTAGAAAAAGCAAAGGCTAATGATAAAACTGCAATCAAAACAATAGTTGAACATAATATTAGACTGGTTTTGTATGAGGTAACAAATAGATTTAAGTCGGTTGAATATGATAGAAAAGATTTAGTTTCTGTTGGAAATGTTGGCTTGATGAAGGCAATATTAACATTTGATAGATCAAGAAATGTAGAATTTGCAACTTATGCAATTAGATGCATCGATAATGAAATATTGATATTCTTAAGAGATGTAGCGAAAAATCAAAATGTTGATAGTTTAGAACGGGCAATTAAACAAGATAAAGAAGGCAATGAATTAAAAATTGAAGATACAATAAGTGATGAAACTGATATAGTTGATGAATATGAGAAAGATATAACCTGTAAAATTATACGAGAAATTATAAAAGAATTACCTGATAGAGATAGAAAAATAATTATGCTTTATTTTGGATTTTATAATAAAAATTATACGCAGAAAGAAATAGCTCATATAATGTTAATTTCACAGGAATATGTTTCAAAATTAATAAGGAAAAATTTGAAAAAAATAGAAGAACAGTTGGTTAAAAAAGATATTATAGTTATAAATTCAATGGGAGAATCTAGAAAGAAAAATACATCAAGAAAAGTAAAATCAATTTATACTATTTTTAATAATTATACTAAAAAACAAGTAAATTTAGTATTGGGGAGTTTGACAGAAGAAGAAAAATTATTAGTGAAACTAAGATATGGCAAGGATTTAGATAATCCTGTATCAGTAAAATTGAGTATGGAACAACTTTATACATTCTATAACTCTTTAATTCCTAAAATGAGAAGGCTTTTACTTAAACTAGATGAAGGAATACACTTATTAAGTGTGCCTTCAGAAAATTCTCAAAAATATTATTGCTCTATGCAAGTATCTAAGGAAAATTTTGATACACCCAGGCTACTTAAAAAAATCAGTAAATAATATAATGTACTTCTGACTGTTTTCTTCTTAGTGTTGCTTATTATGTAGAAAAATGCTAAAATAAAATTAATAATAAAAATGTGAGGTGATATTATGAGTATTGATGAAACAAGTGTTTTTCATGTTGAGGAGTCTAACACAGCAAGAATTAGGAAAACTTTAAAAGAAGTATATGATGCCTTAGAAGAAAGAGGTTATAATCCAGTTAACCAAATAGTAGGATATCTAACTAGTGGTGACTTAGGATATATTTCTAACCATAAGGATGCTCGTAATAAAATGAAAGAATTTGATCGTTGTGAAGTAGTAGAAGTTTTACTTAAAGAGTTTCAAAGGAATAGTTAATGCGTTATTTAGGACTAGATCTTGGTAGTAGAACACTTGGGTGTGCGTTATCCGATAAAAGTGGTATTTTTGCCCGAAGTTATACTATTATAAGACATAATGAAGAGTATGATAGATTAATTAAGGATGTTTATGGCATTGTTACTTTGGAAAAAGTAGAAGCAATTGTCTTGGGATATCCTAAAAATATGAATAATACAGTTGGGCCTAAGGGAGAACTTAGTCTTTCATTTAAGAAAAAATTAGAAGAGGAAATAGGATTACCAGTTTTTTTACAAGACGAAAGACTTACTACAAAGCAAGCACAAGATATTTTAATTTCAAATGATACTTCACGTAAAAAAAGAAAAAAAGTAATAGATAGTATGGCAGCAGTAATTATATTACAAAGTTACTTAGATAAGGAGAATAGTAAACATGGAAAATAATTCATTTACAATGCTAAATGAGGCAGGAGAAGAAGTAAAATACGATGTATTATTTACTTTTGATAATGAGGAGACAAATAAAAGTTATATAGCTTATACGGATAATACATACGATGATGATGGTAATATTTCGGTATATGCATCTACGTATGATCCTAATAGTAGTGAGGTTATTCTTGGGAAAATAGAAACAGAAAATGAATGGAAGGTAGTAGAGACTATTCTTAATACTATTCAACAAGAAGTAAGACAAGCTGATAATATAGAAAATAGTAACGAGCAAGAGTAAGCTCGTTATTTGTTACGGAGGGATTTAATTGAAACTGAAGAAAAAGGTTAAGGTTACTGTGATATTATTAATTGTAGTGGGAATTATTTTAATTGGTTCTAGTCTTTTATATACTTATTATGTTTCACCTGTTGATAAGAAATCTCAGGCTGATATAGAATTAGTTATAGAACCTGGAATGTCTACTAAACAAATAGGGGAGTTATTAGAAAAAAGAGGTTTAATTAAAAGTTCTAAGTTTTTTCTTGTTTATACAAAAATAAATAATTGTGCGTCTTTAAAAGCTTCTACTTATGATTTAAAAAAGAGTATGAATATGGGAGAAATAGTTAAAAATATTTGCTCTGGAAATAGTTATAATAGTAATGTTATAAGAATTACTTTTAAAGAGGGAAAAAGAATTACAGATTATGCTAAAGTTATTAGTGAAAAATTAAATGTTAACTATGAAGAAGTTATTAATACTATGAATGATACTAATTATCTTAAAAGTTTACAACAAGATTATTGGTTTTTGACTAATGATATATTTGATTCTAGAATTTATTATCCTCTAGAAGGGTATTTAGCTCCTGATACTTATGAATTCAGTAAAGATTCAAGTGTTAAAGAGATTATTCAGGTTATGTTAGATCAAACTGCTAAAAATTTGAGTAGTTATAGATCTTTAAATAATATTCATAAATATATTACTTTAGCTTCTATGGCTGAACTTGAAGGCGTTAATACAAAAGATAGAAAAATGATAGTCGGGGTGTTTAATAATCGATTAGCGGCTAATATGAATTTGGGTAGTGATGTTACTACTTACTATGCTTTTCAAAAACCTATGACTGGAGATTTAACAGCAAAAGAATTTTCGACAAGTAATCCTTATAATACAAGAGCAAGTGACATGGCAGGAAAATTACCTGTTGGTCCAATTTGTAGTGTTTCTAAATCTAGTATAGAGGCATCAATTAATCCAACAACTAACGACTATTATTATTTTGTTGCTGATAAGAATGGAAAAATATATTATAATAAAACTAGTAGTGGACATTTACAAACAATAAAGGAAATCAAAGAGGCGGGTAATTGGATATGGTAGACGAAAATAAAGTATTACTTAAAGAAATAGAAAAATACGCAAAAGAAAATAAAGTACCTATTATGCAAAAAGATGGGATAAAGTTTTTAACTAATTATGTACAAGAACAAGGAGTAAAAAGCATATTAGAAGTTGGTACAGCTATTGGTTATTCTGCTATTTGTATGGCTTTAGTAGATCCTAAAATAAAAATTACAACTATTGAAAGAGATGAAGAAAGATATCTAGAAGCAATTAAAAATATAAAAAAGTTTGGATTAGAAAACAGAATTACCCTTATTTTTAATGATGCTTTTAATGTTCAAATTGATAAAAAGTTTGATTTAATATTTTTTGATGCCGCAAAGGCGCAAAATATTCATTTCTTTACATATTTTGAAAAAAATTTGGAAAAACATGGTACAATAATAACTGATAATATATTTTTCCATGGTTATACCTATATGGATCCTGAAAAAATCGAAAGTAGAAATGTAAGAGGTATAGCTAGGAAAATAAGAGATTATGTTTCATTTTTAGAGGAAAATGATAGTTATGAGACAGTAATTAAAAAAATTGGTGATGGTATAGCTGTTACAAGGAGAAAGTAGTGTATGAAGATTGGAAAATTTGAAGTTAATAAAAAGTTATTTATAACCTTTGTTGTAGTTGTTGGTTTAACTATAATTTTACTTCTAGTAAGACACTTTGTTAATAATAGATATGAAAAATATAAATTAGATAAAAATGAAGATTATATCTATGATTATGTAACTTATAGTGCTAGTGAAACTAGTATTCCTTATATTAACTTAAATACGGATTTTGCTAAAGTACTTAATGGTCAATTGGAAAAACTTTCTTCAAGTTATAAAAATTCTAATAGCTCTACTAATTCTTTAAGTTATCGTTTTAATGTTTCTGGTAATTATTTATCATTGGTGTTAATATTTAAAAAAATGGATAGTAGTAATAGATTACAGTTTGATTTTAAGAGTTATGTTTTTGATTTAAGTGATGGTGCAAGAGCACTTAGTGATACAGAAATACTTAATTTATTTAACATTGATAATAATTATGTAGAAAAGCAAATTGATAATAAACTTAAAAGTAAATATTTAGATGAAGTAAAAAAAGATATTATATCTAGTTCAAAATGTGATTATAATACTTGTTATTTGAAGCTTAGGGAAGTTAGTGATTTATTAAGTGGCGTCAATTATTATATTGAAAATGATAGTTTAGTTGTATATAGATCTTTTCAAACATATTCTATATATGATGAACAGGATTATTTTACAAGAGCTGACTTTAGGTTTTTAATTAAATAGTGGGGTGAAGTTATGTTTTATATTCTTAATACTTGTTCAGATTATGCTTTAAAGGAAGTTTTAGGAATTATTAGGAGGGTAATTAGTGTTACTGCAATAGTTGTTCCTATTCTTTTAATAGTGGGTGGTACTATTACTTTAATAAAGGGAATTTTAAATCCAGATGATAAGAAAACCTTTAAAATGTTTACAAACGCTATTGCGAGTGCTGTTATAGTTTTTCTATTACCTTTTTTAGTTAATATAACGATGGGAATTATAAGTAGTTTTGGCGATGTTGGAATTAATGAAGGTGGAAGTAATGTGGCATTTGATATTTCTTCTTGTTGGACAGCAGCTGATGCTAAAAGTATTTCATCAGGAGATAGTAACGTACCAATTAGTGATGAAGCAAATTCCTAAGAAAATTTAGTAAATAAATGTTTTCTTTATGTAAGACAAGTAGTATAATATTTCAGAAAAAGGAGTTAATACTATGGAAAAAAAATATACAAAAGCTATATATTTAGGTTCGTTATTAGTAATAGTTGTTTTGACATACAGTCTAACATGGTTATTTTTAACTAAAGTAGATGGGGATTCTGATATATATAAGTATGGTGTAGTGTTAACTAAAGAGCTTTATAGTTATAAAGGAAATACGTATTATTATGGACCAAAAGATGAAAGTAGTAAATTAATTAATTATAATAACGCTATCGTTAAAAGAGATAAGAAAGATAATACGTATAAGTTAATAATTAGTTTAAATGATGAAGAAAATACTTTAATGAAAGATAACTATTTATTTTATAAAAATTATTTTTATCTTTTATCATCTAAAATAGTTATTTATGATTTAAATAAAAGTAATCCAGAAAAGACTAAAAAAGTAAAAGAAGGATTCTTTACAGGTAATGCATCTATTTCAGGAATATATGGAGTAAAGAAAGACTGGATTTATATAAGAGTTAAACTATATAGAGAAAAAGATAATGATAAGTGGTATAGTGAAAAATATTATAAAATAAAGTATGATGGTTCTTTAGTATATGAAATACCTAAAAAATTAATACCTGAGTTTAAGAAATAGAAAGATATACTTTCTTTTTTTGATATGGAGGCGAAGTTATGAAAATAATGGTGAAACCAGCTAGTGCTGTTAATCTTGATGCTTATAAAATGGCAGATAGTTTTGTTCTTCCTATTTTAGGATTTGCAGTTGACTATAATAACTACTTTACTTTAGAAGAGATAGAGGCTATTTTATCAAAGACAGATAAAGAAATATTTGTAGTTATAAATAAAATGATTAGTAATAAAGATATCAAGGATTTGGAAACTCTTATGTTAAAGTTAGATAAAATTGGTATAGCGGGTATTTTCTTTTATGATATGGCAGTATTGGAGATTAAGAGAAGACTTAATTTGAATGTTGATTTAGTATGGAATAATACACATATGGTTACTAATTACTATACTTGTAATTGTTATTATGACTTGGGTGTTAAATATGCTTATTTATCTAATGAAATAACAATAGATGAAATATTAGAACTAAATAAAAAATCAAATACTCATAATATATTTATGTTACTAGGATATCCTGTCGTATCTTTTTCTAAGAGAAGACTTGTAAGTAATTGTGGTTTTAGGGAAAATATCATTATTAATGAGCCAGTATCAAAACAAAAATATATGGTAAAAGAAAATTCTGATGGGACAACTTTTAAGTATGATAGTATTAGAAATAATGCTTCTTGTTTAGAAAAAATAGTTGATAGTGGTCTTGATTATGTTTATTTAATAGAAGATGATATTAATCATGATGATTTTATTTTGGGACTAGAATGGACAAGAAATGTTCTTGATAAAAAGATGGACTATTGTGATTATGTTTCCTCAATGCGTAATTTATTTAAGGGAGATACAGGATTTTTATTTAGAAAGACTATTTATAAGGTGAAAAAATGAAAAAAATAGAATTACTTAGTCCAGCAGGGGACTTAGAGAGATTAAAGGTTACTTTATTATATGGAGCAGATGCAGTATATTTAGGGGGAAAACTCTATAATTTAAGAGCTAATGCTACAAATTTTTCTTTAGAAGATTTAAAAGAAGGATGTCAGTTTGCCCATAAATTGGGGAAAAAAGTATTTTTAACTTTAAACATCGTTTTTCATAATGAGGATATTTTGGGAGTTAATGATTATATTAGGGATGTAGTAGAAGCGGGAATTGATGCTTTTATTGTTAGTGATTTAGCTATTATTCGATATATAAAACAACATTATCCTCAGGTTGAAGTACATCTATCAACACAGGCTTCAACGATGAATTATGAGGCGGCATTATTTTATAAAAGTATGGGTGTTGATAGAATTGTATTAGCACGTGAACTTTCAAAAGATGAACTAAAAGAAATTATTGATAAGGCCTCTATTGATATTGAAGTGTTTATTCATGGGGCTATGTGTACGTGTGTTAGTGGAAGATGTTCATTGTCTAACTATGTTACTAATAGAGACGCTAATAGAGGAGGGTGTAGTCAAGTATGTCGATTTGCATTTACTACTGATGATGGTAGTAATTTTACAATGGCTACTAAAGATTTAAATATGGCTAGGTATGTTAGTGAGCTAATTGAAATGAATGTTACTAGTATGAAAGTAGAAGGTAGAATGAGATCTCTTTATTATTTAGCAACAGTAATAGGAGCTTATAGAAAAATAATAGATAATTATTATAATCATACTTTGACCGATGAAGTATTAAATAAACAAGAAAAAATATTAGATAGAGTTGCTAATAGAGAGGTTAGTACACACTATTATTTAAAAGAAGCAGATGCTAGTGATCAGTATTATACAGGGAGAGTAGAAATATCTAATCAAGACTATTTGGGACAAGTTATAGACTATGATAGAGATAAATGTTTGTTACAGATAAAAGAGAGAAATTATTTTAAAGTGGGAGATAAAGTAACTCTTTTTACACCACATGATGAAGTGACCTTTACAGTTTCTAAAATATATGATGATAATTACAATCTAGTTGATGTGGCAAGACATCCTGATAATATATATTTTATTGGAGTTAAAATAGATTTTGATGTTTGTGCATATTCAATGCTTAGGAAGGAGATTAACTAAATGGATGTATTAGATGAAGCTCGTTTAAACTTTTTACTTATTGATTCAAATTTATGTGATTACGCTAGTAAGAGTAGTGATGCTTTAAGAATTGAAAAGATGGAGGAAGATTTTAGAACACCTTATTTTAGGGATGTAGATAGAATCATTCATTCACTATCTTATACTAGATATTTAGATAAAACACAGGTTTATTCCTTTAAAAGTAATGATCATGTTAGTAAAAGAATTGTCCATGTACAATTGGTTAGCAAAATAGCTAGAACTATAGGACGAGCTCTTCGTCTTAATACGGATTTGATAGAAGCTATTAGTTTAGGGCATGATATTGGTCATACTCCTTTAGGACATATGGGAGAATCTATTCTAAACGAAATTAGTCAAAAAGAATTAGGGGAATATTTTTCACATAATGTTCAAAGTATGAGATGTTATATGAATATTGAAAATAATGGATTGGGTCTTAACTTAACAATTCAAACACTAGATGGTATTTTATGTCATAATGGTGAAGAACTATGTCAAGTTTATAAACCTGTTCCTAAAACGTTAGATGATGTTTTAGAACAATATAGAAATAGTTATAAAAATAGGGACGTTAATAACACTTTCGCTATGACCTTAGAAGGATGTGTTGTTAGACTTTGTGATGTAATTTCTTATATAGGACGAGATTTAGAAGATGCTATTAACTTAGGACTTTTAAACAGATGTGATATTCCAGAAAAAATTACTCAAGTACTGGGAAATACAAATAGAGAAATTGTTAATTCTATAGTTACTGATGTAATTTGTATGAGTATGAATAAACCATATATAAAAATGAGTGATAAAGTATATAATGCTTTACAAGAATTATTAGATTTTAATTATAAAAATATTTATAATAAAGCTTCAACAAGTAAAGATTATGAATATTATAAAGAGGGAATGTATAGAATATATCAGTCATATTTGAAGGCAATAGATGACAATGACCAAGAAAATATTATATTTAAAATATTCTTAAATACTCAAGATGAGAGTTACTTAAAAAATACATCACCTAAAAGAATGGTTATTGATTTTATAGCCGGTATGACAGATATGTTTTTCCTTCATCAAATAGAAATTAATTAGCTATATAATACTTTACAAATTTTAAAATTTGTGATATAATTAGTCATATTTTTGAGGTGGTAGTAGCCGAAAAAATAAATAAAAATATTGACTTTATCAGTATTATATAGTAATATTTAGAAAGTTGTTAATTATATACGAGGTGATTATTATGGCAAGTAAAAATACTGTTTATTTAACTGAGGAAGGTTTAAAGGATTTAAAGGCAGAACTAGATAATCTTATCAATGTTCGTAGACCAGAAAATATCCAATCTATAAAGGAAGCAAGAAGTCTTGGTGACTTATCAGAAAATGCTGATTATGATGCTGCTAAAAATGAACAAGCACAAATAGAGGGACGTATTAAAACTATTGAAAAAATGTTAGAAAACGTTACAGTAATAAATGATATCCCTAAAGATATTGTTGGATTAGGTAGTACTGTTGCGATTAAATATATTGATGATGACGATGAAGATGAATATAAAATTGTAGGTAGTCAAGAAGCAGATCCATTTGAAAGTAAAATATCTAATGAGTCACCTATTGCTAAAGCTTTATTAAATCATAAAGTAGGAGATGTAGTTACAGTTGAGTCTCCTAATGGAAACTATGAAATAGAAATAACAGAAATTAAATAATTAAATGCTAGAAGGTGTTCTAGCATTTTTTTTAATTATCTTTTTTCAAGCCTTGAAAAAGATGTAGTGTTTTGTTATAATTTAGTAGTCTCATGTGGAGGATTTATGAGTGTTAAGAAGAATAAAAAGAAAAAAGAAAAACATATAGTTGGAACAAAAGAACTAATATTTGATATAGTAAGTGTTATTTTAATAATATGTTTAGGGGTTTATTTTGGATATAGAAGTATTTTATACTATACTAAAGAAACTAATAAGAAAAAGGTAGAGGCCAATACCTTAGCAAGTGCTATTATAAATAATAATAAAATAACGACAGAAGATAATGGCTTTAGAAAAAGTGAAGATGGTTATTATTTTAGTGGATTAGTAGAAAACAACTATGTTAAAGTCTTTAATAGACTATATAGAGTTATTGAAGTTACGAATGCAAATGAAGTAAAAATAATAGCTAATGAAAACCATGGAGTTATGATTTATGGAGATAGTAAAAAATATCAAGAATCAAATATAAATTTATGGTTAAATAAAAGTAGTGTAGAAAATAGTGGAATATATGAAAATAGTATTCCTGGAGTAGAAAAATTACTTAAAAAGTTTTCTTATTGTGAAGGAACTTTAAAGAATGACAAAGTAAGTTGTAAAAATAAAAAAGGAAATTCCTATTTTTCTATTTTAGAAATAGAAGATTATATAAGAGCAAGAGGTAAAAAAAGCTTTTTAAATAATGGAAGTTATAGTTATCTTTTAGGAAGTGATACTGATGGTAATCCATTAGTAGTCGCAGCAGATGGTACGGCTAGTGGGGTTTCTAATTATGAAGGATATGGTATTAGACCAGTAATGATGTTAAAGAAAAACATTTTAATTACTGGTGGAGATGGAAGTATAGGTAATCCTTATGTTATAAATCAAGAAGGAAATGATAATTATATAAATAAATATGTAAAAATGGGAAATGATTTATATCAAGTAATAGAAGATAATAATAATAATTTAAGATTAAGATTAAATGATTATTTGAAAGTAAAAAATGTAGATGTGGAACTTGTTTTTAATACTAAGGGAACACAATTTGAATTATTAAATAGAAGTAATATAGGTTATTATTTAAATAGAACATATTATAATAGTTTGACTTATAAAAATTATTTAGGACAATGTAGTTTTTATACTGGTGAAATTTCATTAGTTGGTGATGGTGGTTATAGTTATACGAATGTATATAAAGATAGTGTTGTTGCAAAAGTTGGAATGTTAAATATGGTAGACTTTAATGATAATACTACTTTGGATACTTATTATTTAATTAATAGTACTTCTAATGTTGGAAACTTAGTATATACTTATAATAAACTTGGTCTTATTGATGAAGTTAAAGTTAGTGAGAAGAAAAAAATTGTACCTGTTGTATGTTTGGATAAGACATTTATAAAAGCAGGAGATGGTAGTATAAATAATCCTTATGTAGTGGAGTAGTTTTATGAAGAAAAATAAGAAGAAAAGTAAAATAAAATTAAGTAAATTTACATATTTTGTTATAGGTTTGGATTTTTTAGTGACAGTAGCGCTTGTTATTATTTATACACCTATTGTTTCATTTAAAAACTTTTGGATTCCAACAGCTATGACTACTATGTCTCATAGATATTTAGCTTATACATTATATAGTGAAAAAAGTGTAGATGATGTTATGAGTGCTAACTATATTGTTGGAGTTAATGAAAAGGTGAATTTGAATGATATAGTTATTGATACAAATGGAAGTAAAAAACACTATACATCTAAATATGAACAAGAAATGTTTAATAAAGATCCAGATAATGATGTTTATAAGATTATCAGAATTCAGGAAGAAAACTTTAAAGGATATCTAACTGTTGTTTATGATCCTAGTGATGTAGATTTAGCTGTTCCTAAAAAACTTGGTAAAATGGGACAGAGTGTTGCTAAACTTTGTGTAGAAAATGATGGATTAGTTGGAATTAATGGTGGAGGATTTGAAGACCTTGATGGTTGGGGAAATGGTTCTACTCCATATGGTTCTATAATAAAAGATGGTAAACTTATTTGGACACATGATGGTGGTTCAGGTGGACTTATAGGTTTTACTAAAGATCATAAGATGTATTTAACTAATGATGCTCCTGCTGTTGCTATTAAAGATGGAATGGAAGATGCTGTTGAATTTGGACCTTTCCTTATTGTCAATGGTAAAGTTGCAACTATCAAAGGTGATGGTGGTTGGGGTAGAGCTCCTCGTACCGTTATTGCACAAAGAAAAGATGGTGTAGTATTATTTTTATCAATTGAAGGTAGATTACCTGGTTATAGCTTAGGAGCTACAATGAATGATATCATAGAAGTACTATTGCGTTATAAGGCTTATAATGCAGCTAATCTTGATGGTGGTGCTTCAACTACAATGGCAGTTAATGGTAAACTATATAATCGTCCAAGTGCAGGAAAAGAGTATGGTGGTAGAACAGTATCTAATGCTTGGATAGTAACAAATAAAAATAATAAAAAAGTACCAACAGTTAAGAAATAGTTTTTAAGAAGTATAAGTTTACTTCTTTTCTTCTTTTATTAGAATAAATATTATTGTATAATATATAAAGATAGGTGGGATTAATCATGAAAAAGATAATGGATGGAAATGAAGCTTGTAGTTATGCAGCATATCCTTTTACAGAAGTAGCAGGAATTTATCCTATTACCCCGGCCTCTACCATGGCAGAAGTTACTGATAAATGGGCGAGTGAAGGCAAAAAGAATTTTTTTGGATTACCAGTCAAAGTAGTAGAAATGGAAAGTGAAGCTGGTGCTATTGGATTAGTGCATGGATCAGTACAGTCAGGATGTTTAACATCTACTTATACAGCTAGTCAAGGATTATTATTGATGATTCCTAATATGTATAAAATAGCCGGACAACTTTTTCCTTGCGTTATAAATGTTTCAGCAAGATCACTTGCGACACATGCCTTATCAATATTTGGAGATCATCAAGATATTTATGCTGTAAGACAAACTGGGTTTGCTATTTTAGCGTCAAGTTCTGTTCAAGAATGTATGGATTTAACAGCTGTTTCTTATTTGTCAACTATTAAAGGTAGTGTTCCATTTGTAAACTTTAATGATGGATTTAGGACTAGTCACGAATTACAAAAAATTGATGTATTAGATATGGATAAAGTTTATGAATTAATTGATCAAAAAGCTCTTAGTGATTTTAGAAATAGAGCCTTAAATCCAATAAATCCTGTAACACGTGGTACATCACAAAATGAGGATATTTACTTTCAGGTAACTGAGGCACGTAATGAATACTATAATAAGTTACCAGATATAGTTTCATCTTATATGGATGAAATAAATAAGATAACAGGACAAAATTATAAACCATTTAATTATTATGGTAGTGCAACAGCAACAAAAGTTATAGTGGCGATGGGGTCTGTTTGTGAAACTATAAAAGAAACAGTTGATTATTTAACAAAAAAAGGTCACAATGTTGGATTATTAGAGGTACATCTATACAGACCATTTTCTGCAAAACACTTTTTAAGAGTATTACCGAAGACAGTTAAAAAAATTGCAGTTTTAGATAGAACTAAAGAAGCTGGGGCGAGTGGTGAACCACTTTATCTAGATGTTTTAAAAACAGTAAAAGATGTTAATGATAAAATAAGAGTATTTGGTGGAAGATATGGACTTTCTAGTAAAAATACTACTCCGGCAATGATAAAAGGGGTATTTGATTTCCTAGATGTAAAGGAATGTCATACTAATTTTACGGTAGGAATAGATGATGATGTTACAAACTTAAGTATAAAATATGACCCTAAGTTTAAGCTTCCAACTACTAATACAGGATTCTTAATATATGGATATGGTTCAGATGGAATGGTCAGTGCTTCAAAAGACTTAATGAAAATTACGGGTACTTATACTAATGCTTATGTCCAAGGTTATTTTAAGTATGATTCTAAAAAAAGTGGAGGAGTAACTATTTCCAACTTAAGGTTTGGCAAGAATCCAATCAAGTCAACTTATTATGTTGAAAAGGCTAAACTTATAGTTTGTACAAAAGATAGTTATTTACAAAAGATGCATATTTTAGATTCTATTGACAATAATGGAATATTCTTACTTAATACTAAAAAAGATAAAAATCAAATATTAAAGTATTTAACTAATTATGATAAAAATATTTTAAAGAAGAGAAATGTTAAGTTTTATATAGTTGATGCCTCTTTGATTGCTAAAGAGAATGGTATTGATGGTAAGATTAGTACTATTATGGAAACTTTAATATTTAAATTAGGTAAGATAATAGACTTTGATTTTGCCTTGAAACAAATAAAAGATAATATTGCTCTTAGATTTAAGAATAAGGGTGATGATGTAGTTAAGCGTAATATTTTATCTGTTGACAGTTGTGTTAATAAGTATGAACAAGTTAAAATTCCCGATGTTACATATGTTCCTGAGATGAAGGGGGACTTAGATACTTTTGAGGTTATAGAACAGATGGAAGGAAACAGCTTACCAGTTAGTAAATTCTTAAATTCATCTGATGGAAGTTTGGAGGCTGGTACAAGTAGGAGGGAAAAGAGAAATATTTCTGATACTTGCCCACATTATGATCCTGAAAACTGTATTAATTGTGGACTTTGTTCACTTGTTTGTCCACATGCAGTTGTTAGACCATTCTTACTTGATGAAAATGAGGCACTAGATGCTCCTGATACTCTTGCTAGTAAATTGATGGATGCTAATATAAAAGATTGCAACTTGAAATATACAATTGGTATCAGTTATCCAGATTGTACAGGATGTAGTTTGTGTAGTAATATTTGTCCTGGTAAGAAGGGGAAAAAGGCTCTTACTATGGTTGATAAAGACCAAATAACACGTGAGGAATATGTTAATTCAAATTATTTATTTAACGAAGTTACGGAAAAAAGGGTAATGACTACAGATACAGTAAAGGGTAGTCAGTTTAGAACGCCGAAATTTGAATTTAGTGGAGCTTGTAGTGGTTGTGGTGAAACACCATATTTAAAACTTTTAACGCAATTATTTGGAGATAATCTAGTGATAGCTAACGCTACGGGGTGTTCTTCTATATATGGTGCGAGTAATCCATCAAGTCCATATAGTGTTCCTTGGGCTAATTCCTTGTTTGAAGATAATGCCGAATTTGGTTATGGTATGAGAATTGCGGATGATGCTTTAAAGAATCGTATTGTAACTCTTATTAATGATAATATAGATAAGGTAAAAAAGAGTGAGGCCAAAATATATAAAGCTTATGCAGATGATATAAATATCGAAACAGCAGATAAGCTATATAATATAGTTGATAATACTAAAATAGATGAATTAAAATCACTTAAGAGTTTTATTAAGCCAAAATCTATTTGGACCGTTGGTGGAGATGGATGGGCTTATGATATTGGTTATAATGGTATTGATCATGTATTAGCTAGTCATGATAATGTTAATATTTTAGTATTAGATACAGAGGTTTATTCTAACACTGGAGGTCAGGCATCTAAGTCTACTAGAAAAGGTGCTGTAGCAAAGTTTGCAGCTAGTGGTAAGAGGGTTGCTAAAAAAGATTTGGCTAAGATAGCTCTTACATATTCACATGTTTATGTTGGAACAATTTCTTTAGGATTTAATCCTCAACAGGCTATAAAAGTCTTAAAGGAAGCAGAAGCATATAATGGACCTTCCATTGTAATAGCGTATTCTCCATGTATTGCACAGGGAATTCTAAAAGGAATGAATAACAGTATAGAAGAAGAGAAAATGGCTACAAAAGTTGGATATTTCCCATTGTTCCATTTTAATCCGGAAACTTCTAAGTTTTCTCTAGACTCAAAAGCAGATTTTACTAATTATATAGAGTTTTTGAGTGGTGAAAATAGATATCGTAGTTTAAAAAATGTTAATAACGATTATAAAAAATTATTAGAAGATAATAAGAAAGAAGCGATGGAACGCTATGATTATTATCAAAGTTTAGTAAACAAAGAGCAATAAAAGAGTAATATAAATTAAAGAAAGTAGTATGTTTTAATAGCATACTACTTTTGTTTTCTATACTTTTTCTTGCAATTTTCTTTGTTTTGTGGTATAATTTAAAGCACTTCGTGTTACTTGAGAGGAGAAAAATTAATGAAAGATATATTTAAGGAAAATTCTATAATTCTTATTAAAGAAGATGGTAATATTGTTTCATTACCTAAATTAGATGGATTTGAATTTCATACGGATGCATTTTTAAGATTGAAAGAGATGGTACCAGATGCTTTTATTAGTGATGAGTTAGATATTCAATCACTTAATGGAATGGAAATAGCTAATCATATAGCGGCAAATAATCACGCTATTATTTGGACTACAGATTTTGATGAACCTGATGTTATAGTTGCAACACTTCCTAAAAAGGTTAATGAAAATATAAGCAAAGGTGTTTTAAGTCTATTTCCTAATTTATTAAATAAAGTGGTTATGGTTAATAATGCATGGTATGATGATAGCTATAATGTTGATGGTTGTTTGTTATATGAAGATGGAGATTCTATTGAAGCTTTAGAAATAATTAAGGATTATGCAGAAAATTCTAATGTTGATGTACTTCAAGAAGAACATATAAAAGTTTTAAGCTAAAAGTGAACAATAAGTTCATTTTTTTTTTTGAAATTTGAACAAAAAAATAGAGACTGCACCCCCTGAGGGCAGTCTCAAAAAAAGAATAAAAAGGGGTTGGCTAGTGTGATACTAGCGACCAATTCGCCTAATACCGAATTGGTGATTACTATAATAATCAATTGAGGTAATTTTGTCAACAAATTTTTTAAAAAAGTTATAAATTTTTTTAGGTCTATGTTATACTTATAAATATAAGGTAGGTATTGGTATGAGAAAGAAACAATTAGGATTTACATTAGTTGAAATTTTGGCTGTAATAGTAATACTTGGAATTTTGTCTGGTGTTGCAATTGGAGGATATAGCACTTATATAAAAAAGGCAAAGAAAAACTATTATATTGCTCAAGAAAAGTTACTAACACAGTCAGGCAGGGACTTTTATAATGATAATAAAGGAAAGATGCCACAGGCATCTGGAGAAGAAAGTTGTGTTACTTTAAATACTTTGATTAATTTTAAATATATTGATAAAGTATTAGATTATAATAAAAAAGTATGTAATGGTGATAAAAGTAAAGCTTGTGTTAAAAAGTTATCTAATACTAATAATCTCTATTATAGTTATTTAAATTGTGGTAATGAATTTACAAGTGTTGAATATAAAAATCCTGAACTTCAATTTAGTCTTACTGATGGTAATACTGCCAGTCGTGATAATGAAGAATATAAATTAATAATGACTGTAAATGATACTGCAACTAAAAATGTCTCGCAGGAAAACTATGGTGTAGCAAGCTATAGATATGTTATTTATAAAAAGTATAGTGGGGAAAATAACAATGATTTAGTTTATTACGATACTGGTTGGAAGAGCATTAAAGGAAAAAATCAAGAAAAAGTAGTAGTAAATATTAACTTAGATAGTGACGGTACTTATTATGTAAGAGGCTGGGCTTATAATTGGGGCGGAAAAGAAGCTAATGGAAAATCAGGTGAGGTGACATTAAAGTTTAAGCTTGACTGTAAAAATCAAATAGAATTTTCAGCTGATAATTATGTTCAAAACACTTGGACTAATTCAAATATAGATACTTTAATTACTAAAAAAGGTGGAGTTAATAAATTTGATGTAAGTTTAGAAAATACTGATGTTGATACTAATTCCGTGACTAATTCTACTTTAGTTGTGGGACACAATACACGTGATAAGAATATCAATATTACTTCTAATGGAAAAAATAAATTGAAAGTTATATGTTATGATTCTAATAACAATACGGATACTACTGAATCAATTTATTATCAAATAGATAAAGTTAGGCCTACTTGTTCTGTTAGTAGAGATGCTGGTATAGGGTATGATTCCCTTCATTATACAAATAAAGATTTAAATTTAACGGCAGTATGTAGTGATAAGGGTGGAAGTGGATGCAAACAAGCGAATACTTCTGTAACGCTTACTGCTTCTCAAGATAGAAGCCTTCCAAGTTATCAAGTTGCAAATATTTATGATAAAGCAGGAAATAGTACAACTTGTACTACAGGTGTTTATCAAGATGTAACCCCTCCTAAAATAAGTGTTACATTGTATGATGCTAATGGTAACACTATAGTGTCAAAATCTAATAATATTGATATAACAGATACAGCATATTCCTATGTAAAAATAAAAATATCTATAAATGATAGTGCTAGTGGTATTTCCACATTTAGAATTGGAAATGGCACTTCGCAATCACAGAATAATACTTTGGTTTCTGGTACTACCCCAAGTTCTTCATATGAATATGTTCGTAATGTTACAGGAACTCATATATTTTATATTACTGCCTCAGATAAAGCATCAAATTCTGGTGGTATAAGGGTTATGTTTAAGATAGACACTGATAGGCCAGCTATTTCTGTTGCTTGTGTTAAGAAAACAAGTTGTACAGCTGTTACAAGTCGTCCTAGTACTAATAATGGTAGCTATACACCTGGTTCATGGAGTAATAATTGTGTATATTGTGAGGCAAGTTCTTCTTCAGGAACAACCTTTAAAGAAAGGGCATGTGGTGCGGCAGCTAATTCTACATCAACATCTACTTGTTTATCATGGTCTACAAAGAAATATCATGATGTTAATTCTAATGGTATAAGTAACTTACAGTTTGAAGCCACTAAGTCAACTGGTACTACAAATATGACTAATGTTAGTGTTAAGGTAGATACGGGAGCTCCTAATTTAGGAGTTAAAATGACTGGAAGGAGCAGTACTAGTGATGCTGCATCTGAAAGTAATACTACATATACTAGTAATAGTTGGAGTAATAAATATATAACAATATTCTTATCAAATAGTGATTCTGTAAGTGGTATTAAGAGTGGTTATCCACAATTATGGATTGATTCTGGAAGCGCTACTAACAGTAGTAATGGAAATCAAGGAAAGTGGTTATCAAGAACCAAATTTGATGTAAATGCAGAGGGTGTTTCAAAACTTAAATTTAGAACAATGGATAATGCTGGTAATATTAAAACTACGTCATCATATACAATTAAACTAGATCACAGTAAGCCATCATTTACTTCTCTTACAACTAGCAATAATAAAATTAGTTTTGCGGCAAAAGATACAATTTCTGGTATTAAATCTTACTGTGTTAAGATAAAAGGTGGGGATTGTACAAATGATAGTGGTTATGTTGCTGTTAATTCTGGTAGTACTTATAGTTTAAGTAATATTTCTAAAATTACGACTAGTAAAAAAACAACTATTCAGGCTGGAACAACTTATACAGTTGTTGTAAAAGATTATGCAGGAAACTCTATTTCAAAAGATATATCAACATCATTAACTTTTGTTAAGACAAAATATTGGAGTACAAGATTCTGTACAATGCATAATGGTGTGGCTAATGCATCTGGTGGTTCTACGACTAAATCTTGTTCGCAAGCTGTAGACAGTGGTACTAATTGTTATACTGCTGGATATAATGTAAATAATCATGGCGATAAAACATATGCCAATATGAAAATTTCATCTCTGACAACATCGGTTTCTGGTAGTGATTTAAAGGTAAAGATAACGTTTGCAGTTGCAAATGGATATTTTGGTACTTATTCAAGTGGATATAATAGATATATGTGTTTAAAGAAAGGAAATAGAACCTTTACTAATGCCAATTGTACAAGTGATACTCAAAGCGTTAAGACCGATTGGAGTGGTAATGGTAAATCAGTAGATATTACGAAAACATTTACAATTAAGAATTACAATTCAAAAGCAGGTTCTTATTCATTTAAAATGTGGGGAGATACATATAAAACATCTTGTTCATCAAATGTAAATGCACTTGATCAAATTTATTCTTTCCAAACAGATTATATATTTGAATTAAAATAAATGTTTGTAATTTAAAAAAAGTATGATATAATACACATAAGAAAGGAGTGGGAATTTAGGCCCACTCTTTATATTTGTAGGAGGAGTTATGAAGGAAAAAGTTAAAAATGCTCTAGATGCTAAGATTTTAGACTTAGGTATGTTTGTAACTGATGTTTATATGAGTACTGAAGAAGGTATTAAAACTTTAAATGTTGAGTTGGACAGTGATGATGTAATAGATGTTACACGTATAACAGAAGCTTCTAAAATTATTAACCCTATTATAGATGAGCTTGACCTAGTTGATGGAGAGTATGTTTTAGATATTCATTCAAAAGTGAAGGGAGATGATTGTAATGAATAGTAAAGAATTTTTAAAAGCCTTAAATGAAATTACAAAAGAAAAAAATATAGATCCTGAAGTAGTATATGATGCAATGGAACTTGCTTTGACATCTGCTTATAAAAAGAATTTTAATTCTAATACTAATGTTAAAGTAGTATTTAATCGTGAAACAGGAGAAATAAAAGTTTACTCTTATTTAACTGTTGTAGATGATTCAAAAATGACTAAAGAAGAATATGAAGATTATTTATTTGAACATTATACAGATGAAGATGATGAGGATGAAGAAGAAGTAGCAGAAGATGAAGAAAAAGAGGAAGAAAAATATTCTTACTTTAATCCTAATGTTGAAATTAAATTAAGTGATGCAAGAAAGATTGATAAGACTTTAAATGTTGGTGATACTATTGATACAGAAGTGACACCAAAAGACTTTGGTCGTGTTGCTACTTCAACTGCAAAACAAGTAGTAGTTCAAAAAATTAGAGAAGCTGAAAGAAATAGTATCATGGCAGAGTTTGGTGATAAGCAAGATGAAATGTTAGTTGGTACAGTAGCTTTAGAAGATCCAGATAACTATTATATAGATTTAGGTCGTACTAATGGAATATTACCTAAGAAAGATATTATTCCAGGTGAAAAAATAGAAATGGGTAGCCAAATAAAGGTTTATGTTACTAAAGTTGATAATAATGGTAAGAGTCTATTAGTTTTACTTTCACGTGTACATTATGGTTTTGTTAAGAGATTATTTGAACTTGAAATACCTGAACTTAGTGATGGAACAGTTCTTTTATATAGTGTAGCAAGAGATGCTGGTTCAAGAAGTAAGGTAGCAGTTTATTCAGAAAATCCTAATGTAGATCCAATAGGAGCATGTATTGGAGAAAAAGGAAGCAGAATTGCACGTATTATTAATGAATTAGGTGGAGAAAAAATAGACGTTGTTAGATATGACAAAGATCCAGCTGTTTTTATTGCTAATAGTTTAAGTCCTGCTAAGAATTTAACAGTAATTATTACTGATCCTAAAAAACAAGAAGCAATGGTAATAGCAGATGATGATAACTTCTCTTTAGCTATCGGAAAAAGAGGTCAAAATGCAAGACTTGCTAGTAGATTAACACACTATAAAATAGATATAAAAACTCGTGAACAAGCAAGTGAAAATGGAATAAACATTAGAACAGAAGAATAGGTGATAACATGAAACAAAAAAAAATACCTATGAGAAGTTGTGTTGTGACGGGAGAAAAACTTCCTAAACGTGAATTGTTAAGAATCGTTAGAACAACAGACGGAACGGTTGTTTGTGATTTAAGTGGAAAAATTAATGGCCGTGGTGCATATATTAAAAAAGATGTAGATGTATTAGAAGAGGCTAAAAAAACTAAAATATTAGAAAAAAGATTAGAATGTACAATTAGTGATGAAACATATGAAGAGGTAAAAAATGAAATAGAAAAAATGTAAGAAAGTGAGGTGGTTTTCATGATGAGTTTATTGGAGTATGCAAATGATGTAAACTTAGACATTGAAAAGATAAAAGAAATTTGTAAGGAATTAGGGATAAATAATACTGATCCTTCATCATTATTATCTGAGACAGATATTGTAAAATTAGATAATTATATTTCTTCAAATAATATGGAGGATTCTTCAGAAATTAGTGAAGAACTTAGTGAATATTTGGAAGATGAAAAAACCTATGATAAAGCTTTAGAGATGACTGAAGGATCTAAATTTGACTTTGATAATGGAGATAAATTTGAAAAAGTTAAATCAAAACAAAAGAGACAACAGGATGCTAAAAAGAATTTTCAAGCAGAAAAGAAAAAGATGTATAAACACCGTGAAAAATTACAAAGTAATGTTCAAGATATAGATTCGAATGTTATCCTTTATAAGGATGGAATGACTGTTTCTGAGTTGGCTACAGCTTTAAATGTAAGTGGGGCTTTACTTATAAAGAAGTTAATGGAACTTGGAATAATGGTTAATTTGAATCAAAGTGTTGATTTTGAAACTACTGAGGTTTTAGTTAGCGAGTTTGATAAGGTTCTAAAGAAAGAAGAAACAGCTGATATTTCAAATTTTGAAAGTTTTGAGATTGAAGATAGGGAAGAAGATTTAGTAAAACGTCCTCCTGTTGTAACAATTATGGGTCATGTTGATCATGGTAAAACAACTTTACTTGATTATATTCGTAAGAGTAAGATTGCAAGTTTAGAAGCTGGTGGTATTACTCAGGCTATTGGAGCTTATTCTGTTACTTGTAATGGAGAAAATATTACATTTATTGATACACCTGGACATGAAGCATTTACACAAATGCGTGCTAGAGGGGCAAGTGTTACTGATATAGTAATAATAATAGTAGCGGCAGATGATGGAGTTATGCCTCAAACAAAAGAAGCTATCGATCACGCTAAAGCAGCTGGTGTTCCAATTATTGTTGCAATCAATAAAATAGATAAAGAAGGAGCAAATGTTGAGCGTGTATTAACTCAGTTAGTAGAAAATGGTCTTACACCAGAAGAATGGGGTGGAGATATTATTGTAAATCGTATCTCAGCTCATACTGGTGAAGGTGTTAACGAACTTTTGGAAAGTATCTTATTAGTTGCTGAAATGAATGAATATAAGGCAAATCCTTCACGTTATGCTAGTGGTGTAGTAATTGAGTCAAGACAAGATAAAAAAGTTGGAAATGTAATAAGTTTATTAATTCAAAATGGTACTTTAAGACTTGGAGATCCTGTTGTTATTGGTACTAGCTTTGGTAAAATAAGAACTTTAAAAAATGACTTGGGGGAAAATATTGTTGAAGCTCTTCCTTCTACACCTGTTGAAGTAACTGGATTTGCAAATATTCCAAGTGCAGGAGACAAGTTCATGGCGTTTGAAACTGAAAAAGAGGCAAAACAAATTGCTAATGAAAGAAGTCTAAGAGAAAAAGAGAAACAATTTAATAATCAAAAGATTAGTTTTGATGATTTATTTGATAAAATTAAAGAAGGTACTAAGACTATTAATATCGTTTTAAAAACAGATGTTAATGGTAGTTTAGAAGCTGTAAAATCTTCACTTGAAAAAATTGATGTTGATGGTGTAAAATTATCAGTCATTCATGGTAGTGTAGGAGCTATTACAGAAAGTGACATTGTTTTGGCAAGTGCTTCAAATGCTTTGATTTTAGGATTTAATGTTCGTGCTACTGCTAAAATAAAAGATACAGCAAATGAATATGGTGTAGATATAAAAACATATGATATTATTTATAAATTGGTAGAAGAAATGGAAAGTTCTATGAGAGGAATGCTAGAGCCTACTTATGAGGAAAAAGTAGTTGGTACTCTAGAAATTAGACAAATATTTAAATTTTCTAAAGTTGGCTTGATTGCTGGATGTCATGTTTTAGATGGAGTTATTAAAAATAATGATAATGCTAGAATAATACGTGATGGTATAGTTGTTTATAATGGAAAAATTAAAACATTACAACATGAGAAAGATCAAGTAAAAGAAGTAAAGAAAGATATGGATTGTGGTATTACTTTAGAGAATTGTCAAGATTATAAAGAAAAAGATATTATTGAAGTATATCAACTAGTAGAGGTAGCTAAATAAGCTATCTTTTCTTGTGTGTATGTTAGGGTGTAAAAAAATAAGAAAAGATTCATCTTTTATATTTGATTATCATATTTTGATTAAAATTGTTAATTTATATTTTAATGTTTTGATGAATGTTTAAAGGGCAATAATAATATAACTAAATTAATATCCTCGTAAAAATTGTTTATATGTAGTAAAATATATGAAGAAGGGAAGTTGTAGTATGAAAAAAATAGAATTGCTTAGTCCAGCAGGTGATTATAAATCTTTAGAAATGGCAATAGATGCTGGGGCAGATGCTGTTTATGTTTCGCTAAAAAGTTATGGTGCTAGAGCTTTTGCTCCTAATTTTACAATGGATGAAATAAAATCAGCAATTAAACTATGTCATTTGTATGGTGTTCGTTTATATGTTACAATGAATACTTTGATTAAGGATACAGAAGTAGATGACTTTTTAGAAAAAGTTAAATTCTTGTATTTAGAAGGTGTTGATGCTCTTATAATGCAAGATTTAGGAATGATTTGTTTAGTTAGAGAAATGTATCCGGATCTTGAAATTCATGCTTCAACTCAGTTTAATAATAGTAGTAAAGATACTTTAATCTTACTTAAAAAGTTGGGAGTAAAGAGAGCTGTTTTATCTAGAGAACTTTCAATAGATGAAATTAAGATGATGGATGTTGATATTGAAAAAGAGATATTTATTCATGGGGCATTGTGTGTTAGCTATTCTGGATGTTGTCTTTTTAGTAGTATGATAGGACACAGGAGTGGTAATAGGGGTGAATGTACTGGATGTTGTCGCCTTCCTTATAAATTAGAAACAAATGGAAAAATAGTTAATTCTGGTTACTTGTTAAGTATGAAGGAATTAAATACTACTAAAAGAATTAAAGAATTATTAAATAGTGGAGTTTGTTCTTTAAAAATAGAAGGAAGAATGAAGTCAAGTTCTTATGTTTATTTTATTACTAAATTTTATAGGATGTTAATAGATGGAGTAGATGTAGATATAGATAAGGAAGAGGAAAAACTAAAAATACTATTTAATAGAGAGTTTACCTTTGGTCATTTATTTAATATTAATGATTCTAATTTATTAAATACAAAATCTCCAAATCATCAGGGAAAAACAATTGGAAAAGTAATTAGTGTAAATAAAAATAAAATTAAAATTAAACTTGATTATCCCTTACATCAAGAAGATGGTATTAGATTTATGGAAAGTAAGAAAGGATTAGTAGTTAACTTTTTATATGATAAAAACAATAAGCTTACTTCATGTGCTGAAAATATTTGTTATGTAGATAATAAAATTGGACTTACCAGTTTAGATAAGGTAAATTTAACTAGTTCTAAAGCCTTAGAAAAAGAAATTTTAGCATATGAAAAAAGAAAAGTAGATGTTTCATTTAAATTAGTAGCTAAGGCATCTGAACCATTAAAATTAATAGTAAGTGATGGTACAAATAAGGTTTTACTTACAGGTGAAATAGTACCTAAGGCATTAAATAGTCCTACTACTGAAGATAGAATTAGAAAACAATTACAAAAAACAAATGATACAGTATATAGAGTTAAAGATATTACTGTAGATATGGATGAAGAATTATTTATTCCAATTAAGGAACTTAATGAAATTAGAAGAGAAATTTTAGATAAACTTACTGAATTAAGGACAAAAGTTAAGGAAAAAAGGATTGTTGAAGCAAATTTTTCAAAACTTGATGTAGAAGTTTTACCAGCTAAATCTATATTGGTTAATGATCTAGCTAACTTTTTAAAAGCAATAGATGATAAATATGACCGAATATATGTGACAAAAAAAGACATTTATGATAAATATAAAAATAAGTATCCGAATATATATTATAGTGGAAGGCGTAATTTATTAAATGTTTGTTTTTATGAAAAGAATTTGATTCATGATATTTGTTTAAGTAAAACTAAGAATGATATTTGTGATTATACCTTTAATGTTTTTAATAGATATACAGTTTATTATTTACATAAAATGGGTTATAAATGTGTAACTTTATCTTTAGAACTTACTTATGAGGATATTAAATTATTACAAAAAGAATTTGTTGCAACATTTGGTTTTAAGCCAAATCTTGAAGTCTTTGCTTTAGGTAGAGCAGAACTTATGATTATAAAGGGAGATTTATTGAAGTGTAGAGATACTAGTTTCTTAATAGACAGTAAAAATAGAAGATTTCCAGTCTTTTATGATGGAGACTATACTCATGTTTATAACTATTTAAAAAGAGATAAACTTGACTTTTATGAACATAATCTAGATGGAGTTAGTTTAAGAGTTGATACGACATTTATGTAAAGAATAAAAATTATAATATCTAAAAATAAAAAAATGTGTTAAACTAATTATAGATATGCGAATGGTGGTGAGTATTAATGACAAAGAGTAATAAGAAAATAGTTAAGAATTATTTCATTTTGGCCTTGATATTTTTAGCTGTTATTTTACTTGTGTGGTATATTTGTAAATGGTATACGGTTTGTAATGATTACAAAAAAGAAATTCCAGTTATTAGAGGAACTCTTAATTATGAAATAACAGAAAGTGACTTTGAACATTATATTTTAGAAAATCCTAGTAGTGTCGTTTATATGTGTACAGCGAGTGAAGAAAAATGTAGAGATTTTGAAAGAGACTTTAAAAAGATAGTTGTTGCGAAAAATTTACAAGATAGTATTATTTATTTAAATTTAAGTAATACAGATATTGATAGTTTTGTAAAAGATTTTAACAATAAATATAATTATAAGATAAAACTTACAAAGAATTATCCTTTACTGGTAGAATTTACAGATGGAAAAGTAACTGGACTTGTACAAGGAGAGAATGGTAATAGTTTATCTATTTCAAAAATGAAACAATTTATAGAAATACATAAGATAGGAAAGACTAATTAGTCTTTTTCTTTTAGAGGAGGTAGTTATGAATAATATAGTTTTATTTGAACCAGAAATTCCACAAAATACGGGGAATATTATGAGAACTTGTGTTGCGACAGATACAACACTTCATTTGATCAAACCATTAGGTTTTGTGTTAGATGATGCTCATTTAAAGAGAAGTGGAGTAAATTATATTGATAAGTTAAGATATCATGTTTATGAAAATTTTGATGATTTTGTTAGTAAAAATAAGGGAGAATATTATTTCTTCACAAGATATGGTCATATGCCACATACTAGTTTTGATTATAGTAATAAAAGTAATGAAGAACTATATTTTATATTTGGAAAAGAATCTACCGGCCTTCCTAAAGAAATACTTAAAGATCATTTAGATAAATGTATGAGAATACCTATGAGCGCTAATGTAAGAGCTCTTAACTTATCTAATTGTTGTGCTATTGTGATATATGAGGCCTTAAGACAACAAAATTATAATAATCTTTTAAGAGATGAGCCACATAAGGGTGTTGATTATTTAGAAAGAGAAGATTAATAGATAAAAAATAATGCTTAAAATGTTTGAGCGTTATTTTTTCTTTTAAATAAATTTACATCGATTTGTATACATGCTATAATTACTGTAAAGATAAGAAATGGGGAAGAAAAATGGTATTTAGAAAACCGTATGCATTTTTAATTAAAAATTTTAAGAAAATACATATATTAATGCTTATACTATGGGGATTTGTTTACTATAAAATATATAATTTAAGATCATTTGTCAAAGAATTCGTATCATTTGGGACATATAATGAAAATTTAGAGGGTATTTCTACTAAAGTAACGGCGTCACTTTTTGTTGCGGCAATATTTTTAATATTAATTAGTATTGCCTTATTGTTTTTACTTAGACATAAGAAAAAACCATGGAAACTATATTTAGTAATAATAGTTGAATATATTTTAATGATTTATGATTGTGCTTCTTTAACATCATTTTTTAACAGTTATACAAATGATAATTTAATATCAGAAGTCTTTATCTATCGTGATATTTTAAATATAGTAAATATTGTACAATACTTTGTACTAATAATATTACTAATGCGTATTACAGGGCTAGATTTAAAAAAATTTAGTTTTAATACAGATCAGGAGTTTTTAGAACTTAGTAGTCAAGATAGAGAAGAATTTGAAGTAAATATTGAAATTGATAAACATTCATTTATTAGAAAGTACAATTCTTTAAAGAGAAACATAAATTACTTTTATCAAGAACATAAATTTTTATGTAATGTAGCCATTGTTTTAATAGTTGTTAGTTTAGTAGGTTATAATTATTATCATTTTGGAATTAAGAATAAGAGTTACAAAGAAGGAGAGACTTTTTCTGCTGGTATTTATAGTATTAAAATAAATAATGCTTATGTTACTGATAAAGATACGATGGGTAATTTAATAGAGAAAAATAATAAATTTGTAATTATTGATGTAACAATGAAAAACAATTCAAGTGAAAAAATAGAACCAAACTTTAGCAGATTTCATTTAATGAATAAAAATATTAATAGAGTAAATACCATTTATTATGATAACTCATTTACTGATATGGGAAAAAGTGTTGCGGTAGATAATGAAATTAGTGGTGGTGAAGAAAAGAGATTTATTTTGGTTTATAAGGTTTCTAATAAACTTGATAACAAATATTTCACTTTATATTATCAAGAATATCAAGGAGTTAATAAAACATATTTAAGAAAGATAAAACTTAATATAAATGATGTTACTAAAATAAAAGATGTTAAGAATTATAATATGGGTGAACAAATTAAATTTAAGTTCTTATCTAATACTACTAAAGAAATAACATTAGAAGAATATAAGATTGGTCTTAGTGATGGATATTATAAATATATGTGTGATTCTGATGGTAATTGTGGTGTTACACTAAAAGAAATACAAGCTGAAAATGGTTATCAAATATTAAAAATTTCATTTGCTTCATCTGATTTTGAAGGGGAAGAATTTATTGACTTTTCATCTAAATATGGTAGAATAAAATATGTAGATAATAATGGAAAAGTAGGATATTCTAAGATGATAGATTTGATTGATACTGATTATGAAGGTAAGGAAATATTCTTAAAGGTATCTAGTGATATCATTAGTGCTAATAAAATTGATTTAGAATATATATTAAGAAATAAAGAATATATAGTAAAAATAAAATAGGAGATAATTATGGAAAAGGGTAAAGTAAAAAGAAATGTTACACTAATTATAGTAATTGCGGTTATTTTGTTTGTGGTATGGTTTTTAATAGTTTATCCATTAATAGACTTTAATAAGAAAGAAGAAAGTGTACTTGATGCTTCTAAGAAATATTATGAAAAAAATATTAATTTACTTCCAGAAGAAGAAAGTATAAGTACAGTAAAATTAAGAACTTTATTGGAACAAAAATATGTTGGTACTATTAAGAGTACTTATGGAGCAGAATATTGTGATGTAGATAGTTCTTGGGTTAAAGTAAAAAGAAAAAGTGGCAAATATAGTTATTATGTATATTTAGATTGTGGTAAAATGAAGTCTTCTATTGATCATGAAGGACCTGATATAAAATTAAAGGGTGAAAGTACTATTGAGATAGAAAAAGGTAGTACTTATAATGATCAAGGAATAGAAAGTATTATTGATAATACTGATGGTAAAATGGATACTAGTAAAGTAACAGTAGATGGTAGTGTTAATACTAAAAAGATTGGTACTTATACTATAGCTTATACTGCTGTTGATTCATTTGAAAACAAGAGTACAGTTAAAAGAGTAGTTAAAGTTATTCAGACATTAAATAAAGTAGTAAGCAGTGATACTGATAAAGATAATCTTTACAAAGGTAATGTTAATAATAATTATATCGAGTTTTCTAATATGTTATTTAGAATAGTTGGATTAAATAGTGATGGTAGTGTTAAACTTATTAGTGCTGAGGCCGTTGGTACAGTTAACTATGATGACATTAATACTTGGTTAAATGATTACTATTATGAACACTTAACTAGTAAAGCAAAAAAATATGTAGTTAAGGGTAGTTATTGTAATTCTACTATCAAAGAAAGTGATGTTGGAAATGTTAAAACATGCAAGGCAGGTAAAAAACAAAATGTAGGATTACTTTCTGTAAGTGATTATAATAAGAGTGTAAAAGACAATGATTCTTATTTATATCCAAATACTATAGCTTGGACTAGTGATCAAAAGGATAAAAATGAAGCTTGGACAACAAAGAATCTATATTTAAATAGTGCAAATGCTAAAAATATGGCTTTTAATAAAAAATATAATTTTACTTTATATCCAGTTATTAATATAAAGAAAGATATTAAATTAACTAGTGGTGATGGTACAAAAGCTTCTCCTTACAAATTTGAAAGTGAAAAAGTAGGACAACCCGGGGATAAAATTAATACAAGATATACTGGCGAATATGTTTCTTATGGTAATGTTATTTATAGAATTATAGATGGTAATTTAGATGGTAGCGCAAAAGTAATAAGCACATCTGTTGTTTCTGATAATTCAGTTGGTTATTCTGATACAGACAAGAGCAAGATTTATAATCCTACTAAAAAGGGTAATGTTGGTTATTATATTGAAAATGAATTAAGTAAGAGTATAAAAAAAGATATCTTTATAAAAAAAGAAATAGAAGTACCTATTTATGATAAATTGGCAACTTATTCTGGTAAGAAAACTGTGAAGAAATATAAAGTTTCATTAGCAGCACCAGATATGTATGAAATGTTTAGTGGAGTTAATAGTGATACTACATCACAATATTGGTTAAGAAACTCTTCTAAAGAACAATTTAGAAAATATTTAGTCTCTAATACTAACATAATTTACTACAATCAGGTTCTTGATACTATGCAAGCTGGAGTAAGGGTTGTCGGATATATTAATAAAGATGCTACTATACTTTCTGGTAAAGGAACTTATAGTAATCCTTATATTTTGGAAAAGTAGGTGGTGTTGAAGTATGAAAAAGAAAAAAAAGCAAGTATTAGTTGCAGCTATATTGTTAATAACATTATTGATTATAGGTTTAGTTATATCCTTTACTAATATGTTTAAGTCATCCTATAAAGTAAGTGATAGAACACTTAAAGTTAGGGAAAAAAGTAGTGAAGGATATCCCGTTATGGGATGGGTAAGAGTCCAGGGAACTAATATTGATTATCCTGTTTTATATGCTCAAGATAGTAATTATAGTTTAAATGATGTAGATATTTCCTTTGCATGGACAAACAGTAGCAGTACTACTTTAAATGATAGAGTTATTCTACATGGACACAACATTAGAAACGTTTCTAGTAAACCATTATTAAATGAAAAAGAATTTAATGATTTTGAACATTTACCTAGTTTTCTATATTATAGTTTTGTAAAACAAAATAAATATATTCAATATACAATTAATAATAAAAATTATTTATATAAGTTATATGCGGTTAGTATGATGGATGAAAGTGAATTCTATTATGATGAGAATATGGATTCTAAGACTAAAAAAGCATATATAAAAGAAAGTATAGAAGATAGTTATTTCAATTTTGATATAGATGTAAATAGTAGCGATAAGTTGATTACTTTAGTTACTTGTACAAGATTTTTTGGACAAAAAGGTACAATAATTAAACTTGATGCAAGAATGGTAAGAGAAGATGAAAAAGTAAGAAACTATAAAGTATCTAAGAACGATAGCTATAAAAAAATTGAAGATACTATGAAGGGAGATGAAAATAATGAAGAAGCATAAAAATAAGGGGTTATTTTTAGTAGTTACTTTTATGTTTATGGCTTTTTCTATTTTTCATGTTAAAGATGTATTTGCAGCAGAAATAGATTATGATGCTAGAGCTAAAGAATTGTGCAAATCTAAATTGGAAAATAGAAAAGTTGAATGGGATGAAAGTAAGAAAAAACTAAGTAGTGATCAATCACAATTGACAGTCTATATCAAATCTAAAGATGGTCAACAATATACATTTGATGTTGGTGTTGATTATACTATTGGTGATACTACTACTCATCAAGATTTTACTAATCAAACAACAGACCATGAAATTACTATACCTACAAAGTATGATGGTAAAAGTAATGTTATTGTTAAAATAACTGCTACTTTAGTTTCTTCAACACAAGTAACAGATACTGATGGAGTTACTTATGATTGTAGTAGAAATTTTGTTTTAGAATCATCTTATCGTTTTGAGGATAATTCTATTGAAAAAGTAGCTAATCCTTCTTTTAATGGGATTTGTGCCAGATATAAGTCAGGTACATTAAGTAATAGTGATTTAAGATTAAATAATAATTTCAAGGAATTAACTGCTGGAGGTAAATATTCATACGCTACAGTTAGTTCTAAAACTATTAATGGACAAAGTGGAGCAAGCTTATTAAGTAATTTGTTCCCATATTGTGATAGTCAATATGTTGATAATGTTTATAGTGATAGGCAAGTATTAAATCAGTTATATCAAGCTGCTGGTATTGTTATAAATAGAGCTAATTTTCAAGAAAATGCTCTACCTAATTCAGAGAATGAGGGATTTGTAAAACTTGATCCTTCTAGAAAGATTTCTCTAACTTGTGATGCTTTTGCAGTTAATACTGAAAGTACAAGAAAATCAAATGTTAGAAAATTCTATTTTACTTCTAGTGATAAAAAGAGTATGGACTTTCATTATACTCCTAATACAACTGAAACTAAGGACGTTTGTTCTGTTGAATGTGTAGAACAAGTAACTGTAAGTTATGGTCCTCCAGTTTCAGTAAAAGCTGGACTATGCTTTGAATATGAAGTTGAAATTAGAAGTAAGGTTACATGTTCTTCAAAATTACTTACAGAGGAACCAAAAATATCTCAATACAAAGTTTGTGAACCTACTGCTTATTGTAATAATAGTGGATCATATTATTTTGATCAGGCTGGTCCAAATGAAGAATTTGATAGCTGTGTAAATAGTTGTGATGGTGGTAAATATTCACAATCATGTATAAATAGTTGTTACAATAAAGTTTATAAAAAGAAGAAGAGTTCGAAAAAGAAAACAGCATCTTTAGCTTTAAATAGTAGTTCTGTAATGAAGCTTGCTAATAGTAATCCAAGCTGGTGTAATGAAAACAATTTGGCTCAAATTGGGTATGGTGAACTTCGTGACAATGACGGCAATGTTCAGTATCCTTCAAATCAAGCAATAGGAAAAGCTAGTACTATAGCTGCAGCATATAGAAATAGTGTTTATGGAGGATATTATTATTCAAATGGCATGGTAACACTTGATGGTATAGAGCAACCTAATATTAGTTGGAAAACATATGATGCTAGCTTTAGTAATTCATCTACTCGTAAACTTGCAGATGGTACTGTTGTTCCTGCTTATCCTGGATGTTATTGGAATAAATATGGTAGATATTACTTCTTAAATACAACTAAAGGTATTAGAACTGTATTTAATGATAAAAATATTAGAATTCATTATTATGATGGTAATGATAGACTAGGGCATTGGCTATATTTTCCTAGTAATGGATTTAAGAGTAGTAGTGCTTGTAATGATAATTGTAAGTGGAAGATTGGTACTTGTGATGGATATTTGAATTATGTTTCTCCTAATGGTACTTCAAGTGCTTATAATGCTTACTATAAAGATTTGAAAAAATATAATGAAACTCTTGAGGAATGTTCTGCGAAGGCTAAATGTAGTGAAACTACAGCTACTTATACCATGACTGCTAACAACAGTATTAATATTAAGACATGTACTGTTGATGAGGGTAAAGGTAATGATGGAAGCAATGGTTCTTGTACTACATGGGAAGAGACTAGTGATAAGAAAACTTCCATTACTACTGATAGTAAGAACAATATTATAACTAAAGAAGTTTCTGGAGTTTGTGCTTTAACTCCTACAACTGATAATGATGATTATAAAACAGTTATTAGCTTCCCTGGCAGTTATATAAATAATAAAACTGGGGATGTTGTATTTAAGGTCCCTACAGGAAAAGAAAAATATTATTCTTATAAGAAGAATCAATATTGTGTTCCTCTAAATGCTAAAGATGTTAATAAGAATTGGTATATTTGGGATCAAGTAAATAAACGTGCTGAAAGTGCTAAATCTAGTGTTAATACAACATTAACTACTGATACTACTGGAACTACTTATAATAAATATACTGATAGTAATGCAATCTATAATATAGGTGCTACTATTAAAAAGTTTGGATTCTTAGACTGGAATGTTGATGTTAGCTGTTTCTATGCTGTAAGTACTGTTTCTGATACACCATCTGGTGATGAATGTAGAGGTACTAATTGTAAAAAGACTAGTGCCACTAACTATGATACTAAAGCTGCAGCATTAGATGAGTTATTCCCAGCAGCAGATACAACAGATAATGCTGTTGGAACAAGTACAACTACAGAATTAAAAGAATCTGCAAAAGTTACAAAATTAAATTATACGGCTAAAAAGAGTTCAGCAACTAAAGTTGCTAACTCTTCCACAAGTCGTGATGTTGGATATAATTGGAGTTGTGATTCAACTAATTTAACTAATAAAAATTATCCTGTTACACCAACTGCCTTAATTTCAAAAATTCAAAAACAGGGTGATAGTATTTATAATGATAGTACAGAAAAGGATTTCCATTTAACTATTACTAAACAAAATATTAAAAATATTCGTTCTTATAATAAAGATAAGGCTTATACTGATTTTGGTACAGATAAATATGTTAATAATGTTAATAATATATCATTTTATAAGAGTAGTTTCTTAAAAAATACAAGTTACGTTTATTCTTATTCTGGACCTAGAGTTCATTTATGTAATAATATGAAGAATGGTGAATGTGATGTATTGAGTGAATATGTTTCTTCTGAACAAGCTTGTGTTAAATTAAATAATGAAAAGGTGGGTGTAACATTATATGAATAAACCAATGTTATTAATTGGAATAATTATTATGGCTTTGATGGGATTCTTTGCTGTTAATATGGTTACATCTCAACAGACTGGTTCTGAACTTGATTATTATTTGCTTAAAGATACTACAGAAGCTGCAATGAATGATGCTATTGATTATGACTTTTATAGTAATAATGGTGTTGTTAGAATGGATAAGGAGAAATTCTTAGAAAGTTTTGTACGCCGTTTTGCTGATTCTGTTGATGGTACTCGTGATTATAACATCGATGTTTATGATTTAAACGAAACTCCACCAAAAGTAAGTGTTAAGATTTCTTCTAAGAGTAGTAGTGCTAGTAAAAATAATTCTACTGACATAACTACTAATGTAGATATGATTATAGAATCTAAAAATAAAACAGATACTTATACTACTAATTTTACTAGTAGAGACAATAATACAAGCTCTTCTTTTAAGAGCAAGTAGAATAAGAAAGAAGGGTTGAATTTATGAATAATATGAAAACTGGATTGAAAAGAGCTTTGACTAATAAAAATACAGTTACTATACTTGGTGTTATACTAGCGGTTATAGTTTTATATGTAGGTTATAATTGGAGAGTAAAATCAGCTACAAATCCTATTTCTGTTCCCTATGCAGTTAAAACAATTTCTGCAGGGACAGAAATTACAGAAGATATGGTAGGGGTAACAGATGTTCCTCCTGCTATGTTAAAGGGAGATGTAATTCGTGATAAACAAGCAGTAGTAGGAAAATATGCTATGGCTGATACAGTTATTCCTGAAGGTAGTTTATTTTATGGAAGAGCTGTTGCGGAACAGGAACAATTGCCAGCTAGTATAATTTTAAAATATCCTAAGGGTTATGTATTATACTACATGAGTGTAAATATGGAAACTACTTATAGTAATTCAATTTATCCTAATAATTATATTGATGTTTATTTAAAAGCATCTTTAAGACAAAATGATGGAAGTACTAGTAAGGTTACTTTTGGTAAGTTATTAGAAAATGTAAAAGTTCTTGCAGTTAGAGATAGTAATGGTAAAAATGTATTTGCTAATGTAGATGAAAACAGTGTACCTTCTCAATTAATATTTGCTGTACCTCAAGAATATTATCTTTTACTTAAAAAGGCTGAATATTTAGGAAGCTTTAATACAGAATTATTACCTGTACCAACTGCAGAAAGTTTAAAATCTAATCCAGGTGATTTAAAATTAACTAGTGATTCATTAAAACAATTTATTAATGATAATACTGTTTATGCACAATAGTATATAAATAAAAAGAATAAAGAATAAAAAAAATTTAAAAGGGTAGGAAGTGAGATAGATGAATGAGACAATATTTGATAAACTAGATTTTGGTCCGTTAAAGCCTCTTCTAGATAATGATGATATTACAGATATTTCTTACTGTAATGGTGGTCAAATCTGGATTCGTTCATTAACTCAGGGTTCTATCCGTGTAGAAGTTCCAGGTTGTACCCAAGAGTTTATGGAAAAACTTGCTTTTCAGTGCTCTAATGTTATGGGTACAACCTTTAATAATGCGAAACCATTTTTGGATGCTGAAAGTAGTGAACTTCGTTTAAACTTTGTACATCAATCTATTGCTACTAATGGTATAGCGTGTGTTTTACGTAAGACACCAGCTAAAATAAGACTAAAAAAAGAAAAGTTATTAGAAGATGATTATTTTACAGCTGATATTCATGATGTCTTGATTAAATGTGTCGAAGGACATTGTAATATTATTGTATGTGGTGAAACTGGTTCTGGTAAAACAGAGTTTGTAAAATATTTAGCTAGTCATACCAAAGATAATGAAAAAATTATTACAATTGAAGATACGCTAGAGCTTCATTTGGATAAAATTTTTCCTCATAGAGATATTGTTGCTATGAAAACAAATAATGTAGCGAGTTATTCTGATGTGTTAGTTACATGTATGCGTCAAAATCCTAAGTGGATTTTACTTTCAGAAGTTCGTAGTGCTGAAGCTGTTTCTGCAGTGCGTAACTCAATATCTTCAGGACATAATATTTTGTCTACAATTCACGCTGATAAAGCTAGTGCTATTCCATATCGTCTTTATAGTTTGATGGAAACAGATTTGGATGTAGATCAGTTTTTGAACACAATTTATCGTTATATTCAATTAGGTGTTCATATTAAGGCTTATTATAGTAAGAAATATGGAAAATTTCATCGTGAAGTAGATGAAGTTACAGAGTTTTATGTAGATGAAAATAATAAATGTCAAACACATACCATTTATCGAAAAATGTTTGATAAAAATCCTATCATGGTTAAACCAAGTGCCCACTTGATTGAGTATTTGGAAAATCAAAATATTGATATTTCTTCAATTACTTCTAAACTTTCTGATAAACCTTTTGAAGAAGAATTGGAAAGTGAGAAAAAATTAGAGAAAAATGATAATAATAACAATACAGTTGAATCTAATAGTTCTAGTAATGAAGATATGAAGCAAAATGAATCAACTCCTGATGGTAATACAATTTTTCCAAGTGATATCTCAACTAATAAAGCCATAATATCTAATGAAATTAAGAAAGATAATGATACTTTACCTTTGCAAACTAATTTGTCATCTATAATGCCAAATTTACAGAACAATGAGGTGAAAAGTTCAACACCTAACTTAGAGAATTCTAATAATATAGATAGCCCATTACAAAGTTCTGATGCTACTAAAGATTTTTCATTTACTGGTAAGGATTTATTTACAAATAATCAGAGACAACAAGTTGTTGAACCTAAAGTAGATAATTCTATAAATCAAATGATGGGACAACAAAATAATGTTAACTTAGATATGAATAATATTTTTGATGGAATGGAAAAAGAGGAACAACAGGCTCCTCAAAAGCCAGAAAATCAACCCCCTGGGGTAATTAATACTATAGATATAAATTCATTATTAAATGATTCTAATGTATAGAAAGGAGTAAAATTATGGAATTAATTATTTTATTAGCAATAGCAATCTTAATTATGTTATATAGAAATTATGAAGGTCAAAATGTAGGTAGATTTATAAATGATCAAGTTACGGTTTTATATGACAAATTTGCTCCTTATTCATTTAAAAAAGTTCGTGAGAAAACAAAAGAGTTAGGCCAAGAACTTAGTCCAAGACAATACATTATGCAGGCAGTTTTTTTAGGAGCCTTTGCAGGAGTTATTTCTTATTTATATTTTTATAATTTAGTTGTTAGTATTATTTATGTATTAGGAGCTGTAGCACTTGTTCCATATTTATCATTCTTACGTTGCAAAAGAATATATAGTGAGTTCATTTTTGAACAAATTCAAGTATATACAAGTAACACTATTATGGAATTTGCAACAACACAATCATTTGTAAAATCCCTTGAAGGGGTTAGGGAATCAGGCCTTTTAGATGATCCAGTTGCGGGTGATGTTGATAGAGTTATTGAACTTGCCTATCAAAATGGTAGTATCGATGAATCTGTAAGTTATTTCAATAATTTATATCCATATTATATAGTAAAAAACATGCATCAATTATTCTTACAGATTACAAAAGAAGGCGCTCAAAATAGTCAAGATAGTTTGGAACAGATGCAATTAGATATTGATACTCTTGTAGAAGGTGTTTATAGAGATAGAATAGATAGACAAAACTTCCATAAAAAATTCTTACAATTTGGTATGATGTTATATGTTTTGGTACTATTAGTACAATATTTATTAGGAAAAGAATCATATATTATTATGTTACAAAGATGGTATGTTAGATTATTACTCCATGGAATACTAATTATTAATACTTATTTCCTTATAAAAGGAGAAAAATATTATAATGAGAATGTAGGTGCTGAATAATGGCTGGAATGGAAATATTTTTTGTTATACTGATAATAATCGGAATATTAGTATATAATAAGACTATTGATTTTAAAAAGTTTATGATTGATAATTCACAGGTATTTGATTTATTAAAAGAAGATAACTATGAATTTCTATTATATGCAAAATATGGAGATAGGGTAGATGTTGATACTTTGTTTCAAAAAAGAATTACTAATGCTGTTTTAGTTGCATGTATCTTTATGATTTTATTTATGGGAGACTTTAACGCATTAAATTTTGTTATTTGTGTAGTTGTTTTTTATGGTATGTTTAAACTTCCATATATACAATTAAATAATTTTTATAAGGCTCATTTGCATGAAATTGATCTTATGTTGCCATACTATTTAAAGGGATTAGAAATTTTGGTACAGCATTATACTGTTCCTGTTGCATTAGGAAAGAGTATTGATGATGCACCAGATGTTTTTAAACCTGGATTAAAGAAAATGATAGAAAAAATTAATGCAGGTGATGCATCTGTTGATCCTTATATGGAATTTGCAAATACTTATCCGGTTAGAGATTCAATGCGAATGATGAGACTTTTATATCGTTTAGGAATCGGTTCTCAAGAGAGAAAACAGGATAGATTAATGATGTTTTCGAGAAGTGTTTCTAGTCTTCAGAATAAAGCCCGTGAGGTTAAGTATAAAGAAAGATTAGGAAAGATGGAAGGACAAACTATGACAATGCTTGTAACGACAGGTATTGGAGTTATGATAATACTACTTATAGCTATGATGAGTATGTTTGGGGCGTAGGTGTCAACATATAAAAAATATATTGAAAAATAATAATTAGTGTACTATAATTTTTATAGAGACTAGGGAGGAGGATTCTTATATGAAAGAAGCGTCAGGAGAATTAAATATGACTGTTGTAACAATTATTGCAATAGCAGCAATAGCAGCCTTTTTTACAGCTGTTATTTGGCCTAATATTAGAAATAGTCTTAATAATCAGTGGAATACTGTTAATAAAACTATTGAGTAGTTTATTTGTTGTGAAAGGTGGTGTTAAAATATGAAGGATTCTTTTGGGAGTGTTTTTAATTTAACACTGCTTTTTGCTTTTATTTTGGTTGTTTCAGGGTTTGTTTTATTTGGAGTTAATTATTATAAGGCATTTCAGGTAAAAAACAATTTACTTACCTTAATAGAGAAGTATGAAGGTAATGTTAATAATGATAAATTTAAAGAGAAAGTAGAAAGTCTTGTTAATAGAGTGGGTTATCATCCTGGACAGTCAGCAATAGCTTCTTTACAAAACAAAAGTGAAAATTATTGGACTTGTATTGATGAAGAAGGTTGGTGCTACAGCTATATTAATAAATCAAAATGGAAAGATGGACAAGAGACTAGATACTATGATGTAGTTACTTTTGTTAGTACTGATATTCCATTAGTTAATAGGATAATGGGAGCCTTTAAATTTTTTCAAGTTACGGGAAGAACTAAACCAATTATTATTAGAAAATAGTAGAGTGGTGATTATTTATGAAAGATTCAATAGGAGCAATTCCTTCATTAGCTTTAGTCTTTATGTTTATAATTATAATTAGTGGATATTTGGCATTTTCTGTTAATTATAGTAAGGCTTTTAAGATGAAAAGTAAAATTATTGATGTTTTACAGGAAGAAGAAAATTTAACAAGTAATAGAGCCAAAAACTCTATTAGAGAAGAAATTACAAGTTATTCACAATTAATTGGATATTCCGCTTCTACTAATTTTACAGCTAAAGAATGTAATCGTAGTGAAGGTTGGAATAATGATTTAGGTGAAGGTTGGTGTTATAAGATAGTAGATGAAAACGCTACTTCTATGGATATGAGATATATAAAAGTAAAAACTTTTGTATCAATTGATGTTCCAATAATTAATAGAGTTTTACCTAATTTAAGATTCTTTATGTTGGAAGGTTCAACTAAAACGACTAAGAAATTGAATGATTAAGCAGGTGGTTTAATGAATGTAATAATTGCAAATGAAAGACAAAATGAATTGTCTAATTTAGATATAGATATAATTAAAAGTATGACAGGATGTTTTGATGCTCAAGAAATTGTGTCTATATTTAAAAATTTTTACTTTAATAAGATGGTATTGGATGCTACTGCTATTAAAGATTATATTAATACATCAAACATAGAAAAAATTGTTCAGGCCTTAGATCCTAATAAAATAATTTTATTATTACCAAAAATAGCTGAAGTTTCTTCACAAAATTATTTAGCAAGACTTGTTGATATGGGATTATATAATTTTACTAATAACATTGCAGGAGTTAAATATTTAATTACCCATACCAATACACGTGAGGATGTAGCACAAGTTGAACAGGTAAAAGAGTTAACGGAAACGGTACAAGAAAAGGTGCAAAGTGGATGTAGAGTTATGGGTATAAAGAATGTAACGGATCACGCAGGGTCTACTACACTAATATATATGTTAAAAAGAGAACTAGAAAGAATTTATGGAGAAACAGTTTATGCCATTGAAGTGAATAAACATGATTTACAATACTTCAATGTTAGAAATACAATTAGTACTACAAGAGATAATTTAACATCAACTATAAATAAATTGACTACTGCCTCAGTTATACTAGTTGATTTAAATGAATGTGAAGATGATTCATCTTGTGGTGATGTATTATATTTGATTGAGCCTAGTTCAATTAGATTAAATAAACTTATGCGAACTAATAAGAATATATTTAATGAATTAAATGGTAAAAAAATTATACTGAATAAGAGTCTTTTAAATAATAAAGATATAGAGGATTTTGAGTATGAGGCTAGAACTAAGGTGTTTTACAATCTTCCTCCTTTGGATGAAAGAAGAAGAAATGAAGAAATCCTTAATTTAATTAATAATGTTGGACTTAGTAATATAAATGATACTAATAGTAAAAAAAGTAGTGGTAAAATTTTAGGATTATTTAGATTTTAAAGGCTTAATTTATATTTGGAATAGTTGACAAAGATAGAAAAATTATGTATCATATTGTTAACGAAAGGAGTTAGTAAAAATGTCTAGTTTATTCGAGTTAGCTGTAAAAACTAATCTTAATGATAGTTGTGGAGGTTTACTTCCAATTTTTAAAGTTATAAGACAAGGAATTTTCCCTATAATTTGGATTGGTATTCCAATTGTGTTAATTTTAATGGGAACTATTGATTTGGGTAAAGCTGTTTTAGCAAGTGATGATAAAGAAATCAAAGCAGCACAAGGTAGATTATTTAAGAGAGTATTATATGCTGCAGTTATATTCTTCATGGCTACAATTGTAAGTCTAGTTATGAACGTTATTGGTAAGGCAGGTACTGACGCTGTTGAAGGTAATAACGATTGGACCAGTTGTTGGGCAGCCGCAGCTAAATAATAATTATTTCGTGATAGCAATTTTCATTGCTATTTTTTTTTATATTTGGTATACTGAAGATGGTTTAATGTTTTGGAGTGATACTATGTTAAATAAATTAAAAAAAATATTATTATGTACTATTGTTTTTCTAATTACATTAGTTTCTTTTACTGATGTTTATGCTAGTGAAACTAAGGATTTTAATTATGGAAAGATAGATAGTTATGTGTATACACTTGCTCATAGTAGTGGTGGAGGACATAATACTGCACGTAATGATAATAATCAAAACAATAACAATTGTGAATATGTTTTTGGTGATCCTAATGATGATAGTACTATTGCATGGATGCTTCAAAAATTTCTTAATTATGCTAAAATTATAGGCCCATTACTTGTTATAGTTTTAAGTGGCTTTGATTTTGCTAAGAATGCATTATCACCTGATGCTGATAATATGAAAAAAATTAGTAAAAAGTTAGTTACAAGACTGATATGTGCAGTAGGATTATATTTTGTTCCTTTACTTACTAGTTTTATTCTTAATTTAATAAACAATACATCTGGTGATCAAGCTTGTGGAATTCAATAGGAAAAGAGGTGGATAGTGTATGTCAGATTTAGATAGACAGGGTTGGTTTTCTGATGCTATACGTGGTTTATTTGCTAAGTTGGATAGTTTTGTATATTCACTAATTTCAGGACTCTATCAAATATTTTATTATGTTGCAACTGCTACTATTATTGAAGGAGAAACAGTTAGAAATTTTTACAGTAGAGTTCAGTTGATACTAGGCGTTATTATCATGTTTAAAGTGGCTATTTCTTTATTTAATGGTATTATGAATCCAGATAGTTTAAATGATAACAAAAATGGCTTTTCTTCTATTATAAAGCGAATTGTAATGGTACTTATAATGCTTGTTTTAATGGTACCGCTAAATATTCCTAATGTTGGTAGCGAAGATTCTTATGATAATAATAGTCAAGAGTCTTGGAATGCTAGAATGAATAATAATGGTATATTATTTGGAACTTTATTTGAAATTCAATCTAGACTTTTATCACAAAATACTATTTCTAAATTAATTCTTGGCGATAATAATAATGATGAAGAATATTCCCTGGATGACTCATATAGTGGTTATCAATTATCAAGTATTATTTTAAAGAGTTTTGTTACTCCTAATGTATTAGTTGATGGACTTGATCCTAAAGATGACGAGAATAGAGTGTGTTCTGCCGATGCTTTATCTAGTCAGTATGATGATGACAGTTATGCTGATATATATGATCAATATGAATCTACTATGATTCCATCTAATGTTTTAAGTATGGTTAATGTTAGTTGTAGTCCTGAGGAAAGTATTGGACAAAAAATTGGAACTGTCTTGGGTACAATAGCTGGTGGTGCTGGTGGTGCAGTTATCGGTGGTCCTATTGGACTTTTAATTGGTGCATTTGGAGCAAACGCTGCAGCTGATGCTATAGTTGATTATCAAAATGGAGCTTATTATGCTTTTAGTTATTCTTATATTTTTTCAACATTAATAGGTGTGCTGGTTGTTATTTTATTGGTAAGTTTTACAGTTGATGCTGCAATCAGGGTGTTTAAATTAGCAATTTTAAAATTAATAGCCCCTGTACCAATTTTAAGTTATATTGATCCAAAAACAGAAAGTACTTTTCAAAATTGGTTGAAGATGATAGGTACCACCTTTGCTGATTTATTTATTAGGTTAGGTATTTTAAATTTGATTGTGTTCTTTATTAAGGAATTGGATAGTAATGGTTTTGGATTGCATCTTGATGATGCTACTGGTATTGTGCCTATTTTTGCTAAATTATTCATTATTTTGGGCTTATTAATGTTTGCTAAAGAGGCTCCCAAATTTATTACAGATGCGCTTGGTATTAAAGATGGTGGTAAATTGAAATTGTTTGGTGGTATGTCAAGGCTTGGCGGTTTAGGTGCAACTGCAGCTGCTGGTATTTCTTCATATAGGAGTGGAAAAGCGGCTAGTAGAGATGCTGATAGGAAAAACAATAATAATGATATGTCTCTTGGAAATAGAATTAAGCATGTTGGGTCAGGGCTTGCTGCGGCGGTTTCTGGTGCTCGTATGGCCGGCTCTGCTTACAGTAAGGCAGAAAATAATAGGTGGCGGAGTTCTCTTGATCAAGTGAATAGAGCTAACGCTATGCGTCGTGCCAATGGTGCATCAGGTGGAACTTGGTGGGGTGCTGAAAAGGCCCAACTTGCCCAAGATTTTACGGGAGATTCAGAATACGATCGTACAAAACGAGAAATTAAGATGTTTAAAGAAAGAGGATCTGAGCTTAATAAATCAAAGGCAGCATTCGATCGAAAAAAGAGTTTACTTTCAGCTATGCAGGGTGTTGGTAAAGGTGTAATTAGTTCGGCTTCTGACGAGGTACAAAAGAAGGGTGCTTATTTTGACTTGACAAGTAAGAGTTATCAAGCGATTGATTCCGATGGTAATAAATTTAGCATTAGTGGAATGACTGGTGATTTAAAAGGAATAAAGAGTGCTTTATCAGTAGGTGAAAGCACTGGTGTTTATAAGTATGGTGGATATGAGTTTGACGCTGCTACTCTTAATAAAATGTACGCTGATGCCTTAGATAATGCCGTTGATAGCTATGTAAGCGGTAATGCTAAAATGGGTGATGGTGTAACAGCTTTGAATCAAAGTGCTACATTTAAGGCTCAATTAACTAACGCTATGTCAGATTATAAAGAGGCAGGCTATAATCTTAATATTGATAGTCTTCGTTCTGATTTAAAAGGTGTTAACGATTCAATTGGTGCTCAAATTGAAGCTCAAAATGTTCAAATTAATAGATTAGAGCAACAAATTTATAATAATACTTTAATGCAACAAGATTCTGAAGCTAAACTAGAAAGTTTATCTGCTGATATGCGTGGTACAGATGGTTCTAGAGGTGGAAAATAAAAGGGAGTGTGATATAAGTGAATACTTATTTAATACCTGCTAATACAAAGCAAGGGGAATTAATATTTGGTATATTTAGACCAATTGATTTGATATTACTTGCAAGTGGAATTTCAGTTACTTTGATTATGATGTTAATATTTTCTCTTAGTTCTGTTAGTTCGGCTTTGTTAGTTTTAGCTCCTGCACTGATATGTGCAGGTCTGGTTTTACCAGTTCCGCATTATCATAATGTATTAGTAGTTATCACAGAATGTTTTATATTCTTGACATCTCGTCAAAAATATATTTGGAAAGGTTGGTGTGCAATTAGCGATGAGAAAAAGCAAAGGTAATGGTAGTCCCTATACAGAAGATTGGTTGCCAATAAGAGATATACAAAATGGTATGATTTTAACTACAACAAAACAATTTGTAACAGGAGTTAAAATTACACCAAGAAATATTTTTATTCTAGATAATGATATGCAGAATCATGTATTAATTAGTTTGAAAAACTTTTATAATATGCTGGATTTTGAATTTTGGTTAGTAGTTTCAGATAGACCTGTTGATATATCTGTTTATATGTCACAGTTGCAATTGCTATACAATAAAGCACAGTCTCCAGCAATACGTAAATTAATAGATCAAGATATAGAAAAAGGTAAATCATTTATAAACAATAATGTTGTGGATACAGAATATTACTTATTATTTAAAGAAAAAGATATAAATGAGGCACAGAAAAAAATTAGATTGATGATTAATGGTTTGGCAAGTTGTGGTTTAAATGCATCTCAAACTACTAATGATGATTTAAGAGTAGTTTTAAATAATTTCCTTAATGGGGGAAGAGATACTGGATTTGGAGTGGTGATGCCTGCATGAGTAGAGGAATAAGAAGTCAGCTTGCTCCTAAGAGTTTGGAGTTCAAGGCTAGTGAATTTTATATTAGTGATAAGTATGCAACGATACTTAGTGTTATATCTTATCCAGGGGCTATTATGCCTGGTTATTTATCAACACTTACTAACATTCCAGGAATTAAAGTTGTTGTAAAACATATTCCTGTACCATTCTCTGTAATGTCTAAAATGTTAAATAAACAAATTGTTGAGTTAGAAGATCGTTATAAGAATGAAAAAGATGTTACTTATAAAGAAAAAATTCGTCAAGAGATGGATAACTTACAGTATTTTACTTCTATGTTAGCAGCTAGTCAGGCACGTATTTTTGATTTTCAAATGCATGTTATGATAACAGCTGATACAAAAGAAAATTTGGAACTAATGAAGACCAATGTTAGAAACTATTTGGATGCTATGGAACTTAGAGCTGTTGCGCTTCGTTTTGAACAAGAAAAGGTTTTAAAATCTATTCTTCCTATCTTTCCAAAACAAGATATAGAAGAACGTATTGGTACACCAATGCCTTCTCAAACAATTGCAGCTATGTATCCATTTATATTTGATAGTATAAAAGATCCAGGGTTATCAACTTTACTTGGTGTTGATTTCTCAGGCGGAGTAATTCTATTTAATCAGTTCTTATATCAAGTACGTAAAGAAACTAATAGAAATAATGCTAACATGATTATTTTGGGTACTTCTGGTTCTGGTAAGTCTACAGCAGCTAAATTACTTCTTAGAACTCATATTAGAAATGGATGTCAAATTGTTGCGATTGATCCAGAAAACGAATTACATGATATAACAAGAGCAATGGGTGGAGATACAATTGAAATTGGTAAAGGTGGAGAATTTGGTTTAATTAATCCACTTGAAGTTGTAGTTGATGCCGATGAAGAGGAAATAAAACAGGGGTTAGGTTATACAGTTTTAACTCGTACTTTACAAACTTTGAAAGCCTTTATGAAATATTATGACCCATCTATTCAAGAAGATGTTTTAACAATGTTTAGTGAGGTTGTTCAGGATACTTATAGACGTTTTGGTATTGATTATAATACGGATTTTTCTAAATTTACATCTGCTGATTATCCTACTTTTACAGATGTTTATGCAACAGTAAAAGGACGTTTGATGTCTATGACTGAGCAAACTCAAGAAAAAGATATTTTGGAAAGATTAGAGTTAAAATTAAGACCAATTACAAAAGAGTTAAAATTCTATTTTGATGGTCATACTACTATTACCTCTAAGAGTGATTTTATGGTGTTTAATATTAGAGAGTTAATGAATAGTGATTCTAATGTTAGAAATGCTTTGTTCTTTAATATTTTAAAATATGCTTGGGGATTATGTTTAAATCCTAACATTAATACTATTTTAATGGTAGATGAGGCACATGTTTTACTAGGAGATAAAAATGCCTTGGGAGCTGATTTCTTAGCACAAATTCAAAGACGTGCTCGTAAATATAATACCGGAGCTATTATAATAACACAACAACCAAGTGATTTCTCGGATCCTTCTGTTATTACTCAAGGAAAAGCTATTTTTGATAATGCTGCTTATTATCTAGTCATGGGATTAAAGAAACAAGCTGTTGATGATTTAGGTAAATTAATAGATTTAAATGATAGTGAAAAGGAGGGAATTAAACAATTCTCTCAAGGAGAAGCATTGTTTGTTTGTGGTAATAGAAGAATGCAAATTAATGTAGCTGTTACTAAAGATGAACTTGATTCGTTTGGTAGTGGATGAGGATATTAATTTTTAATATCCTTTGATGTATATTAGGAAGTAGGTGAGGTAATGGACAATAATCAACATATGAGTAAAAAAGAGCAGGAACAACAATCAACTGAAAAACTCGGACAAACAGTAGCTAGGGGGGCCTTTGATTATGCTACTGGTGGACAATGGGAAAAAGTTCGTAATGCTCCAGTGGTAGGTAAAATTGCTCAGAAGGCAGAAGATAAAACCGCTAAAAAATTTGCCAAAAGTCCTGGTGGTAAAGAAACAAAAAAGCTTGCTAAAAAGTTGGATGATGCTGGAGTAGTTGATGGTGTAAATAAGGGTCTAAATGCTTTTGGTGGTTCTAAAGCAAAATCTTCACCTAGCTCTAATCCTAATAGAGCTAATAATGCGTTCCCTAATCATTCAAGTGTAGACAATAATTCTAACATACCCAGAAAAAATTTTGCTAAAAATGGATTAACTGATGAAGGACAAGAAATTCCGGGTCTTGATAATAAAGAAGGGTCCATGCGAAAAAGTTTTGATGATATTCAAAAAAGACGAGAAAGTTCCAATAGTTCTGATTATTCTGAAAAATCTTCAAAGAGAAAAAAAATCTTTAACAATCCGTTTAAAAATGACAATGACCAAAATGTAATTATTTCGGCTGAGGTTATATCTTTAATGAAAAAAACCATATTACCTTTTGTAGGAATAGTAATTTTTTTGATTATTTTATTGGGAGCTGCAGACACATTTAATAAAGATAATGATTTAAGTGCTGTTGATGATGATATAGAAGAGGGCGAAAAGGGTTCTACTTCATATTATGCTAATAATAATCCTAAACTTCAAAAGTTTTATGATAATGTTATTTCGACAAAAGATTCATACAGTGAGGATGGTAAATCAATAAATGCTATGTATATTACCGCCACATTTCATATTTTGCGTGAATATAATACTGATGTTACTTTGGAAGATATGACACAGAGTGAAATTAATAAATTAGCCGATGGTATGCTTGGCGGAAGTACTGTTTATAGTGAAGATACATATAGAAAGTTTCTAACAGATGAATATTTTCCTCAGTATATTTCAGATGCAAGAGTAGATGGAGCTGTGGATCGTGTTTTTGAATATATTGAGCAGTATATGAATCGAGTACATCCTAAAACAAGTGGGTGTTCAACTGTTACTGGTGGGAGTTGTCAATATTCATTAAAAGGTGTACATGGGTATAATTCTGATTCTTTAACTATCTCTAATTTACAAGTAAGACTTATGAGTTCTTCCTTTTGTGGCGGAACTGATGGTAGGGCTCTTGATGAAGATTTAGTTCCTTTTGAAAATTATGTACTTGGTGTTACCTATGGAGAAATAGGACAAGCTTTTAATACTGAAACTGAAAAGGTACATATGATTGCGGCTCGTAGTTTTGCTTTAGCTCGTCCTACTGTTATGGGAAATTCTTCAGGCGTTAAATATGTTACTAGTGGTGGACAAACTGTGTTGCAGCTTAGATCTTGTGTTGCAGATCAGGTTTACTGTAATACAGAGTTAGGATGTTCTAAAGATGTTGCTGCTGGTAATCAATATGGAATTGTCTATAGTGGAGCAAATACTCATGCAAATACATATAAAGAACCATTATCAAATTATCCTAATTCTACTTTAAAAAGTTCTTGGAAAGAAACACTTGGTATGGTTGGACTTGATAAAGATGGAAAAGTTGTAGAAATGGGATATGCTGTAGGAAATGGAAATAAAGATGATTGGGTTTGGAAAAGATGGGCCGAATCAGGAATGGATTATGTCCAAATTATTTTAAGAGCTTATCCTGAAGTAACTGAAATAAAAAAGATGAATTGTTCTTCAACTAGTGAAGTTACTGATAGTGCATTTGTACAAGTGGCTGCAAGAATATGGAAGCAAATTGCTAATGATGGCTATCAATATACTAGTGGTTCTGTTGCTATACCACCAAGTGATAAAAAGATCAATTGTAGTGCTTTTGTAAATTGGGTTCTATATGAATATGGATTTAAAGATGAATTTGGTAGTAATACTTATGATACGGTTTCATTTGTTAGTACTGATTGGACGACAAAAATGGGATGGCAAGAGGTTAGTGTGGCAGCTAGCGAAGATGTTACTTCAAAACTACGAGCAGGAGATATTTTAGTTCGTGATGCTGGTGGTGGAGCTAATGGTCATATGAATATCATTGCTTCCGTAGATGATGGAAAAATCCTTGCTTATGATGCCGGTAGTGAAAGTAATTGGAATACTAGTAATGCAAAAGCTGGAAAACCAATTGATGTTACTAATTTTGCTAAAAGTGATAATCGTGCAGGAAAAATCATTAGGGTTTCTAATGTTGGTGGAAGTAGTTGTCAATCAGCTGAATCTGGTGAAGCTCTAAGCTGGAAACAATACTGTCCTGCTGCTTGGTGTAATGTTCCTCTTGGAAATAGTGGAGCAACTATTGGAGGTTATGGATGCTTTATTACATCTATTGCCATTCAGATAGCTAGAAGTGGTGCTACTACAACGTTAAGTGAATTTAATCCAGGAACGTTTGTAAGAAAATTAAATGAATATGGTTCATTCGATGGTAGTGGTAGTTTTGTTGGAGCGGCTAATATTTCAAAAATAGTTCCGACATTCTCAGAAAAATATCATGGAGTTTCTCTTACTGGAAGCGCACAAAACAAGATTAATATAATTAAAGGATATTTAGATCAAGGATTATATCCTATCATGAGAGTTAAAACTACTAATGGTCAACACTGGGTTGCTGTAGTGGGAGTAACTAATAATGATGTAATTATGGCAGATCCAGGAAGCGAAAAAACAAATGCATTTGCAACATATAGTTTAGGTGAATGTTCAACATTAAATGTTTATCAAATAGGATAAGGAGGGCTGTATGGAAGATAAGAGTACTAATGAAAAAGTAGGAATATTTATAATAGTATTTTTACTATCATTAATAGTAATAATTATAATATTATATTTACTTGGTATTTTTAACAGAAGACCAAATGAAGCTAATATTATTGTAGATGATGCTGTTATGTTTAAATATTCAAAGAAGAAATGGACTACAGCTTCATCTAAATCCTATTCAAACTATAATTGGGATAAATTTAAAATTTATAGTAATAATACATATATTGGTAAAAAATCTATTTTCTCTGCTGATGGTAAGTGGTATGTATTTGAGAAAGATAGGGATGCGGTTAATGTACCTGGAGATAAGTTATATTTAGGCGGTAAGATTCAAGTTACTCATAAAAATTTTAATCAGACTAATGTAAATACTACTGACTGGACTTATATTCATAAGGTATTGGATCATTATAAAATTTCAAGAGACATTCAAAATGATTATACCTATGCATTTAAAGTAAATTATGATTTTGATAATGACAATAAAGATGAAGCAATGTATATTGTTTCAAACATGTTTGCTGATCATGATGTTTCATCATCATATAGTTTTATATTCGTTAATGATAATGGTAATAACAAAGTGATTTATGGAAAAGTTTATGGAAAAGGAGCTAATCTTACTGGATGTTATGCTTATTTATATGGTATTATTGAAGTGGAAGGAACAAAAGGTTCTCAAATTATTACTAAATGTAGTCATTATAGTGTTGGAAATAATGATGAATATGGATTGTATCAATTTAATAATAATAAATATCAATTATTGCTTTACAGTAAATAATTGTGTATAATATCTCACTAGAGAAAGAGGGACTTGGTATGAAGTTAAAGTTACGTATTGATTCAGATGATTTATGGATGGTAGTTGTTTTTGCGGTATTCCTATTGTATGTTGTTGCTATTTTGGTAGTTAATTTATCTACTTTTGCAAGTGAAGGAAGAATTTCTGGATTTAATCCTCTTCCAGCATTTTCAAAAGAGTATATAGCATCTACATTAGGTTTTTATTTAATAGCTATTATTGCCATTATTGCTAGTGTAAAATCATATATATTTGAGTTTGATAAGGGTTTTGGTTTAACAACGGAGAAAAAAGATAAAGGTTATTCAAGATGGTCAAAGGATAAAGAAATTATTGAGAGTAAAAAAGTAGAGGCTGTTAATATTCATAGTAAATATGCTAAATATGCTGGTACTCCATTATTATATAAAGGTGAAAATGTTTATGTTGATAATGGTGAAAATCATACTTTAGTAATTGGTGCTACTGGATCAGGTAAGACACAGACAGTTATTTTCCCAACAGTAAAGATACTTGCTAAAAAGCGTGAGTCTATGATTATTACAGATCCTAAGGGTGAAATATTTGAAGAAACGGCAAATATGCTTAAGGCTCGTGGATATAATGTTATTTTGCTTAACTTCCGTGATCCACAAAATGGTAATGCTTGGAATCCAATGGATTTACCTTATAAACTATATAAAGAAGGAAATAAAGATAAAGCTATAGAGTTACTTGATGACCTTGCACTTAATATCTTATATGATGAAAATAATAAAGGTGGAGATCCATTCTGGGAAAAAACTTCAGCAGATTATTTCTCTGGAGTTGCTCTTGGACTTTTTGAAGATGCAAAACCTGATGAAATTAATATTAATAGTATTAGTTTAGCAACTAGTGTTGGAGAAGATAAATTTGGTGGTTCTACTTATATCAAAGAATATTTTCAAGGTAAAGATCCAACTAGTGCCTCTTATATTAAAGCTACTAGTACCGTAATGGCAGCTAATGAAACAAAACAAAGTATTTTATCTGTATTTAGACAGAAAATTCAATTATTTGCTTCTCGTGAAAACTTAAGTGAAATGCTTTCTCATAGTGATGTTGATTTACGTTCCATTGGTGAAAGGCCTACCGTAGTTTATATTGTTATTCAGGATGAAAAGAAAACATATCATTCACTTGTTACAATTTTATTAAAACAAATTTACGAAACTTTAATTAGTGTTGCTCAAGTTCATGGTGGAGCATTACCTGTACGTACTAACTTCTTATTGGATGAGTTTGCCAATATGCCACCACTTAAAGATGTAACAACAATGATTACAGCTGCCCGTTCTAGACAAATTAGATTTACAATGATTATCCAAAACTTTGCTCAGTTGGAGCAAGTTTATGGAAAAGAACAGGCTGAAACACTTCGTGGTAACTGTGGTAACTTAATTTATCTTGTTACAACAGAACTTAAAGCTTTGGAAGAAATTAGTAAAATGTGTGGAGAAGTGAAATCGAAAAAAGATGCTAAAACGGCTTCAACTCCTTTGGTAACCGTTACAGATTTACAGAAGATGAAGGAAAATGAAGTAATAATATTAAGACTTCGTATGTCTCCATTTAAAACTAAGTTTACTCCTAACTATAAGATAGATTGGGGTGAAAAATATCCTAAAGCAAAATATCCAATTAGACAAAAAGAAGAAGTTCATGTTTTTGATATAAAACAATTTGTTAAAGATCTAAAGAAGAAAAAATTATTAGAAATGATGAATGCTGCTGATGATGGTAATAGTGATAACAAAAATTCTTTTTCTAGTAATCCTATGATGCCTGGAATACCTGGTGGAATGTTTACTCCATTTGGTGGAATGATGCCAAATAATAGCATTAATAATAGAACTAATGGTGGAAATATTCAGTCTCCTTTTGGTGGTAATGCAGCAAGACCTGCAGTTAATCCATTTGTTGATAGTGTAGATGATGATGACGATGATGGTGCTCCTATGATGCCTTCTTCATTAAATATTGATGACTTAGTTAAAAAGATTGATAAAAAAATTGCTGAATTAGAAGAAGAAGAAAGACTAGAAAAAGAAAAACGTGATAAAGAAGAGGCCGCTAATAAGCCTAACACTATTCCGGATGCAACTATTCAAGATAACAATAACTCTTCAACAAATGATAAACCTGTTGCGGAAGTTAATGAAAATAAAGATATAAATAAAGATCAACAACAAATTTCACTAGATCTTGATGATGATTCAGAAGACGATGAATTTTTTGATGATTTTTTTGATAATTAATACGGAAATGAGGAGTTAAAATGATAGATCCAAAGAAAAATAATAATGATCAAATAGTAGAAGCATTAAAAGATGAAGATGACATGAAAGAAGAAATCTATGCTAAAAAAAATGATGAGTTTTTGTTAAAACAAAGAATGAAAAAATTAATACTAATAATAATTATGTTTACAGTTTTTATATTAGTAATAATTTGGCTTTTATCACTAACAAAGAGTGGAAATAGAAGCTTTGCTGATGTGGAAAATATAATGTCAAAAGCTGCTGAATCATATTATGCTGATAATAAGAGTTTGCTTCCTAAGGCAGATAAAGGAACTAATGAAGTTAGTTTACAGAAATTAATTAATCTTGAATACATGAAAGAGTTGGAAAAATATAGTAGTAAGGCTACTAGTTGTAGTGGTAAGGTAGTAGTTGAAAACAATGATGATCAATATGTTTATGTACCATACTTAGATTGTGGTTCTTCATATAAAACTACTGAACTATTTAGAAAAGTTACTTCTTCATCTAATATTGTGACTAGTGATGCAGGACTTTACTCTATGAATGGAGAATATGTATTTAGAGGTGACAATGTTAATAACTATGTTAAGTTAGGTGATAACTTATGGCGTATAGTTAAGGTAGATAGTAATGATGATGTTGTCTTAATACTAGATGGAGCTTATGATATGTCTACTTACTGGGATGATAGATATAATACAGCAGAAGAATTTAATTATGGTTACAATAGTTTTAAAATTAGTCGAATGAATACTTATTTAACAAGTATTTATACAGCAGCAAAAGAACAAGATACTAAGTCTTTTGATCCATTACTTTTCTCTAAAAATACTATGAAGCATCTTAGTGGTTATAAATTATGTCATGGTATGAGAGGAGAAAATGATGCATTTAATAATAATAGTTTAGAATGCTCTCAAACTATGGATAACGCTAAGATTGGTCTTTTAACTCTATCTGACTACATTAATGCTAGTCTTGATCAATCATGTGCAAAAGCTACAGATGTGTCATGTCAAAACTATAATTATTTAGCAACACATGATAGAGATTGGTGGCTTTTAACAGCTAATTCTAAAAATAATACAGATGTTTATTATGTTTCATCTAGTGGTATAATAAAATCAACTTATGCATCATCATATTTTGATATTAGACCAGTTATTCATTTAAATAGTAAAACAATGTATAAGAGTGGAAAAGGTACTAAAAATAAACCTTATAAAATTAAGTAGATAATTCTACTTTTTTTGTTTCCTTACTATTAAAAAGTCATATATTACTATGAGGTGGTAGTATGGAAATTACTTTTCTTGATGCAAAAGATAAAAACAGTTTATTTATAGATATAAGAAGTGCGTATAAATATTTACAGGGAACTATTCCAGGAAGTATTAATATTGTGGAAAATATTATTTTACTTAATCCAGAAAAATACTTAAAAAAGGAAAATAATTATGTGGTTTTTTGTGATTATGGAAATAGAAGTAAGAAAGTTAGTAATTATTTAAATAATATAGGTTATAAGGTTTACAGTTTAAAAGATGGATATAGTGGATATGTTGGAAAATTTTAAATAAGTTGTGATATAATCATACTGATGGAGGTATAAGTATGGAGTTTATAATTATTGGATTATTAGTGATAGTAATAATAATACTTGTTATTATGTTAATAAAAAATAAAAAAGAAGAGATAAATGATGCTAATATAACGGAAAGACTAGGAAGGTTTGAAGTCTCTGTTATGAAAGAGTTGGCTAATTTTAAAGACGGTTTAAGTAAAAATATGAATGATGATTTTAATAAACTTAATACCAATGTAGAAAATAGGCTCATGATGATTAATGAGAAGGTAAATGAAAGACTAGATTATAATTTTGAAAAGACAAATAAAACATTTACAAATGTTATAGAACGACTTAGTAAAATAGATGAAGCACAAAAAAAGATAGATAATTTATCCAGTGATATTATATCTTTAGAAAGTATTTTAACTGATAAGAAGAGCAGAGGTATTTTTGGGGAAGTTAATTTGCATCATATTTTAGCGGCAATATTTGGTGAAAAGAATGATAAGATTTATAAAATGCAGTGTATGCTTAGTACTGGAGTTATTGCGGACAGTGTTTTATTTGCGCCAGAGCCATTGGGAGTAATTGCGATTGATTCAAAATTTCCATTAGAAAATTATCAGAAAATGGTTGATCATAATACATCTAAAGAAGAAAGAAATATGTATGAAAAAATGTTCAAGGCTGATGTAAAAAAACATATAGATGCCATTAGTAGTAAATATATAATTCCAGGTGAAACATCAGATCAAGCTATTTTATTTTTACCAGCGGAAGCCATTTTTGCAGAAATTAATGCTTATCATCAGGATGTCATTGATTATGCCTATAAAAAAAGAGTTTGGATTACTAGTCCTACAACACTAATATCAACACTTACAGTCGTTGAAATGATTATAAAAAATATTGAAAGAGATAAATATACCAAAGTAATTCATGAAGAGTTAAATAAACTTGGAGTAGAATTTTCTCGTTATAAAGATAGATGGGATAAACTATCTAGAAGTATCCAAACTGTTAATAAGGACGTAGAAAGTTTTTCAATAACAACAGAGAAACTTTCTAAAAAGTTTCAGGCAATTAATAGAGTAGAAATAAAAGAATTAGATAACAGTTTAAATATAGATGAAAACTAAATTTAGTTTTCTCTTTTTTGTATAAATTAAGATTTTAAAAGTATACTATAATTAGATTACTCATAAATTTAATTAGGGAGAAATTATGTTTAGAGTAATACTATTTATAGTAGGAATAATTTTACTTATAATAGGTATTTTTTCAATAATAATATATAGTAACTTATTTACATTTTATTATGATTTCTTAGAATATTTATTTTTTTTATGTACACATAAAGAGTGTTTTTGTTTTTTAATAGGCCTTTTAATAGTCAGTATCTCTATATTTAGGAAAGGAAAATAATTATATGATATATATATATGACATATTACTTAATTTTATTGATGGAAAGAGAATGTATGAATTTTTTGAGTGGAATAGTGAAGATGTAGTTGAACATATAAAAAGGATACCTATGTTTCGCGTTTCAGATAGGGTAATGGAAGACATTTTAAATAATAATGTGACATTTAGTCATAAATTTATGAGTGACATTGAAAATAAAACAATAGTTTTTGGTAATTCGTTTGATAATTTGATAAAATATGCTTTTCTTTTTAGTAATGGAAAAAGATGTTACGCTTTTGAATTAAATGAAGAGGGAAAAGTAATTTATAGTAGTAGTTTATTACTGGATGAGGAAGAAGAAGTATTAGAAATATGTGATACATTACAAAAATTAGATGTCGAATATCAAACTGATAATAAAGATTTAGATAAGAGTTTATTAACCAGAAGAGAAGAAAAGAAAAAAAACTTTGTTGAAAAAGATTTAATATATACATATAAAAATAAAAATTATACAAAATTAAAATATCTTTATAGTGAATGTTTTGGAAATGATGATACATCTTATAAAGAAAAATTTAATAGATTAGTTTATTCGATAAATAATCAGGATTCATTTTATTTAAAGAGATTAAACTTTATTTTGAGACTTGCTCATAACAATAAAATTTGCAAATGAGTGAGTTTTTTTCTTTTTAGGTAGTTTGAAAGATTATAAAGTTAAAAGTTTTACTTAGAGTAAAAATACTATTTTTAAAACAGACTGTTTTAGTAAAAACGTTATTTTATAATACTTTTAGTTAACTACGCTGATTGGAAAATAGCAAATTTTACATTTTACAAAAATACAATATTTCAAAAAAGTGCAAAAAAATGTAAATTTGTCGTAAATCGAACAAAAAATTTTTTTGCTAAAATGACGTAATATAAAGGAATTAAAAAATTACTAAAAAAAATGTATTCAAACCTGCTTGAAAAATCATTTTAGGCAGTATAGAATTTAAATTGTAAAAAGTATTTTATGGCAGTGGAGGTAAGTTATGAGTACAACAATTATGAAAGATCCTAAACTTAAAGTAGTAAAACGAGATGGAAAAAAGGATACATTTCAAGGAGAAAAGATTGCTGTTGCAATTAAGAAGGGATTTGATGGTTTAGTTACTGAGAATTCTTATACAGTAGAAGATGCTAACAAGGTATATGAGGCTGTTATTGAAGAAATCAATAAAGACTATGATAAACTTGATTTAATTAAAATTGAAGATATTCAAGATTTAATAGAAAAGAATTTGAAAGAACTTGGATATGAAGATGTTATGGAATCTTTTGCGACATATAGAGAAAGAAGAAATGAGTCAAGAAAGATATTTAAAGCAAGATATCATAAATTAACTAAAGCTATTGAAACATTGACATTAAAAGATGCTAAAGAAGTTGATTTAAAACGTGATAATGCCAATGTAGATGGTGATACAGCAATGGGTACAATGCTTCAATATGGATCAACTTTAGCAAAAGAGTTTGCCAAATCATATCAAATGCAAAAAAGATTTGCTGAGGCACATGACAGTGGTTTGATACATATACATGATATGGATTTCTTGCCAATGGGAACAACTACATGTTGCCAAATAGACTTGAATGACTTATTTAAAGATGGTTTTTCAACAGGTCATGGTCATTTAAGATGTCCTAACGATATAATGTCTTATTCTGCACTTGCAGCTATTGCTATTCAATCAAATCAAAATGATCAACATGGTGGACAAAGTATACCAGCATTCGATTATTTTATGGCTCCAGGAGTTTTAAAAACATTTAAAAAACAATTTAAACAAATGTTATATGATTATTTAGAGTTAGATGGATTCTTAGGATTAGTAAAATTCGATAATATAGTTAAACAAATAGACAAGTTAACTAGTATTGAATTTGATATCAGTGAATTTAGTGATTACTATGCTAACAGTGATATTTTAGAAAGAATTTTTAAATTGGCATATGATAAAGCTTTAAGTAAAACAGATCGTATTACTTATCAAGCTATGGAAGCATTTATTCATAACTTAAATACAATGCATTCAAGAGCTGGTGCTCAAGTACCATTCTCATCTATTAACTTTGGAACAGATACTTCTAAAGAAGGTAGATTAGTAATGAAAAATTATTTATTAGCAACAGATGCAGGATTAGGTAAAGGAGAAACTCCAATATTTCCTATTTCAATCTTTAAAGTAAAAGAGGGAGTTAACTATAATCCTGGAGATCCAAACTATGATTTATTTAAATTATCTTGTAAGGTTTCAGCTAAAAGACTTTTCCCTAACTTTTCATTTATTGATGCACCATTTAACAAAATGTATTATAAACCAGGGGATTACAGGACAGAAATTGCTTATATGGGATGTCGTACAAGAGTAATGGCTAATCCGGCTAATCCTAGTAAAGAAATTGTATCTGGAAGAGGAAACTTATCATTTACTTCAATTAACTTAGTTAGATTAGGTATTAAACATGGTATTGTTTCAAATAAGAAGACAGATATGGAAGGTTTTTATAAAGAATTAGGCGAAGTAATGGATCTAGTTAAAGACCAATTACTAGAAAGATTTGAGATTCAATGTAGTAAAAAAGTATATAATTTCCCATTCTTATTAGGACAAGGTGTATGGATTGATTCTAAGGGATTAAAGAATAATTCTCGTTTAAGACCGGTTTTGAAGAATGGTACTTTAACATTTGGTTTCATTGGTTTAGCTGAATGTTTGAAGGCTTTAATTGGTGAGCATCATGGAGAAAGTAAAAGAGCTCAAAAATTAGGATATGAAATAATAAAATTCATGCGTGATAGAGCAGATAAGTATGTACTTGAATATAAACTTAATTTCTCTTTAATCGCAACACCTGCTGAAGGATTATCAGGTAGATTTACAAGCATTGATAAATCAATTTATGGTATTATTCCAGGAGTTACAGATAGGGATTATTATACTAATTCATTCCATGTTCCAGTATATTATGATATTTCGATTGTAGATAAGTTAAAAATTGAAGGTCCATACCATGAATTAACAAATGGTGGACATATAAGTTATATTGAACTTGATGGTGATACTGCTACTAATGTGGAAGCATTTGAAAAAATTGTACGTGTAATGCACGATGTTGGAGTTGGTTATGGTGCAATTAACCATCCAGTAGATAGAGATCCTATTTGTGGATATACTGGTGTTATTGGAGATGTATGTCCTGGATGTGGCAGACATGAAAATGAGGGTGTTAGTATAGAAAGAGTTAGAAATGCTAACCTTACTAGTTTAGGAAGATAGAAAGAAGGAGATTTAATATGAAAAGTGAAGAAAGAAAAATTGGTGAAGGCGTAGGATTTGAAAGAATCCGTCGTATTACAGGATATTTAGTTGGTACTGTTGATCGTTTCAATAATGGTAAAAGAGCAGAGGAACATGATCGCGTAAAACACTCTACTGTTGGTCTTTGCCCTTCTAATACTCCAAAGGAAAAATAGTTATGACAATTCGCTTAGCAAGTACTTTACAACCGGATAGTATTGTTGATGGCGAAGGCATTAGAACAGTGGTGTGGACTCAAGGTTGTCCTCATCACTGTCCTTTTTGTCATAATCCGCAAACTCATGACTTTAATGGTGGATATGTTGTAGAATTAGATGATATTTTCAAAGAAATGAACAAATTAAGGGGACAGGATGGTATTACGCTATCTGGTGGTGATCCTATGGTACAACCACTTCAATGTTTAGAAATTGCTAAATATGCTCATAAATTAGGTCTAAATGTTTGGTGTTATACAGGATATTTATATGAAGATATTTTAAAAAATGAAAAACAAAAAGCACTATTGGAAGAAGTGGATGTTTTAGTAGATGGTAAATTTCTAATAGATGAACGAAGTCTAGATCTTTATTATAAAGGATCAGCTAATCAGAGAATAATAGATGTAAAAGAAAGCCTAAAACAAAATATGGTTGTTGAAATTCCAAGATATAAAGGAAAAAAAATATTTGGTCAAATGTATAAAAAAGATAAATCTTTATTTATTTAAGAATTATCTTTTTTAATTTTTATAAAAATAATAGATTTTGTAAATATTAATGATATAATAGTACTAGAGTAGTGAGTAGAGGGATATTGATATGAAAAAGAAAAAGAGTAGTAGTGAAGTGAGGAAAAAGAAGAAGGTTCATAATAAAAATAAATACATTTTTGTAATAATGTTAATTGCTATTATTATGTTAATTGTTAGTGGAGTAGTGTTATATTTAAATTATTGTGATCAAAAGTTATTAAGTAATATTAAAAAGCATTATGGTAATCAGGTAATAATGGTTAATGATGCCAAATTATATGATCATAATGAAAAAGTAATTGGTAAAGTTAGTAAGGGATTTACTTTTATATTAGATAATAAAAAAATAAATAAGAGTAGTGAACAGTATTTTAAGGTAAAGAACACAAATTATTATATTTATTATAATGATGTTAAAAAAGTTGATAAAAAGATAGAAGATAATTTTTCTAATAAATATTTAGTATTTAATAAAAATGTAGTGTCTAAGAAAACGGTATTTTATAAAGACAATAAGAAAGTATTGGAATTAAAAGAAAAATTAAATTTACCGTTAGAATATATGGATGATAATTATTATTATGTAAGTTATTTAGGTAAAGTAATGCAAGTAAAAAAGGATGAAAGTGTTAGTTTAAATGATAATAACAATACTTCCGTTAATGAGGCTAGTTACATTAGCGTTATTAATTATGATACAATAGATAATTGTACTAAGGATGTTTGTGTTAGTGTTGATAATGTACGTAATCAGTTAAATTATCTTAAAGAGCAAGGCTTTTCTAGTATTAGTGTTGACGAATATAAGTTATGGCTTGCGGGGAAGATAAGATTAAAAGAAAAGTCAATTTTACTTACTACAACTAATAGTAATAATAATGTCTCTACTCTTAATAATGAAAGTAATATTAAGATAGAAGTACTAAGTGATGCTTCTATTAAATTTAGTGATGTTAATAAAAAATCTACTAAAAATTCTACTTTAGATAAGATTGAAAGATATGTGGTTAAGAAGACAACCTCATTAGATAATTTTAAGAAAATGAGTAATGGTGAAGATGTAGTAGAAGTAGTTAAAAGTGCTAGTTCTGGTGAGCAAAGGATTGCAGTTTTAAATTATCACTTTTTCTATGATCCTACTTTAGGAGAAGAGTGTGATGAATCCATCTGTCTTGAAGTTAGTAAGTTTAGAGAACAACTTGATTATCTTAAAAATAATGGGTACAAAACTTTAAAAATGTCCGAATTTAAAAAGTGGATGTTTGGTGAAATTGAACTTCCAGAAAAAAGTGTTTTGATTACTGTTGATGATGGTGCTAAGGGTACTGGAAAACACAATGGTAATAAGTTAATACCTATTTTAGAAGAATATAATATGAATGCTACGCTATTTTTGATAACTGGTTGGTGGAGTGTTGAAAATTATCGTTCTAAGAATTTGGATATTCAATCACATACAAATGATATGCACAAATATGGTACTTGTGGCCGTGGACAATTAGTTTGTTATAGTAAGGATCAGGCTTTGGCAGATCTTAAGAAATCATTGGAAATAGTAGATAATAATGATTCATTCTGTTATCCATTCTATAGTTATAGTGATACTGCAATACAGGCGGTTAAAGAAGCTGGATTCCAAATAGCCTTTGTTGGTGGAAGCGTAAAAGCAAGACGAAGTAATAATAAGTATTTGATTCCAAGATATCCAATTTATAAAACCACTACATTAAATCAATTTATTAAAATGGTAAGTTAAAAAGACGCGTAAATACGCGCCTTTTTAGTTTAAATCATAATCGATCATCATATGTTTTTTTATATTTTTCATATTTTCTTTAGCTTCATTTTGGGCTTTTGTTGTACCTTCTTGAAGAATTTTTTTAACTTCTTCAGGGTTTTCTTCGTAATACTTTCTTTTTTCTTGGATTGGTTTTAAGAATTTTGTCATAGCTTCAATTAGTTCCTTTTTACAGGCTACACAACCTCTGGCACCTTTTTTACACTCGCTACATACTTTTTCTGTATTTTCTTTAGAATTTACTAATTTATGATAATAGTAGACCATACATACATCAGGGTTTGCTGGATCGTCTTTTTTTATTTTGTTTTTATCGGTTACAGCTCCCATAACTTTTTTCTTTATAGTCTCTTCATTATCAATTAAGTAAATGGCATTACCTAGGCTTTTTCCCATTTTTTCATTACCGTCTAGACCTTTTACTCTAGTGGTTGTACTTAAGACTTGTTCTGGTTCAGTAAGCGTTTCTCCATAAATAGAGTTAAATTTACGAACTATTTCACGGCATTGTTCAAGTAGTGGTAGTTGATCGTCTCCTACAGGAACTAGTGCACCGTTAAAAGCTGTAATATCTGCTGCCTGACTGACAGGATATCCTAGAAAACCATAGGTTATGCTTTCTCCATTATTACCGAAAAGCTCCTTTTTTTGGGCTATTTCTGTTTTAACAGTAGGGTTTCTTTCTAATCTAGCGACTGTTACTAAGTTAGAGTAAAAAACAGTTAATTCTGCTATTTCGGGTATTTTAGATTGAATGAAGAAATTTACTTTAGAAGGATCTATTCCGATAGATAGTAAATCCATTGTAATTTCATATACATTTCGTCGAACTTTTTCAGGGTTATTAAAATTATCGGTTAAAGCTTGAACATCAGCTATTTCAAGAAAAAAGTTATACTCATCTTGCATTTTTAAATAGTTCTGGCAAGCACCGAAATAGTGTCCTAAATGTAGGTTTCCAGTTGGACGAAGTCCTGTTAAGATATTTTTTTTCATGTTTTTCACTTCCTAGACTTTATTTTAGCATAATATTATTAGATATTAAAGCCATATTTTGGAATATTATGTATAATAGATACAGGAGTGAGCGTATGAAAATTTATGTAGTTGGACCAGTAGGAAGTGGGAAGAGTACTCTGGCAAAACGTATTTCTAAAGAACTTGATATCTTGTATGTTGAACTTGATAGTGTAATATGGAATAATGATGTAAAAAGAGATGTTTTAGATGTTCAAAAAAAATTTGATAAAATATTAGAAAGTGATAATTGGGTTATAGAAGATGTTGGTAGGGATGTTTTTAGTAGGGCAGTAGTGCTCGCTGATGTCGTTATTTATTTAAATATTAATAGAATTGTGCTTGGTGAAAGAATTATTAAAAGATGGTTTTTGCAAAGAGTTGGTTTAGAATATTCTCCATATGAAGTTAACTTTAAAATGCTTATTAAGATGTTTAAATGGCGTAATTTGGGCTTAAGAAAAAGGAAAAAATATTTAAGTGATTTAGAAAGAAATGCTAAAAGACTTATTATTTTAAATAGGAAAGAAATTAATAACTTTAAAGAGGAAATGTTGCAATAAAAAAGAAGGTTTTTGCCTTCTATTTTACATTGGAATTAATATAGTTATATATTTTTTGATATGTATTTTTGTCGTAGTGAATACCATCTGTTGTTGAAAAACCATTATTTTTTAAATAATTATATGAATCTAGATAAGTCACATTTTTTAAGCCACTTTTTAGTGTACTATTAAATTTTTCTATGTCAGAGTTTTTGATGCTGTAACCGTTGTTTGCAGCTTTACTTTCCTCTACAGGATTAACGGAAAGATAGTAAATGTCACCTTTGTAATTTTTAGCAAGTTTATTTATATATTCTACGTAACTATTAGCGTTGTATAAGTCATTTACACCCATATTTATGACATAGGCTGTGTTCTTAGAATCTTTTTTCTTCATGGCTTCTTCATTGCTTTTCATATAAGTTAGACCCTTGCCGACTGAGGCAATATATGTTGTTTTGGAATTTTTAAAGCCGCTACTTTCTTGGCCTACAAATCTTGAATCACCTACTAAAACAAAACTACTATAATTGTTAGTTGAGGTATCAGTTTTAGAATTGTTATTTTTGTTATTACTATTAGAACTACTATTATTATTTTTATTACTATTAGAGTTAGTGTTATTATTCTTATTGTTTTTGTTACTGTTATTTGAATTATTTCTGTTATTATTTTGACTATTAGAATTATTACTTGAATTATTGTTGTTGCGATTGTTTGTATTAGTATTAGAATTTGTTCTCGTGTTTCCGTTTGCCTCATCACTTATTGAAGTGTTTTCGTTATAATTAGAAATGGAACTAGAAGAAATGTCTGTTACATTGGCATTACTCCAGCATGATGAAATATTAAATGCAGTATTATTACCATTACTATCAGTTATACCAACATCCCCATAAGCACTAATGATAGCCATAATACTGTTTATTAAAAATGGCATCAAGAATACTATGACAGCACTCGCAATAGCGTTAAGAAAATTTTTTTTAGCTTTAGGACCATCGTCAGGATTTATTAAAGCCTTAGAAAAAGTAATTGAACCACCAATAATTAAAAAGATGGGAACTACTATTTGAAGAATTGTAATTATTCTTTTGATTATCCCTAAGACACTTGCTAGGGCATAATCTGAACAAATAGCACTTAAAATATACATAATATCACCCTTTGATTAGATTTTATCAGAAAAAAACAATAATTTAAATATTTAAATATAAATTTGGTTATAATAATAACATTAATACAATAATTTTTTTAAATTTCTATTTTCAAGACGACTAAATTATGGTAATATTATTAATAGAATAGAGGTGCGAGTATGAATATTAGTAGTTTAAGAAAAAATGAAAATAATATTTTAGTGGATGAAGTAGGAAATAAAGTTTTTCAGAACCAAGTATTTGATCAATTGATGGCATATGAACATATGAGTATGACTACACCTGCAAGTCAATATGTTGATGCACAGGCTAATCAGGTATTCTTTCAAAATCCAGAAGATACAAGAAGATATATTGATATAAATTGTTCTAGATTATTAGATGATAATGCTAGTTTGGCTAATAAAGATGTTAATGTTGTTAATACTTATCTTTCTGATGTTATAAGTTTTTTAGCGGTGGTTAATAAAATTGTTGATAATCAAGATGTCAATAATAAAATATTAGGAGATACTTTTACAACAAAAAATAATGATAGTCTTGATTCAAAAATACCTATGTATTTATGTGTTGAAATATTAAGAGCTAAATGTTTAGCATTCTTAGGTAAACAGATGGACAGTTTGGAAAATTTTAATGTTGCGAATAATGGTGGTAATTCTACTTTAGGTATGGAGTTTGATAAAGTAGTAAATAAAACTAAAAATCTTAATTATGATAAAGAATATTTTGGACAAGATATTAATGAAGTTACTGAAAAGTGGTTGTCAGCTTGTCAGATAGACGCTACAGGATCAGTTGATTTATATGCAAAATGTGAAGAGGGACAATGCTTAATCTTTGTGACTCAAAAAGTTATGGAAAATGGACAAGAAACATTAAATGAAAAGAGTTCACCAATGTTTGAAGTGAAAAAGACAATTGTAAGTGTTCCAAGTAATCCTGTTGCCCCTGTTACTAACACTTTATCTAGTACTACTGATGTTTTTGCTGGAGTTCCTGCTAATAATGTTTTTGAAAATGTTACTGTTGTTGACAATAATAATAAAGTAGAAGCAATGAATAATACAAATAAAGTAATTACTCTTAGTGAACAATCTACTAAAATGGCAGGTTATAGAGCAGAATTAAAGAAATTAACTCAAGAATTAAAAAATAAGGAAAAAGAAAAAGATGAAATTCAAGCACAAATTGATAGTGTTTTAGAAAAAATATTTAATGAAGACAGTTATAACAATGAAAATAGTCAAATAAAAGGTATGGTTGCTTAATAAAAATATGTTGACAATATAAATTGTTAATAGTAAAATAAACACTGAAATCGTTGATGAAGAGAAGTAGGGGGATTATTTCTTTAGAGAGAGTCTACTGATGGTGGAATGTAGATAAGAAAGTCTTCTGAATAACACTTTGGAGAGCTTAAAGAATAAAGTAGACTAAGCCGGTACTTGCCGTTATAAGTAAGAGTGACTATATTTTATAGTAATTTGGGTGGTACCGCGGAAACTATTCGTCCCTTTTTAGGAATGAATAGTTTTTTTGTTTGAAAGGAGAATGAATATGGAATACGAAGTTAGTAAAGAAAAGTTAAAAGATTATGCTGCTAAATTAATGTTTGATATGGATGATAGTGAGTATGAAACATTACAAGAAGAGTTTAGAACTATTTTGAAACAGATGGATTTGATTGAAAATATTCCTAATATTAAGGATGTTCAGCCAATGTCTTTTCCATTTATAACGTATGAAGCTCATTTAAGAAAAGATGAAGTTATCTTAGATGATACACTTACGGTTAATGAAGTTTTGACTAATTGTAAACATCAGTATAATGATCAAGTTAAATTACCAAAGGTGGTGGAATAAGATGGAATATAATATTCAGGATAAAACAATAACAGATTTAAGAAAAGATTTGGATAATGGAGTAGTAACTAGTGAAGAGTTATTTAATGAATCAGTTGATTTAGCTAATAAGTTTCAAGCTGATTATAATGCTTTTGTAACTATTCTTTCTAAATATAAAATGAAAAAGAAAAAAGATACTTTGATAACAGGTATTCCATATGCTTTAAAGGATAATTTTTCTACTTCTGGTATTTTAACTACAGGTTCTTCTAATATAATGAAAGATTATGTGCCAGTTTATGATGCTACTAGTTATAAAAAGCTAAGGGATGCAGGGGCAGTGTTAGTTGGAAAAACTGTTCTTGATGAACTTGCTATGGGTGGTACTGGTACTACTGGTCATACAGGGGTAGTTAAAAATCCTTATGATATTACGCGCCAAATTGGAGGATCATCTGCTGGTAGTGCAGCGGCTGTTAGTCTTGGAATTGTACCTTTTGCTCTTGGTAGTGATACAGGTGACTCAATAAGAAAACCAGCTAGTTTTGGTGGAGTAGTTGGATTTAAGCCAACTTATGGTAGAATCTCTAGATATGGATTATTTGCTTTTGCTTCAAGCTTGGATCATGTTGGTACTTTTACAAAAACAGTAGAAGATGCTGCAATACTTACTGATATATTAAAAGGTAGTGATTATCATGATATGACATCTCTTAACGATGATGGTAAGAATTACCTTGATTCAATTAATAATGATATTTCTAATAGAAAATTATTTTACATTAAAGAAATTTGTGATAGAAATTTATATAAAGATGTAGATGATAAAGAATTACATGAGGTTCTTGATAAATTTTATATCTTACTGGATAAATGTCGTGAAGCAGGTTTTACTGTAGAAGAAGTTTCTATTGATAAACATTTACTTGAAGCAATTTATCCTAGTTACATGACTATTAGTTGTGCTGAGGCTACAAGTAATAATGCTAATCTTACGGGAATACAGTTTGGAGTAAGAGGAGAAGGAAATACTCCAGAAGAAATTATGTTTGATGCTCGTACTAAAGGTTTTTCAGAACTTATTAAGAGACGTTTTGTATTAGGAAGTTATATTTTACAAAAAGAAAATCAAGAAAGACTTTATTTAAATGCTTGTCGTGTTAGAAGATTAATAGTAGAAAAGATTAATGAATTATTTAGGGAATATGATGGAATGATTTTACCAGCTAGTGGTGGTATTGCTCCTAAATTTGATGATTCTTCTGATAAGTTGTCTGATCGTTATTTGTTACTTGAAAACCATATGGCTATAGCTAATTTTGGTGGTTTCCCAAGTATTACTATTCCATATGCTAAAGTTTCTTCAATGCCTGTTGGAGTTAATATTACAGGTAGAATTTTAGAAGATGATGTGGTTTTAAATATGGCAAATAAAATAGAAGAAGTAACAGGATTTAAAGGAAATTGGAGGGATAAAGATGTATAAGGTTGTTATTGGATTAGAGGTTCATTGTGAACTTGAAACAAAATCAAAAAACTTTTCTGGTGCGCCTAATACGTTTTCAATGATTCCTAATGAAAATGTGGCAGCAGTTGATTTAGGACTTCCTGGAATTTTACCAGTTGTTAATGAAGAAGCTTGTAGAAAAGCTATAAAAACAGCTATGGCTTTACACTGTTATCAACCAGATGAAATTATTTTTGATCGTAAAAACTATTTTTATCCTGACTTACCAAAAGGATATCAAATTACTCAAGTAACTAAACCTATGGGAAGAGATGGATATTTGGATATTAGAGTAGGTGATGCCATCAAACGTGTTTATATTCATCAACTTCATTTAGAGGAAGATACAGCATCTCTTGATCATATGAATAATTATTCTTTAATAGATTATAATAGATCTGGTATTCCACTTATGGAAATAGTAACTGAACCATGTATGTCTTCTGCAGATGAAGCTGTTACTTTCTTAGAAGATTTAAGAGATTTATTCCTATTTTGTGAGGTAAGTGAGGCTCGTAGTAATAAGGGACAAATGAGATGTGATGTTAATATTTCATTGATGGAAGAAGGAAGTAATGTTCTTGGTACAAAGGTTGAAATGAAAAATATTAATGCCTTTGATCAAGTAAGAGCGGCTATTGAATATGAAATAAAAAGACAAACTGAAGTTTTGGAAAGTGGCGAAAAAGTTATTCAAGAAACAAGAAGAATAGCTGATGATGGAAAGACTTATCCAATGCGTAAAAAAGTTGACGCTATAGATTATAAATATTATATTGAACCAAATTTAGCTCCTGTAAAATTAACAGATGAGTACTTAGAAGAAATTAGAAAAAATGTTCCAGTATTAAAATTAGATAGAGAAGAAATGTATATGGAAAAATATAATTTATCTTTATATGATGCTTCAGTGCTTGCTAAAAATAGAAAAATTGCTGATTATTTTGAAGAAGTTTTAGGATATGGTAGTGATGTTTTACTTACAGTTAACTTTGTCACAACAGCAGTACTTAGTTCTCTAAAAAAATTAGAAATTTCAATAGATCAATTCTTTATTACACCTAAGATGTTAAGTGGAGTAATTGATTTAGTATATGCTAAAAAGATTTCATTAGATAATGCTAAAAAGATTTTATATCAAGCTATTGAAAAGAAAAAAGATCCACTTGAAATAATTAATGAATCTAATATTTCTCAAATTAGTGATGATTCTAAATTATTAGAGTTTATTAAAGAGGCAATAGATGAAAATCCTGACCAAGTAAGGCAATATGTAGAAGAGGGCAAGGATTATGTAGTTAACTACTTTATTGGTAAAGTAATGCAAAAATCCAATCGTCAGGCTAATCCAAATCGTAGTTTGGAACTTATTAAAATAGAGTTAGAAAAGAGGAAAAATTAATGAAAGAAAATAAATATCGTGATCATTATTGTGGAAAATTAAATAATGATGATATAGGTAAAACTGTAAAAGTTGCTGGTTTTATTGAAAATATACGTGATCATGGAGGAGTTATATTTGTAGATATTCGTGATCAATATGATACATTACAACTTGTTAGTAATGATGATAAAATGTTTGATAATTTAACACGTGAATCTAGTGTTAGTGTTACAGGAACTGTTAGAAAGAGAGCAGAAGAAGATTATAATAATCGTATTAAGACAGGGGAGATTGAATTATTAGTTGATTCTATTACTGTACTTGGTAGGAGTAAAAATGTTTTACCATTTGAAGTAATGACTTCACATGAGTCAGGAGAAGATGTAAGACTTAAATATCGTTATTTAGATTTACGTAATCCTAAAGTAAAAAATAACATTTTATTCCGTAATAAGGTTATTCGTTTTATGAGAAACTTTATGGAAGAGCGTGAATTTATAGAAATTCAAACACCAATTTTAACAGCTTCTTCACCAGAAGGTGCCAGAGACTTTATTGTACCTAGTCGTAAGTATCATGGTAAGTTTTATGCTCTACCACAAGCACCTCAACAATTTAAACAATTATTAATGTGTGGAGGATTCGATAAATATTTTCAAATTGCTCCTTGTTTCAGAGATGAAGATGCTAGAAGTGACCGTGTATATGGAGAGTTTTATCAATTAGATTTTGAAATGGCTTTTGCAGAAGAAGAAGATGTCTTAGAATTAGGTGAAGAGTTATTTTACGAAACATATAAACATTTCTCAAACAAAGAAATAAGTCCTCGTCCATTTAGAAGAATATCATTTAAAGAATCTATGGAAAAATATGGTACTGATAAACCAGATTTACGTAATCCACTTGAAATCATCGATTTGACAGAACAATTTGAGGATACTGATTTTAGACCATTTAGAGGAGTTCAAGTTAAAGGAATTAAAGTAGATAATATTGCGTCAAAATCAAATTCTTGGTTTAATGAATTAGTTGATTACGCTAAATCTATTGGTATGCCTGGTATTGGTTATTTTAAGGTTATGGAAGATATGAGTTTTGCTGGACCTATTGATAAGTTTTTAACAGATGATGATCGTAAAGCTTTAATAGAAAAAGCAGAATTAGTACCTAACAGTGTTTTATTCTTTATTGCTGATCGTAAGCATGCTGCAACCCTTGCAGGTAAGATTAGAGATGAGTTAGGTCGTAAGTTAGATCTTATGGATCCTAATAAATTTGAATTTTGTATTATCAAGGATTTCCCAATGTATGAGTGGAATGAAGAAGAAGAAAAGTATGACTTTACTCATAATCCATTTAATAATCCAAAGGGTGGAAGTAAGGCTCTTGAAAATGAAAATATTGATGAAATAGTTGCTGAACAGTTTGATTTTGTATGTAATGGTGTTGAAATGGCAAGTGGTGCTGTTCGTAATCATGATCCAGAAGTTATGAAAAAAGCTTTTGCTGTTGTTGGTTTAGGCGAAGATGTGATTGAAGAAAAATTTGGAGCATTATATACAGCCTTCCAATATGGTGCACCTCCTCATGCAGGAATGGCTCCTGGTATTGATAGAATGCTTATGATGTTACTTGATGAAGATTCTATTAGAGAAACTATTGCATTCCCACTAAATGCTAATGGAGCAGATAGCTTAATGCAAGCACCTAGTGATATTTCAGAGTTACAACTTAGGGAAGCACATATTAAAATAAGAGAAAAGAATTAGTTAAAATAAAAACGACTTGTTGTGTAGTCGTTTTTCTGTTATTATAGTTAGTAGTCATGGAGGGTTTATAATGGAAGATAAAAGACAAATATATAAAGAAGCTTATAAAAAAATAGATGAATTGGAAAAGGAAATTGATAGTTTAAAAAAAGAAAAAGAGAGATTAGAAGTAAATACTACTGATGAATTGGAAAAATTAAGAGGCAGATTTTTCCTAATAGACGGTAATATGAAATATTTATTATCTGATTTATGTGGTAGGATAGATGTTTTTGAAATTGCAAAGAATGAAGAAGATATTTTTTCGTTCTTTTCTAAAAACTTTGATAAAACATATATACCTTGTGATAGAGTAAAATATATTAGTGATGAAATTTTGTTATCATATGATAAGTTAATCAATCTTATGGAATTAGGGGTTTCCTTCATTAGAGAAAATAGGAGTAATTGTTTGACGTGTTCTCCGTCAACAACAGATTTTGAACTTGTAAGTAATAAGGATCAGTATTTAAAACTATTTAATAGTGAATTAACAAGTAAAGTGATGGATAGTGATAAAAAATTATTTTCTTTTGTACTTGAGGATTTGAGTAATCATTATATTGAGTGTGCAGGTAAGAATTTTTTAGAAAAAGATAATATAATGGATGATATTTTTGATATTTTGTCTACTGCTAAAATTGATATAAAAGAAGTGGATGATTTGAAATGTCTTAAAGAAAAAATAATAGAATATATCTTGAAAAATAGTGAAAATCCTGACTTTACAAAAGCTTATCAATATAGTCAAGTTAATTCATCTAAAGAATTAATTAAAAAATAGTTAAATATTATTTTTGATTTGATTTATTTCTGTTTGCATGGCCTTTACCATTTTTTCTAACATAGCAAGCGTTTCTTCAGTTTCATTTCTATTACTTCTGTTAGATGTGTTTTGGCCACTTCCCGCAAAGGTATTGGCATTATTTCTACCTGTTTCGGTAGAATCCTTAGGCTCTAATCCTCGTTCTTGCATGACAGCTCTGTAAAAAGCATTTGTAGATAATACCTGTGCTACTAACATCAACCAGTTACCAACGGCATTTTGTTCGTTAGCTGTCATATCATCTATTAAAATATAGCCAACAACGACGGCACTGAGTGAAAATAATTTAGGAGGAATATTTGGTATCAATTATATCCCTCCTTTTTTTAATTATATTCAATTAAAAATTACTTATTAATTAAAGGCAAGTTCAATATCTAGATTTTCATCAACTATTGAGATATATAAAAATATAAAACCGCTTATGGCAATTAATAAAGAGCCTAGAAACGATAGATAAACCAAATTTTTCTTTTTGGGAGTATCCCAAGGTTTTAAATTTTTTATATCATTGATTGATTCTTTCAGAAAATAAAGATATATAACGATTAAAATAGTAAAAATTAAAACCATGATTTTTTGGTATTTAGTTTTACTTTCTATATCATTTTCAGTGAAATATTTTCTTTCGAGACTGTTTGAATACCAACTCATAAATATTATTCCAATATAGATAAGCCAAATATAATCTTCCGTATTTAATATTTTTAATTTTTCGTTTATTTCTTCATAATTCATATTTAATTATATGAAAATTATATGTTTTTAAGTATAAAAGCTCTAATTTGTATCATTATATTAATGGAGGAAAATATGAAGAAATTTTTTTTAGTTTTGTTTACAATTGTTTTATTTTTATCAGGTTGTAGCACCAATACTAATACACCAACTAGTAAAGTAGAAGAATTTATGAGTAAATATCAAAGAATGGATAGTGAGGTTTTAAGCCAATTAGATAGTATTGTTTCTAATAATAAAGATTTAACAGATGATCAAAAGAAAGATTATAAGAATCTTATCGAAAGACAATATCAAAATATTTCATATAAAATAAAGGATGAAAATACTAGTGGAGAAAATGCTACTGTAACAGTAGAGGTTGAAACATTTGATTATAGATCAGCACTTAATAAAAGTGAAGAGTATTATGAGAACAATAAAAAGAAGTTTCAAAAAGATGATGGTAAAATAGATCAAGAAAAGTATTGGGATTATAAAATTAGTGAAATGAAAAAAACAGAAGATAAAATCAAAAATGAAATTATCTTCACGTTACATAAAGAAAATGATAAATGGATACTTGATGATATCAGTGATTCTGATAGGCAAAAGTTACATGGTTTATACGGAGGCTAAATTAGCTTCTTTTTTTCTTTTTTACAACAACAGCATCATTACCATTATAGTTGTTATTGAAGGTTATAATATTAGGATTTAGTTCATAAAGATCCATAAGGGATATGGCAAAAGATTGGAATTTTTCACTATACTCCCAAATATAGTCTAGAATTATTTCACCGTCATTATATAAGTTATCTTCTAATAATTGTTTTATATAACTAATAAATTTTTTAGTATCTACATAGTTGGAAATATTTGAAAAGTTTATAAAGTCATATTTGTTATTGTACTTCTTTTTTACATCAAATATATCCATTTCTTTAAAAGTAATACTATCTTCATTTATTTTATTTTTTACATCTTTAAAAGTATCTTCTTCGAGATAAGAAATATTATTTTTTGCTTGTGTTAGGCTGATTTTTGCACTTTCTTCTCTAGATTCTATGTTTTTGTTGTTATGTCCTCCTAAGAAAAATGTCGTAAATAATTCTTCATCATTTTGGAAAAATTTATCCCAAAATAGTTTTATATCTTCTTTTTTAATGGCATCTCTTAGTTCAGTATAAATATATTTCTTATTATCTTTAGAATATAAGTTATAGAATTTTATGAACTCATCGTATTTTAGAGCTTTAATAGCGGCAATCTTTAAATATAGGTTATAGTATGTTAATTTATTTGAGTCAAAACTATCTACTTTTCTTGCTCCACGGGCAAGAGATTCTATTATCTGATCTCCTGAACCACAGACTGTTAGAACATCTTTATTAGAAAAATTAATTCTATTATAATATTCTTTTAGTATCTCATTTGAAAAACAGTAACATTGGCTATATTTTTGAAAGGCCTTATCTTGTCTAATCCAATATCTATTAAAATCTTTAAAACTCTTATTAGAAATTACTTTACACATCTTGATGGCTTGTTCTGCTTCCTTTAAAATTTTAATTTTATCCTTTTCTTCCATAAGTATCCCCCCTCTTATTTGGACAGATTATATCACATTTTTCATATTTTTTCAAGTCTAGAGACATCTTTTGTAAATTATCAGACTTTTTTGAATTTTTTTATTTGCTAAAAATAGAATAGTAATAGGTGATTTAATGAAAAAAACAATTCTTATTTTTTTACTTCTTCTATGTATTATGATACCGAAAAATGTATTTGCTTTTAATGATACTAGTAGGAGTAGTATTGTTATGGATATAGATAGTGGTAGAATATTGTATCAAAAAAACGCTAATGAAAAGAGGTTAGTAGCGTCAATTACAAAAATAATGACTATATAATGATTAACAGTAAATATATTAGAAATATAAACAATATTTGTACAAGTAAATATACTGTTTTGTATAATGCTACTTTATATATTGTATGTTAAATAAATGAATTGGCACATGTTGTCAATTTTTTACTTTTGTTGTATACTACGTACCAATTAAGGAGGGAATTTGAATGCACCAAGTAAAAAGAAATAATACTGACTATTTGGATTTTGTAGAATCAAAATTTAGTGAATGTTTTTCAAAAAAAGGATATTTTCAAGAGAACCCAGTTGAAATAACTTCTCAAGTAGATCCTACAATTGATTTTATTGGATCTAAAATTTCACCATTAAAAAAATATATAATTAGTGATAATATTCCAGAACAAGGTATTTATTTAATACAAAATAGCATGAAGTTAAAATCATTACAATAGTTGAATCTGGAAAATATATTTAAAGGAGAGTGATTTCATGTATTTATTTTTAGCAAGCAATATTGGAGGAGTAAAAAAAGAAAATGGTAATAAAATTCCAATCAAATTTTTTGGAAATAACGATTTTTTAAAAAATTTAAAAAAAATTATAAAAAATAACAAAAAATTTGTTTTGGTAGCAAGTGATCCAGATAATTATGAAAGAAATGATTTGTTTTTACAAATGGATATTGAAGCATTAAAACTAAGTGGTTTAACATTTGAAGAATATCTTGTATTAGATGGACGAGCTAAAGAAAATATTACTAGCATTTTGGAGGATTGCGATTTAATTTTTCTATGTGGAGGTAACACATTGATTCAAAATAAATTCTTTAATAGTATTAATTTAAAGAAATATTTAAAAGATGTTGATTCGGTCATTGTTGGAATAAGTGCAGGTTCGATAAATTCAGCTGGTGATGTATACAATAGTCCTGAAAGTGACGAAGACTTAAATAATTCTCCTTATTTAAAAGGATTAGGATTAACAACAATTAATATTGAACCGCATTTTATATTAGAAAATCTAAATGATGATTATAACAAAAAGTTACAAAGAAATGCAATAATAAAGGAATCATATAACAGAACGATAATTGCTTTAACTGATGGTGCATACATTTTGCAAACAAATAATGAATGTAAATTGTACGGAGAGAGCTATAAAATAAAAAATGGAATAATCGATAAAATTTGTGATAACGATGAATGTGTAATTTTAAATGATAGTTTGTAAAATAAAAATTTAAGAAATAATTTGTATGTAATTATTTCTTTTTTTGTGTAATAAGATTAATTGGTGATATAAATGATTGATACTGAACTTGCTATAATTTTAAATGAGTACTTATATAAGAGAAAAATAATTAATTTTGATTTATATAATGATGCTTTAAAAAAATTAGGAGTTGATAGTTGATGGACTTATGTAAAATCAGAAATGAAATATCAAGAGGAGAAAGTATATATAACATACCACTTAGAGTAACTTTTTATGCAAGGGTATCTACTGATAAAGATGAACAACTTAATTCTCTAGACAATCAGATTTTATATTTTAAAAACTTTATAATGGAAAACTCAAATTGGAAATATGTTCCAGGATATATAGATGAGGGAATTAGTGGAACTAGTGTTAAAAATAGAACTAACTTTTTAAAAATGATTCACGATGCAAAAAAAGGAAAATTTGATTTGATTCTAACAAAAGAAATATCTAGATTTTCAAGAAATACAGTAGATAGTATTAAATATACTCAGGAACTTCTAGCTAGTGATGTTGGGGTATTATTTTTATCAGATAATATTAATACAATATTACCTGATTCAGAGCTAAGACTTACTATAATGTCTTCAATTGCTCAAGAAGAGGTTAGAAAACTATCTGAAAGAGTTAGATTTGGCATGAAAAGATCTAGAGAAAAAGGACATGTTCTAGGCAATAATGTTATTACAGGTTTTACAAAAGAAAAAGGTAAATTAAAGATAGATGAAAAAGAAGCAAAAATGATTAGAAGAATTTATTCGTTGTACGCTAGTGGAGAGTACGGCCTATCAAAAATATCTAAAATATTATATGAAGAAGGGTATAAAACTAAAAAAGGTGACTATATCCATATAACAACTTTAAGAAGAATGATTACTAATCCTAAATATAAAGGATTTTATTGTACAAATACTGTTATGACAAAAGATTATCGAAATAAAAAACAAATTAGATTACCAATGGATGAATGGATCATAGAAGATAGTAAAGGTGAAATACCTGCAATAGTGTCAGAAGAACTTTGGGATAAAGCAAACAAATTATTAAAAATAAAAAAAGTAAATTATTTAAAAAATGTAGCAGAACCAAGAGTATTTTCAAAAAGATATCCTTATAGTGGTAATATTTATTGCGAACATCATAACTCTAAATATAAAAGAGTTAATAATAATGGAAATAGTTATTGGATTTGTAATGAATATGCAACGCATGGTGATAAAACTTGTAAAAGCCCAAAATTATATGAAAAAGAGCTAGATAAAATCTTTAAAAATGTATATAGTTATTTAATTAATAATTTTGATGAAATAAAAGGTAAATTGATAAATATATATAAAAATTCTACCTTTAATGCATGTAATGAAATAGAAAAATTAAAAAAGGAAATTAATAATTTAAATTATAAGAAAGAAAGCTTGCTCGAATTGTACATAGAAAAAGTTATAGAAAAAAGTGAATTTGAAACTAGAAATAATAAATACAATAATGAAATAGAAAATATAAAAAAAGAAAAAAAAGAATTAGAAAAAAAAGATATTAATGCAACACTTAAACAAATAAAAAAATTGGAACTAGGTGATTTTATTAATGAAAATTTTGAAAGATTATCAAAACTTTTAATTGACAAGATAGTAGTTAAAAAATCAGCCGATAAAACGAGAGTAATCCTTAATATATACATAAACTTATTTAATATAACGTATATATGGGATTACAATAATTTTGAAAAAATTTCGTCACTTTGTAGTCACAATGAAAATCATGACAGCAACAATTGCTTTAGAAAAAGGAAATTTAAATGATGTTTTTGTGGCTGGTGATGAGGTTTTAAAAATGTATGGTACAAATATTTATTTAGAAAAAGGGGAGGAGATGAAGCTTCAAGATTTACTTTATGGTTTGTTATTAAGAAGTGGAAATGATGCGGCTGTTGTGATTGCTAATAACATATGCTCTAATGAAAAAGAATTTGTTAAGTTAATGAATAAGAAGGCCTTAGAAATAGGAATGACTGGTACTACTTATATGAATAGTCATGGTCTTGATGAAGAAACTAAAAATTATTCTACGGCTCATGATATGGCTTTACTTTCTAGTTATATTTATAGAACTTCAAAAGAATATCGAAAAATTACAAAGACTTATAAATATGAAGTCCAATCAAATAATAAATCTTATTTGTGGTATAATCGTAATAAATTTTTAAAGCAATATGATTACGCTACTGGTGGAAAAAATGGATATACGCCGAGCGCAGGAAAAACGTTAGTTACAACGGCTGAAAAGTATGGTCTACGTTTGACAGCTGTAACACTAAAGGATGCTAATCAATATGAGACGCACGCAAATCTTTATGATTACTTGTTTGAAAAATATAAAAGTTATACTATTGTTGATAAGGATAATTTTGAAATAAAGAATAATTTTTATAAAGATAATTTGTATTTAAAAAAATCATTTAAGTATCCGCTTATGGAAGAAGAGAAATCAAAAATAAAGACTGTTGTCGAATTGAATAAGATTAAAAATTATAAAAATGGTACAAAGGTCGGAGTAGTAAATGTTTTATTAGATAATGATAAAATTGGAAGTGCTTCTGTTTATATAAAGAAAAAGGCACAAAAAAAGAAGAAATTTTTATTTTCTTCATAATTTAGATTAATTGTTTGTGGCTAGGCGAAAGAAGTTGATACTTGGTCTATTAAACATCCTAATTTGACTGTTGTCTGTACCCACACCACTAGATATATATAAATTAGTATTGGAAATTTTGTAATATTCATTTAAATATTTGGAAGCATTTTCACGAGTTAATAGTCCACCTATACCAGGAAAGCGAATTTGACCATTTAAATTTCCTCCAGCCAAAGCTAGGTTTACTTTATATTTTGATATGACCTCATCTATACTATCTGCTTCATGCATGATAACGATACTATAAATTTCTTTATTTGATGTTGGATCATTAAAATATTCAAAAGCTTTATCAATATCACGATTCTTGGAACTAGATGAAAGCCCTGTTATCAAGATAGGATTATTGGAGCGGTTATATATTAAATCATAATTATTGTCAAGTATTGTAAAGCCAGCTTGTTTTAGAATAGTTGTAAAATTATCATTATCTTCATCACCCGTTACAGCATATTTTCCTATATCTGCGTTAAGATTACTTAATGTTTTGATAATTTTTTCAATTTCTTTATGTGAGACATTATAATTTTTATCAATTAAATCTCCTGTAAACACTATGATACTAGGAGATCTCTCATTTATTTTTTTTACAAGACTATTTAATTCATCTCCATAAACAGTTGAGCCATATTGTAAGTCACTAAAGTGAATAATTTTAAATCCGTTAAAAGAGGTTGGAAGTGATGGTTCCACAATTCTTTTTTCCTTTACAATTAAGCCACTAGTTGCGGCATAGTGTGTATATAATATAAAAATTAAAAAAGCAAAGAAGATTATGATAATGACCGAAACAATTTTTTTTATTATTTTACGTCTTTGTTTACTTTTTTCTTCGTTTTCTAATTTTTTTTGTATTTCTTTATTCTTTTCTTCTCTAGTAGTCATATCATCACCTATTATTATTTTAACATGAAAATTAATATTATAAAATATTGTTTTTTTAAATAAAGAGATGTGTTATAATTCTATTAGATAGAGGGTGTGTGATTTTAATGGCAAGAAAAAGTAATGTGGAGATTATAAAAGAACAGAAAAATACGATAAAACAATTATTTGGAGCTTATACTATTTTGTTGTGTGCGGCGGCAATATTCATTTTCTCTTTACATAATTTGTTTATTAATTATATGGGAGCTAAATTATGTATGATGTATTTGTTGGCACCAATTATATTTTTTATTTCCAATGTAATTAATAAAGAAATAGGATATAAGAACGCTATGATGTCAGTTGGAATTTCCACATTTGTGTTATTCTTTTATGGCTTATGTACTAATTTTATTATCTATAATAGTTTTAATTTGTTTAGTTACTTAGGATTTACAATAGCTTATTTGTTTAGTCAATCTGTTAGCTTGGCAATTTACAATTATTTACTTGTAAATACAAGATTACCAATAGCGGGTGTTATAATTAATTATATATTTGATTTACTAATTTATAATATGATATGTATGATATTTCAATATAATATGATATTTACTGATACTTTTTGGTTAGAGTATATTTTGTTGGTTTTATTTCAAGGAGCTTTCGCAATTGTGTTAAGTTTATTTGATAGTATTGTTGTAAGAGGTATTGATTAAGCCTCTTTTTTTTTATAAAAAAAAGAAGCCTTGGCTTCTAAACTAATATTGAAAGTATAGTGAGTAGGGTATTATGAAGCATATGCATAGTAATTGATGGAAAAACTGAATCCACTTCATAATCCATATAGGCGAATGTTCCTCCAAGTATACCATAAGGAAGAATATAAAGAATTTCTAACGGGTTTTGAAAAGTGTAATCAATAACATGTAGACCACCGAAAATTAGTCCTGAAATAATTACAAATACCCATTTGTTACTAAATACATTCTTAAATGATTTTCTAAAAATTAATTCTTCAACTATAGGGGCGAATAGTCCAGCACAAATAAGCATTAAAAAGGGAGAAGAATGAATCATACTTTGAACGTTTTTTTCATTTTGTGGACCACCTAATTTTAAAACAAAATTGATGATAATATTAAAAAACATCATACCAAATAATCCAATAAAATAATATTTAAAAGCAGTATCCATGTTTTTTGCGAAGTGATTTTTAAATCTTTGCCATTCTATTTTTAATTCTTTTCGATACATTAGAAATAGGATAATAACTAGACAGATGTAAGTATATATAGACAAAATATAATTAGTTGTAGTTGATATCTTGTTTACGTTTAGTTTAAAAATAGTTATAGGCAATAGTTTTAAGAGTGGACTTAACTCAAATGATGCAAAAGCAACTGCTAGTTTTAGAATATTTAGTAATAATTTCTTTCTTTTTTCATTCATAATTTTTCCTCATCTTTCTCATTTTTAGTATATCATAGTAGCGTGTTAAATGTTAATATTTTATTTGATTTTATTGGTGGCTCTGTGTTATAATAAGGCGAGATGAGGAAGTGGTTTATGTGGATGAGTTAAAAAATGTAAAAGGAATTGGTCCAAAAGCCCTTTCATTACTTGAAAAAATTGGAATATATACAATTGAGGATTTAGTTACACATTATCCCTTTCGTTATGAATATTTAAGAAGGGATAATTTAAATGAGGTTTTAGATAAGGAACACATTATCATTGATGGAAAAATAGAGAGTGTGCCAATTTTGATGAGATTTAAAGCGGGATTAAATAAAATGAATTTTAGACTAGTTACTCAAAGTGGTGTAGTAGGTGTTTCTATCTTTAATAGAGCTTTTATGAAAAAAGATTTGGAAATAGGTATTGGTGTTACAGTTGTTGGAAAGTATGATAAAGCAAAAAATGTTATAACAGCTGCTGAAATAAAAATGGGAACACTTTCTAATAAAGTAAAAATTGAGCCGGTTTATCACGCTACTAGTGGTTTAACTAATAAAAATTTAAGTACTTATATTAATATGGCTCTTTTAATGTATGGTAAGCAAATAAGAGATTATATTCCAAATAAATATATTGAAAAATATAATTTTGTTAATAAAAAGACTGCACTTAATATTGTACATAATCCTCCTACGGATGAAAAATTGGAGGAGGCTAAGTATCGACTAAAGTATGAAGAATTATTTCAATTTATGTATAAGATTAATTACCTAAAATTAGAAAAGAGAAAAAATGTAGTTGGTATTAAGCGAGAAATTAATCATGATGATGTTTCTAAATTTATTGAACATTTGCCATTTAAACTTACTGGTGATCAGTTAAAGGCTGTTAATGATATCTTAAAGGATATGGAGTCGTCTCATAGAATGAATAGATTGTTGCAGGGAGACGTTGGTAGTGGAAAAACTATTGTTTCTTTTATCGCTATGTATGTTAATAGTCTTTGTGGATATCAATCAGCCTTGATGGCACCTACTGAAATACTTGCTGTTCAACACTATAATAATTTAAAAAATATTTTAAAGGATTATCCAATAGAGGTTAGTTTGTTGACTGGTTCTACTACAAAAAAAGAAAAGTCAGATATATATAAAGGATTAGAGGATGGGCGTATAAGTATAGTAATTGGTACACATGCATTAATTCAAGAAGAAGTTAACTATCATAATTTAGGTTTAGTAATAACAGATGAGCAACATCGTTTTGGAGTTAACCAAAGGGGTAATTTACAAAATAAAGGAGTTATGCCAGATATATTATATATGAGTGCGACTCCTATTCCTCGTACATATGCTTTAACTATTTATGGGGATATGGATACATCTATTATTAAGGAAAAACCTAGTGGTAGAAAACCTGTAAAAACTTATGTTAAGAGTAATCAGGAAATTAAAGAAGTTTTACAGATGATGCTTGATGAGTTAAAGAAACATCATCAAATATATATAATTGCACCACTTATAGAAGAAAGTGAAAATTCTGGTGATCTTGCTACTGTATGTGATCTGAGAGATAAGATGAGGCTTGCCTTTGGTGAATATTATAAAATAGATATAGTGCATGGAAAAATGGCTAGTAAAGCTAAAGAGTTAATTATGCAAGAATTTTTACAGAATAAGATTCAAATATTAATTTCAACAACAGTTATTGAGGTTGGAGTAGATGTTAGTAACGCTACTACTATGGTAATATTTGACGCTAATAGATTTGGATTATCTACACTTCATCAGTTACGTGGAAGAGTTGGTCGTGGTGAAGATGAGGCTAAGTGTATTTTAATTAGTGATACAGATACTAAGAGATTACATATTATGGAAAAAGAAAATGATGGCTTTAAAATTAGTGAAGAGGACTTTAAATTACGAGGACATGGTGATTTATTTGGAACTAAGCAAAGCGGCGATATGTCATTTAAAATAGCATCTCTTAGAGATGATTATGAGATATTGTTAAAAGCTCGTGAAGATAGTGAAGAGTATCTTTTAGATGAACAGTGTAAAGATGAATTAAAAGAATTCTTTGTTAATACAATGAATACAAATTATTAAAAGTGTAAAGTAGAAATATTTTAAAAAAGTTGAGTTAAAATAATTGACTTTTCTTTTTTTCTTAGATATTATTAATATGCATGATAGAGATATTATGCTGATATCTCTCACGACGATATAATGTGAGAGTATATTCAACCGAACCCCCTGAAGGAGCCAATTTGGCTCCGCTTTTTTTGTATTAAAGCCAGTGTTTATAAGGGTTTATGATTTTTAAAATTGTAATTTTTGGTCCAATTTTGGCCCAATTTTATTTAGCGTATTTACACATCATAGCCCGTTTTAATAGATTTTAAAAAGGGAATGTTAAATACTAAGAAAGTTTTGTATGTGACATATTATAAAAGAAATATTAATTGATAAAATATTGTGTGTTCAAGATCCTTCAGATGGTGGATTAAAATGGGAAGATAATTCTGATGATCCGATTCCATTAGGATTAGATATTGATATAAATAATAAAACTTATTTAAACTGGGTTAGTGAGGATGAATTTTTTATCCAAATAAAAGTATATTGTGAACCTGGAAAATGTTTTGATAGCATGATGCAAAATGATGCTGATTTATGTTTTATGTTTAATTTGACAATACTTAACTTTAATGGAATTAAGACAAAAATGCATTATAAAATGTGGTTACAAAGTTTTCAAGGTATAAGTGTTATTAAAACAAACTCAACTTTTGTAGAAAATGAGCGTAATTAAAAGGCTAGGAGTTAATCCTAGCTTCATTCATATCATCAATTAGTGATGTTATATCAGTAAAAGCATTTTTATATAAATGTGTATATGTATTAAGTGTTTCTTCTATTTTAGTGTGTCCTAAGAATTTAGAAACTGTAATAATAATAGCACCTTTATAAATTAATAAGAAAGCACATGAATGTCTAAAGTCGTGTATCCTTATCTGCTTAACTCCAGCTATTTCACAATTGCGATTTTTTCTAGCTGTAATGGTACTACTTATTTGTGGAGCAATATCTCCAATTACAAAGTATGAATCATTAAATCCAAACAACACTTCAGAATCACTCTTTTTAAGCGCTTCTATGAAATAATATAACTTTTATGTTATGATTGACTAGTAGAGGTGTTTTATGGAACAGAAAATAAATGAAATAATGCATGTTATGAATAGTATTGAATATGGATTTAGGGATGAAAATAATAAAGATATAATTTATGATGAAGAAAAATGGCGTAATGAGTTTAATGATTTTTATTATTTACAGACTCCAAAAGAGTTATTGAAGTCAAAATGTGGTATTTGTTGGGATCAAGTTGAATTAGAAAGAGAACTCTTTAAGAACACTAAGTTCAAATATGAAACATATTTTATCTATTTAAATGATAATAATATGCTTCCATCACATACATTTTTAGTATATCAAAATAACAATAATTATTACTGGTTTGAACATTCATGGAATAAATATATGGGAGTTCATCAGTACAAAAGTATGAAAAAACTATATGAAGATGTGAAAAATAAATTTGTTAAAGAAAATAATTATGTAAGTAAGAATGCAACTTTTGGGATGTACTTATATGAAAAGCCAAAAAAACATATTAAATGTATGGAATTTTATGATTATGTTGTTACTGGCAAGAAAATAAATATTTAATAAAGGAGTTTAATATTTTCGTAGTTTAGAAAACTTAATTAAATGTTTACAGAAGATATATTTTAAGATATAATGATGGAGGAGGAGAGAGTTATGAAGAAAAATAAATTATTTGTAGGCGTTATATGTTTATTAGTTTTAGTTTCTATTACAGGTTGTGGAAAGAAAACAAATCTTTCAAGTAAAAAACAATCTGATAACACAGAAACAAAAACAGAGGTAAAAGCTAAGTGCTCATATTATAAATGTTTATCTAAAATGTCTTTGAGTAATACAGTAGATGAATTAAATAATATTGTTGGCATCGAAGCTAAGAGTGTTGAAACAACTGTAGAAAATATGGAAAAATATGAATATGATTTTGGAAATGACAAAAAAATAACAGTAACTTTATTTAGTGGCAAAGTGTCATCTATAACTATGGCTTATGATAAAAAAGAATTAAAAAATAGTAAAGTAACTTTAGATAATTTAGCTGATGTAAAGGCTAAAATTAATGATGGAGTAAGTTATGCTGATTTTAAGAACGCAGTTGGTGGAGTTGATGGAACTTTATATGAATTAGGTTCTTGGAATAAATATGTTTGGGTAGCAGGAGATGGAAGTAGTAATGTTACAGCATCTTTTGGTAAGGATGGAAACCTTAAATTCTTCAGTGGATTAGGTTTTAAAAGTTAAGAATAAAAAATAGAAAAGATTGCTTGTTCATAGTTGTTTAGCAATCTTTTTTTATTTTATTTTTTCTAGAATCTTTATTTTTCCGTTTACAAGATATTCATTTGTATTATCTGGTACTTTTTTAAAGTTTGGATGCCAATAATTAAAAGAGTTTTCATAGGCATCCTTATAGGATAAGGTTTCATCAGGTAATAGTTGCTCATTTGTTTTAAAGATATTACCAGTTACTTCTACTCTGCATAAATCATAATCTTTTGCATCCAAAGCATCAATCCAATAAGAGACACCTTTTTCGTCTGTTAAATAAATACTATGTAATCTACTTGGTAGAAAATTAAAGTTATTTTTTCTATAATTTTCAAGAGCTGTTTCTCTTTTAAACATGTTGGAAAAATATGATGTTTGGTAGGCGATTTGTAAAATTTTTTGGAACTCTTGTCTATTTATTTGAGTTTTACTACTTAGTAATGTTAATAAATAGTCATGAAAGTTTAGTAAAATTTTATTTTGATCTTCTTCTATAATCATACTTGTTGTAAAATCATTATATCTTTTTGACATAATACTTTTGAAGTTTTCGCTAACAGTTATTTCTCTATATGGTTTCCACAATTTATCGTAATTATTATGCTTATGAATATGGTATAATTCCATTTTGTCGGCCATATTTATTCACCCCTTTGATTGCTACATATGATAACACTAAATAACTGAAAAAGCAATAATAACTTGTTAGTAGAAAGTGATAGTGTTATAATATTTGCCAAAGTGGTGATAGTATGTTTTATGATGAAAATCTTATTGATAGTTATATAAATAAAAGTCCAATATTAAATAGAAAAAGATTAGAAAATGATCCTAATTTTATGTTAAATGTCATAAAGAAAACAAATGATAAAATGTTTTATTATTTTTGCTCAAATAGTGTAAAACATGATTATAATTTTGTTTCATATTTACTTAATCATTTTTCAAATAGTGTTATGTTTTGTGATAAAGTTTTACGAAGTTATATAGTTGATGAAATAGATGTTTTTGAATTAAAACACGAGATATTTTATATCTATGATCAAATTACTTTTGGTAAATATTCTAATCTAAAAAGAATTTATAATAATTTTTTGAATATTATTTATAAATATGAAAAATTAGTGATTGAAGATGCAACAAAAGATGAAGAAATGGCTACTATGAGTAATGAAATTGGTCTTGGGTTTGTTTTTATACTTAGTGAATATACCAAAAAAACTGAACAGATGTTTTTTGCAAGGAAAATGCTTAAAGATATTTTTTCCTTTGATGTTATTAATGATATAGTGAAGAATGTACACTCTAAATTTCGAAGAAAAGATGATTTTTTAGAGTATGGTATTAATCATTTTATTATTGATTTTATTCAGAAATATGATATATATTTAGCTGATTTTGTTCAGTGTAATATTAATTTACTTACTGACGTAAAAAAACAAATTAACATGTCAATGACAAGTGATTTTGTTAATAATGATTTATCACTTCAATCTAATAGTATTTTAGATGAAAAAACTGATATATATGAAATGAAGAGAAAAAATATTGTTATGACTAAGAAAAAAGTGTAAAGTATAAATAAATAGTTAAAAAGAGTGGAAAAGCACTTTTTTTTTGGTATAATTTTATTGTTACTGAAGTAAAATTTAGAGGAATTCTAGGAGATGATGATATGGAAATTATTAAAGCAATTTTATTCGGTATAGTTGAAGGAATAACAGAATGGTTACCTATTTCTTCTACTGGACATATGATACTTTTAAATGAATTTATTAATTTGAATGTTAGTAAGGATTTTTATAGTTTGTTTGAAGTAGTTATTCAGTTAGGTGCTATTATGGCTGTTGTTGTTATGTATTTTAAAACTATATGGCCATTTGGTTTTGGCAAAACAAAAAAAGAGACAAAAGAAACATTTAATTTATGGGGCAAAATATTAGTAGCATGTGTTCCTGCCGCTATTATTGGAATATTATTAGACGATTGGTTAGATGCTCATTTATATAATAGTATTGTAGTTTCTTTAATGTTAATAATCTATGGTGTTATATTTATAGTAGTTGAATCTAAAAATATAGGAAAAGGAAAAACTAAAAATTTGAACGATATTACTTATAAACAAGCTTTAGGTGTAGGGGTATTTCAATTGTTATCTTTAATACCTGGTACTAGTCGAAGTGGTGCTACTATAATTGGAGGTTTAATTCTTGGGTTAAAGAGAAGTGTTGCGGCACAATTTACATTTTTCTTAGCTATTCCTGTTATGTTTGGAGCATCTTTATTGAAACTTTTAAAATATATTATGAAAGTAGGCGTAGCTTTTCAAGCTGGAGAGTTAGCACTTCTTGGAATTGGGTGTCTTGTTGCTTTTATAGTTAGTATTTTAGTAATTAAGTTCTTGATGAATTATATTAGAAAACATGATTTCAAAGTATTTGGATATTATAGAATAGTATTAGGAATAATTGTGTTGTTATATTTTTTCATTATAAAATAGTAGAAATACTATTTTTTTATGTTATTTATGATGTATAATTATGATGGTGATATCATGAGAAAATACTTATATGATTACATAGAAAATATAGATAGAAAAATAAGAGATGGTAAGATAGACGATAAGTGTATTAACGAACACCTAATAAAGATAAGTTTTTTTCAACATGAGAGATTTATTCATTTAGTAGTTACTTTATTTTATGTACTTATGATGCTAATATTTTTTGCTTTAGGGAATGTTTTTATAGGATTTTTAATAATAGGTTTTATATTAATGATATTTGTTATATTTTATATAATTCATTATTTTAAATTAGAGAATGGTGTGCAGTATCTATATAAGCAATATGATAAAATGAATAAAAATTAGTATTAGATAAATAATATTGGTGGAGGAAAATTATGAAAGAAATAGTTAATAAATTAATTAGTTTAAATAAAACGATTAGTACAATGGAATCTTGTACAGGTGGCGCTGTTAGTAATAGTATTACAAATGTTGATGGGGCAAGTGAAGCATTTAAGTTTGGAGCTGTTACATATAGTAATTTTTTTAAGGAAAAGATGGGTGTTTCTAAAGAGGTAATAGATAAGTATAGTGTTTATAGTATGGAGACAGCTCAGGAGATGAGTAAAAATATTTCTTTATTTACTGATTCCAATTATGGAGTTGGCGTAACAGGTAAGCTAAATAGAGTTGATAAGAATAATAAATTTGGTGATGATAACTTAGTTTATATTAGTATTTATGATAAAGATACCGATAAATATTATAATTTTACCTATAGAGCATTATTGAAGACGAGACATGAAAATAAGGATAAGATAGTAGAAGAAATAGTAAAAAAATTATCAGAAATTTTGGAAATTTAGTATTATGTTATAATAATTTTTGGTTTGGGAGAAGTATATGACAAGTGAAAATGAAAGATTATTAAAGAATATTAAGGAAGAAAAAACTGTAAATCAAATTTCTTTAGAGATGAATATAAGTAATAAAAAAATATTCCAAAGAATTAAGAACTTATCTGTTAATGGATATTCATTTTCTAGACAGTATTATTATAATGGAGATATAAAATATATCTTAAACAAGTCTTTTAATGATGATGATTTGACTAATAGAATAATTATGGATAATGATAAGAATGTTTTTCAGGCTTTAGTGGTGTCTGATTTACATTTAGGTTCTTATTTAGAAAGACTTGATTGTCTTAACTTAATGTATGATTATTGTATAAAAAATGATATTCATATAATAATTAATGCTGGTGATTTGGTTAATGGTATGTTTGGATGTCCTAATAATATTTGTAGTTATGAGGAACAGGCAAGATATCTTCTTAAAAATTATCCATTTGATAAAAATATTTTAAATTTTGTCACTTTAGGTAATCATGATGCTGATTCTCTTTTCTCATCAGGATTGGATTTAGCTAAGATTCTATATTATAATAGACATGATATTGTTCCTTTGGGATATGCTTCTGGAAAAATAGATGTTAAGGGTGAAAGTATACTTATTAAGCATAGAATTAAATCGCAACAATCTAATAACAGTAATTTAGAAAATGATTCTTCATTTTTAGTACTTAATGGTCATTTGCATAAATTTAGTGTTTCAAATACGGGTAATTTAAATATTTATGTTCCCTCATTAAGTGATATTGTTCTTGAAAATGCTAGTAATACCATTCCCAGTTTTCTAAAGCTTCAAGTAACTTTCTCTGGACATAGGGCTTCTTTAGTTGATGTGGAACAATTAATTGTTTCAAATAATAAAATTAGCGTGATAGGAGATACAACTTTATATGTTTCTACTAAAACCAAGAGTGAAAATATAAAGCAAAGTAATAAACAGAGTAATTCTAATAACCATCGTAATAAGACTTTAGAAAGGGTAAAAAATAAATATAATTGGTAAACATTGAAAGTTTATCTTTTTTTGTGTACAATTATAGTGATAATAGGAGGTATTTATATGCAGTGTGTGAAAATAGCTGGTGCAAAAAAGTTAAAAGTAGAAGAAATGGAAATGCCAGAGAGAAGTAGAAGTGATGTAATCATTAAAGTTAATTCGTGTGGTATTTGTGGTTCTGATATTCATTATTTTGTTAGTGGTGAACCTAAGGGGTTAGTAATGGGACATGAGTTTGCTGGTGAAGTTTTAGATCCAGGCGATAGAAATGACTTAAAGATAGGACAAAGGGTTACAGGATTACCTATTTCTCCTTGTCTTAAATGTGATGCTTGTAAGAGTGGTAATCCACAATATTGTCGCTCAACATGGGCTGATGCTTTAGGGCTTTCTTTAACAAGACCTGGAGCATATAGTGAATATATTAAGTGTCGTGGTGATATGGTACGTAAAATTCCTGATAGTATTAGTGATGATGAGGCAGCAATGGTTGAGCCCTCAGCAGTTAGCTTACACGCTATTAATTTAGCGGATATCAAAGTAGGTAATAGTGTCTTAATAATAGGTGGCGGAATCATTGGACTTATGGCTAGTGAATTTGCAAAATTAAATGGTGCGAGTAACGTTGCTTTACTTGAAACAAATGAAAAGAGAGGTAAAAAATCTTTAAAATTTGGTAAAGTAGATAAATTTTATGATGCAAAAGACCCTAAAGTTATTCCTTCATTAGTACAAAAAAATGGCGGCTTTGATGTTGTAATTGAATGTTGTGGTTCTAGTGCTGCGGTTAGTGAGGCTATTATGGCTGTAAAACCAGGAGGTACAATAGTTCTTGTTGGTGTATCTATGGAACCTATTAGTATTCCTAGCGTTATGTCAGTTATGGGTGAAGTAAAAATGCAAGGAGCTATTGCTTATACAGAAAAGGAATTTGATACGTGTATAGATTTAATTTCACAAAAAATAATTAATGTAGTAAAATATATAGATGATAAAGTTCCATTAAGTGAAGCTCAACATTCTTTCGAGAGACTTACAAGCGGTACAGATGATGCAATTAAAATAATTTTAAAACCACAAAAAACTATTAGTGAGTAACTAATAGTTTTTGTTTGATAAGTTTTTGTTGTTTGGTGTTATCCTGTGTTTATGATAAGTAAAAGTGTATAAAAATATAAATTAAATGTTACAGTCGGATAATGAAGTGTTATAATAAAATTTATAGGAGGTAATTATGAAATATAATCCATTTATAAGATTGTTATGTAGCATTCCTATAATCTTGGTATTTTTATATTTTATACCATTTGTTGGTGTTTGTCTTATTTTATTAAGATACTTTTTATATAGTGAAAAGAAAAAAATTTTAGTACCAATTATTTTAATGTTAGTAGGAGCTTTGATACTTATACCAGGATGTTTATTGGAATTAGCTAAAATGACTAATTTTAATATACCTTCAAAAATTACTAGTATATTTACTGATAGTTTTTATAGTGTTAATCTTATAAATTATAGTAAAAGTTTATTTATAGTAGGAATTATATTTCTATTTTTAATTTCTATTTTTAGAGGGATTTTTGATAGAATTCAAACTTATTTGAAATCATACATTCAGAAAGAAGAAAAAGTTAATAGAGAAATTTCTTCTAAAAATGATTTGATAATGAAAGAAAAGATAGAGGCTGCTAAAAATATGACAGTGGTATATTGTCCACATTGTGGTGCAGATAATATATTAACTACAAATGTTGGCACTTGTAAGTATTGTCGAAGTAAGTTAGAAGTTAAAAATAAAAATTAATTGTAGTTATCTCCTGATGTACTTATTAATTTAAGAAAATAAAGAAAGGATAATCAAAGTTATAATTGATTGTGAGGGATTAAAATGGAATACACAAAAGAAGTAGAAAACATGTGTTATGTTAACAAGGGTACTGATCATGGTCCAGCACCTATACCTGAAGAGGGAAAATGGATTCAAGCAAAAGAAATAAAAGATATTTCGGGTCTTACTCATGGTATTGGATGGTGTGCACCTCAACAGGGAGCGTGTAAGTTAACATTAAATATAAAAAATGGAATAATTGAAGAAGCTTTAGTGGAAACTGTTGGTTGTTCAGGAATGACCCATAGTGCTGCGATGGCTGGAGAAATATTAATTGGAAAAACAATTCTTGAAGCACTTAATACTGATTTGGTATGTGACGCTATTAATACAGCTATGAGAGAGTTGTTTTTACAAATAGTTTATGGAAGAAGCCAATCTGCTTTTTCTGATGGTGGTCTTTCTATTGGAGCTGGTATGGAAGATTTAGGAAAAGGAAAGTGTAGTCAAGTTGGAACAATCTATTCTACTAAGAAAAAAGGACCAAGATATTTAAATTTAACTGAAGGATACATTTTAGAAATGGGTCTTGATAAAGATGATAATATTATTGGTTATAAATATTGTAATACTGGTAAAATGATGGAAAATATTAAAAAGGGTATGGATCCAATGGAAGCTATAGAAAAGTCTTGTGGAACTTATGGTAGATTTGATGAAGCCGTTAAAAAGATAGATCCACGTGAGGAATAGGAGAGTATTATGTTTGAAAATTATGAACAAAGAATAGATGGAATTAATAAAGTTTTAAAAAAGTATGATATTTCTTCATTAGAAGAGGCAAAACAGATTTGTGATGATGCAGGTATTGATGTTTATAACATGGTAAAAGATGTACAGAGAATATGCTTTGAGGATGCTTGCTGGGCATATATTTTGGGAGCTAGTATAGCCTTAAAGAAGAAGGATATGGAAGCGCGTGATGCAGCAAAATCTATTGGAGAAGGATTACAAGCCTTTTGTATTCCTGGTAGTGTTGCGAGTGACAGAAAAGTTGGACTTGGTCATGGTAATTTAGCATCTATGCTTTTGTCTGAAGATACTGATTGTTTTGCTTTCTTGGCAGGACACGAGTCTTTTGCTGCTGCTGAAGGTGCTATCGGTATAGCTAATAATGCTAACAAAGTAAGAAAAAAACCACTTAGGGTAATTTTAAATGGTCTTGGTAAAGATGCGGCTAAAATTATTTCTAGAATTAATGGATTTACTTATGTTCAAACTAAATTTGATTATTACACCGGTGAATTAAAGATAGTTGAAGAAATTCCTTATTCTGATGGAGCTAGATCTAAAGTAAGATGCTATGGAGCTGATGATGTTAGAGAAGGTGTTGCGATTATGCACCATGAAAATGTTGATGTTTCAATTACGGGTAATTCCACTAATCCGACAAGATTCCAACATCCTGTTGCTGGAACTTATAAAAAAGAAAGAATTGAATTAAATAAACCTTATTTTTCTGTTGCATCAGGTGGTGGAACTGGTCGTACATTACATCCTGATAATATGGCTGCAGGACCTGCTAGTTATGGTATGACAGATACAATGGGTAGAATGCATTCTGATGCTCAATTTGCTGGTTCAAGTAGTGTTCCTGCTCATGTAGAAATGATGGGATTTATTGGTATGGGTAATAACCCAATGGTTGGTGCAACCGTTTCAATAGCTGTTGCTGTTAGTAAAAGCTTAAATAAATAAATTATTAAGAAATCATAATTTAATTTATGATTTTTTATGTGTAAAAAAATAAAAAATGATGTTGGCAAAATTATATTTGCTAGTTATAATAAGTGTCATAACAGTCATTTTTAAGGAGTAGAAGATGTTTAGAGATAAAAAGATATTAATGAGTAAGATTAGGGTTGGTATTTTAACAAAAAATGCTACATTTGAGGCTAGTAATATAATGTATGATGGAAAAGCTGTAGATGGTTTAAATTATAGAGTTTATAAGACTAATGAACTAAGATATGTAAGAGGAATTATCTTTTTAGTTAATAAAGATAGAAGAGCAATTGACTTAATTAGTGATAAAGAAGAGGAGTATCCTATTATGAATCTTACACCTAATTTATTTGATGAAAGTGTAAGATCAGATAATTATGTAGTTACGGAAAATTATTTTATTGAACCATTATTACAACTAAGTAATTTTCCAGTAGAATTACAACTTGATCAATTAAAACAATTAAAGGCTATACTAACAGATAGAGAAAGATTAGCAAAAATAATTAATAAAGATAAGTTTATCCAATTAAGAAATTTACTTTTAAAAAATCAGTTACTTGGTTATACAAAAGATGATGCTAAAATATTACAACAAAGAATTTTAAAAAAATAGAAAGATAGATAAATGTTGCAAAAAAGATTAAAATGTGATATAATCATAGGCATTAAATGAGGGGGATTTATATGTTGGATTTAGAAGATGAAATAAAAGTTCTTAATTTTTCACCAAGTGTGAATGCTGCGCTATTAAATAAAAAAGTGTTTTTTGTGAAGGATGTTTTAGCTTTAGACAGATCTTTATTAGGATTTAGCAAAACTTTATCAAAAGAAGTAATAGATAAAGTTCATGCTGCAGGTTATAAGTTTTTTTATGAATATGAACCTAGCGAATTTATGGCTTTACAAGTAGAATTAGATGAGAAAGTTAATAATAGAGAAGTTATATATATTGATAACGTTACTATATATGATATGGGATTTAATGCGAGAATAGTTCATGCTCTAGAAAGAGCGGAAGTAAAAAATTTATATGATCTTTCACAAATGGATTTTTATCAATTGCAACGTATTAGAAATTTAGGTGTTTCTTCATTAGAAGAAGTTATAAATAGAATACATAGTTATGGTATTTTACTTAAGAATGAAAGTATAAAGAATAGAAAAAAAATAATAAAAGTAGGTAATGGTGAAGAGTTATTTCAATCTCAAATTAATAACATTGAAATTGAAAACCATGATTTAAATGAAGCAATTAATTATAAGAAGAGTTTATTAGAAAGATATATGAATTTAAAAAAAGAGAATGATAAATTAAATGAAGTAAATGCACAATTAAATCAAAAAATGATTGCAGTATTATTAGAAGAGATGTCTACATATGTTAATGAAGATGAAGGATTGAAAAAATATTATAATCTTAAAAAGAAATAGTTGCAGGTGATTAGGATGAAAAATAATAAGGTAGATAGAGTATTAAATAGTATAAGTATAAGCGAGTTGGAAAAAGCAATAAAATTTCTTGAAGAAGCAAATAAAGAATTGGCACAACAAATTAATTATAAGAAAAAAATAGTTAATGCAGTAGATAAAAAATAGTTATTAAATATCTTTGATATATGTTATGATAATATATGTTAAAGGTATTTTTTTTGGAGGAATTATGCAGAAAGTAAATGGGTTTATAAATAAAAATTTGAATTTAATAATAACTATTTTCATTATCATACAACCAATACTAGATTTAGTTGTATCATTATCTTTAAATGTTTTTCATGTGGGATTAAATTTAGGGATGATTGTAAGAATGCTTTTTTTAGTTTTTATGAGTTATGTTGTTTTCTTTATAAAGGGAAAAAGAAAATATTTGCTTGTTTACTTTTTTATTTTGTTGTTTTATAGTTTAGGATATTTTTTAGCGTTGGATAGTAATTATTTCATGTCTAATTTACATGGACTATTAAGAATATTTTATTTTCCTTTAATGTTAATGCTTTTCTTAAATATTAAAGATATTAAGATTGATAATAAGATTTTGGTTATGACAATGTTTATCTATATTATTTTGATTTTTATAGCTGTTGTTACTAATACTGGTTTTAATAGTTATGATATCGCAAAAAAGGGAAGTTTGGGGTGGTTTAATTCTACTAATGAGATTAGTGGTATTATAAGTATTCTTCTTCCTATTACAGTGGCTCAGTTTATGAATAAGAAAAATATAGTTATTAAGGTGGTCTTATCTTTAATTTTTATCTTTGTAATTGGAGAAATTGGAACAAAAACACCAGTACTTTCTTTGTTAATAACTTTTTTAGTGAGTTTTATATATTTCATGATAAGGAGTTTGAAAAAGAAAAATTATAAAATTTTTACAGGGCTGCTTATTATTCTTACCTCTGTTACAGTTACTTCATTTTTAGTTGTTCCTAAAACCAATTTTTATAAAAATATAATGATTCATGTAAAGTATTTAAAGTTAGACAGTGTAGATGATATTTTCGAAAATGACTATGTTTTTGATCATTTTATATTTAGTCAACGTATTACTTTCTTAAAAAATACATCTAATAGGTATAATAAAGCTTCTTTAAAAAATAAACTTTTTGGAATTGGTTATGTCAATAAAAATGGTAAGGAGTATAAGGCTATAGAAATGGATTATTATGATGTTTTCTATAATCATGGTATTTTGGGTTTTATTGTTTATTTTAGTGTATATATATATTCTCTTTATTTAGTCTTTAAAAATTTAGCTAAGAAAATTGATTTTAAACAATTGATGGAATATTTAAGCCTTATTTTGGTACTTATTTTGTCTCTACATTCAGGTCATATTATAACAACTCCAGCAGTTTGTATTTATGTTGTTATTATTTTAAAGAAACTTATAAATAATAAAGCTAATTTTATGAATGAATAGATTAGTTTTGTTTACATTTTTGAACTTTACGAGTATAATGTTAATGAGTAGAGTGTTTTACTCTTAGTTCTTTTTTTATAAAAAATTATATAGGAGGTAGGATATGAGGGTAGTTATTTCTGCGGGAGGAACTGGTGGTCATATTTATCCAGCACTTGCTATAATCAATAAGATTAAAGACATAGAACCTAACAGTAGTTTTTTGTATATTGGTACTACAGATAGAATGGAAAAAGATATAATTCCTGAACTTGGTATTCCTTATGTAGGAATAGAAATGAAGGGTATCAATAGAAAAAAAATATTAGATAATGTTAAAGTTTTGTTGATGTATAGAAAAGCTATTAAGAAGGCTAAAGAAGAAATAAAAAAATTTAAGCCTGATGTTGTTTTAGGCGTAGGTGGCTATATTACGGCACCTGTTATTATTGCTGCTCATAAGGCAGGTTATAAGACTGTAATTCATGAGCAAAACTCAATACCAGGAGTTTCTAATAAACATTTGGAAAAATATGTTGATAAGATATTGGTCTCTCTTCCTAAAACGATAGATTATTTTAATAAAGCAAAGACAGTTTATACAGGAAATCCTAGAAGTGAAGAAATAGCTACTATCAGTCCTGTTAATAAACGTGAACTGGGGTTAACACCATCTAAAAAGTTGGTCGTTATAGTTATGGGATCTTTAGGTAGTGCAACTATAAATCAAAAAGAGTTAGAAATAGTACCAGCATTTAAGGACAAAAAGTATGAAGTTTTGCTTGTAACAGGAGAACGTTATTTTGCGGATTATAAAAATATTGATGTTCCGAGTAATGTAAAGGTTGTTCCATTCCTTAAAAATTTTATTAATGTGTTAAAGAAGACAGATTTAATTGTTTCACGAGCAGGAGCTTCTACTATTGCTGAGGTTACGGCTATAGGGTTACCATCTATATTGGTACCTTCTCCTTATGTGACAAATAATCACCAATTAAAAAATGCACAAGAATTAGAGCAGGCTGGAGCAAGTCTTATTTTAGAAGAAAAAGATTTTTCTAAGGAAAGGTTAATACCATTAATTGATGAAGTCTTAAATGATGATGAAAAATATAAAAAGATGGTTCAATGTACCAAAAAATTAGGAGTTTGTGATAGTGCAACTAGGGTATATAATGAAATCAAAAAAGTAGTAGAGGGCAGATAAAATGGATGTTTTTTTAAAGGAAGTTAAGGATCAAAACATTGGTAAGATTGAAGAAGATGTATTTTTATCTAAATACACAACCTATAAAGTTGGAGGACTTGCTAAATGTATTATTTATCCTAAGGATATTTCAAAGTTGGTTCAACTTATAAAATTAATAAAGAAGTATAATGTTAAGTATAAAGTTATTGGTAATGGATCTAATCTTTTGTTTAGTGATAAGAGATTTGATGGAGTTATTATAAAACTTAATAATCTTGATAAATTAGAGATAGTTGGTAATAAAATGATAGTGGGGGCAGGGTATTCTTTAATGAAACTTAGTTTAGTAGCAATGAAGAATTCTCTTACTGGGCTTGAATTTGCTGCTGGTATTCCTGCTACTGTAGGTGGCGCTATATTCATGAATGCCGGTGCTTATAAGAGTGATATGGGATATGTGGTAAAGGGAGTTAAGGTTTTAACTGATGAGTTAGAAATTATTAATTTAACTAATAAAGAAATGGATTTTCATTATCGTAGCTCTTTTTTACAAACTCATCCTAATTATATTTGTTTGGAAGCAATTATTTCCCTTTCAAAAGGAGAAAAGAGTGCTATTGAAAAAGTCATGAAAGATAGGAAAAAAAGAAGACTTGAGTCACAACCTTTGGAATATCCAAGTGCAGGTAGTGTTTTTAGAAATCCGTCTGTTGACATGCCTTCTGGCAAGATTATAGAAGAATTAGGTTTAAAAGGATTAACTAAAGGTGGTGCTCAAGTAAGTTTAAAACATGCTAATTTTATTATTAATACTGGTGGAGCTAGTGCTGATGATATAAAAGAATTAATTATGTATGTAAAAAAATCAGTTAAGGATAATAAGAATATTGATTTAAAAGTAGAACAAGAATTTGTAAATTGGGAGTAGAATAGGGTATGACGAAAAAAATAGTCAAAAGAAAAAAACTAAGAGTATTTAGACTATTATTATTGTTATTTGTAATAGCAATAATATCTTTTTTCGTTTATTTATATGTTACGACTAATACGCAGAATATAATTATAAAGGGAAATAATTATATAAGTGATGAAGAAGTACTTCAAGAAACTGATCTTAAAAATTATCCTAGTTTTATTCTAACTATGCCTTCTAAAATTCAAAAAAAATTAGCAAAAAATCAATATATTAAAAGTGTTAAAGTAAGAAGAAAATTTTATCATACTTTTGAAATAACCATTAAGGAATATGATGTTTTATTTAAAAATGATACACTTAATAAGTATGTATTAGATAATAAACAAGAAATTACGAGTGATTTAGAATTTAGAGTGCCAAGATTAGTTAATTATACTCCTGATAAAAAATATAGTAGTCTTATCGAAAACATGAAAAGTGTTGATAAGAGTATTTTAGGAAAAATATCAGAAATTAGTTATCAACCTAATGAGTTTGATAAAGATAGATTTTTATTATTAATGGATGATGGAAATAGTGTTTATCTTACATTGACTAAATTTGAAATGATAAATTATTATAATGAAGTGTTAGGACAGTTAGAAGGAAGACGTGGTATTTTATATTTAGATAGTGGTAATCACTTTAAGATCATGGAATAAAGATTATGAAAAATGTAAAAAAAATATTATTTTATTTAACAATATTTATATTAATTATTTTATGGCAATTATTATCTGGAAAAACAACGTATGACTATTTCTGGAGTTATGGTTTTAGTCTTAAACTGGCTAATGGATTAGTGGCTTATCGTGATTTTAACATGGTTACAACACCATTTACGCAGATGTTCTTTGCTCTTTTTTTATTTATATTTGGAAAAGGAATTCATATTTATATAATATTTTATTCTTTGATTTTAACTTTAATTTGCTATTTATTAGATGTGTTATATGGTAAAAAGGGTCTTGTAGTTGTGGCTTTAATGTTTATTTCACCTAATATTTTACCAATCTTTATGTCATCATGTAATTATAACTTTTTATTATTTCTTTTGTTGCTTATACTTATTTTATGTGAAAGGAAGAAAGTTAATCCTTTAATTATTGGAATAGTACTGGGTTTAAGTTTTTTTACAAAACAAAATATTGGTATTTTATTTATTCTTGTTGATCTTATTTATTCATTTAGACAGAAAACATTTTTTAAAAAGTTATTAGGAATATTTATAGTATTTTTAATATTTTTTGCTTACTTTATTTTAACAAATTCGTTATATGATTTTTTTGATCAATGCTTTTTGGGATTAGTAAACTTTGAAAAAGAAAATAATTATCATCAAGGAATTTATTTTTATTTGACTTTGCTAATATTTGGTGTTTCAATTGTTTATGTTATAAAAAATAAAAGTTTGGAACGCTTTTTATTATTAGCTTATATGTTCATTGCACTTCCACTTTATGATTGTGCTCATTTTTTACTTTCCTTTTATGCTTTTGTATTATTATTTGAAGAACGACGCTTTAAAATATTTAGTAAAGTATCTATTCAAATGATTATTCTTGTTTTTCAATTTATTTTACTTGGAAATATAGTTATAACAAATTTTAAAGAAGAAGCTATCTATCCTAATAATATTAAATATTTAAATTACTTTTATCACCCAAAAGAAATTATACAAAAGAATAATCAATTAGCGACATATTTAAAAAAATATAATACTTCTAATATTGTTATTTTTGATACTAATTCGATGTATTATAAACTAACTAATGACTATACAAGTTATAAATATTTAGATTTATTAAATAATGGTAATTTTGGTCGCTTAGGCAGTATTAATCCAATTAAGGAAATGAGGCAATTAGATAAAAATACTATTTACGTTTTTAATCCAAAATTATATAATGAATATGATAAATATTCTGGAAGTCAATTAGATGTTTATACTCTTGAATATTTTTTAAAACATTATAAAAAAGTAGATAGTATTTTGGATTTTGATATTTATATGTTAAAAAGTGAACTTTAGAGGTGATAAAATGAAGTCTAGTAAAAGTAATGAAGTGAAGCAAAAAGATATGTCAAAGGAGTTTGTAAAAAAAGCCTTAAAATTGTTGCATATTGAAGTAAGTGAGAAAACGGAAAATTTATTTGTACAAATATTTAAATTTGCAATTGTTGGAGTAGTAGCAACTGTTATTGATTTCTTATTTCTTTATATATTTAAGGAATTCTTTAAATTAAATACAATAGTTTCTAATACTTTATCGTTTTTGATTTCGGTAATTTATAATTATATTGCTAGTGTAAAATGGGTTTTTGATGTTAATAAAGAAAAAGATGCTAAAAAACAATTTGTAATATTTATGATTTTTAGCGCTTTGGGTCTTCTTTTGAATGATTTAATTATGTTTTTATGTGTTGATAAATTAAATATCTATTATATGTTAGCTAAAGTAATTGCGACTATGGTGGTAATGGTGTTTAATTTTGTTACTAGAAAAATGTTTTTAGAGTAGGATGTAATCATAATATTTAATAGGGTGATATATAATGTCTAAGAATAAATATATTCTTCCTTTTAAGGGAGAGTGGTATATAGAATTTGGAGGGGTTACGAAAAAAACTTCTCATTCTTGGGATATAATTTCGCAACGTTATGCTTATGACTTTGAGATAAGAAAAGAGGATAAACCTTATTTTGGAGATTATCATGAGTGTAATAACTTTTATAGTTATAAGCAAGAAATTATTTGCCCTTGTGATGGTGTAGTTGTCGACTTAGTTAATGAATATGATGACACTAGGATTGTTGATGGTAGGAAGGCTATTTGCGATTGTAAAGACGTAAGAGGTAATTACATTTTAATAAAACATGAACATAATGAGTATAGTTTAATTTGTCATGTTCTTTTGAATAGTTTTAAATGTAGAATTGGTGACTTTTTATGTGCCGGAGATGTTATTGGTTTAGTAGGAAACTCAGGTAATACTATGGGGCCACATATTCATTATCAGGTACAAGCGGGATATGACTTTTCTACAGCAAGTGGTTTACCAATAAAATTTAAAAACTATAAAATAACAAATAAAAAAATACAAAGAAAATACCTAAGTTGTGGAATGTATGTTAAAACTTGTTAATCTAGAACCCAAAATTAACTAATGGTTATCTAAAAGGATAATCTTTTGTTTTATATTAAACTTATTCTTTTATTTTTAAATTCTTTATAGTATAATTTATATGTAGAGTAGGATGGAAAGGAAGAGATGGAGCTTTGAAGAAGATTTATGCAGGTATTGATATAGGTACTGATAGTGTTAAAATCATCGTGTTAGAAAAAATTAAGGGTGAGTTTCATCTTTTAGCTTCAAGTAAGGTTAAATCTAGAGGAATTAAAAGAAGTGAAGTAGTTGATGTTAGGGAACTTAGTAATTCTGTTAAAATGGCTGTTGATGAAATAGAAGAAAAACTTGATATTAAGTTGAAAAAGATTGTTGCTTGTGTTTCTACTAAGAATTGTATTTTTAATATTGTAAGTGGTAAGAGAGATGTTATTGATCCAAATTGTATTACTGGTGAAGATATTAGTGAAGTTTTTAGAGATGCCATTATGGGACAAGTTAATCAAGATTATGAATTAGTTACAGCTATGCCAATAACTTTCAAGATAGATGGAAATCTTAATGTTAAAGATCCTAAGGGAAGATGTGGTAAAGTACTAGAAACAAAATTAGTAATTACTGAGACTCCCAAAGAGCAACTCTATAAGTTTTTAGCCGTGTTAGATTTATGTGGACTAGAGGTAGTTGATATAGCGTTTGGTACAACAGGAGATTACTTTGCGGTTAGAAATGATAGCTTAGATAATCAAGTTGGGGCTATCATAAATATAGGTGAAGATACTACGAATGTTTCTGTATACAATAAAGGTATTATGATTAAAAATAGTGTTATAAATGTTGGTAGTTATTATGTTGATCATGATTTATCATATATTTATAATATTAGTATGGAAGATGCTAGAGATTTAAAAGAAAATTTTGTCATTGCCGCAAGTAGATATGCTGATGCAAACGATAAGATTGAACTTAAAACAACAGGTGGTACAAAGTATAATGTTACACAACTTGATGTTTCAAAAGTAGTAGAGGCTAGAATAGAAGAAATATTAAAAGTTTCTAAAAAAGAAATAAAAAACTTAACAAATAGAAAAATAAGTTATATAATCGTAGTAGGTGGACTAAGCGAAATTGCAGGATTTAGTTATGTTTTAGATAGTGTTTTTGGTAATTTAGCTTATGTTTATAATAATAATAAGATAGGTATTAGAAATAATAGCTATACTAGTGTATTTGGACTATTAAAGTATTTTGATAATAAACTTACTCTTCGAGATACAGAGTGTAATATGTTCGAGTTAGAAGATCTAAAAAAAATAATTACAGTAAAAAGTAGGAATGATTCTGTATTAAATAGGATGCTTGGTAGCTTTTTACAAAATAAGGAGGATAAGGTATGATAGGCGAACTAGAGATGGATCAGTTAGCAAAAATTAAAGTTATAGGATTAGGTGGCGGTGGAGGAAATGCCGTTAATAGAATGGTTGAGTCTGGAGTTAAAGGCGTTGAGTTCATTGTTGCTAATACTGATTTACAGGTATTAAAAAATTCTAAGGCAGATGTAAAGATTCAAATAGGGGCTAATCTTACAGATGGACTTGGTGCTGGAGCAAAACCAGAAATAGGAAAAGAGGCTGCTCTTGAGTCTAAAAAAGAATTAGAAGATTCATTATCTGGAGCCGATATGGTTTTTATTACTTGTGGTATGGGTGGTGGAACCGGTACTGGTGCGGCTCCTGTAGTTGCTGAAATAGCTCAAGCATTAGGTGCTTTAACTGTTGCCATTGTTACTAAACCTTTCTCTTTTGAAGGTAAAAAAAGAATGGAAAATGCTCTTAAGGGATTAGAGGAATTAAAGAAACACGTTGATACATTAATTGTAATTCCAAATGATAGATTAAGAGAAATTATTGATAAAACTACTCCAATGCTTCAAGCATTTAAGGAAGTTGATAATGTCCTTCATAGAGGTGTACAATCTATTTCTGATTTGATTGCAGTTGTTGGACTTGTTAACTTGGATTTTGCTGATATTAAATCAGTTATGAAAGATTCTGGTAATGCTATTATTGGAATTGGTATTGGAATGGGCGAAGATAGAGCTATTGAAGCAGCAAAGGATGCAGTTTCTTCTCCACTTCTAGAAACAAGTATAGATGGAGCAACTGATGCTATAATCAATATTACTGGTGGAGTTAACCTTACTTTATTTGAAGCAGAACAAGCTGCTGAGGTTGTTAGAGCTGCATCAGGTAATGATATTAATACAATATTTGGTGCTGTTATCAATGAAAACTTGACTGATGAGGTAATTGTTACTGTTATTGCGACAGGATTTGATAAGAGAGCTCGTCAATTGGCTAAAGAAAAAGAAAGCGTTAAGATTCCTACACCAAGTGATGTAGAAAAAGAAGCTCCTCGTCGTAGAAGCGGAGATACAAGTTATACTTCTACAGATGATAGCACAAGTGATGATGGATTTGAATTACCACCATTCTTACAAAATAGGAATTTTTAAATTAAGAGCAGGAAAGCTCTTTTTCTTTTAATTTACAACTTTAACTCTTAATGTTATAATTCCTTTAGATGATAGATAAGTTAAGTTATGTAAAATTTCGGTAAAATAGCTATGGTATAATTGGAAATAAAAAATTATAATGATATAATTTATTCTAGGGAGTGTTAGTATGGCAAAGAAAAAAAAGAAGAAAGAAAAAAAAGAAACTTTTGATCATAAAGAAGAATTAATTGGTATTGCTTTAATTTTGTGTTCCATACTTGGAATAGGTAAATATGGTATAGTAGGACGTGCGATAGCATCTTTTTCTCTTTTTTTAGTAGGATCTATCTATATGGTATTATTACTTGTTTTTTTAGTTGTTGGATTGTACATGATAGTAAATCGTGAAAAGCCAGATTTGTTTACAACTAAATTAATTGGTATTTATATAGCTGTGATTGGTTTTTTAGTCTTAATGCATAAAGAATTTGTTTCACAAAATGATGGTAATTTGATGCTTATTTTTAAAGAGACTATGAATCAATTAATTGCGTCTTTTAATGGCATTATGAATACAGGAAAGATAGATGATGTTTTTGTTGTAGGTGGTGGAATAGTTGGAGGAGTATTCTCTATTATTTTTGATAAGTTATTCTCGTTTACTGGAATGGAAATTGTTTCTTGTGTCATGATTGGATTAGGTGTGTTATTATTTACTGGTTTTTCTGTATTTGAATTTGTTAAGGAAAAACTTAATACTTCAAAAGAAAAAATGGCAGAAAAAAGAGCTCATAAAAAGGAAGAGAAAGCGAATAATAAAATTAAATCTGATAAAAATTTAGAAGAGACTATGTCACATGTTATTATTAGTAATGGGGAAGATGAAGAAGAACAACCTGATAATAAAAAGGTTATTACATCTATTGCGGAATTAACACATAAGGATGAAGCAAAAGAAAATAATACAGTTAAAGAAATGAGTGTTGTTGAAGATAGTGATAATATAGTAGAGCATGTATCACATAGTGAACAAAATAGGAATTATGTTTTACCACCAATTGATATTTTAGATAAACCTAAGAAGAAAAATAAAGCAACAGATAATAGTATTATTGAAAAAAATATTGTTACTTTGGAACAGGTTTTAAAGGACTTTAAGATTAATGGTAAGGTAGTGGAAGTTCATGTTGGTCCAACTGTTGTTCAGTATGAACTTGAAATAGCAAGCGGTACTAGAGTTAATAAAATTACAAGTATCAATAGGGAAATATCTTTAGCACTTGCTAAAAAGGATGTTAGAATTGAAGCGCCTATTCCGGGAAAGAATACAGTTGGAATAGAGTTCGCAAATGATACTCCAACACCGGTTAGCTTTTATGAAATTATTAGTAGTAAACAGATGCAAAGTAATATGAATAAGAAATTAATGGTTCCACTTGGTAAAAGTATTATGGGTGATATTGGTGTTTGTGAAATTAATAAGATGCCCCATCTTTTAATAGCCGGTACTACTGGTTCTGGTAAGTCTGTTTGTGTTAATGGAATAATTTGTTCAATTTTAATGAGAGCAAAACCAGATGAAGTTAAACTTATGATGGTCGATCCAAAAGTAGTAGAACTTTCTGTTTATAATGGAGTACCTCATTTATTAAGACCAGTTGTTACGGATCCTAAACAAGCATCAATTGCGCTTTCTAAGATGGTCGATGAGATGGAAAGAAGATATCAAGTATTTAGTGAGTCTAAGACTAAGAATATTGAAGGATATAATGATTATATAGATAAAGAAAATGCTAAAATTACAGATATTGAAGCTAAAAAGGATAAAATGCCATATATCGTTATTATTATTGATGAGTTAGCTGATTTAATGATGGTTGCGGCAAAAGAAGTAGAAGATTCAATACTTAGAATTACACAAAAGGCACGTGCTGCCGGAATGCATTTGATAGTGGCAACTCAGCGTCCATCAACTGAAGTAATTACTGGTTTGATTAAAGCAAATATTCCATCACGTATAGCGTTTTCAGTTGGTTCTGGAATAGATTCTAGAACAATTTTGGATCAAACAGGTGCAGAAAACTTATTAGGGAAAGGAGATATGCTTTTCTTACCAATAGGGATGAATTCTCCACTTCGTATTCAAGGTTCATTTATTACAGATGATGAAATAAAACGAATTATAGATTATACAGTTTCTCAACAAAAGGCTCAATATGATGATTCAATGATGAATTTAGAAGTATCTAATTCTGATAAGAGTGCTTCTCAAATAGAAGATATGAATCAGACTGAAGAATATGATGATCCATTATATAATGATATTGTTGAATTTGTTATTAGTACGCAAAAAGCTAGTGCTTCACTTTTACAAAGAAAATTTAAATTAGGTTATAATAGAGCTGCAAGAATTATAGATTTACTTGAAGAACGTGGAATTATTGGACCTTCGAATGGTTCTAAGCCAAGGGAAGTATTGGTAAAATTAGAAGAAAATGTTGATAGCCAACAATAATTTATAAAGACATAATCTTTTATGTCTTTTCTTTTTGCAGCTTTTTCTTTGTTTTTTTTTAATATGTTATAATAATAAACATTTATAGGGGGAATACTATAAAAGAAAAGGCGGTTGAGTAATTATGAAAAAGAAATATCAAATTATTGTTTTTATGCTATCTGTTTTAATATGTGGAGCATTATGTTATGTTCCTAATACATTAGCGTTAACTACCACTAAAAGTCAAAATGAAGATTTAGGAGTTTACTTTGATAATGTTAAATTATTAAGTACTAATGTTAAAAGTAATAATACTATTCCTTTGAAGATTGATGATGGTAAATGCAAATTTACATATGATGTTAATCTTGATGTTCCAGGAGATTACTATCAATTTAGTATTGATGTTGTAAATACTTCTAATGAAGATGTTAAAGTTGATAATATTGTAATGACCGAGTTAAGTGATTCTGTGAAGAAGTTTTTGAAATATGAAGTTGTTTATAGTAACAATAAAAAACTTAAACGTGGCGACGTAATTGCAGCAGGAGGCGTTAAAACATTAATTGTTGAAGTAAAGTATAGGGATGATTTGAATCCTATAGATTTACCTCAAAATGATGTTTTCGTTAATTTAGATTTTCAAGTTAATTATGTATCTAATAATTTATAAAGTAGTTAGACTTAGTGTAAAGTTTAACTCTTTTTCTTTTTATAATGATTTTGTAGTGCTATACTAATATTAGAAGTATAGAAGGAGGAAATTAAATTATGCCAACACCACATATAGAAAGTAAAAAGGAAGATATAGCGAAAGTTGTATTAATGCCTGGGGATCCACTTAGAGCGAAAATGATTGCGGAAAAATATTTAGATAACCCAAGGTTAGTAAATTCAGTAAGAAATATTTTAGCTTATACTGGAACTTATAAAGGAAAGGAAGTAACTGTCTTTTCATCTGGAATGGGGAATGCTAGTATAGGAATATATTCATATGAATTATTTAAATTTTATGATGTAGATAAAATAATTAGGATAGGAAGTTGTGGAGCTTATACTAAAAATTTAGATTTGTACAGTTTGATTTTAGTAGATAAATCATACTCTAATTCTGCCTATGATGATATTTTGAATGGAGAAAATGTTCCTTATTCAGAGGGAAGTATAGAATTAAATAATAAAATATTAGAATGCGCTGATGCTAGAGGTGATCAAATATTATTTGGTAATATTTACTGTACGGATGTTTTTTATAGTGAATTAGAAAATCCAACAAGATTATATAATGATCACAAATGTTTAGGTGTAGAAATGGAAAGTTTTGCTTTGTTTTTAAATGCTAAAAAATTAAATAAGAAAGCTGCTTGTATTCTAACAGTATCAGATAATTTGATAACTGGTGCTGAAGCAACAAGTGAAGAAAGACAAAATTCTTTTACAAAAATGATTACACTAGCTCTTGATTCTATTTTATAAAATACTTTAAAATTGTTCATACTAAAAAGAGAGGTGAAATGATGGAATATAAAGTAAAGGATTTAGGGAGTTATAAGCTACATTTAATTAAGAATGATAAGTTTAAAACAATAAGAACTAAAGTTTTTTTTAATGCCCCAGTAAAAAAGGAAGAGATTACTATTCGTAATTTTTTAGCGGCTATGCTAATGGCAACAAACGAAAAATACAAGACTAGAAGAGATATAGCTTTAAAGTGTCAAGATTTGTATTCATGTAATATTGGTTATAATATATCTAGATTTGGTAATTATAGTAATTTATGTTTTTCTTTAAATGTTTTAGAAGACAAATATAGTGAAGATGGCAATTTAGAGGAGGCATTAAGATTTTTTAGTGATATTATTTATAAACCTAATGTTTCTTCTAATATGTTTGATGAAAAGGTTTTTCAAATTGTTAAAAGTGATGCGTTGATTTCTCTTAGTAGTCTAAAAGAAAACGGAGATAATTATAGTCTCATCAGAATGTTAGAGGAAATGGATAGTAGTAGTCCTTTATCTTATCGAGCAGCTGGTTATTTAGAAGATTTAGAACAGATTACTCCAACTATTCTTTATGATTATTACAAAAATATGATAGACCGGGATATTATGGATATTTTTGTAATTGGTAATATAGATTTTAAAGAAATAGAAGATATAATAAGAGCTAATTTTCCAACTAAAATATTCAAAAAGATTACGATACCTTGTCGTTTAGAAGAAAAGAATAGTCGTAGTAAAAAACTTATTAAGCTTGAAGGAAACGATTCTAATCAATCAAAACTTGCAGTTGGATGTAGGTTAGTTGGTTTGACGGATTATGAAAGAAATTATGCCTTAACTATTTATAATATAATTTTAGGTGGCGGAACTGATTCAAAGTTATTTAAAGAAGTAAGAGAGGCACATTCAATGGCTTATTATATTTCTTCAGTTGTTAATAAGTTAGATAATATAATGCTTATAAGAGCGGGTATTACAAGAGATAACTTTGATTCTGTTGTTAAACTTATAGAGCAGGAAATGAATCAAATGAAGAAGGGTAAATTCCTTGATGATGATATAGCTAAGGCTAAACAAATATATCTTAGTGCAATAGATGAAATAGAGGAAAGTCAAAGTGATATTATTGATTCTTATTATATGATGGATTTACTTGGTGTAGATGACATTGAGACAAAGAAGAAAAAAATGATGCTAGTAAGTCGTGATGATATTATAAAAGTTAGTAAAAAGGTTTTCATAGATACAATATATATGTTAGAAGGTGTCAAAGAATGAAAAAGGATACATTGAGTGGTTTAGATATAGACTTATATAGTGAGAAATTTTCCAATGGGTTTGAAGTGTATTTGGTACCTCTTAAAAATATGAAACGGTATTATGCAACTTATGCGACAAAATATGGTTCTTTAATTACTGAATTTTGTCCTAATGGTAGTCGTAAAAATGTGAAAGTTCCTAATGGTATTGCTCATTTTTTAGAACATAAAATGTTTGAACAAGAAAGTGGAATTGATCCATTTAGTTTTTATAGTCAAAGTGGATGTTACGTAAACGCTTCTACTGGATTTGAAAGTACTAGATATATTTGCTCTGGTAACACTAAGTTTAGAGAAAATTTAGATTATTTACTGAATTTTGTGAATAGTCCGTATTTTACAGATGAAAATGTGGAAAAAGAAAAAGGAATTATTATTGAAGAAGTAAACATGTATAAGGACATGGTTGATAGCGCCATCGATGATACTACAAGAAAATGCATTTTTCAAAAAGATCACCACAAATATGATATTGGTGGGGAAGTAGATGAGGTTAAAAGTATAACTAAAGAAGATTTATATTCTTGTTATGACAATTTTTATCAACCAAACAATATGTTTATTTTAATAGTAGGAAATTTTAGTGTTGAAACGGCATTAGATGTTATTCGAGAAAGAGTAGAAAATAGAGAAAATAAATATAAAGTGTTACCAAAAATAAAAAAGGAAAAAGAACCATATGCTGTTGCGAAAAGATGTGAAGTAGTTAAATTTAATATTGATGTTAGTAAATTAACTTATTCTTTTAAAATGAAGAAAAAGGATTTTAATATTCAGGATGATTATATTTTAGATTTATATTTAGCTATACTTTTAAAAATACTTTTTGGCAGTACTTCTATTTTTAGTGAGAAGGCAAAGATGCAAGACTTATATTCTGAATTTTATTATAATTTTGATAGTACAGATGATTATTTGGTTTTAAATTTTTATGGCGAATCTAAAAAACAAAATGAGTTATTATCTTTTATTAAAGAAACATTACTTGATAGAGAAAATATAATCAATGAAGATGACTTTATTAGAAGTAAAAAAGTAATGATTGCGAATAAAATAAAGGCTAGTTGTTATATTGATGCGGTTGGAGATTCTCTATATGAGGATTTAATTAATTATAATAAGATTATCACTAATAAGGTAGATTTAATTAGACAACTTAAATATGAGGATCTTTTAAAGGTTAGTAATAGTCTTGATTTAAGTAATAATAGTATTGTGTGCTATGTACCGAAAGATGATAATTTTGAAATAAAAAATTAAAAAGTTAGGATGTTCTAACTTTTTTTGTTTTCAATAATTGACTTTATTTCGTCGACTGAAAAATTAGTAACTTCAGAAATAGTCTTAATATCTATTTGCATTTTTAACATATTTAAAACAATTTCTTTGTTGGTTTCTTTTTTTCCTAAGTCATAGCCAGTACTATAACCTTCATTATAGCCTTCATCATGATAAGAATTATTTAACTTTTTTTGAATAACTTCGTTATCATAAAGTCCACCAAAATACTTATCTTTGTTTAGTTTTTCTAATTCATCCACGATATTTAAAGCCTCCTTGTCGGTACCAGCTAATGCTTTCATTTCAGTAAAATTTTTAGCGGTAAACATTAAAAGACGATAGTCTTTATTTCCAAGGTTAGTATAACATGAATGTTTAAAACTTTCTAGGTATATTTCATGGATTTTGATATCATCTAAATAAACATTATGTTTAGTATCCGCTAACTTGAAAGTAACATTTGTAATGTGTTTATCAGTAGGGCATAAAGAGTTATTAAAGTTGATTTGGGTAATATATTTTATCTTAAATTTATCACCACTAGTATATGTAGAAGAAGCTAGGGAATATAAATAATTTCTATTTTTTAAAGAAGTAGGATTGTAATAATTTCTACTAATAAACTGATTCATTTCAATATTTATGATACTATCATCTTTTTTTAGTAAAATGTCAAGGCGATAATCTTTTTTGTTATTACCACTATTAATTTCATTATCAATAAGAGTATAACCATTAATATCAATACCTGTTACATCTAGGATAGTTTTCCTAAAAAATGGTTTGTTTTCTTCTTTTTTAAATAAGTACTTAAAAGTAGTATCACTAAGAAGAGAGAAAAATTTCTTATGATTATTTTCCTTCATAAAACCTCCTTTCATGAGTACTCTAGCAGGAAAAACTATACTTGTAAAAGAGTCAATTAGAAAAATTTAGTCTGAAAAGATGCTTAAGTAGGTTGATTTTAATAGTTTAAATAGTCATTTTTTCTTTTGCTTTAGTTAGAAAATGTATAAATTGGTAAAAATTTTAATATTAATTTAGTACTTTTTCTTTTCATATAAAAGTGTTAAACTAATGTTAGATTATAGTAGAGGAGAAATGATATGAACGGGTTACAAACTGAAGAATCAGGTAAGAAGAGTTTTTCTTTTAAACCATTTTTAATTATAGGAGGAATATTATTAGTTTTAATTGTAGTAATCTTTTTGGTAATTATTCTTGTAAGAAATATTAATACTAAAAAAGATAAGAAAACAACAGATGATGATAATATTGTTAGTTTGAATAGTGAACTTGATGGAACATATAGTTTCGCTAAAGAGGGGGATTATATTGTTGCTTTAAAGAAGAATGGATATAATAGGCGTATTTATAATTTATCTCAGGGAACTGGTAATTTGGGAGACTTTATAGATTATACTTATTATGATAAGAAACTTTATTTCCTATTTGGAAGTAATAATATTTATTCTATTTCTTTAAATGAAGGTAATGGAGTTTATGAATTGGAAGAGGAATATACTTATACACCTGTTTTATGTAGTGATAACTCTAGTGGGCTTACTTCTAATATTTTGGTTACAGATAAGATCATTTACTTTAATAATTCAGGTTGTGGAATAAGTGGTTTTAACTATAAGAAAAAGGGAAAACAAGTTAATGTTAGTACATTTAATTCTAATAAGTATTCTAGTATTACGCATAGTGATACTGTAAAAAAGTTATTTTATCAGGCTGATAATTCTTTATATTCAGTAAATGAAGCTAATGGGGAAATAACTAAGGTTTTAGATAATGTTAACGGTAGTATAAATCTTTCAATTACTGATAATGTTTTGTTATATGCATCAACTTCTGATAATAAAAATTATACATATTATGGATATAATATTGTAAATGGTAATAATGGAGAGATTGTAAGTAATGTTAAAAAATTAGTTATTTCTAATAAGAAATATTACTATTATACTGATAACTATGTTTATGTAAATGATAATGGCAAAGTAAAAGAAATTTATAAATCACGTTATAATGTTTTGTCTGATATGGAGTTAATAAACAACAACACACTACAAGTAGTTGATACATCTACGGCATTAGACAAAAAAGAAAAAATAGTTAATATTGATTTAAGTGATAAAAATTATAAGAGTAGTGTAGTTAATCAAAAGTATAGTTTAATTAGAATAATTCAGTAGTAGAGGTTTTGTATGAAGTTAAAGTATAGTAATTATTTTTTAGTTATAATAATGTTATGTGGAGATGTTGTTTATTTTAGTAGGGCGATGGTAGAAGAAAACAATAATATGATACTTACTTGTTTGGCATTACCGCTTGTGCTTTTAATTCCTTTTATTCTTAGAAAATTAAAAGTTTTGAACTTAAATCCTAATGCTTTATTTGTCTATAATTTATTTATGTTTTTTGCGGACTTTTTAGGGTGTGTTGTAGGACTTTATAATAAAACGACTTATTATGATGTTGTTATGCATTTTGTATCTGGTTTTTCTACGGCTCTACTTGGAATGGTTTTATATAATTATCTTGCTAAAAAAGAGAAGGATAATAAAATACTAAAATACACATATATCGTAGGATTTTGTATGGCAATAGCTGCTTTTTGGGAGATATTTGAGTTTTTTGGAGATAATACCTTAGGAATGAATTTGCAACATAGTATAGATACCGGGGTAAGGGATACAATGGAAGATATTATTTGTGCAGTTATGGGAATGTTTACTTATCTAGGTGTATTTACTTTAAGTAGATCAACTTCTTCGTTTCATAAGTTTATAGAAAAGATTTCTGTTAACTAAAAAAGATTGAGTAATTTCAATCTTTTTTTTGTAATTTATTGATATAGTTCTTGTTTTATCAATTCTAAGTTTTTGTTCATTAGTGATATATAATCTTCTTTATCATCACGTTCTTTATCTGTAATATTATCTATTTTGTGAAGTTCTGTTATTTTAAGATTAGGATATTCTGTTATAAGACTTTCAATTCTAGTACTATTTTTATCATCCTTAAATTTATAAATATAGTTTATTTGTCCACTATCTATTAATGTTTTTACATCATTATAAGTTTTGTCCATTGCATCATCATCTAAGACAATAACTGTTAAACCAAATTTTTCTAGATATTTTAAGTTATTATTGTTAACGATAAGCGTTTTTTTCTTCGCATTTTCTATACTTAGTCGATAATCGGCATCAAGTTCTGAAAGACTAACTTTTAATTTCTCATAGTTTTCCTTGATTTCTTTTTTTAAATAACTACTAGATATATATTCATTTAATCCTAGTTCTACATTTTTAGCCATCATTAGAAGATAAGAAGGATTAAGCCATAGTTCTTCGATGCTATTTTGCGTTTCTAAGACGTATGAGGTATCAATTATTTTAAGTCCTCCATTAATGTCTAGTAAGTCAACTGCAATTTTTCTTTCCTTTTCAATCAATCCAGTGTAAACGAAAAGAGCTTTTTTGCTGATATCTTTTTTCCTTTTATTAGTAATTTTATAATTATCTATATCAACACCATCAGGATATATGGAACTAATATTAGAATGTTTTCCATATAACTGTGATACTATATACTCATTAGGATAATTTGTAACTATAATATCAATATCCTCCATATCATCTTGGCGACAACCAGTAACTGACAACAATATAAACATTGAGAGAAGACATAATAAAATTTTCTTATTTGATATTTTCATTTTTTTTCCTTTCTTAGAGGTACGGGGTCATATCCCGTTTTTCCAAAAGGATTACACCTTAAAATTCTTTTTATGGAAAGAAAGCTCCCTTTAATAGCGCCAAATCTTTCAATAGCTATTTTGGCATATTCTGAGCAAGTAGGAGTGAACCTGCAAGCACGATGAAAGCTTCCGGGTATTTTTTGATAACAATTAATAAAAAAAATTAATACCCTTTTCATAAAACCTCCTAGTCTTATTTTACTAAAAATATTGGTATCTTTCAATATCGATTTTTAACTTGTAATAAAAATATTTATTCTTTTCATAAAATAGAAAATGATATATAATGAAAATGGTGATTTTATGGAAGAATTATTTAACAAATTAAAAATAAATCCTAAAGATTTAAAACTTTATGAGAGAGCATTTTCACATTCTAGTTACGCAAATGAACATAAATCAAGACAAGATTATGAAAGGCTTGAGTTTTTGGGAGATGCTGTTGTGGATTTAGTTGTTGCCGACTATTTGTATGCAAATTTTAAAGAAACAGAAGGGGAAATGACTAAAGTTAGAGCAAGTTATGTATGCGAGAATGCTTTATATCAATATTCTACGGCTTTAGGTTTGACTAAATATATAAAGGTTGGACATGGTGAAATGAAAGCTTCTGGTACATATAAGAAAGCTATAGTTGCTGATATTTTTGAAGCTTTAATTGGAGCTATATATATTGATTTAGGATACGCTACAGCAAGGAGAGTAGCCTTAAATATTATTACACCATATATCAATGATAATGTAACTTTCTTTAGTGATTATAAATCAGCTCTACAAGAGGCTGTACAAACTAATAAACAAAGTATTGAATATGTTTTAATAAAAGAAAGTGGACCTGCTCATAATAAAACATTTACCTTTGAAGTTAGAATAGATAATATATCATATGGTGTAGGAACAGCCAAAAGTAAAAAAGAAGCAGAACAAATAGCGGCAAAAGATGCCCTAGACAAATTAGTTATATAATGGTATAATATCTACGTTATTTACTTTTAAGAAATTATATTTAAATTTATTTGTGTCGGGATTAAAATTTGATTATGTGAAGGTAATATTTTGAAAGATAAATATTATTTTAATTATAATAATTTCTTGGAATGTAAGTTTTTAAATATTAAGAAAGGATGAAGAAAATGAGTAAAATTAGAATTTTTAGTTTAGGCGGATTAAATGAAAATGGTAAAAATTTATATGTAGTTGAAGTAGATAAGAAGATTTTTGTTTTTGATGCTGGTCTAAAATATGATAATGAACATAATTTAGGTGTTGATTATATTATTCCTAATTATGATTATTTAGTAAAAAATAAAAAGAATATAGTTGGTATATTTTTAACACATGGACATGAAAGTCATATTGGGGCTCTTCCTGATATTGTTAGGGCTCTTCCTGGATTAAGTGTTTATGGTGCTAAACTAACTTTGGATATTTTAAAGAAGGATATGTCTGATGAGGATTTGAAAAAGGTAAAATTAATTGAAATTAAACCTCATGTTAAGATTAATTTTGGACGTTTATCAGTATTTCCAATTAGTGTTACCCATTCTATTCCGGATTCACTATTATACGTTTTATATACTAAAGATGGAGCGATTGTTTATACGGGGGACTTTGTTTTTGATTCTACTGTACCTGAAAAATATAAAACAGATATTGGTAAATTAGCTTATGTTGGTAAACAAGGAGTTTTATGTTTACTTAGTGAATCTATTTATGCAGAACGTGAGGGACATACTAGTCCTAATAATAGAGCGGCATCATTTATTAGAGATGTCTTATCAAAAAGTGAAGATAGAATAATCGCAACTGTTTTTCCAGCCCATTTTTATAGAATTCAGGAGTTATTGAATGAAGTAAGTAAAACTCACAGAAAAGTTGTAATAATGGGAAAAAGATTACAAGAAACTATTAATTATGCAAGAGAAAATGGCTATATTAATTTTGATAAGAGAATAGTAGGCGATTTAACAAATTTAAATGATAAGAATACTGTTGTGTTAATTTCAGACGCTAAAGAAAGTCCTTTTGCTAATCTACAAAGAATTATAAAAGGGTTTGATAAGTATATTAAAATAAAAGAAACAGATACTGTCTTTATTACAGAACCAACATATGATGGTATTGAAAAAGTAACTGCTGAAATTATGGATGAAGTAGCTATGCTTGGGGCTGACGCTATTAATTTATCTAGTAAAAAACACTTATTACATCATGCCTCTAGAGAAGATTTGATGTTAATGATTAATTTAATGAATCCTAAATATTATTTCCCAGTTAAAGGGGAATATCGTTATCAATTAGCTAATGCTAAAGTAGCAGAAGAAATTGGAGTTCCTAAAGAAAACATTATTTTAAAACAAAATGGTGATGTTTGCGAGTTTATTGATGGAAAACTTAATTTGAAATGTTTTGATAAAGTAAAAGTTGATGAAATATTAGTAGATGGTAACAACGGGGAAGATGTTGGTAATTTAGTTCTTAAAGATCGTGAGATGTTAGGAGAAAATGGTATTGTCATTGTTAGTTGTACTTTAGATAGAGCTACTAAAAAAATTGTTGGTGGACCAGAAATATTAACTAGAGGATTTATCTATGTAAAAGATAATCAAGAGTTATTGGAACAAACAAGAGAGTTATGTGTGTTAATTATTAATGATAATATATTAGAAAACACTAAGAGAGTAGATTATAGTAAAATTAAAAATGAGGTCCGTGAGCGTTTAGGACATTTCTTCTATGAGAAAACAGAATCAAAACCAATGATTATTACAGTTATTCAAGAAGTTTAGGAGTTATTTTATGGTATTGCTTTATACAGAAGGAGAAAAAGTTATCGGTAAAAGTGGTCTTGGGAAGGCTATTAAGCATCAAATGATAGCTCTTGATGAGGAGAATGTTTTATATACTACAAATCCTCATGATAGTTATGATATTTTACATATTAACACTTATTTTCCTAAGTCATATTTGTTTGCCAAGAGAGCCAAAAAACAGGGCAAAAAAATAGTTTATCATGCCCATTCAACAGAGGAAGATTATAGAGATGGTTTTATAATGGGACATGCAACTAGTAAACTTTTTAAAAAGTGGATTTGTAAATGTTATAGATTAGGAGATATAATTGTTACTCCTACACCTTATTCTAAAAGAATCTTAGAAGGTTATGATGAACTTAAAGATAAAAAGATAGTAGATATTTCTAATGGAATTGATATTTCTTTCTTTAAAGAAAATAAAAATTATAGAAAGAATTTAAGAAAGCGTTATAATCTTTCTAATAATACTAAGATAGTTTTAGGAATAGGCCTTTATATAAGACGAAAAGGTATAGTTGATTTTATAGAGTTAGCACGTAGATTACCGGATTATACTTTTATTTGGTATGGATATAGTTCTTTAAAAGCGGCAACTAGTGATGTACGAGAGGCCTTTAAAAACTTACCTAAAAATATTATTTTCCCAGGATATGGTGAAAAAGAACTTATAAGAGAGGCTTTAGGGGGATGTGATTTATATTTATTTCCAACTTATGAAGAAACCGAGGGAATTCCTTTAATAGAGGCTTGCGCTATGAAATGTAATATTTTAGTAAGAGATATTCCTATTTGGGATGGTATGGTAGAAGATGGAGTAAATGTATATAAAGCTAAAAATATAGAAGAGTTTACAGAAAAAATAAAATTAATTTTAGAAAATGAACTTCCTTCTTTAAAAAATAATACAAGAAAGATTGCTGAAGAAAGAGATTTGAAAATAATAGGTAAAAAATTAAAAGATGTCTATGAAAGTTTATATCAATAGACATCTTTTTTTAGTGCTTATATGATGTTTCTTTTTCTTTTGTTATATTAATTATTATTCCTAACATAATCATATACGATAAAAGACTAGATCCACCATAGCTAATGAAAGGAAGAGTTATACCGGTTATTGGAACTAGACCAATAGTCATGCCAATATTTTCTATGTGTTGAAAGATGAGACAACTACTAATGCCCGCTAAAATAAAGCGATCTGTTAAAGGCAGAGGTTTTTTCATCATTTTAATTATATAGAAGTCAAAATAAAAGATGATAAGGACTAGGGTTATTGAACCTATAAAACCAAAATTAGAAGCAAAAACAGCAAAGATAAAGTCCGTTGCGGATTCAGGAAAGTAGACAGGAGTTTTGTTAAAACCGTGACCTAGTAGGCCTCCTGAACCTATTGATGCCAAGGCATTTTCTAATTGCAATCCAGAACCTTTTTTCCATTCTAGAATTCTATCAAAACGATAAAACATTTTGGTTCCAAATATTTTAATAAAATTTTCACTACTTAAATAGTAAAGTAGTAAGATTGATGTCGCAATAGCTACTGTTATTAGGGCTAAAACGATAAACCATCTAAGTCTTACGCCAGATAGGATCATCATCGAAAAATAAATTATAAGATACATAATAACGGCTCCTGTATCTGGTTCTAGAAAGGTTAATATTGCTGGAATTAAGACAATGAGAAGAGTCTTTAAAATAAATATAAATTCTTCTTTTAGGGATGGGTTTTTATATTGTAATTTATATTCTTTAATCATGACGGCAAGGGTTAACATTAAAAATATTTTCATGAATTCACTAGGTTGGAAACTTCCAATACCTGGGATAGTAAACCAACATTTACTATTATTAATAGGTGTTCCAAAGAAAAGTAATAATAGTAATAAAATACATCCTAGACTATATAAAAAAATAGTATTTTCATATAAATAATTATTTTTAAAATGCAGAATAAATATTATTAATATCGTACCTAGAAAATACCAAATACATTGTTTGAAAACAAGATTTCCTAAATCAGGAGAGGTGTAAGTAAGGGCACTTTTAATACTTATAAGACTGATAATGAAAAAGCAAATAATTGGTATAATAATATTTAAATCAATTTTTCGTTTTTTAATCATTAAATCATCTCCTATATTTATTATGCTAAAATATTGTAAATTTTAACCATTTATTACATAAAATTTATTGAGGTGAAAAAATGTCTGAGTTACCTAAAATTTATCGGAGCAAAATAGAGAAAAATTTTTCTAATAATAAGGATTATGTTTATGCTGGAAATACTAGTAATTTTAAATATGATATGTCTGTTAATAGTGATATAGAAAAGTTTATTGATGATTTATTTAAAGAAGATGGTTTTATTTTTAATAAACCTTTAATTATTAAAACAAAAGATAAAACATATGATACGGCTATTATTAGAAAAAGTACTGATAGACTATATACTTTAACTGAGGATATAATTAAAATTAGTGATATAGTTAGTATTCAAAGAAAATAAAAACGATCACATTTGTGATCGCTTTTTATTTAGCATATTTCAACGTAAGCATCAGGTTGACATTTAATTGCGCTAACACAATTTAAATTGATTGTAAAGAATTGGTTGGTCGCTGTATAGTCATTATTACCATTATCAATTAATATTCTACATGTACAACAACAATCATCTAAATTTTCACATCTAAATACTGTTGATGTTGAAGTGTTACCATTATAAGTATATTCTATTGACCATAAAGCAGCAGTTTGACAGTTATAAAAATTAAGTGGTCTTGTATTGTAACAAACTAAACTAGGTGTTGGTCCTAAATAAGGTTTATCACAACCATCTTCATTACAACAAGAGTTATCTTGTTTTTGTAATCTAATTATTTCTTTCAATAAATCATGTAGGCAAGAACATTCATTTGTGTTATTACTTTTTTCACACATAATTATTCTCCTTTCTATATGTTTTCTAGTGCAACATCGTTAAGACACTTTAATACACACATACATTTTAAATTAATTGTAATGAAACTGTTAGTCGCAACAAATTCATCTTGATTAGCACCTCTTTGTAATATCCTACATTTACAACAACAATCGTCTACCTTTTCTACACGAAATACATTGCTATTTAAAACTTCTTCATCTTGGGTATAAGAAGCACTAAATAAAGTTCCAGCTCTTGTATAGAACTGTACAGGTCTAGTGTTGTAACATATGAAATTTTGATTAGGTCCTAGAAATGGTTTGTCGCAGCCTTCCTCACAACAAGCAGGATTAGTCGAGCTATTTTGTAAAATTTCAATTACTTTTAAAATTTTAGCAAAACAACAACTATCATTATTTACCATATTTCCACCTCTTTATTCTTTTCTAATATACAATATGAATTATAAATAAATTTGTGTAGGTATTAACCTATTAAAATATATGATATAAAAATGAAATATTTACAACTTTATGAAAGTAATATATAATAGATGTTGTTAATAGAAAGGAACTAATAAATATTAGTGTGTGATAAATTGATGGAATATGTAATTATAGGAATTGTACTTTTAATTATTTTATTAGCCGTATTAAAAGCTAGTAAGAAAGATGCCAGTATTGATTTAAATAAGCTTGTGGAGTATTTAGGAGGAAAAGATAATATAATTTCAACTGAGACAGATATGTCGAGATTTAAGGTTGAGTTAAAAGACGTAACTAAGGCTAATAAAGAAGGAATTCAAAAGCTAGGGGCTAGGGGTATAGTTGAGATTGATAACCAGTTAAAAATAATACTTGGACCTGATTCAAAACAATTAAAAAAATATATAGATGAGTTAAAATAACTCATTTTTTTGTTGCTATTAAAGAAAAAATTTGCAATTTTTATTGATATGTGGTATAATGTAGTTCCTCTGATGAGGGATATATGATAAGTAGTAATAATTTTAAAATACATATAATACAATTGAAAGGGTGAATATTTTGAATAAAAGCACAAATAATTTTTCACAGGAGGACCTCAAGAAGCTGCAATTTAAATATGAAGCAGCATTACAGGTTTTAAAGACCCATTTGGAAATATTAATTAAGGATTATGATATGTCAAATCATACTAAGAGTGTTGAACATGTAAATGCTCGTATAAAAAGTATTGATAGTGCGTTAGGCAAATTAGAGAAAAGAAACTATGATATAACTCTTGAAAACTTAGAGGAACATATTCATGATATGGTTGGAGTTAGACTTGTTTGTCCATTTGAAGATGATGTATATGAGATGGTTGATTTAATTAAGTCTAGTGATTTATTACAAGTGTGTCATGAAAAAGACTATATTGAAAATCCTAAGGAATCAGGGTATTCAAGTTATCATATTATAGTAAAAGTTCCGGTTTCATTTAAAGATGATATTGAGTTTATAGATGCAGAAATTCAGGTTAGAACATTGGCGATGGATGCTTGGGCAGCACTAGAACATGAACTACAATATAAGAGTAATGGAAGTGTTACCAAAAGAGAACGTGATGAACTTCGTGAATGTGCACAAGAATTTAGACGTATAGAAAACAAAATGCTAACATTAAAAAAGGGTCTTAGATAAAACTATTTTATTTTGAAATAGTTTTTTCTTTTGTTTTTTGTTATAATGATATTGAATTTTAGAGGTGATTATCTTGATATATTTAGATTATAGTGCAACCACACCAGTTAATGATTCTGTTTTAGATACTTATGTTAAGGTGACAAAAAACTATATTGGTAATCCTAATTCTTTACATAAGTTAGGATTAGAAAGTAGTAAGCTTATAAATGATGCCACTAGACAAATAAAGAAGATATTGGATATAGAAGAAAAAGAGATAATTTACACTAGTGGGGCAAGTGAGGCTAATAATTTAGCAATCTTTGGAGTTTGTAGAAAATATAAGAATAGGGGAAAGCATATTATTACGACAAGACTGGAACACTCTTCTGTTAGTGAATGTTTTAATGAGTTAGAAAAAGAAGGATTTAGAGTAAGCTATGTTGAAATAGATGGTGACGGAAGAGTTAAGTTAGATGATTTAAAAAGTTTAATATGTGATGATACAATATTAGTTTCAATATGCGCTGTTAATAGCGAAATAGGTTTAATGCAAGATTTAGATGGTATTGGAAATTTATTAAAAAAGTATCCAAAAGTAATTTTTCATTCTGATATAACACAAGCTATTGGGAAGGTAAAACTTAATTTATGGAATGTTGATATGGCTTCCATGTCTAGTCAGAAGTTTTATGGGATGAAAGGAGTAGGCGCTTTATTAAAAAATAAGAGTTTGGAAATTGAACCTATAATATATGGAGGAAAGTCTACTACAATCTATCGTAGTGGTACTCCAGCGACAGCTTTAATTGTTTCTATGTCAAAAGCTTTGAGACTTGCATATGAAGATTTTGAAGAAAAGTATGCACATGTTTTAGAGTTGAGTAATTATTTGAAGCAAAAACTTCAGCTTATAGATGGTATTATTCTAAATAGTACAAGTTGTTCTCTTCCTCATATTGTTAATATAAGCATTTTAAATGTTAAACCAGAAACTATTCTTCATGCTTTAGAAGAAGATGATATTTATATTTCTACTCAAACAGCGTGTCATAAAGCGGGAGATTTAAGTACTTCTGTTTTAGAACTTACGAAGAGTGAATTATATGCAAAACATAGTATAAGAATAAGTATTTCATATCTTACAACGAAGGATGAAATTAATCAGTTTATTGATGTTTTAAAAGAGAAAATAGACAAGTTAAATTCTTTTAATAAATAAAAAATATTAAGTTTAGTCTTAATATTTTTTTATAGAAATTTGCCAAATATAATGGGAAAAAACTGAAAACATATACTATACACAAGAAGTGTTAATGGTTTACCTATTAGAATAATTAGGGTAAACTTTTTTAAACTCATTTTAGTAATTCCTGAAATATAACAAAATAGGTCATCTGGTAATCCAGGAAGAAGTATTATTAAAAAGAAAATTAAATCATATTTGCTATTATTTATTTTATCAAGGGCCTTTTTTATATCCTTTTCTTTAAATAATTTATTAATGATACTCATTCCAAATTTTCTTGAAAGAAGAAAACTACAGATTGATCCTAGAACAAGACCAACATAATTATAAATAAAACCTCCAACAGCACCGAATGCCATTACACCAACTAGACAACTGGCTCCCCCTGGTATAACTGGTAAGACGACTTGAACCATTTGAATAAGAATAAAACAAAGAGGGGCTAGTAGTCCGAAAGATTTAATTTTTGTTAGTAAAATTTCATTATCTAAAAACCACCTTTCTTTAACTGCAAAATAAATAAAAAAGATTACAGCTACAATTCCTATGATAGTTAATATATTTAAAATTAATTTTGATTTACTTTTCACAATACCACCAACTTCTATAAGTATAACACATCATTTTAAAATATGTGATATAATTGATGTTGTGGAGTGATAATTTTTATGTTGGAGATAAAAGACTTAATCAAAAAATATAATAATAGAATTATCTTAGATAATATAAATTTTACATTTAAAGATAATAAGATTTATGGAATTATAGGTAAAAATGGAGCAGGCAAAACTACTTTTTTTAATATATTAGATCAAAATATAAAAAGTGATGGTGGAGAGGTTTTATTAGATAAAAATAAGATATTAGAAAGTGATGTTTCATTAGTACCAACTACTCCTAATGTACCATTATTTTTGACAGGAAGAGAATTTTTAGAATTTTATTTAGAGATAAATAAAAAAAAGATAAAAAATATGAAAAGTGTTTCTGAATACTTTGAAATGGTTAATATTTCTTTAGAGGATCAAGATAAAATTATGAAGGAATACTCAACGGGAATGAAAAGTAAAATGCAAACACTAGTAAATATAATTAGTGATAAAAAAGTCTTATTATTGGATGAGCCTTTTACTTCACTTGATATTTTAGTACAGGAACAAATGAAAAAATTATTAAGAGAAATTAAAAAGAATAAGATAATAGTGATAACTACTCATATATTAGAAATAGCTATAGAACTATGTGATGAAATAATAATACTTAAAGATGGTAAATTTAATTTGATAGAAAAGAAAGATTTAAATGATAATGAATATAAAAAGAAAATTATTCAGTCATTAGAGTGTGAAAATGTTAACTAATTTTTTTATAACTATGAAGATAGAATCTTATTCTGGGATAAATTCACTATTATATCGTTTAAGAAAAGTGGGTTTAATAAAGAAAAATAATATTTCTTCTAACATAAAAAAAGTATTACTTTTACTTCAAATATTTCTAGATATGTTGGGTAAAGTTATTATCAAGGGATTTTATTTATATATTATTTATTTATTAGTGAAGATTCTTTGTAAGAATTATCAGACTAATTACTTTGTCGTGGTGTTTATTTTTTTAACACTATTAGGTGGATTAGTTAAAGCTAGAATATTAAAGACTAGTAAGAAAAAATATCAAAGTATTATTTTATTTGGAATCGATGCAAAAGAGTATATAATATGTGATATATTACTTAATTCAATAAGTGATTCTTTTCTTTTACTAATTTCTTTTTTACTTTTAAATTCATTGTTAAACTTTAAAATTATAACTATTATTCTTATGATGATTTTCTTCTTATTTACGAGACTGGTGGGAGAAGGGGTCAATTTACTCTATTATAAAAAAAGAAAAGATATACTTTTAAATAATAGCTTTTTATATTTTATTTTGTTAGGATTATTTACTATATTGTTAGTTTTTTTTCTCAAAAATGAAATCAATATAAGCAATATGAAAATATTTTTCCTTGATATTTTATTTTGTTTACTCGCTATTTTAAGTATTTTATATATGTTTAAAGTAAAAGATTATAAATTGATGTATAAAATGATTAATGGTTTGAACAGTTATTTATACTTTGATGGTAGTAGTTTTACAAGGGATGAATTAATTGAAATTAAAAGAGGCAATTATTATGTGAAAACTAATAAAATGATAACTAATAATCCTTATCGTTATTTAAATGATATTTTTATAAGACGACATAGTTTTATATTAAAGAGGCCCATTCTTAGAGAGGTAGTAGTTATATTTGGTATTGGTATTTTAGTATGTTTGATATCTTTTGTTGATAAAAGACTTGGATATAGTTTCGCAAAATTATTTATGAGATACTTTATGCTAGTATTTTTAATAATATTTTCATTAAATAAGACATCACAAATTACTCAGATTATGTTTATTAATTGTGATAGGAGTCTTTTGGAATATGATTTTTATCGTAAAAGTGAAAGTGTTTTTTCTTTATTTAAAGAAAGACTTAAAAGTCTTATTCTTTTAAATTTATTTCCTATATTGATATTAGGTATTTTTATAGATGTTATTTTTAAAATTTATTTAGGAATGAATTTTTTGGAACTAATATATGTATTGATTATTTTAATAAGTTCATCTATTATATTTACCCTTTATCATTTATCTATTTATTATTTAGTTCAACCATATGATAGGGAGTCAAAGATTAAAGATATGCGTTTGGTAGTTAGTAATTTATTAGTGAGCGTGATATTACTTATGATTAGTAGAGTTAAAGTTTCACTTTATTTATTAACTTTTTTAATGATTTTTGTTACCATGATTTATTTATTAATAACGTTATATTTAATAAAGAGAAAGTCTTTGAAAACATTTAAATTACATTAGTGTTGGAGTAAAATAGAAATTTGCAATAATGGTATATTATGTGGCATATCTTTACACAACTTGACAACTTTAGGTGTTTATGTTATTATTGTGCTATACTTATTTTTAATAAGTTTGAGGTGAAAAATGAAAAAAAGTAATTATATTGCTGCAGTATGTTCAACTTTGGGATTTGCGATGATTTTAGTAGCAATGGTAATGTTAAATAGTAATACAGAAATTAAGCTTGATAAAAATATTTTATCTAGTTCAGTTAATACAAAAATGATGGCAGCATCTACAAAGACAAGTGTGTCTTTAAATAATAATTTAGTAAATAGTAATGTTCAAAATACATCTGTTATTGTTGCTGAGGATAGAGAAATAGCGGAAGCTAAGACTTTAAGGGCTGAGGTTTTTGATGGTCTTACTTTAGAAGAGTTAACTGATAAGCTTAATAGAAGCTTGGGAAAAGATTTGCTTGCTGGAAAAGGTGAACTTATTGCTACATATTCTCTTTCTAAGGGAGTAAGTCCATATTTGGTAACAGCTATAATGCTTCATGAAACTGGTTGCAAATGGAAGTGTAGTGCTTTGGTCCGTAGCTGTAATAATGTTGCTGGACAAAAGGGAAGCCCTAATTGTAGGGGTGGCTATAAGGGATATAGTACAATAGATGAAGGAATTAAAGGTGCTATTGATAACTTATATAATAATTTCTATGCTAAAGGATTAACTACAGTAGAATCTATTGGACCAAGATATGCTCAAAGTAATACTTGGGTTTCTAAAATTAATAGTTATATAAATCAAATAAGAAATAGTTAGAGAATAAGTAGTTATTCTCTTTTTTTTTCATAATAAAAAAGTGACAGATGTCACTTTAATTTTTTCTTTCGATAGCACTTGTTGGACATGAGTCGATAGCATCATTTGCTTCTTCTTCATTTTCCTTAGCTACTTCATCAACGATAACTGTTGAAAGACCCTCATCGTTAATTTCAAAAACTTCTGGTGCAATAGCAGCACAAGCTCCACAACCGATGCAAGCATCTTCGTTTACTTTAACTTTCATATTATTTTTCCTCCAAGCTCATTTTAACAAAAAAAAAGTTAATCGTAAAGATATTTTAGTACTTCTCTTTAACAACATTATATGTTAAAATTATTATAATAAAGACACTTTGGAAGGTGATATTATGCCAAGTAGAATGACAAGATATGAAGATGAAAGTATTAAAAACATGAGTAGAAGTAATAGAAATCAAAAATTATATGATTCATTTAATGATAATACTTCTTTCACAACTTATACAGATGTAAAAAATACTAATGCTGTTTTGTTAGATGCGGCGAGTAAAAATTATAGAACTAGAGAAGGATATCAGAAAATAAAAGAATATGACTTTGTACCTAAACCAAAAGTAAAAAAAGAATTAGATGACTTTAATAACTTATATAGTAGTAGAGAAAATAAGGTTTATGATATCAATAGTGTTATTGAACAAGCTAAAAAGAATAGAATAAAAAACGATATAGAGGAAGAAAAAAGAAAATTAAAAAATACTAATTATAATATTTTAGCGTCTCTTGATCCAGAAAAAATAGAAGAATATAGAGCTGAACGAAATAAAGTTGTTAGAGCAAGTGATGAAGAAATAAGAGAACTAATTAATACTATTACTACTAAAACATTAAATGGAGAAATAGATCAAGAAACAAGTGTTAATTTATTAAGCGATTTAATGGCTACTCAAGCAGTAGATATGGTTGAAGGAGTTCATGAAGAGGAAAGAATAGAAAAAAATGATACAGATATATTAAAACAAGAAGAGTTAAAACTAGTAAAAGAAAAAGAAGAAGAGGAAGAGAAAAAAGCTAGTGAATTAAAAGAAAATAATCAGAGCAGTGACTTATTTAGAAATATGGATAAATCATTTTATACAAAAAGTATGGATTTGTCAGATAAAGACTTTGATATTGATTTAGATAGTGATGTTGTTAAACATAGAAAAACAAAATTGGCAGTGAAAATAATTTTAACTATAATTTTACTTCTCTTAGTGGCAGCATTAGTTTATTTTTTAGTAAAAGGTATTTAGAGTAATCTAAATATTTTTTCTTTTATATATAGCCATTTTAATGACATGTGTGATACAATGTTATTGTTAAAGTGGTGGTAGTATGAATCTTAAATTTGTGATAAATGAAAGTGTTTTAATCTGGTATTTACTTTTTCATCAATCAATAAGTAAAGAGATGAATGATTATAAGCAGAAAGTATGGAAAAATTATTGTAGTGAATATAAAGATTTACAAAAAGAAAAAGAAATAATTCTTAGAGATCCTAAAAACTATATTCCTGATGATGATACAATATATGATATTATGAGGGAATTTGATGGTTATGATGATATATATAGAGAAACAGAACAATATAAAATGAATATAATCAAAATATGGGATGAATATAAGACAAAACTTAATAAAGAGTTAAAAAATATATTAAGATTTGATATTGATACATATTATGTTTTATTAGTAAATCAAAAACTAAATATTATAGATTTGTCTAGTGATGTTACAAATAAAATACATACTATTGTTTATGGTAAAAAGATGGAAGAGGCTGATATTCAAAATATACTAGAAATTATCTTTTCAGTTTTAAAGAAAGAAATGGTAGACTATGAAAAAGAAAATCAGCAAATAGTAGAAGCTGTTCTTGAACTAGCTATTTTAAATGAACTTGGAACGAGAATGACTGGTATGAGTCATTATTTAGTTGGTGGACGTAATAATAAGTTGTTAAAGAGACAAATTTATCCTTATTTTTTAATGTATTTAGGAATAGATAGAGATGATTTAACCATTTATATGAGAAGAGATGGTATTGTTTTCGATGCTACAAATTATACTAATGAAATACAACTTAGAAAAATAGACTTAAAGCAATTTATAAGTTTTTGTATAAAAAATCAAAAAAATATGATAAAGGTTGATAATCAAGAAGAAATAGTCGTTTTATAATGGTGGGGAGGTAATTATAATGGATGGAAAAATGAAAATATTACTTGATAGATTAGAGATTGAGAAGGACCATTATAATTATTTTACCAAAGCTAGACTTTTAAAAATTAAAGTTAAGAGTAGTATAAAGGAGTGTTATATCTATATTGAAAATGAGGATATGTTTGATCCTTCTTTAATTATGGAATTAGATATGAAAAAAGAATTGATTGCTCCTAATTTTAATAAAGTAGAAATTATTTATCAGTTTGTTAATAAAAATAATGAGGTATATTTATCTTATTTTCCTAGTGTATTAGAACATGTGAAAGACAAATTAAGAGTACTTGAAATATATAAAGATAAACTAAGTCTTGAAAATAATAAGCTAGTACTTATCGCTAATAATAAAGTAGAAGAGGCTAAATTAGGAAATGCGTTAGAAGAAATTAATCACATCTATCATAATTTAGGATATACAGAAGAAATTAGTCTTTTATATAGAGAAGAACATCTTGTTTTAGATGAAATTAAAAAGAGCCTTGATGATAGTTTGGCTAATGCAGCAGAGTTAAAAAAAGAAAAGACTCCTCCTACAGAAGAGGTTAAAAAAGATTTTAAACCTAAGTTTTCAAGAAAAAGAGAAAAAGATCCTAATAGTGTAATTGGTATAATGATTGAAGATATGCCTATTTCTATTAAATCTATTTTAGGAGAGGATAATAATGTTACTATATGGGGAGAAGTATTTGGTATAGAGTACTTTGAGTCTTCTAAAAGTGATTTTAAAATTATTACTTTGAAGGTAACAGATTATACTGATAGTATTTATTGTAAAGTTTTTGCTAGGGAAAAAGATGAATACGCAAGAATTTGTAATGAATTAAAAAAAGGAAAATGGTATAAAATACGTGGATATGTCAAGAGTGATCATTTTAGTAATGATGAATTAGTTTTAAATGCTAGAGATATTGTTTTATGTGACAAAGAAAAACAGGTAAGACAAGATAATGCCTTAGAAAAAAGAGTTGAGTTGCATGCTCATACTAAAATGAGTCAAATGGATGGGATTGCTGATGAGATTCTTTTAGTTAATCAGGCTATTAGTTGGGGACATAAGGCTATTGCGATTACTGATCATAATGGTTGTCAGGCTTTTCCTCATGTTTTTAATACTGTTACATCATATAATAAAGGTAAAAGTGATGAGGAAAAATTTAAGGCTATTTATGGAACTGAACTTACGTTAATAGATGATAGTGTAGATATTGTAGTAAGACCAAAAGATGTTGTGATGCTTGATCAGACATATGTGGTATTTGATTTTGAGACGACCGGTTTTAATGCTGGTGGAAAAGATTCAATTATTGAAATTGGTGCGGTTAAAATGAAGGATGGAATGATTCTAGAAAGATATGATGAATTAATCAATCCGGGAGTTAAGTTAGAGCAGAAGATAATTGATGTTACAAGTATTACTGATGAAATGTTAGAAGGAAAAGACAATGAAGAAAATGCAGTAAAACGTTTTATTGAATGGTTTGGAGATTTACCAATGGTAGCGCATAATGCTAAGTTCGATGTATCGTTCTTGGAAATGGCTTATAAAAAATATAATCTTGGAACTTTTACTAATACTGTTATAGATACTTTAGAATTATCACGTACTATGGATAATAATTATGCAAGACACAGTTTAAGTGCCTTAGTAAAACGATATGAAGTACCTTGGGATGAGGAAAGTCACCACAGAGGTGATTATGATGCTGAAGGAACAGCCTTAGTATTTTATAAAATGTTAAAGAAACTAGATAATCGTAATATTGAAAGAATGGGACAACTTTCTGAGTTAGTTAGTAAAGATGAAATCCATAAATATGGTAAAAGTTATCATGTTAATTTATTAGCTAAAAATAAAGTAGGACTTAAAAATTTATTTAAACTTATTAGTTTAGCTAATACCAAATATTTATATAAAACACCAAGAATATTACGTAGTGAAATTGAAAAACATCGTGAAGGATTACTTGTTGGTAGTGGCTGTTATGAGAGTGAAGTATTTTTACAAGCACGTAGTAAAGCTGATCAAGAATTAACTAATATTATTCGTTTTTATGATTATGTTGAAGTACAACCTTTAGAGTGTTATAATCATTTGATTCAAAGTGGGGACTTTGCGAATGAACTTGAACTTGCTCATCATTTAATGAAAATTATAAGAGTAACAGATGATGCTGGTAAGTTAATTGTTGCAACTGGGGACGTTCATCATATTAATAGAGAAGATAAAATATTTAGAGAAATAATAGTTAATCAAAAAGTTCCGGGTGGAGGAAGACATCCTTTAGCACGTAATAATATTAAAGAAATTCCTTCTAATCATTTTAGAACAACAGAAGAAATGCTTGAAGATTTTAAATTTTTGGAAAATGAAGAACTTATTAAAAAAATAGTTATAGATAATCCTAATAAAATTAGTGATATGGTTGAGATAATTGAAGTTATTATTGATACTGGAGGTATACCATTCTCTCCAAGAGTTAAGAGTGATGATGGTAAGAGCTATTTGGATTGTCCAAGAGTAGTAACAGATCTTGTTTATACAAAAGCTAAAGACTGGTATGGTGATAATTTACCATATAATATAGAGGAAAGAATTGCTACTGAACTTTATGGTGATATTGTTTTGAAGTCTGTTAAAGATAAATTAAGTAGTGAGAACTTATCAGATGATGAAATGGTAAAAAGGTCTTTTGCGAATTTACATGAAGTTATTTTAAAGGGATTTGACGCTGTTAAGGATTTGGTTCGTTCATATATTAAGAAAAATAGTGAAGAAAGTCTTTCAGATGATGATTTGGAAAAAGAACTTAATAAAAAATTAGGAGGAATTATCGGTGGAGGATTTGATCCAATTTATTTGATTGCGCAACGTCTTGTTAAGCACTCTAATGATGAAGGATACTTGGTTGGTTCCCGTGGTTCAGTAGGTTCAAGCTTTGTTGCTACAATGATGGGAATTACAGAAGTTAATCCACTGCCAGCACATTATCGTTGTTCAAAGTGTAAGGTTAGTATCTTTAATGATGATGATGGAAATCCACTTGGTTCAAATTATTCTTCAGGATTTGATTTACCAGATAAAATGTGTCCTAATTGTAATATTTTACTTTTAAAAGATGGACAAGATATGCCGTTCGCTACTTTCTTAGGATTTAATGCTGATAAAGTACCAGATATAGATTTGAACTTCTCAGATTTAAATCAAGCTAGTGCTCATGCCTATACAAAAGTCCTTTTTGGTGAGGATAATGTCTATCGTGCCGGTACTATAGGTACGGTTGCTGAAAAAACAGCATTTGGATTTGTAAAGGGCTGGGCTGAAGAGCATCAAAAAGAACTTAGAACGGCAGAGGTAGAACGTTTAGCTATGGGATGTACTGGAGTTAAGAGAACAACGGGGCAGCATCCAGGAGGAATTGTTGTTATACCTGATTATATGGATGTATATGATTTTACACCTTTCCAGTTTCCAGCAGAAGATGCAACTGCTGAATGGCGAACTACTCACTTTGATTATCACGCTATTGACCAAGATGTTTTAAAACTAGATATATTGGGACATTCTGATCCTACCCAGTTAAGATTAATTCAACTACAGTCAGGAACTGATATTATGAAAGTTCCTTTAGATGACAAAGAAACAATGAGTATTTTTACTTCTACTAAGGCATTAGGTGTAACCACTGAACAAATAATGTGTAATACTGGAACTCTTGGTATTCCAGAGTTTGGAACAGCTTTTACAATTAAATTAGTAGAGGATACTAAACCTACAACATTTGCCGAACTTATTAAAATATCAGGACTTTCTCATGGTACGGATGTATGGCTTGGAAATGCCCAAGAGTTAATAAAAAATAACATAGTGCCATTTAAGGATACTATTGGCTGTCGTGATGATATAATGGTTTATTTGATGTATAATGGATTAGAGCCAATAAAGGCCTTTAAAATAATGGAGTTTGTACGTAAAGGTAAGGCTTCAAAAGATCCAGAAACCTGGAAAGGTCATGTTAAGACTATGCAAGACGCTAATATTCCAGAATGGTTTATAGATTCTTGTGCTAAGATTAAATATATGTTCCCTAAGGCCCATGCAGCAGCATATGTAATTAGTGCCTTTAGGATTGCTTGGTATAAAGTTCATATGCCTGTATATTTTTATGCATCATGGTACTCTTCAAAAGCAACAGATGTAGATGTTGAAGCTATGATTAAAGGGTATAACGCTATTAAACAAAAAATTCTTGAGATTCAGGCTAAAGGATATGAAGCTACAAACAAGGAAAATGGTCAAGCCGAAAGTTTAAAAGTAGCCTTGGAAGCAACTGCTAGGGGAATTAAATTCTTAAATGTTGATTTATATAAGAGTGAAGCAACGGTTTGGACAGTTGGTAGTGATAATGAAATATATCCACCGTTTAATGCAATAGATGGACTTGGTGATACAGTAGCTAAAAATATTGTAAGAGAACGTGAAATTAATCGTTTCTTAAGTATTGAAGATGTTCAGGTACGTGGTAAGGTTTCAAAAACATTAATAGATAAGATGGTAGAGATGGGAATATTAGAAGGACTTCCTAATTCTAATCAATTATCACTTTTCTAATTAATTATTAGTTTTATTATTTAAGTAGCTTTAATATTATTAAGGCTACTTTTTGTTTTAACTTTTAATTGTGCTATTTTTTCTTTTGTAGTAAAATGATAATAGGAGAAAGATAGTTATGGTAAGAGATAAGTTGAAAAAAGTTAATATAAAAGTAATTTTACTTGTTTTGTTTGGATTTGGACTTATATTTATTGGAGTAGGTTCCTTAAACATTAAGCTGGGCGCATCTAAGGTTAATTCGTCTAAGAAGTTTGCTAGTGGAGACTCATTTATAACCGAACTATCTTCTAGTTCACCTAGTGTAGTAGCGGGGGATAGTGTTACTTTAACAGTTAAACTTTTAAATATTAATATTAATAGTGGAGATAAAGGTATCGGAGTTTTATCTTTTAAACTTGATTATGATAGTGATGTTTTTAGTTTGACTAGTTCATCTTCTGCTGTTGGAAAGATTAGTACTAATAATAATGGTGACTATATAATTGTTATGAATGATGGTAAGGTATTAACTGCCGATACTACAGTTTTTACCTTTACTTTAAAGAGTAAAAGTAATGTAAATAATGTTAATTCTTTAATTAGTCTAAGTAATATTTTGGGTAGTGCTGGTAGTAGTGTTTCATCAAAAAATGCTTCTTTGACAGTCTTAGTAAAAGATGAAGGAGCTCCTAGAGTAACATTTGATGTAAAAAATCCTAATGAATATGCTAAAAGTCATAGTGCAACTATATCAGTTGTTGATAGTGACTTGGATAATAGTAGTTTAAAATATCAATGGGTTCAAGGTAATACTAAACCAAGTGAGGCTTCATTTACAGATTCCTTTACAAATAACCAAACAATTACTAAAGCAGGACTTACGGGTAATAATTGGTATTTATGGGTGTTAGCTAAAGATACAAAGAAAAATACGAGTATAGTTCGTAGTGAAGCATTTTACTTTGATAACACTGCTCCAACTTGTAACATAACATCAGATGGAAGTAATTTAATAGTTAATGGAAGTGACAGTCAAAGTGGTTTAGATACTCTTCCATATTCATTTGATAATATAAATTTTACGAATGTTAATAAAAAGAGTATTTCATCAAATGGAACATATAAAGCTTATGTTAGAGATAAGGTAGGAAATGTTGCAGAATGTAGTTATGTTGTTAATGTTACAACTCCAACGATTGCCATTTCTAACTCACAAACTTTACCTACTAAGAGTTTAAACGTTACAATTAATGCCTTAAAAGGAGCATATGAATTAGATACCAACAATACTTATCAATATTATTTATCTAGTAGTTCTACAATGTTAACTGATGGTGAGTGGACCAATTATCAAAGTGGCGAAAGTTTTACAATAGGTGCTAAAAAAGATGGCATATATTATTTGTTTGTAAAAGCAATAACTGATACAGCTTCAAATAAAAGTACAGATAGTTTTAATGATACATTTGTAATTGATAATGTTACTTATCATAGATTTGGTCCTTATATATTTGATAATACTTCGCCTAGCTGTTCTATTACTTCTTCAACTTCAAAATATACCAATACTAATTTAGTTTTAACGGTTACTGGTAATGATGAAAATGGATTAAGTGATGCTGCTTATTCTTTCGATGGAGTAAATTTTTCTCACAACTATCAAAAAACTGTAAGTGAAAATGGAAAATATAGTGCTTATGTAAAAGATTATGCTGGCAATGTTAATTCTTGTAGTATAGATGTTAACAATATTGATAAGGATCGTCCTGTTATAAATATAAAAAATAATGGTTCATTACAGTATAGTAAAACACACAGTAGTGAAGTTGTTGTTAATGATATAAAGCTAGCCGAAAATGGTCTTAAATATCAATGGACAACTGATACTGTTCAACCTGATTTATCTAGTTTTACAACACTTTTTACTAATAACACTACAATAACTAAGAGTTCTTATAGTGGAGATTATTATTTGTGGATTTATGCAATTGATGAAGCAGGAAATTACACTGTTGTTAGAAGTGAAGTATTTAAATTTGATAATACTTTGCCAACAGCACCGACAATTAGTGCTAATATAAAAAATGGAGAAACAGCAGAGTCAGATGTTTTATTACAAATAGATTCTTCAACGGCTTTAAGTGGTATAAAAAAATATCAATATTCTTTAAATAATGGAGTTAGTTTTATTGATTATGATAGTAGTAAGAAAATAACATTTACGGAAGAAGGAGAATATAGCGTTATTGCAAGAGCTGTTAGTAATGTTGATATAAATGGAGCAAATAGTAAGAGTTTTTCCTTTAAAATTAAACATACTCCAATGGCACTTACAATGAAAAAATCAACTTCACTTCCAACAAATAAAGATGTTGTAGTAACAATTACCTCAAGTACTAAATTGTTGCCACTTACAGGATTTAATTTATCTAGTGATGGATATAGTTTAAGTAAAAGCTATAGTGAAAATACAACAGGTGATAAAGTTGTAGTAACAGATATCTATGGTAACAGTGAGACACAAACTATTGTTATTTCAAATATAGATAAAGAAAAGCCAAAATTAAGCGTTACATATGATAAAAGTGAAGATTCAGTAGAAGCGGTTATTAAAGCTAATGAAGAGTTGGATGCTAAGAGTGGATTTGTTCTTTCAGTAGATAAAAAAGAACTATCTAAAGTGTATTTTGAAAATGGAACTTTTCAAGAAAGCTTTTGTGATGTAGCAGGAAACTGTACAGATATCTCACTAAATATAGATGGTATTAAAAAGAATGACTTAAATATAAGCTTGTCATACGAATTACAAAATGATGGGGCAGAGAAGATAATAATTTCATCACCTAATGAATTAAGTAGTTTAGATGGATTTCAACTTTCTTCAGATAAACATAGTTTAAGTAAAATAATTTATAGTGATATTGATAAAGAGTATACTGTAAAAGATGTATTAGGAAATTCTAGAGTAGTAAAGATTAAATATTACTTTGTGAATGAACCATTAAATATAAAAGTTAATTATAGTATCACAAAACTAAGTAATGAAAATGTTGTAGTAACACTTACAGCGAATCATGAACTTAAGGAAATAGAAGGATTTAGTTTATCAGATGATAAATATAGTTTAACTAAAGTTTATATGACTAATACCAAAGAAACTATATTAGTAGAATCAGTTGATGGATTACAAAAAGATATTACCATTAATATTAGTAATATAGATAAAGAAAAACCTACTATTAAAGGGGTTATGAATAATGGAGTTTATGATAGTATAAAACTAGAATTTAATAAGAATGTTAAAACAATAAAGGTAGTAAAAAATGGTGTTTTACAAGAATATAAAATGGGAGATGTTATAAATTCTCCAGGGGATTATGTTATTACTATTATAGATGAAGTAGGAAATAGTAGTACTTATAATATAAGTTTAAGAAAAAATGGTGAACTAGTTAGTGTTCCTGATACTTCTAGTAACTACAGTAAATTATTTATTGTTGTAGGAGTTTTAGAAGTTATAGTTGGTATCCTATTGTTTAGTCAAGTTGGACTAAAGGGGAAAGTTAATTTAAGTTTAATTCTGTTGGTAATATTGGTTGCTAAATTTAGTAATAATAGTATGGCAGCAAGTACTACAGCTATAGATCTTAATGGTTATGAAATTAAGAATAATTATTTGCTTAATGTTGAAGCTTCTACTAGTTATTCTAATATGAAGAGTAACTTATTTGATAAAAGTGTTACTGTTAAAAGAAGTGACAGTGAACTGTCTAGTAGTAGTTATGTTGGTACTGGTGATTTATTAACTTATGGTAGTGATAATTATAGAGTTATTATAAAGGGAGACGTTACAGGAGATGGTAGTGTTGATTATAATGACTATGGAAAGTTGATATTAGTTTTACTTTCTAAGTCTAATTTTAATGAGTATGAAGCTAAGGCAGCTGATTATAATGTAGATGAAGTTATTGATATTAGTGATTTATACTATATTAATAAGAGATTAAATAGTACTTATGTTATTAAACCTAAAGGTATTAGAGTAGTTAGTGCTAATACAAAACTTAAAGCATCATCATCCACTAAAATAGTTGCTCAAGTGTATCCTGTTAATGTAAGTGATGATACATATGATTCACGTGTTGTTTATGGAAATAGTGTTAATGTTTCTAATAATACTGTTAAAGGAATTGATGCGGGAAATGCAATAGTTTTAGTTTCGTCAAATGCTAATCCAGCACTTAATACTACTTTGACATTTGAAATTAAAAGTATTCCAGTTACTAGTGTAAGTCTTTCTAAAGACAGTGCAACTATTAATATTGAAGAGAGTAATAGTATAAGTATTACACCTACCATTTCGCCAAGTAATGCAACTAATAAAAATGTAGTTTACTCATCATCTAATAGTAGTGTAGCAAAAGTTTCTTCTACCGGTAAAATTACTGGTGTCTTCCCAGGAGTTGCAGTGATTACTGTAAAGAGTGCTGAAGATAGTAGTAAAAAAGCAACTATTAAAGTATTAGTTCAAAATGATGGTAAAAACTATGTAAATGTTAATAGCGCAACTAGAAGTCTTTATACACAATATGTTGTTTCGGCTTATCCATCAACGATTATTCAAGGATTTGATATTTCTAAAAATTATATATTTACTGTTCAGAATCTTTACTCAACTAGTACAGATATGAATACTAATAGTTTATTTATTAATAAACATCCAAGACCAGGAGTATCTGGAAGTGATTCTAATATGAGTTTGTATGGTTTTGGACATGGTACTAATATAGCGTTTGAATGGGCTAATTCAAAATATAATGATACGTCTGATGCTTATATGTGGTTAGCAGGAGGACATTATACTTGGAATAATGATAACTCTAAATTTAGTTTTGATGTAACAAGAGATGGAGCTTTCCCAACCAGACTTGCTTATCATGGTAATAGTACTTATACTTCTAATTCAGTTTCATTTGATACAAGAAGTAGTGTTAGTAGAAATGATATTAAACTTTATAATGGTAAAAATTATAGTACAACAGCTTTAAGCTCTAAATATTATAATATATATAAATTCTATAAGACTCGCTCAAATGAACAAGTGGCAATAGATACAACTAATAACTTATTTATTATTAGGGTTACAGGAAGTTCAGGTCAAATCTTTAGTATCTATAAGTTAACAGATATTAAAAATAGTTCAGTAGACTATATAGATGGTAATATTCCTAAATTAGCAACATTTACCATACCAAAAACACCGCTTGATTTTCAGGGATTTGATATAGCTGGAGATTATGTATATGTTTATTATGGTGAAAGCAATAGAAATGGTACACAAAATTCTCAGGGATATGTTGCTATGTACGACTTCTTAGGTAATGAGAAATTTAATAAAAAAGTGTATTCAACATCTACTTCTATTTTTGAAGAGCCAGAAGGAATTAAAGTATATAAAGAATCTGGAAAATATGTAGCTTATCTTGGTAGTAGCTTAGTTTCTGGTAGTCAAAAATATGTAAAAATATGTACGTTTAAATAGACAATTGTAATGATTGTCTATTTTCTTTTTTTTGAAGAAAGTGTAAATTTATTGTTAATTATGATGCAGTACAGAAGAAAATGGATTAGTGTTATTAAAAGTAATAATACTAATTTTTTTAATATACTATATTATATAGTTGACAACTATTAGTATCCGATGTAATTTATTCTTATAGTAAAATAGAGGAGAAAACATAATGCAGTATTTTAGTAATAAAAATTATCGGATGCTATATTATGATAGTTTTTTTAAAACTTTCGCTAATAGTATTTATGCAGTTTTTACACCAGTTATTTTATATAAAGCTGGAGTAAGTATAACAATGATTATATTTATATTTATGATTCAGTTTTTGGTAATGGGGTTGTTTTCGCCCTTAGCTGGAACTTTATCTAAAAGAATAGGAATAGCAAATACAAAGTTTATAAGTTATATTTTAAAAAGTATAAGTATGTTACTAGTACTTACTGTTGATACAAATATAAAATATTATTTGGTTATTGCAGTTGTATATGGATTAAGTGGTGCGGCAAATAATCCAATTAATACCTATTTACCTAGTAAAATAGTAGAAAAAAGTTTTATGGGGAGATTTAATTCTTTTGCTTATATTTTAAGGTGCTTTTCTAGTATAGTAGGATATATATTTACAGCAATATTTTTAACAAATGGTAAAAGTTTAACTATAGTAGTAGCAGTATTTATTTCTTACTTTCTTGCGTATTTAGCGTTACTTAATGTAGATAAAGAAAATTTAGAATATGAAATGGGCTCATCTTTTAAAGATAGTTATAGTTATTTAATAAAGAGAAATGAAAATCAAAAATTTAAAATAGTAAGTGGATTAAGATCATGTATAATAATAGAAAGATTAATAGCTGTTCCATTATATTTATATATTTCATTAATGAATCTTAAAACATTTACAACTCTTTATGTTGTTTCTACAGTTGTTGAATTATTAAGTTTATTTGTATCAGGAAAAAAATTAGATAAAGATCAAATAAAAACATTTAATGTAATTTCAGTTATAAAAGGAATTATAACATCAGTATTTTTATTTGCTAAAAACACTTATATATTGATGGTTAATCAATCGGTATATAAATTAGTTGATAATGTATATGATTCATCATATTTAGCCTTATCACAATGTAAGGTAGAAAATGATAAGAAAGATACAATGTTACTTGCAATTGTTCATGAAATGTGTTTATGTTTTTGTGAATTTGTTATATTGTTAGTGTTGTTAATTATAAGTACAATAAATATTAATTTGTTATTTAAAGTGATGTTTATAAACTCAATTGTTGCGATATTGATAAATGTAAAGTTAATAAAGCAGTGGAATAGTTAGTTACCATTAAATGAACAAGTAATCGAGTTATTTCATATATTAAAAGATGAGATGATGTTATGTAATATTCATGTGCTCTAAGTTTTTGTGATGTACTTAATGATATTGATATGTAAAACTTTGTAAAATGAAGATTTATTATTTTAATATTTGTGCACTATAGTTTAATTTATGATAAAATTATAGTGTATTAGGAGGTATGGATATGAGATATGTTAAATATATTTTTATGTTTATATTTTGTTTATTTATATTTCCATTAAATGTTCATGCCTTAACGAGTAGTGAATATCAAAATAGAAGTGTTTGTAGTAATTATGAAGTTGCTATTGCTAAAGAGGGTAAAGCTGGAGATCCTAGCAGTACTTATGCTGATACAGTAGGGTGTTATGGAACTTATAATGAGGCAGTAAATGCTATGAATGCTAATACTAATAAAGATGTTATTATCTTTGAAAGAAATAATGGTAAAACTAAGATAGTAAATGCCAAATATGCTTTAGTTGATTTAACTTTAAAAGGTAGTAAAGTAATTAATTATTATCCTGATACTACGTCTACGACTTCTAATTCATATATGGTTAATAATAGAAGTACTGGTGCAGTAGACGGAGCTTTTTTAGGCTTTGATTATTCATCTAGAAGAGCATTAGTTAAAGTTGCTGGTTATAAAGGCTGGACAAATGAGGACAGTTACGAAATAGTTCCTCTTGTTTGGGTTTATTCAATAGGCTTTTATAGGAGCACAGGAAATATTTTTAAACATAACTTTGCTAAAAAAATTTCTAATACTTTAAGTAGCTATTACGGAATACAAATAGGACCTTTACCTGAGGGACTTCTTAATAATAAAAATTATTATAGTTATGATGCACATTATTTTTATACTAATCAATATAAGATGATTGATGACTATAAGAACAATAATTATAATAATGCAGTAAATAAAAATGTTCCATATTATAATTATTATCAGTATTTACCAAATCACTCAAAAACTAATTATTCTGCAGCAAATATCAATAAATATATTAGAGATGGGTTAGAATATACAGAAAGTGTTTATGGTAATACGTTAAATATTAAGAATCAAGATACTAGTAATGTTTCAAAGTTATATGGTATGGGAACTTATCTTATTTATGCTGAAAGTCAGTATGGGGGTAATGCCATATTGTCATTAGGTTTAGGTAGAAATGAAAGTAATTCGGGAAGAAGTAATATAGCTATTTCAAAAAATAATGGCTATGGTCAAGGAGCAGTTGATTCTAGTCCATTTGGTTCAGCCTATGGATTCTTAACATATCAAGGTAGTATTTATAATCATGCCCAACATTTTGTTACCGACATGTATCAGAATGCTAACCACTATAATTATAATGGTGGACACTTTGGTAATAAACAAGGTGGATGGAATGTGAGATATGCATCTGATCCTTTTTGGGGAGAAAAAGCAGCGTCTTACTACTATCGTTTTGATAAATATTATGGACTTCAAGATTATAACTATTATCAGTTAGCAATCAATACGACTTCTTTAGTAGCAAGAGCTAGTGCTTCTAATAGTTCTAAGGCCGTTTATAATATAAAAAATATGGAAATACCAGTCATTGTTGTAGCGGAAGTTACAGGTGATTATGTTGCTGGTAGTAATGTTTGGTATAAAATAGTAAGTGATATGAATCTTAATAGTAATAAAGATAGCTATGGTAGTTATGCCTCTAAGTTTGATTGGGAAAATAGTTATGTTTATGTACCAAGTGCTTATTTCAAGAAAATTAATACAGCTAAAAGTGGTTTGAAAGATGTAAGTGATGTTTATCCATATCAAGGAAGAGATTATCAATATAGTTATTATAATGATTCTAATACTTTAACACCTAAAGTAGGACTTACAACAAATGATACTATGTATTATTATGATGGTGGATTACTTGAAGAAACTGGTAAGAAACTTTTAAAAAATAAGTATGTTATGGTTTATGATAGGGCAGTTGATACTAATAATAAAGTAGTTAGTTATTTAGTAAGTAGTGATTACAAACATGATCAAAAAGAATGGGTTAGTGCAGCTAATATTAAGTTAGTTGGTGGAACTTATGGTAAACAAACAGTAATACCTGTAGGATATAGCTCTAATGTATTTGTTAGCGCTAATGAAAAGTCAACAATTGTAAGTGGAATTTATGATGGAACTTATTTACCTATTTTAGGTGAAAAAGTTGGAAATGATGGAAAAACTTATTTAAAAGTACCTATAAGTCTTACTTCTAATGATAATAGTTATGGTTACACTTTAAAAACAGATAGTGATGCATCAATTACTTTATTAAAGGATAATACTGTTCCGGTTAATAATGTACCAGTGATTAGTGCAAAAGATACTCAAGTAGTACAAGGTAAGAAAATTGATTTATCTAGTTTAGCAACAGCGTTTGATACAGAGGATGGTGATCTTACTGCTAGTATTACATATAGTGGTATAGTAGATTTTAATACTCCAGGTAAATATGTTATTACATATAAGGTAGTAGATAGCTTGAAAGCTGAAGTTACTAAACAAATTACAATTACAGTAATTGCTGATTTAGAGCCAGTAATCAATGCTAATGATGTTTATCTAAGTATAGGTGATACATTTAAGGAAAAAGAAAATGTAAGTGCATATGATAATGAAGATAAAGACATAACGAGTAAAATTAAAGTAGTATTTAATAATGTAGATACAAGTAAGGAAGGAACGTATAAAGTTTCATATGAAGTAGTAGATAGTTTTGGTCATAAAGTAGTCAAAGAAATAAAAGTAATAGTTGAAAAAGAAAAGACAGATGAAGAAAAAGAGAAAAAAGATGGAGAGTTTTATTTAAATGATTTGTCATTTAATAAAACAACAAAAAAATATAGTATTAGTGGGTACCTAATCATAAAAAATATTAATAATAGAGCAAGTGATAAAATCAATTATTATTTAGTTCTAAAAAATAAAGTTACTGCTAAAACATATAAATTTAAAGTTCAACGTTGGACTACTGATGTTCCTTTTGATTTAGGTAGCGAGAATGGATATGATTATAGTTCTTCTTGGTTTAAGGGAGAAATTGATTTTGGTGAAGGTTTGATAGGCGATTATGATCTATATATGGAAGCCGCAACAAACTCATATTATTCTTTAGAAAAAGTTACTAATGTATTTAATAAAGATATTTCAAGAAGAAATGTAGATGATAAATATGGTTATAACTTTAAAGTTAATTTAGGTTCAAAAGCCCAGGAAATTGAATTAAATATCCGTGAAAGCTTAATTACTACAAGCACTTCAAACACCTATCGAAATATGATTAATAATTATGATGATATAAGTTTTGTGGATAAGGAATTAAAATTAGTTGGTACTTCATACAACTATGGTATCAGTTATGAACAAAATAGTGTTTTGGAACGTAGTGTTATATTTGAAGAGACAACATCCTTTAAACAATATAAATTTGATTTAGGAAGTACAAATAAAGGTAGTTATGATGTTTTAACTTCAGATAATAAAAACAAAGATTTTGTTTGGTATGATAAAAGCCTAGATATTAGTTCTTTAGAAAAGGGAAGATATGCAATTATCGTCTATACAAAAACAAAAGATGTGGCCGATTATGGTGAAGTTAGTGATGTATTTGGAATGATTAATGACGCTAGTGCAGTAATAAATAATAAAAAATATTCTATTATACTTAATAAAGAGAGAAATAATAGAATAGAGTTAATAGTAGAATAAAATCACATTATTGTGGTTTTATTTTTTTGTGTTTGTTTGACAATAATTTTTAAATGTATTACAATTTATTAGCAGTTACTAAGAGAGGTAGGTAGGAACTCTTTTTGGCTTTTTAGTAACAAGAAAGGAGATTTATGTTTAAATTATTTAAGGATTTTTCGAAAAAAGACATTTTTTATATAATACTTTGTATTTTGTTTATTGTAGTTCAAGTATGGCTTGATTTAAAATTACCAGATTATATGTCTGAAATTACAGTATTAGTACAAAGTGAAGATAGTACACTTAATGATATATTAATACAGGGTTTATATATGTTAGGATGTGCTTTTGGTAGTTTGATATCGGCTGTTATAGTAGGATATTTTTCTTCAATGATAGCGGCAGATTTTTCTCTTGATTTGAGGAAACAAATATTTAGAAGAGTTGAAGACTTTGGAACAGAGGAAATTAAGAAGTTTTCTACAAGTAGTTTAATTACTAGAACAACAAATGATGTTACACAAGTAGAAATGTTAATAGCTATGGGATTACAAATGTTAATTAAAGCTCCAATTATGGCTGTTTGGGCAATTAGTAAGATTGTTAATAAGAGTATAGAGTGGAGTCTTTTAACAGGTGGTTGTGTTGTTGTTTTATTATTCACTATAGGTTTACTAATGATTATAGTTATGCCAAGATTCCAAATAGTACAGAAATTAATCGATAAAATTAATGGAGTTACACGTGAAAACTTAACTGGTATTAGAGTAATAAGAGCTTTTAATGCTGAAAATTATCAGGAAAAAAGATTTGGAGATGTTAACAATGAACTAACTAAAACGCAGTTATTTAATCAACGTTGTTTTGCTATTTTAAATCCTGTTATGAATATAGTTATGCAATTTTTAACTTTAGGAATTTACTTTATTGGAGCTCATTTAATAGCTGCAGCAGGTATGGTTCAAAAAATAACTTTATTTAGTAATATGGTTGTATTTTCTAGTTATGGAATGCAAGTTATCATGTCATTTTTGATGCTTGCTATGATATTCATGATGTGGCCAAGAGCTCAAGTATCAGCTCGTCGTATTAATGAAATATTTGATCAAGATATATCAATTAAGGATGGAACATTCTTAGGAAATGATACAAAAGAAGTAGGAACTGTTGAATTTAAAAATGTTTCCTTTAAGTATCCAGATGCTGATGATTATTTACTTAAAAATATTTCATTTAAAGCCAATAAGGGAGATGTTGTGGCGTTTATTGGATCAACTGGTAGTGGTAAATCTAGTTTAATAAATCTAGTTCCAAGATTTTATGATGCTACTGATGGAGAGGTACTTGTTGATGGTGTAAATGTAAAAGATTATACCCAAGAGGCACTTCATAATAAAATTGGTTATGTACCACAAAAGGCTGTTATGTTTACTGGTACAGTAGCACAAAATGTAGCCTATGGTGATAATGGACGTAGTAAACCTACTTTAGAAGAAATAAAAAAAGCAATCGAAGTTAGTCAAGGTAGTGAATTTGTTTCTAAAATGGAGGGCGAATATGATGCTCATATAGCTAGAGGTGGAACAAACGTATCTGGGGGTCAAAAACAACGTTTAGCAATAGCTCGTGCTATAGCTCGTAATCCAGAAATATATATATTCGATGACTCATTTAGTGCACTTGATTATAAGACTGATTCTGTTTTAAGAAAAGAATTAAAAAAATATACTAATAGTGCTACTAGTTTAATAGTTGCTCAAAGAATTGGAACAATTATTAATGCTGATAAAATAGTAGTTTTAGATAAGGGTGAATGTATTGGTATTGGAACACATAAAGAATTATTAAAAAACTGTGAAGTTTATAAAGAAATTGCCTTATCGCAATTATCAAAGGAGGAGTTAGACAATGCCTAGACCTGGAGGAAGAAACTTTGAAAAGTCTAAGGACTTCAAAGGATCTATTAAAAGACTGTTAAGCAATCTAAGTAATTTTAAAATACTATTAATAATAGCGCTAACTCTTGCTATGGTTAGTTCAATATTATCTTTGATTGCGCCAAATAAGTTGTCTGATTTAACAGACACTGTTACAGCTGGAATAAAACCTAATATTTCAGAAAAAAGAATTAAGAATATAATGACAGATCCTAATATTAGTATGAGTGATAAAATGAAATTTACAGAAGTAATGGGATCTATAAAAAAGAGTGATGATACTAAGAAGACATTAGCTAAACTTGATACTCTTCCTAAACCAATTTATAATAAGATTAAACCAAGTATGGATATGGCTAAGGTAGAAAGTATTGCTTTATTTCTATGTATAATGTATTTAGTAAGTTCTTTATTTAGTTATATTCAGGGTTATTTAATGACTACTGTTTCTAATGGATTTGCAAAGGATTTGAGAAGTAGAATAAGTAAGAAAATAAATACATTACCATTAAAATATTTTGATCAACATGAAACTGGTGATGTATTATCAAGAATAACTAATGATGTAGATACTATTGCTCAAAATCTTAATCAAAGTTTAGGTACTTTGGTTAGTAGTATAACTTTATTTATTGGTTCTATTATTATGATGTTTATAACTAACTGGATAATGGCTATTTCAGCAATTTTAGCTAGTTTAATAGGATTTGGTTTGATGGGAGCTATTTTGGGTAAATCTCAAAAATACTTCGTTCAAAGACAAAAAGAGTTAGGAAATTTAAATGGTTATATTGAAGAGGTTTATTCAGGGCATAATGTTGTAAAAGCATATAATGGTGATAAAGAGTCTAATGTTGAGTTTGATAAGCTTAATAGCAAATTATATGAATGCAATAGAAAGAGTCAATTTTTATCAGGTTTAATGCCTCCTATAATGGGATTCATTGGAAATTTTGGTTATGTAGTTGTGTGTGTAGTTGGGGCCTTACTCGTAACTAATAATGTAATTACATTTGGAGTAATTGTTGCTTTTATGATTTATGTTAGATTATTTACTAATCCACTTTCTCAAATAGCGCAAGCGATGACTAGTCTTCAATCAACGGCTGCTGCTAGTGAAAGAGTATTTGAGTTTTTAGATGAAAAAGAGATGACAAGTGAGTCTAATTTAGTAAAACATTTAGATAAAAGTAAAGTAAAAGGTAAAATAGAATTCAAAAATGTTAAATTTGGATATGATAAAAACAGAGTTATTATTAAAGATTTTAGTTGTGTAGCAGAGCCTGGCCAAAAAATTGCAATAGTTGGACCAACGGGTGCTGGTAAAACTACTATGGTTAACCTGTTAATGAAATTTTATGAAATAAATTCTGGAGATATCCTTATTGATGGGGTTTCTACTAAAAAACTTACCAGAGAAAACATTCATGATTTATTTATTATGGTACTTCAAGATACATGGTTATTTGATGGTAGTGTTCGTGATAATATTAGATTTAATAAGGAAAGTGTTAGTGATCAAGAAATATGGAAAGCTTGTAGAACTGTTGGAGTTGATCATTTTATAAAAACTTTACCTGGTGGATTAGATGCTATGTTAGATGATAGCGATTCAGTAAGTCAGGGACAAAAACAATTGATGACTATTGCACGTGGAATGATAAAAGATGCTCCTTTCTTGATCTTAGATGAGGCAACATCATCTGTTGATACAAGAACTGAAGAACTTGTTCAAAAGGCTATGGATAAACTTACACATGGAAGAACTTCATTTATTATTGCTCATCGTTTATCAACTATTAAAAATGCTGATTTAATATTAGTTATGAAAGATGGAAATATTATTGAACAAGGAAATCATGAAGAACTAATAAAGAAAAATGGTTTCTATGCTGATTTATATAATTCACAATTTGAAAATGTTTAGAAGGGTTACAGAGATGTAACTTTTTTATTTTTGTATTGACTATGATAACTTTTAAATATTATAATTTAATATAGTAGGAAGGTGAGATATTATGAAGAATAAAAATAAAAAGATAATAGTTTATGTATGTTTACTTATTTTATGTATAAGTGTTGGTTATGCTGCTTTGTCTACAACATTAAATATAACAGGTGTTTCTAATATTAAAAGTGCAAAATGGGATGTTCATTTTGATAACTTAAAAGTTAATAATGATAGTGTAACAGCGACTTCTCCTGCTGTTATAGATGCAACAAAGACAGCTGTTAATTATAGTGTTTCTCTTCTTAAGCCAGGAGATAGTTACTCATTTACAGTAGATGTTGTAAATGCTGGCACAATAGATGCAATGGTAAGCGTGGTATCTAATACTGGACTTAGTGATGAACAGAAAAAGTATATAAGCTATAGTGTAACTTATAGTAATGATTTAGATGTTAATACAAAAGACTCTTTAAATGCAGGATATAAAAGGAAATTAAGAGTGATAGTAAAATATAGAACCGATTTGGATGCTAGTGATTTGCCTACTGAAGATAAAATACTCAATTTAACATTTAAAGTTACCTATATTCAGGCTGATAGTAGTAAAAATGATATAGTTACTGGTTCTATCATGAATAATGATGGTACGGGTAATTATCACTCTGATACATATAAATCTAAAATTACTAAAATAGTTACAAGTAATAAGCTCGTTGTACCTAATAATGTGGTAGAGAAGTGGGATGTTTCAAAAAATCAGGATGAGTCAGTAATGGCATATGCAGAGGATGATGGAAATGGAGGATATGTAGTTACAATATGTAGTGATGGAAAAATATACTTGGAAGGTTCATATGGTGGTTTCTTTTCAAATTTTTCAGCTCTTACAAGTATGGATTTAAGTGATTTTGATACTAAAAATGTAGTAAGCATGAATGGTTTATTTGCTTCGTGTGTTTCATTAACTGAACTTAGCCTGAATAGTTTTGATACGTCAAATGTAACTGATATGAATTCTATGTTTGGTGGATGTAATAATTTAATAAGTATTGATCTAAGTAGTTTTAAAACATCAAAGCTTACATCTATCACAGCTATGTTTGCTGGATGTATTAATCTAACAAGTATTAATTTTAAGAATGCTACTTTTGATAATGTTACAAGTTATGGTGGCGCTTTTTCTGGATGTTCCAAATTAGCTAAAATAATTGTTAAAGATACTGCGGCTAAGAACTTTATAAGTGGCAAAGCTTCTGGAGTAGATGTTAGTATAGCTTAGTGTATACCTATTATTGGTATATACTTTTCTTTTGTTTATTTTAGGATATATGCTATTATAATATTGGAGTTGATTTTATGTTTAAGAAGAATAGTAAAAGAAAGAGTGTACTTCAAGTATATAAAGAGACTAAAAGAAGTAGTTTATTAGTTTATTTTATAATTAGAATTCTTGTTATTTTTTGTTTGATAAGACAAATAATAAATTTTAATGTGGAAAATATTTTTATATGTATACTTACTTTAGTTTTACTTACTTTACCCATGTTTGTTCAGAAAAATTTTAAGATTGAACTTCCTAATACCCTAGAGATAATAATCTTACTTTTTGTATTTTGTGCCGAAATTTTAGGAGAAATTAATAGTTTTTATCAACATATACCTATTTGGGATACGATGCTACATACACTTAATGGTTTCTTGTGTGCTGGGGTTGGAATATCATTAGTTAATCTTTTAAATGAAAATGTAGATAGTTTTAATCTTTCACCCATATTTGTAGTATTGGTTTCTTTTTGTTTTTCTATGACTGTTGGTGTTTGTTGGGAGTTTATAGAGTATGGAATTGACAAGACTTTAAGATTTGATATGCAAAAAGATACTTTAGTTAAAAATATATCTACGGTATATTTGGATGATACAAAAACTAATAAAGTAATTAATATTGATAATATAGGTTATACGATTATTTATGATGATAACAATAATGTTTTAGCACGTGTTGATGGTGGTTATTTAGATATTGGTATTAATGATACAATGAAAGATTTGTTAGTTAATTTTCTTGGGGCTTTGGTTTTTGATTTTATGGGGTATTTTTATCTCAAAAATAGAAAAGGGAAAAATATTTTAGATAATTTTATTATAAAGAGTAGGAAATCTAGTGTATGAAGAAAGTTTATATATTGTTAACTCATACTGGGACTATTTTATCTAAGGCTATAAAGTTATATACTTCTCATGAATATACACATGTGTCAATTGCATTAGATGAAAAACTAGATCGTCTTTATTCCTTCGGAAGAATTAATCCTTATAATCCTTTTATCGGTGGTTTTGTTCATGAAAGTATTAATAATGGTACTTTTAAAAGATTTCATAATACGCAGGCTAGACTTTATTGTTTAGAGATAAGCGATTATAGATTTAATAGAATAAAGCATATTATAAATAAGATGAATAGAAATAGGGGAAAATATCATTTTAATACTATTGGTTTATTTTTAGTTGTGTTAAATATAAAACTTAGGAGAAATAACTATTTTTATTGTGCCGAGTTTGTAAAATATCTTTTTGATCAGTCTGGAACAGATATTTTATTGCCTGAAATAACTAAACCAGCTGATTTTTTGAAACTTAATGATTTAACTATGATATATCAGGGAAAGTTAAAAGAGTATACACTGTTTTTAAATAAAAAATTGTTAATTTAGGTAAATAGATTGACAAAATATGATTTTCATTTTATTCTTTTGATAGAAAGGTAGGATAGTATGGAAGAAGAAAAAGTGGTTAAGAAAAAGCAAAAAAAAGTGTGGCCTATAGTAATTTTAATGTTAATAATTGGGCTTGCAGTAGGAGGAGTAGGAAGTTATTATTGTTTTGAAGTTATAAATAAAAAAGATACTACTACGGAAAATAAAAATACAACAGAAAAGAATAAAGATGTTACAGAAAATAATAAAACGGAGGAGATTTCAACAAATAGTCCTTATATTAATGAATTGGTAGATCAATATGATACTTATTTTGTTTCTAACGTAGAACTTGCTGATACACTTTATGGTAAGGATAAAACCAATATAACTGATTTGAGTGAGGATTATTTAAGAGCTCTTGTCATACAAAAATCTAATAATGGGCTTGGTAATAACTTGTATGTTACAGGTGATAGTTTTCAAAATAATGTTAAAATTTTATTTGGAACTCAGGTTCAATTAATAAATAAAGATTTTTCAATTCATAAGGGATGTACTAGTTATCAATATTATAATGGTTCTTATTCTATAAAACCTAGTGAAGGTGGATGTGGTGGTACTAGTGCTTCTTATTTACAAAGAAAGGTAATAAAAGCAGTAAAGAGTGCTGATACGTTAGAAATTACTATTGCTTATGCAATTATTAATGAAGTTACAAATACAGTATCTACCGATTCTCAAGCTGCCAATAAAATAGAGGGATTAACTGCTAATAGTGTAGATATAATAAGAGATAAAGAAAAGTTACCACAATTTAAATATGTATACACATATGATAAAACAAACCTTGGATATTATTTAAATTATATTCAAAAAGTTAAATAAAAATGTTGAACGATTTTGTTCAACATTTTTTATTAGATACTAAAGTTACCCTTTGTAAATATTTTTATTTTTCCTTGATTAGTTTCGGCTTCTATTTCTAAGTCTTTTGTTCCTATCATAAAGTCTACATGGTTTTTAGATTGATTAATGCCTTCTTTTAAAAGTTCTTCCTTTGTTAAATTAGCGCCATTCTTAATACATTCTGAAAAGCCATCGCCAAGGGCTAGGTGGCATGATGCATTTTCATCAAAAAGAGTAGTACCAAATACTAGTTTGGTGTTAGAAATTGGAGAGTTATTATTAACTAATGCTACTTCTCCTAAATAGCAGGCATTTTCATTACTTTCAATAATTCCCTTTAATATTTCTTTTCCAACTTTGGCATCATAATTTATAACTTTACCGTCCCTAAATTCAATGAAGAATTCATCAATTGTTCCACCTCCATAAATTAAAGGCCTTGAACTATATACAATACCGGAAGTTTTTCTGTAATCAGGAGATGAAAAGATTTCATAACTTGGCATGTTAACAATTATATTATCATGTTCTTCATTGGCTGCACTTACCCAAAGTGTATTTTGTGGCATTTCAACGGTAAGATTAGTACCTAGCTCATTGGTATAATGCATAGATTTGATTTCTAAGTCGTTTAATTTTTTAACTTTTTCTTTGCTTTTGTTAATATAATCGTTCCAACTTTTAATTGGATCTTTGGTATCTACCATACACATTTCATAAATTATGTTTTCAAGTTTTTGATAAGCGTTCTTATCATTTGGAAATAAGTCTTTTGCCCATATTTCATTGGGTAGGGCAGCTATACACCAAGATATTTCATAGCTAACTTCTTTTTGTCTAAAAATTTCACGAGTAGACCTATTCATAAAACGAGCTTTGGCTATACGGCTAGGTTCTATGTTATCCATAACGTGAGGAAATTCTGTTTCTAGCATTAAAAAGCAAGCATCTTTTTTAGCATATTCATCCCATTTCTTTTTGTTGAAATAGGGATCTTTTTCGATTTCTTCTATAGTTTCAGTACTTAGTTTCTGATGGGTTAAAAATATATCCTCTTCATCAAAAGAAATATCATTTATTCCCATCTTTTTGGCGTAGTTTATTAATTTTTCTACAAATTCTTTATTTACTTTATCATAGCTAATAAATAAAGATTTACTTTTTTTAAAAGATAAACATCTTTCTAGTAATAGACTAATATATTTATTTTCCATATATACCTCCACTAATATTATACCAAAAGAAATAATGGTTAAACTATTAAATTTACTAGCTTATTATGTCTTAATATGATATTATATACTTATAATAAGAGGTGGTTGTAGATGAGAAAAAAACTAGTTATAGTTTTACTTTTTGTTTCTGTTTTCTTAATAATAGGTGGAGTAGTAGTTATGAATTATACACCATATGTTTTTAAAACAGCACTTATCAATTATAAAAATACACTTTTTTCTAATGAACAGGCAGAAAAGTTATTTCCAATGGAAGTTATGAAAATAAGTAAAGCTAAGAAAAGTTCTAGTTTATCGTTTAATATTAATGATGTTAACCAAGTACATAACATTAATTTAGTAAATGATTATTCTTATGATAAAAATGATAAGAAACTTTATGGTGATTGTAAGCTTAGCTATAATAGTTTAGTAAATTTAGAATTAGAGTATTTACAAAAAGATAATAAGACTAGTTTTACACTTAAAAATATATTTGATAATTATTACTATATATATAATGATATATTAGAACTTAAAGATTTTACCTATGAAGATTTAGTAACTATTTACGAATCCTTCTTTAAAGCAGTAGGAAATAATATGAATAATAAAAAATTGGTAAAAGTAAGACAAAGTATAAAATTAGGTGAAAAAAATGTTAGGGTTCAAAAGATAAGTGTTGAAGTTACTGAAAAAGATAAAGCAAATATTTATATATCAGTACTTAAGGATATTCAAAATAATAAAAAACTTTTAGAAAAATTAGCTAAGGTTTTTCAAGATGATAATGTTGGTCAATACAAGAAATATTTAGATGATCAGATTAAAGCATTAAGGGAGGAATATAATAGTCAAGAAAAATTATTTGATTATAATGTATATGTAAAAAATCTTAAAGTGTTAAGACATGAAATAGTTTCTAATAATGATACATATTTATTAGATACATATCTTGATTCTGATAGAAAAAGTAATATGACTTTTACTTATAATGAAGGAAGTAAGAAAGTTTTAAAGTTTAATGCGGTTAAGGAAAAAGAAAACAAAGTAAGAGTAAAGTTAGAAGATGAGAATAAAAATGTTTCATCTGGTATATATGAATATGATGGGCAAAAAGTTAATTTTACAATGACTACTAGTAATGCGAAAAAGGCTGTACTTGGAACTGTTATTTACACCTTAAATAAAGAAGATGATACTACTTATAATAGTAGTTTAGATCTTGAAATGAAAAAGAAGGCAACTGATGAAAATAGTTTTATTAAATTGGTATATAAATCTAATATTAGTAGTATAAGTGAAGTTAATGTTTTAGAAACTAAGACACCGCTTAAAAGAATTACAACAACTGATGAAGAAAAGTTAATCACATTTGTACAAAATAATATTTTAAGTGTTATGCCATTGTTATCTTTTAACAATTATGATACAAGCTTATAAAAGAATGAATAAAAAGGAGAAAATATGAACGTACTTAGTCAAGAAGAGTTAAACAATATTGATAAATATTTTAGAACTGCCAATTATTTATCGGCATGTCAGATGTATTTAATGGATAATCCATTATTAAGAAGACCTTTAGAGTTAAAAGATATTAAACCTAAGTTAGTTGGACATTGGGGTACTGTACCTGGTCAAAATTTTATTTATACACATTTAAACAGAGTTATAAAGAAATACGATTTGGATATGATTTATATATCTGGTCCGGGTCATGGTGGTCAGGCAAGTGTTACTAATGTATATTTGGAAGGAACATATAGTGAGGTTTATCCTAATATTACAGAAGATCTTGAGGGATTAAAGAAGTTATGTAAACAATTTAGTTTCCCGGGCGGTATTTCTTCTCATGCAGCACCAGAGACACCAGGTTCAATAAATGAGGGAGGGGAGTTAGGATATAGTCTAAGTCATGCTTTTGGAGCTGTTTTTGATAATCCTAATTTAATAGCTGCTTGTGTTGTTGGTGATGGGGAAGCCGAAACAGGTCCTCTTGCAACTTCTTGGCACTCAAATAAATTTATCAATCCTAAATCAGATGGGGCAGTACTTCCAATATTACATCTGAATGGTTATAAGATCGCTAATCCAACTGTTTTAGCACGTATTAGTGAAGAAGAACTTTTAGAGTTATTCAGGGGATATGGATATAATCCTTATATAGTAAGAAGTGAAGATCCTTTAGAGGCTCATGAACAAATGGCTGAAGTAATGGATAAGGCTATTGAAGAAATTGAAATTATTTGGAAAAATGCAAGAGTTGGTGGAGATTTATCTCGCCCTATATGGCCAATGATAATATTAATGACTCCAAAAGGATGGACTGGTCCTAAAGTTGTTGATGGTAAAAAAATAGAGGGTAGTTTTAGATCTCATCAGGTACCTATTGTAATAGATGAAGATCATAAGGAAAACTTAAAATTGCTTGAAAATTGGCTTAGAAGTTATCATCCAGAAGAGTTATTTGATGAAGATGGTAGAGTCCTTCCAGAAATCAAAAATATGACTCCACTTGGAAATCATAGAATGGGCGCTAATCCTCATGCTAATGGCGGTATTTTATTAAAAAGTTTAAGAACTCCTGATTTTAGAGAGTTTGGAGTTTTGGTTCCTAACCATGGTGGAGTAATGACATCTGATATGATGCAACTGGGAAAATATGTTGAGAGATTAATATTATTAAATGAGGATAATCATAATTTTAGAATATTTGGCCCGGATGAGGCCCTTTCCAATCGTTTAAATCACATATTTGATGCTACAAAAAGACAATGGGAAGGAAAGATTTTTGATAGTGATGAATATCTTTCTAATAGTGGTAGAGTTATTGATTCATATCTATCAGAACATGTATGTGAAGGATGGTTAGAAGGATACTTATTAACGGGAAGACATGGCTTTTTCCATTGCTATGAAGCCTTTATTAGGGTAGTTGATTCTATGGCTAGTCAACATGCAAAGTGGTTAAAGGTTTGTAGACAACTTCCTTGGAGATATGATATTTCATCATTAAATTACATTTTAACATCTCATATTTGGCAGCAAGATCATAATGGCTTTACACATCAAGATCCGGGCTTTTTAAATCATTTAATTACCAAGAAAGCGGATATTACAAGAATTTATTTGCCACCAGATGCTAATTGTTTACTATCTTGTTTTGATCACTGCATTAAGAGTAGAAACTATATTAATGCTATTGTGGCATCTAAACATATTAGTTATCAATGGCTTAGTATGGATGAAGCTATTAAGCATTGTACATTAGGTATTGGTATTTGGGAGTGGGCTAGTAATGATGGTTTAGAAGAACCTGATATTGTGATGGCTTGTTGTGGAGATACCCCAACAATAGAAACATTAGCAGCAGTTTCAATTTTACATAATGCTTTCCCAGATTTAAAAATTAGAACTATTAATGTGGTTGATTTAATGCGATTACAATCAGATACTGAACATCCACATGGAATGGATGATGTAAGTTTTGATATGTTGTTTACAAAAGATAAACCAATTATATTTAATTTCCATGGTTATCCTTCTGTTATTCATGAACTTGCTCATAGAAGACATAATAAAAACATGCATGTTCATGGTTATATTGAAGAAGGAACAATTACCACTTCATTTGATATGAGAGTACAAAACAAGATTGACCGTTATCACTTAGTAATGGATGCTTTGAAACATTTAAATTATTTAGAAAATAGGGGAAGTTTTCTTTATCAAGAGTGTCTTAATAAGTTAGTTGAGCATAAAGAACATATTAGAGAATATGGTACTGATATGGATGTTATTACCAAGTGGAAATGGCATGACATAAATAAAAGGTCATGTGAAGAAGTTATTTAATAATTTGTTTACAAAAAAGTCGAATTATGGTAGACTTTGTAGTATAAGGGAGTGATAAAATGTTTTGCGGAGAATGTGGAACAAAAAATGAAAAAGGCGCAAAGTTTTGTGAAAAATGTGGAGCAAAATTAGAAGTTGCCGAAGAAAAAAAAGAGAGCCCTAAGGCTCAACAACAACCAGTAAAAACATCAAAACCAATGACAAAACAAAATAAGATTATCATTGCAGCAGTTTCTGCAGTAGTAGTTTTATTAATAGCTTTTGTTGCAGTTGGTTCATCATTAGCTAGTCCAAAAAGATTAGTTAAAAATTATATGGATGCTATTTCTACAAAGAATTATGATAAGTTATATAGTTATATGGTTAATGTAGAAAGTGGTGACAAGACTTTCGTATCTAAAGATGCATTTAAAGAAATTTATAAAGCTCAAGAAAGTGAAATGAGAAAAATTACTAATTATCAACTTGGTAATATAGAATATGGTCTTGGAAAACTTACTGCTACTGTTCCAGTTACTTATACATATGAAGGTGGTAATGGTGAAAAAGATGTTGATATAAAATTACAAAAGTCTAATAAAAAAACATTACTTTTCTTTGATAAATGGGAATTAACAAGTTCTTTCACTGTAAAAGTAGTTGAAGATTATCAAATCACTGTACCAACTGGTGCAACTGTTGTATATGCTGGTATTAAAGTAGATAAGAAATATCTTGATAAGAATAAATCAACATCTACTAATGATGTTTATGTATTAAATCAAGTATTAGGAGAAAAAACTCCAATTAAAGTTACATTAAAAAATGGTATAGTAATTGAAGATACAGATACACCAAGTAAATACTATAATACTTATACAGCAAGAGTAAAGAGTAGCAATATTTCTGAAGCTATGAAAACAACTTTAACTAAACAAGCTAAAGATGATTTAAAAGAAATTTATGCTGGAGTTCTTGCTAATAAGAAATTTGCTGAATTAAATTCAAAATCATTTGATTCAAAATTAAGTTCATCTTATGAAAGTTATTTAAGTAGTTTACAAGCTTCCTCAAGAAAGTTAACTAAGATGGATATTACAGATGTAAAATATTATTCAATTAGTTCAACTACTGATGGATATCTTGAATTACAAGTAAAAATGTATTTTGATTACACAGTTTCTTATGATTCTGTTGGTGAAACAAAGACTAAAGATAAAAGCACTTATGACTATGTTTATTTAACATATGAAATGAGTGGTAAGAGTTATAAATTACGTAATGTTAGATCATTACCTACATATTTTTCAATATATTAATAATTAGGAGGCTATAATGGCAAAATTTTGTACAAAGTGTGGTAAAAAATTAGAGGAAGGAGAAGTATGTAACTGTCAAGAAACTAGTGAAGTTCTTGAAGATGTTACTGCTGCTCAACCTATTACCCCAACAGTTGGAGCATTTGATGACTTTGGTTCTATATTAAAAGGATCATTTACAAATCCTGTTTCAACTATTAAAAACTATAATACAGATTCTAATTTAATTATCAGTATTATATTTATGGCAGTATGTTCACTAGCATCAGGTTTATTTGTTTACTGTTTAATGAATTCGCTTTCAAGCATGTTAGCTGGTTTATTCTCAGGATTCAGTATGTTATCTACATCATCTTTATCTGGTTTGAATGTAGATTTTGCACCAGTATTCTTTAAATCATTCTTCTTTGTTGCTATATACTTTGTTACTTTAGCAGGAATGATTACACTTATGGGTAAAGTTATATTTAAAGCTGATACTAATTTTAAGAAAATTCTTACAGCAATTGGACTTTCAAGTGTAATAATGATATGTGCTTTAATATTAGGTGCTATCTTTTCTTACGTTAAATTTGGTTTAGCATTTGTATTCTTAATTGTTGGAGTTATATTCAGTATTATATATTTAGCATTTGCTACTAGCGAAAGTTTAAATGTTACTAAAGATAAGGTTGCTTATGCATTAGTACCATCTATTGCAGTTGCATTATTTGTAATGTTATATATTTTACCTAAAATATTTTCATAATTAAAATTTAGGATATAAAAAAACAAACTTACTGTTGTGAGTTTGTTTTATTTTTATTTAACATTTCATTATAGTACTCAAATAATTCTTTGAATCTATTATAATGTACTATTTCTCTTTGCCTTAGCCATAGTAGGGGACCAATAACATCAGGATCATTTGTTAAATCAATTAAATTTTCATATACTGCACGTGCCTTTTGTTCAGCGGCCATGTCCTCTGATAAGTCAGCTAGTGGATCTCCTGTTGCAGCAAAGTATGTAACAGAAAAAGGTACTCCATTTGAATCGGTTGGGAATAAAGCCTTATTGTGTTCTGCATAATTTGTACCTAATCCGGCTTCTTTTAACTCTTCAATAGTGGCGTCTTTTGTTAATTGATAAATCATGGTAGAAATCATTTCAATGTGTGCAAGCTCTTCTGTACCAATATCGGTTAAAATAGCTTTCCCTCTATTATCAGGCATAGTATAACGTTGATTTAAATATCTTAGGGCAGCACTTAGCTCGCCGTTTGCACCGCCATACTGAGTTACGAGATACTTTGCCATTTTTAAATCTTTTGTTTTTATATCAATAGGGTATTGTAATCTTTTTTCATATGCCCACATTAGTTCATTCCTCCTTCCCATGGCCAAGATGTTTCTTCCCATAAGAATGGTTGATTAATTAAAACATTACTGCTTATAGATATAGGACCATAGTTAGCCTCATATTCTTCCTTTAGAGCATTAGCTCTTTCTCTGTAATCATTAAATAAAGTTAGTAGGGAATTATTATCTGGGTTGATATCTAAATATAAATTTAGTTCATGGGCCGCAAAAGCATTTTCAGCCATATCTAGGTATAATTTTTGTTGGTCAGTAGTTGCGGTTAAATTAACTGGTTGATAATTATCATATTCTGAATAAAGATTTGAAAATAAGTTACCTTTTTGGAATCCTTCACTAGGGGTGAATAGAGTAACAGGACTATTATTGTTAGTTACTTGATTTTGAAAATTGTTATTTACTGATGGGACATTTGTCATAAAATCATCATAATTTGTGTCAAAATCATTCATGTTGTTATTTCTATCCATTTGGTAACTATTTCTTAAATAATTATAGTTATACATACATCCTCCTTCAAAATAATTTATTCTATATGTTTTACGAAGTATAGGCAAATAACTCATTTTTATAAAATAAAACGTATATTTTTAAATTTTGTAAATATAATAAAAATGAATATTAAATATTTTAGCACTCTCTATTGACAAGTGCTAAAAGAAGTGGTATAACTATAATTGTGAAAGGAAGATGATATTATGTTAATACCAAAATTATATTTTGATGATTCATTAAGTAATTTTTTTGAAGGAGATTCTACAAAAATGAAGTGTGATATTTATGAAAAAGAAAATAAATATTATGTTGAAATGGATTTGCCTGGTTTCAAGAAGGATGAAATTAAGATTGAATGTAATAAAGGCAATTTAGTTATTTCCGCTGAAAAATGTGAAAAAGATGATGAAGAGGATAATGAACGTAATTATCTTCGTCGTGAAAGAGTTTATAATAGATACTCTAGAAGTTTTTATTTAGGAGATGTAGCAGAAGAGGAGATTAGCGCTAAGTTTAGCGATGGTACTTTGACTGTTGTTGTTCCTAAAAAACAAGAAGTTGAAACTAAAAAATATATTGATATTGAATAATCATATAGACCCCCAAGGGTCTATTTTTTTGTAAAAAAAAACTAGTTCAATGAACTAGTTAATTTAGTTTTGTACCACAATTAGTGCAGAATTTTTCATCGCCATTAATTTTTGTGCCACAGTTAGTACAAAATTTATTAGAGTCTGTACTAGGGGTAGTATTATTTGTATTTGTGGTATTTTGATTATTATTGTTTTCCCCAATTGGTCCATTAGGTGAAGTTATAACATCTTTATCAAATACTTTATCAGAGAATCCTAATATTGGGTACATAATAAATGGGAATAATGTCATTAATATGGCATATCCAACTTCTTGATGGAATTTTTTAGCGATGTTGTAATTACAAAAGAACATAGCTACCAGATTTGCTAAACTACAAAGTGTACTTAGCCCTGGGATATATAACAATGATACGATTGTTCCGGAAATGATAAGTAAGAACCACCACCAATTAAGTCCAGCAATTTCTACTAAAATCCAAGAGTTATAAAAGGGAATAATTGCCTCCCAACCTTGTTTGCCGGCTTTTACAAATACTTTCCATAAAGCAACTAGGTAAACAACTAAAACTGCTAATACAATTAAGCCAATGATTAATGCAAAGGCACCTAATGCTACAAATAAGTTATCATAATTAGAACTATACATAATTTCCTCCTTCTCCTAAATTATAATATATTACTTTCATTATCTCAATATGTTTTTTAGATATTATTTTCTGCTTGTAAAGCAGTAATGGCAACAACACCTACAATATCATCGGCAGAACAGCCTCTTGAAAGATCATTAACTGGTTTTGCAAGACCTTGGGTTACCGGTCCATAGGCATTAGCGTGAGCTAGTCTCTCAGTAATTTTATAGGCAATATTTCCAGCATCTAAGTCTGGGAATATTAAAACATTAGCGGATCCTGCTACAGTAGAATTAGGAGCCTTTTTCTTTGCAACTTCTGGTATGATAGCTGCATCAAACTGCATTTCGCCATCAGCATTATAGTTTGAATAGTTTTGTTTAAATATTTTAACAGCGTTACTTACTTTATCAACATCACTACACTTAGATGTGCCAAAAGTTGAATGTGATAGGAAGGCAATGTTAGGTTCTTCCTCAACTAATAGTTTAAATGTTTCAGCGGATGTTTTGGCTATTTCACTAAGTTCCTCACTTGTTGGATTTTGGACCATTCCACAATCAGAATAAACAAATACCCCGCTAGCTCCATAATTACAATTTGGGACATCCATTAAAAAGAATGATGAAGCGATTTTTGTATTAGGGGCAGTTTTTAAAATTTGAAGAGCCGGTCTTAATGTATCAGCAGTACTGTTTATCGCACCACTAACTTGACCATCTGCTAAGCCTAATTTAACAAGCATACAACCAAAATATAGATAATTGTTTAGAATAGTATTTCTAGCATCTTCCATTGAGATGTTTTTCTTTTTACGTAATTCATAGAAGTTATTAATAAGTTCTTCTGTTTTTTCATAATTTTTAGGGTCAATAACTTTTATATCGGAAATATATATATTATTATCTTTGGCAAGAGAATATATAGCGTCTTTTTCACCAACTAAAATAATATTAGCAAACCCTTCATCTGTTATCTTTCTTGCAGCTTCTATTGTTCTAATGTCACTTGTTTCGGGAAGAACAATAGTCTTTAAATTTTTTCTTACTCTTTCTTTAATATTATCAATAAATTTCATTTCAATCCTCCATACATTATAATTTTAACAGAAAAAAATATAGTAGAATCAAAAAATAACATTATTTGACACAATTAAACAAAAAACAAGATGTTAAATTAATTTTTTCATCTTGTTATTTATTTCTTCATATTTCTCTTTATTTTCAGAATAAAAATTTTCAAACATATCGATATTTTCTCCACATATTATATGAGTGTTTATTTCTTCCATTAAATTTTTGGCATATGTTTCTTCTTCTTTTTGCATTATCCTTTTAATGTTTCTTCTTTTATTCAAATTAAATTTAATGAACTTTTTATTAATAATAATTGAAGAATTATCTTTGGTTAGAAATTTGTTGTTGGTTGGATCTAAATAATAAACCTTATCGTTATATTCACTAATGGTAATTAAGTGATTACCTATAATAGACTGTAAAAAAGAAATATCAGCTGAATCTTTTTTTATTAATGCTGGAATAGTATAAGATTTAATATTTTTTTCTTGTAAGATATCATTGAGAAGTGTTGCTATATGTCTACAACAAGCTAGACCAGTTATAGTTTCAGTACCCAGTGATCTAAGAATATCCTTATTGTTATCTGTGCAATATTTAAAATGTTTATTATATGATAAATAACCATTGTTAAGCGCAAATGTTAATCCTGCATTTATATCTATTGGACTCTTTAATTCTAGTTTATCATTTAATTTTACATAAGATTTTACTACATCTTTGTATATAGAAACTATATCTTCAATATCTTTGGTGTAGTGTTCTGGAAATGATAGTATTAAAAATAAATACGTGATGTTTGATAATATGTTTATATCCATTGGAATCATCGTACTGAAATCGGTATTGAGTGCTAAAAGGAGAGAGGTAAAGGATGATACTGGGACAAATACGTTCCCAATTTTTCTTGCTGTGTCTATTTTGGGTTTAAAGTCATTATAATTAATATTTTTTAGTAGGGTTTTATAAAGATATAGTAAATTATTCATCTTATCCTTCCTTTTCTTGCACTTATTGTACTCTTTTACAATATACTTGTAAACTGATATTTTTTATGCACTAGCAATTTTTCATTATATCGGTTATAATTATTTTGGTGATTTAAATGGAACGTTTACAAAAGGTGATAGCTCAAGCTGGAATTTGTTCAAGAAGAAAGGCTGAAGAGTTAGTAAAGGATGGAAAGGTTAAAGTTAATAATGAGGTAGCAACACTTGGAATGCAGGTAGAATCTAGTGATACTATTACTGTGTGTGGGAAACTTATAAGAAAAGAAGAGAAGGTTTATTTTCTTCTTAATAAGCCAAGGGGTGTTATTTGTACTGCAAGTGATGATAAGAATAGAAAAACAGTTGTGGATTTAATTAAAACGGATAAAAGAATATATCCAGTAGGAAGACTTGATTATGATACTACAGGAGCTCTTATTTTAACTAATGATGGTGAACTTGCTAATGTACTTATGCATCCAAAAAATGGAATAACGAAAGTCTATTATGTAAAAATGGAAGGTAAGTTACTTGGGGATGAAATTCATACATTAGAAAGAGGAATTGTCGTAGATAATAAAACTTTAAAACCTGATAAGATTAAATTTAGAAAGTATGACGCTAGTACTAATGTTACTTATGCTTCTGTTATTTTACACGAAGGCCATAATCATGAAATAAAAAAATTATTTGAATATATTAATCATCCAGTCATAAAATTAAAGAGAGAAAGTATTGCATTTTTAGATATCTTATCACTAAAGAGTGGAGAATATAGAATGTTAAATCCAAAGGAGGTACAAAAACTATATAGTTTGAAATAGTTTAATGGCGCATTATTCTAGTCAACTTATTTGTTATGAGGACGGGGATAAACTATCGTTAAAGAGCACATCTATGAAACCTCTGGTGTTTGCTTCTGATGCCCAATTGGGGGTTAATGCTGGAGATGAAAATTATGGGCCGGATGTAATGGCATATATCTTTGGACCCATAGTTTGTGGAGACCTAATTTTGTAGTAAGCCTATACGGACATATTCTGACGGACTTATTATGAGTTAGGAGTAAAAACCTACTTTGTGGCGAAAGTTATGAGTAGCGTAGCTTGTCTTGAGTGAGAGCTTTGGAATTAGGTTAAGGACTTCTTGTTTTGGCCAAAAATAAGTTTTCTATACTATGAAATTACTCTTGCAAAAAAGGATTAATAACAAAGATTGTTGGGGAGGAAATCTCCTAGAGTGTATCTAAATGTGAGATTAAAGTTGGTACTAAGTGGTAATCAAGTTGTATGAATGGTGACATCATACTGATTTCTTTAAAGGGGAACCGCAATACTGGTAACGGTATGTAGAAATTGGGGAAAGCCTACTTGACCTAAGACTAAGGATTTATCATGTTTAGAGCCATTATTATAATTATTATGAAGAAAAAAAGTAAAAATAAAAATACAAAATGGATTATTACAGTAACAGTATTAGCGTTTATTATTTCTATTGGAATGAGTTTATTTAGTGAAATTGTTTTAGATGATGTTGAACTTATGGTTGCTATTGTTATAACTTTGTTGTTTGTAATATTAGGAATTATTTTTGATATTGTAGGAGTAAGTGTTACTTCGGGAAATATTAAAGTGTTTAATAGTATGAGTTCAAAAAAAGTTAAGGGAGCTCATGTTGCGGTGGAACTTATTAAAAATGCTAGTAAAGTATCATCTGTTTGTTGCGATGTAATAGGGGATGTATGTGGGGTTGCATCAGGATCAGCAGGAGTTATAATTGTCACTATTTTAATTACTAATTATCAGGTTAATGACTTGTTAGCGAGCATTTTAACAACAGCTATTATTTCAATGCTTACTATTGGAGGTAAAGCTATTGGTAAAGGTTTTGCAATCGATAAAAGCACAAAAATAATATATTTTGTATCAAGAATACTTAGTGTATTTAAAAAATAAGGAAATGGTCTATGAACCCTTTTTTCTTTTATAGAGTATAAATACATATAAAAATATTGTTAGAAGATGTAAAAATATGATATAATCTAACTATTGGTAATTGGTGCAGTAAGAAGTGTTGCACCTTAATAATATTAATAGGGTGATGTAAAGGTGAAAGAATATATAAAGAAACATATTTTAAAAATACTTAAAGTGGATGAGGATAAAATAAAAATAGAGATACCTCCAAAAGATAATATGGGAGATTATAGTATTCAGTGTGCTAATTTAAGAAATGAAGAGTATTCAAATCCTATAGAAATAGCAAACCTAATTAGAGAAAAATTTAATGATGAAGAAAATAATTTTTCTTTAATTAAAGTAATGGGACCATATATTAACTTTTATTTAAATTATGAAAAGTTTAATGCGGAAGTAATCAAAGATATAGAAATAAATGATCATTATGGTTCTCTAAACCAAGGAAATAATGAAGCTTTACTTATAGAGCATACTTCTATTAATCCTAATGCTGAACCTCATATTGGAAGATGTAGAAATAGTTTAATTGGAGACTTCATGAGTAATTTATATGGGTTTACAGGATATGAGGTTGAAAGACATTATTTTATTAATGATATTGGTAAAAAAATTGCTCTTCTGGTTATCGGAATAGAAGAGTATGGATTAAAAGATGGTAATTTTTCATCTATTTTAGATACATATGTAAAAATTAGTAATAGGGCAAAAGAAGATGAAAGTATAGATCAGAAGGCATTTTATTATCTTCAACAAGTAGAAAGTGGTAACACTGAGATGGTACAAAAGTTTAAAGACATCACTGATATATGTGTTGAAAGACAATTACAAATATTTGATACTTTAGATATTCATTTTGATGTATTTACACATGAATCTGATTTTGTTTATAATAACTATTTAGATAATATATTAAAGAGACTAGATAAAACGGGTAGGTTACATGAGGATGAGTTAGGAAGACTATATGTAGATTTATCCGGATATGATATACCAACTAGAGAACCAGTGTTAGTATTAACTCGTTCTAATAAAACATCACTATATCCTATGAGAGATATTGCTTATACAATTCATAAAATAGAACTTAATCCAAAAAATAATTTTATTGTTTTAGGTGAAGATCAAGAAGTTTATATGAAACAGATTAGTGCAGTATTAGATATCTTGGGATATAAGGCTCCAAAACTTATTTCATACTCATATGTTTTATTAGATGGTGACAAGATGTCTACTTCTGCTGGTACTGTTGTTTTAGTTACTGACTTTATGAAGGCCGTAAAGAACACTTTGATAAATGAATTTAACAAACGAAATAGTGAAATATCTGTGGATAAGTTAAATATATTAGTAAATGCTTGTATTAAATTTACAATGTTAAATGTTTCAAAGAATAAAATAGTTAACTTTAATTTAGAAAATGCAACTAGTTTTGTAGGAGAATCTGGAATGTATATCCTATATAGTTTGGTAAGAATTAATTCTATATTAAAGAATAATAATATTGAATTAACAGAAGAAATTAAATTTAATAATGAAATAGAAAATAAATTAGTTAAAGAATTATCTTTATTTCCTGAAGTAATAGATGAATTGTTAACATCAAATGAACCAGCTCATTTAACTAAATATATTTTTGGAATTGCAGGTTTATTTTCAAAGTTCTATGAACAAGTTAATATATCAAATGAAGTTGATGTTGTACTAAAATCTTCAAGAATAAGATTATTAAAGAGTACTGCTAAAGTATTGACTAATGCTTTAAGTATATTAGGTATTAAGACAATAGATGAGTTATAAAAAATTTAGTGGAACTAATCATATTGGTTGGTTTCTTTTTTTATTATATTGACTATTATAGCCTTTGAATATTATAATTTGATATAGTAGGAAGGTATTAGTATTATGAAGAATAAAAATAAAAAAGTAGTAGTGTATGTATGTTTAATTATTTTATGTATAAGTGTTGGTTATGTCAGCTATGTTTGCTAACTGCTATGCTTTAAAAAATGTTGATGTTAGTAGTTTTGATACGAGTAGTGTAGGAGATATGAATTCTATTTTTTATAACTGTTCATCGTTAACATCTCTTGATATTAAAAATTTTAATACGAGTAATGTTACTTCATTTTCTAATGCTTTTTATGGATTATCATCTGTTACATCTGTTGATTTTAGTGGACTAGATTTTCATACAATGAGTGTTATTGGAGAAATTTTTAATGGCGCTTCTAATCTTTTAAGTGTTAATTTAAGTAAGACAAAATTTAGTAGTGTTACAACATTGTATGGTTTGTTAGATGGTGCTTCAGCAGTAAAGACTCTAAATTTGAGTGGAGCTGACTTTTCAAGCGTAACAGATATTTCAAGTGATTTTGCAGTAGGCAATACAGCCCTTGAATCTATTAATTTAAGCGGAGTAAATTTCTCATCTTTAACAAAGGCACAAGCTATGTTTTATAATTTAAATAAATTAAAAACAATAAATATGAGTAATATAGTTGCTCCTAAACTAACAGATATTATAGCTATGTTTAATTCTTGCTCAGTTCTTGAAACAGTAGACTTTAGAGGAATTGATACTTCTAAATTAACTAATAGTTCTTCAGTATTTAATGATGTCAACGGAGCAAAAATTTATGTTAGTAGTAATACAGATAAAACAAATATAGAAAATATGTTAACAGCATCTTCTGCATCGGCAAATGTTTTAGTAAAATAGTTTAAATATTATAATGGTATATACTTGTAGTATATACTTTTTTCTTGTTATTCCATTCTTAATATGTTAAACTATAAAAAGTTAGGAGGCACTTATGTTACAAGTTAATAATGTTAGTTTAAGATTTGGAAAAAGAGTTTTGTTTGAAGATGTAAATATTAAATTTACTGATGGTAATTGTTATGGACTTATCGGAGCTAATGGAGCAGGAAAGTCTACTTTCTTAAAAATATTATCAAAAGAAATTGAAACTACTACTGGTGAGGTTATTTTAGGTAAGGGAGAACGCCTTTCATTTTTGAAGCAAGATCATTATATGTATGATGAAGAAAGTGTTATAAACACTGTTATTATGGGGAATGATAGATTATGGAAAATAATGGAGGAGAAAAACAAATTATATAGCCAAACTGAATTTAGTGATGAAGATGGTATGCGACTTGCCGAATTAGAAGGTGAGTTTATGGATCTTAATGGTTGGGAAGCTGAAAGTGATGCTGCAACTATATTAAATAGTTTAGGGGTTAAAGAAGGATATCACTATATGTTAATGAAAGAAATTCCTGTTAAGCTTCGTGTAAAAGTATTGCTTGCCCAAGCTTTATTTGGTAATCCAGATGTCTTATTGTTGGATGAACCTACAAACTCACTTGATGTTGAGGCAATTAGTTGGTTAGAAGAGTTTTTGATTAACTTTAATAATACTGTCATAGTAGTATCACATGATAGACATTTCTTAAATAAAGTTTGTACACATATAGCTGATCTTGATTATAATAAAATTAAACTATATATTGGAAATTATGATTTCTGGTATGAGTCTAGTCAGTTGGCATTGAAACAGATGAAGGAAGCTAATAAAAAGAAGGAAGATAAAATTAAAGAGTTACAAGATTTCATAGCGCGTTTTAGTGCTAACGCTTCAAAGAGTAAACAAGCTACTTCTCGAAAGAAAATGTTAGAAAAAATTCAACTAGATGAAATTGTTCCTTCGTCTAGAAAGTATCCATTCATAGATTTTAAAATAGAAAAACCAGTAGGAAAAGAAATATTAAAAGTAACTAATTTAACCAAAGAAGTAGATGGTAAGAAAATACTTAATAAAGTTAGTTTTACAGTTCTTAAGGGTGATAAGATTAATATTGTAGCGGATGATGATTTACCTAAGACAGCCTTATTTAATATTATTATGGGAATTGATAGAGAATATAAAGGTAGCTATGAATGGGGCAAAACTATAGTGCCTAGTTATTTACCTCAAGATAATAGTGCTTATTTTAAAGATAATAATAAAAATATAATGGAATGGATTGGCTCTTTTTATGATATAGAAGATGAAACAGTACTTAGAGGATTTTTAGGAAGAATGTTGTTTTCTGGGGATGATGTATTTAAAAAAGTTGATGTATTATCTGGTGGAGAAAAGGCACGCTGTATGCTTAGTAAGTGTATGCTTGAAAATCCTAACTTCTTAGTTTTAGATGAACCTACTAACCATTTAGATTTGGAAAGTATTACAGCTTTAAATAAAGGACTTGTTAATTTTACGGGTAGTATTCTTTTAACAAGTCGTGACCATGAACTTAATAGTACTGTTACTAATAGGATAATAGAAATTAAAGATGATGGTTCAATATTAGATAGATATATGACTTATGATGAGTATTTAGAGTCAAAGAAATAAGAAATGGTATCCATGAGATACCTTTTAATTTACAATTATTTTTGTGCATGTTATAATACTTTGACAGTGAGGTGATTTCTTGATAAGTAATTTTAAAGTAAAAAATTGTTTTAATTGTGCCTTTGGTAAATATGATGGATTTTGTATAAGAAGAAATGATAAGTTAGGATATTATACAGACTGTAAATTTTATAGTGGAAGTTATATTCCAACAGCTGTTTTTCATATTTTAGGCAGTAGAAAACATCATGAAATATTAGAAGATATTAGAGAGTTTAGAAGAGATGTTTTAGATAAGAATGAGTCTTATAGAAAGATAATGTTTCGTTATGATACAATAGGACCTATGATTGCGTATAATATAGAAAAAGATTATAAAAAAACGCGTGACAAATCTTTAGCAATTAGTTTACTTGAGCATTATATCAAACCTATTATAGCTTTATATAAAGAAGGAAAAGAAGAGAGTGCTATTGTAAAATTTGGACAAATGGAAGACGTTTTAGAAGAGTGTTATAATTTTAATAATTCTTTTTCTAATGTTCAAGAAATTGAAAAAATAAAAAAGAAGGCATTGATTGATAACATTTGGAATAAATATTAAACAAGGAGATATTATGTCAAGAGAAGAAAATGTTATAAAATATTATGTGTTATGTAATAAACTTAAAAATGTTATCAGAACCGGTTGGAAGGTTTGGAATGTGGAAAGAGAAAGACTAGAAAGTGTTGCTGAACATATTTTTGGAGTTCAAATGCTTGCGATTGCGATGAAATCAGAATATGAATATGATATTGATATTAAAAAAACGTTATTTATGTTAGCTATTCATGAGTTAGGAGAGACTATAATTGGAGATTTGACTCAATTTCAAATTTCTCATGAAGAAAAGGAAAAGCAAGAGCATGAAGCTGTTGCTAATATATTAAGAGGATTAATAGATGGTAAACAGATAGAAGAGTTATTTTTAGAGTTTGATGCTCATCAAACTAAGGAGGCTATGTTTGCTTATCAGTGTGATAAGTTAGAATGTGATTTACAGTGTAAGTTATATGATGAAGAAGGTTGTGTTGAATTAGAAAAACAAAAAGATAATGAAAGTTTGAGAAATGAATTAGTTCAAAAATTGTTAGTTGAAGGTGACTCTTGGTCAGAGATGTGGCTTCATTTTGGACAACAGACCTATCCTTATGATGATAATTTTAGAGATGTATCAAATTACGCTATTAAACATAATATAAGTTTGGAAAAGGTTAATAAGAAGACAAAATAAAAAGGATATGTGATTTCTCAATCGAATATCCTTTTTAATTTATTAATTTTTCTCCTTTTTGACATCTATTACCCCAACCATCTATTACCTTATCTTTATTTTTTATTAGAATTATTTCACAGTTATTTGGACATCCTTCACAGTTTACGCTACTAGTAGTATAAGAAAAATTATTTAGATCAAATGAATATTTTCTTTCTGGTTCTAACTTTGAAAGTAGGGCAATACCAATTGCACCCATTAAATGACCTTTATCACTAGTTGTTATTTCGGTTTGGAGAATGTCTTCAAAGGCTTTTTTGACCCCTATGTTTTTACTAACACCACCTTGGAAGATTATAGGGTTATATATTTTTTTCCCTTTGGCGACATTATGAATATAATTACTTGCAACACTATTACAAAGACCGGCAACTAGATCTTCCTTGGTATAGCCAATTTGGGCTTTGTGAACTAAATCACTTTCTGCAAAAACAGTACAACGGGCTGCTAGTTTAGCGGGAGATTTACTTAATAATGCGATTTTTCCCATATCTTCTACTTTTATGCCAAGTCTTTTTGCTTGACTAGATAGAAAGGCACCTGTGCCAGCTGCACAAAGAGTATTCATAGCGTAGTCTGTTACTAATCCGTTTTCTAATAAAATAATTTTAGAATCTTGACCACCTATTTCAATAATAGTTCGAACATCTTTATAATAGTGACTTGTACCAATAGCGTGAGCTGTGATTTCATTTTTTATGACATTGGCATTTAAAATACTACCAATTAATCTTCTGGCAGAACCAGTTGTACCAACACCGACTATTTTTATATCTTTGCTATCTTTTAAGATTTCTTTTAAAACGTTTTTTACTGCGTTAATGGGACTTCCTTTAGTCCATAAATAACAACTAGAAATAATATTATCATCTTCATCTAAAAGAACTGCTTTTGTAGATATTGAACCAATGTCAATTCCTAAATATCCTTTTTTCATTTTTTCTCCTTTCTGTAACGTAGAACATCATAAAATGCCTCTAATCTAGTGTTAACTCCGCCATCTTCTTGTTCCTCATCAAAAGAAAAAAAGAGGATAGGCATATCATAGTCTCTACAGACATTTTGAATAATTGGAATGGCCGTAATTTCTGGAGTACAACCAAAAGGTTTGGTATGAATGATACCATCATATTTTTTCTTACTTAAATATATTGTTCTATAGACATTATCTAATCCATCAGCACCTAAATTGTATTTGCAATAACGTTTAGTTGTTTTATACATTTTTCTTTCATTTATAATTTTTCCCCATATTAAGTAAGATAGGTTAGTAAACCGTTTTATTTCAATATTATTTTGAGCTAATTTATATTCGAGATTATAAGTACTTGATGGTTCCATGGCGGTATATAATTCTCCAATAATGCCAATTTTTAAAACATTTTCTTTTTTAGTTTCTATTTTTTTGAAAAGACGTTTATATTTGAAATATGACTTTTTTAATTGTCTTAGGTTTTGACATTTAGAAAATTCACGGAGCATTCTTTTCTTCATTACAATAAAACTATTTTTCTTGGTTTCAAAACCGATATTTTTTCTAATATATTCATCTATTTTATCCATATAATAGATCATTTTTAAAGTAAAATAACCATAATAAATAAAGTGTTTATATGGAAGAGTAGGATTTAGTTTTTTAAATAATTCATATATTTCTTTAATATTTCTCTTGTCACTATTACTTAACTGATATAAATCAAAATTATATCCTAAATCTTTTAAAATTTGTTCTTGGACTTCTCCATAATAACGATATCTACATCCACCACCGGCTTGTATTAGGACGTTTGCTCCCATATCTAGAGATTCAATGAAGTTACCAAGTGTGTATTTAAAGGGTAGGCAAGCATCGCTAGGAGAGTATTTGCTACCTAATTCTATTGTTTTCTTTGTTATTTCAGGAGAATTAATTATTTTACAATTGGTGGTATGCTTAAATAAAAAATTTAGGGGAATGTTATAGTCTCCAAGTTTTGGAAAACTTATTATTGTTTTGCTCATATTTTCACCTTCACTATATCAAAGAATGCTTCTAGTCTTGTAATTAGACCTGTATTGCTTTCATTTTCTAAAATTAATTTTAAAAGAGGTTTGTTAACTTTTCTTTTTACGAGTTCATTGGTTAAGGAATCTGGTCCGCATGGAAAACAGGAAAGAAGGATGATACCATCAACTCTACTATTATAGTATGAAATTCCCGCTAGGAGTTTTTTACTATGAGTCCAGTGAACAGTTTTAGAAATTTTACTACATTCTATATCAACCAATTCTTCTGGTAAAATATTGCTATAAATAATTTCAAAACCATTATCCTTTATGATTTTTTTAATTTCTTTCGTTAAAATATTTTCATATAAAATATATGGATGACCAGCTAGTAATATTTTTTTAGAAGGGGATTTTAGTTTTTCTGTTTGAGCTAAGAAATTTTTTTCTCTGATTTTTTTATCTTTATCTAGAGCCTTTAAATAGGCAGTGACTGTTGCTATTACGGAATAACCTAGTTGTTTTCCAATATTTATATAGGCTTTCATTTCTGTTTTATGTTTTTGTAAGTCTATATTGCTAGTGATAAGGGGAACTTCTGGAAAAAGGTTATGAATTAAGTCATATAAAGCATTAAAGTTTGTACAGACTTGTTCATGTTCTTTTATTGAAAAAAGACGTGGAATAAAAATAGCATTACATTTATCTTTTAATTCCATAACCTCGCCAATAAATATTTTTAAAGATAGGCAAGCTTCATCGGGAGCCATGCTAGTTCCTTTTTTTATGGTTTCTTTAGTTACTTCTTTATTAGTAATTGTTTTGACTCCTAAATTTTCAAAAAAACTCATCCAAAGTACTTCATCATAATAGTATAAAAGACCTTTAATTATTCCAACTTTCATATTGCCTCCTAGTTAAAAATTATGTTTTTCCTATCAAAAAATTCTTATATTTATTCGACATTATATATAAATTTAGTTATTTTTAGCGAAAAAAAACGAGAAAAATTGCTTAAAAGTAGTGAAATAGCTAGAAAATATGTTATAATTTTATTATTGAAAGGAAGAGTTAATATGGCTAATACAAAGAAAAAAAGTACAAATGCAAGTAGTAATACTGCAAGTAAGAAAAATAATACACCAAAGAAAGATACTACTAAAAAGAAGACAACAAATACAGGTGCTAAAAAGAAGACAACAAATACAGGTGCTAAAAAGAGTAGTACTGTAAAAAAGACAACTGCTACTGCAAAGAAGACTAATACATCAAAGAAGGCTACTGCTACTAAAAATGCAAATGTAGTTTCTAAGAAGAAAGTTCCAGTAGAAAATAAGGAAAAGACAATAGAAAAAAAAGTAGAAAAAAAGGTTGTTCAAGTTGAAGAAATAAAAACAGTAGATGACTCTAAAGATAATGCTACATCAGTTAATAAAAATAATGATAGTACAAATAGAATGACTATTGTCGTTGTTATTTGTTTAGTAGTAGCAATCATTATTAGTATGGTTGTAACTTCTTCTAGTGGAAGTTATAATAAAGGAAATGGAAGCTCATCTTCAGCTAGTAGTGTTGAAGAAGAAAGTAATAGTATTAAAGATAGTGAAAAAGCTGATTTAACATCTATTGGAATTGATCAATACTTAGAATTACTTAAGGGAAGTGAAGCTTCAGTTATTTATATCGGAAGACCTACATGTTCTCACTGCGTAATTCAAAAACCAATTATGGAACATTTAGTATATAAATATGGTGTAAAAGTTAATTATTTAAATACTGATGATTTAGATGATGATGGTATTTCTAAATTACAATCTTCTAATGAATACTTTAGTGAAGGTTGGGGTACACCATTAACACTTGTTGTAAAAGATGGCGATATTAAAGATAAAGCGTCAGGTGAAACGAGTATTGCTGATTTAGTATCAATGTTTGAAAAATATGATTTAATAAAGAAATAGAGGTGGCTATATGGAGGAAGAAAGATTAAATGTTTATCAACATGTAGCTAGATTTAAAAATAAATATCCTTTAACTATAGGATGGAGATATAGAAAAAATGCGAGCATAGTAGAGAAACATCTTAATCCTGGTGAATATGTTGTTTATGCTTTTATAGCACAAAAAAATAATAACCCGTTTAATATATTTGGTAGTGCTGTAGTAGCGCTTACTAATGAAAGAATATTGATAGGTAGAAAAAGAGTAGTATTTGGATATTTTCTTGACTCCATTACACCCGATTTATTTAATGATTTAAAAATATTGGGTGGAATTATTTGGGGAAAAGTAATAATTGATACAGTTAAAGAATTAGTTATTTTATCTGATATATCTAATGATGCATTACCTGAGATATATTCAAAAATATCTGATTACATGATGAAAATGAAGCAAAGGTTTTCTACTAGCGATAATTGTAATCATAGTGAAAACATGGAGTAATCCATGTTTTTTTAATACTTATTTTACTTGCTAAAAATGATTGTTTTTCTTATAATTATAATAGGTGGTTGTATGAAAAAAGTAGGACAGTTGGTCACAATATTATTATTGTTATGTGTTATTTATCAGTTAGCAGTAATGTTTTTTCTAAAAGAATATCATTATAAATATACTTATACAGTAAATAATGAAGAGTATAAAATAGATGAAAAATATAAATTACGAAATGGTGAACATACTTATAATATTAGTATTTCTGATAAAAAAAAGAGAAATTATAATTTTTTAATTAACTCTAATTTTCATAAAGATAAAGAAATATTAAAAGATTTATTGGTATATGAAAAAGATGATTTAAAATGTGTATTTCCAGTATTTAAAAATAATGTTTATACCAATGTTGTTTGTAATATAGATAAAAAAATGGTTAGTTATGATTATTTAAAACAAATAGGTGATATTAGAGTTAACGTATTTATAGAAAAACTTAAGAAAAAAGGATATAGTCTTTCATCATGGACTAATAAGACTAGTTATAAGATAGTTACAGGAAATAATACTAAAATTTCATTTAATCAAAACTTTATTAGTGGTTATAATGTAGTAGTATGGAAATATAATGGAGTATTTTCTATTAATAGTAAAAAACAATACGAAAATAACTTCTTATCTAATGATATTTATGATGAAAATCACTATTTATTTTCTAATAAAAACTTATATGTTATGAATATAGAGGATAATGCTACTTCATTTAATAGATTATATGTAGTTAATTTTAAAGATGGTAAAAAGAAAGTTATTGATATGTTAGACAGTACCCCTTCTACTAATACTTATTTTAATGGAGGATATAAAAACAATATTTATATGTTAGATTGTAATACAAATACACAATATAAAATAGATGATACTTTAGAAAAAGTAAGTGTAGTCAGTAAAGATAATAAAATTAAGTATTTTGATGGAGCTAGATTAAAAGATAAGAAAGTAGATAGTATAAATAATACGAAGATTAAATTCTATAAAAATGAAACTAATTTTGATATAAAGAATAAGTATAAGACTGATGATATTAGGAAGAGCAATGATAACTATTATTTTAAAAGTGGAGATAATATATATTTAGTATTTAAGGATGATTATAGTAATCCATTATTACTATTTAGTCTTGCTGGTCTTAAAGACTGGACTGTTTCTGCGGATAGTGTTTTTGGGATTGTAGGCGATACAATGTATGCTTATAATTCCGAGTTTGGATTGAAGGATATTATTAAATATAATGAGTTCAATTATCATCAGAAAAATATGTATGGTGTTTCAAAAAATAATTAAATTTATTCCTTTTGCATAATATTAAGCAGGAGGGATTTTTTTGTATAGTTATTATGTTATAAAAAAAGGAGATACTCTATATTCTATTGCCAGTAGATTTAATACTACGGTAGCAGAATTAAGAAACTTAAATAATTTGTCTCCAAATAAAACTTTGATGCCAGGGGAAGTGATTACAGTACCCATAAATCAGGATATGATGGGACAAAATAATAATATAGGTAATAATAATGATCTATTTACTACTTATACAGTTCAAAGGGGAGATAATTTATATAGTATAGCTGAAAAATATAATATTTCACCTAATACATTAATGATGATTAATGGTATTAATAGTAAAATGATGCTTACTCCGGGACAAAATTTACTTGTTCCAAGGCCATATATTCGTACGTATTTAACACAAAATGGTGATACAATTCAAAGTATTATGCAAGATAAGAGAATTAGTATTTCAAACTTATTAAATTATAATAAACAAATATACTTATTACCTAATCAATTATTAATATATAGAGACATTATGTAGAAGAATCATTTTGGTTCTTTTTTCTTTTAAAAAACATATCTTTTTAGTGGAGATGGTTAAATGAATTATAATGACAATTACAATAATTATGGATATAATTATGATAATAATTTAAAACAATTTAATAGTGATGAGATAATTATGCCAGCTGATGCTATTTCACTTATAAGATCTTCAATAGAAGATGAAAATAGTGACATGGCGTTTTATGATAATTTAATTAGAAAAGCCCCTAGTCAAAAAGAGAAAATGATTATTCAAGGAATTAGGAATGATGAAGAAAAACATGGACAAATATTAAGAAAAATTTATTATGACTTTACTAAACAAAATATATCATATCAAACACCTGTAAACTATAATTTTCAAAGTAGTAGTTATAGGGATGACTTAGAAAAGGCTTTATTTTCAGAGCTAGCGGCAGTAAAAAAATATAGAAAAATACTTAGTGCGATGAGTGGTGATTATTATACTTTGTTGATGTCTATTATGACTGATGAAAATATACATGCGGCAAAATATAATTTCTTATTAGGAAATCAAAGATAAATTTATATTATTTATGAATGTAAAAATGCAGACAGTATCTGCATTAATTTTTTTGTATTTTATGATTTATTTTTTACTTGGAAAGTAACTGTTTTACAATCTCGTTTTGGCAGTAATGTTAAAATGGAAAATCAACATCAAGAGTATAAATTGGTCAAAATTAATACAAATAAAATTGAAAGTATACATGATAGATTTTATATAGGCCTAATCCTAAAAATATGCATAAAATAGCATTAGGATTAGTAAAAGAGTTTACTTCACAAAATCTTCCGGTTATGTTTAAATATCAATTAATTACTTCTAAAATCATTGTGACAGAATTATTATATATAGTGATAAAGAACATAATAAGCAAGTAGAGAATGCAATAAAAGCTGTTTATGATAAAAATCATGAACTATTTACTGGATGTGAACGATCAATGATGTGGATATATGATACAAGTGTTCCTGGAGTATACATAACTCCAGAAAAACCTGGGTCATCATATGGTAATGAATTTGCTAATGTTGTTGTGGATGCATATAAAACTTTTTGTTATTTATATGGGGTTAGTACAATGTCTACTATATCCATTCCTGAGCAGGAAAAGGAAGAGGCTTATCAATGGATGAAGGCAATTATACCGTCACTTTTGTTTAGAAATAGTATGCAAGAGGCAAAGGATGGAGGTAGAATTAGAATAAATAGTGATAAAAATATAAAAATGGTTTATGATTATGATACTGGTAAATTAAAACAATCATTTAGAGATGATAATGGTTATCATGAATTTTTATTTGATTCTACTGAAGCTGGAAAAGAGGCTTTGTTGCGCAATTTTTATTCAGTATCGTTTAAGAATCAATTAGGTGTAAATACAAGAAACCTAACATTACAAGAAGAAGAGATAGAGAGGTATAATGCTCTTTATCCATCAGAAAAGAAATCATTAAAACATTAATTGAAAGTACTATATCAAAAAATATTTTGTTGACTAAGCAATAGCTTAGTTTTTTTTCTAAATATAGGAACATAAAATATGTTTCAGAAGTACTACATTATCATCAAATATGAAATGGCATTGGAATGGATATTAAATATATAAAAAACCAACTCATTTCTGAATTGGTTGTATTAAAAAAGCTCGAAAGTTTCGAGCGTATTTTTTTATGGAGCCCTTATGGTTCTGGTAAAACAACCATTAAAAGCAACAATTTATAGGTAGTAATAACTACTAACTAAAATTAGTATAACATGGTTTTAGTAAAATTAACCAACATTTTAATATTTTAAGTAAATAAAATGATATAATAGGAACTGAAAGACAAATAGTAATTTGTATAAGAAATTATATTAGTAAATGAAATAAATTTAATAAAAAATTAATTGTTTTTGTATATATATATGTTATAATATGCTAAAGGAGAATTTATAAATGAGAGGTTGTAATAAAAAGAAAAAAGCAAAGTATATAGTAATAGTTTTTTTTGCAATAATAATACTTGGAAGATTTTTTATACCTTGGGCGATTGAACCAGAAAATTTTAGAGATACAAAAAATAAAATAAATAGTTTTATAAACAGATATACTATACCAGATTCATATAATGCAAAATCATTGATAGCGGTTGATCTTTCAAATAATAACGATTTTGTTTCTAAAAGAGCAAATGAACAACAAACTCCTGCAAGTTTAGCTAAATTATTTGTTATTGACTATGCAACAACACTCGTTGATTTAGATGATGTAGTTTTGGCAAAAAATGAAGCAATTTCATTAACAAAACAAGGTTCATCTGTTGCAAACATTAAAGAAAAGAAATATTATGTTAAAAATTTATTTGCTGCAATGTTAGTACCATCAGGGAATGATGCAGCCTATGTATTAGCTGATTATTGTGGAGGCATTATATCTCCTAAAGCTACTACTAGCAAAGAGCGAATAGAAGTCTTTATGAAAAACTTGAATGAATATTTAAAACAAAATGATTATAAGGATACTATTTTATATGATCCAAGTGGATTTGATACAGAAGCCCATACAACTGTATTAGACTTAGAAGAAGTTGTAATGGATTTATTAAAGAATGAATGGTTTAAGGATATAGTTTCTCAAACTTCATATACAGCAACTTTACCAGATGGTAGCATGCAGACTTGGAAAAATACAAATACATTCCTTGATCCTACATCAGAATATTATAACAAAAATGTAATTGGTGTAAAAACAGGTTCTTTATCTGATGATTTTAATTTAGTAGTATTATATAAAAAGCATGGAAAAGAATTTTTGATATGTAGTTTAGGTTCACAATCTAATTATTCACGATATGATGATGTTAATTATGTTTTAAAAACAATAGATGAATCAGATTATTTGAAAAAGTAAGTTAAAATAAAGGAGATGATTATTATAGAAGTGATATATAGCATTTTATGTGCTGTTTTACCGTGTACTATTTACTTTACAGCAAGAAAAAGGAAAGGGTATCATTTATCAATTTTAGCAATGCTAATTTTCGTTTTATATCTTTGGAAAGTATATGATTTAACTGGTGCAGGAGGTTTAACAAATATATTTTATGCACCAAAAGGTGGAGATAATACATCAATTATTCAAGCTAATATTAATCTCATCCCTTTTAACATCATAGAGAAAACTTTTTACTTAAATATTTTAATGCTTGTTCCTTTTGGATTTTTAGTTCCTTTTATTTGGAAGAACTATCGTAAATTTTATAAAACATTATTTTTAGGGGCAGGTTTTTCATTAATGATAGAAATATCTCAATTAATCACGAACCGTACAACTGATGTCAATGATTTAATTGCTAATACAATGGGTGCATTAATCGGATATATTATTTGGCAAATAGTTTCATTATGTTTTGGAGAGCATTTAAAAAAGCCTGTAAAAGGTAAGAGTGATGTAATATGGTATATACTTTTAAGCTTTTTGGGTATGTTTTTCTTATATTATCCTTTTTGGTTTGCTTGGAATATTGAACCGCTTATTTTTCAATAAAATAAATTTTCAAAACATATAAATTACAATTTAGTAATTAGTTAGAAAAATAGTAATTTGCAAAAGTAAACTTTAAGTATGTGTAAAAATTTAGTGTTATAAAATATAATTTTAATTGTTGAAGGGAGAGATTTATATGAATCAAGAAAAAATAGGAAAATTTATTTCAACAATGAGAAAGAAAAAGGATTTAACACAAGAACAACTTGCCGAAAAATTAAATGTAAGTAAGAATGCAGTAAGTAAATGGGAAAGAGGATTGAATCTACCAGATGCTTCAATTATGCAAGATGTTTGTAGTATATTAGATATTTCTTTAAATGAATTATTTGCTGGTGAAAAATTAAACAAAGATGAGCAAATAAAACACTCTGAACAAACTATAATTAATATTTTAAAGAATCAAAAGCATAGAAATAAAATATATAAAATATGTCTATCAATTTTGATTGTAGTTGTATTAATTATTATTGGGAGATTTACTTTAATTAAAATGGGATATATAATGGATTATAATTTAAAATATACACAAGTCTATATTGCTGAATATGGGGATGTAAAAGGAAATGTAGATATTAATTCATTTGGAAAAAAGAATATTGCTTTTGATATTGGAGCAAATAAATATGGAGAAGCAGTATTCAAAAATCCTAGTAAAGCACTTAAAGTATTAAAGAGAGATTATAAAGATGGTATAAAGTTAATTCAAAGAGAATTTAATTTATTGCCATTAAATAGATTTAATTATAAATCATATGGAACATTTGGATGGCAAGTAACAATTGGTACAGAAGAAGAAAAAGAACAAGCAAGATTTGTTTCATCATTTATGGATATATATGAAAATAGTTTCAACTAATCCGACAACTTACAATTAATCGAGCAGATCAATTATGGTGGTCTGTTTTTTTATACAATAAATTAAGCAAAGGAGGAATGCTATTGAATAAAATAGGAAAAATATTAAAGCAAGAAAGAAAAATGTTAGTTAATACATTAATAGTTGCTGATGTATGTTTAATAATATTATTTATCTTATTAGCAATATTAGGAAGTCCATATCAATCATGGGATTATAGTGATCCAGAGTGGTCAGTAATTGGAACTTTATGGCATCCGTTTGAATGGGTATATTTCAAAGTAGCTCCACTTATGATTATTGTTATAACAGCAATACTTGGAATAATATTTGTTAAAAGAAATAAATAATAAATTACAATTTATCGTTGAGATCAACTTTAATAGTTGATCTTTTTTACTTTTTATAAATAGGATGATTTCATATATAAATATTAGTATATGTGAAAAAGCAGGATAAGAAACTTGTGCAACTATACTAAACTTTTCCTTATTTCATAAGGGTTTAGTGTTACACAATACTGATTTCGTACTTACGAAATTCAACCTACGAGGTAGGTTGATATTAGGTTGATATGAAAGTTAAACCTTATAAAATAAAGCATTTAATATTTATTAAATCATCCTACTTGATTATTTTTTGTAAAATTTATAGGATGATTAAAGACTAACATAATTTTGGCTATGTTAGTCTTTCTTTTTCTAATTTATCAAATAGTTTCTTATAAATTTCTTTCCCATCTTTATCTTTAAACATAGATAAGTCTAAAGTAATAACGCCTAATTTAAAATCATCTTTTTTTCTCTTATCTCCAATACCAATTAATCTAATTATTTTTTCAACATCGTTATTTTGAGTATAATTAAATCTATTTTCTTTTTCATCAATTTCACTTATATAATAGTTTAATTTATAATCTCCAACATATTTTTCTAATCTTTTAAAATAATTTTCTGCTTCTTTCATAGTTTTAAGTTCATGATTTAGTTTTAGTGGTATTCCATATTCATCTTCATACATATACACATTACAAGGTGTATTAAATTTATAGTGATTATATATCATATCCTCTAAATAATTTTTTCTAAATTCAATATTAGATATTTCAAATTTATTGTTTTTCTTTTCAATAGTTATATTATCAATATATTTACCAATTATTTTTTGTTTATCTTCTTTTGATTTATTAGACCAATTATTTAAAACATCTGGGTTAGTATAAAATTCTATTTCTTGTATATCTTGTATAATTAATAAATCATTAAGGGTGAAACTTAAATCCTCATATTGTTTTTGTCCTTTTTGCCTTTTTTCTAAATCAGATTTTTGATATTCGATATGTTTTATTTCTTTATCAAAATCTTCTAGTTTTACAACACCTTTAATATAAGCTGTTTTAATTCTATCTAGTTGTTTATCTAAATCTTTAATTTCTTTTTTATAATCTTCTGTTTTATCTTCTAATTTTGATTTAATAAATGGCGTATAGTAATTATTAATAAGGTCATCTTGTTTAGCAAGTTCTAGCATAAATGCTTTTAATTCTTTTTCAATATCTATTTCATTGAAATAAGTTTTACAAGTATTACATTTATAGTAATAGTATTTTTTACCATTAGTTTTTGTAGTAGCATGACCACCTAGAAAATTACCACATTTAGAACATTTTAACTTATTAGTAAATAAATAAGTTGCTGTTCTTTCATAATGTCTAGCATTTCTTAATTTTTGATACTGACAACTTTCCCATTTTTCTTTTGAAACAATAGGTTCAATAACATTTTCATAATAAGTTGGGTGTTTTGTTCTTTTGCCTTTTACATAATCGCCTTTATAAAGTTCATTAGATAATATCTTTTGTATTGTAGAATCGTACCAATTAGTTTTTCCTAATACTTTTTCTTTATTATAGATATTAGCAATTGCTTGATGACTTTTACCTTCTAAATATAAATCAAATATTCTAACTATTATATCTTTAGTTAGTGGATCAGGTACTAACTTTTTGTTTTCTCTTTTAAAACCTAATCCAGTTCTATTAGGAATATGACCGTTTTTAATTGCACCTGCCATACCAAATTTAGTTCTTTCAGAACACTTTTCAATTTCATTTTGAGAAACACTAGTCATTATTCTCATAACCATACGACCATTGGATGTAGTAGTGTTTGATTCATCAGCCATACAATCTATATCACATTCATAGTCATTAACAAATTTCATTAATTTTTCAATGTCATATACAGAACGAGTTAATCTGTCTAGTTTTAAAGCAACAATAACATTAATATTACCTTTTTTAACATCTTCGATCATTTCTTGATAAGCAGGTCTTTTGTCATTTTTAGCACTTATTCCTGCATCTTGATACACTTTATAAATATTATATCTTTTAAATTTACAAAACTCTTTTAATCTTTCTTCTTGTTCTCTCAAACTAAATCCTTCTCTTGCTTGGTCAAAAGTAGAAACTCTAATATATATACCAGCACTTTTGATTTTTTCATCCATATTCATATCAACTCCTTTTCTAATAAAAAAAGAAGCTAAAAACACTAGTTTAAACTAATATCTTTAACTTCCTATAAAATTCAATATAATATTTTGTTTGCTTTTTCATGTAGTACCTCACTTTCTAATAAAAGACTAGATACTGCTTCCTTTATTGGTTTTATATTGTATCATTTATTTTTAGTTTGTCAAACCATATTAGTTCATTTTTAAGTATTGTTCTAAATCTTTAAACTTAATTTTGTTATTATAACCGTTTATAAAGACATTTTCACTATCTTCAAATATTAAGTAGTCATTGCCTTTAACTTTCAAAATATGGGGTTTTACATAGGCTATATTAGTATTTTTAAGATTTATAATATATCCATTAGTAAAGGAATATTCCACATAAGCAAACTTACATATCATTTCAATCTTTCTTTTTAATTCTTCACTTATTACAAGTTTTTTAGTTTCTATTGTCATAACTCATCACTTTCCTTTCTTAAATAACAAAAAAACTAACTATTTCTAGTTAGCATTTATTACTTAAACTCGAAAAGTTCGAGTTTCCTATCAATCTGGAGGGCCTAGTCGGATTTGAACCAACGCTCAGGGAGTTGCAGTCCCATGCCTTACCACTTGGCTATAGACCCATACGACATATATAATTTTAATATAGATTCTTATTATTGTCAATCATGTTCATTTAAATTTATGATAAAAAAAACAAAATAGACCAAAATCTATTTTGCAATTGTGATACTGTAAGTTTTACAGTTATTTGGACAGCATGTATACACTGTGCTACCTGGACCAATTCCACTGATAAAGCTTCCTGGAGCCTTACCACTACTAGAATCTCCTGAAATTGCTACTTTAACATTAATACTATTAAAGTATGAAGATAGTTGATTGTATACATTTTGATATCCTTCTGGATTAGAAAAAATATTATTTAAACTTCTATTAAGTGTGATTGCACTTGGTGTACAAGAAGGTTCTGGAGTAGGACTTGGGGTATTGTTATTATTGTTGTTATTTCCAGAATTATTATTTGATTGATTATTATTATTGTTATTTTGATTGTTGTTTGACTTATTGTTATTACTATTGTTAGTATTTGATTTTGAATTATTAGTAGTAGTGGCTTTACCATTAGAAAGTGTTATAGAAATAGATGTATTAACAGCAACTTTACTACCTGATGAAAGAGATTGACGAATAGCGATATCTTTTTTCTCTTTACTATTAGCGTATTGGAAAGTACAACTTATTTCTAGATTATTACATTTCTTTTGAATGTTAGCCTTTGTTAAACCAACGAAGTTTGGAATGGTCGTTTCTTTTCCTGTTGAAATAGTAACAGTAATAGTATCGTTATTTTTTATAACATCATTATTTTTATGAGAGAAACGAATTATTTTTCCATTTTCAATATCATTGTTTGCTTCATATTCTATTTGATAATTTATTTTGTTCTTTTCAGCCCATTTCTTGAAGTCATCTAAATTATCAAAATCTTTCATTTTAATACTACCTTTAGAAATAGTAACCTTAATTTTACTTCTTTCTTCTAAGACATCAGATTTATTAACACTAGTAGAAATTATTTTTCCTTTTTTGATGGTATCATCATTGCTTTGTTCAATTTCTAACTTTAGTTTATTTTTAGAAACCCAGTTTAAAATGTCTTCAAGGGACATATTTTTCAAGTCAGGAACAATTATTTTCTTGCCTTTAGAAATGGTAAGAGTTAATTTATCACTATCTACTTTAATGACTTTATTTTTTTCAATACTTTGCTTTATTACATTTCCTTTTTTCACTGTTGTACTGTAATCATCATTAAATTCATAATTTATTTTATATTTTTCTAAGTATGCTGTTGCACGTAACTTGGTCATGTTAACAAAGTCTGGTAATTTTACTTCATTTTTAGTACTGGTTCCTCTTGAAAATGTAAATGTGATTTCATCACTTCTTGCGACTGTTCCAATTTTACTTTGTTTAATTAGCGAGTCTTCTTTTTCTTCGCTATCTTCATATACTATTTTTACATTATTTAGATAAACTTTTTCTATTTCATCTAAAACTTCATCTATAGTTAATCCTTGCATATCCTTTAAAACAATTTCTTTATTTGGATCAGCTCCATCACTTACTACTAGGGTAAGATCTTTGATTTTAGAAAGAGTAGTTCCCGCTTTAACATTTTGATATATAATATTTTGTTCTTCAATGATATCACTATATTCATAGGTTTGAGTAATATTAATATTGTTTGTTTTAGCCCATTTAACAGCGCTAGTTAAAGACTCATTAGAAAAATCAGGCATGCTCTTTAAATAACTTATATTAATAGGTGGAGCAGATAAAGTAGCTCTAGATGTAGTAGTCATTTTTTCTAATTGCGTATTTAGGTTTAAAACATTATAGAAAGTTAAGCAAATAAGACATACATTTACAAGCAAATATCTTTCTTGTTTAGTGTTGATGATGTGAAACGTAAAGAATAAGCTAAATAAAATTAAGATAATATAATTTATAAAAGAAGCTGTATTGTAATTGTTGTGATAAATAGTTATTAAAATAATATTAGTAATTAGGGTAACTAGATATAGTCCCAAGATGATATATGTTGGTATTTTTTTATTTTTCATATATTTCCTCCTATAATAAGAATACTATAAATTTTAATGTTTAAAAAGTAATTTTGGAACAGGAAGACATTATTTGTCATAATTTTACTTAATTATTTTTTTAGGAAAGCTATTTCGACAAAATATTTAAATCTCGTTTGATACCATGATAGTGGTGATGGTAATGAATAAGAAGATAATTTTAAGTGTAGTTTTTACAATGCTTTTGGGTATAGCAACAGCTAAAGTAGTTTATAGCAAAACAATATCCAGTGATGATAAAAAAAGTAATAATACTGTTTATTTTCTCCAATTAGGAGTTTATACAAATAAAAATAGTATGCAGCTGGATACTAAAGGTATCGAAAATAAAATAGTTACACAAGAAAATGACAAATATTATGTTTATGTTGGTATCAGTAAGAGCAAAAAAAATCTAGAGAAAATAAGTAAGCTCTATAAAAATGATGGGTATAGTCTTTACATAAAAGAAATGTCTGTTTTAAATAATGAATTTTTGGTTAATCTAGAACAATTTGATAAATTAATTGAATCTGCTAAAACCAATGAAGAGATAAATACTATTAATATGGTTATTTTGTCTAGTTATGAAGAAATGGTAATTAAGTCCTGAAAAAATGATGTCATCTCTTAATAATATATTAGAGGTGATAGTTTTGAAGATTGAAAATATACCATGTAGTGAAAGACCTAGAGAAAGATTAAAAAATGTAGGAGTAGAAAATTTATCTAATAATGAATTATTATCTATAATATTAAAGACTGGAACGAAAGATAAAAATGTTATGGAATTATCATATGAAATATTAAAAATGGTTGGTGATATTAAAGATTTCAAAGATTTGACATTACAACGATTAATAGAAGTTAAAGGTGTTGGTGAGGTAAAGGCGATAGAGTTAATAAGTGTAGTGGAATTTGGAAAGAGGATATTTTTTAGATGTGATAATACTATCCGAAAAAAGTTTACTAACGCTAAAGAGATTTATTTAGATAATAAATATTTATTTGTAGATAAAAAGCAAGAATACTTTTACTGCTTTTATTTTAATACGAAGCAAGAACTAATAGAAAGGAAATTATTATTTATGGGAACAATAAATAGAAGTTGTGTTCATCCACGTGAAGTGTTTAAGGAAGCATATATGAGGAGTGCTTCATCAATTATATGTATACATAACCATCCATCTGGTGATACTAAACCTAGTAGGGAAGATATTCATTTTACAAAAGCACTTAAAGAAATAGGAGATACATTTGGTATTCCGGTTTTAGACCATATTATAGTTAGTGATAATAATTATTATAGCTTTTATGAGGAGAGTAATATTTTCATTAGTTAGAAGAGGGTTATATGAAAAAGAATAAAAAGAAAAGAAAAACAATCATTTTTAGTATTACAACATTTCTATTATTAGTGATGATTTATGTTTCACTGCAGTTGGAAAGAAGAGTTAATTTTTTGGAAGATGGAGTTAAGAGTATTACTAGTGTTTTAAGTTCCGCTGTAATGATACCATTTAAAGCCTTTAATAGTGAAAAAAATGTAGATCAGAGTGAGAGTTATACTATTCAAAAAAATATCAATAAATCATTAGAAAGTGAAATAGCAGAGTTAAAAGATACATTATCTTTAAATAAAACATTTACAGAATATGAGTGTATCAATGCTACTGTTTTAACAAGAAATAAAAATTATTGGTTAAATACAATTATTATAGATAAAGGGTTAGATAATAATATTGGAATGGATATGGCTGTAATCACAAAAAATGGTTTGATTGGGAAAATAGTCAAAGTATATAAAAATTCTAGTGAAGTAAAATTAATAACAGCGGATGATATCAATTACAAAGTATCAGTATTACTATCAACAGAAAGTGGAGATTATTATGGAGTTTTAAGTGGTTATTCTAAAAATAGTAAGTTACTAAAAATTAAAGGGGTAGATAAAGATAGTAATATAAAAGTAGGGGATAAGGCTACAACTAGTGGAATAGGGGGAATATTTCCTAAAGGAGTATATATAGGAGAAGTAGAAAAAATAAAGGAAGATAAATACAACTTAAGCAAAGTAGTATATATTAAAATTAATCAGGATTTTAATAATATACATTATGTAACAGTTTTAAAGGATAGAAAATGAAAAAAATACTTATTATTATAAGCAGTTTTATATTAGATATAATACTTTCAAATGTTTTACCATTCATGAAAGGAGACTTATCAATTTTTACTTCACTTTTTGTGCCTATTACTATTTATTTAATATATCCATTTTATAAAAATCAGGAATTAAGATATTATATTGAAAGCTTTATAATTGGAATAATATATGATCTCATTTTTACAAATTTACTTTTCTTTGATGGGGTAATATTTTTAATAATTAGTCTAGTTAGTGTTAAAATATATAAGAATTTTATAGTAGATAAATATAAAAATATCATGTATGTATTTTTAATAATTATACTATATGAGTTTTTAGTGGTCTCTATCTTCTTAATATTTAATTTGGTACCAATTAGTTTTTATGACTTTATTTATAAAATTTTACATACCTTATTAATTAATGTAGTATATGGCTTTTTATTATATGAAATTATTGGAGGTGGTAGTAAGCAGAAGAAATTATTTAGAACCTAGGTTCTTTTTTTAATTTTTAGAAATATATTTTATTAGGTGATTTTTAATGAAAAGGGTTTATCCTGTTATTTTATCTTGTTTACTGATTGCCTTTAGTTTTTATTATACAAATAAAGTTGCTGGTATAGTGAGAGGAAAAGATCCTATTATGCAATCTATTAAAGAAGAAAAAGCTAATTATGAAAAGAAAGCTATTAATGCAAATGTGAGTGGAGATAATATTATACCTGGTAAAAATGGTAAAAAGGTTAATATTGAAGCAAGCTTTCAGAAAATGAGTCAATATGGAAAATATAATGATAGTTTATATGTTTTTGATGAAGTAGAACCAGAGGTTTCTATTAATACTTATTTTGATAAATATGTAGAAAGTGGTAGAGAAGACTCTAAAGATGTAGCACTCGTTTTTGATATATTAAGATTTGATAATATGGATGATGTTTTGTCTTTACTGGAGTCTAATAATGTAACAGCTACTTTCTTTGTAGATGGTTTATTTATGGAAAATAATCGTAGTTTATTAGAAAATGTAAGTAAAAAAGGTTATGAGATTGAACTCCTTAGTTATAATGGGGGTTATGATAAAATATATTTTGAAAGTAGTTTACATGTTCTTAATGATATAACGAAAGATAGACCAAAATATTGTGTTGCGCACTATGATAAAAAAGAAGTACTTGATATATGTAATAGTCTTAGCTTACATACGGTAATACCTTCTATTGATACATCTAATAATTCATTTAGTGTTGTAAAAAATAAACTTAGAGGAGGATCTATTATAGGTCTTTCAAATAGTAGGGTTAATCTTAATACAATTATTAATTATATAAAACAAAAAGGATATAACTTGGTAAGACTTGATACTTTGTTACAAGAACAATTGGAAAAATAAATTTATTAATAGGTCTTTACCTATTTTTTTCTTTGTTTTATTTGAAATTTATTGTATAATGGGAGTAGTTACGGTAAGGGTGATTGAAGATGTATTTAAAACAGATTAACGCTTATGGATTTAAGTCATTTGCTGATAAAATTGATATTAAGCTTGACGATAAGATAACTTGTATAGTAGGTCCAAATGGAAGTGGTAAAAGTAATGTAGTGGACGCTGTTAGATGGGTTTTAGGAGAACAGTCTGTAAAACAATTACGTGGTGATGGTACTATGAGTGATGTTATTTTTTCAGGTAGTAAGTCACGTAAGGCTTTAAATGTTGCGACAGTAGAACTAGTTTTTGATAATAGTGATCATTATCTAAATGTTCCATATACGGAAATTTCTATCAAGAGAAAAGCTTTTAGAAGTGGAGAAAATGAATATTTCTTAAATGGAGAAAGATGCAGATTAAAAGATGTTATATCATTACTGATGGATAGTGGTATCGGAAGGGAATCTTATAATATTATTTCACAAGGAGAGGTTGAAAAAATTATATCTAGTTCATCTCTTGATCGTCGTGTTATTATTGAGGATGCAGCGGGAGTTGTAAAATACAAAAAAAGAAAAGAAGAAGCCTTAAAAAAATTAGATAAGACACATACTAATTTAGATAGAGTGGAAGATATAATTAGAGAACTTCAGCAACAAGTAGAACCATTAAGAGAACAAAGTAAGAAGGCTCAGGAATACTTAGAAAATAAGAAAGCCTTAGAGAATTTAGAAGTAGCATTACTTGGGTATGATATATATAACGATAATGAAGAGAAAAAGACTTTAGCTGAGAAACTAAAAAAAATAGAAGATAAATTAGTTGAAGAAAATGTTACTACTAATAATAGTGATTTAAAAGTTTTAGAACAAAACAATTTACTTTCTAAAAAAGAAGAAGAATTAAGAGAGAATAATAAAGCGCTATTGGATGTAGTAGCCTTATGTGAAAAACTTAATAGTGAAAAGATGTTACTTCAAGAAAAAAGTAAAAATAGTGATAGTGATAATTCTTTACTACTTAGAAATAATCTTGAAGAAAGAGCCGAACTTACTTCTCAAATAAATGTTATGGAAGAGGAAATATCTAGAATAAATGAAAGACTTAATTTACATAGTGAAAATTTGATTGCGGCTAATAAAGACATCAATAATATAAAAGATAAGAAGAAAATGAAAAATCAAGAATATTCACGTGTTGATCAAGAGTTAATAACTATCAATCATAAAATAGATTCTTTGAAATTAGAAATGGATAGTGGGGCTGGGCTTCCTTTGGCTGTTAAAAAAATATTGACAGAGGATAGTCTTTTAGGAATTTATAATACTATAGGTAATGTGTTAGAGATAGATTCATTATATATTAAGGCTTTGGATGTTGCGATTAATAGCTCTAAAAACTTTATTATTACAGAAGATGAAGAAAGTAGTAAGAAGGCCATTAATTATTTAAAAGATAATCATTTAGGGAGAGCTACTTTTTTTCCACTTTCAGTTATAAAAAGTAGATATATAGATGATGAAGTTTTAACTCTTTTGAAACAAGATAGTTCTTTTATAGGTGTGCTTAGTGATTTGGTAAGATATGATTGCAAGTTTAAAAATATTATTTTAAATCAGTTAGGAACAGTTGTAGTAGCAAGTGATATGGATGGGGCTATTCGTATAGGAAGAAGAATTTATCATCGTTATAAGATAGTTACTTTAGATGGGGACGTCTTAAATGTTGGCGGTTCAATGAGTGGTGGTAGCTCTAATACCAAGTATAGGAGTGCAGTTACTATAAGACAAGAAATTGATTCCTGCGAAAAAAGAAAAGATGGTTTGTTAGAAGATAAAGAAAACTTGACTAATGAAATTAGTGAACTTACAAAAAATATTTCAGAATTTGAAGAAAAATACTTTGTTTTATCTCGTGAAGAGGTAAACTTAAAAGAAGAGTTAAAAGAAAAGATGAAGTTGTTAGAAAGTAAAAATGCAACTTTAGAAAATATTAATAGAGAAATTAGTTCACTTGAAAATGCAAGTAGTAATAAAGTTAGTGAGAGAGAACAAGAACTTATTAATTTATATTATGAAAAGACAGGTATACGTGATAATCTAAAAAATAAAGTGGCATTATTAACACGTGAAATTTCTGATTTAAAGACTTCAATAGAAGAATTTAATGCAACATATAAACTAAAGACAGCTAATATAAGGGCATTAGAAAAAGAACAAAATGATTTAAAGATAAGAATTAATAGATTAGATCTTAGACTTGATAATATGCTTAATACTTTGAATGAGGAATATTCACTTACATTAGAAGCTGCTAGAGCAAAATATACTTTAGATATCGAAGTAGAACTTGCTAGAGAAAGAGTAAATTTATATAAGAGTAATATACGTAAGTTAGGAATGGTTAATTTAGCATCCATTGAAGAGTTTGAACGGGTTAATACAAGATATGAATTTTTAAGTAAGCAAAAAGATGATTTACTTAATGCTCAAGAGAATTTATTAGATATTATGAGGGAAATGGATGGCGTTATCGAAGAAGAGTTTAGTAATACTTATAAGAAGGTAAATAGTGAGTTTACTAAAGTCTTTAAAGAATTATTTTCAGGAGGTAATGCATATCTTAAACTTACTAATGAGGATGATATGCTTACAACGGGAATAGATATAGTAGCGTCTCCTCCAGGAAAAAAACTTTCCTCTATTACACTATTATCAGGTGGAGAAAAAACTTTAACAGCGATTAGTTTATTATTCGCAATATTAAATGTTAGAGAAGTGCCATTCTGCTTATTTGATGAAGTGGAGGCTGCTTTAGATGAAGCAAATGTTGACCAGTTTGGAAAATACTTAAACAATTATAAAAATAAAACACAGTTTTTAATTATTACTCATAAGAAAAAAACTATGGAATATGCAGATACTTTATATGGTATTACAATGCAAGAATCTGGTGTTTCTAAATTAGTAAGTGTAAAACTTAATGAACATGTAGATACAATATAAAGGTTTAAATTGACATTTAGACCTTTTTTTGTTATAATTTGTTTACTTTTTGAGGGGGAAGGATAAATGAGTTATAGAGAAGCTTTGATGATTTTAGGAGTAAGTGAACCGTATGATATGATAGAGTTAAAAAAGGCTTATCGAGAAAAAGCCAAAGCATTTCATCCTGATATTAATTCTTCTGATGTTAATAATAATACAAAAATGATGCAGTTGGTAAATGAAGCTTATTCTGTCATTAAGAATAGCAATCAAAGTCATAAGGAGAAGGATAATGACCAAGTGCCTAAAGAAAAGAATAAATGGTCCAAATTTAGTCAACAAGAAAAAGAAATAATTAAAAGACTTTGTGCTGAGTTAGATATTTTAGTGATGGATGCAGCATTAGAGTATGAAAATGCCAAAAGAGAGGGATTTTTGGGAACATTTGTTGATTGGTTAAACTTTAAAGTAGAACAGTTTCATAAATTTATGGATAATTATGATCAAATAGAAGAGTTAGTAAAACAAATTGATGAATATAAAAATGTATCTTTTAGGTATATAGTTGATATTTATTTACGAGAAGTAGAAAATGGTTATGATGGTTCAATTGTTGATTTACTTAAAGAAAAAATAGAAATACAAAACCTTTGCCAGAGACTTGGAAAAAGTAAGACGGAGTTAATAAAAGAATATAGGAGAGAGTCTTTGGAAAAAGAAGACTTAACTTTTAGAGAGTGGATTAAAGAGAAGTCACAATTTATTAAACTATGTGACGAAGCTTTTATGAATCCTCTTCTTACTATGAATGAATTTATACAGTTTAAAAGCTTTAACCAATATAGTGGAACTATAAATGATTGGTTAAAACAAAAAATATTATGTAAAAAGTATAAATGTTGTAGTGAAGAACTTTTAACTAAGATAGTTAAATATTATAGTGTTAATGGATTAGAAAATGAACTAGAGGATATTATAGCAAGTGATATTAGAGAAAAAGTTCATAAGAAATGCTAATCTGTAAACATAAAGTAAACTTTTTTGCAAATATTACCCTATTTGTTTGACATATCCATTTTATAAAATTATAATAATATGGTGTAGTTTAATGGAGGTAAAATTAAAGAATGTTTTATATAATAGTAGGTATTTTCGTATTATTAGTAGTATTGGTAGTAACTTCAATTATTGTTGGAGATAATTTTATAGAAAAGGCACTAGTTAGGGAGAAACCTAATAAAAGAGAATGTGATAGTGACTTATTTTATCTTAGTGTAGAGGCCTTTAAAAATTATAATAAGTATAAGAATGAAACTGAGAAATGGTTAAAAAAGGTAAAGCACGAAAAGATTAATATTAATTCTTGTAATCTTAAGTTGGTAGCATATCAATTTAGAAATAATAGCCATAACTGGGTTATTTTACTGCATGGTTATAAGGGAAAAAAAGAGGAAATGTTACATTTAGCAGAGTGGTATTATAATAGTGGCTATAATGTCTTAGTACCAGATTTAAGAGGACATGGCGAAAGTGCCTGTAAATATATTGGTATGGGATATATGGATAGAATTGATATGTTAAATTTTATATCTTATATTACAAATAGAGATAAGGATGCTAAAATAGTTTTACATGGTCATTCTATGGGAGCTGCGGCGGCTTTGTTTACAACGGGAATGAATCCTGCAAATGTAGTTGCGTGTATTGCTGATTGTAGTTATACAAGTATCTTAGGAATCTTTAAAAGACAGATGAGATGTTTATTTGGGCTTCCAAGCTTTCCAATTTTAAATATGGCTAATTTTTCATTTATGCTTAAAAAGGATAGTTATAATTTGAGAAAAGCAAGTGTGGTTAAATTTGTAAAAAATAGTAAGATTCCAACTTTATTTATTAATGGATCTAAGGATAATATGATACCTTTAGAAGAAATTGATACTTTATATAATGCTTTAGAATCAGATAAAGAAAAGATAGTATTTGAAGGAGTGGGACACGCTCAATGTGAGTTGGAAGACTTTGATAAATATGCTAAGGTAGTTACAAAGTTTTTAAAGAAGTATATTAAAAATAGTAAGGAAGTCAAAAAAAAGTGATTTCCTTTTTTGACTGGAACTACAAAAACATTGACAGAATCACGATTTTGTGGTAAAATTTAGCGCAAATAGGGGGGATATTTGATGAGTATCAAAAATGTTTCAATAAAAGAGGAAAAACTTAGAGCTTTTCATTTAAGAAATTTAGCCTTAGGAAATATTTATGGGCCGTTAACAGGAAAAGCAAGTGTAGATAAACCTTGGCTTAAATATTCTAGTGAAGAAGAAATAGAGGAAAGTATTGTAGAAAGCGCTATTGGAATGAAACACTCTATAGCAGAAGGAATGAGTAACAGTGCCACAAAATATGCTCACCTAAACTCGTCTAGATATATAAAATCTGATATGACATATGAAAAAAGCAAGGAAATGGGAGATATGGTTGCTAAAGCATTAGTGGCTAGTGGGGTAAAAAAAGGAGATATCGTAACAGTTTGTCTTCCTTGTGTTCCAGAGTTTGGTTATTTTTTCTATGCTATTAATAAAGTAGGAGCTATTTCTAATTGGATAGATTTTAGAACTGGTGAAGCAGAGTTAGTAGAATGCCTTAATAATGTTAATTCTAAATTAGCAGTTACATTTGATGGTGTTTGTGAGAAAGTAAATAATTCTATAAAAAAATATAATGATACAAGTGAAAATAAAATTGAACAAGTCATTAAAGTTTCTCCGCAAGACTCTTTACCTCTTCCGATAGCTACTATTATGAATATTAATGATAAATTACATAAAAATAATAGCCCTATTAAAGAAATAGAAATCCCTTATAAAGAATTCTTAAAAAAGGGAAAAGATGTTTTAGATTTTGATCCTGTTAAGTTTGATGCTGATGATACAGCTGTTATTGTTTATACTGGAGGAACTACAGGTACTCCTAAGGGGGTTGAACTTACTAATAAGAATTTCAATGCTGTAGTACAAGGCTATAAAAATAGTAAAATAGATTTTAATAAGGGAGATTCATTCCTACACTTTTTACCACCATGGACAGCTTATGGAATGATTATTTACTATTTACTTTATCAAATGGGAGTAAAATGTATTTTTATTCCAAAGCTTGATCCTGCAACTTATGATAAATTAATATTAAGAGAACGACCAACTCATACTACAGGTATACCTAAAAATCTTGATATTTTACTTGGAAGTAAAAATATTAAGGATAACACAGATTTATCATTTTTTAAGACAGCTGCAGTTGGTGCTGATACGATGAATATAAATACCGAAATGAAGGTTAATACTTTTTTAGAAAAACATGGTAGTTGTGCCAAAGTCATTAAGGGGTATGGTGCTACTGAGGGAAATGGAACTATTGCTACAACATCTAATAAAATAAATAAGATTGGAAGCGTTGGAATTCCTTTTATAGGCAATAATATAGGTATTTTTGATATGGATAATAATCAAGAGTTAACCTATGGTCAAAAAGGAGAGATTTGTTACTGTGGTGATTCAGTAATGAAAAAATACTATAATAATGATGCTGAAACAAAGAAAGTTTTGAAGATGCATGATGATGGAAAAGTTTGGATGCATTCGGGAGATATTGGCTATATAGATAATGACGGATTCTTATATGTAGTAGGAAGAATTAAAAGAATGTTTGTAAGATCTGGGTTTAAATTATTTTCATCTGAAATAGAAAACGCTATTGGAAGTCATTATGCCGTTAAAAATGTCGCAGCCGTTGGAGTAGATGATAGTATTGAGGGAAGCGTGCCAGTTGTATCAATTGTTTTAAAAGATGAATATAATAAAGATGGATTACGTAATCAGATATTAGAAGAAATTAATGATATATGTAAGTATAAATTATTCGAGTATTATATGCCTTTAAATTACAGAATAGTAGATAATATTCCTTATACTAAAAATGGTAAAGTTGATTTCATGACGTTAAAGAAGGAATCACAGGAATACCTAAAACCAAATACAGAGAAAAATAAAATTAATGTTAAATAGAAAGTGTTTTATAACACTTTTTTTCATTTATATGATATACTTTTTATAGTAGTGTGAGGTGGTTATGTGATAAGTGGTATTTCATTTATAGTATGTGGATTATGCTGTAGCATATTAATTATGGTGGCATACTTTTCTAAAAAGAGATTAAATAGTTATGAAAATAAAGTTTATTCATGGCTTATAATTAGTAATTTTTTTGGATTAGTTATAGAACTTTTCTGTAATATTACGGCCAAAGTTAATATTTTACCAGGGGCTTTTAATATTCTTTTAACTAAATTATATTTGATGTATTTAATTTTATGGATTATTTTGTTTACAAATTATATAATCATTATTTCTGTTAAAGATTATGATAAGAAAAGAGTTAAGATTTTAAATTTTACTACTTTATTTGGATGTTTTGCTGGAATACTTGTTTTAATATGTCCAATTACATTATTTCATAAAGGTAACATTTCTTATGCCTATGGTCCTGCTGTAAACGTATCTTATGTCATGAGTAGTTTATGTATTGTTTCTTGGATTATAATGTTACTTCGTAATTATAAAAATATGAAATCTAAAAAATATATTCCTTTATTATTATTTATTGTTTTAGGAATGCTGGTTATTTTTATTCAATCAAGTAATCCGGGAATTTTAATTATGACTGCAATGGAAACATATATTGTTCTTTTAATGTATCATACTATTGAAAATCCTGATATGAAGTTAATTAATGAACTTAAGTTGGCAAGAGAACATGCTGATAAAGCAAACGAGGCTAAGTCAGAATTTTTATCCAGTATGTCTCATGAAATTCGTACTCCACTTAATGCTATTGTTGGTTTTTCAGAGTGTATCAAAACAGAAAAAACTTTAGATGATGCTATAAAAGATGCTGATGATATAATTATGGCAAGTAATAACTTATTAGAAATAGTTAATGGTATTTTAGATATTTCTAAGATAGAAGCAAATAAGATGGAAATAGTTAATAAAGAGTATCAGTTATTACCAGAAGCGGAAAATATTGCTAAACTAATGGAACCAAGGATTGGAGAAAAACCAGTAGAATTAAAGACACACTTTGCTAAAGATATTCCGGCTGTTATGTATGGTGATATAGGAAAGATTAAACAAGTTATAACTAATATTTTAACGAATGCAGTTAAGTATACAGAAAAAGGTGAAATAAACTTTAGTATTAACTGTATTAATAAAGATGAGGTATCTTCTTTAGTTATTTCTATAGAAGATACAGGTAGAGGAATAAAACAAGATAAGATAGATACTTTATTTACCAAATTTAATAGACTTGATGAAGATCGTAATACAACACTAGAAGGAACCGGACTTGGTCTTGCTATTACGAAATCATTAGTGGAAATGATGGGTGGAAAAATAATTGTTCAAAGTAAATATGGAGAAGGTTCTACATTTACAGTTTATTTGAATCAAAAAATAGTTAAGATGCATGAATTTGAAACTTTGCCAACAGAAAATAAAATTAGTGATGATATTTCATTTAAGTCAACTAGAATATTAGTAGTAGATGATAATAAACTTAATCTTAAAATAATTGATAAAATAGTAAAGCGATATGGTATTGATACAGTATTAGTTGATAGTGGAGCGGCTTGTTTAAATCTTATTAACAATAATGAAAAGTTTGATTTAATTTTGATGGATGATATGATGCCAAAAATGAGAGGAACAGAAGTTTTTTCAAGATTAAAACAAATTAAAGACTTTAATACTCCTGTAGTAGCTCTTACAGCGAATGCTTTGTCAGGAATGAGAGAAAGCTATTTAAAGGCGGGCTTTGATGATTATCTTGCTAAACCTATAGAAAAGAAAGAATTAATAAGAGTATTACAAGAATATCTAACTAAAAAGACTAATAACACTACTATTGAAACGTTAGATAGTAGTGACTCATCAAGTAACAATAGTAGTAATGATAAAAGAATACTTATTGTAGATGACAATAAACTAAATATAAAGATAGCGGCAAACATAATGAAAAAATACAACTTTATAATAGAAGAAGCTTTAAGTGGTGAAGAGTGTTTATCAATGGTACAAAATAATAATTATGACTTAATATTTATGGATATAATGATGCCTAATATGGATGGAGTTGAAACACTAAATAGATTAAGAAAAATGCCTGGTTTTAATACTAAAGTTGTAGCCCTTACTGCAGATGCTTTAGACGGTTCTAGAGAAAAATTCTTACAAGCAGGTTTTGATGAATATATTGCGAAACCTATAGATAAGGTTTTATTAGAGGAAGTTATTTCAAAATTTATAACTAAAGAGGTGGAAAAAGAAGAACATCATATTTTTGATGATAGTTTTCCTAAGGAGTGGCTTGATATGAGTAAACCCCTTAATGAGATCAAATTAAGTCAAGAAATAGAGGCAAGTGATAATTCTAATAATCCAGATTACTTAATTCAAAATGGAATAGATTTTAACCATGGCATATCTTTATTAGGAGAGAAAAGTATGTATGATGAAACGCTTAAAGATTTTTTAGCTGGAATAGATGAGAGAATGGCTAAATTAAAAGAATATAAGAGTGATGGTAATTGTGCAGATTATGCCGTAGAAGCTCATGCTTTAAAAAGTGATAGTAAGTATTTAGGATTTACTAAACTAGCAGATGATGCCTTAAATCATGAAATGGCTGGTAAAAATAATGATAGATTATTTATAGAGAAAAATTATCAAAAATTAGAAAAAGAAGTAGAAAAAATAGTAAATATTACTCGCATTTATTTAGGAGAATAGATTACTATTTTCTTTTTGCTATTTTGATTGACTTTATTTATTTTTGAATTTAAAATGATAATAGGGTGGAGATAGTTATGGAAGATATTAAAATAGAAATTTTACCGAATTTATATTTAAAGGAAGATGGGACATTTGATTTAGAAAAGGCATTACAAATGTCTGGAAAGATTGCTGGATTATGTTATGCAAAAACTTCTTTTCATGATATTTTAGAAGAAGATAAAGATAAAACTTTAAGACGTATTGAAAATACACTAAGTAATGGACATCATAGTGTTTATGATCATATTTGGATTAGTTTTTATATAAAAAATATTCCCAAAATTTTAGCAATGGTCTTAAATAATGAAAAGCAATATACGACTAGTGAGAAATCTTTAAGGTATACACCGATTGATGATAGTTTAGACGTGAGTGTTGAAGAGAAAAAGGCATATTATAAATGGTTAGAGATTATGAAGGATAAAATAGGTACTAAATATGGAGAAGTTTTTTCAAAAACAAAAATTAAAACATTAGCGCAAGAGAATGCTAGAAGTTTTATCTCAGTTTTTATGCCAACACAAATGGTTTATTCAACAACACTTAGACAAATAAATAATCTATGTAGTTTTATGCAAAATTATTATGTTATTAGTAACAAGGATGATTCTTTTGAAGGAAAGCTTGCGACAAGTATGGGCGCTATGATTAAAGAGTTTCAAAAACTCAATGTACTTGATGATAGATTAATGGGTAATGATAAAAATAGAAAACTTAGTTTATTTGGTAGTAATTTAGGAGATAAGAAAAACTATTTTGGTGATTTATATGAAGTAACATATGATGGTACATATGCAGAACTTGCCCAGGCTCAAAGACATAGAACACTAGATTATCAAATGGAAAGGAAAAAAGATAAATCTTATTTTGTTCCACCTATAATAGAAAGTGATCCAGCTTTAGCAACAGAGTGGCTTACAGATATGATGAAAATTAGTAATCTTAATGTTACTCCAATTGGAGAAATGATAACCATAAGAGAGTCTGGTAGTTATCAAAACTTTATTTTAAAGTGTAAAGAAAGATTATGTAGTAATGCTCAATTAGAAATAATGTTACAAACTAGAAAAACTCTTTTAGAGTATATGGATGCTTTAAAAGAGTCTAATCCAGTTTTATATGAAGATATTAAAAAATATTCCCATGGTGCTAGATGTAGTTTCCCTGATTATATATGTCCAGCAGACTGTAAATTTAAAGAGGGAAAAACTTTAGTTAGAAAAATATAGAGAAGTAAAAAATAACTAATATTATTAAAATACGACAAAAAATTTAAGATTTTTTCGATATAATTTTTTAAATGTTAGTGAGGAGAATTAAATATGGGACAAGACAATAAAATAAAAAAGTTTTTTAAGAGATATTATCAGATAATGTTATTAGTTTTTGTAATGTTATTTTCTGTTATGGCCGTAGCTGGTAATGTTTTAAGAAATGAAAAACTAATTGATAATACGAAGAAAGATTCTTCAAGTAGTACTGTTACAGATACAATGAAAGATAGTTCGATTAAAGAATTAGATATTAATTCAAGTTTAGTACGACAATTATATTCTATAGCGTATGATAACAGATATGGCTTAAAAGATTCATTTATTTATCCAGATATGGATAAAATCATTATTGGAGAAATGGAGTTTTCTAATAAGATGAAATTAGTTTTAAGTAATTTAGAAAATAATAAATATACTAGTAGTGATTGTAATACTAATTTGGGTAATACTTATAGATATAATAATAAAACCTATACATGTAAAGTAGGTAGCAAGGGAAGAATTGATGCTCAGACTATTTTAGATAAATATAGAGATTTATATGGTAATACGGATAATTTTGATACATCAGTTCCTATTGTCGAAGATGGACTTTTAAATAATATCTATTTGTATGGGATAGATAAAAAAACTAATCAGGCAAGTTATTATTTATATCAAAAAAAAGAAGAAGTAGTAAATCAGTATAATTATACAAGAAAAATAACTTCTGCAACTAGTAATAAAGATAAGATTATAATAGTTGAAAATGTAGTAGCGGTTGCTAGTAATGGGGAAAATAGTGAAGAAAATATAAGGTATACATTTAATAAAAATAATGATGATACATATACATACTATAGTCGAGAAAAGATAAAGTAGAATTTATCTTTTTTTGTTTTGTTGCTTTTTTTCTAAAAATGTGTTATTATAAGACTCAACTTTTTAGGGGGGAAAAGTATTATGGAATATCAATGTTTGGAGGATTTTACAGAAGAGTTAAAAGATAAAATAAGTAATATTAATGAACAAAGAAAAGCTTTTTTTAGTAGAAGTAGTGATGATTTGTATTCTGATTTAGTTGCTCAAAAGAATTATTTACTTAATGATACCATATATAGCTATCTTTATCATTTTTTACAGAATGACTTTATAGTTAGAACTAATCAATTTGGAATTACTAAAAATATGGTTATTAATCTAGATCGAAAAAAGTTTTATCAAAGTAGAAATAGAGATCATAAAAATATTCAGTTAGTTAATTTGATAGATAAATTGCCAGATAGTTTTAGTTATGAAAAGTTTTATGATATTAAGGTTTTAGAAGAATTTCAAAGCTTTCTAATTAAACTTCAAGATGCTTATAAGACACAGTTAGAAATAAATAGAAAGTATTTCAATAATAACATTGATGATGAAGTAAAAAGTACTAGTGAATTAACAAGAGTCTTAAATATAACTAATACTTTTTTATCAGATTATAGATATTTAGGGAAAATAGATATTCTTAAAAATAAGTTTAGTATAAATAATCTCTCATATATATATAGATACGTAAATAATAAGGAAAGTATTAAAGAAGATGGGACATATGAATTTATTCATAATAATGTCGATATTTTAAAAGATAATTTTACGATGGATGAATTCATGATGTGGGCTTTATATGAGAGAAATTATTTGGATTATATAGTTTTTGGAAATAAGGAAAACAAAAAATATTTAGATGAAAAAAGTGGTTACTTTATGAGAAAACTATTAGATTGGTATAATAATTTGGATAGTGAAACAAAAAATATAGTTTTTCCAACTTTTAATAATTATATTTATAATCTTATTGATTCAAATAAAGATTTATCATTTAAGATGTTTACTCAAAATATTCAAGATAGTATTAATAAAGGTATTTCTACTAATAAAAATTATTTTAGTGAACTTAATAAAGATATACATATTTTATTAAAGAAGTATTTTGATTGTGAAAGTAGTTTTAGTTTTGATTTTATTAGTTTGGATGATGTTTATGAATTGATAAGAAATATTGATTTAGATGTCAAAATAGATGAACAATTTATCTTTGATTTATTAGGAACTGTATTAGTATCTAAAAATATAAGTATGGTACAGTCAATTGTTAATAAAGAGGTAAATAGTTCTAATAAAGTATTTAAAAGAAGTAATAGGGATGGTGAATAGAATGAAAAAAGAAATAGATCAATTAATAGAATGTCAAGGTGACATATTATCAGATGAGGCAGTTATGATGCTTTATAAAATTAGAAATATGGACTTATTTGATTTGAAAAATAAGGTTAATGATTTTAAAAATAGAAATCTTACTCATGTAGTAAATAATATTGTTTGTTATGGAAATGTATATAATTTTGCCCAAGATGAAGTTTTTGCATTAAAAGACGCCAGTAGTAAATGTGGATATATAAAATTTACTAATACATTAAATCTTTATGCTAAAATAGCACAAGATATATCTTTATATTTAGAAGATCATCCTATAACTGAAAAATGGAATCTTTTAGAAAAATTAGATAAATCTCTTCTAAAGCAAGATGAATTAATAGATAAAATAATTAATAATAAAATGGGTCAAGATAGGGAAATAGAAAATGATGAGAAAATAAGAAAGTTATATCAGTATAGAAGAAGATTAGTAAGCTTAAAAGACTATGATAAAAATATTTATACTGAGTTATTTCCTGATATTGTTAAGTATATTGATATGGGTTATGATATTACAGCCATAAATACATTATGTAGTTATATTAATGCGAAAGAAAGAGTTACTACAGGACTAGATACTAATATTTCAACTTTATATTCTAAAATTTATAGATTGCTAGGAAATAATTCAAATAAAGAGTATAAAGATAGCTATATTTTATGGGATAACATTAAATATAGTTATAAACATAATGATATGGTGTTAACAAAATGTTTGAATAAATAATTAATTATTTGACATAGTTTAAAATGTATGATAATATCTAAATGTTTGAAGCTTCATGCTTTAAACCGCATTGAAAAGGTTTTAAACATTTAGTACCTTAAGAGCGAGTCTTAAAAATATATAAAGGAGGTATAAGTATGAATGCTGTTATTAAAGTTGGTGGAAAACAATATTATGTAACTGAAGGTAGCGAAATTTTCGTTGAAAAATTAGATGCTGTAAGTGGTGATGTTGTTAAGTTTGATCAAGTATTAATGCTTGATAACAAAGTAGGTAGTCCTTATCTTACTGATGCAACAGTTGAAGGTGAAGTTCTAAAGAATGGTAAACAAAGAAAAATCAAAGTTTACAAGTATAAGAATAAATCAAGATCTAACCGTAAGACTCAAGGACATAGACAACCTTATACTAAGATTAAAATTACAAAAATTGCGTAATTATGATTAAAGTAGAGACAAAAAAAGAGAATGGGAAGTATGTACGCATTAAGATTCTTGGTCATGCTATGTATGATGATTATGGAAAAGATATAGTGTGTAGTGCTGCGAGTAGTATTGTTACTACTACAGTTAATGGAATACTTTCTCTAAATAAAGGTAGTCTAAGTTATATGATTAGCAAGCAAGGGATGGATATTAAAATATCTGGGATGGATTCAACTACTCAGATTTTAATCCAGAACATGATTAATCTATTGCAAGAGTTAGAAAACAATTATAGTAATAATATACAAGTAAAGTAAGGAGGAAAATCAGGTGAAATTGTTAAAATTAAATATCCAATTATTTGCCCATCATAAAGGACAAGGATCAACTTCAAATGGTCGTGATTCAGCTGGTCGTAGATTAGGTGCAAAGGCTGCAGATGGACAATTTGTTACTGCTGGTTCTATTCTTTATCGTCAAAGAGGAACTAAAATATTTCCAGGAACTAATGTAAGACGTGGTAAAGATGATACTTTATTTACTACAGTTGACGGAATCGTTAATTTTGAACGTTTAGGAAAAAAGAATACACAGGTTTCTGTATACGAAGTAGAAGAATAGTTTTAACTATTCTTTTTTTGAATAAGAAAGAGGTGAGATAATGTTTGTAGATGAAGTTGTACTAAAAGTAATGGCTGGTGCCGGTGGAGATGGTTGTACTGCATTTAGACGTGAAAAATATATAGAAATGGGTGGACCATTTGGTGGTAACGGAGGAAGAGGATCAGATATTGTTTTTCAAGTTGATGAAGGACTTCATACATTATTAGATTTACGTTATCAAAAACAAATAAAAGGTACTAAGGGAGAAAATGGTAGAGGTAAAAATCAACATGGGAAAAATAGTAGTGATGTTATTGTTAAAGTACCACAAGGAACAGTAGTTACAGATTTAGATACTGGTTTAATTATTTGTGATTTAAAACATAAAGGTGAAAGTTTTGTTGTTGCTAAAGGTGGTAGAGGTGGTAGAGGAAATACTGCTTTTAAAACTCAGACTAATACAGCACCAGACTTTTCTGAAAATGGAGAACCAGGAGAAGAAAAAACACTAAAAGTTGAAGTTAAAATGCTTGCAGATGTTGGATTGGTAGGACTTCCTAGTGTAGGTAAAAGTACTATTATTTCATCTATTTCACGTTCTAAGCCTAAAATTGCAGCTTATCACTTTACTACTTTAGTGCCTAATTTAGGAGTTACTAGAACTCAAGATAACTATAGCTTTGTAGTAGCCGATTTACCTGGACTTATCGAAGGCGCATCTCAAGGAGAAGGACTTGGCGATAAGTTCTTAAGACATATCGAAAGAACAAAAGTAATAGCGCATGTTATTGATATGGGAAGTGTAGAAGGAAGAAATCCATATGATGACTATGTACTAATAAATAAAGAATTGGAAGCTTTCAATGCTAAACTTCTAAAGAAACCAATGATTATAGTAGCTAATAAAATGGATATTCCAGGAGCCAAAGAAAACTTAGAAGAATTTAAGAAAAAAGTAACAGATAAAAAAATATTTGAAGTTAGTGGCGCAACTAAAGAAGGATTACAAGATGTTGTCAATTATCTCGGTAAAATATTAAAAGAATTACCAGAAGAAGAGTTGTATGATGAAGATAGAATAGAAAGCCATGTATTATATAAATTCAAAAGAGATGATAAATATACAATTACTAAAGAAGATGATGTATGGGTAATACATGGAGCAGAAATAGAAAAATTATTTAAAATGACTAAGTTTTCATCAGAAGAAGCTGTCCTTCGATTTGCCAAAAAGTTAGCACGGATGGGAATAGATGCTAAGTTAGATGAATTAGGAGCAAAAGAAGGAGATCAAGTTAGAATCTTAGACTTTTACTTTGATTATAGAAAATAAATTTATTATGTTTTACGAGGTAGTATATCTACCTTGTTTTTCTTTTATTTTAGAAGAATATGTGATATCGTTATATGTAGAGATTGGAGAAAAAAGTGGAAAATACTATAACAGATTATGATTTAGATGATTATTTCAGGGAATTAAGCACTAAATATAAAAGCAGAGAAGTACAAATTAGTAGATATTTAAAAAATAAAAAATTAGATGGTAAATTAAGTGATATCAGTATGTATTTAAAAAAAGAAGCAATTGGGGATGCTTTTGTTGTTATTGCCCTAATTTTACTTTTCAAGATAATAATGAGTCTTATGAAAGACTGGTTAGTGACTTTTATGCTTATTTAAAAATGAAAGATGAAATAAAAAATAATATGGCAAAAGTAGTGAGTGTTTTAGATGAAATGGTTAAATGGAGTAAACAAAAAAATCTAGAATATAAACAAGAAAAAGAACAAGTATTAAAGTCTATGACTAATAAATATAATACGTATCTTACTAATAGTGAAATGGAAGATGTTTTTAATTACTGTAGCGATATGGCATTCAAAATACCTTAGATATAAATACTGATATATATGTAGTAGAATTAAAATAAATTTATGAGGCTTATAAAGTATATTTACATGGATTAATATATAATGATGAAATAAGTAGGATAAATAAGAATAATAATATAGAAATAGAAATATTAGATGATTATAAACTTATTAAAATTTAATATTATTAGGGGTGGTAGAGATGAAGAAAGTTTTTAGACTAATAATTATTCTAATTTTATTAGTAGTTATAGGACTTAGTATTTATTTATTATATAAGTCACCAAATATTGGACTTTTGGGAAAAAAAGTAGAAATACCAGATAAAGATTATAATTACGTTTTAGGAAAGGAAGACAATAAAAGTTATAGTGTTAAAGAATATCAGAGAATGGATATTAGTAAAATAAATATTTGGGACTTAAAAAAACAAAATAGTGATACTGTTGCTTGGATACAAGTTGATGCGACAAATATAAATTATCCTGTTGTAGAAAGAAATGATAACAATTACTATCAAAATCATGATTTTTTACATAAAAAGATAAACACGGGAGCTATATTTGGAGATAGCAGAAACAACTGGGAAAATCTAAATAATAATACTATAATTTATGGACATCATGTTAAAAATAATACTATGTTTGGTAGTATTGATAAAATGTTTACTAAAGATTGGCAAGAAAAAAGTAGTCATTTGATTTTAACAAAGACTACTAATAAGATATATGTTTGGGAGATATTTTCAATTTATGAAGTAAAAACAGAAACATATTATTTACAAAATACTTTTCAAACAGATGGTAGTTATTTAGAATTTTTAAATTCTTTAAGAAAAAGAAGTGCTTATGATTTTAAGATTAATTTAGATAGTGGAAGTAAAATACTTACTCTTTCTACTTGTAATGATTTAGATGATGGAAGACTGGTAGTGCATGCTAAATTAAAATAAAACTTCCTTTTCTTTTTTTGTTGAAATAATATTAAGATGATCTAAAACTTTATAGTCATTTAAAGTATTGCCTTTAAAGACATAGGTAAAATATGTTTTTTTAGGACCTTTAAAACGTTTTTCTGATGCTTCATTTAGAAATATTTTCACAATATTATTATCTTTATCAGTCATAACAATGTCTACTTTTTGACAGTAAAAATAAGTATTTATTCTTCTTTTCTTTGGAAAACATAATCCATAGTCGATATCAGTTAATTTAAAACGAAAACTTATAATTTTTTCTTTTAAGGTTGTCTTGATTTCGATAGGAATTTTTTTGCTTTTTAGTTTTAAATACATTTATATCACCATAAAAATAATAACATAAATTTAGTAAAATAACTAGATTATATCTATTATTCATGATAGAATAAATAGGAAAAGAAGGAGGATTTTTATGAGTGGACATTCAAAATGGGCAACAATTCATCGTAAGAAAGGTGAGCTTGATGCAGCTCGTGGTAAAGTATTTCAAAAATTAGCTAAAGAAATTTATGTAGCAGCAAAACAAGGAACTCCTGATCCTTCAAGTAATGCAGCTTTAAGAATGGTTATTGAAAAAGCACGTGGCGCTAATATGCCTAAAGATAATATAGAAAAAGCTATCCAAAAGGCGAAAGGTGCAGCAGAAGGTGAGAACTATGAAGCTATTCGTTATGAAGGATATGGACCAAGTGGTGTTGCAATTATAGTTGATTGTTTAACAGATAACAGAAATAGAACAGCAGGTGATGTTAGAAGTAGATTTACTAAACGTGGCGGTAATTTAGGAACAACTGGTAGTGTTAGTTATATGTTTTCACGTCGTGGTATAATTACAATTCCTAGTGACTATGAAGAAGATGAAGTAATGATGGCAGCATTAGATGCTGGAGCATTAGATTTCGTTACTGATGAAGATGTTTATGTTATTACAACATTACCAGAAGACTTTATTAAAGTAAAAGAAGCTTTAGAAGAGACAGGGGTAAAGGAATTCCTTACTAGTGAAGTAACTTTTGTTCCAAATAATACAGTAGAACTTACAGATGAAGAACAAATAGAAAAAGTACATAGCTTAATTGAACAATTAGAAGAATTAGATGATGTACAAGATGTTTATTGTAATTTAAAAGAAAATTAATAAATGAAAAAAGTATTACCTGTATTAATTGTTATTGGTTTATTTTTAATAGGTTATTTTTCTACTAGTATAATTATAAATAAGAATCGAAAAGAATATAAGAAGAATAATAGTTCTATAGAACCTATTATTATAACTACATATTCTAAGGTAAATGGAAATAAAATAGCAGTTGTAAAGATTACAGATGAGAAAGAAATAGAAAAATTTTTGAGTATGACTAAGGATATTGTTATACTTGATGGCCCTATGGCAGTTAGTCTTTTTGTCATTACAGAAGTGAAAGTTTCATATAAAAATTTAAGAATTTATACGCAAAAAGATTATGAATACTGTTATTATCGGGCAGAAAATAGTAATGAAAGTCCTTTAGCAATGATGAGTAGTGATTTAGTAAACTTTATCAAAAAATATACTAATGACATTGGTTAGAATATAAACATTTGTTTGAAAAAAGCTTGATGTATAGCTTTTTTTTAGTTATAATTAGGAAGAGAGTGATGTTATGTATGATTATATGAATGGTTTAATAACAGATGTTAGATCAGATGGAATAGTTTTAGAGGTTAATAATATTGGATATTTTATAAATGTATCCAATCCATATACTTTTGAAATTAATAAAATGAGTAGAGTATACTTATATCAACAAGTAAAAGAAGATGAGCTTAATTTATTTGGCTTTAAAAAGAAAGAAGAAAAAGAACTTTTTCTTAAATTAATTAATGTTAAGGGACTTGGATGTAAGATGGCTTTACCAATTTTAGCTACGGGATCTATAAATGGAATAATGGAAGCAATAGAAAGAGAAAATATTGCTTATTTGAAAAAGTTTCCAAAGATTGGTGATAAATTAGCAAGACAGATGATACTTGATTTGAAGGGTAAAATTGGGAGTGTACATACTTTATTTGATGATAATAGTATTAATTATACTAGTAATGAATTACACGATGTTTTGATTGGATTAGGATATAAAGATAAAGAGATAAAAAATGTAGTATCTAAGGTTGATAAGAGTTTAACTATTGAGAATCAGGTAAAAGAGGCTTTAAAACTTTTATTAAAATAGGAGGATTTAAATGGATGATGAGAGAGTAATTACTACGAGAGAGTTATATGATGATGGGGAATTAGATAATACTATTAGACCTGAGTCGATTGTTGAATATATTGGACAAAGTGATGTAAAGGATAATATTAAAGTATTTATAGAAGCAGCTAAAATGAGGAATGAAGTTCTTGATCATGTTTTATTATATGGTCCTCCAGGTCTTGGTAAAACTACTCTTGCTTATATTATTGCTCATGAACTTGGGAGTAATTTAAAGACGGCTAGTGGACCTAGTATTGAAAAATCTGGAGATTTAGCAGCAATCCTATCTTCATTAGAAAAGGGAGACGTATTATTTATAGATGAAATTCATCGTATGCCCAGATTTATAGAAGAAATCCTATATCCAGCAATGGAAGACTTCACTTTAGATATTATTGTAGGAACTGAGGGAAATACTAGAAATATAAAAATAGATTTACCACCCTTTACTTTAGTTGGGGCAACAACGAGAGCAGGAGATTTATCAGCGCCTCTTAGAGATAGATTTGGAATTATTTCAAAGTTACAATATTATACCGTAGAAGAATTAACACAAATAATAAAAAGAACAGCTAAAGTATTAGGTGTTGGAATAGAAGATGATGCAGCTGTAGAGTTGGCATCACGTAGTAGAGGAACTCCGCGTATCGCTAATAGATTATTTAAAAGAGTTAGAGATTTTGCTTTAGTTAAAGGAGACGGCAATATCGATAAAGATATAATTAATATAGCATTGGATAGATTAAAAGTAGATAATATGGGATTAGATGAAACAGACCATGAGCTTTTATTAGCTATTATAAAGAAATTTAATGGAGGACCTGTTGGAGTTGAGGCAGTAGCGTCAGCTATAGGTGAAGAAGTAACTACAATAGAAGATGTATATGAACCATATTTATTACAAACAGGCCTATTAAAAAGAACCTCAAGAGGACGTGTTGCGACTCCTAAGGCTTATGAGGTTCTACATTTAAATTATGAAGATTTTAGAAAAAAATAGAGGTGTATTATGAAGTTAGAAGATTTTGATTATTATTTACCTGAAGAGTTAATTGCACAAACTCCTCTTAATAAACGTGATGAGTCAAGACTAATGGTACTTGATAAGAAGACAGGAAATATTGAAGATAAGAAATTTTATGATGTGATAGATTACTTAGAAGAAGGAGATGCTTTAGTACTTAATGATACTAAGGTTTTACCGGCAAGACTTATTGGAGTAAAAGAAGAAACTCAAGCAGTGATTGAAGTATTACTTTTAAAGCAAATTGAAGATAATGTTTGGGAGTGTTTAACTAAACCGGCAAGAAGAATTAAAGAGGGTACTATTGTAACCTTTGGTGAAGGTAAGTTAAAGATGGAGTGTGTTAAAGTCTTAGATGAAGGATTAAGACATTTCAAGATGCTATATGAAGGTATTTTTTATGAAATATTAGATGAGCTTGGAACAATGCCACTTCCACCATATATCCATGAACAATTGGAAGATCAATCAATGTATCAAACAGTATACGCAAAAGAAGTAGGAAGTGCAGCTGCTCCAACAGCGGGACTTCACTTTACAAAAGAGTTATTACAAAAAATAGAAGAGAAAAAAGTAAATATATGTTATGTTACTTTACACGTAGGACTGGGAACGTTTAGACCTGTGAGTGTTTCAAATATAGAAGAACATCAGATGCATAGTGAATTTTATTCTATGAGTGATACAGTGGCATCTATTTTAAATGATACTAAGGCTAGAGGAAAAAAGATTGTCGCTGTTGGGACAACCTCAACTAGAACACTAGAAACTATAGCTACTAATAATGATGGTAAATTTGTAGGATGTAGTGGTTGGACTAAAATATTTATTTATCCAGGATATAAATTTAAGGCTGTTGATAGTTTAATAACCAATTTCCATTTACCTAAGTCTACACTTGTAATGCTAGTATCAGCACTGGCGGGAAGAAAAAATATTTTAAATGCCTATAACGAGGCTGTTAAAAGAAAATACCGTTTCTTCTCATTTGGAGACGCTATGATTATAAAATAAAAAAGTAGGTATCTAGTAAAACTTGGATACTTGCTTTTTATTATGTTAGAGAAAGTTAGATAGTTGTTGCTATTATTTATAAATTATGATATAATCTAGGCGTTTAGGGAGGACACTATGATAAATTATGATGTAGTAGATACTAGAATTCATCATGTGTATAACGGATTAAAAGTGCAAGTTAATTGTACTTCAGAACTTAATAATCAACAGGCTTTTTTTATGAATAAACTAAAAAGTAGTGATACTTATAAAAATATGGATATTTTGGATATTTATAAAAAAGAATATGAGAGAATAGATAAAATAACAGAAGAACATGTAAAAAGAGGCGTTGGAGATATCCAAAAAGTATTTACTAATTTAGGTTTAGGGCAAGACTATATAGAATTAGCTAAATCGGCTCATGAATTACATGATGTAGCAAGAAGAGTCCAATTTATGAAAACAGGAACAGTAGTTGATGCTGATAGTTATGATCAACAAGTAATAGCGTCAAGAGGATTAGAAAGCGGTGTAGATCCTAAAATAACTTCACATGCAGCACATGGAGCATATCTTTTAGATAACTTCTTATTTTCAAATCTACATATAGAAGAAAAATATCGAAAAATAATTAGTACAGCAGTAAGATATCACTCTAATCATGTATTACCAGTTGAACTAGGAAAAGCCGTAAGTGAAAACTTGTTTGATGGACTTTGTTTGGATGAGACCTTAAAAAAAGAAAAATATAATGATTTATTAAGACTTTATACTCAAACAGTAAGAAGTGTTGATAACTTTGATTTAAATAACAAAGTATTATTAGGGGCAATACCATTAGTAAGAGAAAGATTTGGACTAGATGTCTTAAAGGAAGACAGTATAAAAACATTTGCAAATCTATGGGGAGTTAGTGAAAAAAGACTAAGAGAATACAATAAAATAGAAGAAGGAAAAGAACTAGAAGCAGGACAAATAATCTTAATTCCTACAGAAGATGTTCCGCTAGAAAAATTTGTAATACCTAAAGACTATATAGAAATGCTAAAAAATAATACATTTCCAGCAAAAGTATCAGATTTACAAAAAAGAAAAGATTATACCTTCTTAACCGCACAAGTATGGAGGTTATCATTACTTAGAAACATAGAATTTAAATCCCTTTTAAAAATAGTAAAAGATGAAAATATGTTAGAAAAAATATTAGATAGTTATCCAAAAAAATATCAAGAAATAATGCAAGAAGCATTTAAATATGCTGAAGAAGAAATAGTTTGTTTTGGACTAGAAAATGGAAAAAGCAAAATATATACAAAAAAATAGATAAAAACTATCTATTCTTTACTTTACTTAAAGTTTTCTCATCTACTCTTTTAGAAAGAACGAGACTTGAAAAAATAAATAATAAAAATAACATAATTGTAAAAATTATTAAAGATAAAAATAAAATTTTAATAATATCATCTCCTAATATTAGTTTATCTAAATATGTAGAAGAATATTATTAATTTGTCAAAAAAGTAGGAAAATATGGGGCGAGGTTTATGAATAAAAACTATTGGGATTATTATTTTAAAAAAGAAAATAATAATGAGCATAATAATAAAATAAATGTTTTAGTAATAAAATCTAAAAATAAAATTAATAAGTTAAAAGTTGGAGTTTCACTTATATCATCATTATTAATATTTTATTTGATGATTGGAAAAAATTTGTCTTTAAATAAGGAAAGTCCAATAGAAAAAGATATATATAAAGTTCGAGATAGTGATCCAACAGATTTATATGATGCGATTAATAAAAATGATAATTTAGATGAAAAAGAAAAACGATTAATAGATAACTCATGGATTTTTATAAATGATTATTATCAATATATTGATTTTACTAACGTAGAGAATGTTTTAGAAGATTTTGATATTTTATATTCTAGTGATTCAAGTGGAGGAACTGCGGCTACTTGGAATAATGATAAAAAAGTAATAACTATATATGGAGATACTGATATCCTAGAGAAAAGTTCTAGTGCTAATCATGAATTTATTCATATGCTTAGTACTTCAGATAAAGATTATTCAAACTTCTTAAGTGAAGGAGTTACATCACTTATCTGCTCAGAATATGATTTAACACCAGATGCTTACTTTAGACAAGCGGTAGTAGTAAGAATGCTTTGTGAAATAATAGGTAGTGATATAGTCATGGAGAGTTTTTTACAAAGTGATTTTAAACTAATAGAAGATGAATTACTAAAAATAGATAATGATAAAGAAAAAATAGAAGAATTAACAAATTACTTTGAAGAATTTGAAAAAGACTTTTATGAAAGAGCTGATTTACCTGCAAAATTGGTAAATAAAGAACAAGAAGAACAACATAATAAATTAGTAAAAGAAGAAGATGAGTTAGCAATAAAAATTAATAATATTTTATGTTATTATTATACTCAAAAAACAGGAAAAGATGTTTTAGCATTTAATAAAATTGGAGTTAATAGGTGTGATGCTGATATAGTAATGGGAATTTATTCTGATAGTTTAATTAATAACTCTAATCCAGAAAATTTTAATACTAACTATTTTAATAAAAGATTAAAAGATTACAATATGAGTTTTTCATATGGTGGATATGATATAGAATGCAATAAAGATGGGAAATATTTAATGAAAAAAAAATAAAAATTTTTTTTCATTTTTAGTTCTCAGCTAATTGACTTTTGTCGTTATTTAGCGTATAATGAATGCCAGTTTAGAGGAGTGTAAAAATGGAGCAAATTGATTTAGCTGAGTTTTTTAGATATTATTTATCTAAAATAATAATTGTTGTGATCGGGATAGGGTTAATGGTTGTAGTAGGAAATGTTTATAGCTTAATAGCTAGAAGACCGCTATATGAAAGTAATACAACTATTGTTTTAGCAAGTGAGTCAAAGGATAGTGCGACTTATACACAGAATGATTTACAATTAAATCAAAAACTTGTTTCTACATATAGTCAAATAATTAAAAGTAGAAAAGTAATGCAAAAAGTAATAGATACTGAGAGATTAAATTATACAGTAAGTCAACTTTCAGAAAATGTTACTGTTACTAGTGTTCAAGATACTGAACTTATAAAAATATCTGTTAATGATAGAAATAGCATTACTGCTATGAAAATAGCAAATGATATTGTACCTGTCTTTTCAGAAGAAGTTAAACGTATTTATAAGATAGATAATGTAAGTGTTGTAGATGAGGCAGTTGAAGCTAGTAAACCATATAATATAAACTATGTAAAAGAAAATCTAATATATATATTAGTAGGTTTTGTATTAGCAAGTGCTGTTATATTTATTATTTATTATTTTGATACGACAATTAAATCTAGTGAAATAGTAGAGGATAAATTAGGTTTAACAGTAATAGGAATAGTTCCTAAGGAAGAAAAGGAGTAGAGGTATGAAGTCAACAGATTTAATTATTAATGTAAATCCTAAATCAATATTTAGTGAATCAATAAAAACAATTCGTACAAATTTAGCTTTTTCAGCAATTGGGAATGAAATGAAAGTATTACTAGCAACATCACCAGCAGCTGGGGATGGAAAAAGTTTTATCTCAGCTAACCTAGCAGTAGCATATGCTCAAGAGGGCAAGAAAGTACTAATGATAGATTGTGATTTACGTAGAGGTAGACAACATGAAATATTTGAAGTAATGAATTTAACTAGTGGGGGGTATTCTAACTTAATATTAAATTATAAAGAAGATGTGAATTTAGGTAAATATATAATGAAAACATCAAATGCAAATGTTGATTTATTACCTACTGGTCCAACTCCACCTAATCCAATAGAGTTATTAGCATCAGAAAATAATCAAAAGTTATTAAATGAGTTAAGAAAACTGTATGATATAATTATATTAGATTGTCCACCAGTTATAGGATTAAGTGATACTATGATTATGACAAAATTTAGTGATGCTAATATAATAGTTGTTTCAAATAAAAAAACTAAGATAGAAAGTTTAGATAGGGCAAAAAAAATATTTGCTCAAGCAAATGCTAAAATTACAGGGGTTGTTATTAATAAAGCTTCAGTAAAGGGGAGCAGTTATTATAGTTATTACTCAGATGAATATTATAGAGATACAGATAGTAAAAAGAAGAGAAAAAGATAATGAAGGATTTACATTCGCATCTGTTACCAGGAATTGATGATGGAAGTAAAAGCTTTGAAGAAAGTATTAAAATACTTAAAAAAGCAAGTATAGAAGGGGTTACAGATATAGTACTTACACCTCATTATATTGAGGATACAAAATATAATTGTAATAACAAAAATAAGAAAGAATTATTTGAAGAACTAAAAGAGAAGATAAGAAATGAAAATATAAATATAAACTTATACTTAGGTAATGAAGCATATATTAGTGAAAATTATATAGATTTAATAAAACAACATGAAATAATGACAATTAATAATACAAGATATTTATTATTAGAATTTCCTTTAGGAAATATGTTTAGAAATACAAAAGAAATATTATATGAACTTATAGTGGCTGGTTGCATACCAATTTTAGCTCATCCTGAAAGATATAAAATATTTCAAAGACATCCAGATTATATAGAAGAGTATTTAAGAATGGGTGTACTATTGCAAGGAAATTATAAGAGCTTATTTGGTAAATATGGAAGTGATGCTAAAAAAACTTTAAAATACTTCTTAAAGAGAGGATGGATTACTTTTTTAGGAAGTGATACACATCATGAAGAAGATTTTGATGTAAAAAAATTAGAAAGAAAATTAAAATCAATAGTTAAAGATCAGGAAACAGTAGAAGATTTATTAGAAAATAATTTTGATAAAGTTATAAATGATTTAGATATTGGTATAAGAAGATAGAAAATTAGTGAGGGGAAAATTATGAATGATGCAATTACTTTAGAAAAAAATAAAGTATCTGTAAAAGAAGTAGGCTATTTGTTCATTAAAAGGTTGTTTGATATAATTTGTGGGTTATTAGGTTGTATACTTATATTACCGATTGCTATTGTAGTGAAGATAGCATATGTGTGTAATAAGGATTTTGCTAGTATATTTTATTCACAAATTAGAATTGGAAAGAACGGTAAGAAATTTAAGTTATATAAATTTAGATCAATGGTTCCTAATGCAGATGAGATATTATTTAAAACATTAGAGATTGATAAAGTAGCTGCGGAGGAATATAAAAAAATAAAAAGTTTAAAAATGATCCTAGAATTACTAAAGTTGGAAGGGTAATGAGAAAGTTATCAATAGACGAGTTACCTCAACTTATAAATGTACTAAAGGGTGATATGTCTATGATTGGAAATAGGCCATATTTACCTCGTGAGAAAGATGATATGGGAGAGTATTATAAAGATATTATTAAAACTAAACCAGGGCTTACTGGTTATTGGCAGGTAAATGGTAGAAGTGATACTACGTTTAATGAAAGATTAAAGTTAGAAAGTTTTTATTCTAATCATAATTCTTTGGTATTAGATATTAAAATTTTCTTTAAAACGTTTCAAGTTGTTTTATTTGGAAAGGGAGCTAAATAAATATATTTTAATGTATGACATTTATTAATACTACTTAGGTACATACTAAATATTTGATATGTATCTTTTTTTTATCAAGGAGGTAGCAAAAAATGAAGAAAAAAGAAGAGCCAATTAGAATTGCCCAAATTGTTGGTAAATGGTTAGGTGGAGGAGTAGAAGCTGTAGTAATGAATTATTATAGACATCTTGATCATGATAAAATTCAATTTGATTTTATATGTGATGATGACTCTACTAATATTCCTTATGATGAAATAGAAAAACTTGGGGGAAAAGTAATATTAATACCACCTTATCAGAAAGTATTTAAATATCAAAAAGAATTGCGTAGAGTATTAAGAGAAGGTAAATATAAAATTGTACATTCTCACATTAATACTTTAAGTGTATTCCCTTTATATGCGGCTAAAAAAGTAGGAGTGCCAGTAAGAATAGCTCATTCTCATTCAACTACAAATAAAAAAGAATGGAAGAAAAACTTATTAAAACAAGTCCTAAGACCTTTCAGTAAGAAATATGCAACTAACTATATGTGTTGTAGTGAACTTGCTGGTAGATGGTTATTTGGTGATAAGGCATATGATGAGGGAAAAGTCTATTTACTTAATAATGCAATTGATTTAGACAAGTTTAAATATGATGAGAAAATTAGAAGTAATAAAAGAAAAGAACTTGGTATTAATGATGATACACTTGTAATAGGTCATATAGGAAGGTTTGTAGCTCAAAAGAATCATACATTTTTAATTGATATATTTAATGAGATTCATAAACTTAATCAGAACTCTATTCTATTACTTATAGGACAAGGACCTTTACAAGAAGAAATTAATGGAAAAGTAAAAGAGTTGGGTTTGGATGATAGTGTCAAATTTTTAGGTCAAAGAGAAGATGTTCATGAATATTACAATGTAATGGATTTATTTTTATTTCCATCATTATATGAAGGGTTAGGAATGGTAATGATTGAAGCTCAAGCAAATGGATTAACGTGTATTGCTTCTACAGAAGTTCCCTTGGCTGCCAGCATTATGCAAAATACATACTTCTTTTCCCTTGATGATACCTCATTGAATTGGGCAAAAAATATTTTTGATATTATTAAGTCTAATACTAGAACAAAATTTAATAAAGAATCATTTTTACAATCAGGTTATTCTATAAATGAAAATGCTGATAAACTATTCAACTTTTATTTTGATAGAGTAGGTAATTATAGGATTTCCCAAAAACAATTAACAATTGATGAAATAAAACAAATCGAGGTTAATATTTTAAGTGAAATAGATAAATTATGTACAGAAAATGGTATTGAATATTGCTTGTGTGGAGGTTCTATGTTGGGGGCGATTCGACATAAAGGATTTATTCCTTGGGATGATGATATTGATATTTATTTGAAAAGAACTGATTATGAAGAGTTAAAAAAAATAATTAAAGATGGTAAAACAAAAAACTGGTTATCTGTTATTGATGATGAAGTTTCAGAATATTATTATCCATTTTCTAAAATTGTAGATAATAGAACAGTAGCGAAAATGTCAGATAATTTAACTCCACACGGAATTTGGGTTGATATTTTTCCAATTGATTATATTACTTCAGATAAAAGAAAAAGAGTTAAAGTAATAAATAAATTTTACTATTATAGATCTTTAATAATTGGTATGACTACTGATTTTACCAATTTGAAATTTTCTAAAAAAGTTGTTGTAAAAAAACTTATATATTTATTATCATCGATTTTTGGTAAGAGTAAAATTTATAAAAAATATAAAAAATACATATCAAAAAATACATATGATTATGATACAGGTTATGTTTCTTGTCCTTTTCCTACATATAAGTTAAATGAAATATTTGAAACTGATGATTTATTTATTAGATCAAAATATGAGTTTGAAGGTCAGTTTTTCTGGGGACCTAAAAATTATGATAAATATTTATCTCAGCTATATGGTGATTATATGAAATTACCACCTGTAGAACAGAGAAGAACGCATGAAATTAATGCAAGGAGAATAAAATAATGAAAATTTTATATGTTGTAAAAAATATGAGAATCTCTAACGGTGTATCAAGTTATATAATGAATTATTATAGAAGAATAATAAAGAAAAAAAATGTTAGTATTGATTTTTTAATAGTTTCTGATGTTGGTTCACCATATTATGATGAAATACATAAACATGGAAGCAATATATATATAATGCCATCTTTCAAAGAACCTATAAGAATGTTTAAGTTTTTAAATAAGATATTTAAAGATAATCACTATGATATTTTACATTCCAATGTTTTTAATAGTAATTTTTTAATAGCATATATAGCTAAAAAAAATGGCGTACCTGTTAGAATATTACATAGTCATGCGACTAAAAATGGAGATAATCTTTTAAAGATTATAAGAAATAAACCATTTCAATTTATGAGTATTTATTTTTCTAATTATTTATTTGCTTGTTCTGAAATGGCTGGAAAGCAGATATATAAGACAAAAAAGTTTTATGTTATAAATAATGCTATTGATTTAGACAAATTTAAATTTAGTGACGATTTAAGAAATGAAATTAGGGGAGAAAATAAGATTGAAAAAAATGAATTAATAATTTCTACTGTAGGAAGATTAACAACCCAGAAAAATCCATATTTTATTCTTGAAATAATAAGTATATTGTCAAAACAAAATATTAAATTTCAATTTTGGTGGTTTGGAAATGGTGATTTAGATAACAAAATAAAAAATAAAGCTAATGAAATGGAATTAAATGATTATATAAAATTTTTTGGTTCGATAGATGATGTATATAAATATTATAATGCAATGGATATATTTATTTTACCTTCAATTTATGAGGGACTTCCAATTGTAGGAATTGAAGCACAAGCAAATGGTTTAAGATGTATTTTTTCAGATAATATAACTGATGAAACAAAATTGTATGAAAAAACGTTGTTTTTGCCTATTGAATCAGCTGAAGTATGGTGTAATACAATAATTAGATGTATAAATGATTGTAATCATAATATTGATGATTATACTTTACTACATGAAAAATATGATATAAGTAAGCTTTCCGATAGTTTGTATAAGAAATATGTTGAGTTGTTAAAGGAAAAGGATAATTAAAAAAAGGAGAAGTGAATTTATGAAATATGTTTACATTGTAAAATCAAGGTTACATTTTTATCCACCTTGTGTATCACATATTAGAATGATAAAAAAATTGGGATATGATATTGATGTTTTGTATGGTACGTGTGATATAAATACTCTTAATTTATTAGAAAAAGAAGGTATTGATTGTTTTAAGGTTTCTAATATTGAAGATGAATATTTTGGTAAATTTAATAAATTAAAAGGATGGATTAAGTTTAGAACTGATCTAAAAAAATTTATTAAACGTTATGATGATAGTAATACTATTTATTGGTTTGGAACTGCAGAGACTGTTATTCCAATGAAAGGGTTGCTAAAAGGTAAAAAATATATTGTAACATTACTGGAATTGTTAGATGAATCTCCTAAAAAACGTAAACTGTTACATGGAATATTAGAAAATGCCTATAAAGTAACCTGTTGTGAAGAAACAAGAGCTTATATAACAAAATTTTGGTATAATCTTAAAGAATTACCAACCGTTTTTCCGAATAAACCATATAATCAATTAACAACAAGAAGAGCAGAACCTACTTCTGAAGAAACCAAAAAAATAATTGATGAAATAAAGAATGATAATGTTATTATATATCAAGGATATCTTCAAAATACTGAAGAATTGTTAGAACTTGCAAAGGCATTAAGAAGATGTAAAAAAAGGTATAAATTGGTTTTAATGGGAATTGATGAGTATAATAGTTACGAAAAAATTGTTGATATTTATGATAATTGTGCTTTTTATCCTTATGTTCCTGCACCATTACATTTAGAAGTTACTAGTTATGCAAGATTTGGTATCTTATTTTATAGACCTACAATTTTAAATAAAGCATTTTGTGCTCCAAATAAGATATTCGAATATGGAGGGTTTGGCATTCCAATGATTGGAAATGATATTCCCGGGCTAAAAAATACTATAGGTAATTCAAAAGCTGGAATTTGCACAAAATTAACAGAAGAGAATATTTTAAATGCTTTGAATACAATGGAAGAAAATTATGAATTTTATTCAAACAATGCCTTAAATTACTTTAACAGTGTTGATAACTATAAGAAAATGAGAGAATTTTTAAGAAAATAAGAGGAAAAATATGAAAATATCAAAAGAAAGTATAGTATTATTTTTTATGACCTTCTTTGCGTTAAAGGTAGGTTGTATTTCATATGTGTCAAATATCTTGAATTTATTGTGGTACATTGGTGCTGTAATAGTGTTTTTATATGACTTTTCTTATATTTTATATAATCGTAAATTTAATAAGTTGGATTTTACTATGATTATTTTTTATATATTTTTGTTAGTTTCCACTTTATTGAATCATGGTGATTTAGTTTGTTATGTGAAAGAATTAATTTCATTTCTGACTACATATTTTGTAATAAAATTCGGATTAGAAAAATCACCTAAGAAGTTTATAAATATTTTTTCAACATATCTATCTTTATTATTAGTATTAAATACATTATCAACAATTATTTTTTATCCTGATGCTATGTTTAGGGATAATAATAATCCTATATTTTTTATGGGTGGTGATAATACCTCCGTTAGGTTGTATATTATAGCTGTACTATTTAGCTTTATGAAAAAATATATAAAAAATAAAAAAATGGTAATGCCAGTTGTTTCTCTTTTAAATCTATTTGTTTTTTCAATGATAAGAGATTTAGGCGGAGGAAAAATTTGTTTTATAATTTTATTATTATGTACTGGTTATTTGATTTATGGAGTTAATATTCCAAGAAAAATTATGAGAAAAATTATAATGTTAAATGTGTTGTTATTTTTTATACTTGTTATTGTAAATAAAATGAGTTTATTTAAATTTATTATTGTTGATATTTTACATAGAAATCTATCTTTAACAGACAGGACTATAATATGGGACATTACAATAAAAAAAATTATGAGTAAACCAGTTATGGGTTATGGAATGATAGACGGATTGGCATTTCAGAGCATGTTACCATATATTATTGGCGTTAATGCCCATAATACATATCTGATGATATTATTTGATGGTGGGATTGTCTTATTTGCAATATTCATTATATCCATGATTATAGTGCAAATGAAGTTTGATAGTGTAAAACATGATAGATGGATATATATGATACCACTTACATTATTAACTATTATGATTAGAGCACAGATTGAGGGATGGGATGTTGTATGGTTATTTATACTGCTCTTTTTGTGCTATTCATATAATAAAATTGAACAATTAGGAAAAGAAGAAATTGATGAGATAAAATGACTAAAAAACTTATCTTTTATATAAATACTTCGAATGTAATTGTATTGGAAAAATATTTTTGTTTTTAATTTTGTCGTGATATTTTATCGATAAATCTAGAAGTATTTATATATATATTTTGTATATTTGCAAAGTGTAAAATTTTTGAGTTTATGTATAATTTAAAAAAATAAGATGTAGGAGAATACTATGAAATTGAAATTTATTATCAAAAAAATCTTATATTCATATAAATCTTCAAGCAAAACTTATGTTGATTATTTGAGAAATATTGGTGTATTATGTGGTGATAATATTAATATATTTTGTCCAAAAGATACACATATAGATACAAATAATCCCTATTTACTTGAGATAGGCAATAGTGTGAATATGACTGGACCTGTTACTATATTAACTCACGATTATTCAACTAGCGTATTGAATAGAATAGATAGTAAAATTTATGGTAAATCCAAGAAAACTGTGATTGGAAATAATGTTTTTTTAGGATGGGGATGTACAGTACTTGCTGGTACTGTCATAGAGGACAACGTAATTATAGGAGCTGGTGCAGTTGTATCCGGCAGAGTAGAAAAAAATAGTGTATATGCAGGTAATCCTGCAAAAAAAATAATGTCTATTAGTGAATATAGAAAAAAAATCATTTGTAAACAAAAAGATGAAGCGTTTAATATTTATAAGAGTTATAGAGATAGATTTAATAAAATTCCTGATATTAATGTTTTTCATGAATATTTTTATTTGTTTACCAATGATTATGATAAGCTTACTGATAGATTAAAAAATAAATTATCAGAAGAAAATATAATGAGAGAAATATTCGAAAATAATGTTACTGAATTCAAGTCATATGAAGACTTTATTGATTATTGCAATGGAAGATATAGTGATAAATAAAAAGTGTTATTTGATAATCTTATGAAAGGATTAGATTAATGTGGTAGAAAAAATAAAAAACTTATTAAGTTCAAAAGTTTTAAAGAATGGAATTTGGTTAACAATTTTACAATTGGTTAATACTGTAATTCCTGTAATTACTATTCCTTATGTTACTAGGATATTAGGAACAAATGAATATGGAATATTTTCGATAGCTTTGAATTGGATCTTATATTTACAGGTTTTAGTTGAATATGGTTTTGGATTAAGCGGTTCTAGGAAAGTGGCTTTATTAAAGGAAAATAGTCATAAAGAACTTAATGGGTTATTTAATAATATAATATCTGCAAGAATTATTCTTTTGATTTTTTCTTTTGTTATATTAAATCTCATTTGTGTATTGTCTAGCTTTAATATGCAAACATATTTAAGTATGTTAATATTGTTTACAATGATTTTTGGTACAACATTTCAATTAACTTGGTTATTTCAAGGAAAACAAGACATGAAATTTATAACAATAATTAATGTTATTTCTAGGGTTGTTTCTGTTATATTAATTTTTATGTTTGTAAAGAAACCAAGTGATATCTATTTATATTGTGGATTGTATTCAATAACTTTATTGTTATCTAGTATTATTAGTATGATAGTTGCTTGGAAAAAGTATAATCTTAAGTTTAGATTTGCAAAATTAAATAGTGTATTCAAGGAATTTAAGGATGGCTTTTATCTTTTTACTTCTTCTGCTATGACAAAAGTTTTCAGTGGATTTGGAGTGACGATTTTAGGAATATATACAACTGCATCTATTACAGGAATTTATTCAGCAATTTATAAGATTCCATATGTACTTACTATGTTTTTTTCTCCTGTTTCACAGGCGATTTATCCATATATTAGTAAACAGTTTTCTTATGGAAGTGAAAAAGGTATAAATTGTGTTAAGAAAATTGGACTTCCTATTTTTGGAGTATTTGCCTTTTTATCTTTCTTGATAATAATATTTAATAAGTTTTTAATAAATTTATTATTTGGAGCTGAGTATGCTAAATATTCAATTATAGTCATACCACTTGTTGTTCAGTTTTTGTTTGCCATTATTAATAACTTTATTGGAATTCAAAGCCTCGTTGCAAATGGTAAACAAAAAAATTATAGTAGGGCTTTTACTGTAGGATGCATTGCTATAGTACTTAGCAATCTTATTTTGGGAAAACTATATGGGATATATGGTGTTAGTATAGCCGCACCTATTGGTGAAATTATATTGACTGTTAGTTTGATAATTCAATTAAAAAAAAATAGAAAGAAGTGAGAATAATGATTAGAGTAATGAGTGTATTTGGAACACGTCCGGAGGCAATTAAAATGGCTCCATTAGTTAAAGAATTAGAAAAAAGAGAGGAAATAGAATCTATAGTTGCTGTTACAGCACAGCATAGGGAAATGCTTGATCAGGTTTTAGAAACGTTTGATATTAGACCTGATTACGATTTAAATATTATGAAACAAGGACAAACATTGGCAGATGTAACAACTAGGGCATTACAAGGTCTTGAAGGCATTATTAAAGAATGTAAGCCGGATATTGTTTTAGTTCATGGAGATACTACTACAACTTTTGCGGGAGCCTTAGCAGCATTTTATAATCAAGTTTCTATTGGTCATGTTGAAGCTGGATTGAGAACTTATGATAAATATAGTCCTTGGCCAGAAGAGATGAACAGACAAATGGTAGATTGTATGTCTGATATGTATTTTGCTCCAACTAGCTTAAGTAAAGAAAACTTATTGAAACAAAATATTAAAGAAGATAAGATATATGTTACTGGTAATACTGCAATTGATGCTATGGATACGACTGTTGATGTTAATTATAAACATGAGGTTATTGATTGGGTTGGTGATAGTCGCATGATTCTTTTAACTGCACATAGAAGAGAAAACTTGGGGGAGCCAATGAGACATATTTTTAAAGCAATAAAAAGACTTGTTGATGAGTTTGATGATATTAAAGTTGTATACCCAATTCATAAAAATCCATTAGTAAGAGAAATTGCTAATGAGATATTAAAGGGACATGATAGAGTAAGATTAATTGAACCATTAGAAGTGTTTGATTTTCATAATTTTCAAAATAAGAGTTTTTTGATTATGTCTGATTCTGGAGGTATTCAAGAAGAAGCCCCATCTCTTGGAAAACCTGTATTGGTTTTAAGAAATACAACTGAAAGACCTGAAGGAATTGCTGCTGGAACATTAAAATTAGTTGGTACTGATGAGGATGTAATTTATAATGAGGCAAAAAGATTATTAACAGATAAAAAAGCTTATGATGAAATGAGCAAAGCATCTAATCCATATGGTGATGGCCATGCTTCTGAAAGAATCGTTAATGCCATTATTGAAAATTTTAGTGATTGCTTATAGTTTTTAGAGAGTGGATTGATGATTTATATCCTAATAAGGCAAAAAAATATAAAATTTAATGTTTTAATAAATAATCATTTTGCAGTATGTATTGTGATTTTGTTGATGCTTTGCATTGACTTTTTTGTTTAATGTCTTAATTTTTGTGTTAATATAATTATATTAAGGAGAATATATGAATAAGAAAAGGGTTTTGATTGTTTTACTTAGTATTTTATTAATACTTATTATTGGTGTTAGTATTCATTTTTATAGAATTAAACATGCTAGAGTTGATATTACTTATAATGACTTAGTAGTGGAGGTTTATGAAAAAAGACATGTTTCTTCATTTATTAAAAGTATTAATGGTAGAATTATTGATGACTATATTATTGATAGTGATAGTCTTGGTAAAAAGAATATTAGTTTTCAATATATTAATACTGATAATATCAAAGTCACTAGTTTCTTTGATATAAAAGTTGTTGATAAGACTGCTCCTTTGATATGGATTAGTGATACTTATAGTTTAGGTGTTGGTTCTAAGAGAAGTTTAACTGATCTTATTCTATGTGGTGATAATTATGATAAAAAACCAAAGTGTTATATAGAAGGGGATTATGACTTAAATAAAATAGGAAAATATGATTTAGTCATTCATGCCTCTGATAGTAGTAAAAATAAGACTAGTAAGTCTTTTACTTTAAATGTATATGATCCTAAAAACGTAAAAAGTAAAGAGAGAAAAACAGTTTATTTTTCTGATGTTTTGGGGAAATATAAAAATAATAAAGTTGGACTTGATTTATCTAAGTGGCAAGGTAATGTCGATTTTTCAAAATTAAGTCAGGCTGGAGTTTCCTTTGTAATTCTTAGAGTAGGGAGTACTAGGGGAAATGGTGGAGAATATGTTTTAGATGAAATGTTTAAGAAAAATATAAGCGAGGCTTTAAAATATAAAATTCCTGTGGGAGTATATTTTTATTCATATGCATCTAATATAAAAGAGGCAAGAAATGATGCTAGATGGGTAATAAAACAAATAAAAGATTACAAAGTAAAATTAGGCGTTTCGTTTGATTGGGAGGACTGGTCTTATTTTAATTCTTATAATATTAGTTTTCATGATTTAAATGAAATTTCAAATGCATTTATGGATGAAATTAGTAAAGCTAAGTATAAAACAATGTTATATAGTAGTAAAAATTACTTAGAGTTAATTTGGAACAATAAAAAATATGATACTTGGCTTGCCCATTATACAGATAAAACAAATTATTTGGGAAAATATAAATACTGGCAAATATGTGATACAGGAAGAGTAGATGGTATTAACGGAAATGTTGATATTAATATAATGTATGAATAATACTTTGAATGGAGGATTAAATGAGCAAGAAAATAATTTTTATAATATTGGGATGTTGGATGTGCATGATGTTTTTATTTTCTAATCAGAATGCTACTAAATCCAACCATACTAGTGATAAAGTAACTATTTCACTAATTCATTTAGTTGATAAATTTAGGGGAAAGACTACTGGGAAGGCTCAAGAGAAAAAAATAATTAAAAATGTTCGCTTGCTAGTTAGAAAAACTGCTCATATGAGTGAATATTTTGTATTAGTTGTTTTAACCTTTTGCTTAGTCAGTAATTATGTTTCTAGTAATAAAAAAGTATTTTTGATTACTTTTATATGTTGTGTTTTATTTTCAATAGGAGATGAGATTCATCAACTTTTTATTCCAGGAAGAACGGGTAGAATATTTGATGTAGGAGTAGATAGTTGTGGTATATTACTTGGATGTATTTTACTGACATTTATTAAGCATAAAACAGATAAAAAGAAGCTGCAAAATATCTGAAAAATTAAAATTATATACTTCAATTTTGTAATAATTGGTCTATTTTTAGGATCAATTTTTATTTTTTTATATTTGTCATTTCTATTTAATATCTGTATATTGATGACGAGGTGGAGAAATGTATATTATTTTAGTAATTATAATTAGTTTAATATTTATTATTTGGACTATGTTAAGAATAGTTAGTATTAGTGAAAATAGACATTATAAGGCTTGACTATCCTTATTATTTATACTATACTTAAATAGTAATCATTACTAATAAGGAGATGATGTCTTTGCGAAACACAAAACAAAGAGATCTCATATTATCAATTGTTAATAATAGTTATTCTCATCCAGGTGCTTTAGATATTTATAATGAAGCAGTAAAATTAATTCCTAATATTAGTTTAGGGACAGTTTATAGGAATTTAAATAGGCTTGTAGATGAGGGGTTAATTAAAAGAATTAAAACTCCTGATAATATTGATAGGTTTGATCATACTAATAAGCATGCACATTTTATATGTATGAAGTGTGGTTCAATTATTGATTTGGGAGAGGAATATCTTTTTAATCTAGAAAAAATTGATGATAATGAAGTATTGGATTGCGAAGTTAGTTTTAAAGGTATTTGCAAGAATTGCAAGAAGAAAGGATGTTAATTATGGAATTAAAAGGATCTAAAACAGAACAAAATTTAATGGCAGCATTTGCTGGTGAAAGTCAAGCAAGAAATAAATATACTTATTTTGCTTCTAAGGCTAAAAAAGATGGTTATGAGCAAATAGCAGCTATATTTGAAGAAACAGCTAATAATGAAAAAGAACACGCTAAGATGTGGTTTAAAGAACTTAATGGTGGAAGTATTCCTTCTACTGAGGAAAATCTTTTAGCAGCAGCAGAAGGTGAAAATTATGAGTGGACAGACATGTATGATAACTTTGCTAAGACTGCAAAAGAGGAAGGCTTTGATAGAATAGCTTACTTATTTACAGAGGTTGCTAAAATTGAAAAGGAACATGAAGAACGTTATCGAAAATTACTTGCTAATGTTAAAGATGGTTTAGTATTTAGTAAAGATGGAGATAGAATTTGGCAATGTCGTAATTGTGGACATATTGTTATTGGAAAAGAAGCTCCAAAGGTTTGTCCAGTATGTAATCATCCACAATCTTATTTTGAAATCAAAAAAGAAAATTATTAATATTAAGGGAGGTTTACTCCTTTTTTTGTTGTATGTTATAATAACAAGTGGAGTGATAGTATGGAAGATAATATTTATTTATTTTTACAAGAACCTAAAAAATATGAAATTAATATCGATTATATAGCTAAGATAGAAAAATTTTATCAACAACATGGTTTTATTCCAGAAAATTGTGTTAATACTTTTTTGGATTGGTTGGTAATGGAGGCCCGTAAGAAGTGTTTAAATTCAGAGGAGGATTTTCTTAATTTCTCTTATAAGGGCTGCTGTGGTAGGGTTCAGGGAGCTCTAAAGGATTTATTAGATAGGATGAGGGTTCCTAATAAAGCATTTAATATTGGGAATGTTGTAGCACATAAACCAATTCATGCTTTAAATATGTTAACGCTTCCCATATTAAAGAATGATAAAGTTGTACTAGATAATTATATACTTGATCCAACATTTAGACAATTTACGTTAAAGGAAGAAAATAGATTTGAAAGATATTTTGAAGAAGAGAGAGGGGCTATAAAGGTTGCTACTCCTCATCCAGGATATTTCTTAAATTTAACTCCACAAGGAAGAAAATTTGCTAATGAACTTATTAAAGATGGTTATTTTTTGATGAATGATGAAAATACAAAGTTATATTGTGATGCTTTTCAACTTTATGTAACGCCTAAAGAAGATTATACAGATAAAAGTTTAGTAGGAAAGGTTAGTTTTACTGGTTATAGTGGGGCAGATTATATAAAACTTATAAATACTAATTTAACCAATTTTACCATGTCAGATATTTATATAGAAGATCCTGTAGTGAGTGCTAATAAGATAAGTAGAAAGATTAAAAAGTTATTTAAAAAGAAAGATGATTCCATTGAAATAGAAAAAATGCTTAATGATATTACCTCTAATGTTCCAGATTCAAAGTTTTATAAATAACTATTGCCAAATACTAATATTTTTGTTAGAATGATATTGTCTTTTAAAGAGATATCATTTGGTCTGTTGGTGAAGTGGTTTAACACGCGCGCCTCTCAAGCTCGTATTCACGGGTTCGAACCCCGTACAGACTACCATTAAGAATTTTACTTGAAATTTTATTGTTTCGAGTTGATAATAACTAATCCTTATCGTGGATTAGTTTTTTTGTGCCATTAATACAGGAAATTTTAAAGGCGTCGAACTATATACAGTTGAAAATGCGGTTCGTAAAAAGATTTGTTTCAATAAAAGTTATGTTGTAATACATAACTAGTGATGGAGGTTTAAAATGAAAATATTAAGAAAGAATGGTAATTGGAACAAAATAAATACTAGAGAAGAATTACTTGAATTATTAGAAAAATATAACAGAATACTTAGTGGTTCAATGATCCATTATTTAAATGGTTTAGTAGATTTGGAATTTTCGGTTATTAAAGATAATATTAATGTTAGTGATGATGATAGGGCAGTTTTATCAGAATTAGAAGTATATAAAAGAATAGCAATGTATAATATTTATAATATTGCATTAAACATATTTGAAAAAGCAAATCCAGAAATTATGATATCCGGCAATAATGATGGAATTGAGGGATTGAATGTATACGCTTCATTTGGTGAAAGAAGCTTTCAAGTATTTGATTTTGATTATCAGGAAGGACCTATTGGGTTTGAATTAGAAATACCAAGTGGTTATAAAACAATGAGAATAGGAGATATTTCTTTATTTCATACAATGGCTAGTGAGGAACTAAGAGAAGCCGAGTTGATGAGAGTAATGGATGAATTGGATAGATTATATGATCAAAAAAATCCATATGGTTATAGTTCTTATGGTGATAGTAGACATGTTGGTGGGCCTGCTGCACAATGGAGTTTTGAACACAATAAAAAAATAAAGGCAAACGAAAAGAGATTTGAATTATTAGATTCCAAAAAAGAATTAACAGATGATGATAAGAGAGAAATAGAAATTACAAATAGATTTTATGAATTATTATTAAAAGATTATGGCTTGACAGATAAAGACTTTGAAGAGGAAGAGGATTTAGTCTTTCCTGAGAGACAAACAAAATTACAAAAAACTCTTGTTAAAAAAACGCCAAATATAAAAATTTATAATAATATTAAATATATTTAAATAATGCAAATGAGAGCTAGTAATGTCTTACTATGTTCTTTTTTATTTAAATATCATAAGTAATGGTAGCATTGGTGAGCGTCGTTCTTTTAATTGATATACGTTTTTATGTAAAATTTAGTTGCACAAATTTTTAAATACGCTATACTTTTAGTAGGGGTGTTAAGTGATATAGTGGTATTTGAGGAGAAAATTATGAAAAAAATACTTGGGATGGTTGATGATAATTCTGTTACTCACTTTTTATCTGTTGAGTTGAATGGGATTGATGAGGTTTGTTCTGCTATTGATGATAGCTTCAGCTATAAGATTGATAGAACTATATCTTGTGAGGTACTTAATCGGAAGTTATATAGTTTAGGTAAATATCAAGATGATATTTTACATGGTAGAGCGCAAGTCCTAAAGGCTTCAATTGTTAAGGTGGATAAAAAACAGCAGAAAGATAATTTTATTGATGAAGTTGATCCTGATATTAGGATGGGATTAGTAAATGTGTCTTTACTTTATCCATCACAGATAAGTAAAATTATTAAAAATACTTTTTATGATGATGGGACTTATGGTGAATATAAGTTAATAGATTTAACTGATTTAGCAAAGTTTGCTAATAAAATATCAAAAACGAAAAATAATTTTTCTTATGATGGAACCATTGATGCAAAAGTAGGAGAGTTTTCGAGTGCTGGTTATTATAATTATTTAAAAGATACGACTGCTAATAAACCAATATGGCTTAATAAAAAAGAAAGACAACTTACTAGTGAGATGGTAACGGATATTTTTCAGTGTGTTAGTGAATGCCTTGATATTAAATACTTAGGAAGTAGTTTTCTTGATGATTCTTCAAGTCTTGAAACAGAAAAGATGAATAGATTTGCGTTACGTAATAGTGATGCTTTAAAATCTCTAGAACTTTCGCCGCTTCTTTCTAGAATTCTCAATACTTTAAGTGAAGTAGAACAATATAGAGATATTTCTTATTTTAATATTAGCTTACCTAATTATTTATTAGATGGTAAACTATATGGTGAGAATGAGAAAAGTCTTGCAAAATCAAAGAAAATGTGATATAATGTGGACAATTAAGAGGAGTGATATGTATGAATAATTTTCATGGAGGACCGGGTGGTCCATTTCCAGGTCCAGGATTTGGTCCGGGATTTGGGCCAGCACCAGGTCCAGGATTTGGTCCAGCACCCGGTGGAGTACCATTAGAAGTTGAATCTCAATTTATGTATGGCGGTGTCGGTGGAGGAAGTAGTAATGAACACAGAATTCCACTTGATATATTATCTGCAAAAAAACTTCCTAGTTCTAGATTTTTTTCTAGACTTAAGGTTAGATTAAAAAGAGCTAATCTTAGAAGTAATATTAGAAGTGTAAATAAATATTTGCGTAGAGCACAAATTCAAAAAATGGTTTTAGAGAATATGGAAAGTTTGTCACATAGTTATGGAGATAATACCAGAGTGTTTGCCGATATTACAACTGATGAAATTATAGATACTTTAGACCAAAATAATAAAAAGATAAAACTAAAAGAAAAATTTTTATTTAATAATCTTCGCAATAAAATTGAGAGAAAAAAAGAAAGATTTTATGTAGGATATTATAAATTTAAGTCTTATATAAAGTATGGAAAGTCAGAAAAGAAGAGGAGTTATCAACTAAGAAAAGCTAATCAAGATGTTGATTATAGAAAAGATAAATTACTTGATGGTTGGTTACTTCATAATTATAATATTTATTCAATATTATTAGGTGATATAAGCAAGAAAAATGGCTTTAAGGGATTACTTCCAGATAGTGCTGATTTAGAAACCGTTAAAAATGCTAATAAACAAAAAACAGCACCTCAAAATATTCAACAATCAAATACTCAAAATAAAACCGTAAGTCAAAATAACACGAATACACAGACTAATACAAAAACTCAAAGCAATGTAAATACTCAAAATAATGCAAAGACACAAGTAAATGCTACACCACAACCTGCTAAAATACAATCACAACCTTCACCAGTTAAAATTAGTGATATTAATGATTATCCACCAGTTTATGTAGATCCATGGATTGAAGGAATGTTTAGTAATGATTGGGAAAAAGATGATGAATCAGTAAGCATGGATGTAGAAATTTTAGATGATAAAACTCATCACCATAAATAATAAAGTTGGTTAATTCTAACTTTATTTTTTGTATAATGATATTAGGAGGAATAAAATGATTGGCGTGTTTGATTCAGGAATTGGTGGGGTAACGGTATTAAAAGAACTTTTAAAAATTTTACCACATGAAAAGTTTATTTATTATTCTGACTCTTTAAATAATCCGTACGGTGATAAGAGCTTTGATGAATTAAAGAAAATTGTTTTTAAAGTGGTTGATACATTAATAGAAAAAAACTGCAAAATAATAGTTATAGCGTGTAATACTGCTAGCACTTTGAGTACTTGTTTAAGGGAAAAATATAGTATACCGATAGTCGCTATTGAACCGGCTTATAAAATGATTTATGATAACGATTTTTCAGAGAAAACCTTGGTAATGGCGACGAAGGCTACTATTAATAGTGATAAATTTCAACAGCTTTATCATAAGTATGATAACCATAATACAACTCTTTTATCTTGCTCTGGATTAGCTGATTTAGTTGAGACAGGGGATCAGGAGAAGATAGATAATTATTTAAAAAATACTTTGATGCCTTATAGGGGAGTAAAATGTGTCGTTTTGGGATGTACACATTATCCATTGATTAAAGAAAACATTCGGAAAGTATTAGGTGATGTTAAATTTTATGATGGAAGTGTTGGAGTTAGTAAACAGACACGCAAGATTTTACTTGAAAAAGATTTAATTAATGAAGATGGTGATACTTATGTTCAGTTTATTGATTCTTCAAATGATTTAAAAAAGAAAAAAAGATTTTTTTCTTTATTAGACGACTTGAAATTTTAAATAAGTTTTACTATAATATATGTGATGACGCGATGATGGAGGTTGGAAACTCCTAGCGCTACAAAGAAAGAGATTCTTCTGGAATAAGTAAGGTGGAACCGCGGGGTAACTCGTCCTTACATTTATTCTGGGAGTTTTATTTTTTTAGGAGGAAAATAATATGAAAATGGAAGAATTAGTTAATTACTGTAAACAATATGGTTTTATATTTCAGGGTAGTGAAATATATGGTGGACTTGCAAATACATGGGATTATGGTCCATTAGGAAGTAGACTAAAAAATAATATTAAAGATACTTGGAGAAAAAGATTCATTCAAGAAAGACGTAATGCTTATGAAGTTGATGCAGATATTTTAATGCATCCAAAGGTTTGGGAAGCAAGTGGACACGTATCATCTTTTTCTGATCCATTAATTGATTGTAAGAATTGTAAAACAAGACATAGAGCAGATAATTTAATAGATGATTTTTCAGAGGATGCAGATGCTGATGCAATGAGTCAAGATGAAATGATGGAATATATTAAAACTCATCACGTTCCATGCCCAAAATGTGGAAAATCAGATTTTACTGATATTAGACAATTTAATTTAATGTTTGAAACCCATAGAGGAGTAGTAGAAGATGGTAAAAATAAGGTTTATTTACGTCCAGAAAACGCTCAGGGGGAATATGTTAACTTTTTAAATGTTCAAAGAACTACTAGATCAAAGCTTCCTTTTAGTATAGGTCAAATAGGTAAGGCTTTTAGAAATGAAATAACACCTGGTAACTTTACTTTTAGAACAATAGAATTTGAACAAATGGAATATCAAACTTTCTGTAAGGAAGGAAATGATTCTGAATTATATAATTATTTTAAAGAATATGCTAAAAAGTATTTTATGGATTTAGGAATTCCAGAGGGCGATTTAAGATTCCATGATCATGAAAAATTAGCTCATTATGCTAAGGAAGCATGTGATATAGAATATAAATTTCCTTTTGGTTGGGGAGAAATCAATGGAACACATAACAGAACTAATTATGACTTATCTCAACATCAGAAGGTATCAGGAGTTAGTCAAGAATATTTAGATCCTGAAACAAACGAGAAATTTATACCTTATATTGTAGAATCTACTATAGGTTGTGATAGAGCAGTACTTGCAGTTTTATTTAATGCTTATCATAAGGAAACACTAGAAAACGGTGAAGAACGTGATGTAATGAAGTTTTTACCTTCAATAGCACCATATAAAGTAGCAGTTTTACCTCTTGCTAAAAAATATCATAGCGAAAAAGCCTCTGAGGTATATGATATGTTATCCAAAAACTTTATGTGTAGTTATGATGAGGCTGGTTCTATAGGTAAACGTTATAGAAGACAAGATGCTATTGGAACACCTTTTTCAATTACTATTGATGATAATACTATTAATAATAATACTGTTACTATTAGAGATAGAGATACAATGGAACAAATTACATTGGAATTAGATAAAGTAATACCTTATATTGAAGAAAAAATTAAGTTTTAATACTATTTTATACTCAAGACCTAGTACTTTAGGTCTTTTTTCTTGCATATTTTTAAATTTTATGATATAATAGCAACTACTTTAAGGGGTGTAGATATGAAGAACTTAGAAGAAGATAGTTATGGATTTATCACAGATATTGATGATGTTGTTGGAAGTGAGGAATATCAGCAATTACCTACGGAAGAGAAGAAAAAGATTTTACTTTCCATTATAAATACTAATAATAAGAAACTAAAAAATAATGATGAACATAGAGGAGAGTTAATAAATGTTATCTGTGATAATGGAATAGTCGAAAAGAAGAGTAAACATATTTTAGAAGAAAATGAAGAAAGCTATAATGTTTTGTCTCTTGATTTTTTGATGCAATGTGATAATTATCAAGACATGATTAGATGTGGACTTTTACCACGTAAGGATAAAGCTACTTATAATAAAGAAATGAAAAATATTTTACTTGCTGTTAGAAATGAACTTGATGCATATGAGGTTGCTAAATATGAAGATGAGGATGATTTATTTAGTGAAGAAAGGCAGAATTGTGAGAGACTTTTTTCTATATTGCTTGACTATGATGAGTATGAAGAAGAAGAAATTAAAATTGATGTTCAAAGTGACTTTCATGTAGTTTATTTGCCTAATAGTGTTAGAGAACTTGATAATTCACCAATAATTAAAGATGTTTGTAAAAATTGTCAAAAAGATATTTTAGTTAGAATGATTAATTCAATTAAAGAACAAGAATTTAAAGGATTGAAGAGATTTACTTGCCATTATTCAGAATTTTATGAACTTAGAGCTAATCAACAAAGAGTAGTTTTTCATTTTTTAATGCCTAACGTCGTAGTAGTTATTTCTGCTTTTACTAAAAAAGTAGATACTAATAAGAGATATCGTATGGAACTTAGAAATAGAGTTAATAGATATCGTAGTGTAAAAGATAAATTGAAAAAAATTATAGATAGTTCATCAAGAGAACAATTTTTTAAGTTACAAGATGATATAGAACAACAGTTTATGAACGATATTGATAAAAAGTTAATAAAGGGGTAGTTTATATGAATGAGTTATTAGTACAATTACAAAGAGATATTGCAGTTAATAGCATTGAAAAAGGTTTTTATAAAGATTATATGAAAGTGTGGAGCCAATTACAAACTATTTGTGATAGTGCCTTAGCAGCTAATGATGAAATTTTTAATAAAACTATTAGAGAAATAGACTTAGATGAGTTGATTAGATTTGGTGTTATATCTTGTGATTATGAACAAAATTTGGCTTCCGTTTATAATGCAAGTGATGCTTTAGAGAAACTAGTTAATTTACGTGAACTTCGTGATAGAGGAAAACTTACTTTATTGACATATTTAAATGTAAATATGGAAGATGTAGAAGAAGCTGATATAGAAAGAGTTAAAAAAAATAAAGAAGTGGCAACTGTATTTTTAAAAACTTGTTTTGATAAAAATTATATTAATAGTATTAATTGTATATGTAAAAGTGATATAGCTAGTCCTATTTTAAGATTGATTATAGAAATTAAAAAATTAAAACAGGAAAAATTTACTAGGGAGGAATTATTAACTTCAACCTTTCTTGCTAAAAAAATGGATGGCTTTGATGTTGTGGATGTAACAGATGATTTAATGCATTCCTTAATTTATTTTGAAATGGTCGATGCAGAAGTTATTTGTATTACGAGAGATGAAATAATACCTAAATATAAAGAAAAAATTAGCAATATAAATAAAGTTCAGAAGAAAAAGGAAAAAGAAGTAAAAGCCTTTAAGCATCTCCAAAAGAAAATTGATGAAGGACAAGTAACTGGAGATGAAATAGGCAGATTTTTCGAAGATTTTGATATTAGTGAAAGAATGCAAGTTAATATATTAGAAGATGCTGTTTCTCATAATATTTCTTTTGTAAAAGCGCATGAACAAACATTAACAAAAGATAAAAAATATAAACAATTATTTTTAAAATATAGATATGATTATGATAAGATAGATGACGATTTCAAAAAGATTATTGAAACAATAGATCTAGGTGCTTTAGAAGATAAATTTACTGTTTTGGCTAAAACGGGAATATGTCTTACTTATAGTAACTTAAGTTATATTTTACAAAAAGATATTACAGGTGATTTAGGGTTAATTGAAATGCTTTTAAATCGTAAATATATTAATACTAAATTTATAAATAATAATATAGATATATTAGTTGATAATGAGGAACTAAAGAAGGTATGTGATAACATTTTATTATTAGCAGATAATGGTGCATATGATATAGATCACATTAATTATAAAGTACTTAGATATGAAAATTCATATTTAAAAGCTATATTAGATTTATATCATATCTATGATATTAGTATTTGTGGTAATGTAGACTTAGCAAAATTACTTGATGTTAAAAATTTTGATATAATTGATTCGTTAATAGAAGAAAATATAGATAAAAATGTTATTGAAGAAATACTTTGTAGAGATGATGCTTTAAATATAGTTAAAAGAATTCATATTAATAATTTAATAGAAGCAGATTCTTTAAATGATGATGGTAGTTTAGGTAATGAAGTTAAGAGCAATAAGTTTTTTGTAGCTAATAGTAATTTAGATAAACTATCTTGTAATCATGTTAGTGAATTTCAAAATAGTGATATAAGAGAGTTATTTTCTCTTTCACCAAGATTAGATATTAGTGAAGAGATTATTAATAGTAATTTTATAAAATATATGGATGAAAATTATTTAGACCAGGGAAATTACAATATAGGAGGAAATATAATTTCTAGAGTGAAGGTACTTAGAAATTTAGAATGCCTTAAAAATACAGCTAATCTTAGTGAAGAAGCTTTGTTTGATAGTATAATTTATAATTCAATGTTATCAGTTGATGAATTATATACTATTAAAGATAGTTTGCAGGGCAAAGACAAAAAGCGTCTAATTGTGTAATATTTATTTTCAAAAACTAATAGTTGTGCTATTCTAAGAATGATGGAGGCAGTATGAATAAGTTAGAATTTGATGAAAGCGTTAAAGTTTTGGAAGTTGGCGTAATTGGGAGTAGTAGATTATTTAATTCTAATGGTAATGATAAAAGTTATGTTTTAGGAAACATTAGTTTTTTATATGATCAAGATAGAGTTTTAGTAGAGGGCTCTGACATTTATGATATAAGTGATGAAGTGATGATAAGTTATCCTAATAATAATTTTGGTATCTTAAGACTTGATGATAAATTATCTATAGAAAATAAGGAAGGCTTTATAGCGTTTGTTTGTGCGGCTAGGGATAAATTTAGAAAAAGAGATATTTCTTATGATGATTTTTATGAGGCTTTGGAAAGAGTGACTTCGGTTCTTATTAGTAAATATAATCTTAGAGTTAGTACTGATGAGTGGATGAGGAGTAATGATCAACTTTCTAAAAAATATTTTAATACAATTAAAAAGAATGCCCATTTAACTTTTAGAAAAACAGGTAAGAAGGCTTATGAACAGAATTGTAATCAAACACTTAGGAGAAACTTGATAGAATTTGATAATTGTGTTAATCCGTTTATGAGTAATAAATATAGTTCTTCACAAATGGAGGATGCTTTAAGAAAGATGGAGATTTCATTTGATACTAATAATAGTGATGGTTCTGCTGTTACAATAAGTGATCTTGAAACTAATAATTATGTTACATATAGAAGAGCAAATGATGGCTTTAGTTATGGACTTACTTATAAAGATTCAAGTGATATGATATTTTCTTTATTTCATACATTTAATTTAGATAATAGTAATTCAATGTATGATGGTGAATATATAAAATATGAATTTGGAAGTAATGATTATAATATTACTCCTACAACTACTATATATAATTTAACCCATAATATAATTCAACATAATAGTGGGGCTATTGTTGATGCTAGTGTTGATGATAAGATAGAAATGTATCAACATTTAATTACAGCTAATGCTTATGCAGCGCAAGTTACTTTGGATAATGTATCTAAAGGATATAGTTATTCAAAAAAATAGTTGACTTTTACTAGAGTTTATCATATACTAGTAACAGTTAAGAAATGGAAAGAGATTTATATCCACCTGATTGCTGTTAGTAGCGATGGGTAAATGCCTTTAGAAAACTGGTGTTTTCAATTGTGTTTAAAAGCGGATATGAATTATCTGCTTTTCTTATTTTATGGAGGTGTTAGTTATCGCAAACGGTAAGAACGATTTGCCTATCAACGAACAGATTAGAGCAAAAGAAGTTTTGGTGGTTGGACCTAAGGGTGAACAAGTAGGGGTTAAAAACATAAAAGATGCTTTAACACTTGCTAGTTATGCTAATTTAGATTTAGTCTTAATTAGTCCTAATGCTAATCCACCAGTATGTAAAGTAATGGATTATAATAAATTCCGTTATGAAAAACAAAAGAAACAAAAGGAAGCATTAAAGAAACAAAAAGCTAGTAGATCTGAATTGAAAGAATTTAGATTGTCACCAACTATTGATGTTGGAGACTTTGAAACAAAACTTCGCAATGTCATCAAATACTTAGAAAAAGGTGACAGAATTAAGGTATCAGTTCGTTTTAGAGGACGTCAAATGGCTCATACTGAGCTTGGTGAAGAAGTATTAATGCGTTTTTCTTCTAAACTAGAAGAGTATGCTGATATACAAGAAAAACCAAAATTAGAGGGTAGACAGATGACAATGTTACTAGTACCTAAGAAAGATAAAAAATAATAGGAGGAATTAAATATGCCAAAAATTAAAACACATAAAGGAACAGCCAAAGTTCTAAAAGTTAGAAAAAGTGGAAAAGTAAAAATTTATTGCCCAGGTTCTCGTCATAACACAGGTAGTAAAAACGCTAAATTCAATAGAAAAAATAGAAAAGGAAATAGTTTAAGTAAAGCTGATCATAACAGATTAAAGAACTTAATCTAAGATAAGTAAGAGGAGGAAGAAAGATGGCAAGAGTAAAAAATGGAGCTGTTACTAAGGCTCGTCATAAGAAAGTATTAAAACAAGCAAAAGGATACTTTGGTAGTAAACATCGTTTATATAAAACTGCAAAAGAACAATTAATGCATTCAGGACAATATGCATTCCGTGATCGTAAACAAAAGAAGAGAGATTTCCGTAAATTATGGATTACAAGAATTAATGCTGCTTGTCGTGAAAATGAAATTAGTTATTCAAGATTTATTGAAGGACTTAACAAAGCAGGTGTTGAAGTTAACCGTAAAATGTTATCTGAAATAGCTATTAATGATCCTAAGGCTTTCAGTGAATTAGTAAAAGTTGCTAAAGATGGAAAAGCTGGTAAGATTGCTGCTAACAAGAGTGAAAATACTAAAGAAGTAACTATTAACAAAACAGCAAGTAAGAAAACAAAAAAAGAAACAGTAAAGAAAGCTGTTAAAGAAGAAGTAAAAGATGTTGATTACAGCAAAATGACTGTTGCTGAATTAAAAGAAGTTGCAAAAGAAAAAAATATTAATGTAACGGGTATGAAAAAAGCAGAAATAGTTGCTGAATTAAGTAAATAAAAAAATAGACATATAAGTTATTTTCTTGCCTAGTGCCTATATGGTGGTAAGTTATAAGACTTGTAGATGAAAAAAACAAAAGGAGAAAAATATATGAGTACAATTGTATCAATGAATTATTTATTAGAAGCTGGTGTTCATTTCGGACATCAAAGAAGAAGATGGAATCCAAAAATGAAGGAATACATCTATACTACAAGAGATGATATTTATATTATCGATTTAACAAAAACAGTTAAGAAGTTAGAAGAAGCATATGAAGCTATGAAAAAGATTGCTGAAGAGGGTGGAAAGGTTTTATTTGTAGGTACAAAGAAACAAGCTCAAGAAGCAGCAGAAGAATGTGCTGTTCGTACTAATAACTATTTTGTTACTGAAAGATGGTTAGGTGGAACTCTTACAAACTTTAGAACTATTCGTTCAAGAGTACGTAGAATGGATGAAATCGATAAAATGGAAGAAGATGGAACATTTAATCTTTTACCTAAAAAAGAAGTTATCCAAATTAAGAAAGAATATGAAAAATTAAATAAAAACTTACGTGGTATTCGTGAAATGAAGAAATTACCTCAAGCATTAGTTATTGTTGATCCACGTAAAGAAGAAAACGCTATTAAAGAAGCTCGTATTTTAGGAATACCTGTATTTGGTATTGTTGATACTAACTGTGATCCAGATTTAGTTGATTATGTTATTCCTGGTAATGATGATGCTGTTAGAGCTGTTAAATTAGTAATGGGTGTACTTACTAACGCTATTGCTGAAGTTAATGGTAATGAAGTTGTTGATTATGTTACTGAAGATGACAAAAACAACAAAAAAAATGTAAAAAAAGAAGCAGTTAATGAAGTAAAAGAAGAAGTTAAAAAAGAAGAGAAAAAAGTTTTTGAAGAAGATTTAAATACTTTAACTTTATCTGATTTAAAAAATAGAGCAAAAGAAGCTGGCGTTAAAGGCTATTCTGCAATGAAGAAAGCTGAATTAATTGAAGCTTTAGAGAAATAAGGAGATAATTATGTTTAAAGCTAGTGATGTTAAGGAATTAAGAGAACGTACTGGAGCAGGTATGCTTGATTGTAAAAAAGCTTTGGATGCCTGTGAAGGTGATATGGACAAGGCTATTGATTGGTTAAGAGAAAAAGGAATTAGTAAAGCTGCTAAGAAGGAAGGACGTATTGCTGCTGAAGGTGTTTGTGTTGTTAAAGCTGAAGGTAGTAATGCAGTTATTCTTGAAGTTAACTCTGAAACTGATTTCGTAGCGCAAAACAAAGAATTCTTAGATTTTACTAATTATTTGGCAGATGTATTATTAAAAAATGATGCAACAACAGTAGAAGATGCTCTAAAAATTAATGATGGCGGAGAAACTATTGGTGATAAGCTAATTAATTTAACAGCTAAGATTGGTGAAAAATTAAGCCTACGTCGTTTTGAAAAAGTTACTAAAACTGATGATGAGGTTTTTGGAACTTATACTCATATGGGTGGAAAGATTGGTTCTTTAGTTGTTTTAAAGGGTGCTAATAGTGATGTTGCTAAAGATGTTTGTATGCATATAGCAGCTATGGCTCCAGTTTGTTTAAATAAAGAAGATGTTCCAGCTGATATGATAGAGCATGAAAAAACAGTAATTACAGAACAAGTTATGAATGAAGGAAAACCTCAAGAAATAGCTTTAAAAATGGTAAATGGACGTATTAATAAATTCTATAAAGAAATTTGTTTAGCTGATCAAGAATTTATTAAAGATTCAAGTGTTAATGTTTCTACATATGTTAAAAATAATGGTGGAGAAATTGTTAAATTTGTTAGATTTGCTGTTGGCGAAGGTATTGAGAAAAAAGAAGAGGATTTCGCTCAAGAAGTAATGAATCAAGTAAATGGAAACTAGAACCTTAGGGTTCTTTTTTTCTTGCTTGATATACTCTTACGTGTTATGCTAAGTAATATGTGAAGGGATGGTTCGTTATGAAAATCAAAAATTTAAATATTAAAAATAAAGCTGCAGTTTTAACAGCAGGAGGGATAATCTTGGGACAAGGGGCATTTTCGGCTGCTTTCTTTGCCAATGATAGATATCCATTTGTAAAAAATGATTATACTGCCCATTTAGTTCAAGTTCAAGAAACTACTAAAGATGGTGATTTTACTTATCAAAAATATGCTGTATCTTCTTATGATACAGGAGATGCTATTCTTTTGAAGAGACCATATGAAGAAAATACGAATGGTAAATATGAAAGAGAAGTTTTGATTGTTCCTAAAAAGTGCTTTTCTAATGTTGAATATCAATACACTAAAGAAAATATTGATAATCAAGAATTGCTTTTAGAACAAGATTATATTTCAGAAATTATCGATTTATCAAATGAAGCTACCGATATGAAAATATTTACTTATGATGAAGTAGAAGAATTACCTCAAGAAAATCCATATGAGATAAGTTGCGCAACATTTGATGTTTATTTAGATGATACTATTACTGTTAATGACAGAGGAAAAGACTTCATTGTTACCTCATTATATATATCTGGTTTATTAGTCATTTTAGGAGGAGGGGTAGCTCTTAATAAGATATTTGTCAAAGAAAAAGAAGACAGTAAAGTGAAAAAACTTAAATAGACCTTTTAAATATCTTTTCTTATTTTAAAACTTGGTATATAATTAAAAAGAAAGATGGAGGTAAAAATGGCAAAGAAAAAAGATGTGGTTACAGTAGGGGCACCTAGTTTAAAGCCCAAGAAAAAACATATTTTTGGAAAGATTTTATTAACGTTAATTATTGGTATTTGTTTAGGTGGAGTTATAATGTATTATTATTTAGATATATACATGAAGGATGATAAGAAAAGTGTAAATACATCAGTACCTAAAAATAATACAAGTAATAATGAAGAAAAAGAGGTAAGTCTTCCGACTGATAGCTATGTTGTTAAAAGATTAATAACGGGAATGCATTTTGTAGATGGTACTAATATTGAAAAAGCATTATATGTTAATGAAAGAACAATTGCAAAAGATTTACCAGGAGATTTTTTGGATAATCTGTTATTAAAAGAAGCTTATAGAACAGAGTCTAACTTCAATGAAGAAGTTAAAGTTAAAGACTTAGAACAGGCAAGAATAAACTTATTTGGAAAAAACTATGAAATAATTATTCCAACTGATAAAGAAGTAGGTAGTTGTCCAGTATTTAAATATAATACAGAAAAGAGGAGTTATAAGCGAGATAATAGTGAGTGTAATATTACAAATGATATTTCTATTTCGTATGATGTAGTAGAGGCTCGCATTATTGAAAATAAAAGTATTACTATTTATGAGGCAGTAGCGTTTATTAAAGATGATAAAATTTATAAGAAGATAGATGGCTCTAATAATGTATCAGATGAAGTTAAAGATGTTACTACAGATGGATTTAATGTTTTGGATAATGTTAAAAAATTAAATCAGTACAAATATACATTTACTTATGATAAGGATAGTAATAATTATGTATTTAATAGTATAGAATTGGTGAAGTAAAATTTTATAATTATTAATTTTACAAACAATATGTTTGTATAAATAAGAAACCCTTCCATGATGAAATAAATATAATGGAAGGATTTTTATTATGGAAAGTAGTAGATTCTTATTTAAAACGACAGACTATGGTTATAGAAATTAAAAAAATCTAGATGACAATACTTATTTAATTAGTGAGTTATAAAAAAAGAAGCAAAGTAAGATTTGCTCCATATTTTACTATAATAAATAATAACTTATTTTGTTATTTTTATACTTTCTATTACTGGTTGATTTTCTTTTTTGACTGTACCATTATCATCTTCTGTTTTGGTGTCTTTGCAAATCTTATCGACTATTTCCATACCAGATGTTACGTGACCAAAACCGGCGTATGAACCATCTAGAAATGTACTATCGCTTTGAACTATAAAAAATTGTGATGAAGCACTGTCATTTGCTTGGCTTCTAGCCATAGATATTGTACCTCTAGTGTGAGAAATATTATTTTCAACACCATTATTTTTAAATTCGCCCTTTATAGTTTTTTCGGAACCACCAGTACCGTTTCCTAGGGGGTCTCCACCTTGGATCATGAAACCATCTATTATACGATGAAAAGTAAGTCCATCATAGAATTTGTCATTTACCAGATTTACGAAATTAGTAACTGTAATAGGAGCACTATCTGCATCTAGTTCTAATTTAATAACTCCATAATCCTTGATGTTTATTTCAGCATTTATTTTTCCACTTAACATTTTATCATCACCATCACTACTACAACCAGTTATTAGAAAACAAGTTAAAACAACTATTAATAAATAACCAATCTTTTTCATTTTTCCATCCTTTCGCTTATAAAGGTATCATATTATTAAAATTATTTCAACTGATTGTGAGGTTAAAGACTTGTATATATTTTTAAATTATAGTAAACTAAACATAGAGGAGAGAGATTCATGCAAGAAGATTTGATAAAAGAGACTAAAGAAAAAATGGAAAAAAGTATGGAAAACCTTAATAAGAGGATGTCTACTGTTAGAGCAGGAAGAGCTAATCCATCAAGTTTAGATGGTGTTATGTGCGAATATTATGGTGTTATGACACCATTAAAACAACTTAGTATTATTTCAGTACCAGAAGGTAATCAATTACTTATTAAACCATTTGATAAGAGTGCATTAGGCGCAATTGAAAAGGCTATAATAGCCGCTAATCTTGGATATAATCCATCTAATGATGGAGAAACAATAAGAATAATCGTTCCAGCACTTACAGAAGAAAGAAGAAAAGAACTTATTAAACAAGTTAAAGGTATTTGTGAGGATGGTAAGGTAGCAGTTAGAAATATTAGACATGACGCTATTGGAGATGCCAAAGACTTAGAACTGTCTGAAGATGAACTTAAGGGTGTTGAAAATAGAATTCAAGAATTAGTTAATACATATAATAAAAAAATAGATGAATATTTAAAACAAAAAGAACAAGAATTATTAACTGTTTAGTAAAATGTCAAATTTAGACAAAAAAAACATATAAATTAATGAGGTGATTTATATGTTTTTTCATGTGTTCGAAATGGTTCATCATTTGTTTTTTACGGGAAGTTATTCTAATCAGGTGTTTCCAGAACCATTGTCTTTAGAAGAAGAAACAGTTACTATTGAAAAAATGTTAAAGGGGGATAAGGAGGCTCGAAATAAATTAATTGAACATAATTTACGTTTAGTCGCACATATAGTAAAAAAGTTTGATTTTAAAGAAGGAGACCAGGATGATTTAATTAGTATAGGTACTATTGGATTAATTAAGGGAGTAGATACTTTTTCTAATCTTAAAAGCGTTAAATTAACAACATATTGTGCTAGATGTATAGAAAATGAAATTTTGATGTTTTTTAGATCAAATAACAAAAATAATAAGAATGTATCCTTAAATGATGCGGTTGGATATGATAAAGATGGCAATGAAATAGCTATTTTAGATGTTTTAAAGACTCCGAAGGAGGACTTTTTTGAGGGAATTGCCTTAAAGGATGATATAAATCTTTTAAATCAATATTTTGAAGTCCTTTCAGAAAGGGAAAAAGATATATTGATACGACGATATGGACTTTATGAAAATGATGAACATACACAAAAAGAAATAGCTAAAACACTGCATATTTCTAGAAGTTATGTTTCTCGAATAGAAAAAAGAGCACTTACCAAAATTTTACGGGAATTTATTAAGAATAATCAAATAGATTAGAAAAAATGTTTTCAAAAATTTAATTTAGGGTATAATAAGACTAGTGGTGATATTTGTGGCAAAGAAAAATGGCAAAAAAAAGAAGAAAAATAATAAAAAGAAAAATGGGACAAAGTTAAAAAATATAAATCAAGTTGGTAAAAAAGTAAACTATAAACAAAGCTCAAAAAGAATTAAGGCAAGTAGTACTACTGAAAATAAGGAAAATAATTTGGAAGAGGATTTTCTTAAGCTGCAGGAAAAAATAAACTTGAAAAATGGAACATTGAAAATGGATTTAACTACTAGTTCTTCTGATACTCATGGTAGTAAAAGTGAGAAAAAGGAAAATACTAAAGATGTTAATATTTCAGATGATGTAGATGATTTATTTGACGTTTTGGATACGACAGTAAAACTTGATGATTTATTTTTAGAAAATGATGAAAAAGAGCATAGGAATAAGAAACTTGTGGTTGGTGTTATTTTGAGTATAATTATACTTCTTGCATCTTTTATATTCTTATTTATTGTACCGCAAGTAAGATTAAATGGTAAAAGAGTAATGGTTATTAACTATAAAGAAAAGTATGTTGAACCCGGTTATAGAGCTTATTTTCTAAATAAAAAATTAACTAATAAGGTTGTAGTCACAGGAGGAGTTAACTCCTCTAAACTTGGTACTTATAAAATAAAATATAGTATGGGGTATAAAGGTTTTAACAATAGGAGAGTAAGGATTGTTAAAGTTAAAGATTTATCAAAGCCTGTAATTAAGCTTAATGGTCATGAAAATACTTCTGTGTGTCCTAATAAAGAATATAAGGAAGAAGGATATAGAGCTTATGACAATTATGATGGTGATATTACTAAAAAAGTAGAAGTTATAAAGAATGAGAAATTTTACTTATATAAAGTAAGTGATAGTAATGGTAATAAAACTTCTATTAAAAGAAATATTACTTATGAAGATAAAGTTAAACCTGTTATTTCAGTTAATAAAAATATTTATCTTTTAGAAGGGGAAGAGTTTAAAAAAGATTATAAGGCGTATGATAACTGCGATGGCGATATTACTAAAAATGTTAAGGTTGTTGGAAGTATTGATACAAGTAAGGCAGGAGAATATAGTTTAAAGTATTCTGTTAATGATAGTTCTTTAAATCAAGATGATGTTTTACAGAAAATACATGTAATGAAAAATGATGCTCCAGGTACTATTTATTTAACTTTTGATGATGGGCCTCGTGAAGGAACGACCGATGTTATTTTGGATATTTTAAAAGAAGAAAATGTCAAAGCAACATTTTTTGTAACTAACGGTGGACCTGATTACTTGATAAAAAGAGAGTATGATGAAGGTCATGCTATAGGATTACATACTGCGAGTCATGATTATAAAACGGTTTATCAAAGTGTTGATGGTTACTTTAATGATTTACTTAGTGTTCAAAATAGAGTAAAAAATATAACAGGAATTAATACTATGATTATTAGGTTTCCTGGTGGTAGCAGTAATACAGTTAGTAGAAGATATCAAAACGGGATTATGAGTATTCTTACGACAGAAGTTTTAAATAGAGGATATCGTTATTATGATTGGAATTTAAGTAGTGGTGATGCTGAAGGTGGAAGACATGATGCGGATGAGATTTATAATAACGTTGTTAATGGTCTTTCCAAAGATAGAGTAAACATGGTTTTGATGCATGATATAAAACCTTATACCCGTGATGCTTTAAGAAATATAATTCAGTATGGAAAAAACAATGGTTATACCTTTGCATCTATTACTGATAATACACAAATGATAAAGCAAAAAGTTAATAACTAGAACTTTAGGTGTTCTAGTTTGCTTTTTTACAATAATATTGTATAATAAGACTGGTGATTTATTTGAAGTATATTCCGTATATATATAAAAAAACTATTTTTGATATTCCATACGATAAGTTAAAGAAAGAGAATATTAAATGTTTGATATTTGATTTAGATAATACTTTGGCATTGATTGATGAAAGAGAATGTCCTCTTAAAACAATGAAATTAATTGAAAAGTTAAAAAAGAAATTTACGGTTTTAATTATTACTAATAATACAAGAAAACGTATAATTCCTTATCAAATGACTTTAGGAGTTGATGCTATATACTTAGCAATGAAACCATTTACACGAGGACTTAGAAAAGTCCAAAAGAAGTATGGATTTCAGAAAAGTGAAATGATAATGATAGGAGATCAATTAGTTACTGATATTAAATCTGGCGTAAAATTTGGTATTAAAACTATTTTGGTTGATCCATTAGGTAAGAAAGATTTAAAAATTACTAGTTTTAATAGATTTATAGAGAATCAAAAAATTAGTAAATATAAAAAAGAAAACTTATTCGAAAGAGGTAGATATTATGAATAAGAAATGTCTTGGATGTGGAGTAGAATTACAAGATGAAAATATGCTCTTGGATGGGTATACAGTTAATTTAGAAAATGATTTGTGTCAAAGATGTTTTAGGTTAAAAAATTATGGAGAATATCAAGCAACAACTAAAACAAATGAAGAATACCAACAAATACTTGAAGCAGTTGGAAAGACAAAGGATTTAGTTGTTTATGTTACAGATGTTTTAAATGTAGAACAAGATTTATATGATATTAGAAAGTTTTTACCTAATAAAATATTATTAGTATTAAATAAAAGAGATGTAATTCCTAAATCTGTAAAAGATGAAAAATTGATTCAATACTTTAAAGACAAATATGATTTCTTTAATGATATAGTAGTAGTTAGTTGCGAGAAAAATATGAATATTGATCATTTATTAAATAGGATTAAGTTTTTTCAAGTAACTAAACAAGTCTATGTAGTAGGTCATACTAATGCAGGTAAGAGTAGTCTAATTAATAAACTTATAAAAAATTATTCAGATAGTAAACAAGAACTTACAATTTCACCACTTCCTTCTACAACACTTAATCTAATAAATATAGAAATTAATGATTATTTAACAATCATCGATACTCCTGGACTAATTGATGAAGGATCTATTACAAATTATGTTGATAATGAACTACTAAAAATAATTACACCTAAAAAAGAAATAAAAACAAAGACTTATCAGTTAAGAAGAGGGCAATCTATTATCATAGGAGATTTAGTTAGAATTGATTATGTTGATGGGGAAAAAAATAGTTTTACATTATATATATCTAATGATATCAAAACTAAAAGAATTATTTCATCGAGACATGATGACCTTAAAAATTTAGCAAAAAGAACATATCAACTTCCTTTTAATCAAGATATTGTTATCAAAGGACTTGGTTTTATAAAAGTAGTAAATAGAGGAGTAGTTGATATATATTTAAATCAGAGAGTAGAGACATTTTTAAGAGATAATCTTATTTAATAAGTAAAATGGCATGTAAAGTATATGCTGTTTTCTTTTTCTATTAGTTTATTATGTTATAATCTGTATAGGTAAGGTGATATTTATGACAAAGTTAGAAGAGGCTTTAGGAAGACTTGGCAATTTAGAATTAGATAAAAATACAGATGATATTATTAATTACTTAGAAAATAATAAAGAAAAAATAGCAATTGAAAAGCGGGAATTTTCTCTCACTGATATTATTTCTTTTGCTAAGAATCCTTCGCTAATCTTAGAAAAAAGGCAAATAGAGGTGGCTGATAATGGTATTAAGACATATCACTTTAATAAAAAATTTATAGATTTAGTTAGTAAGCATATGTCTTCTTCTATATCTTCATTAACTATTCCAGCTTCTTATTTTAATAAAAATAGTGTTTTTAAATATCTAAATTTAGAAGAGCTTAACCTGAATATAAATAAAGATGATTTATTTAAAATAGATTTGAAGACAATGAAACAATTATTAAATCAAACAAAAATAAGAAATCTTGATGTAGATTGTTATCTTGATGATCAGGTATTATTAGAGAATTGTTGTGGAATTAAGTCCTTTATGGGAAGTAAACTTAATATGGATGGCTTAAATATAAATTCAAGAAACTATCAATTTAATCCTAAAGTAGAAGGTTTCGTAAAAAATGATGGTACGGGAGTTAATGAAGTTTTGGATTTAGCTTTAAAAAATAAAACCTCAGATATAGAAGGTATAAAAATTTATAATAACTATAAATGTGGGTATGGAAATGATAAAATTGATTATCAGAAATATAAAAAAGGCTCAATTATTGAATTTGGTGATACCGAATGTCAAAAAGATGTTAAAGCTATAAAAATAAAAAATATAGAGCATATAATGGATGTTTTTGATATAGTTAACAGCTTTCAGGAAAGAGGATTTGAGGTAGAAGCAATTTATTTATTTTTAGAGAATAAAACTTATGATGATATGAATTTATTAAGACAACTAGACAAAAAATATGATTTAAAAATAAAATATGATGGGTCTTTACAGGTAATAGATAGTAATACTTTTGTGGGAATGAGAGATAGCATAGACTATTATAAAGATGTAATAAATAATAGTAACTCATCTAATTTAGAAAAAATAATGCTTGCTTATGATATTGTTAAGTCTTTTCCTTATAAGGAAAGAAAAGATAATTTAAGGATACCTCGAGAGGTAGCGACTATTATTAAAGATGGTAATATTGTTTGTGTAGGATATTCGCAATTATTATCTCAAATTCTAAAAGAAACAGGAGTAGATAGTTATACAATAAGTACATCTGTTCCGGTAGGGGATGATGTTATAGGTCATGAAAGAAATGTGATAGTTGTTGATGATGATAAGTATGATATACATGGAAATTATGTCTTTGATGTAACATGGGACTCTGCTAAAAACATAACTAAATGTATTGATAGTGAAGGAAAAAATGTTTTAAGAAGTAAAAGTAGTCCTATATTAGATACTGATCAAGTAGTAAAACATTATGATAATTTAGTTCTTTATAGATACTTTTTAATTTCTGATAACAGATATAATAGTTGTTTTCCAGGGGAGCCTTATCCAGATTTTAAATATGCGGAAAAGATTTCTTCATCAGGAGAGACATTTGATGATGATACCTTAGGTAGTAAGGAGTTAGAACAATCTAAGTTTATAGAATTACTTTATAATGTAAAACTTAGGGAGGGTTATTCTGACGCTAATGTAGAAGAGGAAATAGAAGATATATTTGATTTTTTAGGAAATTACTCTAAAGATGATATTAAAAAAGATATAGAAAAGATTATTAACAATAATTCTAAACAAGTATAAGAGAGTATAATATAATTGAAATTATACTAAATTTATGACATAATATAAATGTTTGGAGACGATACTATGAATGGACAGACTGTTAGTAATTTAATTAGAAGTAAAACTGATATAGTAGATATTATAGGAGAAAGAATACCTTTAGTAAAAAAAGGAAAGAACTTTTTCGGAATTTGTCCGTTTCATGATGATACTAATCCTTCAATGTCTGTTTCTAGAGAAAAACAAATATATACTTGTTTTACTTGTCACGCTACGGGAAATGTTTTTAAGTTTTTAATGGATTATGAAAAAATGAGTTTTCCTGAGGCTTTAAAGTATTTGGGGGATAGAGTAGGAGTAGATACAAATAGTGTAAGGCTAAAAAAAGTAAATAATAATAATGATAAATATTATGAAATGTATGACTTTGCAACTAAATATTATCAAAATAATATTTTATCTCCAGCTGGTAGTATGGCTAGAACTTATCTTTCGAAAAGAGGAATAGATAAAGATATCATTAAAAAATTTGAAATAGGTCTTTCTCTTCCTAATAATGCTGATTTAACAGAATTACTTTTGAAGAAGAAGTATGATATAGTTGATCTTAATAAAGCAGGGCTTACTAATAGTAATTACGATGTGTATAAAGATAGAATTATGTTTCCCCTTTTTGATATAAATGGAAAAGTAGTAGGATTTTCAGGAAGAATATATAAAGATAGCCAAGATAATAAGTATTTGAATACAAAAGAGACTCCTATATTTGTTAAGGGAGAACAACTATATAATTATCATATTGCTAAAGAGAAAGCTAGAATTTTAAAATATGTAATTATTATGGAAGGGTTTATGGATGTTATTAGAGCTAGTACTATTGGGTATGAAAATGTAATAGCTTTAATGGGAACAGCTCTTACTCATGAACAAATGAAATTAATAAAGAGACTTTCTAATAACATTATATTGTGCTTAGATGGAGATAATCCAGGAAAAGCTGCGGCCTATAAATTAGGAGAGGAATTTTTAAAAGAAAAAATAGAAGTAAAAGTCGTTACCTTACCTAATAATGATGATCCAGATAGTTTTATTTTAAAAGAAGGAAAAGAAAAGTTTGCAAGATATATAGAAGAAGCAGAAAATTATAATGATTATAAAATTAGAGTAATGCGTGATAATGTTAATTTTCAAAGTGATATAGAAAAAGCTAATTATATTAATAACGTTTTAAAAGAATTAACAGAAGTAAATGATGAAATAAGAATAGAAATTATTTTAAAAAAGCTTGCAAAAGAGTTCAATTTGGGGTATAATACGTTGGAAAAAAAGTTTTCTAACATTAAAAATAACAAACCTCAAGAAGAGATTAAATTTGTGCCAAAAAATACATCGAAAAGAAAAGATAAATATAGACAAGCCATAGAACAGGTAATATATTATATGCTTACTAATGAATGGGTAATTAGTGAAGTCGATAAAGAAAGACTCTTATTACCAGATGATAAACTTAGAATACTAGTACAAGAAATAATATATTATTATAAAACATATGGAACAGTTTCAATTGCTGACTTTTATACATATTTACAAGATAAACAAGAATTATTAGAAACTTTTAATAGTATCTTAAATAGCAATTATAATGATGAAGTTAGTAAAGAAGTTTTATATTTATATTTTGATGTTATTAGGGAAAATGTAAAGAATAAAGAGATTAAGAGGTTGGAAGAAAAATTAGTCAAAGAAATAGATCCACTAGAACAAGCTAAGTTGGCTGATATGATTAGAAAGTTACGAATAGGAGAAAGTAATAATGGTTGAAGAAATAAAAACAATGGATGAGAGAAAAAATAAGTTAATCAATTTAGGTAAGAAGCAGGGATATATTACTTATGAACAACTTGCTGATGAATTAAAAGGATTAGATATTGATAGTGATGTTTTAGATGACCTTTATAATTCCTTGGTTGAAGTGGGTATTGAAATAGTAGCAGAAGATGGTAGCAGTGATGGTGATGATGGTAGTGATATTACTCAAGATATATCAGTTGAAGAGTTAACTTTATCAAAGGATGTTAAAATCAATGACCCTGTTAGAATGTATTTAAAAGAAATTGGTCGTATTAACTTACTTACATCAGATGAGGAGTTTGAATACGCTAGAAGAGCTATTGATGGAGACGAAGAAGCAAAGAAAATGCTTGCTGAATCAAATTTAAGATTAGTTGTTTCTATTGCTAAACGTTATGTAGGACGTGGTATGTTATTTCTTGATCTTATTCAAGAGGGAAATATTGGACTTATGAAGGCAGTAGATAAGTTTGATCCAACTAAAGGATATAAGTTTTCAACTTACGCTACTTGGTGGATAAGACAAGCTATAACTCGTGCTATTGCAGATCAAGCAAGAACTATCAGAGTTCCTGTTCATATGGTTGAAACAATCAATAAATTATCTCGTGTTCAAAGACAATTAACACAAGAGTTAAATCGTGAACCTACAGATGAAGAAATCGCTAAAAAATTAGATATTCCAGTAGAAAAAGTAAGAGAAGTATATAAAATAAGTCAAGATCCTGTATCATTAGAAACACCAATTGGTGAGGAAGAAGATTCACATCTTGGAGATTTCTTACCAGATGAGAGAACAATGGGACCAGAAGAATTTACAACACAAGAAATGTTAAAAGAAGAGTTAGATGGTGTCTTACTTACCTTGACTGATCGTGAAGAAAAAGTTCTTCGCCTTCGTTTTGGACTTGATGACGGTCAGTGTAGAACACTAGAAGAAGTAGGCCAAATCTTTGGAGTTACTAGAGAACGTATTCGTCAAATTGAAGCTAAGGCTTTAAGAAAATTAAGACATCCATCACGTTCAAGAAAATTAAAGGATTTCATGACTGACTAATGATAGCAAATAAAAGATTAAAAGAGGTTTCAAAACTTGTAGATGATGGAAGTAGTATTTTAGATGTAGGGTGTGACCATGCTTTTTTAGATATCTTTTTGGCACAAGATAAAACTAAAAAACTAAAAAAAATAGTAGCTAGTGATAATAAAGAAGGTCCACTAGAGCAAGCTAAAAATAACATTTTACAACATAAGTTAAGTGAACTTATAGAACTTAGACTCGGAAATGGATTAGATGTTTACACTAGTGATATAGATACAGTAATTATTTCTGGAATGGGTGGCAGAAATATGATTGGAATTTTTAAGGCTCATCCTGAATACCTTAAAAATATAAATACTTTTATCTTATCACCAAATAATTTTCAAGTTGACTTAAAAAAATTTTTAGTAAAGTCTAATTTTAAAATTGAAAAAGAAGTTTTAGTGAAGGATGGAAAGTATATTTATCAAGTCATTAAATTTGTGAGGGGTAAGGCCCACTATAGTAGTCGAGAATACTTTTTTGGACCTTTATTACTTAAAAATAAAGATAAATTATTTATAGAATATTATACTAGAGAACTAAAATCTAGACAGATAATCATAAAGTTATTGCCTGCTGGTTTTAGTTTCAGAAAAATAAAACTAAAAAAAGAGATAAAGATTATTAGTTTAGAACTTGCTAATACTAGATAGAGGACTTAGTCTTCTTTTTTTTGCCACTTTTATTAGAATTGTTTAATCTTTTATATAGAATATTTTATTATTGTCTGATATAATTAATTAGAATAGAAAGGTGATTTGATGAAATACGTTTATTTATTTAGTGAAGGTAATAAAAATATGAGGGAAATTCTAGGTGGTAAGGGTGCAAACCTTGCCGAAATGACTTCTCTAGGATTGCCAGTGCCACAAGGTTTTACGGTATCAACTGATGCTTGCCTTAGCTACTATAATAATGGAGAAAAGATAATACCAGAAATTGAGACAGAAATTTTTTCTAAATTAGAAGAATTAGAAAAAATTACAGGTAAAAAGTTTGGAGATCTTTCTAATCCACTTTTAGTATCTGTTAGAAGCGGAGCAAGAGTTTCAATGCCTGGAATGATGGACACTGTTTTGAATTTAGGAATGAATGATGCTATATGTGAGAATTTAGAAAAAACTTTGGATAATCCAAGATTTGCTTTAGATAGTTATCGCAGATTAATTCAAATGTATAGTGATGTTGTTATGGGCTTTCCTAAGAGTAGTTTTGAAGGAGTTTTTGATAAATTTAAGGAAGATAAGGGCATAACCCTTGATACTGAACTTTCAAATGATGATTTAAAAGAAATTATTAGACTTTATAAGAATGAATATTTAAAATTAGCAGGAGATAATTTTCCTAGTGATCCAAGGGTTCAATTGTTAGAGGCAGTTAAGGCTGTTTTTAGAAGTTGGAATACAGAAAGGGCAATTACTTATCGTAGATTAAATGATATTCCTTCTGATTGGGGAACAGCAGTTAATGTTCAACAAATGGTTTATGGAAATAGAGGCAAAAATTCTGGTACTGGTGTTTGTTTTACAAGGAATCCGGCAACAGGGGACAAAAAGTTGTTTGGCGAATATCTAATGAATGCTCAAGGAGAAGATGTAGTTGCTGGTATTAGAACACCACAGGATATAAGTACATTAAAAGATGTAATGCCAGAGTGCTATGAACAATTCCAAAATATTTGTAATGTGCTTGAAAATCACTATCATGATATGCAAGATATGGAATTTACTATTGAAGATGGTAAACTTTATATGTTACAAACTAGAAATGGTAAAAGAACTGCGAAAGCAGCAATTAAAATTGCAGTTGATTTAGTTCATGAAGGACAAATTAGTATAAATGAAGCTTTGATGAGGGTTGATGCTAAAGACCTTGATCAGTTGTTACATCCTGTTTTTGATGAAGATGACTTAAAAAATAAAGAGGTTATTGCGACTGGTCTTGCGGCATCTCCTGGAGCAGCGACTGGTAAATTGTATTTTAGTGCGGAAGATGTGTTAAATGCTCATAAGGCAGGAGAAAAAGATATTATTTTAGCGCGTGAAGAAACTTCTCCTGAAGATATAGAAGGTATGAATGTAGCACATGGTATTTTAACTGTTAGAGGTGGTATGACATCTCATGCAGCTGTTGTTGCTCGTGGTATGGGAACTACTTGTGTAAGTGGATGTAGTAGTTTAATTGTTGATAGTAGTAATAAAACTTTACAAACGAGTGATGGTAGAGTTTATCATGAAGGAGACTATTTAAGTCTTGATGGTACTAGTGGTAGGGTTTATAGCGGAAAAGTAGAGTTACTTGATGCTAAAATTAGTGGTGAATTTGAAGAGTTTATGAACTGGGCTGATAGCGTTAGAAAGCTTGAAGTAAGAGCTAATGCAGATAATCCTAGAGATGCGAGAGTAGCTCATAATTTTGGAGCTCAAGGTATAGGACTTTGTCGTACTGAGCATATGTTCTTTAGTGAAGAGAGAATCTTTAACTTTAGACGTATGATAATTGCGACAACTGAAGAGCAAAGAAAAGAAGCTTTTAGTAAAATTTTACCTTATCAAAGAGAGGACTTTGAAGGGTTATTTTCTGAGATGAATAATTTACCTGTTATCATTCGTTTCCTTGATCCACCACTTCATGAATTTTTACCACATACGGATAGTGAAATGGAAGAATTAGCTAATAGTATGGGAGTAGCGTTTGATGTAATTAAAAATAAAGTTGAGAGTTTGAAGGAATTTAATCCAATGATGGGACACAGAGGATGTAGACTTGATGTTACTTATCCTGAGATTGCTAGAATGCAAACAAGAGCTGTTATTGAGGCCGCTATTAATGTTACTTTACGAGGATTCAAAGTTATTCCTGAAATTATGATTCCACTTATTGGAGATATGAATGAGCTTAAATATGTTAAAAAATTAATTACTGATGAAGCTTCTAAGGTATTTGAAGAAAACAGGATGAGGATTGATTATAAAGTAGGAACAATGATAGAAATTCCTAGAGCAACACTTATTGCTGATGACATTGCCAGTGAAGCTGAGTTCTTTAGTTTTGGTACTAATGACTTAACTCAACTTACTTATGGTTTCTCTAGAGATGATGCTTCTAAATTCTTGAAGGATTATTATGATAAAAAGATATTCCTACATGATCCTTTCCAATCTATAGATGAAGAGGGAGTTGGAAAGTTGGTTGATATTTCTGTTAGAAAATCAAGGACAGTTCGTAGAGACATTGAACTTGGTATTTGTGGAGAACATGGTGGAGATCCTAAATCTATCGATTTCTGTCATAGGGTAGGACTTAATTATGTTTCTTGTTCTCCTTATAGAGTTCCAGTTGCACGTTTAGCTGCTGCGCAAGCTGCGATTAGAAATAGTATTGATGTAATATAGAGTAAAAGTAGAAAAAATAACAAAAATGTTTTTAGGTGGCATAATCATTATGAATGACGATATTATAAGGTATAGAATGATATACCTGAATGTAAAAATATAGTCATTAAAAATCACTTATTCCTGATGTTTATATATAATTTTAAGACTGAGATGACTTTTATGTCGCAAAGCTCAGTCTTTTTATGTGAAAAATATATATGTGCGATAAGTTGTTGGAAAATTAAAAAATGGAATTAATATATACAAAATGTAAGTTAATGAATTTATCATAATAATCAAGAATTGATTTGTAAGACGTTTTAGATTTTTAATATAGGATGATGTATCAGATAAACTTGGTTTGTTTGGTTATTGTAAAAGAAGAATAATAGCAAGATATGAAAAAGAAGATAGAATCCCAAAAGATGAAAGATTAATATAAATAGCAAATATTTTAAATGTAAGTTTTAATTAAATTAAAAAATATGATTATAACAATCTAATAGGCTTAATTTATACTTTAATGTGGTTAAAAGAATTAATTCTCAATTATTATATTAAAGATTTTGATGATGATGAAGCAATTATATGTATGGTAGATTCAAATAAGATATCTCCATTTGAAAAAGAATTGAGTCAGTAATTTCTTGTCAAATACTTGGAGGAGATAAAAGATATATTAAAAAATATATAATTGGAACAATTAAATTATACAATAAAAATAATAGACAAAGTAAACTTTTTACAAAAAATGTGGTATAACATTGTTGATAAAATTTTCGGGTGAATGATACAATGAAGAAGGAAAATATTCTAAATTTATTTATAGGTAATATTATAAATATTATTATTACTGTCATACCTCCTATTGCAATATTTAGTTTTTATAATGAATTGGTCGTATTAACTTACTTACATTAGATGAGGAGTTTGAATACTCTAGAAGAACTATCAATAGAGATGAAGAAGCAAAGGGAATGCTTGCTGAATCAAATTTAAGATTAGTTGTTTCTATTGCTAAACATAATACGAGAATAGATTATATTGGACATATTGCAGCGTACTATGATGCACTAAAAGAAAAAAATGTACTATTTTTGACCGTTGTTACTTTTCAACATATATTCGATTATCATATCAAGAAAGTAAAACTGTAAATGAGTGTGTAGATCAAATTGCTTCTTTTCACTATAAGCCTGATTTAATAATTGTTCTAACTGTTCCTAAAGAAATTATGGAGCAGAGGTTGGTAGAAAGGAATAAACAGTTTAATCAGGATTTTTTTGAATATGAAAATTCTGTTTATTTACAATTATCACTCAAATATGATAACATTATATTAGTTGATAATAGTAAAAATATAAAATTTTGTACGAATGAAATATTGAGAAAAATAAAAGGGAGATAAGTTATGAATGATGTAAGAGAGCAATTGAAATATGTAGTGGAAAATAGTGTTTATGTAAAAATTAATTATACTCAATTAGATAATTTTATAAATAGTTTAGGAAAGCCAAATTATCGACATTGGTATAATTTTACTTCTTTAAATTTAAACGAAAAGGAAAAAATTATTTTAGCCTTTATAATAGAAAGTTTAAATTTTTGTTTTTGGCAAAAGCCAAAATTTAAAATTGAATATAAAGGTAATATTATAAAAGGGTCTGAGGCTTTATTTTATTCAATTATAAGAGAAGTAGAATCTAATAAAGATTTTTTAGATATAGAATTTTTAAATAAATTAACAAAAGATGATTTTGAAAAAATATTTTATTCGCCTGATAGTATAATACCTTTATTCGATTTGAGATATGATCTTTTTAAAGATACTGTTAAAACAATGTATAATAAAGGACAGAGTTTTTTTGATGAATTGTTTAATAAGAAATCAGATGTTGATTTATTAAAGTATATTGTGTCAGAATTTAAGTATTTTGATGATAGTAGTATATATAAAGGTAAAAGAATAAAGTTTAACAAACGTGCTACTTTACTTGTTAATGACTTATATTATATGTCATCTACAATACATAATAATTTAAAAAATGTTGATAATTTAACAGGTTGTGCTGATTATGGTATACCAAGGACTTTAAGAACGTATGGGATTTTAGAATATAATGAGGAATTATCTAACATAATTGATAGTGAGATAGAGTTAAAGCATGATAGTAATATGGAAATTGAAATTAGAGCTAATATGCTTTATGTATTAGAATTAATTAGAGAAAAATTAGAAAGTAAAGGTATTAAAATTAATTCTGTAGAATTAGATAATGTTATTTGGCAGATGGGAACGAAGAAGAAAAATGTAAATCCATATCATCATACAATTACAATATTTTATTAGATTCTATTATAAACTAAATTTTAGACAAGTTAGTAACCCACTATGATATTGACGGAGCCAATAATGAATTTGGGTAAAGGGAGTTTCCCTTTGAGGACCCACTTAGAGTAACAAATTACAAAGTGTTATAACACAATAATGTTGTATAAAAATAACCATGTTGCTAAAAAGTGAAATGTGCCTCATACAGTAGACATCAATAAAAACCTATTTAATAAAAATGTGGTAGAATACACTTCTGAAGGTGGTGTATTCTTATGATTTAAAAAGGAAAAAAGCATATTAAACATATTGATGAATTTAAAAAAAATAGAAATGAACTTAAATATATTAACAAAATGTGTGAAAAGTATAATGATAATATAAATTCAATAAATCACTATACTAAACCTGCAAATCTAGGAGATGGGTATGATATTATAAGACCTATTCTATGGGATTATATAATTCAAATGGCGGTTGCAAATTCAGAAACACACAATATAATCCAGTTCTTAAGAGGTAAGGCTGAACTATATGAGTCACAATTTTCTCAAAATGCATATTTTCACAGTATAGAAAGTTTTATTAACACTTTAAAAAATAGTAATAATTGTATTGTCGTTAATTTAGTTTCTAATTTAGAAACAAGAAAAAATAGAAATAGAATAAGATTTGAAAATGGTGGACATTATGTTTCTGATGATACTATGGACAAAATATATTCAAAAGACATATTTGAATATACAAAAACTGGCGAAAATTTTGGATATTTATTAGTTGCTGGTCAAACTATTCCAGTATATACTATTGTTAATGATAAAACACTTAACGAGATTGCATTAAATAATTTTTTAGAATATAATGTCAATAGGGTAATAAAATATTACAATGATTTTAAGGAAGGAAAAACATGGAATTAAAAAAGATTCAAAAAAATGTTTGGCAGAATAAGTTAAACAAAGGATTTAATACAACAGATGTAAATAAAGAGTTTTGTTTATTATATGGAGAAGTTTCTGAAGCGTATGATGCTTGGAAAAAGAAAAAAGATGATTTGAATGAAGAATTAGCAGACATTGCTATTTACTTAATGGGTCTATCTGAAATGTTGGGTTTTGATTTAGCAGATGAAATAGAGAAGAAAGTTTCTAAAAATGAAAAACGAGTATATAAAAATATAGATGGGGTTAATGTAAGAATAAGTGATTAATATTTAGATTTAAATTTGTATTAAGATATTCCGAACTAAATCTTGGTACAAACTGCGATTAGAAATAGTATTGATGTAATATAGAGTAAAAGTAGATAGCAAAAATAAGCAAATTTGTTTCTTGAAAAAAGAAACAAAAAATAGTATAATTTTATGTGTTAAACGAGTAGCTTTTAAGAAAGAGGCGTAAATCCAGTTTATGGATTTTGCCTCTTTTTTCTCGTTAAATAAGGAGGAAAATTATGAAGGATGAAAGTCAAAATAAAATGGCAATAGAGCCAATTAATAAACTTATTTTAAAAATGGGTTTACCTATGATTGTATCTATGGTTTTACAAGCGTTATATAATGTAATCGATAGCATCTTTGTTGCTAATATGGGTTCTACTGGTGCTATTGCAAATCAAGCATTAACTTATGCTTTTCCAATTCAGATAATGATTATTGCGATTGGAGTTGGAACAGGTGTTGGTTTAAATGCTTTACTATCTAAGAGTTTAGGAGAAAATGATAAAAATAAAGTAAATAAGATAGCTGGGAATGGAATATTTTTAAGTATATGTATTTATATTTTCTTTTTGATATTTGGATTATTCTTCTCTAAGTGGTTTATTTCTTTATTTACTAATGATAAAGAAATTATCAAGATGGGAACTACTTACTTAAAGATTTGTACTTGTTTGTCATTAGGTTCTATTGGATATACTGTTTATGAGAGATTTTTACAAGCAACTGGAAAAACGATGCTATCGACTATTTCTCAAATATCAGGAGCAGTTACAAATATAGTTTTAGATTATATTTTTATTTATCCACTTGATATGGGAGTTGCTGGGGCAGCATGGGCTACTATAATTGGTCAATTTGTATCATTATTTATTGCAATGTATTTTCATTATAAGAAAAATAAAGAAATAGATGGCAGCTTAAAATATATAAATCCGGATGGAGGTATAATTAAAGCAATTTATAGTATTGGTGTTTCGGCTGCATTAATGCAGGCTCTTCTTGCGGTAATGATGGCTGGAATGAATGCTATATTAGGCCTTGCACAAGTAGATCAAACGGTGTTAATTGGTTCATTTGGTATTTACTATAAAATACAACAAATTGCCTTATTTTCTGCCTTTGGGTTATCAAATACAATTATTTCAATATTATCATTTAATTACGGTATGCAAGATAGGAAGAGAATAGATGATTGTATTAAATATGGTATTATGGATACCATGATAGTTACTTTAATAATAAGCATTTTATTCGAAGTATTTGCATATCCACTAGCTAATTTATTTGGCCTTGCGGGAGGGGAAACTAAAGAAATAATTAAAGTTTGTACAATAGCTTTAAGAATTTCTAGTATTGGATTTATATTTATGGGTATTTCAGTAGCTATTCAAGGTATTTTACAATCTATAAGATATGCCTTAAGACCATTAATTATTTCATTATTACGATTAGTTATTTTTGTTTTTCCAGTAGCGTTTTTATTTACAAAATCGAGTGAGGTAGTAAAAATTATTTGGTGGACTTTCCCAATTGCCGAGATTTTAACATCGATTATTGCTTTGTTTATTTTAAAGGATTCATATAATAGAAAAATTAAAGCGATTAAAAATAAGATGGAAAATAATAACTATTCTGATGAGAAAATATAAATAATTAGAAAAATTTAATTTATATGATAGACTTAGTTGTTTTATAAACTAGAAAAAAAAGACCTTGAGTCTTTTTAATTTTTTTCTAATTCTTTCTTTTTGTGATAAGAGTAAAAGGGAATATTTGCTATGTAGCAACCTATAATCATGGCAAAGGTATATACAATAAAGTTGGTGATTGGGCCATACTTTTCACTTATTGACTTGAAAAAGAAGATGGGGGAATTATAAAATGGGCTAATATAAAACATATTTATATATCCAGCTTTATGAAAAATGGTATTTATGATTTGAGCTATTAAAACAGTTATGTAAAAATATTTTAAAGAGGATTTAAATTCAGTTTTATCAAATCCAGCTCTTTTACTTAAAAAAAGATAAAAACCGATGAATAATAAAATAGCGTGCCATAGAAAGGCGTGAATAGTTAAGAAAATGTATTTATGAATTAGGCCACTTGGAATTAGAATAGAAATTAAGCCTCCAGGGAAATTAAAAGCAATTAAAAAATTATAAAGAGCTCTTTTGGTGGTTTGTTTTTTTATGAATGGGATAATCAAACAGATATACATGGCTAAACTACATAATTGAAAAGGGAATATCTTCCATACAATATGATTATTACCGACATTATAATAATAAAAGAAGAACTTGTAAATTTCTGCAATTAAAAGGGTAAGACCTAGTGAAAACAGTAATATATCATTTTGACGTTCATTGGTATTTCTTAAAATATAAGCTAAGATAAAGCAAATAGAAAAAATACTTATTAATAAAATTAGGTGAGTGTTACTGAAAAGTGTAGGTGTATTATTAAATTTAAAAGCTGTGTGTGTTGTAATATACTTTAACATAATTCATTCTCCTTTAGACATATAATAATTATATTATAATATATTAAAAAAGAAAAGAAAAAAAGACTTTATAAAGCCCTTTTTAAACATTTAACTAATTTTTCTTTGTCTTCATCACTACTATTTTCCCAAATAATAGACATAAATACGCCAAGACCTGGTAGAGTTACTTCTTCTCCATTCTTTACGGATTCATCAATTGCGTCATATATTGATTCTTCACTATCTTCCTTAAAATTATTAATAATATGTTCTCTTATACTAATATCCATTTTTTCACTCTCCTGTAATTATTATGTTTAACTATAAAAAATATATACCAAAATATTTTGATTTGTTTTATAATTATACTTGAGGTATTGTTATGAAGAAAAGTTTAAAAGTATTAGCGATTTTATTTTTTATTGCGATAGTAGTTGGTTCAGTTATTACTGTTTATTTGAATAATTTAAAGGAAGAGAAAAAGAATAAAACTTTGTTAAGCGCTGATATAGTTAATAAATATGTAGTAGTAAGAGAAAATAATAAATATATAATAAAAGATGAACTTAATAAACTTAAGAATAAACAACTGAAAAATATTTTTTATGATGATAAAAATGTATATATGTATTTAGATGGAGAAGCTGGGGCAACTATTTTAAGGTATAATGTAGAAAAAAATAAAACTTATACTATTTATGATGATAATAAAGATTTGAGTGGTGAAATTTCTAGGCGAGGAAAGTTTTATGTTATAAATAATTCTATATATGATCTTAATTTTAAAAAAGTGGGTGATTACCCTCAAATTTCGGAGAATGAAATAATTTCTACTAATCTTAAATATAAGCTAGTTAAAACGGAAAACACAATTTTTAAAAAGATGTTAGGAGATGATAATACAGCTAGTTTAATAGATGATACTGAAAAGGAAAAATATAAGCCCTATTTAGCAGATGGTAATACTATTATTTTACTTGGTACTAGTGATGATAGTGAAAAATTATACTTTTTAAATGACAATAAAGCAAATTTACTAGATGTTAATTATAACAAAGATAATAATTATTATTTAATAGATGATGGAACTTACTTAGTAGAAGCTGATAAAGATAGTTATTTTGTTTATGATGTTATTAATAATGCTAAGGTTTATTCAAGTAATAAAGACTATAGTAATTATGTTTTCTTTAAAACGAAATATATGTGTAGTGATAAAGATGGTAATACTATATTTGGAGACTTTTTGACAGGAGAAGTAAGAACTATTTTGGAAAGTAAGAAGAAGAGTGTAAGGGTAGATAAATTTATGAGTTCATCTGATAACTATTCAGTAGTTGTCTTACTTGATGATAATAAAAATACATTTTATATATTTTATTTATAGATTGGAATGTTTAAGAGTATGAAATTAGAAATTGATGGTGTAGTTTATCCTATTGTTATAGAGAAGAAAAAAACAACAAAAAATACTTATATTAGGGTAAAAGAAGATTTAACTATTTATGTTACAACTAATATTTTAACTAGAAATAGTTCAATAAATAAAATAATAGATGAAAACTATAAAGCTATTTGTAAAATGATTGAGAAACAAAAAATAAAAAATAATAATAATAGTGATTTTCATTTTTTAGGAAATAGATATGATATTATTTATACGGAGTATTGTGATATTTCTTTTGGTGAAAATAAAGTTTTTTTGAATAAAAATATAGATGTAGATAAATGGTATAAAAAGCAAGCTAAAATTATATTTAAAAAACATTTGGATGAGATATATAAAACTTTTTCTAGAAAAATAGTTTATCCAGAGTTAAGAATTAGAAAAATGACTACCAGATGGGGTGTATGTAATACTAAGACTAAAGTTATAACACTTAATTTGGAATTAATAAAAAGAGATGAAAAATATTTAGATTATGTAATTGTTCATGAACTATCACATTTGATTTATCCTAATCACTCAAGTAAATTTTGGGAATTGGTTGAAGAAAATTTTCCTAAATATAAACAAATAAAAAAAGAAATGAAAGAATTTTAATTGCTCTTTGGAGCTTTTTCTTTCTTTTCTTTTTTCTTTTTCTCATCTTTTGTATCATATTTGATATTAATGTTTTGGTATTTGTCATCTGGAATTAAGAAGGTGTATCCATTTTCATTTTCAAGGTCATCTGTATTTCCATAATTAATAGAAATTTTTCTTTTTTGCACAATATTCTCCTTTATAAAGAAAAAAGTTAATTCATTAGAATCAACTTTTATTTTCTAGTGGTGTTCACGACGTGATTCGAACACGTGACCGATCGCTTAGAAGGCGATTGCTCTATCCAGCTGAGCTACGTGAACAACTAAGACTTCTTAAGTATACAACAAAAAAATAATTTTGACAAGTGGATTTTTAATATTTTTAGATAAAATAGTTGCTGTTAATACTATTTTATTTTATAATGTAATTGTATGGTAAGAGTGTATAGTAAAAATAGTAGATACAATATATCAAAGTTTTGAATATATTTAATGTAATAGGTAAATACGATTGAACTGAAATTATTGTAGGTAATAATAGAGGTGAGAAATATGAAGAAAAAAGTAATTTTTAGCGTTATTTTAGTCATTCTTATTTGTGGATTAATGTTTATATTTGGTTCTAAGTCTTTTGCGGAGCCTCTGGAAAATGGTCAAGAAGTTCAGAAAGATTCTGACTTAACATATTATCTTACTGTTAATTATGATGGTAAGGATTATGATGCTGTGGAATCTAGTGATACACAGATTTCTAAAATTTCTAGTGATGTTATTTTAGTAGAGGACAGAATACCTAATGGATTGACTTTTAAAGGTTTTGTTGGAACTAATGACGGGAGTATTGGTGCGGTTAAGAGAAGTGATGGTTCTAGTTGTGCTGGATATGTAGTAGATGGTGTTAATGGATTAAAATATGATACTAATACTGGAGTAGTTAGTTATAAGGTAAAAAATTTGATGGCTGGATGTAGTCTTACGGTGGGAATTATTACACATACTCCTAGTACTGTAGATGATCCTAATACTGCTTATGTTGAAGTAAGAAGAGATTTTTATAATAGCGCAACTGCAGGAGAAAGATTTTTGACTTCTAAATCTAATACAGTACATGTATTTATGGGAGAAGAAAATGCTACTCTATATAACGTTAAATATGAATATACAGGAGATATACCAAAAGGTGCTCCAGATGTCAGCAGTTTAACAAGTTATACAGCTAATAGTATAGTTTCAGTACTTAATGAAGTTAAAGTTTTAGGGTATAAATTTAGTGGCTGGACTAGTGATGATGTTTCAATTAATAATGGTAGTTTTGTGATGCCAAATAAGAATGTAGTTTTAAAGGGTAGTTTTACTAAAGATAGTACATATACAGTTAGTTATAAAGTGGATGGAAATATGCCTAACTCTTATACGAAACCGGCTGATACAAAGTATTATACTGGTGAAGTTGTTAATGTTAATTCACTTAAGAATGGTGATGTAGTCGATGGATATAGATTTTTGGGATGGAATGTTCAAAGTGGTAATGTTACTATAAGTACTGATAATGATTTTGAAATGCCAGCTGCTGATGTAGTATTAGTAGGTAAATTTGAAAGAATTTCGTATAAAGTTTCATATAAGTTTCAAGGAATTAATATTCCTAGTAATTGGTCTAGTTTATTACCAGTTGGTGCAAACTATTATCCAGGTGATAAAGTTAGTGTTTCTAAAGATCCTGTAGCAGCAGGTTACAAATTCTTAGGTTGGTATAGCGAAAAAAGTTTTACAATGCCAGATAGTGATGTAGTTATTTATGGAGAATGGGCACTAAATGGTGGAATTTTTGAACCTACTATAGTAGAAGAAATAGTTAATAAGCAATCGTCTTATAAAAAGGGGGAAGTTGTTAACTTTAAAATTACAGTTACTAACACTGCTACATATCCAATTAAAGATGTAATGGTTAAGGATTATAATTCAAAAACAAAATTTGTAGAGTCAAATGATTACAATATTATGAGTAAATCTATGGTTAAAATAGATTTGATTCCGGCAGGTGGAAGTGTTGTAATTAACGCTAGTTATACTGTTGATGATGATTCATTAAAGTCAGAGGTTAATGAAGTGGAACTTGTTGGGGCACTAGCCGATAACAGTATTTTAAATACTGATAAGGATTATAAGGCTAGGGTAGTATTTAATATAAAACGAGGAAATGTAGTAGTTAATTATGAAATTGTTGGTGAGGCCCCTTTTGAATATGTAAATCCTGGTAGTAAAACAGTAGAATATGATGAAAAATATGACAGTGAAAAAGTGGAATATTATGAGGGATATAACTTTGATGGATGGTATTTAGATAGTAATTTTAAAACTAAGTATAAAAATGGAACGAGATTAACTAATAATATCACTTTATATGGTAAATTTGTAAAAATTTCTAATCCTATCACAAGAACTATTCATACTATGTATCATAAACATATTTTCTTACTTATTTTAGGGGTAATGTTTGCTTGGGTTGTTTTATTTAAAATAGTAAGACGTGTTAAATTTTATAGGATGGAAAAATCTGCTCGTAAATAGCAGATTTTTTTGTTTTCATTAGTTTTTTTCATAATAATACATATGAGGAGGCTAATGGGGTGAAGGTTGTAAGACAGAATGGAAGTATGGATTGTGGAGTTTGTTGTTTATTGTCAGTAATAAGACATTATGGTGGCAATCTACCAATTGAGTATTTAAGGGAAATGACTGCTACTGATAGAAATGGTGTTAGTGCTTACAATTTGGTTCATACGGCTCAAGAAATTGGCTTTTCGGCATATGGAGTAAGAGGAGAACTAACTGATATTTCATCACTTGATTTACCAATTATAAGTCATGTTATTCTAAATAAGAATCTAAAACATTTTGTGGTTATTTATAAGATAGATAACATTAAGAAAAAAGTTATGATTATGGATCCAGCAAAGGGAAAGAGAATACTGACATTTGCGGAATTTAGTTTGATGAGCAGTAATAATTATATAATATTAAAACCAATAGATACTTTACCAAATATTAGAGTTAAAAAATATGTTAAAATGTGGTTTAAGAATTTTTCTAAAAGTAATATCACTTATTTGGTATATATAGTTATATTTTCTCTTTTAAGTTTTTTTCTAAGTATTGTTTGTGGCTTTCATTTTAGTTTTTTACTGAATAACGCTATTAACTATGGTATAGAAAATAATGTTTTAAAAATATCAATGTTAGTTTTAGTTATTTATGTCTTTAAAGAAATACTCTTTCTTTTCCGCAATCTTGTCAGCAGCAAGTTTAGTATTTTAATGGATGAATATATGACGAAAAAGTTTTATAACAAACTGTTATTGCTTCCTTATATGTATTATAAGAATCGTACAACTGGAGAAATAGTGTCAAGAATGGGGGATTTGGGGATAGTAAAAAGTTTTTTGACTAAGTTATTAGTTACTATTTTTACTGACGTTTTAGTTGTTAATGTATTCTTAATAATGCTTTTTAAAGTTAATTTAGAAGTTTTCTTTTTACTTGTAGGCGTAATAGTGCTCTTTATATTGATAGCTATTTTTAATAGTCAAAAGAAAAGACGATATTTAAGTAATTATCTTTTAGAAGAAGATAAAATTAATTCTTTATTTATTGAAAATTTAGAAAAAATTACTACTATTAAAAATTTACACTTGGAACCTAGAAGGGTTAGTAGGTTTTATGCTAGGTATAAAAGGTTATTAGAAAGCTCTTATCTAGTTAATAATAATTTACTTTTTATGAATACTATACAGGAAATAATAAAAGATGTTTTTGATGTTTTATTTTATTTAATAGCAAGCCTAAATGTTATTAGTTTTAAATGTAGTATTGGTCTTGTATTAATTTTGCAAAATATTTTAAGTTACTTTTTTATATCATTTTCTAATATTTTGAAAGTGGTTAGTGATTTTAATCAGTATAAATTATCCCGTGAAAGGATAGACAATTTATTTATGATTAGAGAGGATAATTTTAGTTGTAGTAATTATTTTAAAGAAAGAAAGGTTAACGGGACAATAGAATTTAAAAACTTAAATTATTCTTTAAATACTCATACCTTATTTAAGAATCTTAATTTAAAAATATATCCAAAAGAAAAGATATTTTTCTATGGGGAAAGTGGAAGTGGAAAAAGTACTTTAATGAAAATGCTTTTATCTTATATAGATGTTAATTATGGAGCTATTACTATTGATAATATTGACATAAATCATTATCATTTAGGAGTTTTAAGAAATGAGGTTATGTATGTTGGACAAAATGAAAGTCTTTTTTATGGGACGATTAAGGATAATGTAGTTCTTTATGAAAATATAGCAGCAGATAATCTAGAACAGATTTATAATATTACCTTATTAGATAAAGTAATTGCGAAAAAAAGACATGGAGATTTAGAGATGATAGAAAATGATAATTATAATGTGAGTGGTGGTGAAAGGCAAAAGATTATCTTATCGCGTGCTCTTTGTAAAAATAGTTCCATCTATATTTTTGATGAGGCCTTTAGTCAAATAGATGTTTTAGAAGAAAGACAAATTTTAGAAAAAATATTTAGTTATTTGAAAGAAAAAACAGTTATTGTTATTAGTCATAGAATGGGGAATATGGATTTATATAGTAGGACTTTAAAATTAGAAGATGGTGGTATATCGGATGAAGTATGATAATTATATATTTGATATGATAACTAACTTTTTATTCTTAGTAATTACTGTGGTAGTTTTATTAAAAACATTTACTACTTATATAAATACTTATAATGTTTATGATGGTGTTAAGGTAGTAGATAAGGTATATGCAATTTTTTTAAATGAAAAAGATGTTAAAGCATTAGAACAAAATCACTATGTATATACTTTTGAAAGGAAGGAAAAAATTAGTATTGTTGCAGTTAGAGAAGGATATGATGATTATAAGCAGGTCTTAATAAAGTTTAATCATAATTTTAAAGAAGAAAAAATCAAGGTAAGTATGTATGATAAAAAGGCAACTTTTTTAGAGGTATTTTTTGATTGTTGGGAGGATTGATATGATGGTAAAAATAGACGATGCTAAACTAGAAAATATTAAAGGAGGAGGATATGGATGGATAGGTGCTTTGATTGCGGCTGTGACGATATTTGTTTCAGGAGTATTTGAAGGATATACACATCCTAAAAAATGTAGTGATGAATAGAATAAGTGATGAAAAGTTAGAAGAAGTTATTGGCGGAGCAAGTGTTTCTGGAACAATAATTAACGCATTCACAAATGTAATCAAGGTGTTAATAGATGCTGGTATTGGAGTAGGTTCTGCCATTAGAAGAGTACATGATGATAAATTATGTCCATTAGAATAAAAAAGTTCATTATTTACCTTATTTTTTATGTTTTTTGTGGTTATTTTCTGGTAATTTCATACAATTTAGGGAAGATATTTGGTTATTTTTTAAGAAATATATAAAAAATATAAAAAAAATAGCGATTTATGTTGAAAAAATATTATATGTTATGATATAATTCATTTTAGTTAGAGATGAAGGGAGGGAAATTTGAATGACGCAAGTAACAGTTAAGAACGGAAACTTAGATATGGCTCTAAGAAAGTTTAAACAAAAAGTAGCGAGAGACGGTGTCCCTTCTGAGTGCAAAAAAAGAGAATGTTATGATAAACCAGGTGTACGTAGAAGAGCAGCTAAAAAAGAGGGCATTAAGAACTCAAGAAAAAGAAATAAAGCTAACAGAGATAGAGACTAATTAGTCTCTTTTTTTTTCGAATAAATGGACTTTATGGATATAATTTGATAAAATGTTTGTGGGAGTGATAATATATGTTAGAAAAATTTCAACAAGATATGATAAAAGCGATGAAAGAAAAGAACAAAGAAGAATTATCTGTACTTAGAATGGCAAAAGGAGCAATGGATAAAATTAGAATAGATCAAAAGAAAGAAGTAGATGATCAATTATTAATAGAAGTCATTGCTAAAGAAATAAAATCACGTAATGATTCTATTGCTGAATTTAAAAAAGGTGGTAGAGAAGACTTAGTTTCTAAGACTGAAAATGAAATAAATATCCTAAAAAGATATTTACCGGAGCAATTAAGTGAAGAAGAAGTAGATAAAATTATAGATGAAGCGTTTGTAGAACTAGCTCCTCAAGGTATGAAAGATATGGGTAAAGTTATGAGTATGGTTAGCCCTAAAGTAAAAGGATGCTTTGATATGGGAGTAGTTAGTTCTAAAATAAAATCTAGACTTTCTTAGATGACTAATTAGTCATCTTTTTTCATATAATGTATTGGTGATAAGATGTTTAGAAATATAAGAGAATATATAAATGAGACAGAACTTAAAATTACACTTTTAAAAAATAGAGTTAATGTTTTAAATTATGATAGGATAAGGGATATTACAGATAAAGAAATAAGTCTTACAAAGGGTAATGATAAAATAAAAATCATAGGTAATAATTTAAAACTAAATAAATTACTTGATCAAGAAGTACTTATAATAGGTAATATTTTAAGGGTTGAATTAGATGACTAATAAATATAGGATAAAAATAACGGGAAAAGATCCCAAGTACTTTTTAAGACATTTGATAGTTAAAAAAATTAAATTATACAATATAATAGAAGATCATGATGGGATTAGTCTTACAGTGGATGAAGTAGATTATGCTAAAATACTAAAAATGAAGACGAGTTACAACATTAAAATAGTTAATAGATTCGGAGTGGCAAAACTAAGATATTTACTTTTAAAATATAAATATATTTTATTCTTTTTATTTTTAACATTAGGTCTTATGATTATTCTTTCTCATTTTATTTTTTTTATAGATGTTATACATTCAAAAGAAGAAATGAGAGAACTTGTTGAAAATGATTTGAAAGAGTTTGGAATTTCTAAATATAAGTTTAGGGTTTCATATGCTAAAAAAGAAGAGATAAGAAATAAGATATTAGAAAAAGAAAAGGATAAAATAGAATGGCTTGAAATAGATAGAATTGGTACTCGTTATATTGTAAATGTAGAGGAAAGATTAATTAAAGATAATAAAGTGGATAATGAAGTACGTGATATAGTTGCTAAAAAGGATGCGATGATTTTAAATATTGAGGCTGAGACTGGTGAAATTGTCAGAAAAAAGTATGAGTATGTAAGAAAAGGGGATACTATTGTCAGTGGAACAATAAAAAATAAAGAGGATGAAGTTAGTAAAGTAAAAGCAGAAGGAAAAGTATATGGAGAAGTATGGTATAGTGTTACAGTAGAATTACCAAAGAAATATTATGAAGAGAAAAAAACTGGCAAAACGAGTAAGGCTTTAACACTTAGAATTGCTAATAAAAAGATATCTGTTCCATTTAGTAAGGATAATAGGTCCTATATTAGTGAAGATAGTCCAATACTTGAAAATAATTTAATACCTATAAAGTTAGTATTAGAAACTAAACATGAGATTGAAATTATAGATAAAGAGTATAACATGGATAACTCTTCTTCTGAGGCGATAAAATTAGCTACAAAGAAATTAGAAGATCGTCTGGATGAACAAAGTATGATTTTAAGTAAAAAAGTTTTGAAAAAGGCCCTAAAAAATAGTAAAATAATAGTAGAGATATTTTTTAAAGTACGCGAAAATATAACAGATTATAAGAAAATATCAAAGGAGTTAAAAATAGAGGGTGATTAGGATGCAAGGAATAACAAAGACAATAGCAGGCGTTATCGATATGACATGGCCTATGGTAATAGTATCTATTGTCATTATTGTATCAGTTAGAATATGTTATTTAGTAAAAAATAATGAACATTTCTCACTATATAAAGAGTTATTAATGCTTAGTATGATTATTTATGTCTTAATGTTATTCCAAGTTGTAACGAGTCAAGATGTTGTGAATTGGTCAAGTAATAATTTTATTCCTTTTAAAGAGATGTTAAGATATAGGTTTGGAAGTAGATTATTTATTAAAAATGTCCTTGGAAATTTGATTCTTTTTTTACCTTATGGTTTTTTTGCATCTTATACTCTTAAGCCAGAAAAAGGAAAATTAATAGTTTTTTTAACTCTGCTAGCGTCACTTACAATAGAGTGTGTTCAAATGATGATAGGGAGAGTTTTTGATGTAGATGATATCCTCTTAAACACACTTGGTGGCTATATTGGATATTTATGTTATCATTATGGGCATAAATTCAGTACAAAATTACCAAGTTTTTGTAAAAGTGAGTGGTTTTTAAATATATTATCAGTTATAATATTGTTATGTGTAATTGCAATTATTTGGTAGGTGGTTTAAATGAATAAAATAGAATTTAATAATTTAGTAGAAGAAGATATAGAAGAGGTAGATTTATTAGAAAAGGTATTGTTATATGCCATGGATAAAGAAGGCTTAGTAGATACTAGTTTTGATGTTATTTTTGTTGATAACTCATATATACATAATCTTAATAAATTATATAGAGGTATTGATAGAGAAACTGATGTTATAACTTTTGCGTTAGAAGATGATGATTTAGTTTTAAATGGTAGTGATATGAGAATGCTTGGAGATATATATATAAGCATTCCAAGGGCTAAATTACAAGCCGAAGAGTATGGTCATTCTTTTAAACGAGAATTAGCATTTTTAGCAGTTCATGGTTTTTATCATTTACTTGGATATGATCATCAAACAAAGGAAGAAGAAGAAGTTATGTTTGGAAAACAAGAAGAAGTGTTAGCAGAATTTGATATAAAGAGAGGTAATAAAAATGAAGGATAAATTGTTGAAACTTTTAAATAATAGTTATAGTCCATATTCTAACTTCCCGGTAGCATCCATTGTTGTGATGAATGATGGGGCTGAGTTTTCTGGTATTAATGTAGAGGATGCAAGCTATAGAGCAGGGGCTTGTGCTGAGAGAGTGGCAATTTTTAGTGCATTAAGTGCGGGATATAAAAAAGGCGACTTTAAAGAAATTAATGTTATGGTATCGAGTGGAGAGATAGGAATGCCTTGTTTTGTATGTCGTCAAATGATTATTGAATTATTTTCTAAGGATGCTATTATAAGAGCTTATGCTACTGATGGAAGATATGTTGAACATACAGTAGAAGAGTTGTGTCCTTATCCTTTTGATAGTGAGGATTTAAAATGAAAGTAGGATTTGTAAGTTTAGTAGGGAGACCTAATGTTGGAAAAAGTACTTTGTTAAATACTATTTTAGATATGAAACTAGCTATTACCTCAGATAAAGCCGGAACAACTAGAAATATTATTAATGGTATTTATAATGATGATGATAGTCAAATTATATTTGTTGATACACCAGGTATTCATAAACCTTTAAATAAGTTAGAAGTGTTAATGAATAGAAAGAGTTATTCAAGTACAGATGATGTTGATGTTATTTTATTTGTAGTTGATGCTAAAACAGGAATTGGCAAAGGAGATAAGGAAATACTTGAAAGATTAAAGAAAACAGATGCGCATGTTTTCCTTATTCTAAATAAAATAGATAGAATGTCTAACGAAGAAATATTTAAGCAGATTGTTAATTGTAAAGACTTATATCCGTTTGAAGAGGTTGTTCCAATTTCTGCTTTAAACAAAAAGAATGTTGATGAACTTATAAGTACAATAAAAAAATATTTAAATGAAGAAGAAAGAATATTTTCTGAAGAGGAGTTAACAAACGTTTCACTTAGGTTTATTATGGCAGAGTTTGTACGTGAAAAAGTATTGATGTTAACACATGCAGAAGTTCCTCATACAGTAACTTGCTATACTGAAAAATATGAAGAAGATGAAAATATAGTTAATATTTCTGTACTTATTGTGGTTGAACGTGATAACTTGAAAAAGATCATAATAGGTAAAAGAGGTCAAATGTTAAAAGAAATAGGTACTAGAGCAAGACATGATATGGAAGAATTTTTAGGTAAAAAAGTTTATTTAGAAACCTATGTTAAAACACTTAAAAATTGGCGAGATGAAGAAAAATATTTTCTTGAATTAGGTTTAAAAGATGATGAATAAAAAATAAGTAAAATCACCACTATATTAATAGAGGTGATTTTTATGAAGGAAATAGCTTGGGATTTATTTAAAGAAACCGGAGATATTAAATATTATTTAATGTATATTAGAATAAAAGATGGTGAATAGTTATGAAAATTGAAGAAGTAGAGGGAATAGTTCTTAGTGAAACAAACTATAGTGAATCTAGTAAGATATTAAATGTTTTGACTCCTAAATATGGTTTACTTGGTATTATGTCTAAAGGATGTAGAAATATGAAGAGTAAGTTACGTGGAGTTAGTAGAAAACTAATATATGGAACTTTTCATATTTATTATAAAGAGAATGGACTTTCTACTTTGATTGAAGTTGATATTAATAATTCATATAATAATATATTAACTAACCTAGATAATATTACATTTGCTACTTATCTTCTGGAACTTGTAGAACAGGTATATAGACAAAATGAAGATGAAAGCATTTTTACGTTACTTAGAGCGGCCCTTGATAAAATTAATGAAGGATTTGATCCATTAATCATTACTAATATTGTAGAGTTAAAATGCTTAGATTATTTAGGAGTTAGACCATGTATTGATTGTTGTAGTTTATGCGGAAGTGATAAAAATATTGTTACTTTAAGTAGTGATCAGGGTGGATTAGTTTGCAGAAATTGTTATACAAATGAAGTAATGGTTGATATTAAAACTATTAAATTTGTTAGAATGCTTTATTATGTTGATATTGATAAAATTTCAAAGATAGAGATTAATGATAATAGTGTTCAAGAAATTAATCGTTTTTTAGAGGCATATTATGAAAGATATACAGGTTTATATTTAAAAAGCAAAAAAATGCTTTCTAAGATAGTTAAAAAAATTACTATTTAACTCTTTTATACTTCAAATGATGTATCATCTATAAATGTATAGTTTGTTTTATACTTTAGTTCTCTTACTAATCTAAATAAAGCTTCGTCTTTGGCTTTGGCTTCTATCATAATATCTACATCATGATTAAAAGGTTTTAGAATGTCTATAAAATTGATGAAAGCATCAACATTTATGTAATCATTGTGACTTCTAAAGTCTTTTTTTGTTTTATTTTTTGGTGATGAAAAATGCATTTTAGGGGTGGTATTATGCCAAGATGATAGTATATCTTTTAAGTAATCATTGATGTCTAATTCATCATGATTACATATATGGTGATGGTAATCGAGTATCACAGGAACGTTTATATTTTTACTTATATATACGCAATCCCTTATATTAAATATTTTGTCATCATTTTCAATTGCAATACTTTCTTGGATATCTTTAGATAAAGTATTAAAATTATTTATAAATCTAGAGATAGAATTTTTCTTACCGAATGTATTTCCACCAATGTGTAAAACTAAAATTTTGTTTTTAATTTCTAAAGCCTTTAAAAGGTTGTAGTGGTACTCTAAAATAGCAATACTATTTTTTACAACTTCACTTTTGGTACTGTTTAAGACACAAAACTCATCAGGGTGAAAATCAATGCGAAGTTTATTATCTTTTATTATTTTGGCGATAGAATGATAATAATCTTTATATGGATCTATATAATCAAAGATAACATCACTTTTAGTGGCTAATGGAATAAGTTTTGAGGATAATCGAAAGAAATGGATATTATTTTTAATGTTATATGTTAGTATTTCTTTTAAAGCATTTAAGTTTGATTTGATAGCAGTATCTATTTTTTTATAATCTTTATCTTTTTGAAAGGTAGTATATGTAACTGTGGAAGACGTTGTTACATTACTTAAAGTTTTAGAAATGCAGGCATAGCCTAATCTTATTTTCATTAAAATCACCTAATAATATTATGGCTAAAAATTTTAAAAATAAAAAAAGATTTACAAATTAATTTGCTATTTCTTTGTAAATCTCTTTATCAAATAAGTGTTGATTCTTTTCTATTTGTTCTAACTTTTTAGTGTTTATAAGAAAGAAGCTATATTCTATAATATTAGTACCATCATTAGTGATAGGATCATCCCAAGTTAGGTCTAGGTTTAACCAGTTGCCATTTAGATAAAGAGCATTCCAAACATGATTCTCACTAGATACCTTATAGTTTTTTATGTTCATATCGTTAAGAAATATAGCCATTAAATCTGTATATCCACCACAAATAGCATATCCTTCAAATAATGGACCATAGGCTATGTCTGATTTATATTTGATAATGTTATTATCACTACGATCAGAGTCATATTTACTATTGTTAACAATGTAATCATGATAAATTTTTATTTTTTCTACATCTGATAAATTTGGTTGTAGCAAAAGACTATTTTTAATTTCTGATACTTTATTATTTATAAGATTAATTGTATTACTGTCATATGTGTGAGTTATTTTTATAGATATTTTGCCGTAGCTATTATATTCTGTTTCGATATTTTTAAAACTATTAAAAGGGTGAACAAAGTTATTAATATGTGATAAAAGTGTTTGGTCATTAGCGATGTCTTTTACATCACTAAGACAATTTTGATACTTGTTGGGGCAGTAAAAAGAAAATGATGTTTTACCGGAATTTAAAACAGAGTAATAAATATTATACAAATCTTTTTTAGAAGTAGGAGAAGTATTAGTTGTTCTTTTCAAAAAATCAAAGTCATAGTCTCTATAGTATTCATTGTGATCGGTAAGTTTCATACTAAAGTTTTCTTTATTTAAATACTTATTATATAGAGTTTTGAGTTCTTCTTGATATAGAAAAATTAAACCTATTAAAATACATAATACGCCTGTACCAAATACCTTCTTCACATTATCACATCCTGTAAACCATTATATCCTATTTTTGTATTTATAGAAATAACTTATTTTCATTTTTTTATATTTATGTTAATAAATTATGGTATAAAAAAAGAGTAATTAAATTACTCCATTTCATTTTTCATTTTTGTTAATCTAGATTTTAAGCGAGCTGCTTTGTTTAAATGAACAAGACCAGCAGATCTTGCTTTATCAATTCTTTGAATAGCGATATTTAAATTATTGTTTGCTGCATCTTTGTCTGCTGCTTTAACGCTTTTTTCAAAATTCTTAATAGCAGTTCTCATGCTAGAAGTGATTGTATTATTTACAACTTCTTTCTTTGCATTTCCACGTACACGCTTTTTAGCACTTTTAATATTTGGCACCTTTTTCACCTCACTTTGTTAAACATATTAATTTTAACAAAAAAAAGTAGAAAATGCAAATAAAATTGCAAATTTTGGAAAAAGTAATATTAGGTGATATCATGCATGAAATAAATTTAGACAAATATGAACTTAGAACAGATTTAGTTATTGATCATTTTCCGGGGGAGGAGAGCTGTAGTAATTATACCAAAAAGGTAATAAATAAAGATATTTATGTAGAAGAGGTAAGTATAAATAGCCAAGAAGAAGCTAAGACTTTTAGAAAAAAAGAAGGAATATATAAAACTGTAACGTTTAAAGATATTAGTGATTCACAAAACTTTAAGAAGGTAGAGGAAGTATTTGTTGATACTCTAAAAAAGATGTTAGAAGAAAATAGTATTAAAGAAGATAGTTCAGTTTTAATTATTGGTTTAGGAAATGAAAAATCTACACCTGATGCTTTGGGACCGAAGAGTTTAAATCATATATTAGTAACAAGGCATTTATTTAAGTTAGGTAGTGTTGAAGACGGGTACCGTGAAGTAAGTATTTTAAAACCGGGAGTGACAGGAGAAACGGGGATTGAAACTAAAGATAGCATTTTAGCAATTGTTGAAAATATAAAACCTAATTTTGTTATTGTTATTGATGCTTTGGCCACTTCTTCTATTGATAGATTAAATAAAACTATTCAGATAAGTAATAGTGGGATTACACCTGGTAGTGGAGTTAATAATTCTAGAATCAGTATAGATAAAGAAACATTAAAAGTACCGGTTATAGTTATTGGAGTACCAACTATTATAGACAGTTCAATAATAGTTGCGGATACGATTAATTTCATGTTAAAAAAGTTTAGTTATGATAAAAATAATATTAATAATAAACAAGATAAATTAAAATTTAAGATAGATTATAAGGACTATGATAAAGATTTAGATAAGGATGAGAAAAAATATTTACTTGGGATAGTTGGTACATTAAGTGAAGATGAATTGCAGCGACTTGTTTTTGAAGTTTTAAATCCGATTGATTATAATTATATGGTTACACCTAAAGAAATAGACTTCTTAATAGATAAATTGTCTTTACTTATTGGGCATGGACTAAATATGGCTTTACATAGTGTGAAAAGATCATATAGTGATGTGTGACTTGTAAATAGTAGTTGTAGATGTGGCAATATATGATATACTGTATATAGTGGTTGGATAGAGGAGTAAAATATGGGTAAGAGTAATAATAACAGTAAACTAAAGATACTGTTTTCTGTAATAACGATTATTATGACAATTTTGATTTGTATATTTATAATCTATGCTTTAAAAGTTGGTGTGTTTGAATCTCCTGAGAAATTAGTAAAATATATTAAAGAATACGGAGTTATGGCTCCGATAATATTTATCTTCATTCAAATAATTCAAGTTGTTTTACCGGTTATACCAGGTGGCGCTAGTTGTCTTGCGGGAGTGCTTGCTTTTGGTGGTTTTGCTGGCTTTATATATAATTACATAGGACTTTGTATAGGGAGTGTCATAGCGTTTTTACTATCTAGAAAATATGGAATTAAGTTAGTTTTAAAACTATTTAAGGAAGAGACTGTAAATAAGTACGTTTCATATATTAAAAATAAAAAGTTTGAAAAAATATTTTTCTGGGGAATATTTTTACCTGGTGCACCAGATGATTTATTATGCTATGTAGCTGGTGTATCCAATATCTCATTTAAAAAGTTTTTAGTTATAATTATATTAGGCAAACCTTTGGCACTATATCTATACAGCCTATTCATAAATGTTTTTCCTAGTTTCTTAAATTAAGACATTTAATGTCTTTTTCTTTTGTCTAAATATAATAAAACGACATAATTAAACATAAAGGCTTAGTATATTATTTTTAGGTGATAAAATGAATAAAATGAGGCTTAAAGCTAAGAAAAAAAGAAGATTTTCTTTTAAGTTTTTTCTGTTATTTATAATTTTTTCATTGTCTTTATATTTTTCATTTGATTATCTTTGCAAACAAAATATTAATATTGATAATAAGGAATTAGTTTATTATTTATTGGAAGATGCTTCTTTGAAGAGGAGTGGAAGTGGCTTTTTAAAAAAACAGTTTAGTAGTTTTACTGAACCATATAATCTTTTAAATATGAAAGTTGCAAAACTTTATAATAAAGAGAAAAAAGCAGTAAAAGAAATTGAAGTTAAACCACTTGTTTATCTTTATAATTCTCACCAGACAGAAGAATACGCCAAAACAACTTTAGCTGAATATGCAGTAAATCCAACAGTTACTATTAATAATTATATTATGTTAGACGTATTTCAGAAAAATAATATTAATACAATTACAGAAGAAAGAAGTATTAGAGAAGTATTAAATTTAAATAGTTGGAATTATGCCGCTAGTTATAAGGCAAGTAGAATTTATATGGAGGATGTAAAAAAAGAGTATCCCTCACTAAAATATTTTATAGATCTTCATAGAGATTCACTTAAGAAAGATAAAACCACTATTCAAATAGGTGATAAAAGTTATGCGAAAATTATCTTTTTGATAGGATTAGAAAATGTAAATTATCAAAAAAATTTAGCTTTTACAGAAGAAATTAATAATAAAATAGGAGAAAAATATCCAGGACTTAGTAAAGGAATTTATAAAAAGGGTGGTGCTGGAGTTAATGGAGTTTATAATCAGGATTTTTCACCATATACTATATTAATAGAAATAGGAGGATGTGAAAATACGACGAGTGAGGTATTAAATACAGTACTTGCTATTAGCAAAGTGATAAGTGAGGTGATTATAAATAATGAACAAAAAGAACTTGGTTAGATTCTTTGGAGTAACACTTGTTATTTTGTTTTTATGTATTTATATTGGACAGGCTTCAGGATACTATGAATATAGTAATTTTAAACGCACAAGTTTAACAAATGATGCTATTACAAAATTTGAAGATGATGTAAAAAAAGGAAAAAATATTAAAGCAACTAATTATTTGAAAAATGATAAACAGTATGATAATGCTTTAAACAGTATAGCCTTAAAGACGTCTAATTTAATAGAAAAGACGTTTGATAATATAATGAGTAGTTTATTTAATGGAATTAATAAAGCAATTAGCAAATAGTTTACATATAATGTTAGTAAAAGTGATAAAAATCTTTACAGTAAAAATTTAAAATGCTATACTGATATTGTAAGAGTATAGGAGGGTACGGTATTCAAATATATTCTTATTGAGAGATAGAAAATATGAGAGGATGGTGAAATTATGGGAAAAATTATAATGGATAGCAATGGATTAGTTGCTAATGCTAAAAGTTTAGCTAATAATGCTGATACTTATGATAGCGAACTTGCTAAAATTAAATCAGCAGTTGAAGAGTTAAAACCATATTGGACTGATGCAGCTGGACAAGAATTCTTTCAATTATTTGAAGAAAAATATGCAGTTGTTGATGGTATGGGACAAGCTATTAGAGATTTAGGAATAGCTGTTGAAAAAACTAATACAACAATGAATAATGCAATCGATGAAAGCATGAGTGCATTTAAATAAAAACTAAAATAAAATTTGAAAGGAGTGAATTAAATGGCAACTGTATTTAGTTATGATCAAAGTGAAGATACAATGAGCCGCATTAAAACTGCAAGAGGAGCAATCAATGAAGTTTTTGCTGATTGTGATAAGGTTTCTAGCCAATTACAAGAAAATATTCAAACAGTTGGTGTAAGTGGTAACCAAGATGTTTCTCAAGCTGCTTTAAATGCTTATGAGAGTTTAAAGAAACATTATGAAGAATTCATTAATTTAATTCAAACTAATGAACAAAATATCGTTACTCATAGTCAAAATATGCAAGCAGCACAATCTCAAAGTGCTTCTGCTATGGAGAACGCACAAGCTCAACAAGATTTACAATAATTATAAAAAAATATATAGCATACTGTTGTAGTATGCTATAAGTGTAAGATTATATCTTATGTTTATAGCATACTACAATTTTAGAAAGGAGTTGGATTTTAATGCCTGTTACTGAACGCACTGTATCACTAAAAACTGTGGAAGATGCTGTTATTGTTGATTTAAATCGCCTTCAACAGTGCCTTAATACTATTAAAGAGGTTGAAAATGTGTATCATGATTTTCGAAGTGAATTGTCTAGTTTGACTGATGATTCTGCTAATGAGTTGGTAGTTGATGGAAATGATATTTTAAAGCCTTATTTTGATTCTTTACTTGAAGAATTTTCTAATGTTGTTGGAATGTTTGATGCTTTTGATGCTGATGAGGTTATTAGAACGGCTAAAAATGAAAATTTGATAATTTTGAAGTCTAGATATGATCAGGCTGAGGCTATTTCCAGGCAGAATGACAAAGATAAGGCAAAAAAAGCTGAAAGTGATATGAAAACTTGCGGTAATCTTATCGAAGAAAATAGGTTTTAAAGGTGGTGATAATTAATGGCAAATAAAGATTTTATATATGATGAAGACGATACTATAAATATTCAAATTAAATTGAAGACACTTTCTACTGAATATAATCAAGAAGTTATTCCTGATATGCAAAGAGCTGTCAATGTTATGAATCTACTTTCCAATACTCAATCTTTGAGCAAATTTTCTTTTCAAAATATTGCTAAAAATCTTGAAGAAAAAACTGATGACTTTTATGATATGCTTATTGGTGCAGATAAGGCTTTGGGGAAAGCAATAGATGCCTTGAGTAAAGGAACTACTGTTTCTAGTGATTTCTTTGATAATCTTGATGGATTGGGACCAGGCTGTGCTTCTGGTTCAGGAGGTACCTCTAATTGGAGAAGTGTTGTTGATTCTTCTGTTCAAGATGCTATTTCTGCGACAATCAGAGGTGGTATTATTTCTACGGCAATTATAAACGGTGCTTCTTCAACGGTTAATGGTGCAATGAGTGTTATAAATAAGCCTAGCAATACAAATACGGGAACTAGAACAGGAGGTACTTCTACAACTTATATTCCTTCTTCCTCATCATCCTCTTCTTCAAGTCAATCTTCTTCCTCATCATCTGCCTCAGATAAGAGTGGTCCACAACATAATGGTGTTATTAAAATAGATGAAGAGGAAAAAGAAAAGTTTGAAGAGTTTAAAGAAAAATTTAAGGATCAGGAAGAAAAATTAAGAAAAGAACAAGAAGAAGTAGAAAAACAGCAAAAAGAAATTAAAAATCAACAGGAGGCACTTAAGAAACAGCAAGAAGAAATTAAAAAGCAGCAAGATGAAGTTAAGAAACAACAAGATGAGATAGCTAAGAAACAGGAAGAACTTGCTAAGAAGGATGAAGAGTTAAAGAAGAGAGAAGAAGAACTTAATAATAGGGAACAACAAAATAATAATACACCGGCTAATGAGCCTACTACACCAAATGATAGTAATAACGGTAATAATAATACTCCTTCTGATAACAACAACTACAACAATAACAATAATAATTCAGCACCTCAAAATACGGTTTATAGACAGGAAAATACTACACCTGTTGCTAATAATTCTACTGCTCCGGCGGAAACTGGTACAGTTGATACACCTACAACAACTCCTACTACACCAGAGAAGGTTGAAAATACTACACCATCAACTAAGGGTGATAGTGGTAGTTTAGGAACTGGTAATGATCTTTTTGGTGATGATCCTGAACCTACAACAACACCTACAACATTACCTGATGCTGATACAACTACTAAGAGTAGTAAGAGTGGATTTAATCCAATACCTATTGCGGTCGGTCTAGGAGCAGCTGTTGCTGGTGGTGTTGGTGTTAAAGCTTATAAGAATCATAAACAGAACAGTGAATTTGATGATGCGAATGAAGATAGTTTTACAAACGGTAATAGATTCTGGACTGATGATGAGCCCAATGTAGTTAACAGTGAACAAAACGAGCTTAGTGGTGATGCATTGTTCAACGAACAAACTACTTCACCAAGTTATTCAGCAGTTACTAATCAAGCTAATAATAATGATACTTGGAGTGTTCAAGATACTAACACAAGTGGAGATGATTCCAGAACATACGATTTATTAGGTGAGAATTAAGGAGGGATATTATGGAAAAAGAATTTTTACCAGTTGGTTCAGTTGTTTTACTTAAAGGTGGAACGAAACGTGTAATGGTTACAGGATTTTGTTCTGTAGATAATGATGATACAACCAAGATATATGATTATACTGGATGTTTATATCCTGAAGGTATTATTAATTCTAATGAAATTTGCTTATTTAATGATAATCAAATAGAACAAGTTTTCTTTAAAGGTTTTGAAGATCAGGAAGAATTTGATTTTAAGAAGAATTTAAGCAAAACAGTAAATGAATATTATGAAAAAAATACTATTAAAGTAGATGATATTGTTGATAAGCCACAACCTACTGCAACGTTTGATATTAATAACAACATTTTTGATAATATTGGTGATTAAGGGTGGGTACTAGGTACTCATCCTTTTATTTTTGGAGGGACAGTAATGAATAAATATTATATTGGAATAGATCAAAATGGCTGGTATATTAAAAATAAAATAGACGGTAATAAAATATATGAAAATACTGATAGAATAAATAATTTAATTAATAATATTAATAAGAGTAAAATAGAAAGGGCTTTCTTGTATCACAATTTAAAAGATTTGGGTATTGTTATTAATGGACATACAATAGTGTTACAAAATTATGATTCGTTTAAGAATCAAGAAACTTTTGCTAATCTTAATAAGAAAATTAATAGAGCATTATGGAAAACAGCTATGAAAAATATTTCGCTAGGCAAATTTCATTTGGATAAGAGCAAAGTGATTGGTGGTGCAATAGCGCTTACTATTGGAGCGGTAGGTTTAAAATTTGCTTTATCTTCTGACAAACAAATAGATAAAACAATAAATAATGGTGTTTCGATATCTACTGATGAGGATGAAGATAGTGTTTCAAACAAAAAAATGACTGACTCTTTACTAGATGATTCATCTTTGGCAGATGACTATTATGATGGATTAATAAATAAAAATGTTAAAATTGGTTTAAAAGAACAGTTAGAAGAATTATTTAATCAGTATAAGGATACTTTTGGCGTTGATGATAATACTATTGAAAATTTAATAACTACTAATTATAGTGAGTTTTCTACATCTTCTAACCTTGAAAGAGATGTAATAAATATTCTTTATGATTATTATGCCGAAAATTTATATTTAGTTAATCCTATTCAAGTAAATAATAATTCTGAAGAAAAAATAGAGAAAGTAATATTAAAATATGCTCATATAAATGAAATAGATGATCCAGATGTTTTAGCGACGATGCTTGCGGTTTTTCAATTAGAAACAGGACACGCTACTTCAGAATATTGCCACTTATATAATAATTTAGGTGGGGTATATGGGACTAATGTATATACTAATGAATTTGAAATAAAAAAATACCCTAATTTAGATGTTGCAGCAGTAGACTTTGTTAATGTCTTTTTAAGAATAAAAAATAAATGTGAAGCTGATCCTTCATACGATCATAGTATGTCACTTGCATATAATATGAATCCTACATATTGTACTGAAAATGTTAATAATAATGGTTTTGAATGGTATCAAATAGTTGATGAATTGAAAACTTCAGTTTATAATAGTAATATATTAGATGAATTTACAAATACAAAAAAGGAAGGCAAAGCAATATATTAATATATTAGTTAGGTGATTAAGATGAAGCAAGAAAACATTCGTAATTTTTCCATAATAGCGCATATAGATCATGGTAAAAGTACTTTGGCTGATCGTATTTTAGAAGTTTGTGGTGCGGTTACCAAAAGAGAAGCTAAAGAACAGATACTTGATTCTATGGATATTGAAAGAGAACGTGGTATTACTATTAAATTAAATACTGCTACTATGAATTATACTTATAATAATACTTGCTATCAGCTTAATCTTATTGATACTCCAGGACATGTTGACTTTTCCTATGAGGTTAGTCGAAGTCTTGCGTCTTGTGATGGGGCAATATTAGTAGTAGATGCGGCACAGGGAATAGAAGCACAGACACTTGCCAATATGTTTTTAGCGATGGAGAATGATTTAGTGATTATTCCTGTTATTAATAAAATTGATTTACCTAATGCTAATGTTCCAAAAGTATTGGAAGAGTTAAATAAGATATTTGGTTTTACTAAGGATGAAGTAATACTCACAAGTGCTAAAACAGGTGAAGGAGTAGAAGGCTTAGTTCAAGCAATCATAAAAAGAATTCCAGCTCCTAAGGGTTCTTCAGCTGCACCACTACAAGCTTTGATATTTGATAGTATCTTTGATTCTTATAGGGGTGTTATAATTGCTGCTCGTATTATGAATGGGTCTTTAAAAGTAGGAGATACAATTCATATGATAGAGTCCAAAAAAGAATTTGTAGTGACAGAGCTCTTCATTAATACACCTAAAGAAGTTTCTAAAAAAGTTCTTAATGCAGGTGAGGTAGGACATGTAGTAGCGTCTATTAAGGATATTAGGGCTGTAAAAGTAGGAGATACTATAACTTCTCTTGAAAATTATACTTCTACACCTCTAACAGGTTATAAGCCTATGAAATCTATGGTATTTTGTGGATTGTATCCTGTAGAAAGTGTAAAATTTGAAGCTCTTCGTGATGCCTTAAATAAATTAAAATTGAATGATGCTTCTTTAGAATTTTCTCCTGAAACATCTAGTGCTTTAGGTTTTGGATTTAGATGTGGATTTTTGGGACTTTTACATATGGATATTATTAAAGAAAGAATTACTAGAGAATTTAATATAGAAATTATTACAACAGCACCTTCTGTTATTTATCAAGTAATTCTTACGAATGGTGAGATTATTGAAATAGATACACCTAGTAAGATGCCTGATAAGAGTAAGATTAAAGAAACTTTGGAGCCATATATTAAAACGAGTATATTTACGCCTAGTAGCTATATCGGATCTATTATGGAATTATGTCAGGATAAGAGAGGTAAATATATTTCAATGGAATATATTGATGATACACGAGTTAATATTCATTATGAACTCCCTCTTGCAGAAATTGTATATGACTTTTTTGATAAATTAAAATCAACTACTAAGGGATATGCCTCTTTTGATTACGAAGTTATAGGTTATAGAAGTAGTGAACTTGTAAAAATGGATATTTTACTTAATGGTGAGGTAATAGATGCTTTAAGTACTATTGTTCATAAAGATTTTGCTTATAGTAGAGGTCGTGGAGTTGTTGAAAAACTAAAAGAAACTATTCCTAGACAATTATTTGAAATACCAATACAAGCCGCTATTGGCAACCATGTTATAGCGCGAAGTACGGTTAAAGCTTTACGAAAAGATGTACTTGCTAAGTGTTATGGTGGAGATATTACTAGAAAGAAAAAACTGTTAGAGAAGCAAAAAGAAGGAAAGAAAAAAATGAAACAAATAGGTAATGTTGAATTACCGCAGGAAGCATTTATGAGTGTGCTTAGTATGGATGGTGAGTAAGATGACAAGAAAAGAGATACAAGAAAAAAGTGAAAAGAATAAAGCTGATAAAGCAAAAAGAATTATGCGAACATTAGAACTTTTTGTTGATAATAATGGCGATATTAGTGATGAAAATTTAGCAAGATTATTATCACTTGAAAATATTGTTACCTCTAGTTCAACAGTTGGAAGAGACTTAACTATAAACTTAAAGAAACTATTTTTAAAGGAAAATAAAGCTAAACAATTAGATGATAATTTGACACAGGAACAAGCTAGTGTTATAGCGTTTGTAATGCAAAAGAGAAAAGAAAATAAGCATAATGGTCAAATAAAAGGCGGAAGAGTTTCAGTAATTAATAATGATATAGAAAGAAAAGAAAACACTTCACAGTTTAATGGAAGTGTTAGAAGACATGGTTAAATCTTGTTATATACATATTCCTTTTTGTAATAAAATATGTAATTATTGTGATTTTTGTAAGGTACTTTATGATAAGAGATTTATCTCAAAATATTTAGATTCTCTTGAAAAAGAGATAGATCATTTATATAAAGGGGAAGAGTTAGAAACACTATATATTGGGGGAGGAACACCTAGTAGTCTTTCTGTAGAAGAATTAGAGAAGTTATTTATAATTTTACAGAAGTTTAAAAAGAAAAAAATTTTTGAATTTAGTATAGAGTGTAATTTTGATAGTATTAATTTCGAAAAGTTATTACTTTTTAAGAAATATGGTGTTAATAGATTAAGTTTTGGGTTAGAAAGTACGAATCAAGAGATACTTAAATTTTTAAATCGTGATTTTGATAGGAAACACGCTATAAATATTGTTAATGAAGCTAGGAAGTTAGGATTTAATAATATTAATATAGATTTAATGTATGCTTTTCCAAGAGAGAGTATGGAAATGTTAAATAAAGATTTGGATTTTATTTTAGATTTAGATGTAGAGCATATTTCTACTTACTCTTTAATAATAGAGCCCCATACTAAGCTTTTTTTGGATAAAGTTAAAAATATATCTACAGATATTGATTTTGATATGTATAAAAATATTTCTGATAAATTGAAAGAATCTGGATATATACATTATGAAATTAGTAATTTTGCTAAAGAAGGTTACTATTCACGTCATAATTTGGCATATTGGAAAAATGAAGAGTATTATGGATTTGGGGTTTCTAGTAGTAGTTATTTAGGAAATGAAAGAATTACTAATTCTAGAAGTATTACCTCTTATATTAAGGGTAATTATAATTTTTCTAAGGAAGTTCTTAGTGTTGATGATATGATGAGTTATGAAATGATCTTAGGTTTAAGAACTAGTTTTGGAGTTTCAAAAGATGAATTCTTTGATAAGTATGGTGTTACTTTAGAAAGCAAATTTGATTATCAAGATTTAATAAATAATAAATTATTGATTGAAAAAGATGGTAAATTAGTGATACCATATAGTAAGTGGTATGTTATTAATAGCATCCTAATTAATTTTTTGAGGTGAAATGATGGATAAAGTTAAAACGTTTGAAAAAGAACTTGAATATATTGTTGATGATAATATTAAGGAAAGTGCTAAAACTATGATTGAATTACTTCCGGATTATTTTTTTCATGAAGCAGCATCTTCTACCGGAAAATATCATCCTTCTTATGCTTTAGGTGATGGTGGTTTAGTAAGACATACCAAAGCCGCAGTTAGAGTGGCTTATGAATTACTTAGTGATCCAGCTATTGGAGATAAATATACAAGAAGTGAAAAGGATGTTATGATTATGTCTTTAATTCTTCATGATGGTTTAAAAAGAGGACTTAAAGAGGAAAAGTATACAAGGTTTGATCATCCAATATTAATGGCTAACTATGTATTAGAAAATAAAGATAAATTAAAGATGAGTGATGAAGAAGTGCAGTTAGCATCTTCTGTTATAAAAACACATATGGGACCTTGGACTACAGATTATCAAGGAAATGAGATCTTGGAAAAGCCAAAAACAAAATATCAAAATTTTGTACATATGTGTGATTATTTAGCTAGTCGTAAAGCTATTTTATTTAATTTTGATGAGGAGAATAATATTACTTGTTAAAACTTTGTTCGAGTGCTATAATAATTATAGGTGATTAAGATGAAGGGTAAGTTTATTGTTATAGAAGGAACTGATTGTTCTGGAAAAGAAACCCAAACAAAACTTATTGAAAAAAAATTAAAAGAGCAAGGATATAAATGTATGCGACTTAGTTTTCCAGTTTATGATAGTCCAACTGGTGAAATAGTTGGGGAATGTTATCTTGGGAGACATAGTAAGGGTTTTTTTAAAGAAGGAGCTACTAATGTAGATCCTTATATAGCATCTCTTTATTATGCAGCTGATAGAAAATACAATATTAATAAAGTACTGGATTACTATAACGAAGGTTATTATATCATATTAGATAGATATACAACTTCTAATATGGCACATCAAGGAAGTAAGATATTAGATAAAGATGAAAGATTTTATATGTATCAGTGGATTGATAAGTTAGAATATTGGTTACTTGGTCTTCCAAAACCAGATAAAACTATATTTTTACATATGCCATATGAATACAGTTTGAAATTAGAGAAGACAAGAGATGTTTTAGATGAACATGAAAAAGATAGTAATTATTTAAAGAGAAGCGAAGAAGCTTATATTGAACTTTCGGAGTTATATGGCTGGGATAAAGTTGAATGTATAAAAGATGGAGAAATTAAAACAATTCCTGAAATTAATGAGGAGATAATGAATATTTTACTTAAGAAATAGTTTTTACTATTTCTTTTGCTTTTTTTAATACTTTGTGATATAATATGTCTGCTTTAAGGGGGATTATTATGAATAATATTATATCTATAGTAAATAGTGTTTTAAATAGTAATAGTAGTTCTGCAGTAGAAGATAGTTTTGAAATGGATGATATTTATAGCTTTTATGAAAAATATTGTCAAGATAAAAGTGTCAGAGAAAGTATTTATAAATGGTTAAATAAAGATGATTTAATTAAATTAGTTAGTGATTTAGATGATTCTTTTTATAATACAGATTTGGTGAGTCAGTTTTTTTCTTATTTTAATATGGTAAATCAAGATAAGGATGATTTTTATAACTTTTTTCTTCTTTTAAAGAAGAATTTTGGGGTAAATAAAAATATTTTGGAGATTGGTTCTGGATGGTTTCCTAGTTTAGGAAAATATATAGATAATTATCAAATGAAAATAGGAAGTGGAAGAATAACTTGTTATGATGAGGCTTTAAGAGTTTTAAAACATAATACTGTTAATTTAGTGAAGGAAAGCATTACTAAAGAGACGAATATCGGAAATTATGATTTAGTTTGTGCTCATTATTCATGTTCTGCAACTGATTTGTTTTTAGATTTATGTAGAAGTAACCATAAGGAATTTATACTTAGCTTATGTCCTTGTAAAAGAAATTATCCTACTGATTTTAAAGAAGTGATGCATAGTAAAAGTCGTAAGACGGCATTATTACTAAATGAATATTTTAGTAGTCTTTCTTGGGAAGGACAAAGAGACTTTATGTATGCACTAAATGGTAGGCCAAATGAAAAATATGAAAAAATTAATAATAAATTATATGCTATATATTTGTATCAAAAGATGTTAAATCAAAAAGAAGAAGATAGTTTTTATGACTTACTTTTGGATAGTCAAGTTAAAACACCTGTACTTTTAAAGAAAATAAAAAAATAAGGTGCTAAGCACTCTTATTTGGCATTAATGGAGTTATACTTATTGGTGTAACTTCTTTTTTTGTATTTATAACTTGAGGTATAACTGGATTAGTAGAAGTTATTTTAGGAGTTACGACAATTGGTGGTGTAGCTTCTTTTTTTATTGGTGTAACCGGTTTGTTTTCATTCTTTATTTGCGGTTGTTGTGTTGGCACAATAGGCTTTATGTTTTCTTTATTTGGAGTAAGTGGTGTTATATTTTCTTCATTCTTTACTACTGCTTGTGTAGCTATTATTTTATTGTCTTTTGGTGGTACAACAATAGGAGTAGGTGCAGGATTTATATTTATGTTGGTTGGATTAGATGGAGTAATTGCAGTAGTTGGAATTAATTGTTTTTTATCAACGATTGATGAAGTGTCGTTAGCGACTTTAGTAGCGGAAACACTTTCTAATCTCTTTAATTCATTTAATTCCTTTGTTCTTTTCTTATCTAGCTCTATCCTTTGTTCTTCTGTAACTGCTTTTGTAAATGATTCATAACAGCTATCATTAATATCGTTATCGATTTCAATGATACGATATATTTCTTCAAATGTTGTAAATCCTTCTAATATTTTTTGTAGGCCATCTTGTAGAAGGGTAATTACGTTACCACTTCCATAAACCAATCTCTTTAAATCTTCTTTTCTAACATTTGGATTAGTTAAAATATTTCTAATATCATCATCTATTTCTAAGACTTCTTGAATAGCAATTCGGCCATGATAACCTTTATTACATTTAGGACAGCCATCATGATTTGCATCATATATTTCCTCAACATCCTTTTTTAAAGCAAGTTTAAAGACTTTTTTCTCATAAGGAGTAGTAGGACGTTTTTTACGACAAGATGTACATACTGTTTTGGCAAGACGTTGTGAAATAATTCCAGTTAAAGCAGTTGATAAAAGATAACGTTCAACATCCATATCTAGAAGACGCTCAATTGTTGAGAGAGAGTTGTTGGTGTGAAGTGTTGATAAAACTAAGTGTCCAGTTATAGATGCTCTAACGGCAATTTTAGCAGTTTCACTATCACGAATTTCTCCGATAAGAATAACATTAGGATCTTGACGGAGAATAGAACGAAGAACTGTTGCGAAGTCTAGACCGATTTCAGAATTAACTTGGACTTGATTCATACCTTCGATATTCATTTCAATAGGGTCTTCGACTGTTATAATATTAGTTCTTTCTTTATTTAATACTTGTAAAATAGAATAAGTAGTGGTACTTTTTCCAGATCCTGTTGCACCAGTTACCAAAATTATACCATTAGGGGCAGCTATCATATTTTTAAGTTTGGCAAAATTTGTACTATTAAAACCTAATTTATCAATACCTGATAAACTTCTACTATAGTCTAGAATACGAATAACTATTTTTTCACCCTCGTTAGTTGGGAGACTAGAAACACGCATATCTAGGTCCTTACCATCAAATTTACCCTTAATTGCACCATCTTGTGGTAGACGACTTTCAGTAATGTTCATTCCAGCCATCAATTTTAGACGAGTAGTTAAATTTCTTTCATAAACTTTTGGAATAAAAGTATAATCCATCAAATCACCATCAACACGAATTCGAACTATTAATCCATCTTCACGAGGATCAAAATGGATATCTGAACTACCACTTTTTGATGAATTGATTATAATTGCATCTACTATCTTTGTGATAGGAGTTTTTGCAAAATCAAATGTTACCATATAATCTCAGCCCCTTTTCTAAACTTTAACTTTGGTATGGTATTTTACTATAAATTAGTATATAATAAATTTTAGATAATAGCAAGAAGGAAAAGAGGTTGTTATGAAAAAAGTTAAAAATATAAAAGGGTTTGCTCTAGTAGAAACGCTAATAGGGGCAATTTTTGTAGTAGTATTGTTCGTAATGATTTTTGAAAATTATTTTCCCTTTATCGCTAAATATGAACGATATGAGAATTATGATGATCTTGATTCAAAATATATTGCTCATTATTTAAGAGAAATGATAACGGTTGATCCACTAAAGGATAATATTTTTGCAAAATTAAGTGGAAGAGAGTATGTTATTTTTGATGATAATGGAACGGCTCAAGATGATGATATTACTAATCCTTCACCTAATGAATTATGTACTATGTTAACTACAAATAATACATTTAATAATAAACAATATTGTCAAAGTTTTATGGATGAAGCTAATATTACGAGAGTTTATCTTACAAAGTATGATACTACAAGTCTTAAAAGTAAAATAAAAACAGATGAGAGTGATGATATTTCAAGGGCTTTCGAATTATATGTAAACTATATGCCAACATTTACTAATAGTGCAGCAAGTAAGACTGGATATTATCGAATAATTGTAGAAATAAAACATGATAATGTAGATTCTGATAAGGAAGATGCATACTATTATACTTATGCAAATATTGAGGTTAGATAATGAAGAAGAAATTAGGTAAAATAAATAATAAGGGTATGACAATAATTGAACTAATTTTATGTTTTGCTATTGTATCTGTTATTGTAATAGCACTTCTTAACACGGTTATGAACTATAAAACAAAAGAGCAGTTAGAAGATACAAAGAAAACTATTATTAGCTATAAAAATGTAATTACAAAGGTTATACAAAGCGATATTATATATAATGATTTAGCTAGTGTTAAGGTATTAGAACCTACTGGAAAAGCGTCTAGTGACACTACTGAGACTTGGAGTGTAGAACTGACCTTTAATAAACCTTTTCTTGATGGGTCAACTTTGAAGTTATTACAGGTAGTAAGGGGAAATACAAAAAACTATATTATATATCCTGATATTGCAAAGAATGGGGATACATATGTAAGTCAAAATGTACGATATAATTTAGAAACTAGTACTTCTGTTTTTGATGTAGATGTTAATGGAAGTGGTAGTACTAAAGTAAAATATAGTGATATTCGTTTTGCTTATGTCTCTTTAAAAGCGACTGATACAATGTTTAGACTTGATATTCCAATATATCATAGTGAACTTGGAACTAAATATCATATTAATATTGTAGCGCCTATAAACTATTTAAAGAATGCAGGAGCATAATATAGTGTAGAGTAAAAGATTAATACCAGTGGAAGCTATTCGTCCTTTAAGAAAAGCAGGATATGATAGCTTTTTTTGTGCGATAATGCTTTGAACTTGCATATGAACACTTACTCCTCCTAAAGAAATAAAACTACATATTAAAATTCCCTTTTGGTACATAGTTAGAGATAATTTGTTAACTTCAGTAACTCCTTTTGTTAAATCAAATAAGCCAAAGAGAATAGTTTTCAAATAGGTATTAGGAATAAAAGAAGTAAAGAGAGTTATTATAACTACAAAAAAGATTGTCGTACAAAAGACTATTTTAACAATAGAAAAAGTATTTTGAAAGGAGTCATTTAAACAGGTAGTAAGACTTTTCTTTTCACGAGTTTGAGGGATGCTTTTTTCAATATATAACTTGGGTCTTGTAAAAAAAGCTACTACAAAGTTACTCAAAAAATGACTTAGCAGAATAATTAAAGCCATGTTTTTAGTAGTAATTATGGATACTGTTCCTAGTATGAAAAGTGGATTAGAAAAGTGGGTAAATGTTAAAAGATAGTTAGCGGTATTACGATCAATATATTTTTTATTATAAAAGTCTGTAATATATTTACTACCACTAGGGAATCCTGTTAACATACTCATAAATATTATATAAGAACTACAGGCATCAAGATGAAATAGTTTTTTTGACAATGGACTAAAGAACTTTATAAAAAGTTTTAAGATACCATAATTAAGTAATAAATCCTGTAAAGTGTAAAATATAAACATACAGGGAAATAATTTGGTAAAAAATAAAGTTGCGGCATTAATACTAGATTTTAACACTAAATCAGCATCTTTTAATAACGCACAAAAAATGATAATTAAAAATAAAAGTGGAATATTATTTACTATTTTTTTCAAGTTAGTAGTCATAATGGGCTCCTTTTTGCTATAATGTTTGATAGAGGATGATTATTATGGTTAATACAATATATAAAAAAATAAAAGATTTTATTCAAAGAGAATGGAAGTTTTTATTAATTATTTTCTTATTAATATTTATTACAAGATTTCCTGTTGATTGTTATGTAATTACAGGAGGAGGAATTATTAGTGCTACTGATAGAGTGCACGTTACTGGAGCACGGAAGAAGAGTGGTAGTTTTAATTTAGCTTATGTATCAGAATTGAAGGGGACGATTTATACTTATTTACTTAGTTATATAGTTCCATCATTTGAAAGAGAGAGTACAAGTGACTACAAATATGATGAAAGTGAAAGTTCAGAAGATATTGAATTTAGAAATAATTTGTTGCTTAATCAAGCTAATAATAATGCAAAATATGTTGCTTATACGAATGCCAATAAAGAGATTAAAGTAAAAAGTCAATCATTATATGTTTACTATATTTCTAAAGACGCCGTTACAGATTTAAAAGTTGGAGATAAAGTACTAGAAGTTGATGGTAAAAGTTTTCAAACCTTTTCCTCATTGCGAGAATATATTAATACTAAAAGTAGTGGAGAAGTTTTGAGTGTAAAAGTGGAGGAAAATGGTAAAAAGAAGACGAAGAGTGCTAAACTATATAAAGATGCAAAGGAAAATGCTATTTATATGGGTGTAAGTATTATGCTTGATAAAAATTATGAGGTAAGTCCTAAGGTAGATATTAAGTTTAGAAATTCTGAAGGTGGTCCTTCTGGGGGATTAATGATGAGTCTTGAAATTTATAGTCAGTTAATAAATAAAGATATAACTAGGGGACGAAAAATAGTTGGAACAGGTACTATTAGTGAAGATGGAGAAGTCGGAGAAATAGATGGAGTTAAATATAAACTTAGAGGAGCAGTTAAAAATAAGGCTCAAATATTTATTACGCCTTCTGGTGATAATTATAAAGAAGCAGTAAAAGAAAAAAAGAAAAACAATTATAAAATTAAAATAATAGAGGCAAAAAACTTCAAACAAGTATTAGAGGAATTGGCAAAATAATGTCAAATCCTCTTTTGTTTATGGAAAAAAACTGGTATAATAAGTTTTACGAAGTAGTGGTGATATTATGCGCAGATCAGAAGTAGATCGTAGTAAACTTAGTCCAATGATGGCTCAATATATGTCAATAAAAGATAATTATGAAGATACTATTATCTTTTTTAGGCTGGGTGATTTTTATGAAATGTTTTTTGATGATGCGATTATTGCGAGTCGTGAACTTGAGCTTACTCTGACAGGAAAGCAGGCAGGATTAGAAGAGAGGGTTCCAATGTGTGGAATACCACATCATGCATATGCAACGTATGTAGATCAGTTAATTGAAAAAGGATATAAAGTTGCGATTTGTGAACAGCTAGAAGATCCTAAACTTACTAAAGGAATGGTTAAAAGAGATGTAATACAAGTTGTAACTCGTGGAACTAGACTTGATGATAGAGTTGATGCTAAGAGTAATAATTATATAGCAAATATATATGATTTTAACTATTGTTATGGAATAAGTTATACTGATATATCTACGGGAGAATTCTATGCTTTAGTTGTAGAAAGAGATGACTATAGTGTTATTAGAGAAGTTGTGAGAAATGGATTTAGTGAAGTTATAGTTAATGATCAAATAGATAGAAACTTAGTTAATACCTTAAGAACTAATTATGGAGTATTGGTTACTATTACTAAAGAACTATGTGAAAATGAGTTATATTCTTATATTTATAGTGGAGTAGAAGATGAAAGAATAATAATAACTATTAAGCACTTACTTTCTTATATTATTGATACTAAGAAAAAAGAATTAACACATCTACAAAGAGTAGAAGTAATTCATAGTAATGATCACTTATTATTTGATGGAAATACAAAACGTAATCTAGAACTTACTGAAACGTTACGTAATAGAGATAGAATGTATAGTCTTTTATGGTTGCTTGATAAAAATAAGACTGCAATGGGATCAAGATTTTTGAAGTATAATATAGAAAATCCCTTAACTTCTAAGAAAGAGTTAGAAAGAAGATATGACCTTGTTCAAAAATTATCTACTGAATTTATCTTAAGAGATGATTTAATGAAAGAACTTAGTGAAGTTTATGACTTAGAAAGACTAGCTGGTAGAATTAGTTATGGTAATTTAAATGCCAAGGATTTATTACAATTAAAGTCTTCACTTGCCCATTTACCAAGGATAAAAGAAATACTTTTGGAGTTAAAGTATGATAAAGAATTAGAGACTCTTGATGAAGTATACTCATTGTTAGAAAAGTCTATTAAAGAAGATGCTCCTTTTACAGTTCATGAAGGGGGATTAATTAAACCACTTTATAATAGTGAACTTGATGAACTTAGAAGTATTAGAAGTGGTTCAAAAGATTTTATTTTAACTTTAGAAAAAGAGGAAAAAGAAAGAACTGGTATAAAGAATTTAAAAGTTGGTTATAACAAAGTATTTGGTTATTATATAGAAGTTAGCAAGGGAAATATATCCTTGATTAAAGATGAGTTTGGTTGGGATAGAAAACAAACTTTAGCTAATTGTGAAAGATTTACGACTCCACTTCTTAAAGAAAAGGAAAATATTATATTAGGAGCGGAAGAAAAAATATTTAATCTTGAATATAAATTGTTTATGGATATTCGAGAAGTTGTAAAAAGATATATTGGTAATCTTCAAAGAATTGCTAAAGTGATTAGTGAAGTTGATATGTTACAGTCATTTTCAATTGTTGCTGATCAAAATAAGTTTGTACGACCTCAATTAGTTTCTGAAAAATGTATTAAGTTTATTGATTGTAGACATCCTGTGGTTGAAAAGGTTATGAAAGATAAATATATCGCTAATGATATTATTATGGATAAGAATACTGATATTTTACTTATTACTGGACCTAATATGGCAGGAAAGTCTACTTATATGAGACAATGCGCTATTACTATTATAATGGCTCAGATAGGTTCTTTTGTTCCTTGTAAGAGTTGTATGATGCCAATATTTGATAAGATTTTTACACGAATTGGAGCGAGTGATGACTTAGTTAGTGGAGAATCTACTTTCATGGTTGAGATGAAAGAAGCTCAGTACGCTATTAGTGAAGCAACTAAAGATAGTTTAATTCTTTTTGATGAATTAGGAAGAGGAACTGCAACATATGATGGAATGGCTTTAGCACAATCGATTCTTGAATATATTCATGATGAAATAGGTGCTAAAACTATGTTTTCAACACATTATCATGAACTTACGGCACTTGATAAGGATTTAAAACATTTAAAAAATGTACATGTTTCAGCAATAGAAGAAGATGGAAAAATTACATTTTTGCATAAGGTAAAAGCGGGAGCTGTAGACAAGAGTTATGGTATACATGTAGCAGGACTAGCGGGACTTCCTAAATCGCTTATAAAACGAAGTGAAGAAATTTTAAAAGTATATGAAAAACAAGATAAGAAGGAACAACATTTTACACAAACTAGTCTTTTTGATGATATAAATAATGATAAGGCTGCAACTACAGATCCTATTGTAGAAAAAATTAAGAAGGCCAATCCACTAGAGATGACACCGATGGATGCTATTAACTTTTTGTATACTTTAAAACAAGAAATGAAGGAAAAATAAGTAAAAGTTATTTAAATTTATATAAAATTGGTGTATTATATATGTAATTTTATTGGGGGAATATTTATGACGAAAGACTACGATGAATATTTAAATGAAAGATTAGCTAAATTAAAAAAAGATGGAATAATGATTTTAGATCCTTTGACAGGAAAAGAGAGATTTCATTTAGCGAATGCGGCCAAGAGAACTGGCTGTGTTAGTACTTTTACTATTGGAGAAGATAAAAGAGTAGTATTAAGATATAAACCTAAGTATGAAGAATTTATTGATTCAAAAAAATTGTTGGAAGAGGCAAAAGAGGCATATAGAGATAAAGATTATGAAAAGTCTATTAAAGCATATAGAGTACTACTTGCATTGGGTGCTCCAAAAGCTTTTGCATTTGCTGGCGTAGGGCTTGGATATTATCATTTAAATAAAAAAAGACTTGCTTCTTCTTATCTTTTAGTGGCAACAGAATTAAGTAAACAAAATAATGAAGAGTTTGATTTTACACAAATGATAGAAACATTAAATGAGGATCATACTGATTTAGAGGAAAAAAAGCCAATCGTTAAAGTGGATGAAGATGAGTTTAAAAGTAGTGCAGATGATTATTATGGCATTACTAATATGGCAGAAGTTTCTGATCTAGTTTTTCAGGGAATGAGTATTAGTGATGTTTGTAAAAAAATGAACTATGATACAGAAAAAGAAAATATCATATTGCTTATTTTTGCTCGTGAATATTATATCCAACAAAATTATGAATTAGGCGATAAGTGTCTTAAAAGAGTAGAAAAAAGTCCTAATAAAACACCATATATTAAAAAGTTATATTCAGAGACAATGAAAAATAAGAAATTATATAAAAATAAAAGCAATGAAGATCATAAATGTTTAAAACTTAGTTTTAGAAGTAAAATATAAAAACATTTCATTTTAATTTGAAATGTTTTTTAATGTCTTAATTTTATTAGAATTTTTATAACTTGTAATTGTGTTAAAGATCATCGAATAGTTTTTTTCAAAACGGTTCTTAATATTATTTCTAATATTTGGAATAATAGGTGCGTTTAGTCTTTCCTCAATACTTTGTAAAATATTTTCAATTTCGTTTTCTGAGATTAAGTCTAGTCTTTTTTCTAAGACATTCAAATATTCCCTTGAACTATAATAAAGAAATTTACTTATAGTGTTATAGTTATAATTTAAATTATCTTCAGAACAGAAATAATCACTTTCATCTATACTGATGGAATATCCTGCTGAAACTATAGAAATAGGAGAAAGCATATTCTCATTATCAATTATTTTAGAAAGATGAATAGTATCTTCATTTTCACAAATACCATAATTTTCAATATGTCTATCTGGATTACCGATTAAAATATCAAATATAAATAAGTCAGTAATCTCAGTCATTAATGTTTTCTTAATAGAAGTATTTTGATAGTAGTTATCTATAGCTATCCAAATATCTTCTAAATTATTTTTAATGCTTAGATTACACGTTTTTCCAAAATAGGCTTTTAAAATATTTTCCATTGAAAAATATTTGTCGTTAGGTTTAAAAATATTTTCACTATATACACCAATAGTATTATTAAATTCAGCTAAATCATAATGGGCACAAGGAAGGTGCACTTTTTTTGCTAGGGCTTCTCCAATTAACTCATTGTATAATTTATCCATTTTAGATACAGCCTTAAAAAAATATTTTTTTTCTTGATAGTTAAAACTATATAATTTATATTCTTTAATTTCATTTAAATCATATAAAAGTAATTCATCTAAATTTATAATTCCAAAATTATCTCTCATTTCACATCACTGTGCTTTATTATAACAAAATAAGTCTCGTTTTTCTATCTTTTTGTTTTATTTTTTTTAAGGCTGTGTTAAAATTGTTGTAGGTGATTGTAATGAAAAATAGAAGTGAATTAAGAGAAGTTGCAATGAAATGCTTATATCAAGTATATATAATGCAACCAACTAAATTAGAATATGATATTAAAAGTATTATTCATGAACAATTGGAAGTAGAAAATGACTTTGTGAATATGCTTGTTTTTGGAGTTATTGAAAAAGAAAAGGAAATTGATGAATTAGCTGATAAATATTTAGTAGATTGGAAAATAGAAAGACTAAATAAGGTAGATAAAGCGATTCTATCAATTGGAATATATGAACTTGTTTTTACTGATATACCAAGTATTGTTGCTATTAACGAGGCAGTAGAACTTTCTAAAAAATATAGTGATGAAGCTGTTACTAAGATGATTAATGGAGTTTTAGATAATATTTATCATAATGAGGATTTAGATGAAAGATAAATATATTACAGTTATACAGTTAACTAAATATTTAAAATATAAAATAGATAATGATCCTAATTTAGATCAAGTGTTCTTGAAGGGCGAGATTTCAAACTTTAAGGCTCATTCGAGAGGACATTTTTATTTTACGTTAAAAGATGAAGAGTCAAGAATTAATGCAGTTATGTTTGCATCAGCAGCTAGCAAAATAAAATTTATGCCTCAAGATGGAATGAAAGTTTTAGTGACTGGAAAAGTAAGTATATATCCGGCTAATGGTGGGTATCAAATATATGTAAGTGAAATGCTAGAAGATGGTGTTGGTAATTTATATATTGCTTATGAACAATTGAAAAAGAAATTAGAGGATGAAGGGTTATTTGCAGCACAACATAAGAAAAAGATTCCTAGGATACCTGAGAAAATTGGCGTTATAACTGCCCCAACAGGAGCAGCGATTAGGGATATAATCTCTACAATAAAAAGAAGATGGCCTTTATCTGAAATTATTTTATTTCCGGCACTAGTTCAAGGAGAAATGGCCAAAGATGATATTGTAAGACAAATCAAGAGAGCCGAAGAGTATAATCTTGATACCTTAATAGTTGGACGAGGTGGCGGAAGTATTGAGGATTTATGGGCTTTTAATGAGGAGGTAGTTGCTAGAGCTATATATGAATGTAGTATTCCTGTTATAAGTGCTGTAGGACATGAAATAGATTTTACGATTGCAGACTTTGTAGCTGATATGAGAGCACCAACGCCAACGGGAGCAGCAGAGCTTTCTGTTCCTCAAAGACAAGATATAATTAATTATTTGAATCAGTTAAATATAAGATTAAATAAAGTAATGCAGCATAAAATAAGTTTATATAAACAAAAATTAGATGAAATTAATAACCGTTATATTTTTAAAAACCCAGTCGCAATTTATCAAACAAAAGAAATGAATTTTGATTCTTTAATAGAAAGGTTAAAATTTAGCACAGTTAATCTGGTTAATTTACGTCAACAACAATATAGGAGAATAAGAGAGAGTTATATATTAAAAAATCCATTAAAAATTTTAGATAATAAGAGTCAAAAGTATTTACAACTACTTTCAAAATTGGAACCACTAAGTCCTTTGCTTACTTTAGAGCGAGGATATACAATTACTAAAAAGGAAGATAAAGCAGTGAACTTTGTATCGGATGTAGGTAAGGGTGATCACATTACAACTCAGCTTAGGGATGGAGCTGTAATATCCATAGTGGAGGAAGTATGCAAGAATTAAAGATAAATAGAATATATAAGCATTTTAAAGGAAATTATTACTTAGTTTTAGGACTTGCTAAGGATAGTGAAACAGGAGAAGATGTTGTAATATATAGACAATTATATGATGACTGTTCTTTATTTGTGAGACCATTAAAAATGTTTTTAGGAAAAGTTGATAAAGAAAAATATCCTGATGTAGAACAAATTTATCGATTTGAGTTACAGGATATTAAGAGTAATATAAAAAAATAGGAGACATGGTATGAGTAATGAAAAAAAGAAATTAAGTTTTGAAGAAAATTTAGAAAAATTAGAAGAAATAGTGAAGAAACTTGAAAATGGTGATGTACCATTAGATGACGCTATTAAAGAATTTAATGAGGCTATGGTACTTGCTAAAAAGTGTGATGAAAAATTAAAGAGTGCAGAAGAAGCAATTACTAAAATAGTTAATAATGATGATAGCGTAGATGATTTTGAAGTAAAAGAATAAAGTGGCCTTTTGTGTAGCCACTTTTTTGTTCGGAGAGTAATCCTAGAGAAATACTTAGTTTCTAGTGCAACCTTTATTATTTCCCCAAAATAAGAAGAATATAATGAAAAGTATAATTATAATACCCCAAAACCAACTATTATTATTGTTATTATTGGCATATGCAGGGTATGCACCATAGATTGGTGGCTGATAATAATAATATCCGTACATATAAAGCTCTCCTTTCATTATATTATATTAATTAGAGAGCAAAATCTGACATAATATATACCTATTAATAAATTAAATAGGAAAATTCTTTTTAAGATTATCAATACATGATATAATTATTTTGAGATAAAATAAGAGTGGAGTGATAATAATGGAATTTTTAGAATTAACAGAAGAAGAATTTAGAAATTATTTGAACAAATCGGAAGAAAGAACATTTTTACAAACACCAGAAATTGGAAAATTACGTGCAAAATCTGGCTGGACTGTATCATATCTTGGAGTGAAGAATAATGGAGAAGTAGTAGCGGCAGCTATGTTTACATCTGTTACTCGTCATTTTGGAAAAAAAGAGTTTTATGCTCCTCGAGGTTTATTACTTGATTATAATAACCAAGAATTACTTACTTTCTTCACTGAAAATATAAAAAAATATGTTAAGAAAAATAATGGCTATCAATTTAGAATTGATCCATACGTTGTTAATGTTCAAAGGGATACTTTTGGAAATATTGTTTCTGGTGGAATTGATAATAGAAAAGTTAAAACCTATTTAGAGAAATTAGGATATAAGAGAGTAAAAAAAGAAAATATGGAACAAGTTGGATGGATGTATGTTCTTGATATCTTTGGTAAAAGTGAAGATGAAGTCTTAAAAAACATGAAACCAAATACTAGAAATACCATTAGAAAAACTTTAAAGAATGGGATAGAAATTGTAGAATTAACTAAGGAAGAATTACCAATGTTTCATAAAATTATGGTTGAAACAGGTAAGCGTAAAGGGTTTCACGTTAGAAGTTTGAAATATTTTGAAGATATGTATGATCTTTTTTATCCAAGAGGAGAGATTAAATATTTATTAACAAAGTTAGATTTAGTTAAACATATTGAAAGACTTGAAAAAGATAAGGAAAAAGAAGAAACAGAGAAAGAAGCTTTGGGACCGGCAAAATATAATGATGGAAAAAGAAAAGCTCATGATATGGCTATTGCTGGTATAGAAAAAAGAATTAAGCAAGCAGAAGATATAAGAGCAAAAGATGGAGATGTGATTAACTTATCAGCATCTATGTTCATGCTTACAGATCCAGAAGTAATATATTTATCTAGTGGTAATTATGAAGAGTATATGTTTTACAATTCACAATATTTAATTCAATGGGAAATGATTAAGTATGGTATAGAACATGGCTTTAAGAGATATAATTTTTATGGAATAACAGGTAATTTTGATAAAAATGATAAAGATTATGGTATTTATGAATTTAAGACTGGATTTAATGGGTATGTAGAGGAGTTAATTGGAGAGTATGTTTATCCAACTTCCTTTGTATATTATTTAATGCAATTAATTCATAAAATAAAAAAATAGAATATAAAGTGTATAGGACTAAATATTTAGTCCTATTTTTTTGCAACAATTTTCTTTTAATTGCATTTTTTCTTGTTTTGTGGTATAATCTGTTCACTAAGAGGTGGGTTATGAAAAGAAATATTTTGGAGTTAAAGAGACGTTTATATGATGAGAGTGACTATGAGTTTTATCGTTATGTGTCTAGTTTAAAGGGTGAACAGTTATTACTTTTTGATAAACTTATGGAAGAACTTCTTGATACTAGACTTGACGCTGCCGCGGGGCTTTCTGATAAGAATACTTGGATATTACGTAAACGAGTTGGAATATTTGACGTTGTACCACCTACATATGAGAAAATTGGATTAGATATTTCTGATTGCGAATTTAAACGTATGATAAAGCAAAACGATGGAAGATATCATATGGTTAAAAGTTGTGGTAGTAGAAAGTGTGTTTTATCAGCTGAACAGGTTCAAGGAGTAATCAAGGCTTCTTGTGGTAATATTTTATTGGAACATGAAAGAAGAAGTAATAAGATAAAACAAAAAAATTATCTTAGTGTAGATGATAATATTGGTAGAATGGGTATTTCTAGGAGATATATTAGAGTACTTAAAATGAGAGAAATAGTTACTATAGACCAATTACTTAATTATCCCCTTAAAGATGTGGGTCAAATAGAAGGAGTTGGTCCTATTGGGTTTCAAGAAATTGTTAACAAATTATTTTTATTTGGGTTTATAGATGATCCTACAATAAAAAACAATTCAAAGAAAACAAAGAAAAAAGTGAAGAGTAAGTAGTTGATTGAGATATGTTAGATAATAATACTAAATTAAAAATGGAAGATGGGAGATATTTATATTTTAATAAAGAATATTTAGATTTTTATAAACAAGAATTACTTAATGTTTTAAATGGCCAAGATTATATGCAAAGTTTGAAATTTGCTAAAAAGATGATGATGAGTCAAGAAATAAAGGCTAATAATACTATTGAAGGAATAAAAGATGATTTATCTGTTATTGATGAAGTGATCAAAAAAATTAAATCTCCTATTTCAGAAAGAGAAAGAAAAAGAATTATTAATTTATTTCATGGGTACCAATATATTTTGAATAATAGTGATATAAATAAGGATAATTTACGTCGGTTATATGACATACTTAGTGATGGTATTTTATTAGAGCGAGATAGAGTGAGAATGGGAGAGTATTATCGTAGTGCGCCTGTCTATATTTTAAAGGGAAACAGATTGGATACTTATCCCTATATGGGTATGGATAGTGATAAAATAGACGATTATATGGATCAATTTTTTGCATATGCTAATAAAGATGACTGTGACAATGAGATGGATGTTTTTATCAAATCTCAAATTATGCATTTTTATTTTGTATATATTCATCCATATTTTGATGTCAATGGAAGAACTAGTCGAACGGTTTCAATGTGGTATTTATTAAATCATGAAAGTTATCCTTATATAATTTTTAATAGAGCAGTTTCGTTTGCTCAACGAAAATATGAACAGAATATTGTTAATGCCAGAAATACAGGAAATGCTACTTTGTTTTTAAAGTATATGTTGGTACAAGTGGAAAAAGAGTTGGAAAAAGAATATTTGATTCATAGTATAAAAGAAAGTTCAGGTATTTCATTTAATAAAGAACAATCACAAATGTTAGAGTATTTGCTTACTATGAAAGGTAATATTACTGCGAAAGATCTTTCTTCAATTTATAATAATTATAATGCTAAAAGACGTGTTGAACTTATTTTTGATGAGAAAATATATCCTCTTTTAGAAATGGGAATTTTAGTAAATAAAGGTGATACTAAAGGCTTTATTTCAAATAAGAAACATAATATGAATCTTGGTATAAACAAGAAATATGTTATGGATGTTGATCCTCAAAAAGTAAAAAATCTACAATTAGATAAATATATTTAAAAAGAGAAGAATCTTTTTATTGATTACTTCTCTTTTTTTAATTTTCTGCTTCTTTAAGCATTGTAGTTATAAAAATACCATACCCTTTCTTAGTGTCGTTTACAATAACATGAGTAACAGCACCTACAATCATATTATTCTGAAGAATTGGAGAGCCACTCATTCCCTGAACTACGCCACCAGTTTTCTTTAATAATTCTTCATCTGTTATTTCAAACAAAATATTTTTTATATCAGATGATTTATCTATTTTAATAATGTTAATATTGTATTCCTTAATTTCATTATTATTAATAACTGTTCGTATAGTAGCAGGTCCTACTTTTACTTCATCTTTACTTGCTACTTTTAATTCTTTAGCGTCAGGAAGAGCATCAGTATAGTCTCCAAAAATACCAGAAGTAGTGTTTTCTTTTATGTTACCATATACTTTATTCTTATCGTAATTAGCATTTTTTTCACCAGCACTACCATTTTCACTTCTTTCTACTCCGATAACATCTGATTTAAATATCTTTCCATCCTTAATTTCAAACTTTTTAGCAGTTGTTTTTTCTAATATTTCATGCCCTAAAGCTCCAAATTTCTTAGTATTTGGATCGACGAAAGTTAAAGTACCAATACCTAAAATACTATCTTTCACATAAATACCAGTTTTATAAACACCATCACTACTACTTGTTCTATTTAGAGAAATTGATTTTTCTTTATTATCTCGTTCTACCTTATAGACAATATTATCTGTTTCTGATTTGTTTATAACATCAACCATTTCATTTATAGAAGAAATTTTAGTATCATTGACTTTAATTATTTTGTCACCAATCATAAATCCACTGTCCTTAGCGATATATTCATCATTTACTTTATAAAAGCCAACCACTAGTACACCATTGGAGTTTACTTCAATTCCAACGTTATCACCACCTGGGATAATATATTCTGAATATGCTAAAGCATTTATGGGTACAATAAGTACAAGGAACGTCCATATTGTAAAGAGTAGTTTGTTTTTAAATTTCATATCATCATCTCCTAAATCAAACTACATTATTAATATGAACACAATAATTTTTTTTAAAGTAACAATAATTTCCTAAAAAAATTTTTTAAGACTATACTTAGTTTTTACTAATAAAAATTTATTATGTGATTTTTTTCCATTTGAATAAATTTTTTTTAATACTTAAAAATTTTATCTTTCAAATATTTATGTTTAATATAATACATGCTATAATGATAAAGAGAGTATATGATAAATAGTCTCGGTTAATAGTAATTATTGAAAGAGGTAACTAATGAGTAATGAAGCTTTAAGATTAAGAGAAATTATAAATAAAATTAAAGATCATAATCTATTAAAAGATAGATCTTGTAAAAATATAAGAGAAACTATAGAAGATTTGGGACCTACATTTATTAAAATGGGACAGATTTTATCAGCAAGAGATGATTTGGTTTCAAAAGAATTATGTGATGAATTAAAGAAGCTACGTTGTAGTGTTAAACCTATGGACTATGATGAAGTTTTAGATATATTAAATGCTGAATATAATGGTAATTATCAAGAAATTTTTGCAGAAATAGAAGAGGTTCCTTTAGGTTCAGCATCTATTGCGCAAACACATAGAGCTAAACTTAAAACTGGTGAAGATGTAGTTTTAAAAATTCAAAGAAAAAATATATATCAAATGATGATGATGGATACAAGACTTTTAAAGAAAGCCATTTCTATTTTGCAATTAGATAAAGTTGTTGGAAATATTGTTGATTTGAAGGAAATAGTTGATGAAGTATATAGCTCTGCCAAGGAAGAGATGAATTTTATGGTAGAAGCAGAACATATAGAAGAATTTGAAAATTATAATAAAAATGTAATGTATATAAGACCTTTAAAAGTTTATAAAAAATACTCAACACCTTATGTTTTAGTGATGGAGTGTGTTGGAGGATGTTTTATAAATGAAAAGGCTAAGTTAGATAGACTGGGTTATAATATGAATGAAATAGCTTTAAAACTTGCTGACAATTATATAAAACAAGCTATAGACGATGGATTTTTTCATGCTGATCCACATGCTGATAATATAAAAATTATAGATGGAAAAATAGCTTATTTAGACTTTGGAATGATGGGTAGACTTTCTAGTAAAAATAAGAATTTACTTAATAAATGTATAGTAGCTATTATAAAAAATGATATAGTTGAAGTTGCTCATATCTTATCTTTACTTAATGTTAATGAGTCAAATATTGATTATATGAAATTAAATAGTGATATTAGAATGGTTCTTGATAAGAATAAAACACTAGAAATAAATGATATTGATATTAAAGATTTTATGAAAGATATGTTTTCAATGCTTCATAATAATGATATTAAGTTGCCAAAAGATATTTCAATGCTTGTTAGAGGAATAGTTGTACTAGAAGGTACTCTTGAAGAGATTGATTCAACAATTAGTTTGATGCAAGTTTTGAAAAATAGATTTAATACTAGTAAAATAATGTCAAAAGAAAAAATAGAGTCTGGATTAGTAAAAATTTTAGAAAATAGTGATAGTTTAGTATCAATGCCAAAAGAAATGCTTACTACACTTAAAGGAATTAATAATGGGGAGTTAAGATTTAATATAGAAATTAATGATTCAAAGAATCAAGTCAATAGATTTGAAGAATTATTTCATCAAGGAATAATTGCCGCTCTTGATCTTGCTATGATCATTGGACTAAGTGTGATGGTTGTAGTGGCAAAAGATAAGCTACCTTTCTTATTTTATGTTTATGCCTTGTTTGCCTTAGTAGCTACTGCTTTCTTATTTTACAAGATATTTAAGTCTAATATAAGGAAAAAATAATTGATGAAAAAAGTTTATGTAGAAATAACTAATGCTTGTAATCTTAACTGCAACTTTTGTATTCATAATAGCAGAAAGCAAGAATTTATGACTCTGGATAATTTTAAAATTATTCTTAAAAAGTTAGATGGTTATACTAAGTATCTTTATTTGCATGTTTTAGGCGAGCCTCTTCTCCATCCGTTAATTAATGAATTTATTGATGAGGCATATAACAGTTCTTTTAACGTAAATATTACAAGTAACGGGTATTTAATAGATAGAATTAAAACTAAAAATATTAGACAATTAAATGTATCTTTACATAGTTTTTTGGGGGATGAAAGTGCATTTGTTAAGTATTTGAATAAGATTTTAGATAAAGCTGATGATTTAGATAAAACATATATTTCGCTAAGATTTTGGGTTAAAAGTGATTTTTTAGATCTCACTCTTTATATTATTAATAATAGATATGATACTAATATTACTTTGAAGGAATTAGAAAAAAAGCAGTCTCTTAGGGTAAATAATCATATCTTTATAAATTTATTTCATGAGTTTATTTGGCCAGATTTAAATAACACTAAATCATCATCTAAAGGAACTTGTTATGCCTTAAGAGATCATTTTGGTATTTTAGTTGATGGAACTGTTGTACCGTGTTGTCTAGACTCTAAGGGTGTTATTAATTTAGGCAATATTTATAAAGATGAAGTTTGTGATATACTTAATTGTAAGAGAGTATGTAAAATGAGAGATGGCTTTTTACAAAATAGGAAAGAAGAGGAGCTTTGTCAGAAGTGTTTCTTTTTGAATAATGAGGAGTAAGTATGATAGATATAATTATACCAGCATATAATGCTCATAAAACAATAGGTAAAACTTTATGTAGTATTATGTTACAAAGTAGAAGAGATTTAGTAAATGTGTATATAGTAAATGATTGTTCTTCTACAGATTATCAAGAATTTGTTAAAAAATATAAAAAATATTTTAATATTGAGGAGTTAGATATTCCACAAAATGTAGGCCCTGGTGGCGCTAGAAATTATGGAATGAAGCACTCTAAAGGTGAATATATTATCTTTATTGATAGTGATGATATTTTCTATAATCATTATTCTATAGAAAGATTATATTCTGGTATTCAAATTCATAATTATGATGTTTGTACAAGTAATTTTTATGAAGTTAGTAAAAACAAATGTAACTATGTTCATCTTAATAAAAAGATATGGACTCATGGAAAGATATATAGGAGAAAATTTATTGAAGATAATAGATTAGAATTTAGTAATACAAGAGCTAATGAAGATTTATATTTTAATTTTTTAGTCTTCCTATTAAAACCTAAGGAAAGGTATTTGGATACTATTACTTATGTTTGGCAATATAATAATGAGTCTATTACCAGAAAAAATAATCATGCTTATAATTATTTAGCTTTGGATGAATATAATAAAAATATTTCTTTAGTAGTTTCTAAAGCTTTAGAACTTAATATTTCTGATGATAAAATAGCGGCTGTATTATTTTTTGGTATGTTAGAAATGTATTATATGTACTTAAATGCATCTTCTAAAACTGTGAAAAAGATTATTGAGTCAAGTAGAGAAAACGCTATTAATTTTAAAAAGTATCAAAAAGTGTTGGATGAACAAGTAAGAAATGAGATAACACAACAAATTGTATCTAAGTTTGTTGATGACAATAATATGGCTAAGCTTTTAATTCCAGATGTTTCTTTTAAACAATTTATTAATGAGGTGATATCTAATGCATAAAAGTCTTGATTTAATTATTCCAGTATATAATTCCCATGATGCTTTGGTTAAAGCTTTAGCTAGTGTTGCGGTTAATGATATAGACTTTAAATTAAAAGTTTATATAGTAAATGATGGTTCTAGTAAAGGATATTCGGAAGAAGCTGAAATATTTAAAGATTTACTTGATATTACTATATTTGATTTAGATGTTAATAGGGGCGTTGGATATGCTAGAAAGTATGGACTTGAACACTCTGATGGAGATTATGTTGCATTTTTAGATGCTGATGACCTTATATATGATTTTAAATCCTTACAAACACTCTATGATTTAATAGATTCTAAAAACTATGATTATGCATATGGTGCAATTATTCAAGAAGCTTATGGAATAGGGGAAGTAGTAGAAGAACATAATGGATGTTTACATGGAAAGATATATAGACGAGAATATTTAAATAAAAAGAATATTACTTTTAATCCGACAAGAACTAGTGAAGATTATAGTTTTAATCATTTATGTGTTTTTGGTACTTATAATTTTGCTGCGATTGATGAAGTAGTATATATTTATAAAGATAATAAGAAATCACTTACTAAAGGAATTGATTTAACTAAGACAATAGATAATTTAGTTGATTTTGTAGACAATATAATTTATGTTATGGATCATGTAGACAATAGATTTTCACAAAAAGTTGTAGCGTTTTTCTTAGATTCTTATTTTTATGTATTTAAAAACTATGAATATTATAAAAATCAGGGAGAAGAAGAAAGAATGATAACTTTGCTTCAAAAACTTGAAGATAAAGGAAAAATATATGATGAGGAAACTATATCTAAAGTAGCTCCGGCATTTAGCTTTATTAATTTTAAAAATACATTAAATTAAGGAATAATATTCCTTTTTTTGTTCATAATACTTTTAGGTGATTGAATATGAAAATCGATGTAATAGAAGGCCTTAATGTTATTCCGAGATGTTTAGGTTCCGTTGTTTTCTTGTTTTTAATAACTAGAATAATGGGGAAAAAACAAGTTTCACAGTTTTCTTTGTTTGATTATGTTATAGGTATTTCTATTGGTAATTTTACAGCTGAAATGACTTTAAATACCGATGTTCAATATATTAACGGAATGATAGCGATTACTACTTTTGGAGTTTTATCTTATATTGTTAGTAAATTAGTGAACAAGAGTATTAGAATTAGAAGATTTATAATAGGAACTCCTACTGTTTTACTTGATGATGGGAAAGTAATTGATAAAGGGTTACAGAGGGTTAATATTGATATAAATGATTTACTTGAACAAGCACGAATTAATGGCTACTTTGATATAAGTGAAGTATCATACGCTATAATGGAAGCTAATGGTAATATTAGTTTCTTACCAAAAGGAGAGTTTAAGAATCCAACTAAGCATGATTTAAAATTAGACTCCCAAAAATCTTATTTATCGGCTAATATAATTGTTAATGGTGAATATATGGAAGAAGCTATTAAAAAAAGTAAGATTACTAAGAATGAATTAATTAAACAATTAAAAAAAATGCATCTAGATAGTCCAGATAGCATTTTATTAGCAACAATTACAGATAAAGATTTACAATTCTATTTCAAAGATGTAGAACCAAAAAACTATTCCTTGTTAGAATAGTTTTTTTAGATAAAATAAAAGATTAAAAAACCAAAGAAACCAAATACCATAACTAATACTGATATAATAGAGACAACTTTTACAACTTTTTTATTCATTATGTATTCACCTCTTTATAATTATAAAATATTTGTATAAAAAAGTAAAATAAAAACTTAAATATAGAGAAATCTTATTCATATAATTTAGTGGTGATAGTATGGATAAAATAAAACTTAAAAGTTATTCTGAAAAATATAATGGAATTAAGAAAAGAAAGATATTTTTAATTATTTGTATCATTATTTTACTTAGTGTTATTATAGGTATATTATACTTAGCAATGTTAAATAAAGAAGGAAAAGAAATAGTTGTCAATACTGTTAATACCTATTTTAAGGATTTAAATAGTTCTAAGGCTATTAACAATAATTTAGTCAATGTTCTTAAAAATAATATTATATTAACTGGTATTATGTGGTTTTTAGGTGTGTCTTTAGTTGGAGTTATATTTGAAGTATTATTCTTAATTTTAAAAGGTTTTTCTTTAGGATTTTCGATATCTTCTTTTATATATGTTTTTAAGTTTAAAGGAATATATATTGGTCTTGTTTATTTATTACCTAGTATATTTAATCTTTTGATATATTTAATTTTAGGTTTTTTTGCAATTAATTATTCTATATATTTATATAAGTATTTGTTTAAAAATGCATCGATTAATTTGAGTCTACTTATGAAGAAATATTTAAAAGTTTTAGTATTATCTTTAATTTTACTTATTATTAGTTCTGTAATAGAGGTATTTTTAATACCAAATGTCTTAAAACTTTTTACAAAAACACTTTTCTAGTTTATAATATAGTTGGTGATTTTGTATGGAAAAAAAGAAAGTTGTTATAGGAATGAGTGGCGGAGTTGACTCAAGTGTTAGCGCTATCCTTTTAAAAGAACAAGGTTATGATGTTATTGGCTTATTTATGCGTAATTGGGATAGTTCTATTAATAATGATTTTTTAGGTAATCCTAATTTAGATAATAATATTTGCCCTCAAGAACAAGATTATAATGATGCGTTGGATGTGTGCAATCAAATTGGTATTCCACTTCATAGAATAGATTTTGTGAAAGAATATTGGGATAATGTTTTTAAATATTTTTTAGACGAACTAAAAAAAGGTCGTACTCCAAATCCTGATGTAATGTGTAATAAATATATAAAATTTGATTACTTTGTACGAGAGGCAAAACGCTTAGGAGCTGATTATATTGCAACGGGACATTATGCAAAAATGGAAGATGGGTATTTGAAGAGAAGTCATGATACTAATAAAGATCAAACATATTTTTTATCACAACTTTCTCATGAACAGTTAAAGAATGTTATTTTTCCTTTGGGTGATATAGATAAACCGGAGGTTAGAAAAATAGCTTTAAAGTATGGTTTGAAAACGGCTAAAAAGAAGGATTCAACGGGTATTTGTTTTATAGGAGAACGTAATTTTAAGAATTTCTTAAAGAATTATCTACCAAATCAAGAGGGAGATATAGTTGATATAGAAAAAAATAAAGTATTAGGAAAGCATATTGGTTTAATGTATTATACTATTGGTCAGCGAAAAGGACTTGAAGTCGGCGGAACAAAAGATAAGCTTTTTGTTGTAGGAAAGAATTTAGATAAAAATATTTTGTATGTTTGTGAAGGGGAGGATAATGATTATTTATTCTCAGATAGTTGTATAGTCGAAAATGTTAATTTTAATTGTGATGAAAGACCTACAAATATGACAGCAAAATTTAGATATAGACAAGAAGATCATGCTATTAATGTTCAATATTTAGATGATGGTAATCTATTAGTTAAGTATGATCCTATTAAGAGTGTTACCCCTGGACAAGCATGTGTTTTCTATGATGGTGATATTTGCTTAGGTGGTGGAATAATTAAGGAAGTTCGCAAAAATTGTAAAAAATTATGGTACTTGTTATAAAATAGTTTTTGGGAATTTTTTACATTCTAAAATATGTCAATTTACACTTGACTATTTACGTAAAACTGATAAAATTATTTTAGGAGGGTAATGACAATGCATGAGTTGAACAGATTAATTAATGAAATTGGTATATCAAAGGTTCGCTTAGCTAAATATTTAGGTGTTTCACGTCAAATGTTATATAACTATTTAGCACTTGAAAATTTAGAATCTTGGCCAAAAGAAAAAGCAGTTAAATTACTTAGTTTATTAAACATAAAAAATGAAGATGAATTAAAGGATATAAAGGTAAATGGAGATTATATAATCTCTGTAGAAAATAGATTAAATGAAAGCGTTAAAGACACTGCTAGTCACGAAGTTCTAACAGATTTAAAAGGTTTTAATAAGAAAGAACAAGAAGTTTTATCAGATATAATTAATTTACTTAAGGAAAGACTTGCTGATGATAAAACAAAAGATACTTATTATAGTTATGTGTATTTATACCATTATTTGCAATCAATGGAAACGACAGGGGAGTTAAAGTATATTTTAGCTTATATGTCTAAAGCATTAGGCTTTATTGATCCTAACGAATATGCATTTAATAAGGATAAACAATTTTTATTTGAAAGTATTATGTTCTCAGCAATGACACTTTATAATAATGGTGGCGCTTCTAAAACTAGAATCAGTGAAACTCATAAGAAGTTTGTTGAAGATATTGAACATAAAAAGGAAGAAAAACTTAGTCGTACTCAAGAATTAAATACAGCTCGTATTCAAGCACTTAAAGAACTTGGATATACGGAAATAACATCTAATAATGCTAAAGAAGTATTAGAAAAGATAGTAGAAATTCAATCTAGAAAAGTTTAAATTTATATTAAGAGAGACCTATAATTTGATTGGGTCTCTTATTTCTTTTTTTATAGAAGTTAACATAATATCAATTATAGGAAATTATATTTTATATGATTTTTCTTTTATTATTATTAATTATGATCATTAACTTCTGCTTATCTGTTATCTATATTTTTAATCTAATTTAATTTAATTTAATATATAATTATCCCCTTATTTAATTCTAGATTTAATTCCTAATATTATTAATTATACTATATGTTAACTAATTGTTAATACAATATTATAAATTTTATTCATATTATTCATATATAACATTTGTTCTATTACTTTTATATATTATCTATTATCTGATTATATATTTATTCTAGAATGAATTCTCGTCAATCGAATATTATTTTTATGGATAATTATTCATCTAAATTTAATGTAGACTAATTTCTTTTAAGGGGTGTAATAGCAAAATAAAAGTAGGGGAAGTACTCCTCTACTCTTTTTTACTCTAATTCATCTAATACACTAATTCCAATTTCTGTTTTTTCTATATTAAAGTTATCAGCTATAGTAGCTCCAATGGCACCTAATGAACTTAATTCAGGTAATTTTTTAGGAGTAAAGAAACTTCTACTATAGAATATAACAGGAACATTTTCTCTTGTATGATAATTTCCTTCGAATGTTGGATCATTACCATGATCAGCTGTAATAATTAATAAATCATCCATTTCAAGTTTATTTAAAATTATTGGAATTTCAACGTCTAATTCCTCTAAAGCTTTTTGATATCCCTCTACGTCACGGTTATGACCATAATTACTATCAAAGTCATTTAAATTTACCATGCAAAGACCAGTAAATTTTTTATCCATAATATCTAAAAGTTTATTGATTGCTTCCATATTATCTGATATTTTAATTGACTTATTAATCCCCTCTTTATCAAAGATATCATTAACCTTACCTATTCCTATAACATTGTATTTATTTTCACTAAGAGAGTTTAAAATAGTTCTTTTTGGAGGTTTTATACTATAATCTTTTCTTCCAGCATTAATTAATCTAAAATGTCCAACTTTACCAGTAAATGGTCTAGCGATTACTCTAGCTACTTTCCAGTCTTCACGCATTGTAAGAGCTCTGATTTTTTCACAGTATTCATATAATGTTGCTATCGGAACAGCATCCTCATGAGCAGCAACTTGTAAATCAGAATCGGCAGAAGTATACACAATTAGAGACCCATAATTTAGTTCCAACTCCCCTAGTTCATTTATAATATCTATACTATTGCCACAAGGTTTATTACCAATTACTCTTCTACCTGTAATATTTTCAATACTATCTAATATTTCGTTAGGAAATCCTTCATTAAATGTTTTAAATACAGTATCTGATAAAATCCCCATCATTTCATAATGTCCATTTAAGCTATCTTTTCCAATATTATTTGGTTTAGCAATAGTATAATAGGCATCCACATTTTCATTTTCATCCATATTTATAGTATTTAGGAGCCCTATTTTCTTAAGATTTGGAATGAATAGGTCTGTTTGTTCTAATATGTGCCCCAATGTATTAGCGCCTTTGGAATTATATTTTGAAGCATCATCTGCCTCCCCTACTCCTAAGGAGTCTAATATCATTAAAAATATTCGTTTAAATTTCATTTTAAAATTCACCTTTATCTTTCTTCTCACGAGGATGATATTCGTTATAGTCGTGGGTAACTTTTTGATTTGTTACATGAGTATACATTCTAGTTGTAGAAATATCAGAATGCCCTAACATTTCTTGAATACTCTTTAGATCAGCACCACCTTCTAAAAGATGAGTTGCAAAAGAGTGTCTAAGAGTATGAGGAGATGCTTCTACATTTAAATGTTTTTCTTCTAATAAATTTTTTAATATTTTAAAAAATCCTTGTCGTGTAATCCCTTTACCATGATTATTCAAAAATAATTTCTCACATTGATTATTTTTTTCTAGTAGAGGGCGCTTTTCCATATATAAGTTTAGATAATACATGGAGTACTCTCCTAAGGGAATAATTCGTTCTTTGTTTCCTTTTCCGACTATTCGAATTATACAATTAGTAAAGTCTATATTATTTAAAGTAAGATTTACTAATTCTGATACACGTAATCCTGTGCCATATACTAATTCTAACATGGCTTTATTGCGATAGTCAAATGGAGTTAGAAGATTGATATCTAATAAGGTATTAATGTCATCCATGGATAAAGTTTTAGCGATGGTCTTTTTTAGTTTTGGCCTTTTAATACCTAAAGTTACATTTATTGGAGCAATTTTTTCTTTTTCCAAATAGGCATGATAGTTTTTGATAGTTGTTAATTTTCTAGCGACGGTTGTTATTTCATCATGATCTTTTTTTTGAAGGTATTCTATAAACTCTATTACATCAGCTGAACCAATTTTTTGGGGATTAGAGATATTTTTTTGATGTAAAAATGCTTTATACATATTCAAATCATTTTTATATGACAAATAAGTGTTATCTGATAATCCTTTATCAATTAAGCAATAATTTAGAAAATCTGTGATTGACTCTTCTAGATCCATTTTCATCACCCTTATTATTATATAAAATTATTAGTTTTTTTACAATAAGCGTTTTTTTTGATACAATATATGCAGGTGATTATTATGGATAAACCTTTAGCTTTAAAACTTGCTCCTGTAAGTATGGATGATATTGTCGGTCAAAGACATTTGATAGGTAAAGATAAAATACTTACGAACTTGGTTAAGAATAAGAAGTTATTCTCAATGATTTTATATGGTAAACCTGGAATTGGTAAAACTAGTATCGCTAATGCTATGGTGCATGATTTAGGAGTGAGATATCGTTTTTTAAATGCTACTGTTAATACTAAAAAGGATTTAGATATTGTTATTGAAGAGGCCAAAATGTATGATGGGCTTGTTTTAATAATGGATGAAATTCATAGATTGAATAAGGATAAACAAGATATTCTTCTTCCCCAATTAGAAAGTGGTTTGATAACCTTGATAGGAATGACTACTTCTAATCCATATCACGCAATTAATCCTGCTATTAGAAGTAGGTGCCAGTTATTTGAATTAAAAGAGTTAGAATATGAGGATATAATGACTGGACTTAATCGTGCCATTAAACATCCCGATCTAAAAGGAATAAGTATTAGTAATGAGTGTTTGTCCTTAATAGCAAAACTTTCTGGAAATGATTTAAGATATGCTTATAACCTACTAGAAATTAGTTATTATGCTAGTGAGGATAAGGTGATAACCGAGGATAAAATACGCTTAATTAATAATAAACCTGTCTTTTTTTCTGATAAAAATGGTGATGGACATTATGATGTTTTGAGTGGGTTTCAAAAGTCTATTAGAGGTAGTGATGTTAATGCTAGCCTACATTATTTAGGTAGATTAATATATGAGGGAGATTTGGATTCTATATATCGCAGAATGAGTGTAATTGCCTATGAAGATATAGGACTTGCTAATCCTGCTATAGGTCCTAGAGTGGATGCTGCAATTAATGCGGCCGAAAGAGTTGGTCTTCCAGAAGCAAGAATTCCTCTTGCTGAAATAGTTGTAGAAATGGCTCTTTCTCCTAAAAGTAATACGGCTCATGTGGCATTGGACGAAGCTCTTGATGACATTTATAAAGGAAATGTAGGCTCTATTCCTAATCATATAAAAACTAATTCACCTCTTTATAAATATCCACATGACTATAAAGGTTCATATGTAGTTCAACAATATTTACCGGATAGAATAAAAAATAAGGAGTATTATAATCCAAAAAGTATAGGATATGAAGTTAATTTTAAGCAAGTTTATGATAGATTAAAAAAAATTAATAAAGAAACCAAATAACAGTAATTATTTGGTTTTTTCTTCATATTTATATAGTTCTTGATATTTAGGACAGCTTTTTAATAGTTCGCTATGTGTTCCTGTATCTATTATTTTTCCATCATCTATTACTATTATTCTGTCACAGTTAATGACTGTAGACAAGCGATGGGCTATAATTAGAATAGTTGTATTTCTATTTATTTTTTCTATGGCTGTTTGAATATTTTTTTGAGTAATGTTGTCAACTGAACTTGTAGCTTCATCTAGTAATTAAGCTATGTATAGTGTTGATATTTTTAACAACTTTATACATAGCGTATCTATATCCCTGATTTTTGTTTTGAATCTATAAAACTTCTTTTTATATGTTCTTTTCTTTTTTTGGATAAAGTTTTTTTCCTTTATTATGAATATATGTAACAATTATGATAGCGTATATTATTACTTAATCAAAACAATTTTCTTAAATTGCTTTTTTCCTTTTTGAATAATTAATTCATCGTTATTAAAATCTGTTGTAGTAATTAATTTATTAACATCATTCTCTTTTGTTCCATTTACACTTATTCCATTTTGTTCAATCATTCTTCTTCCTTCAGATTTTGATGAAACAATATTTGATAAATTTAATAATTCAGTCAATAGCAATCCGTTCTTTAACATATTTTCTTTTATTTCAAATATTTCAATATTTTCAGGTATACCACCCTTAGCTACTGTATTATATCTTTCTTCAGCTTGATTAATAAATTCTTCTCCATGATACATTTTAATTATTTCTTCTGCATATTTTCTATGTGCCAATAATATATCCTCGCTCATCATATTTTCTACATCTTTCATATCTAAATCTGTAGTAAGTTTAAAATAATCTAATAATACATCATCAGGTATTTTCATAGCTTTCTCATACATTTTTTCAGGTGATTCATCCACTCCAATATAATTTCCCAATGATTTAGACATTTTTTCCTTACCGTCTAATCCTAATAATAAAGGAAAACACATTACATCCTGTGGCTCTTGATCATAGTCTCTTTGTAACTCTCTGCCAACTAACAAATTAAATGTTTGATCTGTTCCCCCTACTTCTATATCAGCATGTAATGCAACTGAATCATATCCTTGCATTAATGGATATAAAAATTCATGAATACCAATCGGAATATTATTATTAAACCTATTTTTAAAATCATCTCTTTCAAGAATTCTAGCTACTGTATATTTTCCAGTTAATTTAATAACATCTTCAAATGACATTTTCCCTAACCACTCTGAATTATAAACAATTCTTATTTTGTTAGGATCTAATATTTTAGAAACTTGTTTAAAATATGTTTCACCATTTCTTCTTGTTTCTTCAAATGATAATGATGGTCTAGTTTTTGATTTTCCAGATGGATCTCCAATCATTGCTGTAAAATCCCCTATAACAAAAACTATGTCATGTCCTAATTCTTGTAATACTTTCAAGGCACGTAATGGCACCGTATGACCTAGATGTAAATCGGGTCTTGACGGATCAGCGCCAAATTTTACTATCAATTTTTTTCCACTATTTAATTTTTTTAATAATGTTTCTTTATTATGAATATCAATTGTTCTTCTCAGTATTAATTCAATTTTTTCATCTTTTGTCATATTATCCCTCCTTAACAAAAAAACACGATAAACAATCCTCATAAGGACGATTTATCGCGGTACCACCTTAATTTATGAATATAAATTCATACACTCAATAAGCTATAAAGTAGCAACCTTTAAACTCATAATGTGTATTTCAACTATATCATTTTGTCTATTTTCACCAAACATAAACTCTCTAAATTTAAAATGATATACTTTACTATTCATTACTCAACATTTATAAATTAAATAATTCTATTATATTATATCATATAAAATGCAATTTATTAAAGAGTTTTTGTTAATGTTTTATTCTTTTCTTGTTCTTTTAGTTTAAAAACATTACCTTTTCCAACTTGAATTACCATTCCTTCTTCTGGAACAAATGAAAATTCGCTTGTTTTTTCTCCATTTAATTTTACAGCGCCTTGTTGAATTAATCTTCTTACTTCACTTTTTGATTTATATTTTCCTGTTGAAAATATACAATCTATTAAAGGATATAATCCTTCATCATTTATTAAATTAGAATCATAAACTAATTCAGGAAGTTCTACATCAATATCTTTCTTTTGAAAAATTGCTTGAAAATTAGCTTCTGCTTCTTTTAATTCTTCTTCTGTATGATATAGAGAAACAATACTTCTTGCTAAATGCATCTTTATATCTCTTGGATTTACTTCTCCCTTTTCCAATAATTTTTTAATATTTTTTACTTTATCTGGATGTATATCAGTTGTTAATTCATAATATGTAACTATTAAATCATCAGGTACTTTCATAACTTTTGTATACATTGTTTTTGCATCTTCATTAACGCCAATATAATTTCCCAATGATTTAGACATTTTTTCCTTACCATCTAATCCTACTAAAAGTGGTATAAATACTGGAACCTGTTGTGCAACACCAAAATCTTTCTGAATATTTCTACCCATCATAACATTAAATGTTTGATCTGTTCCACCTAATTCCAAATCTGATTTTACTTCAACTGAATCATATGCTTGCATTAATGGATAAAAGAATTCATGAATTGCAATTGGTTTATGATTGTTCATACGATTATTAAAATCATCTCTTTCAAGCATTCTTGCAACAGTTGTTTTACTGCATAAATTAATAACATCTTTAAAGCTCATATTAGCAAACCACTCACTATTATAGTGAAGCTCAGTTTTATCTTTATCAATAACTTTAAAAATTTGTTCTAAATATGTTTGAGCATTGTATTTTACTTGTTCATCAGTTAATTGATTTCTTGTTTTTGATTTTCCTGTTGGATCTCCAATAGCACCAGTAAAATCTCCAATTATTACTACTGCTGTATGACCTAAATCTTGTAATTGTTTTATTTTTCTTAATGCAACAGCATGTCCTAAATGAATGTCAGGTGCTGATGGATCCATTCCAAACTTTATTCTTAAAGTTCTTCCTTCCTTATTTACTTCTTCTAATTTTTCTCTTAAAGCATTAATATCATTAATATCTTCTGCTCCATTTAATAAATATTTTAAAGTTTCTTCAACATTAAACATAAAAATTTTCCCCCTTAAATCAAAATTTTGGACTTATATTAACATTTTTTTGTTGATTTGTCAATAAATATGTCCTGTTTTACTAAATTTTACATCAATTATATTACTGATGAATAAATATGAACATCTTCTCTTTCACCATCTTTGTTAATAACTCTAGACCTTAATAACCCTTCATATTCCATTCCTGCATTTTTCATCACTTTACCACTTGCTATGTTAGATGCAAAGTGTTGTGCATATACCACAGGAAAACCTTCACTATGTAAATAATTTATAACTGTTTTTAAAGCTTCAGATGCATAGCCATTTCCCCAGAATTTTGAGCCATAACAATATCCAACTTCAGCTGTCATATATTGTAAATTTTTTGCAATAACATCTATCATACCAATGGTTTCGTTTGTATCATTTAATACAACTAACCATCTATAACTATAATCATTATCATAATCACTTACCCAGTAATTCGTTAATTTTTTTGTTTCTTCTGGTGTCTCATGTGGATTCCATGTAACATATTTACTTACATTGAAATCACTTGTCCAACAATTAAATATATCATTATAATCTGATAATTCAATTTTTCTTAATATTAATCTTTCTGATTCTAAATTTATTGTACCTTTATTCATTATTTAACTTCCTTTCGTTTTAGAATATCTTTTATTACAATTGCAACAATTGTTGATGACATAACAATTAAATCAGTAATCATTGATGGATATGCCTTAACAAATATATCATATATTAACCATAAAATAACCATCAATAAAGTTCCTATCCTAATTTTTTTGACATCTTTTTGCCACAATGCAATTACATAAATTATCTCTGCAATAATAGGTAATAAACTTACTATTTTACCATCAAACGATATAAACCCTATAATTGCATAACCAATTATGAAAAATAGCAAAATATACCACTTATTTAAATTTTTATGTTTTTCTTTTTCTTTACTGATATATGTTCTAAATATTCCAAAGAAATTAGAAAACATTCCTGAATATGCTCCTAAAAGTAAATATTCTATACCAAAGAATATACCATTAAATACAACATATCCTAACATTCTGTCTTTATTTTTTTGAAATAAGCTTATTACCATTACCAAAAGTCCTAATATGCCAAAACCCTGTGCTATCCAATATACCATATTACCTTACCTCTTTTACTTTTTTTAGTATTTTAGGATTAAAATTCGTAAGATTTTCACCAAGAATTTTTATTGCATCCTCTTCCCCAAAAATTTCTTTAACTCTTTTAACAGAATCATAATCAATATCATTTTTATCAGATAAATTCCAATTGTAATCTGCATCATATATTATTTTTGATATTTTTAGATTATCTTTTATGTATTGTAAATAATTTCTATAATCTTTTAAACAATCTACAAATAATCTATTTTCATCAAGACAAGCAATCTTGTCAGGCCCAAGTGCTATTGTTAAATATTCTGAATTATTAGCAATGTTAAAGGTTTCTTTATCCAATGATGCACCATGATTTAATATTCCTTTGATTCTATTCTTATCAAAAAAATTTGCCCAATTTATTGCTCTATTGATATTTCTTACATGTTGCATTGAAATACTGCCTTTTCCAAAATCACAATCTGTATGAACAATTATTGGAATATTTATTTTTCGTAATAATTCAATGTAGTTTTTCCCAATATCTTCTGGTCCAACACCACTTCCTATTCCATGAATTTTAATAGCTACTGGATCAGTTTCATCAAGCATTTTTGTAAAATAATCTATATCATCCATCACTGGATGAAAAACTGCTGCAAACAATAATATTAATTCTCTACTACTCTTTTGAGTTATTAAACTATTTAAATCATAATTTAATTGCATAAAAGGATTCCTTTGTCCATAATATTGCATCTTTTCTCCAATATATTTCCAATACATTAATCGAGAATTAACATCATTCAAATCTGTACATGGTGATGGTACACCCATCAATATTCCAACATCAATTCCACTTTCTTTAGCAAATTTGATATAGTCATCCATGAATGAATCCCCATGAAAAATATCTTTACCAATATGGCTATGACTATCTACTACAACATTATCTTTCATTTATATCACTCTCCTTTACTAAATAGTAAAAATCCTTAATACTATTAATTCTTATATGATTTGTTTTTATATTTTTGTTATACTTTGTATTCATTAAATAAATTTTTGTACTAGGTAACATTTTTTCTACAGAATCACAGTTCTTTAATGAATCATCTATATAAAAATTTGGCTTTATTTTTTGTAAGAATTTTGCTTTATCATCAATATTTATAAACAATTTATCATAATATATTTTATTTTTACTTAACCAATTTATAGTTATTTTTTTTACTTGATCATTATTAGTTTCTCTTCTAGCTGTAACTATATATATTTTTATATTTAGCTCTTTTATTAATTGTAAATAATGTCTTGTTCCATATTTAATTTTTATATCATTTAAATATTTTGGATAACATTGTTCAAAAAAACTTATCAAATCATTTCTATCCCAGTTCAGCATTTTTGCAAAATAATAATAATCAACACAATTATCTATTTTTTTAATTTTTGTTGTCCTTTTTAATATATCTTTATCAAATTTAATTGCATACTCATTAATTGTTTTACCACTAGATGCTAATGTATCATCTAAATCAACGCACAAAATCATTTTTATCTCCCAACAAAATTATATATATCTTCTTGTAATTGATTAATAAATAACCCTATATGATAACCATCTTGAAAAGCATGATTAACTTGTATAGAATAGTCAATCATATATTTTCCATCTTGAATAAAATATTTTCCCCAGCAAATTCTTGGAATACTATCTTTAAGTTTATAATTCATTGGATTTAAGACAGAAGTTACTCTCATCCAAGGTGTACATGTTATATAGCATTTATTATAATCTTTAACATAAGGAATAATTTTATCACTTTCTGCTTCTTCTTTAGCGACATTAAAATCTTGTATAAATTTTTCAAAGTTATTATATTCAATCGTTCTACTAAAATTTATTTGTTTATTATCTTTAAGTACTGAAAATGATGCATTTATTTTATCATATTTATAGATTTCATCTTCTTCTAAAACATATTTAAATTCTTCTATCTTATTTAGAGATGCAATCGTAAAGTAAGTCATCAATCCATAAAATGATATTTTATTTTTTTTAGAAAATTTAATCAAATCATCCACATCAATTAAAGTTGTACATCCCGTATATGGACTATCAAATTTTGAGAAAAATTGAAATTGTTTATTTCTATTCCAATTGTCTTTATTTACTTTTTGTTTCATTATCTCACCTCCATAATTTGCATATTTTATATAAATCATTTATATAATTTTCTACATCTTCTTTCCACTTATCATTTTTATCATTACAATCTTTTTTTAATTCACTTAACTTTTCTTCGCCATAAAATGAAACATAACACATTAATTGATAGACAAAAGAATTTTCAGCATTATCATAATTAGAATTCTCATAAGTTAAAAATTTTTTTAATTCAACTTTTGTACATGATAAATCAATATTTGAATTTGGTATACCCTTGCTCATTTTTGGATAATCATTTAAACCTCTCATCATTTTTGAATAAAGTCCACTAATAGTCATATTAATTCCCATTCTCTTTCTGATTTCATCTGCTTTCCAAACATATCCATGTTCATCTATACCACTTATTATTAATACATTATCAAATCCATCTATCAATCCCGGATGAATAAAATCAGCAAACATAAGTGAAATTGATTGTTTAACATTAAAATCCATTCCAGTATATACTCTTTCAGTTTTATACAAGTCATTAATATCTTCTTCTATTTCTTCAAAATCACGATCTTTAATACAACTTGATAGTAAAAATGATGTACGAATTATTTCTGGATAATCATATTGATTTCTTATTTTTCCTTTTGTTTCATCAAATCCTAATTTTACTAAAAATTTCTTATATTTAATAATTAATTTATTTATATCCTTTAAAGACTTAGCCCTTGCCCCGTACACATCTAAATCTCCAAGAATTATTTGGACATTGAAGCCTTGCTTTTGAAGATAAATTGCTTTCAACATTTGTGATACTGTCCCAATATGTGGAACACCATTTATTCCAATTCCCATTATTACTAATTGTTTTTTATTTGTACTAATACCATCAAGAAATGGTTTCAAATTATATGAACAATACCATTTATTATTGATGCCAAAATTTTCTTTAGGCAAATTATCAACCAGTTCATAATTGTATTTATTAACTATATTATCATAATATTTATTATCATACTTAATCATCTATTCCCTCCGAATATCCTTTAAATATATCTACTTGACTGTCTTTTATAAAACTATTATTACAATATAACGCTTTTAAAAATATTTCCGTCATGATAGAGAATATATTCAATTCATTAACAAACATATTATTTAAATTTGAATTTCTTTTTATTTTGGTATAAGGTGTATCAGTTATCATTCCAAAAATGAATTTATCAACTAACGCTAAATTCAATGCTACATCAAAATGTTCTAATTGAGCTATCCGATTAACATTTGGATGCCTAATAATAAATAATCCCTTAATATTTTTATAATTGTTTATAAATAGTTTGTTATATGCAAATTGCATTGTTACACCACTCATCATATTATCATCAACAATAAATGTAACAGTTTTTCTATCACATTTTCCATATTCAATAAAATCTTTATTAATTTCTGTTAGACTTCGTTGTTGCCTATCTAAATACATGCCATGATTTTGAAACATAAAGGATAATTGTATTTTTGAATCACATAATCTCTTTATTATAAATGGTAATTCTAAACTACCATATAAAATACTAATTAAATGAAATTGTTTTTTATTTAACTTTTTTTTCGTTATAATTGATTTACATACAATGTAATTTTCAATATAATTATCAATTTCTCTCAACGGATTAAAACATTTTGATAATATAAATGAATCATTTATCACTTTTAAATTGTTATGAGTTTGTTCTTTCAATATATCAAGTTCAATAACAATAGTGTTTAATAAACTCAAACATAATTTATCATCTGTTTCATCAAAACATATATTATCTATAATTGTTTGATAATCATCAATTAATTTAAAATATTTATTCAATATAGGCTTTGAACAAGAATCATGATAAATAAAATCTTTACCATTATCTGATAATATCATTAATTCTGAATTTGTAAGTAATAATATTATATTTCTTAAATTATCTACAACACCTAATAACAATCTTCTATCATAATTATTTTTGATTATATAAGTTGGTAAAATAAATTTTAGTTTATTTAAATATTTTGAAACATTATAAAACCAATTATTAATTTGTTCCGTATTAGGTTTTTCAAATCTACTAACATTTGTAGAAAAATAATAATAAATTTCATAACTTCTTAATATTATTCCTGTATCAAGTGGTAGTAAGTATATATATGAATCATTATTTTTTTCTAAAAACAATTTTTTCAAACTGTTGTCATTATCTATTTCATTCCATTCATAATCTTTAAAAAAGATTGCACCAGTATACCACTCATATATACTATTTATTCCACTTGTAACTTGAAATTTTTTATTAAATTTTGAATTATACTTTTCTTCAATTTTATATCTTTCTATATCTTTTTCATGTTCTAACTTATTTAATTTAATTTCATATTTGTCGTTAATTAAATTTTTAGAAAATAATTTAGGAACTATGTTATATTTATTAATTACTTCTGTAATCGTTTTATATTCAATATCATCAACAAAAAATTTTATTTTATTTTGATGACTAATAACTTCAACATTAATAAAGCTCTCTATTTCATTATTTATCTCATATTTAATAAATTTAGATTCTAACTCATTTATTATTTTATTTAAATTTATATTATTACTCTTGTATATTATATTAACGCCATAATTAATGCTTTTTAAATTCATATCTTTTTATACCTCCTATTTCATTTTCCAAATTAAACCAATTTTCACCTATCCACATAATTTCATTAATAAATTTTTCAACTTTAGGTGGATTATAATTTTTAAAATATCTATCTTGAATCCAAATATTAAATTCATTAACCCATACAATTTTTAATGAATTAATTATATCTAAATAACTTATTTTACAAATTGTAGAATATCCATCAACAAAACTTTTTAACTTTAATAAATCAAATTTCTTATTAAAAAAAGTTGTAGATAAAACAATTCTACCAATATCTTGTAATTTTGAATTTATTCTCACTAATTCAAAATCAATAATTGACTTTACTTCATTATTATCAAAAATTATATTATCTGGTGTAAAATCGCCATGAATAAGCTGTAAGTTATTTTGATTTATAATTTTATTGAGTTCACTATCATTTAAGATTTGTTCTGATAAATTAAGTTGTTGCACAAATTTTTTTGAACTATCTTCATTTATCTCAATCCTCTTTGTTTGCAATTCCTGTTTTAAATCGCTTATATTCTTATATTTTAGAAAATCAGACTTAAACATATCTAAATTAACATTTTTTAATTTATCATGTAAAAAAGCTAAATTTTGTCCAATACTAAATATTTCTTCTGTTGTTAATTTATCAAATTCTTTGGAATAACCTTTAACATACTCTTGAATAAAAAAATATTTATTATTAGAAAACTTACTAACCACTTCTTTATCATTATTTAACAAAATTTTAGGTACAGCAACATTTTCTTCATACAAATAACGTTGTAACTCAACGGTTTGTATTAAATACTTAAGGTGTCCATATGAAAATTTTTCTAAGCTTAACTCTTTTAAAACATATAATTTATTATTACTACTTTCAATTAAGTATTTTTCGTTAAGCCATCCACCAGATAAAGTATCTACTTTTAATATTGGTATTCCATAACTCTTTAAAACCTCATCAATAAGATTCATATTAATTTCCTTTTCTAAATTCCTTAATTTTACGTTTTGCTTTTGTAGTTTGTACTTTATTAAGCCATTCCTCTCTTGGTCCGTATGATAATACATCTGTAATAATTCTAACTCTATCTTTTGTTTTTAATTCATGTTCTGGATCGACAACTTTATCATTTACAACTGCTGATACCATAGTATTACCTAAATCAGAATGAATTTTATATGCAAAATCAATTGCAGTTGCACCTTTAGGAAGCTCAACTATATCTCCTTTTGTTGTATATACATATATTTTGTCTGAAAATAATTCTGACTTTACTTGGTGAACAAATTCTTGATTATCACCAAACACTCTATTAATCTCAACTAGAGATTTAAAAAATTGATACTTTTGTTTCAAATCTTCTTGCATAACATCTCTTGCATTGCCTTTTTGAATATCCCAATATGCAGTTAATCCAAAAGATGCAATCTTATCCATGTCAAATGTTCTTATTTGAGTTTGTACTAATCTATCATCTTCTCCAAAAACAGTTGTGTGCAATGATTGATACATATTTGTTTTGGGATTATATATATAATCCTTAAATTTATCATTTATTGGATGATATTTTGAATGTATAGAACCTAATGTCAAATAACAATTTGTAATTGAATCAACCATTATTTTTAATGATAATAAATCATGAATATCTGAAAGCCTATTTCCTTGTTCTAATCTCTTGTATATACCATAAATGTTCTTTGTTCTTACTTTTATATCATGTGGTATATCTTGATTGATGAGTATAGAATTTATTGTAGTAAGCATTTCGCTTAAGCAATGTTTACTATCATCTTCAACCCTTAATTTAATATCTTCTATTCTTTTATATTTATCTGGATATAAATATTTAAGAGATAAATCTTCTAATTCTGATTTAATTCTATATGCCCCTATATAATAAGCAAGTGGAACAAATATATCCATCGTTTCCATAGAATTTTCCTTTTGTTTAAATTCAGATTTAAATTGTAAAGTTCTCATATTGTGTAATCTATCTGCTAATTTGATAATAATTATTCTAACATCTTCTGTAATTCCAGTAATTATCTTTCTTGTATTTGCCATATTCTGATCTTGTTTTGTAGAAAAATTTAATTTACTTATTTTTGTAACTCCATCTACCAAATTTGCAACTTCTTGATTAAAATCATGTGCAATATCCTCTTTTTTGATAATTGTATCTTCCAATGTATCATGTAAAAGCCCAGCACAAATAGTATCGGTATCACCATGCATTTCAGCTAATATATATGCAACATTTAATGGGTGACTTATATATGGTTCACCACTTTGTCTCATCTGTCCTTCATGCAAATGTTCAGCATACTCATATGCTTTTTTAATTTTTTCTTTTCCTTCTGGGTTGTATAATTTCACTAAATCCAATAAATTATTCAAATATAATTCTTTCATAAAATTCTCCTCCTATATAAAACAAAAAGGCGCCTAAAAAGCACAACGGTTTTTTAGACACCTTTTATCATATTTATTGATTGTTTTGAAGCACAGTAGTCGCGTAAACAAGAGCATTTGTAATCACATACCTTATTTTTGATGAATTGAAAATTAACTAAACCATTAAGAAACATATAATTATAATCATTTTTCATGTCTACCTCGCAAAAACTAAATTTTTAACTATATTACACCCTTTAAATATTAAAGTCAATAGTTATTTTGGAAAAAAGCATCATAGTTGTTTGTGAAAATTATTAATATTTTTAAGATAAGCAAATTATATTTAAGCGTGTATGTTAAAAGTTAACATAAAATATATTTAATAATTTATTCAATTCTTTTAGATAAGTTAGGGAGAAATTTTGCTGATTATTATAAATTGTTTCATAAAAAAATAAAACCTCCATTGAGGTTTTAATTATTAATAATATACATGAATATAGCATCTTTATTATCAATTTGTCCTGATTTAATTTTATAGTCAATATTACTTAAATTTTTAATCATATTACAAACATCTTTTTTATTAGAATATCTAAGTAGCTCTTTTGTTTTTTCTATACGATATGGGTGAATATTTAGAGTTGCAGCTATATCTTTGTTGGAATAGTTTTTTTCACTAAACATAATTATTTGAATCATAAGACGTAGTTGACTTTCCAAAAGACCAATTAGGGCTATGTCATCGACATTATACTTTTTTAGTTTTTCGTATTTTATTATAGCCCTTTTTTTATCTTTGATGGCAATATCTTTTATAAGATCAAATACTATTTGAGTACTTTCACCAATATGTTTTATGACAATAGTTTCAACATCTTCCTTAGTGATCTTTTTGGTATCAAATTTGTATTGTTTTAACTTGTCACATTCACTTTTTATAATATCTATATTATTGTTAGAATATTCAATTAGTTTAGTAATTACCCCTGATTCAACTTCGTATCCTTGTAAGATGTTTTTTATTTCTTTGTTGAGATCGGTTTCTAATTTTATATAGTTAGTTTTTTTCTTTAATTCTTTATTTATTTTTTTGGTAGCATTAAATTTTGTGGTAGTAAGTATTAATAAATTGTCATTATTAGGATTATCTAAATACTTTAAAAGATGTTTTGTATCTTGATTGTCTTCTAATAAATTAATGTTTTTTATAATAATTACTTTTTGTTCTGTTAAGAAAGAATAAGTATCTAAGTCTAATAAGGCATTATATAAATCTTCTTCTTCTAAATCGTAGTTTGTGATACTAGCGTTTTCAAATTTGGTGCTACTGATTATATCTTTTAGTTTTTCTTGAAAAAGATAGTAATTATCATAAACTAATAAATAATTATTCTTCATCTAATAATACTTTCTTTACATGTTTGATAATTTCTTCAATGGCTGTATCAGTTTTTCCACCACCTTGAGCAAAGGTTTTACTTCCACCACCATTACCGCCTGAGCTTACTGAAGCATCTTTTACAATTAGTCCAGCATTAGCGTGACAGTTGCTACGACAAACGAAATTAACTGCGCCATTATCACCTTTATTGATGAAGAAAACGCAACCAGGATTAATTTCATTAACAATGCTATCGGCAATTGATTTTAATAATTGAGTATCCATATGATCTGTTTCCATAATTAAACCTTTGACATTGTTATAGGTTTCAACATTTTTACGGTATACATCTAGATTATTTAGAGTAAGTTTTTCTCTTTCGGCAAAATATTTTTTCTCTAGTTCTTTTACCTCTGTTTGAACGTAAGATAATTTGTTTTGATTATAAACTATATCCTTATAACTATTTGCTTTAATGTTATCTAATTCTACATCAAAGTCTAATGTAATACCATATTTCTTAGCTTCATCTAGGATACCACGAGCTTTCATTAGAAGTTTTATTGTTTCGTCGTTATATGGTTTTATAATGTCATATAAAGTATTTTCAATTCTTGTGTTTGTACAAGCTTCTATACGATATGTATTACTTCCTTTAGATTCATAAGAGTAGATGGCAAATTTTTTAATATTACCTGTATTACTTGTATGGGTTCCACCACATAGTTCTATTGATTTACCCATTTTAACAACACGAACCATTGAACCATATTTTTCATTAAATAAAGCCATAGCGCCTAATTGTTTAGCCTTATCTAATGGCATAACCTCTGTTGAAACAATGTGTTTTTCGGCAATTAGTTTATTTACCATATCTTCAACAGCTATTACTTTTTCATCTGTAAGCTTTTTAGAGTATGTAAAATCCAATCTAAGGCGTTCATTATCTACGTAACTTCCTGCTTGATGTACATCACCTTCTAGAGTTGTTCTAAGAGCATAATGTAATAAGTGAACACTACTATGATTTTCTTCTATTTGTTTTCTTCTTTCTTTATCTAGTACTAGTTCGCATTCATCATCTTTTGAAATAACTCCATCTAGAAGTTTAACTTTATGAATATTTTGACCGTTTGGGCCTTTAAAAACGTCTAGTACACGGGCTTTAAAGTTTTTACCAACAATCATACCGGTATCACTTACTTGTCCTCCTGCTTGGGCATAAAAACAAGTTCTCTTTAAAGCTATATATCCATCATGATCTAATGTATCTATAGTTTGATCTTTTGAGAATATAGCTAAAACATTAGTTTTAAGACGATAAATACCATAGACGAATGTTGATTCTTCAGTGAAGTCTAAAAGTACTTTCTTTTGACTAGCCATAGCCGTTTTGGTTTTTGAAGCCTCACGAGCCTGTTCTTTTTGAACTTGCATATATTTATCAAACTCTTCTTTACTAGTTGTATATCCTAATTCGTGTAGATACTCTTCAGTTAATTCAAATGGGAAACCATATGTATCATATAATTTAAAGGCATCATTACCACTGATAGTACCATCTGTTGAGTTTTTTACCAATTGTTTTAGTATTCTTTCACCATCAGTTAGAGTCTTTAGGAATAGTTTTTCTTCTTCAAGAATTAAGGTTTCAACAACAGCACGTTTTTCTACAAGATATGGGTATGCTTCTTTCATAGTATCAATTACTGATGAAACAAGTTTATACATAAATGGTTCATTTAAACCTAGTTTTCTTCCAAATCTTTCACTACGGCGAAGTAGACGTCTAAGGACATACCCTCTACCGGCATTATCAAAGAATGCACCATCACTTAAAGCGAATGTTAAAGCTCTGATATGATCTGCAATTACTTTAATTGGTGTTTGTCCATTATATTTAACACCACTCATTTTTTCTATACTTTCAATGATTGGTTGAAATAAATCGGTTTCAAAGTTTGAATCGACATCTTGAAATACTAGACACCAACGTTCAAGACCTGCTCCAGTATCAATGTTTTTATGTGGAAGCTCTTTATAGTCTTCTCTTTTAACATTTGGCTCTTGATTATATTGGCTAAATACATTGTTCCATATTTCAATATAACGTTCTTGTTCTTCATCTTTTTTGAATTTTTCTAAAGCATCATGGTCTTTATCATATTTTTCACCACGATCATAAAAGATTTCGCTATCTGGACCACAAGGACCTTTTCCTATTTCCCAAAAGTTTTCATCTAATCGAATAATGTGATCTTCTAACATACCCATTTCAATCCATTTATTATAAGCTTCATTGTCACCTGTATATATTGTGACATAAAGTTTTTCGATTGGAATAGCAAACCATTTTTCAGATGTTAGTAGTTCATAGGCAAATTCAATGGCTTCATTTTTGAAATAGTCTCCGATCGAAAAGTTACCCATCATTTCGAAGAATGTTTGATGTCTTTTAGTCACTCCAACATTTTCAATGTCATTTGTTCTAATACATTTTTGGATACTTGTTAATCTTTTACATTCTGGTATTTTAGTTCCATCGAAGTATTTTTTTAGTGGTGTTACTCCAGCATTTATCCATAGTAAGCTGTCATCATCGATAGGTATTAAGGGTGCACTTTCTATTATTTGATGATGTTTACTTGTAAAAAATTTAAACCACATTTCTCTTATTTCTACATGTGTCATTTTTCTCATATTAATTTACTCCCTTCGTGTCTATTTTTTTAAGTATTTCATCTAGACGTTTTTTATATTCTTCAAGATCTCCATTATTAAGTATGTAATAGTCGGCATAGGCAATTGGTCCACCTTTGGCTATTTGTTCAATTTCTGCGATATCTCTATCATTTACTTCTTTTGCTGTTAAAGATCTTTCTTTTCGCTTTGCTACACGACTATATCTGATATCTTTATCAACCACGATACAAATAATTGTTAGATTATCCTTTATTCCTTCTTTAAGAATTGCTAACTCATCCCATGAGTATAGTCCATCTAAGACTACGTTTCCTTCTTTACTCTTTTCTTTTATTTCTGGTAGTAATATTTTAGCAAAAGCTCCCATACCATGTTCTTCGCGTAGTTTATTACGCATCATTTTTTCGTTTTCTGGTGTTATTTCTAAGCCCTCTTCTTTTAGTTTTTTCATTGTTACTCCGCCAAAATAGACTTTGCTGTAACCCATACTTTCTAAGTAAGTACTGGCAACACTTTTGCCACTCCCACTCATTCCTACGATAGCAATAATTTTATTCATAAATACCTCCTCTTACACAAATAAAAGACCTATTTTAGGAGGACAAGATATTGCCCGGTACCATCCTAAAGTTGGTCTTGGTTTTGATAACGGTCTCCCGAATAACTCCAAAGTAGCTTTCTGAAAAACTTATTATCTAGTTTCACCTACCCTAGACTCTCTATAAATAATGTTTTTTCATACTTTTCTTTTTCAACGTCTTTATGCATTTTCAATTTTGTTTATAAACTCTATTTTCTCATCGATAAATTCAAATAATACTTTTAGAGTTGCAGTTGCAGGTGTTGCAACTATCATTCCTATGATACCAAAGAAATGTCCGAAAATCAATAGGGCAAGCATAATTGTTATAGGATGAAGTTTCATGGTATGTCCCATAATTAGTGGTTGGTATAGATTTCCCTCTAACACCTGAACGACTACTATACTTACAATTGTTAAGATTCCAGCTAGTGGTGATATTAAGAAACCAACTACTGCTGCTGGTATACCACCAATCCATGGACCAAAATATGGAATGATATCTGTTATAGCACAGATTAGTGCGAATAACAATGGTGCTTTATGTCCTGCAAGAGTTAATCCAATGGCTTGACTTACAAATACTAAAAGCATAACAATTAGGACACCTTGGACATAACTTCTTAAAGAACTGTTTACTCTTTTTCTCAATTCTCTGGCATCACTTTGATATTTTGTAGGTATACATTTAAAGATTTTTTTGCAAATTTTATGATAATCGAATAATAAGTAAAATCCAATCATTAATCCTAAGCAAAGGTTACTAATAATTCCTACAGCGGACATTGTACCACCAATAATCATATTTGCAATGTTACCAGTATCTATTTCTTTTAAATTTTCAAAAAAGTTTTTCTTTAAAGTATTGAATGTACTATTATCAGCTATTTTTAAGTTTTCAGTAGCATTATTAATAAACTTTTGTAATTCATTAATCATAGTCGGAATACTTTTTGAAAGTTCTTTTACTTGGTCTATTAAATTAGGAATTGTGTAAGCAAGCAATAAGCTTAATGTTCCTAGAACTAAAATATATACAATAATACATGATAATACTCTAGGCATTTTTTTGGATAATTTATCTGTTAGAGGTACCAAGAGCCACGCTATTAATATACCAATAAATACAGGGCTAATAACGGATAAAAATTCACCAATGATAGGTAAAATATGAAGTCTTTGTAAGAGTGTTAGTCCTAAACTTATTATGGCTATAATAATTAATATTTGTAATAGTTTGTTAACTTTGTTACCACTTTCAGCATATTCATTTATTAGGTTGTAATCTAGCTCATCAATTTTTTTACGCTTTTTAAATAAATTCATGTGTCCTCCTTTTTATATTTAATATTATAGCACTCCTCTTTGGTGATGTAAATTAAGTAGTTTAATTATTAAATATTTATTTTGAATAATATATATTATATAATGTAAGTGGTGATTATATGCAGACAATTTTAAAAAAAGTTGATAATGTAATGGTTATAGAAAAGTCACGTTTTATAACTTTACTTTATCCTGTTCACACAAGAAATGAAGTTTTAGAAATTCTTGAGGATGTAAAACAAGAATACGCCAATGCGATTCACTATTGTTATGCTTATATTATAGATGGTGATGTTAGGGCTAGTGATGATGGTGAACCAAGTAAGACCGCTGGAGCACCAATTTTAAACGTTTTAGTACAACAAGATCTGAATCATATTTTGTGTGTGGTAATTAGATATTTTGGAGGCATTAAACTTGGAGCTGGTGGTTTGGTAAGAGCTTATAGTAACTCCTGTAGTGAAGCTTTGAAAAAAGCACAGTTTGGGAATGTTATTGCGGCAAAAAAAGTAAGAATTATAATTAATTATGAAATGATTGATAAATTAAATTATATCTTACAAGACTTTAAAATTACCTATAAAGAGTTTAGTGATAAAGTCAGTTACGAAGTTTTAGTTCCGGATGGTAAACTTAATATATTAGAACCTTTTTCATATGAAATTATTAATGATTGTTTTATAACACAAGAAAAGAATTACTAGTTGAAATATCCTAGTAATTCTTTTTTATCACAAAAACCGACCTTTTTATTAATTAGTTTTCCATCTTTATAAAATATAAGGGTTGGAATACTCATAACTTGAAATTTATAAGCAAGTTCATCATATTCATCGACATCAATCTTTAAAATTTTGATGTCTTCTTGTTCCTTAGAAATTTCTTCTAAAACATTACTAATCATTCTACATGGTCCACACCAAGTTGCAAAAAAATCAACTATTACTTTACCCTCTTTTATTTCTTCTTCAAAGTTAGTATCTTTATTATATATTTTAATCATTTTAATTTTCCTTTCTATAATTATTTAATACTTGATCTAATTCTTTATAATTTCTTATTTTTCCATTATCTATTAACTCATCTACAGTATCTATGGAAACTATTTTGTTTTTTAGCATAATATCGAATGATTTAGCGTTATATTCATCGCTATGTTTAATTCGAGATTTATCATTTTTTATCTCTTCTGTTAAATCATATACCTCATTAATAGAAGAATTTAGATTTTTAATCTGTGAAGTTATTAGGATTGGACTATTTAAAAAGTAGTTTTTTAGTGTTGAATTTCTATAAGCATCAACTTTTCCTAAGGGAATGGCTAATATCAGTAATAAAAAAATTATTAGTATATAATTAGATAATATTCCGACTATCGCTCCCAATATTTTAAATGGTAAATTTATTACTTTACTTATGGAAATTACCTTTGATATAAGTCCTGTTATTGTTAATATGAAGTTTAAAACTACGTATAATATGGTTGAAATTAATAAAAATGATATGATTTCATATAGTAAAATATTTAGAGCCGCTATTTCTATTCCTATTATGTGTAGAGAAAATAGTGGTAAGTATTTAAATAACAGATTACCCAGAGGATTCATAAAAATAAATGATAAGTAAAGAACAATTATAAAGCCTCCTACTTTTAATATTTCTCTGAAAAAGCCTCGGCGAAAACCTTCTAAGCCACCTACTAATAGAAGGATAATTAGGATGATATCAAACCAATTCATTATATCACTCTCCTATTATTAGTATAACAAATATTATAAAAATATGCTATAATAATTTCGAGGTGGCTTATGAATATAGTCTTAAAGGTAAATAAAGAAGTTCAAGATAAAATGATTGAGTACTATACTCCTAAAAAACGTGATAAACAAATACCATATGTTTTATTACAAGCAGATGATAATGATACTGTTATTACTATGTATACGTCTGGGAAGGTTATGTTTCAAGGAGTTAGTGCTGATGTTGATGCTATGATGTGGCAAGAAATGATGGGGGTTTCTAAGGAAGAAAAAAAGAAAAAAGAGGAACAAAATCAAAAATATCATGATTGTAATTCTGTTGGTTCTGATGAGGTTGGAACGGGAGACTATTTTGGCCCAATAGTTGTTACTGCATCTTATGTAACACGTGGTGATGTTAAATTTTTAGAAGAGCTTGGTGTATGTGATTCTAAAAAGATAAATGATGAAAAAATTTTAAAAATTGCTCCACAAATAGCTAAAAGAGTAAAATATAGAAGTTTAATTTTATCTAACTTAGAGTATAATACGAAATATACAAAAGATATTAATATGAATAAGATTAAGTCTATTATGCATAATAAAGTACTTTATCAATTGGTACATGAGGAACAACCAGAGTATGATTACATTATTGTGGATGAGTTTGCACGTGAAGCTAGATATTATGGATATCTGACTGGAATTAGTGATGTTCAACGAGATATTACTTTTATGACGAAGGCAGAAGATAAAAATTTAGCAGTAGCCTGCTCTTCTATTATTAGTAGATATATTTTCTTAAAAGAATTTGATAAATTAAGTGATAGTCTTGGTATTCCTTTAGTAAAAGGTGCTGGAAGTGAAGTTGATAAAATTGGTGAAGAAGTTGTTGAAAAATATGGCGAAGAAAAATTAAAAGAGATTGCTAAACTTAATTTTGCTAATACTAAGAGAATACTTCATACAATGATTTTTTAAGGACAAATCTAATTTATTTAATAATTAATTTTAATATATTAAAACCTCGTTTTTTAATCAAGCGAGGTTTATTTTTTTATTTTATTTTTTCAACTTTGACGAAGTTATATTCATTATTATTTAGTTTAAACGTATATCTATATTTTTCAAAGTTATTGCTGTTTTCTTTTGTTATTTGTGTTTGATTTATATCAATATTAGTTTGAAAAGGTTGATCTGTATCAGTAATATTAATTTTAGTATATAAGTTATATGTATCAGTAGTGGTATATTGTACTAAACCATAATACACGTCTACATATGCCTCATTTCCTTTTTTAGTATATGCTCCTTTATAGGATAGTACTGCACTTCCTGATGTTCCACCACATGCTGCTACGGTATAATAAACTTGATTTGTACTATCATAGATGAACACTGGACATGAATGTGATTTTTTTACTGTCTTATTAGCTGCATTTCCGCCAAATAAGCTTTTGTATAAACTATTAACATCACTTTCCTTTATTTGGCTACTAGTCTCCTTAATAGTTGTTCTATTGATTCATATTCACTTGGTAACTTCATTTGGTTTACATCAATAGTAATTTGTGTTGATGTTGTAAGATTACTATTTAAAACACTTAAAGTAGTTAATAGTTTCTCATCATCTGTTAAAGTTTTGTTATCCAATAATGTGTAAGCAAAGCCATAGCTATTAGATAATGAGTAATCTTCTCCTTTAGAGTCATAATTAGAACTTGTAAGGTAGTCTATTTTTTTACTTAGTTCTTTTTTTACTGCTTCATCGTTTATTTCTATTTTGGCATCTTTACTCTCACTCTTGTTATCAGTAGTGGTCGTATTTTTTCCTTTTTCAACAGTTTCTTTTGCGTTATTAAAGATTATATTTTTATCATATAAGATATATGCAGTTAGACCTAATATGATAAGTATTAAAATGATTATTAATACTATTAATCCTTTATTTTTTTTTCTTGTCTTGCTTTTCCATTTTTATCTATCTCCTATCTTTAATTATATCTTTTTTTAAATGTAGGTACAATAAAAAATGACAAGAGTTTATTACTTGTCATTTTTTTCTGTAAATTTATTGAAGTCTCTAATTTCTTTTTCATCAAAAGCATATTTGTTTAATTCTTCAAATAATTTTTTCTGTTCACGAGATAGTTTTTTTGGAGTTAGTACTTTAAATATTAAGTACATATTTCCTTTGTTACCGGTTGTCTTATTGTCTACACCTTTACCTTTGATTCTTTGCTTATCTAGGTTGTTTATGCCACTTGGTATGCTCAAACTAACATTACCATATAGTGTTGGGATTACCTTTTTACATCCTAGTACAGCTTCTGTTATGGTAAGTGGAATTTCTAAGTAAATATCGTCTCCATCACGTTTAAAGAAATCATGTTCTTCAACGTAAAACTCTAAATATAAATCACCATTTGGACCACCGTTTGTTCCAGGATTACCCTTACCTGTTATTCTAAGACGTTTACCTGTATCCATTCCAGCTGGTACATTTACAGATATTGTTTTATGTTGTTTGATTTTACCTTTACCACCACATTTACTACATTTTTTCTTATATGTATGACCTTCACCATGACAAGTTGGACATGTTGTTTTTGATAGGAAAGAACCTAAAATGGTATGTTGTTCTGATGTTACGGTACCTGAACCATGGCAGGTGCTACAAGTTTCTTCACCAATACCACCTTTACCATCACATTCATCACAGTTTTCAATAAAATCAAGTTCAAAGTCTTTTTCACATCCAAAGACAGCTTCTTCAAATGATAATTTAACTTTTTTTAGGATATCGCTACCTCTACTTCTTCTGGATTTACTTTCGCCTCGTCCAGAAAAGCCTTGGAAACCTCCTCCAAAGAAGCTGTCAAAGATATCACCTAAGTCAATATCTACACCACCAAAATCACTATATGATGAGAAACCACCCATACCTTGAGCACCTGTTCCTACACCAGCGTGACCAAATCTATCATATTGGCTTCTTTTTTGTTCATCACTTAATACTTCATAGGCTTCTTGTGCTTCTTTAAATTTTTCGGCAGCAGATGGATCATCTTTATTTAAATCTGGATGGTATTTTTTAGCTAGTTTACGAAATGCACTCTTAATTTCGGCAGCACTAGCATTTTTTTCTACGCCTAAGACTTCATAATAGTCTCTTTTTTCTGCCATAAAATCACCTCACTACTTTTCTAAATATATATTTTTAAACTCCTCTAGAGTTTTTTTAAATAAGTCAATAGCACTTTCAAATACTTTGTTGTCTTCTAAATTAATATCTATTATTTTAAGGAGTTCTAATGGATAATCTTTTCCACCTGATTTTAATAGTTCTAAATATTTTTCCTTAAATCCAGGAGTTTGATTAATAAGATTTTGAGCTACATAACAGGCAATAGAAAGACTTGTTGCATATTGATAAACATAGAATGGAGTGTAAAAATGTGGAATTCTTGACCATTCATTAGCAATATCCTTATCTACTACTACTTTGTCACCAAAATATTTTTTATTTAAATCATAATACATGGAATTTAAGTATTCACAAGTAGCGATATTACCACTATCTACATAGTCATGAGCATTCTTTTCAAATTCTGCAAACATTGTTTGTCTGTATAAGGTAGCTTTAAATAAGTCTAATCTTTCATTTAAGATAGCAAGCTTTTCTTCTTTTGCAGTTGCTTTTTTATACATATAATCGCTTAATATTAGTTCATTTGTAGTAGATGCTATCTCAGCTAAAAATATTACATAACTACTAGTTTCATATGGCTGGTTAGATGTTGAAAAATAAGTATGAATGGAGTGCCCTAACTCGTGTGCTAGAGTACTTACATCGTTATATTCGCCAGTATAATTTAATAATACATAAGGCAAGGTGTCATACGAACCAGTTGAATAAGCTCCCGATTTTTTGCCTTTATTTGGATATATATCAATCCAACCATTATTAAAAGCTTCTTCTAGTTTTTTTATGTACTCATCATTATATATTTTTAAAGCATCTAAAACGATAGATTTTGCTTCTTCATAACTATACTTTTTATCTATTGATTTAATAGTGCTGACATAGCCATCATATAAATGGAATTCATCAAGACCTAACATTTTTTTCTTTAATTCAAAATATTCATATAGTGGTTCTAAATTATCACTTATGGTTTTAATTAGATTGTTATATAAAGCAGTTGGAATATTATTTGGGTTCAAATAACTTTCAAGAGATGAAGTATAACCTCTTAGTTTTGCATTGATGGAATCATATTTTAAGATACTACCATATAATGATGCTATGGTGTTTTTTACACCAGCATAACTTTCATATAGTTTTTCAAAACTTTCTTTACGCACTCTTCTATCTTTTGAACGAATGTACCTGGAAAAGTTACTTTCATTAAGTTCTACTTCTTTATTTTCTTCATCATGGATAGTTCCTAGTTTCATATCGGCATTTGTTAAATAACTATAAGTATCACTAGCACTTCCTAAAACTGGTGAGAAGGCAGCTAATAATTTTTCATTATCAGATGATAGGCAATGTTTTTTCTGTCTTAGGATAGATGTTATCATATGACGGTAGCTTTCTAAGTCTTTATCAATGTATGACAATATCTTATTTTCATCTTCTTTAATTATATTTGGAACAACAGATGAGGTTATCTCACTATATTTGGCATATAGATTTTGAATCTTAGATGATAATTCCTGATATGTTGTATTAGCTGTGTTTTCATCTTCTTTACAATTAGCGTATACTGATAGTTTGTCTATTACTCTACTAATTTTACTATCAAACTTAAAGAAGGCACTAAAGTCTTCTTTGGAATTTAGAAATTTTTTAACTACTTGTTTTAAAGTATTAAAACTTTCTTCTACCCATGTATAATCTTTATTGAATTCTTCTATGTTTTTATATATTTTTTCTATTTGCCATTTATCAGAGGCACTTACTTCAGATCTTTCTTTTAATTTATCCATTTTTTCTCCTTAAATATTAAGATAAGTAGCCTATAAAGACTACTTATTCTTATTTTTCTTCGTAATCTGCTTCTTCAGTATCGTCGGCATTATCTTTTTTATTATCTTTGCTATCTTTTTCTTCTGTTTCAGCTTGTTGTTGTGCTTGTTGATATACTTTTGTAGCAAGTTCCATAGCTTTTTCTTGTAATTTGTCTTTTGCTTCTTTTAAGTCGTCCATATCGATTTCATCTTTAGCTAATTCTTTCTTAACTTTTTCAATTAATTTTTCGATATCTTTCTTTTCTTTTTCTTCAACTTTATCGCCAAGATCTTTTAATGATTTTTCAGTTTGGAATACTAATTGTTCTGCTTCATTTTTAGCTTCAGCTTCTTCTTTTCTCTTCTTATCTTTTTCTTTATTAGCTTCAGCTTCTTTCATCATTTCTTCTACTTCTTCATCAGATAATGTTGTGTTAGAAGTAATAGTAATTGATTGTTTTTTATTAGTTCCAAGATCTTTAGCTGTAACATTTACGATACCATTTGCATCGATATCAAATGTAACTTCAATTTGTGGTACTCCACGTGGTGCAGCTGGGATTCCTGTTAATTGGAAATTACCTAATGTTTTGTTATCGGCAGCCATTGGTCTTTCACCTTGTAAAACGTGGATGTCAACAGCTGGTTGATTATCTGCTGCAGTTGAGAATACTTCTTTTTTAGATGTTGGAATTGTTGTATTTCTTGGAATTAATGTTGTCATAACTCCACCTAATGTTTCAAGTCCAAGTGATAATGGTGTAACATCAAGTAATACGATATCATTAACATCACCAGTTAAGACACCACCTTGAATTGCAGCACCCATAGCTACTACTTCATCAGGGTTAACTTCACGAGATGGTTCTTTACCTAATTCTTTTTTGATTAAGTCATAAACCATTGGGATACGAGTTGAACCACCAACAAAAATTACTTTATCAATATCATCTTTTGTAAGTTTAGCATCTTTTAAGGCTTTTCTTACTGGTTCTAGAGTTGATTCTACTAAGTCACGAATTAAATCTTCGAATTTAGCACGAGTTAATGTTACGTCTAAGTGTAGTGGACCTCCATCTTCGCCTTGGGCAATAAATGGTGCTGAAATTTGAGTTGATGTAACTCCAGATAAGTCTTTCTTAGCTTTTTCACTTACCTCTTTTAATCTTTGCATAGCCATTTTATCTTTTGATAAATCAATACCATTTTCTTTTTTGAATTCAGAAATTAAGTAATCCATAATAGCGTTATCAAAGTCATCTCCACCTAATTTATTATTACCGTGTGTTGATTTAACTTCGAATACACCATCACCAAGTTCAAGGATTGATACATCGAATGTACCTCCTCCTAAGTCATATACTAGGATAGTTTGTGATTTATCTTGTTTATCAAGTCCATATGCTAATGCTGCAGCGGTTGGTTCGTTTATAATACGTTCAACTTTAAGTCCAGCAATTTTACCAGCATTTTTAGTTGCTTGACGTTGAGAATCGTTGAAGTATGCTGGAACTGTAATAACAGCACGATCTACTTTTTCTCCTAAATATGCTTCAGCATAATCTTTCATATAACTTAGGATCATAGCAGAAATCTCTTCTGGTGTATATTTTTTATCTTCTGCTTCTACTTTCTTACCAGATCCCATTAATCTCTTAATACTAATGATTGTATTTTTATTAGTTAATGCTTGACGTTTTGCAGCATCTCCTACTATTCTTTCTCCCTTTTTGAAAGATACAACAGATGGTGTTGTTCTTCCTCCTTCTGGGTTTGGAATTACAACTGGTTGACCAGCCTCTAATACGGAAACACAACTATTTGTTGTTCCTAAATCTATACCTATAATTTTACTCATAATTCATCTCTCCTTTAATCTTCTAATTTATTTATTTTAACTGTCGCAGGTCTAATTACTCTATCTTTTAATTTGTAACCCTTTAGTAAGACATCTAATACTTCTTCATCTTTACGTTCTTTATCAGAATCAGTTAGAAGTGCTTGCTCTAGGTTAGGATCAAATTCTTCACCGATACGATTTATTTCAGTAACACCATATTTTACTAAGACATTATTGAAATCAGCAAACATTAATTTAAATCCTGATAAAAACTTGGATAATTGATCTGTTAAGTTGTTATCATCTTGTTTAATTGCTCTTTCAAAGTTATCTAGTATTGGTAGCATGTCACAGATAATATCTTTATTACAATACTTTTCTTTTTGAGCTACTTCTTCATCTTTACGGCGACGATAGTTAATAAGTTCTGCCTGACTATATTTTATTTTATTAATATAATCATTATTTTCTTGTCGTAATTTAGCATTTTCTTCTTGTAACTTTAAAAGTTCTTCTTGAAGCTTCTTATTCTCTTTTTCTAAGTGCTTTTCTTTCTTATGTTCTTCTTTTTTATTTTTGCATTGGCAATTTTCATGATCACATTCTAAAGGATTATTTTCTTTTGCCTCATCTAATGCTGTTTTTTCATCTTTTTCTATCATAATTACCTACCTTTCAATGTTTTTCTTAATATACTCTAACATGCTTACAACACGTTCATAATCCATTCTTTTTGGACCTATAATAGCTATTGTTCCGTTATCATTTTCTGTTTTATATGTTGTTTTTATAACGGTAACATCATTATCTATTTTATTTTCTTCACCAATATATATTTCAATATTGTTGTTATCGTCTTTATGAATTTCACGTATATTTTCTATTGTTTCTTTATTTTCTAATTTACTATATAGCTGTCTCATTTTATTACTATCAGTAAATTCTGGTTGATCAAGTATTTTATCTTTTCCTACTATACTTACATCACTATTTACACTTGTAAAATCTGTAAATACATTATAAAAGGCATTATAGATTTGTTCGTGTTGTTCGACGTATTTACCGATGATTGGTTTTACTTCAAACTCTAATTTTTGTGAAACCTCATCAATTGGGGTTCCTATAATTAGGTTGTTGATTAGTCCTACGGTCTTTTTAATATCTTCATGATCAACATTTTTAAGGTTTATTGTTTTATGTTGAACGTGGCCTTTATCTGTAATTACTATTACTGTTATGTATTCATCATTTATAGGGACTACTTCGATTTGCTTTAATAAATTATCGTGTGAAGTACTTCCTAAGACTACAGTTGTATAATTTGTCATATCAGATACAACTTGAAGACTTTTAGTAATTGTGTCAGATAAATTTAATTGCTGATTATCAAATATAACTTTTAATTTATACATATCTTCAGCTTTCATCTTTTTTAATTCCATTAAATTGTCAACATAGTAGCGGTAACCTTTTTCGCTTGGTACACGACCACTAGAAGTATGTGTCTTCTCAAGTAAGCCTATGTCCTCTAAAACTTTCATCTCGCTCCTAACGGTAGCTGATGAACATTTTAATCTTTTACAAATAAGATTGGAACTTACTGGTTTGGTCAATTTAATGTATTCTTCCACTATTAGTGTAAGAATTCTTTCTTCACGTTCTGTTAACATGAAATCAACCTCCTAGCACTCTAAATATCCAAGTGCTAATAATAGTATACGCGTTATATTAGCAAAAGTCAACTGATATTGCTAAAAAAATTCGACAAAAAAACATATTTTATTATTAACTTATAGCTAATTAAAATATGTTTACTAATAATCTATATCTGTTTTTTTGACTTCTATTACAGGACGCACTCCGCATGATTGATTAGGAGTATATGGCCTTACTGCTATAGTTTCTCTAGTAGGTGAATATATAGCGTATACTTGACCATATATACCACCTCCACGTTGATATGCAGTGTTTAGCCAGATACAAGATGGCCAATCGGTTGGATGACTTCCTCCGAGATCTTGTAAAAATGTATTTTTTGCGGTATCTGACATTTGTCTAAATTCTTTATATGTTAAAAGACGAGCTGCGACTGTATCACTATATGTGAAAATTGGTAAGTTTTCAATGGTAGTGGTTGATGTAGAAATAATAACTGTTGTGCCACCGTCTTCATTATAAATTTGTGACGTTTTGTTGTAAAGTGTTGCCTTTGGCCAAGCTGTTGTTGTTGGTAACATGCTGGCAGCATCTCTTGGACCACTGTAAGAATTTGATGAATGATATGGTGGCCTTGTTCCTCTGCTTCTTGTTCCGTCTGGACCGGCGTTAGTGTAAAAAACTAGAACTGCTATGTTGGAATCACTTTCTAAATCTGTTGCATAATAAAATCTTTCTGTTTCTGGGTCATAATTACCATCACCATTAACATCACAATCAAAGGCATCTCCGCTAGTTAATACTCCGGTGTTACCAAGCTGACCATAAGTAATTGATGTACCACCAGCAATACAATATCCTGTTGTGCTAGAACTAGTACAAGTTTCAGAATGAAGAGTTTTTGCTCTTTTACAAATTTTGGAATTTATTTTAATATCTTGTTCTTCTATATGGCTATTTAAGTCTTTTTCGACACTATATACTAAGTCATCTGTAGTTTTTTTGGAAAATACCATTGTACTTAGTAACATGCCCATTATAAGTACCGCAATTATTAAAACAGCATAAATTACAGTTGATATGGCAAAGCCTTTATTATTTAATTTTTTCAACTATACCACCTACCTTATCATATAGTAATAGTATAGCACTAGTTTTTTAAAATAACTACTATTTTTTGTCCATACTTACGGGTTTTTACTTCTTGGTAATTTTTATAACCACATAATTTTTCTTTAGCATCACTTTCACAAATTAAAAGTCCATTTTTATTTAAAAGATTATATTTATCAATTAATTCGATACTCTTTTTGATGTAGTCTGTTTGATATGGTGGATCAAGAAAGATGATATCAAATGTTATATGGTTTTGATAGAAGTAGTTTAAGGCTTTTTGGTAATCTAGATTGATAACTTCGGCATGTTCATGCACTTTGCTTAGATTTTCTTTAATAGTTTTAATGGCAATTTGATTATGGTCTACGAAAACCACCTGTTTAGCTTGCATACTTAGGGCTTCTATTCCTAAATTACCACTACCAGCAAATAAATCTAAACAACTTTTATTATAAATATCGTTTTGTATCATAGCAAAAAGAGATTCTTTTACTCTATCCATTGTTGGTCTTGTTCCGTTTATATCAAAACCTTTTAAAATTGTTCCTTTGTGTTTTCCTTGTATAACTTTCATTACTATTTTTCCTCTTTGACTATTTCTTTTAATAAATTATTAATACTTAGAATCATGTAATTAACTTTGTTTTCTAACTTTTTATATTCTCTAATTTCTACTATATTATTAAGTTCTTCTTTATTATTAATTTTTGTCATTATTTCCTCGTTATTTTTTATTTTTTCTTGGATATTTTTAATAGCGATTATATTTTCTTCTTTATCAAGAAAGTCTTCTAAATCCTTAATTTTATTATATAGTTCCATTTTTTCTCCTTAAAAAGAAAAACACTCTCTAAGTTGATGAGTGTTTTAGAAGGCGATACGCACAAACAAATATCGACCTAGAACTCATTACAAGTTCCATCATTATAGTATCAAAGATTGTCGAATAATGCAAGGCTTATTTTAAAATTTTTAAAAATTCTGATACCATTGAAATAGAATTATACATTTTTTCTATTTTATCTTCTGGCGTTAATTTATATTTTTTCTTCATTTCCTCTTCCATGGCCTTTAAATATATGGGATTGCGATTTAGATAATTATACCAATAAGAATTTTCTTTTAAATATCTTTTTAAATTAGGATTTTGTTCAATAGCGATTTTGATATCTATTTGCATATTATTTAATCCTCAAAGTATTTATACATTGGTCTTGGTTCATATGTTGACTTTGGAATGTCTTTAGCTTTACCTATTCCTATATCTTGTAAAAGTGAGATAGCCTTTTGCATATTTTGTATTCCGTTTTGAACCGTTTCTAAATCAACACCTTTGATGGTTGTGACAATATCATTAAGGGTGGTTTCTTTACTTATTTCTTTAGATGGGCTTTGTAAATAGGTATTCCACACGCTACTATTAGTACCATAAATATCATATAATTCATATAATTTTTGCCATGATATTTTATTATTTACTACTTGAGTTGCAAGTTCTGGGTGGAGTCTTGCAAAATCTTTAAAGCTTTCTTTTGACATATATCATCACCTATATAATTTTATGCTTTTGAAAGAAAAAAAGAACTTGCGTTCTTTAATTTAGAAAATCATCTATTGTTAATAGGCGGTCATCTATTTCTTGTAAGTTTATTCTATCTTTTTTTGGAACTGGTGTTTCTTTATCATTATCAACTGAATTAAGGTTTTCTTTTTTTATTAAATCTGTATATATGAATACATCATCAATATTATTTTTAATTATTTCTTTACCAGTTGAGTATCTATCACTAATAGGTAATTCTGTTACTTTTATTTCAGTAATATTACTTCCTTTTAGGCCTAGATGAGCCTTGGAGTCTGTTATAAATGACCTAATTACTTTGTATGGATTAGTTTTTATTTCTCTTATAACTAATAAGCCTTTTCTAGTTCTAGTTGATAATTCGAATTCACTTAGACGAATTCTTTTACCAGTGTTGTGATCTGTTAAAACAATTAGGAATTCATCTTGTTCATTAGAGAAGTTAGATACAGAAACCACTTCATCATCTTTTAAGGTGATGGCTTTAACACCAGCTGCTTTAACACCTGATACAGGTATTTCTGATGTTAAGAATGAAAGTCCAAAACCATTTTTAGTAGTAATAAAGACTCTTTCTTTTTCTTCTAACATAACGGCTATTAATTTATCATTATCTTTTAGTTTCATACAACTGGTTGGCTTACTCCATCTATTTAAGTGGAAATCCTTTATTGCTGTACGTTTAATCATACCATCTTTACTTGCTAAAATGATGTTTTGATCTTGCTCGAAATTATATATTGGTATAGCTTTTATAATTTCTTCATTTTCACTTGTTGGAATAATATTGCTAATATGTTTACCCATATCTTTCCATTTCATATCATATATAGCATAAACTGGGATATGTAAGTAGTTACCAAATGATGTAAAGACTAAAAGTGTATCTAAGGTATTCATTTCAAACTGGCCAATGATATAATCATTTTCTTTTAATGTTGGATTATCGTTTGTTGCAGAATAACTTCTATAACTTGTACGTTTAATATAGCCATCTTTAGTAATCATGACAATGACGTCTTCTTTTGGTATCATTTCAGTTTGGTCTATTTTTATTTCAGTAATATTTTCCTTGATTGTAGTAAGACGTGGAGTAACAAATTCTTTTTTGACTTGAGAAAGTTCTTTTTTCATGACATATTTTAGAGCTTTTTCGTCTTCTAAGATAGCACTAAGTCCTTTGATTAATTTATCTAGTTTTTCTTTTTCTTCTTCAAGTGCTACTACATCTGTGTTTGTTAATCTGTATAATTGTAAAACAACAATAGCTTCAGCCTGCTCATAAGTAAATTCAAATTCTTTTACCAAATTATCTTTAGCGTCACTTTTATTTTTTGAATTTCTAATTACTTTTATTACTTCATCTAAAATAGATAAACATTTAATAAGTCCATCAACGATGTGAAGTCTTTTTTGAGCTGTTTCTAAATCAAATTGTGTACGTCTTTTTACAACTTCTTTTTGATGCTTTACAAAGGCTTCTAACATCCCTTTTAATCCTAAAAGTTTTGGTCTTCTATTGACAATAGTGACCATGTTAAAACTGTAACTTGATTGCAAGTCAGTATTTTTTAAGAGATAGTTTAGAATCAATTCTTGATTAGCATCTTTCTTTAAGTCTATTGCGATACGAATATCTTTTTCACTTTCATCACGTACTTCTACTATACCATCTATTTTTTTATCTAGACGAATATCATCTATTTTCTTTACTAGTTGAGCCTTATTAACTTCATATGGTATTTCAGTTACAATTAATGATGATTTGCCACCCTTTGTTTCAAATTCTGTTTTACTGGTAACTATAATTTTACCTTTTCCCTTAGTGTAGGCGTCTTTAATTCCGTTTATGCCTTCTACTATAGCTCCTGTTGGGAAGTCTGGCCCTTTAACGTATTGCATTAATTCATCTAGGCTAGCATCTTCATGATCGATTAAGTATATTGTTGCATCAATTACCTCTCCTAAATTGTGAGGTGGAATATTAGTAGCATATCCTGCTGATATTCCTGTAGCACCATTTACAAGTAGAGCTGGAAATCTAGTAGGAAGGACAGTTGGTTCAACAGTTGAATCGTCAAAGTTTGGTGAAAATTCAACGGTATTTTTATCTATATCTCTGATCATTTCATTACTGATTTTAGATAGTCTTGCTTCTGTATAACGGTAGGCAGCTGGACTATCACCATCAATAGAACCATTATTACCATGCATATCAATATATGGAAGTCGTATTTTCCAATCTTGACTCATTCTTACCATCGCATCATATATTGATGAATCTCCGTGGGGATGATAATTACCTATAACATCTCCTACTGTTTTAGCACTTTTTCTGTATGGTTTATCAAAAGTATTATGTTCTTTATACATTGAATATAAAATTCTTCTTTGAACTGGCTTTAGACCATCTCTTGCATCTGGAATAGCACGGTCTTGAATTATATATTTTGAATAACTACCGAAACGTTCCCCCATGATATCTTCAAGGGTATAGTCATATATTTTTTCAATTATTTCTTTTGTTTCATCTTTTTTCTTTACCATAATAACTTACCCTCCTTAAATTTTATAGTCGTCTTCTAGTGAAAATTCGACATTTTCTTCAATCCATTCCTTACGTGGCGCAACTTCATCACCCATTAAAACACTAACTCTTTTTTCGGCTAATTGAGCGTCTTCTATGTTAACTCTGATTAAAGTTCTAGTACCTGGTTGCATTGTTGTTTCACATAATTGATCGGCGTTCATTTCACCTAATCCTTTGTATCGTTGAACTTCACATTTTTTGCCTTTGGTCATTGCTTGCATTTCTTCGATATTGTAAGCGTATTTTACTTCTTTACCCTTACCAAAGTCTATTTTAAATAATGGTGGAAGGGCCACAAATAATCTACCATCTTCAATTAATGGTTTCATATAACGATAGAAGAATGTTAATAGTAAACATTGGATATGACCTCCATCCTCGTCGGCATCGCTCATGATAATTACTTTAGAATATTCACAGTCTTTAATATCAAAGTTAGAACCATATCCGGCGCCTATGGTATAGATCATAGTGTTTATTTCTTCATTTTTTAAGATTTCTTCTTCTCTTGTTTTCTCAGTATTTAAGACTTTTCCTCGAAGTGGTAATATAGCTTGATATCTTCTATCTCTTCCTTGCTTTGCTGAACCGCCTGCTGAATCTCCCTCGACTAAAAATAATTCTTTTTTGGTTTTGTCTTTAGATTGAGCAGGAGTTAATTTTCCTGATAAGGCTCTTTCTTTAGGTGTATTTTTTTTACCTTTTCGAGCTTCTTCGCGGGCTTTTCTTGCAGCTTCTCTGGCTATTTTACTACGAAGAGATTTATTAATTATATCGGTTGCAATTGCTTTATTTTCTTCTAAGAATACTTTTAATTGTTCTGTAACTATTGCATCAACTGCAGTTCTAGCTTCAGGAGTTCCTAACTTTCCTTTGGTTTGACCTTCAAATTGTAAAAGGGATTCTGGTATTTTTAGAGAAATGACAGCTGTTAGCCCTTCTCTTACGTCTCCACCTTCAAGAGCTTTATCTTTAGATTTTATAAAATTATTACTTTTGGCGTAGTCATTAAACACCCTTGTTAGAGCAGTTTTAAATCCAACTTCGTGAGAACCGCCATCTATTGTTTTAACATCGTTTACGAATGACACTATATCCTCACTGTAAGTATCTGTATATTGCATAGCAACATCTACTTCGATATTATCTTTTGTTCCACCTAAATGAAGAACTTTGTGTAAAACATTTTTTCCTTTATTTAAATATTCTACAAATTCATCAATTCCACGCTCATAACAATATTTATTTTCTCTTCCGTCTTCTTCATCAATTACTTCAATTGTAATTCCTTTCATTAGGAAGGCACTTTCCTGCATTCTTTCACATACTGTGGTGAATGAAAAATTGGTAGATTGAAATATTTCATTATCTGGAAGAAAACGGACTGTTGTTCCTGTTCTGTTTGTAGTACCGATTTTTTTTAAAGGTACAGTAACATGTCCTCCGTTTTCACAACGCATGTAATAAGTGCCTTTATCACGGTTAATTGTTACCTCTACCCATTTTGATAAGGCGTTAACAACGCTGGCACCTACTCCGTGAAGTCCTCCTGATACTTTGTAACCGGAACTTTCAAATTTTCCACCGGCATGTAAGACAGTAAATATTACTTCAGGTGTTGGTTTTCCAGACTGATGCATTCCAACCGGTAATCCTCTACCGTGATCTTCTACACTTACTGATTTATCAGAATGAAGAGTTATTTTTATATAATCACCGAAACCATTAATAGCCTCATCTATAGAATTATCAACAATTTCCCATATTAGGTGATGAAGCCCACGTTTATCGGTAGAACCAATATACATACCTGGTCTTTTTCTAACAGCATCTAGACCTTCTAGAATTTTTATCGAGTTATCATCATATTTTAATGCCATTTCTACACATCCTTACTATCTTATTATACTGAAAAAGTAAATTAAAAGTAATTATCTTTACAATTATTTACATATTTTTATTTCACTTTTACTATTTTATCATAAAAAAATTAGATTGACAAAATTAATTTTTGAAAAATAAAGAAAGCATCTTCTTTTATTACATGATACTTTCCTATTTTACTTCTATTACATAATCTGTTTGGAAGGTTGCTATTCCACTACACTTATAACCATTGCAGTTACCACCCGCTTGGTATGGATTACAGTCTTTATCGCAATTTGGACTGAAGATTTTAATAGCGTATTTACCGGATTCTTGAGGAATACTAAGTTCAACACTTGGTTTAGAACCATTTTGCCAATTGTCATTTGCTCCCTTGATGGTTATTGATTGATTATTATAACATGATGCTTCACTATATTTTCTTGATGTTGTAAAACAGATTTTTCTAATATAATCCTTATCAGCTGATGCCATAAGGTAAGTTCCAACGTTATTAGTTAAATCAAGACTAACTTTTATTTTTTTAGTGTCTGTTGTTTTGGCAAAGGCTATTTTGGTGCTGACATATTGATTGCTAGTATTCTTCCAGCTATTTGTATTACAGTTATAACAATTTTTATAAACTGTAAGTTTTGATACATTCATTTCTTGATTATATAGAACTGAACTACCATTACTTCCATTACCAATAGTTGCATATCTATATTTGATATTTAGTGGTGCTATATCATTATAAGTTTTTTCAGTTTTGACGATTATTTTTTTTTCATCACTGACGTTTGATGCATTATCTTTTACTTTAGCGTAGTATGTTCCATCAGTTACAGTATATACATTACTATTTCTAGAAGTCCAGGTACAACTTGCGCCTTTTTTTCTAAGACATACTGCATTTATTCCAGAATCTGCATCTGTACCTGTAACAGTAATTTTTCCTCCACTTTGTTTAGTGGAAACTTCGGGCTTTTTCTTATCAACTTTTGCAAGGGCCCAGTCTAATGTTTTAGTATTACCAGCTTTATCGCTTACCTTAAAGCGGACGCTTGATTCACCAGTGGCATCTACTCTTCTTTGATTTTTGTTTATCCAGATATTATTAGCTTGATTTTGAACGGTGCTATCACCATTACCTGTTGCACTACCATATTTGACATTGTAGTTATATGTGGTGGTATCTATACCACTTGTAGAGTCACTGCCGTTTGCTTCTAATAGAACGCTATATTTTGTCCATGATCCAAAACTATATTGTACTCTATTGGCACTTGTGACTATATCTCCTGATGTGTTAACGTATTGATAATTTCCATTGCTATCTTTTTTCATGAGATATCCTCTAAAACTAAGATTTGGTCCTGTTGAATCTTTTTTTACTGTTTTACTACAAGTATTTTCATTATTAGCTTTATCCTTAACATATCCATAGTAGGTAGTTCCTGTAGTATCAGTACTTAGAGTTAAGGCATTGGTATTGTTATATGTTTTTGAATTGGTATTTAATAGACCATATTCCAAAATACCACTATTTACATTGTTCTTTTTGGGATCTGTTCTTGAAAGGGCAATACTTACATTACTTGTATACCAATTATTTTTTCCTACAGTTCCTGTTGCTGTCACGGTACAAGTTGGTGATGTCTTATCTAAGTATGCGCTACCACTACAAGTATTAGTATTTCCAGCATTATCTGCTACTTGAATGGTAACATTAGAACTCCTAGTATCTGTTGTGAAACTTCTCTCTACAGTTTTTTGTTTACAACCACTTCCACCATTATCTATACAATTTGCTTGAAGTAATATGTCTTCTTTACTCCAAGAATTAGTAGTATTTGAGCCTGTTACGGTACAAGTTGGTTTTGTTTTATCAATTTTATAATCATTTGATTTAACCTTTGAGGTGTTTCCTTCGTCATCGTAGCAAACGACTTCCAAATTACTAATACCTTCTTTAGTGATTTTAGCGTTATATATTTTAGCCATATATTTACTAAATAAAATATCTTGAGTAGAATTATTGTTTAAAAGAACATCAAAACTTTCTACGGCTCCTTTTTTTTCTATATCAACATTAATATTATTGTTTGTCCAAGTTCCGTTAGTATAGTTTTTGGCAATAAATTTTATTTGTTTACTACAATCTAAGATATAGGTTAAAATTACGCTGCCACTTTCTGCATCACTATTTTCGCCACCTCTATTATATGCCCAAGCCTTTAAATAGTATGTGCCTTTACTATCAAGTGTGATATTTACTGTTCTTTCTAATTTAGTTTGATTCTTATAGTTTTTCCAACCTGTATCATAATAAACTAGATCATCTTTATTAGCTATTTTTTTATAAATAACATATCTATAGCTTGCTACTCCGGGATTTAATTTTGAAGAATTAGCGCTATCGCTTATGGTTAATTTCATTTGATAATCTTTATTTGGAGTATTGGTTATGTTTGTTCCTTTGGCAAGAGAAAATTTGATAGTTGGTTTGTTGTAAGTTTCTGTCTGATAAGTATTATTACAATCTAAATATGGTGTGTATAGATATTTAGCATCACTTAGTTTTGTTGCACATACTTTACTAGTATTTACATTGCATGCTTTTTTATTGTAATCTAATATTTTTTCTATGTATCTAAATTTGATGAGAGTATTTAGACTAACACAACTTTTTTCTCCTCCTGCGGTTGGTAGTTTTCCTTTATTATCATTAAAGAATTCTTTTCCTGCATTGTTTAACATTTCTTCTTCTGTTTTGTAATATGATTTTTTAGATTTTTCTACTATTTTGTTGTAACTGACGATGGCAAGACTCGAAAGAATTCCTAATACTACAATTACTGCTAGAAGTTCTACTAACGTAAAACCAGCATGCTTCTTTACTTTCATTTTTTCACCTTCTACTATTACTAATTTTAAAGTATATAGTAAAATAATGCAAGAAAAAAAGCTAGTATAATCTAGCTTATCCTTCTATAGAATTTGCTACACTACTAGCTACTTTTTTAATACCCTTTTTCATGTCTTCCATTGCATCTGGATTTTTTTGTTTATACCACATCCATGCTCCTGCTGTTAGGGCTGATGCTGTAATGGCTAACATTACTTTTCCTTTTTTCTTCATTATATTCACCTCATAAATAGTATGGTGAAATTTTTTTATTTTATGCCTTCGATTAAAAATTTTTTTATAGTTGTTCTTCGTAAATCATTATTATTGTTTTTAATAGCTATTTTTAAGGCTTCAATGTCACCAATTAAGTATAATTTCTTTTTACAACGTGTAACAGCAGTATATATTAATTTACGATAAAGCATTTTTTGAAAATTTTTAACTATAGGTATAATGACAATATCGAATTCACTACCTTGGCTTTTATGAATTGATGTGGCATAAGCTTTTTTAAAATTTAAAAAGTTACTTGGACTATATTTAACAACGTTACCATCGAAATCAATATATATTTCTTTTTTGGAAGTATTATTAATACGTTCTATTATCCCAACGTCTCCATTAAAAACATTATCATCTGGCATATTGGTTAATTGTATTACTTTATCCTGCTCTCTATATAATATGTTAGATATTAATATTTCTTTTCTTTCAGAAGATTTAGGATTAAATATTTTTTGTAAGTGTTCATTGATAGCGTCTATACCATTAATTGTTTTATACATTGGCGCTAATACTTGAAAGTTTTTATATGAATAATCTAAATATGTTGTTGATATTTCTTCTATATTGGCTAAAACATTATCGTTTGAACAGCTTATAAATGTTAAGTCCTCTGCTTTATTAAATATTTCCTCATCAAGACAACCTTTTTTGATATCATATGCTAAAGTTATGATGTTTGAGTTTTCTTGTTGACGATAAAGCTCATTTAAACGTATGACATTTACTTTTGAACTAGCAATAAGATCTTCTAATACTTGTCCTGGTCCAACACTTGGTAACTGGTCAACATCTCCAACCATAATTATTTTAGTGTTTATACTTAGTCCCTTTAAAAGACTTGAAAATAAATATGTATCAATCATACTAGCCTCATCTATTAAAACAAATTCAACCTTACTTTTATTATACTCATTTATTTGAAATTTGTTGGCTTCTTTGTTCCATCTTAAAAAACGATGAATAGTTGATGCTTGAAGATGTGTTTGTTCACTCATTCTTTTTGCGGCTCTTCCCGTTGGGGCTAGTAAGGCTATTCTATCCTGTAATTTTTCGTAATTATATTTTTTAATCATTCGATATAATTCGCAGATTGCACGCATAATGGTAGTTTTACCTGTACCTGGTCCACCCGTTATAATAAGAAAGTTTTTTAAATAACTATTTTTGATGGCTTCTAGTTGGTCCTTATTATATTTTAAATCAAAATATGATTCTAGTTCTTCTATATCATTATCAATATTTTTGACTTTGTTGTCCTCTTTTTGCATTAGAATATTAATTCTATTTACTATATAGGTTTCAGCATCATACATTTCTTTAGTGTAATAGGCTTCATCTAACTCTATCACTTCTTGATTTTTTTTAAGATTACTAAGACATTCAAGGACTTTTTCATTACTAATTTTTGTCATTAATACTTTTTCTAGGTATGGTATTAATTCATTTAAATAATAATAACTATGACCATAACTATTACTTAGTTCATTCATTATATATATAATAGCAGATTCTATTCTTTTAGCGTCATCTAATGGTGTGTTATTTTTTAATGCTATTTGATCTATTCTTTTGAATTTAATTAAATCTATATCTTTTTCTATTTGATAAATATTATTGGCGATTACTTCTAGAGTTTTTTCATGGTAATAGTTATAGATAATCATAGATTCTTTGGATGTAAAACCTAAGTTAGTTAGCTTTATAATAGTATCATAACTTCTTTCATATTCTTTTAATTTTGTGTGAAGTTCTTGGACATTTTTTTCTGTAATACTGGGTATTAATAATAAATTATTAGGATTTTCCAGAATTGTGTTTAAAGTGTTTTTGCCTAAAATATTGACTATTTTAGTAGCTTTGGCCTCTCCTATTCCTTTAAATAATCCAGAGGTTAAGAATTCTACTATACTATCTTTTTCTTCGGGTTTGCAGCGGTCATAACTTTCTACTTGAAATTGTTTACCATATTTTTCATGTTCTATAAACTTACCATAGAATATATAAGTATCAATATCGTTTAATTCATGAAAATAACCAGTGAATGTAATTGTTGTATTAATATATGCCTTTGGTATATTTTCACTGGTTTCTTTTACTTTAAATAATCCCACTACATAGCCAGTTGATGATTGAAAGATATTTCTTTTATATTCTCCCTTAATATATTCCAAATTATTCATCTATTAATTCTCCTATAACATAAGGATAGGACACTGAGGTTATTTTTACCATTTTAAGCAAATCATTTGGTAATACTTTATTAATTTTTACATGTAAAAAGTTTCCTGTGTGGCCATAGGTTATATCATCTTTATTATTCTCTGTTAATACTTCTACGGTTTTTCCAACGAATTTATTCATATATTCTATTTCCAGTTCTTTTGATAATTCTATTAGTCTTTTAGCTCTTTCTTTTTTTATTTTTCCATCAACTTGATTTGGCATGCTGGCAGCCTTAGTATTTTTTCTTATTGAATATGGGAAAACATGGATTTTACTGAAAGCTATAGATTGCGCTGTTTTTAGAGTTTGCTCAAACAATTTTTCATCTTCTCCTGGAAAACCTACAATTATGTCTGTTGAAATTGAAATATCTGGTCTAATAGATCTTATTTGTTTTATTTTATTTTTATAGTAATCAAGATTATATTTTCTATTCATAGCTTTTAATATTTCATCTGATCCAGCTTGCAATGGAATATGTAGATGATCAACTATTACTTTATTTGATTTGATTACTTCCAAAACAGCATCATTTAATTCTGTTACTTCAATCGATGAAATTCTTAGACGTTTTAGCTTTTCTATTTTAACTAATTCTTTTAATAAATTAGCAAAATTTGTCTTTAGATCAACACCATAATTACCGGTATGAATCCCAGTTAGAACGATTTCTTGATAACCATTTTCAGTAAGCGTTTTTACTTCTTTTATTACTTTGTTAAAATCTTTACTTCTACAAGCTCCTCTAACATAAGGAATGATGCAGTAACTGCAGAAGTTTCTACAACCATCTTGTATTTTAACAAAGGCTCTAGTTCTACCTTCAAAAGTTGTAATAAACATGTCTTCGAATTCTTTTTTTTCTTCATTAGTGATATCTCTGATAGCAGTTTTTTTAGAAAAATATTCATCTAAAAGGGATACAATTTTACTCTTATCTTTTGTTCCTAAATATATATCTACACCATCTTCTTGGTAATCTTTATTTGCTTCAATGAAACATCCCATTACAACTATACAGGCGTCTTTATTCCTCTTAATAGCACTTCTTATTATTTTCTTTGATTTACTATCGGCGCTATTGGTTACAGTACAGGTATTTATAATATAAATATCACAAATATCTTCAAAGTCTCCTATGGTATAGCCATTTTGTTTTAACTTATCAATAACATATTCACTTTCATACATATTTACTTTACAACCTAATGTATATATTCCAACTTTCATTTATATCCCTCATTTACTTCCAATAATATTATAAATATTTTTATTTTAAATTTCTAATTTTTTAAGTACAATATGAATTTTATCATAGATAATTAATTCACGCTATAGTTTATTGCAACTTCTATTACAATAAAAAATGTAAATACTTATTTGTATTCACATTTTATGCCTTATTTAATCTAATTTTTTTTGTAATTCTTTCAGAGCAGCAATGAATTCATTTGTTTTTCTAATTTCTGCATCAAATTTTTCATAATTGGCTGTATTCTCTAAAGCTAGTTCATTACTATTAATTTGAGGTGGATTAATTTTTTCTGCTTCTTCAAATTGTTTTCTTTCAATACCATATACAGGTGAAATAATTGGACTACTTTTAAAGCCTTGCTCTGTTTCTTTGTATGGAACTCTTAAAGGTTTTTGTTCTTCTTTGATTGGCGCAATAGCGATATGTTCATCAAATTCTACCTTTTTAGTTAATTCCTTTTGAACATCAGCAACTGTTGTTAATGGTGCAACTTCTTCTATTACAACATCTTTTTCAATAGCGGCAATCTTTTTCTTTTCTTCTTCCCATTTTGCTTGTAAATCAGCAATACTAATTGGTTCGTTTCCTTCGTCTTGATACTGGATTTCTTCATTTTTCTCATAGATGTCTGAAGCTTTGGCCATAAGTTCATCTAGACTGATAATGGCATTTTCTTCTTGCTCTTTTTCGAAATTTGTTAAAGCTATATTTTCTTCTTCAACAGGTTTTTCTTCTACTAATTCTTCTTTTTTACTTTGCTCTTCTTTTATGGTTAATTCTTGAGTAATACGTTCTAATTCTTTTCTAGCTTGCTCTTGATCTAATTCTATAGGAGCGTAGGTTAATTCTTCTACTTCTTCCTTTTTCTCTTCTTCTTTATTTATTGCTTCACTTGTTACATTAGTTTCTACATTAGTAGGTTCTTCTTGAACTTTTACTTCTTGTACTTGGGGTTCTTCTTTAATATCTTTAGATAATTCCTCAATAATATCTACATTTTCAAGTGGAACTACCTTAGTAATCGTTACTGGCTCTATTTCTTCTTTTTGTTCTACCACAGTTTCTATTTTTTCTTCTTTTTCATTGGCAACTATATTTTCAAGCTCTTTAGTATTTTGCTTTTGCCTTCTTTTATTACTATTCTTTTTTAAATAATATGAAATAAATACTCCCATACACAATACAAAACAAGTAATATATATAATTATTGCATTAGAACTTGTTAAAAATTCTATTAAATTATCCATAACTTACACCTCTATTTTAAGTCTAGCATAATATATTCTAGTTGTGAACTAGTTTATTCTTTTTCTATAATTTTTCTACTTTTTTTGACAACTGGATTTACACTGTAACCACATTTATATATTAACACAAAATATCTGTTTTTATCTAAATAAATTCTATTTTTATATATTTTTCATATATTTAAGTATATTAGAGGACGATATATGAAAGAAAAATTTATTAAATCAACGATTGTTTTAATTATAGGTGGTATAATTACAAAAATTCTTGGGATGTTAAACAAGGTTATTATGGCAAGATATTTAGGAACTGAGGGCCTTGGTATTTATATGATGATACTTCCATCATTTATTTTATTTTTAAATATTTCATCATTTGGTTTTCCGGTTGCTGTTTCTAAATTAGTTAGTGAAGATGATAGGAATAATAAAAAATTAATTTTCACTTCAATTATTTTTGTGCTTTTTATTAATTTTTTGTTAATGATATTTATTTTGTTTATAGCAAAGTATTTATCTTTTAATTTACTACATGAAAAAAGAAGTTATTACGCCATCATGGCAATAAGTTTAGTTATTCCTTTTGCTAGTATATCTGGAATACTAAGAAGTTACTTTTTTGGACGGGAAAGAATGGGGCCTCATGTAATTTCACATATCACAGAAGACATTGTAAGAATAATTGCAATGGTTATTGGGGTACCGTTTTTTATGCATAAGGGAGTTGAGTACGCTGTTTGTTTTGTAATACTTACTAACATTATTTCTGAAGTTACTTCTATTTTAATTTTATTTTTCTTTTTACCTAAAAACTTTAGTTTAACAAGAAGCGATGTTAAACCTAGTAAAATCTATCTAAGAGATTGTCTTTCTATTAGTATACCGACTACGGCCACAAGATTAATTGGATCTATTTGCTACTTTTTGGAACCTATTATTTTAACTGGCGTTTTGTTATATGTTGGTTATCCTAATTCTGTTATCGTAAGAGAATATGGAATTATTAGTGGATATGCTCTACCATTAATTTTACTTCCAAGTTTTTTCAGCAATGCAATTAGCCAGGCACTACTTCCAGTAATTACTAAAAAGTATAAAATGAGAGATATTGCCGGTGTAAAAAGAAAAATAAGGCAAGGTATAGCCTATTCTCTCCTTATTGGAATACCGTTAACCATTGTTTTGGAAATCTTTCCAGATAAGTTATTAAAACTACTTTATAATACGACAAGTGGTGTATCTTATATCAGATTTTTAGCGCCTGTTTGTCTTTTACAATATATTCAAGCTCCGCTTGCTTCTACTCTAGATGCACTTGGAATGTCTAAAGAGAACTTCACGTCTAATCTGGCTGGAGTTTTAACAAGACTTGTAATGCTACCACTCTTTTCACTGACAAAAATTGGAATGTGGGGGTTAATATTTTCAACTAGTTTGAATATTGCAGTAGTTACAATGATGAACATAAAGCAGGTTAGAAAAAAATTAGAGTAAAGAAAAAAGATAATAAATATCTTTAATTATAAATATATAATTCATGTTGGGCTCTGGTACAAGCAACATAAAGTAAATTTTTTTCATTACGCTTATATTTTGATAATGGATCGTTATATACAATAACGCAATCAAACTCTAGTCCTTTCGCTAAGTAAGCTGGAATTATTACTAAATCACTATTTATTTCTTTCGTATTATCATTAATTAGGGAAACATTAATATCGTTTTTTATAGTATTGTATAACTTTGTTGCTATATAATGATCTTTAGCAATAATAGCCATTTTTAAATATTCTAAGGATAAAACATTTAAATCATCTAAAATGGTTTTTTTCAAATTACTAATATTAGACCGATATATAACTGGTTTGGAGTTTTCTCTTCTAATAGCAGTGACATGATTTAATCCTAATATTTTATTGGTATAATCAATTATTTCTTTTGATGAACGATAAGTTTTTTGCAATTCTATATATTTTGAACATGGAAATATTTCTACTAAGTCTTCTAATGTTTCGTGTTTATAATATGGATTAATGTTTTGATTAACATCACCTAGAATGGTAAATGAGGCTTTTTTAAATATTTTAGAAATTATTATATATTGTAATGTAGTGTAATCTTGGGCTTCATCTATAACTACCTGTTTAATTGATTGCTCATAACTAAAACCAGAAAGCATACCTTTAAGATACGCTAATAAAATACTATCTTCATAATTTAAAACTTTTTTATCTATGAAAGATGATATTTCTTCTGGAGTGAGTTTAATTCTACAAAACTTTGACATGAAAAAGTGCTTATATATTAACTTATAATCTTCTTTAAAGTTAGCACATGCTTTTAACAATTTGATGAAAGTCTTTTTCTTCTTTAATGATCCCTTATAGAATGAGAAACATAGTTTCTCTGCCATTTCTTCAATACGCGCAAATAAAGGTAAGCGATCATATTTATAATGCAGTAGATCATTTAACTCTTCCTTTGAAATAAAATTTGTCTTGCCTTCTGTTAAATCTTTTATATATCTACAACTTTTTTCATAAGCTTTTATATATTTTGTAAAATCTTCTATTATAAGATTACTTTGTTTATATTTTACTAACTCAATATTTTGTTCTTCATGTGTATAATATCTACAGATAAAATTGGAAAAAGTTTCTATTTCTTTATATTCTGTAATAAAAAAGCTTAGATAATCATCAAATGTTGTTTGCAAAGTATTATCTTCTCCTAATTCTGGAAGGACATTAGAGATGTATTCTGTAAATATGTTATTAGGAGAAAATATTAAAATATTATTAGAATTTAAATGTTCAAGACGATATAAGAGAAAGGCAATTCGATGGAGAGCTACTGAGGTTTTACCACTTCCAGCAATTCCTTGGACAATTAAATTTTTATCTTCAAGATTTCTTATTACTTTGTTTTGTTCTTCTTGAATGGTATTGACGACATTTTTCATTTTGGAACTTGATGATGTAGCTAGAACATCTTGAAGAAATTCATCATCTATATTAATAGAATTGTCAAAAACATTTATTAAGGTGTTATCTTCTATTTTATATTGTCTTTTACGTAGGAGTGTTCCTTCAAATTTTCCACCAGGCGCAAAGAAGTAACAAGGACCAGTTTCAAAGTCATAAAACAAACTACATATAGGGCTTCGCCAATCGTAGACTATATTATTTTTGTCCTTATCTTTTAAATATGTTGTAGATATATATATAGTTTCTTTTTCACTTTCTTCATTGTCTTGATAGACTATAGATGCAAAATATGGCTTTCCTTTGATTCTTAGAAGTCGTTTTAAGTAATCTTCTTCACGCAAGACTTTACTTTCTTCTTCTCCAGTAGATGATTTAGCTTGGATGATGTCTCCTGTATCAAAGGAAGAAAAATCTTGCCAAGCCAACTTTTTAAAGTCTTGAAGATCATCTTGGAGAATTTTAGTTCTTTTTTGTAACAATGTAATTTCATCATCTAATACTTGAGCTGTTTTTTTTAACTTTTCTCGTTCAATTAGTTCCTCTTCTTTTGATACTGCCATATTTTTCTCCTTAAAAAAGCTCACTAGGAGCTTACTTATTTAATAATTGATTTAATAAATCTATAAATTCTTTTTCTATAATTTTTAATCTTTCTTCAGTTTTAGCTTCAAAACGAGCAGTGATATTTGGACCAGTATTAGATGCTCTTACTAAAGCAAAACCATCATCAAATAAAACTTTGACACCGTCGATAGTTAATGTTTTATAATTCTTAGATAAAGCATATTCATATACTTTATTTACAATATTAAATTTTTCTTCATCAGTTGATTTAAACTTTAATTCTTCAGTTGAATAGTACTTTGGAATGTCACTAACTAATTCATCGACAGTCTTGTCAGTACGTGATAATAGTTCAACCATTCTAAGACCAGCGTAAAGTCCAGAATCAAATCCTGGGAAACGATCGTTAAAGTATACGTGACCAGATAATTCTCCTCCTAAAGGGAGATTTAATTCATGAACACGGGCTTTAGTATAGGAATTTCCTGTTCGATAACATTCTTTTTTACCACCAAGTTCATCTATGACGTCTTCTACAGCTTTAGAACATTTTATATCATATAGGAAAGTCTTATTTTCTACTTTATCAAAAATATCACGAATCATTAATATTAGATAATGGTCTGTTGGAATATATTTTCCTGTATTGGAAACAACTCCAATACGATCTCCATCTCCGTCAAAAGCAAGTCCTACGTCAGCCTTTGTTTCTATTACTTTCTTTTTTAAAGCTGTTAAATTTTCTTCAACACATGGATCTGGGTGATGATTTGGGAAACTACCATCACTTTCTGTAAATAGTGGTACAACATCTATAGGAAAACAATTATATAATTCTTCAGCAATTATACTTGTAGTACCATTTCCACAATCAATTACTGCTTTTATACGCTTCTTTCCAAATGAAAGACATCTTTTAAATAAATCAAAATATTCTTTTTTAATATCATATTTAGTAACTTTTCCTTCGCCCTTTTTGAATTTATGAGCCATCATATAGTCATAAAAGTCCTGAATTTCTTGTCCTTTAGCGTTACCTTTTTCATCTAAAGCAAATTTAAATCCATTATCATCTTTAGGATTGTGAGACGCCGTTACCATAACACCAGATGGAATTCCTAATTTGATGCAGGCATAATAATACATTGGGGTTGTACAAAGCCCTAAACTAATTATATCAACACCTGTTTCTTTTATACCTTCAATTAGGGCAGCATATAATTCATCTGATGATAATCTATTATCATGACCAACAACGCATTTCTTTTTACCTAAATCTTGAATTTTACTACCAAAGGCTAGACCGATTGTATAGGCAGTTGACGCTACTATATCTTTTGGATATACTCCTCTTATGTCGTAACCTCTAAAAATTTTTCTTTCAATATTTGTATTAATCTCCATATTTTTCTCCTTATTATTTATCTGTATTTTTATTTTTTACTTTTTGAATTTCTCTAGTAATTGAATCTTTATATTCATCAGTTTTATCTTTAATTTTTTTTCTAATATTTTGTACTGTTTTCTTAAATTCAATAAATTCTTTCTTATTAAATTTATCGGTTTTTGGAAAAGCTTTAAGTAATCTGTTAAATAAATATGATTTCTTTTTAATTTTCTTAATAACTTCTTCCCTAGCTATTTCGGTAGCATCTTTTCCTTTGAAGTCAGCAAGGGTTTTTCTAACACTTATTAGTGTTGCAAATGTTACTACTAAATCGGTTAAAAATATTACTAAACAGATAAGACCTACTACTATTAAGACAGTATGTGGTACTTTGTCTAATAACCCTCTAATAAAAGGATAGACAAAATATACAACAATTAATCCTGCAAAAACCAAATAAGATTGAGTTTAATAAACATATTCTTCCATCAACGTTGAAACGATATTCAGAATAATCCCACCAACGAACTTTAAATAATTTTTCCATAATCCAGCTTGTAAAATATTCAAGTGCTGAACAAACTATTATTGTTAGAAAAAAGAGCGTTATTGGATCAGAAAAATATTTCCTTAATAGAATTAATGTTGCTATACATCCTACTCCATAAATTGGGATATAGGGACCTATTAAAAATCCTCTATTCCAAACTAGCTTTTTATCTTTTATTGAACAGCAAGTAACTTCCGCTATGTAGCCAATCATACTTGCTATAAAGAAAAACATAAACAAATACATTACTTTGTATACTACATTATACATACTAATACCACCTATTATATATATTATCATATAATCAAAAAAAATCACCCAAATTTTGGATGACTTTACATTTATATACTTTTTTATTATGGATTTAATCTATTTGGTCCTCTAAATAAGAATTGTGACTCTTTTATTGTTGGAATGTCTAAAAGTAACATTGTTAGACGGTCTACTCCAATTGCAAAGCCACCATGTGGAGGACAACCGTATTTAAAAAATTCTAAATAGAATTTAACATCTTCTCCTAGTCCTTTACTCTTAGCATTTTCACAAATTTTTTCATAACGATGTTCTCTTTGAGCACCACTTGTTATTTCAACTCCGCGCCATATTAAATCATAACCTTGTAATTTTCCTTCTTCATTTCTCATATGATAGAAAGCTCTTTTATCAGCTGGATAATCAACTACAAATAAGAATTCGTGATTAAATTTTTCTTTAGCGAGTTTATAACTTAATTTTTCTGCTTCGGTAGTTAAATCAGTTTTTTCACTTTCTGGAACTTTATAATTATATCTTTCTTCTAATTCTTTATAAACATCACTTAACTTCATTACAGGGAAAGGTAATGTTGGAACTACTATATCAAGTCCAAATGTTTCTTTTACTTTTTCGCCAAATTCTTCTTTTAATTTAGTAAGGGCATATGTTAACATTTCAGCTTCTAAATTCATAACATCTTCATAGCTGTTAATGTATGAAAATTCAACATCAAAACTGGTAAACTCAGTAGCATGTCTTGAAGTATTAGAATTTTCTGCTCTAAAGCATGGGGCAACTTCAAATATTTTTTCTAGTCCACTAGCCATAGCCATTTGTTTATAGAATTGAGGTGATTGAGCAAGGTATGCTTTACGATCAAAGTATTTAACTTCAAAAACTTCTGCACCACTTTCACTTGCTGCACCTATTAATTTAGGAGTATGAATTTCTATAAAGTTGTTGTTATATAGATATTCTCTCATATATTTTATAAAAGATGATTGTACCATAAACATTAATTGATTCTTTTCACTTCTTAAATCTATAAATCTATAATCTAATCGAGTATCTAAGTTTACACCATCAATATTTTTATAGTTAAATGGAATTTCATGTTCGCTTTTACTTGTGACTTCTATTTTTTCTGGAATTATCTCCATGCCATTTAATTTAACTTTAGGAGATGAGATTAATTTTCCAGTTATTTTTACTGTACTTTCAAGTGGTAAAGATTCAATTAATTCTACCATTTCTTTGTTTTTTTCTTCACTTTTTTCAATGGTAACTTGAACTTTTCCTGTTAAATCCTTAACTATTACAAATTGAACCCATTGTAAGTTTCTAATACTATCAACAAATCCACTAAATTCGATTTTTTGATCTAAATGTTTATTTAAGTCTTTTGCGTATATTCTCATTTTAATCTTCTCCTTCATGATGATGAGCACAACAATCATCACAGCAACAGTCATCTGTTGCTAAATTCTGCCCTAGTTTTTCTAAATCAAAATCGCATGATTCATTATCTACTAGTTTTTCATCTAAATAGTAAATTAAATATTCTATTTGAATTTTTTCTTCCTCTTTTGTTGTACAATTCTTTACTTGAACTTCACCATTATTTAAATCTTCACTATTTAATATTAGTAAAAATTTAGCTTTTAGTCTATCAGCTTGTTTAAACTGGGCTTTTAAACTTCTACCAGTATATTCAGTGTCAGTTGAAAAACCAGCCATTCTTAATTCTTGTTGTAAATATAGAGCATATTTTTTTTCTTCATCATTAACATACATTATAAATAAATCTATATCATCTTTTATCGGAAGTTCAACTTCTTGTTCTTCTAAAGCCAAAAGAACACGACTGATACCTGATGCAAAACCTATACATGGAGTATCTGGACCACCAAGTTCTTTTACAAGGCCATTGTATCTTCCTCCAGCACCAATTGTTTGAGCGTTATTTAAAGCATCAAGATCGACTTTTATTTCAAATACAGTGTGATTGTAATAATCAAGTCCTCGTACAATTTGAGGATTTACTTCATAAGGAACTTCTAATATATCTAGATATTCTTTTACTTCGTCAAAACGTTTTTTACTGTCTTCATTTAAATAGTCAATTGTTGTAGGAGCATTCTTTACTATTTCGCTTTCTCCATCTATTTTACAGTCAAGGATACGAAGAGGATTTTTTTCAAGTCTTTTTTTACAATCATCACATAGCTTATCAGCATAAGGTGTTAAATAGTCAAGGAGTGCATTACGATAGGCTATTCTTGATTCATTGTCACCTAAGGAATTGATTTCAACCTTTATGTTTTTTAGGCCTAACATTTTATAAATATTTACGGCTAGAGAAATAACTTCCGCATCACTAAATGGATCAGATGATCCTAATACTTCATAACCAAATTGAGTTAATTCACGATCTCTACCTAATTGAGGTCTTTCGTAGCGATACATTGTACCATTATAATAACATTTTACAGGTAAATCGTTATTACCATACATTTTGTTTTCTATAAAACTACGTACTACTCCAGCAGTTCCTTCTGGACGAAGAGTTAAACTTCTACCTCCACGATCTGAAAAATCATAAGTTTCTTTTGTAACTATATCACTTGTATCTCCTATACCACGATGAAATAAATCAGTTGATTCAAATAATGGTGTACGGATATATGTGTAATTGTATTTTTGCATTACGCCATCTACTATTTCTTCTATATATTTCCATTTTTTAGCTTTTTTACCAAATATATCACTTGTACCTTTAGGTTTTGTTATCATAAGAATTTCCTCCCTTAAAGTGTGTCTTAAAACACTAACATAGTTATTATACACTAATTTATATTTCTTAACAATTATAAACGTTTTTTATTTTTTATTTTTTATTTTTTGGAGTTGGAGAACAGGATATATTGCTGATTCTGTTAGATCTTTATGGTTATATTCTCCATTGCTAAAGAATTCCTCATTTATTAATACAGAATTGTCATCTTTTATAGTTATTTTCTCATTCATTGATAAGAAATTTGCAAATAGATTACCATAAATATCTTTAAGGCTTGCTAATAAAGTCAATTGTTTTGAATCTTTTAACATGTCCTCATTATTTAAAAAGTAATTAAGAAATGAGGTATAACTGTTTATAGACTCTCTTAAAAATAGATAAACTTCGTCTAGACAATAGTTATTTTCAATTAAAAAATTAAGAAAGTCATTTACCTTTTGATATGGCGCTAATTCAAGCAAATCGTTTTGATAAACAAATTGGTTAACCTGCTTGTATTCTTTATTATTTGTTAATTCAGTTAATTTCTTGATATGTTCAATTTCATGAACAAGATTAATCATGGTATTAAAATTATACTTTTGATCTATTTCTATATATTTATTTTTTAGGAGGCATGAAGTAAGATTTTTACCTTCATAAAGTCTATTATGTAGTGGGCGAATTGTTTTTTCAATTATACACTTATTTAAAATTGATAAGGAGCACTCATCATTTTTTTGATAGTACTCTGACAATATTTTATAAATAATGGAGGAAGAAAAAGTTTTATGGGACTTTGTTTCTGTACTTTGATAAAATGGTGTTAAAAATGCTATTTGGTCTTCTAATAGATTTTTAACTAAAGGACTTATTTTGGAATAATTATTTAGTTCTTTTTGTCTCATATTCGAAATATAATGATTTATGTCTTGAGTTTTTCTTGCAATTGAAGGTGTTATGGTTGATTCTATTGTTATATCATCTTGAAAGAAAACCATAGTACGATATGCATCAGTTATTTTGTCAATATTATTAGAATATTTTATGGCTATTAAACTTTTTAAAAGATCTTTTTTTACATTAGAAAAATTATCTGTAATGAATTGCATTTATACCACCCCATTAATTGCCGCTATTATAGCACAAAAATGAAATTTTGGCAAGAAAAAAAGGCTTTATTAAAAGCCTTTTAACCTTCAATAGCATCCATAATTAATGGAATAACATTCTTTTTACGTGATACACAGTTTTCAATGAATTCACCTTGACTTAGTACTTTATCATAACTTTGAGTAATAATTTCTTCACCTTTTTTATTATATAAAATATATGAACCATTTCTAATAATGTCAGTGACATATAAAGCTACTAAATTATAATTGTTAGCTTCAGCTACTTCATTTAAAACATTAAGATATTTATCCATATCTTTCTTAATATCATCAAAGTTCATAGTGAAGAATTGACCTACTCCGAAAGTATTGTCATTTACAGTATATAATTTAAAGTCATTATATAAAACATCTTCAATGCTCATACCCTCTAGTGAAGTTCCAGCCTTTAATAAATCCATACCATACTCTTCATAATTTACTTCAGCAATCTTAGCAAGTTCAACTACAGCTTCTCTATCTAGTGGTGTTGCGGTTGGACTTTTTAATATTAGAGTGTCAGATAATATACCTGATAACATCATACCGGCTATATGTTTTGGTATTTCAACATTTTTTTCTTTATATAAGGTATAAAGAATAGTACATGTTGATCCTACTGACATATTTCTAAAGTTTATTGGAGCGTCTGTTGTAACACTTCCGATGTTATGGTGATCTATAATTTCTAATACTTTAGCTTCTTCTATACCTTCAGCGCTTTGAATTTTTTCATTATGATCAACTAATATTACTTTTTTAGGTTTCTTATCTGATAAATCAGTAATACGTAATAGCCCTAAACATTTATTGTCTTTATCTACTACTGGATAATTTGTATGACGTAGTTTATTATTTATGTCTAATATTGTATCAACATAATCTGTTTGTTCAAACTTAGTTGGATTATAACTACATACCATTGTTTTTAAATAACTACTTAAAGATATTAGTTTAGAAGTATGATAAGTATCATATGGTGTTCTAATAATATTTACTTGATTATTTTCTGCTTCTTTAATAAGACTTTCTTTTATATTACCATTTCCAGCTATTACAATTAACTGTACACCAGATGAAATAGCATGCTCTATTATTTCTTGCCTATCTCCAACTATTAAGATAATTTCTTTATCTAATTCAATATTTTTTTTGAAAGTATCTGTTTCATAAGCCCCTACTAATAGTTTTCCTTTTATTTCTTCATCTACTTTGCTTATTTTACTACCATTTAATACTTTTATAATATTGTCATATGATGTAAATATTTTATTATCATCTGCATTTAAAAAGGCCCTTGATAAATCTTTCATTGTTAAAAGTCCTACAAAATCACGTTCACCTTTAACTATAGGAATACCTGTTAATCCTTCTTTTAACATATACTTATAACCATCATAGATAGTTTCTTTTTCATCTAGAATGAAATCTTTATGATAGTTGATATCTTTTAATTGTAATTTTACGTCATTTAAGTAATCTGGTTCTTCTACTCCGAAATAATTTAGGGCGTATTTTGTTTCTTTGTTTAGGCTACCTAAAGCACGTGGTTCTGTGTTCTCACCTAACTGATTTTTTAAATATGATAGGCTGATACTAGCAGTTATTGAATCTGTATCTGGTTTTCTATGTCCAAATACTAATGTTTTTTCGTCCATATTAATTCCTTCTTTCTACGTGTTGATTGTATCATAAAAAGCTAATTATGAAAAGAAAAAGAAAATATTTATTTACAAAATGACGTTTTTTTGTTATTATATGTACTTTGAAGGGGAATACTATATGCTTGATAAATTATGGAATTTAATTAAAAAGTTAGTTAGAAAGATTGCTACATATATTTTAAAAATTATTTCTAATAAGATTAATTTTGTAAAAATGCGCTTTAAAAATTATATTGATAACTATATTATTAAGAAGTTTAGAATTTTAAGAGGCGCAATTAAACATAAGAAATTAATTTTAAGACTTATTTTAGTTTTATTTGTTTTTACATCCGGTAGTGCATTATATATTTTTATGCCTAATATTAAAAATCATTTTAAAGCGGATAATAATAGTTTAAGTTTTGTGGAGTATAACATAAATAACAATAATGAGACAGCTAACGAAAATAAAACAAGTGTTGATAACAATAATAATAATTTAGCTACTCCAGTAAGCAATAATGTACCTATAGATAATAGTTATTGTTGGCCAACAAATGGTAATTATTATATTTCAACATATTTTTCTTACGGACATGATGGAATTGATATTGCTGGTATAGGTTATAACTCAAATATATATACTGTTTTTAGTGGACAAGTTGTTACAGCTAGTTATACTCCAGCAAATGGTAATTATATTATTGTAAAAAATGATGATGGAAAGTATGCAATGTATGCTCATCTTACTAGTATATATGTTTATAATGGTCAAAGAGTTGACAAAGGCGTTGTAATTGGTGGTGCTGGCGCTACAGGAAGAGCGACAGGCGTTCACTTACATTTTTCTATTTGGACTGGCTATCCTTATTATGGCGGTACAGCCTTAAATCCATATAATTTTTATTAAAAAGATTCAGACATTATTTAATCTGAATCTTTTATTTCTTTAAATTCTTCTTGAATAATAGAATATAAGTAGGTTTTTATAGGTTTTGCTGTTTTCTTCTTTATCATGTCTTTATAACCTAATAATTGTTTCTTATAAGCATCATCTACAATATTATTTAATTTATAATCTATTATTATTACTTCTTCATCATTTTCAATTAATAAATCAATTATACCATGGCTATCTATATCATTTGTAGTATCCATAAATTCATACTCTTTTATGATTTTAGAATTTAGATTGTTTTTAATTAAATTTTGATCTAAAAATTTTTCTATTTTCTTTTTGATATAGCTAGAAATATTTAGATGATCTAAATTAGGATTTTTAAAGTCCAATTGTTCTAATATCATATGAACCTTGGTACCAAATTCTAACTCTTTTTCTTCATCTGATGTTAACAGATGGATAGTATTTTTAGAAAAATTCTTTTCTTGCTTAGTATCACAAATGAAGTGTCTTTCTGTAATTTGTAACGTATCAGCGTTTGATACATCTAACTTTTTACTTTGAATACTTAACAAATAGTCTTTAGTATAATCTACGTCAACACACTTTTCTATATATGGATTTAAAATACTATTAATACTTTTTATAATACTACTAAAGGAAGTATATTTTTCTCTCACAAGATTAGGAACTATATCCGTTGTAAGTGATGTTTCTTCATCTTCTTTTGCTACTATGATAATTTCTTCCTTGCACCTAGTTAAAGCAACATAAAATAGTCTTATTTTTTCACTTATATCTTCTTTTTTTATCTTAGTCTTATACAGCTTGGTTCTAATTGTTGGAATTACTTCGCTTGTTACTGCAGGAAGTAAAATTCCTAGTTCATTATCATAACTAATCTTTTCTCTTAGTGCCATTTGGTTAAACTTATTTTCTAAGTTAGCAAAATAACAAATAGGAAATTCAAGTCCTTTTGAAGCATGAATAGACATTATTTTAACACTATTACAAGTATCTTGATTAATTTTGTATTTTATACTATATCCATCTTCTATAACCTGATCAAGATAATAAACAAAGTCATATATGTTATAATCTTTAGAAGATAAATCACGGACTAAGTTAGTAAGATATTCTATTCTTTTCTCTTTTTCCATAATGTTTGTAGTTAATAATACTTTTTCTTCATAATTATATTCATTTAAAATATCATAAAATATGGTTTCTAAAGGTAGGATATCTATTTTCTCTTTTAAAGTTAAGGCTTTTTTTACAATATCAGAGGATCTAAAACTATTATCCTTAAATGTATCAAATATGTATGCATCATCTATATTAAATAAAAAACTTCTAGCAATGGATGTATAAACGTATTTAAACTCGGTATCATAAGTATCATCATGAACTAGTAATACTAATTTTAATAAGTTTCTAATAATGTTTAAATCAGTCGATGAAGTTAAGTCTTCATCACGATATAAAGTTAATGGTATATCTAAATATTCAAAAATTTGTTTATAAAGATCAAAATTCTTTTTAACGTCCAACAGTATGGCGAAATCATTATATGAGGCATCCTTTAATATTTTTTCATCTTTATCAAATATTTGATAGTGGTTATCTATTTTATTCTTTATGTCATTACCAATGATAAATGCTTCTTTAACAATATTCTTAAAGTCATCTCCTGCTTCATATGTCTTCAAAACCATATTATAATTCTGTTCTGTTTTTCCTTCATTTATATAAGTAGTATTTCCAAAAACCATTTTATGCTCTTTTTTATAATCAGCTCCACCTATTTCATCATCCATGATATATGAAAATAATAGGTTAATATTATCAAGCACTTCAAAGCGGGATCTGAAGTTTTTGTTAAGATCTATTTTTCTACCTTTAGTAGGATCCTGATTATAACTGTCATATTTTTCTTTAAATATATATGGATTAGCATTTCTAAAACGATAGATAGATTGTTTAATATCTCCTACCATGTAGACATTGTTATTTGAAATTTGACTAATAAACATTTCCTGTGTATCACTAGTATCTTGATACTCGTCTATTAAAATTTCTTGAAAACTATTTTTTATTTCTTCTCTTACATCAGGATGCTCTAAGACTAATTTGATTGCTAAGTGACTAATGTCATTAAAGTCGTATAATTGTTCTTTTTCTTTAACCTCTTTAAATATAGTTTGTAATTTTAAAATTATATCTAGTACTTCTAGAGTATCACTTTTTGTTGCTAGTAAGTCTGTTTTCATTTCTTCAATGTCTGTATAAGTACATAAGGCTTTTAGATCATCAAGAACTCCTTTAATACTTTCCTTTAGGATTACGGCTTCTTCATCGTAGTTATTATTTTTAGGTGGTAATTTACAATCTAATAAACTATTTTTGATTTCATCATAATCTTTACTATTAAGAATGCTGTCTGTTTTTAAATAGATTTTTTCTAGATCCTTACTATCTAAATGTTCTGATATTTCTTGTACCAATTCTCTTAAAATGCTAAGATCTTTTTTTATAAGAGACAAATAAGCATCAACAGATGAAGAAATAGCATTTACACTGTAATATAAGTTATCATAGTTTTGAAGATATTCAAATTTATCATAACGCAAATCTAGTTTGTTACTAATGGATAGAATCATTTCTTTTAATTCTTTGTCATCTTTTAAGGCAAAATGCTCTATTAGCTTTTGAAAATTTTCAGAACTTTCTTGATATTTCTTTTCAAAGATGGAATCTAATATTTCTTTTTTTCTTATATTAATAAGGGCGGCATCAGTTACCTTAATATCCTTATTAATCCCTAGGTTAATGTGATATTTCTTTACTACAGATAAACTAAAACTATCAAATGTAGTAATATATGCTGAATCTAATAATTTTAACTGTTCATTAAAGCCTTCTCTTTTTAGGGTTCTTCTAATTCTATCTTTCATTTCTTTTGCTGCAGCTTTTGTAAATGTTAAAATTAATAGTTTATTAATGGGAATATTACTTTTAATTTTTCTTAATACTCTTTGAGTTAAAACGGCAGTTTTACCACTACCAGCTCCAGCTGATACTATAACATTGCAGCCTTCTACATTAATTGCTTGAAGCTGTTCATCGGTCCATCTATTAGCCATTTATATCACCTCCTAAAAAGTCTAAATTTTCTACTTTTTCTAGTCGATCATAATCTTCTTCTACCTTGTAACATATGTCTTTAAATTTACAATTTTTGCAGGCTTTATAATCATCCTGAATAACTTTAGGTTTAATATCAAAATTACTATCAATAATATTTATTGAGCTTTTTTCTATTTTATCTTTTGTATAATTTAAAATATTATAAACATCCTCTTCAGATAAGAGTTTAGCATATCTGCTAAAACCATTTTTGGTAATACTCATTCCTGATATAATATTACTTTTAGTATAATTGTGATCAAAGTGAGAAAGTATATCTTCATCACTGGTGCTATAACCCTTTAACTTTAATTTATCTTCTACGACGGCTTTATAATCTTTACTGTTGGTAGTTGTTATACTTCCTAATGAAACTTTTTGAAAATAAAATCCTGCAAAAATAGGGTTCTTAAATACCTCACTATTTTCAACTAAATATAGATAGATTGGTAACTGCATATCTAAACCATATTTTAAGTTATTAAGAGATGTCGGAAAAGAACCGGTCTTATAGTCAATTAAGGCATAATATGTGTCATCCATGTTTTGGTAAAACATTATTTTATCAATAATACCTGTAAAATAAGAATCTATTTTATATTTTGCTAATGGTATTGTAATTTCTTTCTCATAATAGGCATTTTTAAAATCAGTATACATTTTTTGCTCTTTTAAGACCTCAATTATTTCTAATAGTTCTTTTTTTAATCTTTTTAGCAAAAAGTTTTCTTTAGCAGACAAAATTTTATTTTGTAAAAATTCCTGCCAAATATATTCAAAGTCAAAATTTTCATCAAAACAAGTTGAAAGTACTTTATGATACAAGCTACCTACTAATGCCTGAAAACTTTCCTCAAATGGATCTATTTTTAATACATACTTTAAGTAATAACTGAATGGACATAGGTTATATGAATTTATACTAGTATAAGAAAGTTTTAAAGGCTTATGAATATAGTTTAAATAATCAAGGTTAGAAATACTTTTAAAACTATGATTATAGCTATTATACATAATGTCTTTATATGTTTTTTGTAATGTCTTTAGATCATTATGGATAACTTTATATTTATTATATTCATCTAATAAAAGACATAATTTTCTTCGATTATAAGAATTTGATAGATGCATATTTTGTAGCGGAGTTTTGGAAACATTCATGCTATAATCTTCAATCATGCTGCTTGGATAAAATTCATCATCAAAACTATGTAGTTTATAACTCATATATATATTTTTGATATTGGTAATTTTTTGATATGTTCTTTTTTTTGAAATTTCATTTTTTAAAACACTAGTTGGCATTCCTAAAATTTCTTTATCAGAATCACTCAAATAGTCTTCATCTTTATGAAGCAATGGCAAAACACCCTCGTTAAATCCTAATAAAAAGACATAATCATCATCTTCTACTTCTAGGTTTGAAAAGTCCTTTACTTTAATACTTTCTTGATATTTAGGTGGTAAAATATATGTTTTCTTTAACTCTTCTTTAAGAATTTCTTTATAATATTTACTACCACTTATGGAAGTATATTTATTTAATAAGGAAATGAAGGGTTTAATGATATTTTTATTTTCATTGTTATATTCTGGTAATTTTTTAGTAATAAAATACTCTTTTATTACTGGAACACTATTTATGGATATATTTTCATTAAGTTCAAGAGGAATATTATACATTTTAAATAGTTTTTTTAACGTATAAAAATAGTCAGCACTGATGTTAGTTAGAAAAATATGATTTAAGGATACTTTATTATCAACTAACTCTAGGATTTTAACTATTACATTATTTACTTCTTCTTCAATGTCAGCTGCTTGTGTAACTATTATGTTTTTTTCTTGAGGTGATGATGTTAAAATTTGAGCATTTAATGATGTAAATATTTTTTCTAAATAATTATCTAATTGACAGCTAGCATCTACATATACATTCTTAGAATTTAAATATTCTTTAAACTGTTTATTTTCAATAAGAATGTTATTATTTGTTAAATCTTTTTTCATTTCTTGAAGAAAAGATATCTTTTTACTATCATAATTATTATTAAGATCAATATAATATAAATATTTTAAATATTCTTTAGCTACCGAAAATGAAATATTATACTTTTCCATTAGGTATGGATAAATATTAACATTATATTTAAAAAAATATTGTTCCATAAATTCATTTAAAGTCATAAATTTAATATCAAATATTTCTTTGTCATGTGACATTTGCTTTAATAAAATTTCTTTTTTTTCATTAGTACATATATATAATGTATTAGCTTCTTTTAATTTTATCATCTATCATTTCCTCCTAACACCTTAAGTATATTAAATATATCATATCAAACAAACATTCGTCAATGATTAGTGCAAAAAAAAAGCATTAAGCTGCTTCTTTAACACTTACTACTTCTTTTCCTTTGTAACTACCACATTTTGGACAAACTCTATGTGGTTTAATTACTTCACCACAAGTGCTACATTTAGTAACTCCTGGCATTTCCATTGCATTATGAGCTCTTCTCATTCTTTTTCTTGTTTTTGAAACTTTACGGAATGGTACAGCAAATAATTGAATATTTAATTTCATCATATTCTCACTCCTCTTCTATATTTTTTAATAATTCATTAAACGGATTATGACTAGTAGTAGCTTCTTCTTCACTCACAAGTTTCCATCCATCTCCATGAAATTTACTGAGATCCTCGACCTTAGTATATTTCAAGGGAATCTCTAGAACAATATTTTCCCACAAAAGTTCAATAATATCAAGAGAATTTTCTAAATTTGTAATAAATTCTTTTAAATCTCCTTCTATTTTAAGAGAAAATGGATATTCTATGTCTTCAAGGGAAATAGAATCTTGCAGGATCATAACACCACTTACATCTAAATCAACATAGTCAATATCATCTGTTTGTCTAGTTATTTCGCCAACTACTTTCACATTATCTAATTTTTTAACATCTGTTTCCTTGTAGTAATCTTGAGGTATATTAACAATTTCATCAATTACTATTTTATCTATGGAATTAGTATGCAATAAAGTTAGATCAATTTTATCCATAACATCACATCCGTATACATTATATACTTTTTTTGACTTTTCTTCAAGTGTTATTTTTTACCCCTATTTGTCGGAAACTTTGTAGGGTCAAATTTTAATAATTTTTGTTCTCTGTTATCAAATGTTTTTGTAGGATTTAATTCTCTTAATGGAGTTCTTTTTATGGCTATGCGTAGTTTTTTTAAAGCCTTCTGTTCTATAACACATACTCTTTGCCTACTTATATTTAAAATTTTGCCTATTTCGTCTTGCTGAAGTTGAGTGTTTCCATTTAGACCATATCTATATATTATAATATCTCTTTCACGAGGATCTAAGATACCGCTACTAATAAAAGCCATTAAATCTGTTGCGACTGAAGACATCATAACCTGTTTTTCAACACTTTCATCTGACTTTATGAAATCGAGTAATATGGCATCATCTTCTTCATTCACACTCTTATTTAAACTAACTGTATCGTCCTTTATGAGTTTTAGTTCTGCTATTTCTGTTACAGATTTATCCATTTTTTGGGCTAGTTCTTCTAACGTTGGTTCTCTTTTTAAAGCTAAGGTTAATTCTCTTGTTATTTTAGTTAAATTTTGTATATCGGTATAAGTCTTTTTAGGTAGTCTAATATTTCTTCCATGTTTTTCTATCTCTTGTAATATTGGGCTTATTATTCTAGCGGTTGCAAACGTTGTAAATCTAAATCCTCTATCAACATCAAAATTTTCAACAGCATCAATTAAGCCTAGATTACCGGCCTGAATTAGATCCATATAAGATATTCCTCTACCCAAGTATTTTCTAGCTATACTAGCCACTAACCGAAGATTGCTGTTAATTAATAATTCCCTTGCCTTCATGTCACCGTTCTTATATTTTATAAATAATTCTTTTTCAAGAGGCACTGTTAATATTTTGTATTTACCTATCTCTTTAAAATATTGCTTAACTAAATTCGTATCATACTCAGTACTTATATTTTCCTCTTCTTCCTCATTTACTGGTATTTCTAAGGCTATATCGTCTTCTAAATAAATATTGTTTAACTCAAAATAAAAACTAAGCATTTTCCAAAGATATTCATTATTCTTTAATACATCCAATTCATTATCTTCTAATTCATTTAAAATCTGAACTATATATGTTCTTAGTTTTCTAGATTCTTTATATGCTCCAAGTAACACCTTTTCATTAAAACAATTTATTTTTTTTAGGAGTAAACTTAAACTATTTAAATTCTTTAAGATTTCTTCTTTATTTTGGGTATTTTTGCAATTAGAATTTATATAGTTTGTAACAACAGAATAATCTCCCAATTCCGTTAACTTACTTGCATATTCAAAAAGTTTATTTTGAAATAAGCATGAAAAGTACTTTTTAAACGTAACATTTGATATTTTGTTTAAATCCATATTATATATGGTACGTTTTACTTCTCTAAAAAATAAACTTTTAAATGTTTCCTCATCTATATTCATAAAATTAAATTTTTTATAAGTTTTATCGCATAACGGATACAAGCAAGTTAGTAAATTGTTTTCTAGACTTTTGTTTCCTTTTCTAATATCCTCTATAACTTTTATTTCTGGATTCATTATTATCACCTTTTCTTTTTAAGGTATTTGTACGCCTTTATTTAGTTGCTATAATACCAAAAAAGTAATTAATAGTCAATTATTTTCATGTTGGTATTTTTACTAATATATGTTAAAATAAAGTAATATTAAAGGAAGTGGTTTTGTGGCAAGTGTTGGTATTGTATGTGAATATAATCCCTTTCATAATGGTCATTTGTATCATTTAAATAGTATTAGAAAACTATATCCTAATGATACGATTGTTTTGGTGTTAAGTGGAAATTTTACTCAGCGAGGAGATTTTTCAATAATTGATAAATGGACAAAGGTAAAGATTGCTAAGGAAATGGGAATTGATCTTATCGTTGAGCTTCCTTTTGTATTCGCAACACAATCGGCTGATTTTTTTGCTTATGGAGCTATTAGTCTTCTTGAAGCATTGAAAGTTTCAAAGATCGTTTTTGGAAGTGAAAATGATAATCTTGATGACTTGGAAGCGATTGCTAAATGCCAGGTTCAAAATGAAGATTTTGATAAATTGGTTAAAATTTATTCTAAGTTTGGGCTAAATTATCCTACTGCAGTTAGTAATGCCTTATATGATTTAACTGGCAAAAGAATAGATACTCCCAATGATTTATTAGGAATTAGTTATATAAAGACTATCTTAAAGAACAATTATAATATAAAACCAATATGTATTAAAAGAACTACTGATTATCATGATGATGTGTTAAACAATATAAGTAGTGCTACTGCAATTAGAAAAGCTTTAGAAAATGGTTTAGATGTTAGAAAGGCAGTACCTGAAGCAGTTATTAAGTATTTAGATTATGATAATTTACATTTTAAGGAAAAATATTTTTCTTTACTTAAATATCGAATTTTAACTGATAAAGATCTGTCTAGCTATCAAGGTGTTGATGAAGGTATTGATAAAAAATTAAAAAAAGAAGTTGTTTGCAGTACTTCATACGATGAACTAATTGATAGCGTGAAATCTAAAAGATATACTTATAATAGAATTAATAGAATGTTATTACATATTTTAGTTGGATTTACTAAAGAAATGTCTAAAAGTATGAGAGAAATTGATTATATAAGAATACTTGGCTTTAACGATAAAGGAAGAAACTATCTTAATAAGGTAAAAAAAGAGGTTAATTTACCAATACTTAGTCGTTTCAAAAGAGACTTTAGTCCTATTTTAGACTTTGAACTTAAAACAACAAGTATTTATGGTTTAATTAATAATGATAGAAATTTAATTTTAGAAGAATATAATAATCACTTGGGAGGAGAAAATAATGAAAAGTAATATGTTAAGAACTAAAAAAAAGGGACAACTTTATGTAGTATCTGGGCCATCGGCTTGTGGAAAGGATTCTATTGTTAAAAAGTTACTTGAAAAGAGAAATGATTTATGGTTATCAATTTCTTGCACTAGTAGAAAACCAAGACCCTTAGAAAAAGATGGAGTTGATTATTTTTTCTTAACAAAGGAAGAATTTGAAGAAAAAATAAGACAAAATAAACTGTTAGAATATGCAAAATATGCCGATAATTACTATGGTACTCCACTAGAAAGCATTGAAAAACATTTAAATAATGGTGATGACGTAATATTAGTGATTGAAATTCAAGGCGCTTTACAAATAAAGGAAATTTTACCGGATACATTATTTATCTTTATTCTTCCTCCTACTATGAAAGAACTTAAAAGAAGACTTGAAAATCGTGGTACAGAGGATAAAGCAAAGATCGATAAACGATTCTTAAGGGCATATGAAGAGATTAATGAAGTAAGCAAATATAATTATGTTGTTGTCAATGATGATTTAGACGTAGCAGCAAAAAAAGTTGAGGCTATTTTAATTTCTGAAAAATGTCGCGTAGATAGAATTGAGGCAATCGATGTTGATAATATAGAAGAAAAAATCCATGAGGCTTTAGTTAGCTAGACAATGGATTTTTTTATTTTGATATAAACTATGTATTGTTTTTTATAATATTCAACAAAAAAAGACCTTCGAGGTCTTTTAAAAACTAATCTTTAATTTCTTCTATCTTCATTAGGTTAGTTTGTCTATTATCACCAGTGTTAGGGAAACTTCCTGTTATTACAATTATGTCTCCTTTTTCTAGTTCCATTTTTTCTTTAGCACATTTAATACTTTTATCTAATACTTCATCTGTTGAACTACAAACTGGTAATATTACTGGATAGCATCCCCAGTTCAAAGCAAAACGTCTACCTGTTTTTTCATCTGGACATAAACCTAAAATGAGTGCATTTGGTTTTAAGTTACTAATTAATCTAGCTGTTGAACCAGTAATTGTAGCAGCACATATTAATTTTGCCTCTAAGCGATTAGCACTTTCTACAACACATTCAGCAATAGCACTTGGTACATTGTCGGCTTGTTTTTTTATTGAAATATAATCAAATGCAGCGTATTTCTCTGTTGTTTCACAGATATTAGCCATAGCTTGTACTGTTTCAACTGGATGCTTTCCAACAGTTGTTTCACCTGATAACATAACTGCATCAGTACCATCTAAAACTGCATTAGCGATATCACTAGTTTCTGCTCTTTTTGGGCGGTTATTTTCCATCATTGTTTCAAGCATTTCTGTTGCTACTATAGCAATTTTGCCCATTTGACGTGCTGTTCTAATCATACGTTTTTGAACGATTGGTAACATTTCACTAGGTATTTCAGTACCTAAGTCTCCACGAGCAACCATAACACCATCAGATACCTCTAAGATTTCTTTTAAGTTATCTATACCTAATTGGCTTTCAATCTTACAAATGATTTGTAAATCTTCACGATTATGTTCTTTTAATATTTTCTTTATTTCTAGTACATCTTCTTTGCATGAAACAAATGAAATAGCAAGATATTCTCCTCCATTTTCGCATGCATATTTTAAATCTTCACGATCTAAGTCACTAACATATGGAATATTTAATTTAACGCCAGGTACACTCATACTCTTGCGGTTTCCTAAAACTCCACCTGCTAATATTTTACAAGTAACTCCATCATCTTCTACTGATTCTACTACTAATCTCATTTTAGCGTTTTCTAGTAAAATAGTATCTCCTACTTTTAATGATGAGATTGCTTCAGGATGGTTAGTTGAAAATTTTTCTTCAGTTCCAAGAACTTCTTCTTTAACCATACGAATTGTTTTACCTTCTACTAATTCGATTTTGTCATTTTCTAACATACCACTTCTGAATTCTGGTCCTTTAGTATCCCAAAGAATTGCTACGTTCATTCCAGTTCTTTTTCTTACTTCACGAACTGATGAAATAGCAAGTTTTCTTTCCTCTAATGTAGCGTGAGTGAAATTTACACGAGCTACATTCATTCCAGCTAGAACCATCTTTTCCATTACATCAGGTTGATTTGATGCAGGGCCGATGCTGCAAACAATTTTTGTTTTTTTCATATATAACACTCCTTTACTTTTCTTCAGCAGATTTATTATATAACATTTTCTCTGAAAAATATAGTCTTATTTTTTATTTTTGACATTTTGGGCAATAATATGTACCCCTTCCATTAATATGGGTTACTATAATTTGGCTATTACAGGTTGGACATAGAGCATTTTTCTTACCATGTACATTAAGTTTTGCTTGAAAAAGGCCATGAACTCCTTCACTAGATGTAAAACTTTTAATTGTAGTTCCTCCAAGTTTTACTGCCTCACTTAAGATTATTTTTGTATTATTAATAATTGTTAAACATTCATTGCGTGATATATCACAACCTCTACGCATAGGAGAAATCCCACTTTTGAATAGTATTTCATCATCATAGATGTTACCTATACCACAAATAATATTTTGATTAAGTAAAATTGTTTTTATTGGTAATTTTAACTTGTGAATCTTATCAAATAAATAGTCCTCTGTTATATCATCATAAAATTCTTTTCCTAGTTCACTTAAAGGCTTTACTTTATAAGTATCCTCTTTCGGAATAAGATACATTTTCCCAAATTTTCTTACATCATGATATCTAAAACTTATTTCATCATCCAAAATAAATTCTACATGTTCATGTTTAGTGATTTCATCTCCTTTATTTCTGAAAAAAAATTTTCCTTCCATTCTAAGATGTATAAGTAGAGAATAATCATCCAATTCAATAACTATAAATTTTCCCCTAGTGGTAATACTATTAATTTTTTGACCTATTATTTTCTTTTTAAACTCTTTGGGTGTAGGAGATGCTATTATATTGTCCCAATAAATAGCACAATCAGTTATTCTTTTTCCTACAATTCTCGGTATCAAATTTTTTACGACTGTCATTACTTCTGGTTTTTCTGGCATAGTATTCACTTCCCATCCTATTTATTTTGCTTCATACCAATTGTTACCTATTTCAATATCTACTTTTAATGGAACCTTCAAAGTAAATGTATTTTCCATAATATCTTTTACTATTTGCTTTACTTCTTCTAACTCACTTTTTATGACATTAAATACAAGTTCATCGTGTACTTGAATTAACATTTTACTTTTTAGACCACGTTTATTAAATTCATTATAAATTTCAACCATAGCTTTCTTTAATATGTCGGCAGCTGTTCCTTGAATTGGAGTATTTAGAGCCATTCTTTCACCACTGCTTCTGATCATATAATTTTTACTCTTAAGTTCTTCAACAACTCTTTTTCTGTTCATTAATGTTCTAACATACCCTTTTTCATAGGCATCTTTTTTCTCTTGCTCCATAAATTCGTGGATTCCGGGGAAAGTATTTAGATAATTTTCAATGAAGTTTTTAGCTTCTTTCATATCTATTCCTAAATCTTCTGATAAACCAAAGCTGCTAATTCCATATAAAATACCAAAATTAACTGCTTTTGCACTTCTTCGCATGTCTTTAGTAACCTCTTCAATTGGTACTTTAAATATCTCTGAAGCTGTTTTGGCGTGAATATCTTTCCCTTCTTTAAATGCATCTATTAAATTCTTTTCGTTAGACATAGAAGCAAAAACACGTAATTCTACTTGGGAATAATCACTAGACATTAATACTGAATCTTCGTCTGCAATGAAAGCTTTTCGAATAAGCTTTGAAAAATCACTTCTGGCTGGAATATTTTGTAAATTAGGACTTATACTAGATAATCTACCTGTACGAGTTAGAGTTTGCGTGAAGATTGTATGAATCCTTCCATCATCTCTTACTTCTGCCTTTAACCCTACAGCATAATTTGTATATAGTTTAGCTAATGTTCTATATTCAAGAATCTTTGGAACTATTGGATGCTCATATATAATTTTATCTAAAATGTCCTTACTAGTAGAGTATTTATTATCCTTTGTTTTCTTTGGATATCTTATTTTTAAATCTTCAAATAAGACTTTGGCAAGCTGTGATGGACTCATAATATTAAATTCACACATTGCATCACTATAAATGTCTTTTTCCAATTCATCCATTTTTTTCTTTAATTCTATTTCAATTACCCCTAAATATTCTTTGTCAACTTTAATTCCAGTAATTTCCATATCTGCAAGTACTGTTGTAAGGGGCATTTCTATATCTTTAAATAATGATTCTTCTTCATTTTCTTTTAATTCATTTATAACTTGTTCTTTTGTTTCATAAATGAACTTTGCTTTACTGCAACAAAGTTGTTTTAAAGTTTCTAAATCTACATCTTTAGGTCTTTTTTCTGTACCATATGAATCTTCGTATGGAGTAATGTTATAATCAAAATTACTAGCTACAAAACTAATGTCATCTTTAACTGTATAATCTAATAAATACATTCCAATCATGGCATCATAATTGCAATTATTAATTTTAATACCTAAATTATTTAAAACTACTATACTTTTTTTCAGATCGTATGTCATTTTAGAAGAACTACCTTGAAATAAATCTTTATGTTCTTCAATATCTTGTGGTGATAGAAAATAGCCTTTTTCTCCATCATATATTCCAACACCTAAAATAGTACTCTTACTATAAACTGGTCCTCTTGTTTCTAAATAAAAGGAAAATGGTTTAACTCCTAATGTAGAGATATCAGAAAGTAGAATTTTATCCTCTTTTTTTGGCATTTTTTCTGTAAAACTATCATTACTATTCATATCAAAATTAATTTTTCTTAATAGTGAGTGAAATTCTAATTCTTCAAGTATGGATTTAAATTTTTGAAAATCATAACCATTATATTTGCAATCTTCTAAAGTAAAGTCAATGGGTACCTCACGATAAATGGTTGCCAAATCATAACTCATATATGCATTTTCTTTATCAGTAATCAACTTTTCACGAGTTTTAGGAGAAATACCTTCAAGATTTTCATAAACACCATCCAAACTACCATACTTTTCTAGTAAATTAATAGCTGTTTTTTCTCCTATTCCTTTAACTCCTGGTATATGGTCACTTGGATCTCCCATAAGTGACTTCAAATCAATCATTTTAATTGGATCTACTTTATAAGTTTTTCTAAACTCCTCCTTATCCATCATGATATGACCGCTTTGTTTTAATAATTTTACAATTACTTCATCACTTATTAGTTGTAATAAATCTTTATCACTACTAACAATAGTTGCTATAAATTGGTCTTCTTCATCGACTATTTTTGCTAAAGTACCAATTATATCATCTGCTTCATAATTATCAATTTCAAAGTGTTTTATTCCCATGGTATCTAAAACTTCTTTAGCCTTTGGAAATTGTAATTTTAACTCTTCTGGCATGGCCTGTCTTCCTGCCTTATAGTCATCATATTTGTCGTGTCTAAATGTCTTACCTTTATCAAAAGCAACTAAAATATAGCTTGGGCTTTCTTCTTTAATAATTTTATTCATCATATTGATAAATCCATATAATGCATTAGTAGGAAACCCCTTCCCATTACGCATTATATTGCCACTATAACTAGTTGCATAAAAACTCCTAAATAATAGATTATTACCATCTACTAAAATTACTTTCTTCATGTTATATCACCTACTCAATTATAACATACTTTTTGTAGTTAATATATTTATTTTATAATTGTAACTGAACCATTAGTGTTCCTATAAACATCTTGTTTATCAAGCCTCATTATTCTATCACTCATCAAAAATACTATTATTAAAAATATTATATATATACCTAATAAACTAAAACCCTTCTTTAATACTTTTTCCATAATAACATCTCCCTTCAATTACACTTAAATTATATCTAATACATTTGTTCGTGTCAATTGCTTTTTAAACATTTGTTTGACATTTTACAATTAAAATGTTAATATTATTTTAGCGAGGAGTGATAATATGGAAAAACTTACCGAAAGTCAGTATAATATCCTACAAGTCTTAAAAAAATTGATAGCTGAAAGAGGTTTTCCTCCTACTGTTAGGGAAATTGGAGAGGCTGCTCATTTGTCATCGCCTGCAACTACGCATTTTCATTTAAATAAATTAGCAGAAAAGGGATATATTGAGAAAGGTAATGGAAAAAACAGAACTATTAAATTGTTAGTAGAAAATGAATTTTTACAAAAAGATGATGATATTGTTGATGTTCCTCTACTTGGAAAGGTTACAGCTGGTTCTCCTATAGAAGCTATTGAGATGCCTAACGAGTTCTTTCCTTTACCTGCTAACTTGATTGCTGGCAAAAAAGAGGTATTTACTTTAAAGGTAAGTGGTGAAAGTATGATTAATGTCGGAATATATGATGGTGACATTTTAATCGTAGAAAGAAAAAATACAGCTGTTAATGGAGAAACAGTTGTAGCGATGAATGAAAATAATGAAGTTACAGTGAAGACTTTTTACAAGGAAAAAGATCATTTCAGATTGCAACCAGAAAATGATACCATGGCTCCAATTATTTTGGATAAGGTTACTATCTTAGGTAAGGCAATCGGATTATATAGAAAATTTTAAAAGAGGTTACACATTTTAAAATGTAATCTCTTTTTATTTGTTCTTTTTAATTTTACTATAATCTTTATTTGCAGAATTAGGCCTCTTAATATTTAAATACATTCTCAATAGCTTGTGCCTTATATTCTCATTTTGATAACTAATATTGCAAATAGCAATTATATCATTGCGAGGATTTAAAAGCTCTTCTAGTTCCGTATCACATATTAACTCATTAGTTAAGATATTCTCTTTATAATTATTAATTAAGTCTAATATAATATCTGTATAACAAATTTCATCTGAAAAGAATAATTCTGACATGGTGTTTGAAAAAGATATAATATTTTCTTCTACTACGTCACCATTATTTGACGAAGATATGCTTTCATCATACTCTTCTAAAAATTCATGTAGGGTTAATGGCGCGGCATAATAAAGATAATCAAGAATATGTAATTTGGAGACTTGCTTTAAATAATCATATTTTAGTTTGCAATCGTTTAGTATTCTTCTTTGTTCACTTGAATCTAGAGATGTAAAGAAAATAGATGAATTAAGCATTTCAATTAAATCATATGGATTCTCGTTTATATAGCGCTCAAGATCATCAATATCATTAATAGTTTCCTCATAAAAGCGAATGGTTTCTTTATCTTCTTCTTCATAATTATTATCCATAATACTAGTAAATAACAATTTATAATCATCTAAAAAAATAATACTTATAATACTTTGATATAATTTTTCATTTTCCTTTAATACTTCAAACATTGGTAGTACTTTATCACATATTAAATCATAATCATCTGATGTAGATAATTTCTTTTTAAATAAATTAGAAATTTCATTTCTTAAAATGAATGTGGCATTATTAAAATTCATAAGTACTTGTTCCTCCAATATTCTTTAACTTTTGTTTTATTTTTGGCTTACAGTTATTAATATAATTACTATTTGCTTCAGACTTAAAGGTATCAGTATAATTATAAATACTATCGTATAATTCTAAAATAAGAATTTCTTGAAAGGTGAAATTTTCTCCAATTTCTGCCATCAAATATTCTAAATCCCATTTTTCTATTTTATTTAGTAGTTCATCATTAGTATTGTCAACTTTATAATATTTACTTTTAAACAACATGTTTTTATAATACTCTTTAATTATTGGTAACATTAAATCATAATAATTATCTGGGTCACTATAATATAAGGAATGGAGGGTACTAGAAATTTCTGATACTGATTTTTTCTTGGCCTCTTCTTCATTATATTTTAAATTTTTATTAAATAATATTTTTATGTCTTCTGGTGTATATCTACAAGTATAACAAAATCCTTCTATGTAATGATAAGGAAAAAATTTTTTTAAATAGTCATTTAAATCTTTATTATCTAAAAATAACTTTCTTTTATTAAAATATGACATTTTCTGAAACTCTTCAAATGATGATATAAAGTCGCAAATATATGAAGGAACAGTTTCTATTTGATTTAAAAGATCATTCATATTTTTTACACTTGATTTAAATTCTTCAAAAATTTGTTTTTCTTCATTATAAAAATCATTTTCTTCATTGTTATTAATGAGACAAAAGTCATGATAAAACATGCCTAATAATAATTTGTACTCTTTGTAATTTTTTATTTTCATTTTCTGAAAAACGAGAAGCAGTGCTCCCTCATATTCTTCTTCTACATGCTCATAAAAATTTTTGTTGTCTTTTAAGTCACTAAATCTAGTCTCCTTATTAGCAACTCTTATATTACATTTTCTTTCTAAACTTCTAAGTTCTTTTTGAATTTGTGAGCGCAAATCTATAGTCGGAGTTGTCACATCATTTATATAATATTTATTAGGCATATACATCACCTCATTATTGTTTATTATCTTTAGTAAGAGTTTTTATAATATAACTTGAAATAAGTAATCCAGCACTAGGAGGCACAAATGAGTTAGAGGGTATTACACCATGAATTTTATTTTTGGGCACTTCTCTACTACACATTACATATAGCTTTTTATTAATTTTTTGGTCTTTTAGGTACTTTCTTATTCTTCGTGCTATAGGATCACCAGATGTTTTCATCACATCAATAATTTCTAAATCTTCAGGATTCTGTCTATTTCCCGTTCCCATAGAGGAAATTATTTTAATGTTGTTTTTAAGACAATATTTAATTATGCTTTCTTTAACTTTAATACTATCACAACAATCAGCAACATAATCTATATGATAGTTAAATAGTTCTTTATAATTCTCTTCGGTAATTAATTTATTAATACAGATTACTTCACATAGAGGATTTATATCTTTAATTCTTTCTTTAAAACATTCTGTTTTATATTTACCTATTGTTGATGAGAGTGCTATTATTTGTCTATTGATATTTGTTATATCAACAGTATCATAGTCTACTAAAATAAGGGTGCCTATATTTGAACGAGCAAGAGATTCAACTACATATCCTCCTACTCCTCCTAATCCTAGAACAAGGATTGTTTTTTTTGTTAAGTCGTTTACTTTTTCTTTTCCAAAATAGGCTTCTAATCTTAAAAAACGGTTTTCATTAATACTTTTCATTAGGCTGCATCATCCTCATAAACTTTTACTTTTTTCTTGGCACTATGAATTAGATCTAGAGGTTTATTACTAACTGTTTTATATAAATATGATAATTTAGAGTATTCTCTTTGATTATTTATAGCAATGTCATAATAGTGTTTTAAGTTTATATAGTCTTTACTATTAACTGGCTCTAAAAATTCTAAAATTCTTTCAAAATCAGCAAGTGAAATGATTGATTTATTTATAATAGTAAAATCAAATTGATAAAAATCTTTAATTAGTCTGAATAACTTACCTAAATTATTATCAGAAATATATTTACTAATATTTAATCGTTCTAAATTGGCAGATGCATATTCTATTTTCTCTAAGCTAGACTCTGAAATTATGTCAAACACTTGAAGCTTTTTTAAGTCAAGATAACGATTCTTTTGATTTGGGGTTCTATTTTTTAAATCTAGGATAAGGGTTCCTATAAGACTATCAAACTCATCAGAAATTTTATCAGTGATTTTAGTAATTCTGTAAACGTCATATTTATTATTGTCATCTGTTTTGGTTGATATCAAAATGCTTTTATTCCCTGATTTAGAACTTAGGCGTACAAATTCCATTACTGATGATGTTGTTGATGTTGTAAGGTGTTTTAAGTTTAAATATTCATAATAACTATTACCATTTACAACTATGTCACTTGGTCTAATGTCTTTTGTATAAAATTCATCACTTACTTTTACTGCATTTTTTAGATTTACTCCAACATTTAATATTCTGTTACGATTAACTATAGGAAGTACTAGCATATAAATCACCTCAATATATCGCTTATTATAACATATTTCATGTTATTTTACAAAAAAATATGTAAAATATGCAAAAAAAAATGCCAAAGGAGCGTTCTTGGCATAACGATAAAACCTGTTCTTATATACAGGTGGGTATCTCTAGTCTATCTTTAGGATTCCTATTTAATAAACAGGCATTCAACACGGATAAACTTTATCAAGATTCCCTTATCGTCTCTTTAGTCGGTTTTATAATTGCTAGTATCGCATCCTTTAGACAATTATATTGTACCACATATCTAATATTTTATACAACCTTATAATATTTATTTTACTAAATTTTACATTTTCCTATTATTTTTTCTTGCATATATTACTGTAGGTGATTTTATGTATTTTAAAAGCAAAGATATCCGTATGTATTATGAAAAATATGGAAATGGCAAAGATATAATGTTAATACTTCCTGGTTGGGGTGAAACACGTAAGACTTTTGATAAAATTATTGAGTATTATAAAAATATTTATACTATTTATATTATGGATTATCCTGGTTTTGGAAACACTAAATTTCCAAGTAGAGATTTAACAATTTATGATTATGCCTTCTTAATAAAAGAGTTTATGATTTCTGAAAAGATTAGCAATCCAGTTTTACTCGCCCATTCTTTTGGTGGAAGAATAGCTATTATTTTAACGGGTTATTTTAATATTAAAATAGAGAAAATGATACTTATGGATATAGCAGGAATTAGAAGAAAAAGTATTAAACGATGGTTGAAACAAAAAATTTATAAATTTAGAAAAAAATGTAGTGTATTTTTGCCAAAGTGTTTTAGAAAAAATTATTTAAAACGGCTTAAAAATAAATATGGTTCTACTGACTATAATAATTTAGGAAAGAATATGATTAAAACTTTTACTAATGTTATCAATGAAGATTTAAGAAAATATGTTAATAAAATAAGCAGTCAGGTTTTGTTAATTTGGGGAATGAGAGATATAGATACACCATTAAAAGATGGATACTTTTTTAATAAAAAGATAAAAGATTCGGCCTTAATTATATTTCCTTATGGTACTCATTTTACATACTTAGAATATCATATACAAATTCTTAGTATCATTGATTGCTTTGTTAATAATACGTAAAAAGGTCTTTAGTTATTACTAAAGGCCTTTTAATATTGGATTCCCCAAACTACATAATATTTGGCTTCGCTGCCACAACAAACACATTTATCATCAATAAGTGCTTTATTTTCTAATATACATCTTGATTTACAACCTCTGATTTCTTTAATTTTTTCTTCACATTTAGGATTTCCGCACCACATAGCGTGAATAAATCCTGGCTGAGTTTCAAGAATTTGTTTCATTTCATCTAAATTATGAGCTTCAAATGTCAATTTGTCTCTTCGTTCTTTTGCTCTTTCATACATATCATGCTGGATTGTTTCTAATAGATCTTTGGTATATTTTACAATATCAATATTCTTAGCAACATCCATTTTTTCTCTAGTGTCTCTTCTTGCAACAACAATTTTATTTTGTGCTAAATCGCGTTCACCAATTTCTATTCTTACAGGAATTCCATTTACTTCTGCTTCTGCAAATTTAAAACCTGGTGATTTTTCGGTATCATCTATATACGCAACTACACCATTATTTAGTAATTTTTCTTTATATTCTTCAGCTATCTCCTTTACTTCTTCACTTTTACCAATTGGAATAATAACTACCTGTTTTGGAGCAATACGAGGTGGTAAAACCAAACCATAATCGTCACTATGAACCATGATTAAAGCTCCAATCATTCTTGTTGTTGTTCCCCATGATGTTTGGTAAACATATTCTTCTTTATTTTCTTTATTAGTAAATTTAACATCATAAGCTTTAGAAAATTTCTGTCCAAAATAATGTGATGTTCCAGCTTGTAAACTAACTCCATTATACATTAGAGCTTCATTTGTTAGTGTATATTCAGCACCAGAAAATTTTTCTTTTTCAGTCTTTCTTCCTCTAATTGAAGGGATTGCTAAGACATTATTATGAAAGTCATGGTAAACTCCCATCATTTGATCTGTTTCTTTTTCAGCTTCTTCTTTAGTAGCATGTACTGTGTGACCTTCTTGCCATAAGAACTCACGACTTCTAAGGAATGGTCTAGTTTCTTTTTCCCAACGGAAAACATTACACCACTGATTGTATAACATTGGCAAATCACGATGAGACTTAACATGATTATGATAATAATCACAGAAAAGTGTTTCACTTGTTGGACGAATACAAAGTTTCTCATCCAATTTTTTACTACCACCTTCTGTTACCCAAGCGACTTCAGGGGCAAAACCTTCTACTAAATCTTTTTCTTTATTTAACATATTTTCAGGTATTAATAAAGGCATTTGGCAGTTCACATGTCCTAATTTTTTAAATTCTTGATCCAAAATACTTTGCATTTTTTCCCAAATGGCATAACCGTTTGGCTCTATAACAATACATCCTTTAACAGAAGAATAATCTGCTAAATGAGCAGCTTTTACAACGTCTGTATACCATTTAGCAAAGTCAACATCTCGTGATGTTATTTTTTTATTATCTTTTTCCATACTACCCTCTTTTCTTATAACAGAAAAAAACTATTACATATATTTACTCATAGATTTCATCATTTGATTTATTTGCTTTTGATTAGGCTTTCTACCCATTTGACTCATTAAATCTTTAATCATAGCTTCATTAATAGGTGGATTTTTCTTTAAATATTTTTTTGTAACAGTACGGGCAATAAAAAAACCAATAACTGCTCCAATAATTAAACCAATTAATACTAATAATATATCATGTAACATATAATCTCTCCTTTTCCTCTTATATTTTACTAGATTTTTCCTTATTCGTAAAGGGTGAGTTATAATGAAGTCTTAATAAGTACCTATTAATTTATTATTTTTATAAATATCTTTTAAAAAGAAATAGTCGTTATTTGCAAAGTCACAGACAAAAAAATTAGGATTTTCTTTATATAAACCTTTAAAAAAATAATTTTGATCTTTACTACTACTTATTTTAATATATGTTTTCTTTACTTCCATAGTAGTTATTTCTGATAAGTAGAAATTATTATATATATGTATATTACATCTTTTACTATATGGAATGTCTTGGTGTAATGTAATAAAGAGGCGACAATCTAATTCTTCTTTTGGAAGGGGTTTTATTAATTGACAAAAAAGCTGTTTTCCATATATTATATTGTCTTTTTTGATGTTATATACCTGTTTTAAAAGATTATAAAGGGAAATTTCATAATTATAATATAAAGCTAAATATTCATCTCTAATATCAAATACAAAAAAAGTTCTCATTTTATCACCTATTTCTATTTAAGTATAAAATTTGAGAACAATATTTTTTGTCGAATTATATTATTTAATAAGATTTTCTACTTTCTTTTCTAGACTATCAGTATCAAAGCCGTATTTCTTTAAGACATCATCTTTTTTACCACTAGCTCCATATTCTTCTTGTGATATTATATATTTGTCATTAAATATTAGTTTATTCCATACAACACTTGGCGCTTTTTCGATAACAATTTTTTTCTTTTCTACTGGTAAAATTTCATCTATATATTCATCTGTTTGTTTTAAAAAAGTATTTAATGAAGGCATGCTCACAACTCTTAGGTCAAAACCTTTTGTGAAAAGACGATCACTTATTTCTATGGCTTGGTGTAGTTCTTCACCAGAAGATATTAATATTCCATCTAATTGTCTTTGCTCTTTTTTGACGATATATCCGCCATATTTAACATTATTTATAGAAGTATTTTCTAGGCACTTTACAGGACTCTTAGTAAGAACTATTGCCTTAGGATTATCATTTGATGACATAATTATTTTGTATACACCAGCCACTTCATTGGCATCACATGGTCTATAAACGTCTAAATTAATAGTATTTCTTAGAGTGTTTAATTGTTCAATTGGTTGATGAGTTGGACCATCTTCACCGACGCTAATAGAATCATGAGTAAAAATATATGTTACTGGTAGATGCATCATACAAGCTAGGCGCATTGCTGGACGCATATAATCACTAAATGCTAAAAATGTTGCCCCATATGCACGATATCCTACTAAACTTAGACCATTTAAGATTGAGGACATAGCATGTTCTCTTACACCAAAATAAATATTTTTACCGGCATAGTTAGATTCTTCAAAATCTTTGCCATCTTCTATATAATTTTTACAACTAGAAAATAGATCGGCACTACCACCAAATAAAAGATTAGAAGCCTTACTGTAAGCATTTAAGACTTTACCAGCAGTTAGGCGAAGTTCTGCTTCTTCATTTGATATATCTAAATCATTTATAACAATATCTTTTTTATTAGCCATTAGTGAATTAATAAAATTTAAATCTTCTTCTGATAGTTTGGCTAACTTTTGTTCAAAGTCTGAAACAAGGTTAGCATTTCTTTCATTTATAAGATATTGAAAGTCTTCCATTGCTTCAAGGGATACTGTAAATGATACATCACGAAGATTTAATTTTTGCTTTATAGATGAAATATCATCTTTTTCAAGTGGTGTTCCATGGCATAAATTACTACCCTCTAGTTTTGAATACTGACCAATATTTGTTGATACTTCTATTAGAGTTGGTTTATCACTTAATTTTGCTTGGTCAATAGCAGCACTAATCATAGCGGAGTCTTCACCATTTAAAACTTCTAAAGTATTCCAACCTAAACCTTCATAAATTAAGCGAACGTTTTCTGTAAAGGTTAGTTTTGTTTTACCGTCTAGAGATGTTTTATTAGAATCATACAGAACAATTAAGTTATTTAGTTTAAGAGTTCCAGCAAGAGATGCTGCCTCATAGCTTACCCCTTCCATTAGGTCTCCATCACTACATAAAACATAAGTTTTGTAATCAACTATGTCTTCTTTAGAATGTAGTAAGGCATTGGTATGTTTTTGTCCCATTGCCATTCCAACGGCACTAGCAAAGCCTTCACCTAATGGACCTGTTGACATATCTACCCCTGGTGTTTTGTTATATTCTGGATGACCTGGTGTAAGTGAGTCAAGCTGTCTAAATGATTTTAAATCATCTAATTCAATATCAAAACCTGCCATAAATAGTGTTGCATAAAGCAAGCTTGAAGCATGACCAGCACTTAGAATGAAACGATCACGATTATAAAAGTTAGGATTACTAGGATCAAATTTTAAATGATGAGCATAAATAGTATAAATAATTGGAGCTGCATCTAAAACTATACCTGGATGACCGCTTTTAGCATTATCTATCATATCGATTCCAAGCATTCTAATGGTATCAATTATTTTTTGTTCATTTATAGGATTATCATTATTTTTAGTAACACGCACAATAATCACTCCTTGTTTATATTATACATTTTAAAGATATATATTTCAACTTTATTTTGTAAACCTTAAATTATGTAAAGAAAAAACTTCGTTTCTTTTTATCTAAAAAACGAAGTTTTACTTAATTTATTATATTTTAATTAGTCTTTTTTTCACTATTTATTGTAAAATGTTCATCAATATAGTCAATTGTTACTGTAGAAGAAGGTTTGATCTCGTTATTGATTAATTTTTTAGCTAATAATACTTCAATTGTTCTATTAACTACTCTTTTTAATGGTCTAGCACCATAAGCTACATCGTATCCTGTATCTACTAAATATGATTTAGCTTTATCTGTTAAAACTATTGAAATGTTACTTTCTTTTAATCTATCCTCTATTTGAGCAATAATTTTATCTAGTATTTGTCTAATTGTTGATTTTTGTAGTTCATTAAAGATAATTATTTCATCGATACGGTTGATAAACTCTGGTCTAAAGTAATTTCTTACTTCATCTAAGACTTTTTCTTTATTGCCTTCAAGAACATAATTACTTCCAAGGTTTGATGTCATAATGATAATTGTGTTTTTAAAATCTACTGTTCTACCATTGGAATCTGTTAATCGTCCATCATCTAGAATCTGTAATAAAAGATTTAAAACTTCAGGATGAGCTTTTTCTATTTCATCAAATAAAACTATACTATAAGGATTTCTTCTAACGGCTTCAGTTAATTCCCCACCTTCATCATATCCAACATATCCTGGAGGGGATCCAATTAATCTAGAAACTGAGAATTTTTCCATATATTCACTCATATCAATCCTAACCATGTGCTTTTCATCATCAAATAATTCATAAGCAAGGCTTCTAGCTACTTCTGTTTTGCCAACTCCTGTCGGACCCAAAAACATAAAGGAACCAATTGGTCTATTAGGATCTTTAATACCACTACGACTCTTTAGAATAGCATCACTTACGAGCTTAATAGCCTCATCTTGGCCTTTTACTCTCTTCTTTAAATTATCTTCTAAAAGAAGAAGCTTTTCACGCTCGCTACTTACTAATTTAGATATTGGAACGTTTGTCCATCTAGAAATTACTGCAGCTATATCGTCTGGTGTAACTACATCACTTATAAGTTGATTTTTAGTTTTGGCTCTTAATTCACTTAATTCTTTTTCAAGTTCTGGAATTGTACCATGTTTTAATCTAGCGGCAGTTTCAAGATCATATTCATTTTCAGCCTTCGATAAAGAAAACTTAGCCTTTTCTAGTTCTTCTTTTTTATCTTTAATTTTATCAATTATTTCTTTTTCACTATTCCATTTTTCTTTAAGATCATGTTCTTCGCTCTTAAGATTTGTTAGTGTTTCATCTAGTGAAAGAACTCTTTTTTTACTTATGTCATCTTTTTCTTTTTTTAAAGCTTCACGTTCAACCTCAAGACGCATTATTTCACGTTCAAGATTATCAAGTTCTTCTGGAACACTATCCAACTGGACCCTAATAGTTGCACAGGCCTCATCTATTAAATCAATAGCTTTATCAGGCAAGTATCTATCAGTAATATAACGGTTTGAAAGATTGGCAGCAGTCACTAGAGTTCTATCTTGAATAGTTACTCCGTGATGTATCTCAAATCTTTCTTTCAAACCACGTAAAATGGTAATTGTATCGATTATCGAAGGTTCACTTACTTTGACTTTTTGAAAACGTCTTTCAAGTGCACCATCTTTTTCAATATATTTACGATATTCATTTAATGTTGTCGCACCAATTACTTTTATTTCTCCACGGGCAAGCATAGGTTTTAAGATATTTGAAGTATCCATTCCGCCTTCGGAATTACCAGCGCCAACAATAGTATGGATTTCATCAATAAACATGATGATTTCTCCTTCACTTTTTTTGACTTCATTTAAGACTTTCTTTAAACGCTCTTCAAATTCTCCCCTATATTTAGCTCCGGCAATTAAGGATGCCATATCTAGTTCCCAAATAGTTTTATTTTTTAGGCTATTAGGAACATCTCCTTTAACAATTCGTTCAGCAAGGCCTTCTACTATGGCGGTTTTTCCGACACCAGGCTCACCTATTAAAACTGGGTTATTTTTAGTTTTTCGAGATAAGACACGTGTAATGTTACGTATTTCTTCATCCCTACCAATGACGGGATCCATTTTACCTTCTTTGGCTCTTTCAGTAATATTACGACCATATTTTTCTAGAACATTTTCTTCTTCATTATTATTAAACATAATATCACCCCTCATTGTTAATTATAGCACTATTTTAGCACTTGTCAATAGAGAGTGCTAATTATTTAGAAAATATGTGAAAATATTTAAATAGGTAGCAAAGCTTACCCATAATAAATATGGTATTTGTAAAAGACCAGCTAACTTTTCTTTTCTGTAAAACACCCTTATCATTCTAATCACTAATATAAGGAGAAGAAGAATAATTAAAATAGAAAATAGTCGCCATTTAAAAGTAAAGAAAAATATTGGCCAACTTAAATTTACAATCAACTGTTCATAATAGGCTTTTTTTGTATCGTTATCGTGTAAATTGTTTATTTCAAGTTGCGCAAATGATATACCCATCAAAGTATATAATATGCTCCAAACTATAGGAAAAATGATGCCAGGCGGAGAAAGTGGTGGTTTAGATAGTGTTTCATAATTCATAGTTTTGGATGTTATAAAGCCTACTATTCCTCCTAGTATTAAAGGAAGAAGAATGGATTTTAAATATATTTTAAATTTATTCATGAATTGCCTTCTTTCATATTAATAATTTATGGAAAGAAAAACATAAATATACAAAAAAGTGTACTTTTTTTGAGTACACTATTATTACAAATTCAACTTGATTACTTTTAAATCTTTTTGCTTGTTTCTTCATTTAGTGGAAGTAAGTTATTTAAATCTTCTAGTGAAGAGGCATCAAATATAGCAGATGCAATATTTATTTTTTCTATATATGGGTGAGCTTTCTTAGGAATAAGCTCTTCTTCATCGCTACCTACTAAATTTATAATTTCTTCTAATGTTTTATCATTAAATAACTTTAAAAGTTCAGATATATAAAAAGCAACTTTTGCAGTTTTACTATTATTGATAATAGAACTTGCTTTTTCTAAATCTTGATATGTATTATTACTGTTTAAAAGTAATGTTTGATATGATGAAGTAAGTGATGATGCATAAAGATCATCTTTTGCACCAATTATTTTTTTAGCTAAATTAATTTCTTCATTATAACTTAGTTTTTTATTTACACTATAAGATGTTAAAAAGTTAGTTGTAAGATTTTTCTTAGTAATAGTTGGTGCCTGTTCAATAAATTTCATCATTTCTTTTTCTTCACTACTGCTTCTTAAGTCATTAATGTATGATGATAACATAATTTGAGATAAGAACTTTTCTTGGTCTTTGTTATCTATGATTTCTTGAAATAAATCCATTGTTTCTCGATGAGTTCTTTTTGATAATATATCTCTACTAAGCATAATATTTCTAGAACATAGTGGATACATTTCGTTGGCCCAACTAATACATTCTAATTGTTCATTTATATTTCTGTTTTGTAAAAGATTTTTATCTAGCATCATAGAATAAACAGCTGCTCTTTTATGTGGGTTCAAAACTTGTTTAATATAATTTATAAATGGTAATACATCTTCTTCACTACGAAATTTTTCAAAGTCAGGAGTATTTATTAATGATGAGATATCAGAAAGTATTTCTTTATCGCTAATATCTATAATGGCGTTTTCAATTGATTCTAAGTTTTTAAAACCTTTTTTCTTCAACTGAATTAAAAGACTACTCTTATAACCAAACACTAATCTGCGACGTTCTGCTTCATCTGTTAATTTGTTTTTGGTAATGCTAATGTTTCTTTTTTCTTGTTTTTGTTGGCTGATTTTATCATGAATACTCCAAACAAGTTCACATGTGGCGCTATCATCTAAAACTTTAATTTGCTCTATATATGATTCTTTTTCTTCTTTAGAGATTTGCTTATCTTTGAAAAATAAAACTACGGCAACGGCTTTTCCCTTTAGAGTAGTATCTTCTAAGAATATATGATTAAGATATTCTAATCTATCTTTCAACTCTTCTACATCTTGGTTATTTAAAAGATAATTTAAATATTTTATCCTTTCGGGATCCTTAGTTTCTAAAACACTATTTACTAGTGTTTTGTAAGCAATCACCTCTTTTTTATCATTAAATTTCTGACTATCAAAAAGATTATCTAAGGCATCTAATGTTTCCGTTTGAAGAAATTTTGATGTTTTGATATCCCTTATTAGAGATAGTTGCTGTTCAAATGAAATATTTTTGTATGTATAAGATTTTTGAAGAACTCTGGCATTTACCTTATAAAGAATATGTTCATCAGAACAACTATTAATTTCTCCTACTAATTGTTCTAACTCTTCTGGAGTACGGTATTCCCAGTGCATAGATTCTGATAAAAGTTGCATATTCTTCCAACTTTTATCTGGCATATCACCATCAAGGACAGCATTAATAAGTCTTTTTCTTTGTTCTTCTTTAACGTCATATATAGGAAAGATATCATTATAACAGGTATCAAAAAAGTCAATTATTCCTGTTACTAAGTAATCATCTTTATTATTAATTTTTTTTATTATATCAAGATCTTTGGTATAAGATAGTATTCTTGTTAATTGATTAGCAAGCATTATTTTCACCCTCTTCATTATTTATATACTCTATAACTTTATTTATAGTATTAGAAAAATTATTAAAATCAACATCAAACCAAACAACAGGCATTTGGTGATTAAAAAATGTAAATTGTCTTTTAGCGTATCTTCTAGAATTCTTTTTGATATCATCTTTTACTTCTTCTAGCGTTTTTGTTTTATTAAAATAGTCAACAAATTCTTTATAACCAATACCGGTATTAAGAGCCTTAGAAGTCTCATAGAACGACTCTAGGTTAGTAACCTCATCTAATAAACCAGATTTAAACATTTCATCAACCCTATTATTTATTCTTTCATATAATACTTCTCGTGGTGCCTTAATTCCTATAAAGATAGTATCATATAACAATTTGTCTTTATTGTTTGTAATAGGTTCTTCGTTTTCTAATTTATTTAATAATCTTACTAGTCTTTGGCGATTATGAAGATGTGGAGGATTAACAATTTTATAGCTCTTAATTTTTTCAAGAAGTTTCTCATTTGATAAGTCATCATAACTATTATAACTAGTATTTTCGATGAATGTATAATCGTATAAAGCAGCTTTAATGTATAAACCTGTTCCTCCAACGATAATAACATTTTTCCCCTTCTTTTTAATTTCTGCTATTTTGTTACGACAGGCCAATTGATAATCAAAAACAGTATAATTAGTATTTAAGTCGGCTATATCAAAAAGATGATGAACTATATTTTCTTTTTCGTTTTCAGTTGGCTTAGCACTACCAATATCTAACTTCTTATATACTTGCATTGAATCACCATTAATAATTTCGGCATTATAATATTTCGCTAAAGCAATACTAAGTTTTGTCTTCCCAACTCCTGTGGGACCTACTATTGTAATAATCTTCATTTCTTCACCTATCCATAAGAACTAAAAGTGGCATTATTTTACCACAAATACTAATATTTGTCAATTTTAGTCCATTACTCTTTTAAACATTTTTTCCAAGTCATATTTAGTATAAGTAATTATTGTTGGCCTACCATGTGGACAATTAAAGGGGTTATCACATTGGCGTAAGCAATCTAAAAGGTACTTTGCTTCATCTAGAGTTATGTAGTCGTTAGCCTTAATAGACATACGACAAGCCATAGTTGCGGCAGCATGATCTATAAATTTATTTTTATCAAAACTTTCATTATGAGCGATAAGTTCAAATATTTTTTCTATATCCTGTTTTTCAACATTTTCATGAAGCCAAGTTGGATGAGAACGAACTATAAAGGTATTTTCACCAAATTCTTCACATTTGATACCAATACTTTCTAAAAGATCTAAATGGTTTTTTACAACAATATATTCATTACGAGGTAATTCAATAGATATTGGTATTAATAAGGGAATTGTTTCGATTGTCGGATTTAAAATCTTTTTCAAACATTTTTCATAGTTAACTCTTTCGGCAGCAGCATGTTGATCAATTAGATACATTCCATCCTCGTTTTCAGCAACAATATATGTTTTGTATACTATTCCTCTGGGAATCATATCTTTAATTACATACTTATCCTCAATGATATTATTTGTTTGTAGTTGAACTGTATCTATTGGTTTTTCTTCCTCATATTTAGTGTTTTCATCCTCTACATCGAACGTCAACATAGTTTCTTGATAAGTTATATCCTTTACATTTTCTTCTCTTGGAACATCATTTTTTATAACTTCTTCATAAACTGTATCATCTCGTACAATAGCATTAGGGATTAAAAGTAATTCCTTTAATTTTGTAGTAATGGTTTCTTCTATTAAGCTTTTAAGAGTATCCATTTTAGAAAATTTAACATCCATTTTAGTAGGATGAACATTTACATCTACTAAAATAGGGTCAACATCTATGTTCAAGACAATAATTGGAAAACGATCTTTAGGAATATAAGTATGGTAACTATCAACAATTGTTTTAACTAAATCATTATTCTTAATTACTCTACCATTAACAAGTGTTGTAATAGCATTTCTGCTACTTCTTGCTACTTCTGGATAAGAAATATAGCCACTGATTGAATAGTCATCATTACTGTTAGAAAGTTCTATCATCTTTTTCGCGACAACAGAACCATATATTTCATAAATAACTTTATGCAAATTTCCATCTCCTGTTGTATCGAGCAAAACTTTGTCATTGTTTAATAGACTAAATTTAATATTGGGATATGAAAGGGCCATTTTGTTAACATATTCAACGATGTTTGCTAATTCACTATATAAATTCTTGATATACTTTAATCTAACTGGCGTATTATAAAACACGTCTTCTACAGTGATGGTTGTTCCTTCTTGAAGATCAGAGTTTTCAACACTGATAATTTTTCCACCTTCTATTTTTACTAGAGTTCCTACTTTTTTATTTGAAGTTTTTAAAGTTACTTTGGAAATAGATGCGATTGAAGGCAGAGCTTCACCTCTAAAACCTAGAGATTCAATATTGAATAAGTCATGCAAATCATGGCATTTACTTGTAGCGTGTCTAGAAAAAGCAAGAGTTGCATCATCTCTATCCATTCCAATACCATTATCGGTAATTTTAACCATTCTAGTGCCGGCATCTTTTAGTTCTATTTTAATGCTTGTGCTCTTGGCGTCAATACTATTTTCAACTAATTCCTTCACAATATTCATCATTTTTTCAATGACTTCACCAGCTGCTATTTTGTTAGCTAAAATTTCATCCATAACTTGTATTTTACTCATATTTACCACACTTTCTGTTTAGATTATATCACGGATAAGAAGTAAAGAAAAGGACATTGAAATTAATCAATGTCTTAACAATCACTACTCTTATAATTTGTACAACTTAGACACACCTTGTATTCTAAGTCAATATTTTTGTTGTTACTACTTGTTATATTAGAGTTATCATTAGTATCAGCATTAGGGCTTGAACTGATGTCGCCTTTATTTGTTATAATTACTTCTCCACTGCATTGCCTACTTTTATTAATAGGATCGGTCATTTCATCAATGTAACCCTCATCTATTAAAGTGCTACTGGATAAAGTTAATTTGTCTGAGGGAATGGATGATGTATTATATACTAAATAGTTTTTAGCGGCACTTTCCAAATTTTGTTCATAATTTTTGTAAGTGTCATTTTGAGCTTTCTTTTTGTATCTACTTACTGCAGTTACTGCCATAGTACTCAAAAAGCCAATAATAACTATAACCCCTAGTAATTCTATCATAGTAAATGCCTTATTATTTTTCATCTTTTCACGTCCTTTATCTTATACAAAAATTATACTACATATTAAATGTTTTAGAAAGTTTTTTATTTATTCCTCATGAAGATAATCATATAAGTTTTTAGCCACATCTTTACCTACTATCTTTTCTAGTTCTTCTATTTTAGCTTCTTTCATTTTCTTTAGGGAACCAAATTGTTTTAAAAGTTCTTTACGTCTTTTTTCTCCGATACCTGGAACCATATCTAAGGTGCTAGAAAGGGCTCCCTTGGCCTTTATATTTCTATGATATGTTATAGCATAGCGATGTACTTCTTCTTGAATACGAGATAAATATAGAAATAGATTACTATCTTCTGGTATAGGTATTTCTTCTAAAGAGGCATTTAATAAATGATTTGTCTTATGATGATCATCTTTTACTAAACCAACAATAGGTATATTTAAATTTAGAGAATTTATAATCTCCTTACATACTATAATTTGATTTTTACCACCATCTAACACTATTAAATCTGGTTTTTCTAAGTTTTCCATTAAGACTTTATAATATCTTCTATAAAGTACCTCACGCATAGCTCCTAAATCATCTTTTACAGATGCATCAATTTTATATTTGCGGTATTCATTTTTATTTGGGAGAAAATTATTAAAGACAACCATTCCCCCTACGTAGTATGTTCCAAATAAGTGAGAGTTATCAAATGATTCTATTCTTTCTACTTTAGGTATGTTTAAAAGATGGGCCAAAGTAATGCTTGCTTCTCTTCGCTTTTTATCATCTTGCTCTATTAATTCCATTTCTTTATCAAGATTTTCTTTTGCGTTCTCAAGGGCAAGATCTAAAAGACTTTTTAATTTTCCTCTGTATGGAGTAATAACTTTTATTTTTAGATACTCACTAAGCAAGGCATTATTTATACTTTCTGGAACATATAATTCATGTGGCAATAGTCCACTCTTTTCATAGGATTTAATGATATATTCTAAAACACTCTCTTCATCATCAGCGACAGTTTGAATTATTTCTTTGTGTCTACCACTTAGTAAGCCATCTCTAACAAAGAATAATTGAATGGATAAATAATTGTTGTCAGAATAAAAGTTAAGCATATCAAAATTATAGTCTTTATTTAAATCTATTTTTTGTTTCTTTAAGGTAATATTAATATCATCAAGCATATTTTTTAATTCTAGAGCTCTTTCATAATTAAGTGAGGCACTGGCTTTTTCTATTTCATGCTTAATCTTTTTTTCTATAATTGTACTATCTCCTTTTAAAAAAGAAATTATCTCTTTTTTCATGGAGTCAATACATTCTTGATCTACCTTTTTAGTACAATAGCCAAGGCATTGTCCTATGTGATAGTATAGGCATACCTCTTTTTTTAAATGTTCACATTTACGTAAGGGATAAATACGATTAAGCATATCTACAGTTTTCCTTGCGGCATTAACATTTGGAAAAGGACCATATAAATAATTCTTGTTCTTTTTTCTTTTAGTATTTCTAATGATTCTAAGTCGTGGATATACTTCATTTGTGAATTCTATATAAGGATATGATTTGTCATCTTTTAATAAGATATTATATTTAGGATTGTATTTTTTGATTAGCGTTATTTCTAGTATTAATGACTCGAGTTCTGATGATGTGACAATATATTCAAAGTCATCAATATTTTCTACTAGTGATAAAGTTTTACCAGTATGTGTTCCGGTGAAATAACTTTTCAATCTATTTTTTAGGTTCTTGGCTTTTCCAACATATATAATTACCCCATCTTTATCTCTCATTTGATAACTTCCGGGTTTGTTTGGAACAAGAGCTAATTTTTCTTTAAAATCTTTCATGTTAAGCCTCCAAAAATAAAAAGAGTAATTTTACTCTCCTATTTTAACACACTTCTTTATTTTTTTCTAAAATAATAGTTACAGGTCCATCGTTTTCAATATTTACTAACATATCACTACCAAAAATTCCTTCTTCAACGTGAATATATTTTTTTAATTTTCTATTAAACTCTTGGTATAAGGTATTTGCATCCCTACCGTTTAAAGCTTTTTGATAACTTGGTCGACATCCTTTATTACAGTTGGCATATAAAGTAAACTGTGAAATAGAAAGGATTTCACCTGTAACATCTAGGACAGATTTATTCATAATTTTGTTTTCATCATCAAATATGCGTAGATGAAGGATTTTATTTATCATCCAATCTATTTCTTTACTACTATCTTCGACAGTGAAGGATACTAATAGAACAAGGCCATGATTGATAGATCCAACTACCTTATCAGTTACTGTTACACTAGATTTTTTACTTCTTTGTACTACTACTTTCATCTAATAACTCTTTCTACTTTTGTAATATAGGATTCTTTAGATAGGTTTAGGATTAAAGTATTTAATTGTTCTAGACTTCTAACATAGGTTGTTACTTCATAAACAATGGCATCTGTTTTATACATAGATTTAATACCATCTACACTAATATCTAATTTACTAGTTTTTTGAATAATATCAATCATATGATTATCCATTGAATTTGAATAAACTAAAATAATAGATAAATATCTTTTATTGGTTGAATCACTCCATTTTACTTCAACTGTTCTATTATCAATAACATCTAGGTTATGACAACTAACTCTATGAATAGAAATACCATTTCCTTTTGTGATATAACCAATTATTTCATCACCATAAACCGGATTACAACAATTAGCTAAATTTACTTTTACTTTATCAAGGCCAGCAACTATAATATCAGCTTGTTTATCTTCAATGACTACTTTTTTAGGTGCTTCTTTTTCTTCATATGGTTTATCAATGATGTTAATTACAGAGTTAGGAGCTGTTTTACCATTACCAACATTTAAATATATTTCGTCTGTGGTGTCAACTTTTAAGGCCGTATATAACTTCTTTAAGTTTTCAGGAGAGAAAAAGGCGCTGATGGATAGTTTACGTTTACGTAGTTCTTTCTCAAGTGTATCTTTTCCTCGTTCAATATAAACTTCTTTTTCACTTTTTGTAAAGAAACTCTTAATTTTGTTTCTAGTAGCGGTACATTTTACAAAGTTTATCCATTCTTGAGATGGAGTAGAATTTTTATTAGTTATAATTTTAACAATATCTCCATCTTGCAAGCTATAGTTTAGTGGTTCAATATTATTATTGATAATAGCTCCGGTTGTTGTCTCTCCTACTTTAGTATGTACCTTATAGGCAAAATCAATTGGAGTAGCACCTCTTGGAAGCTCAATAATGTCCCCTTTAGGAGTAAAACAGTAGATGTTGTTATTTAATACTTCATCGCGAACACTGTTGACAAAATCTTCACTACTCATTTTGTCATTTGATAAGTCTATGATTGACTTAAAAAACTGTAATTTTTGTTCTGTTGATGTTTGAAGGGTATTTTTGGTAGCTGTTGCATCTTTATTTTCTTTATAAGCCCAGTGAGAGGCAATTCCATTTTCAGCTATTTCATCCATTTCATGAGTTCTAATCTGAATTTCAAATAAATATCCACCTATACCAAATACAGTCGTATGAAGAGATTGATACATATTAGGTTTTGGCATAGCAATATAGTCTTTAAATCTTTTAGGCATAGGGCGATATTTAGAATGAATAATTCCTAGGGCTAAATAACACTCTTGTTTAGTCTCCACTAAAATACGTAGAGCACTTAAATCATATATCTCACTGAAACGTTTACCTTTATTTAATTTTCGATAAATACTATAGATGCTCTTGGCTCTTCCCATCATTTCATAGTTTATGTTGTGCTCAGTTAGTAAATCACCAACACTTTGCATCATTTCTCCGACAGTATGTTCTCTTTCAATTTTGGTTTTATTTAGTTTTTCAGCAATATCATAAAAAACATCTGGTTTCAAATATCTAAGAGATAAATCCTCTAATTCGCTTTTTATTTTGTGAATACCAAGATGGTCTCCTATTGGAGCCAAAATTTCTAGGGCCTCTTTAGCTATTTTTTTCTGCTTAACTTCTGGCAAAGCCCATAAAGTTCTCATATTATGAAGTCTATCGGCCAATTTTACAATTATGACACGAACATCTTCACTCATTCCAACGATTATTTTCTTATAATACTCTATTAAATATTCATTCTCAGTAGAGAAATGAAGTCTAGAAATTTTGGTTACACCTTCTACTAGTTTAGTAACTGTAGGACCAACTATAGCTGTCATTTCCTCTTTAGAACAATCACAATCTTCTAAGACATCGTGTAAAAGAGCTGCTTGTAATGTTTCACTATCAGCATAAATAGTAGTTAATATCAAAGCAACGTTTAAAGGGTGAACAATATATGGTTCACCACTTTTACGAAACTGTCCTTCATGCTTTGTATCAGCAAGCTCATAGGCCTTTTTTATATTATTTAATTCATTTTCATCTTTTATATAATTTTTTGCTTTATCCATCACATCTTTAAATGTAATGGTATCTCTACTGTGTGACATTTATATCACCTCTCTTATAAATTTAATTAGCAATTAACTCCCTTTACTAATTTTTCTTCTACATCATCTTTATAAACCTTTTTGGCTTTTGGAGTTTTATTTAGATTCTTAGATTCGAAGAACAAGAAAATATTAATAGCAATAAATATTGATGAGTATGTTCCAGCAATACTTCCTACTAACATAGCTGTATCGAAAGCAAAAATATCTTTTGGTCCGAATAACATTAAACCAATAATACAGAATATTGTAGTAAGAGCAGTAACTATTGTTCTAGTAAATGTCTCTTGCATACTCTTATTTACTATTTCTTTTAATTTTTCTTTTGTAAGTTTTTTATCATATTGTTTTAAGTTTTCTCTTATTCTGTCGAAACAAACAATGGTATCATTTATTGAATATCCTATGATGGCTAGTACAGCCGCAATAAACATTGTATTAACTTCTAGTCTCGTAATGGCAAAGACTGCAAACATCATCAAAACATCGTGTAATAACGCTACTATACCTCCGATAGCATAACTAAATTTGAAACGTATAGAAACATAAATTATAATACCAATTAATGATAGTAATACAGAGTAAATAGCGTTCTTTATTAGGTCTTGTTTTACAACATTACTAATAACTCCAATGTCTACACTAGCATTATATTTTGTCTTGAAATAATTTTTTACTGTTTTTAATTCTGTATCATTTAATACATTGCTAATTAGGATGTCTGTTTGCTCATCTGCAATAGTTATTTCTGTTGATGTAAGATTTAACTCTTTTAAGTCTTTTTCTATTTCTGTTTTATTAACTTTTTCACTAGTAACTAGAGCAATGTCACTACCTGATTTAAAGTCAACTCCCAGATTAAAGCCTTTAACTCCAACTAATACGGCTCCAACGACGATTACAATAATAGAAAATGTTGCAAAAAACTTGGTTTTAGAAATAAAGTTTACTTTCTTAAATGGCTCTACCTTGATAGTTTCGCCTTTATTAAGATCTGGAATATCATTTTTTGAAACTCCGATGAATAAATTAGGTCTATTATCAAAGAATTTTGTTTTGACAAATAAATTTAATAAATATCTAGTTAGGAAAACCATGGTAAACATAGTGACAAAAACAGTGATGATAGACATAGTTGCATAACCTTTAATACTTGATTCCCCAAATATAAACATAATAATTGCTACTAATAAGGTTGTGATATTGGCATCAATTATTGATGATAAGCTCTCTTTTGTACCTAATTTACAAGCTGTTTCGACACTTTTACCTTTATAAAGTTCATCCTTAATACGGGAGAATGTTATAACATTAGAATCCACTGCCATACCTATTCCAAGTATTAAAGCAGCTATTCCAGGTAATGTAAGTACCCCACCTATTGTCCAAAATACTCCAAATACTAATATTGTATAAATTAACATACAAATAGTAGAAATGAATCCTGAAAAATGGTAGAAGAATGTTAAGGTAACAACAATTAATAACATTCCAATAACACCAGCAATAACGATTTTATTAAGTGTATTATCTCCAAAGCTTGCTTCTACTGTTTTACTTGATATTTCAGTTAATTTTGATGGAAGGCTTCCTGAATTAATTAAATCAACTAAGTTAGTAGCTTCTTCTTTTAAAAAGTTACCTTGAATGATTACATCACTTGCAAAAGCTTGTGAAACAGTCGCAGCACTTAAACAAGAAGAACCTGTTGTACCACATTTTTGTTGTTCACTTGCATAGCTATCTTCACCTTCTTGGAAATCTAGCCAAATAACAATGATATTGTTATTGTTACTATAATCTTTTATTCTATTAGTAACATTATAAAATTTATCTTTATCTTTTATACTAAGTGAAACAGCAGGATTTCCCTTAGCATCTTCACTTACTTTAGCAGCATTAGCTGAATTTAAGATATCACTTGTCATAAGTAAATTATCATTAACATCCCTGAAGGATAGAGTTGCTACTGTAGATAATTGCTTACGAGCCTCTTCTTCATTCTTGACGCCAGCTAATTTAACACGGATTTTATTATTTCCTTCTAATATAATTTCTGGTTCACTAACACCTAGAGAATCTATTCTTTTACTTAGCGTTTTATATGTAGCCTGCATTTTTTCCTTGGTCATTTTAGACCCGTCAATAGACTTAGCTTCATATAAAACTTCAAATCCTCCTTGTAAATCTAATCCAAATTTTAGATTTTTGAAAATTGGTTTAAAACAAAAACATATTCCAACAGCTAAAATAGTTAAAACGATAGTTGTAATTATGGTTCTTTTAAGACCAACTTTCTTTAGTTTGTTCTTTTTTTTCTTCATGTTAACACCTCTATTCAAACTACATATTAATTATAACTAAATTTTTTAAAAATGCAAAGAAATAGCGTAAAATAATGAAAAAAGTATTTACTCTTTATTTTGGTAAATACCTGTTCTCTTTAAATTATTTTCTATATATGCATTTAATCTAACTACATCAACATGCATAATATGGCTTACTATATCGGCTAGTGTAAGATCATTTGTCTTAGAAAACACCTCAGCAGCAAGATAGCTCCAAAGATATGTCACCTTTATATCATCATAGCCTTTATTTTTTAGTTCTCTTACCTTACTTCTTAAAGCCGGAAGAACTCTTTTGTACAATTCTTCTTGTGTTTCAAATTCTATTTCCATTTTATTTCTCCTTAATGTTTAAAGTCATCACTATGCATTTTGGCTCTAGGGAATCTGTCATAATATACTGATTTTAAATGATCTGTTGTGACATGAGTATAAATACCAGTTGCTGAAATACTAGAATGGCCTAACAAGTTTTGAACACTTAAAATATCGCAACCTTCATTCAATAGATGAGTTGCAAAACTATGTCTTAACATATGGGGCGAAATGTGTTTGTTTAAGTTTGTTTGTTTAATGACGCTATCAAGGATATCCCTGACCCCTCTTTCAGTTAATTTGGTATGCTTATTATTTAAAAAGAGGTAATCTAACTTATTCTTATTTAACTTTTTATACCCGTCTTGTAAATAGAGGTTTAATATTTCTGCGGCATATTCTCCATAATGAGCCATTCGTTCTTTATTTCCTTTTCCAAGAATCAAAATTGTTTTTTCAGTTTGATTAATGTCTTTAACCTTGATGTTTACTAATTCGCCCACTCGTACTCCAGTCGCATATAACATCTCTAGTATCAATCTATTTCTTTGTCCAAATGGAGTCTTTAAATCCGGTTGATTAAATAACTCTTCTAATTCATTATATTCAAAATATCTAGGAAGACGTTTTTCTTTCTTGGGTCCATTAACATAAACGAAGGGATTAGTTTTTGTAATATTGCTCGTTAATAAATAGTTGTAAAATGTTCTAAGAGCACTTAAATTTCTACAAATAGAAGAGTTTTTTTCACCACGTTGTTCTTTTAAATACTTTAGATAATATCTAATATCACTATATTCTATTGATTTGTAATCAAGTCCATTTAAAATTAAATATTTATTATAGATTTCTAAGTCATCTTTATAACTAGTTATAGTATAGTCAGAATAATTACGTTGATATTTTAAAAAGTCCATAAATTGTTCTATATTTTTTTTCATAATTTCTTCGTCTTACTTTCTTCTTCTGCCTTAAAGAACTTGTCATAAATCATTTCATTTTCTGTAAACATAAAATCTAGTAAAGCATCTTCTCTTCCTTCATCATAAGCTTTTTTGATAACTTGGGCGATAAACTCATTCTTTTTACTATGATCTTGCTTTAAGGAAGTACTTTGTGTTTCTTTATGATTGTTTTTGTTTTTCCTTTTAGGAACTCTTTTTTCTTCAAAGTCAATTTCTGGATAAAGATCTTTTATCTTTTGTTCTAAATAATTATGCATTAAACGTAATTTATACTTTTTATCTTCACTGATACTATCACATTCTTTGGAATAACCAATTTTTAGAGTTTCCTTAATAATTGAAAGAATTTTTTTATAACATGTAATTTCTCTTTCTGTTTTGGGAGATGTATTATGATAAAAAGTAAGATCTTTTTTTAATCTTGGTAAATGGTTAGTATATATATTGTAGGTTGTCATAAAATTATCATTAAATTTTCTTAAAAATTGATCTAATAAAGGAATATTATTTTCTTCTTTTAACATTCCTGTAATACTATTTATTAGTCTTTTAGGAGAAGATAAGCCCTCATTTATTTTATATAGTGGTTTTATATAGGAAATTTCATTATTTTCTTCTATGGATACAATAACTATTTTACCATTTCTGGCCTCAGTACTTTTAATAGCTTGAATATAGCGATAGTTTGTATCCATAATAGATATAATTTTATCTTTTAAATTATCAACATTACTTTCCCTTAAAGCTTTTTCAGATGCAAATTTAGTAGTATATTCATCTATTTCTTCAAATGAAGTAAAAGTTTTATTTAATAAGGGCAAATAATTTCTACTTGAATATAATAAACATAATTTGTACTGTACCATAACTACTCCTTCTTGTTATATTTGTTATAACATAGAACAATATAAATGTAAATTGTTAGAGGCTTTTAGTAATAGATTTTTAGTTTTTAAATTCTATACTAGCCTTTATAAATGAGGTGAATAATGGATGCGGTCTATTTGGTCTACTTTTAAATTCTGGATGAAATTGGCTGGCAATAAAATGTGGATGGTCTTTTAATTCAATTATTTCGACAAGGCCTGTTTCTGGATTTATTCCGGAAATGATGAGTCCATTTTTTTCTAGAATATCGCGATAAGCATTATTAAATTCATAGCGATGACGATGACGTTCCTTTATTAGAGTTTCTCCATAGTCTTTATAAGCTAGTGTATTCTTTTTTAATTTACAGTTATAATTTCCAAGTCTTAGTGTTCCACCTTTATTGATAATTGTTTTCTGTTCACTCATTAAATCAATAACAGGATTTTTGCATAATTCTTCAAATTCTCGTGAAGAGGCATCTTTTATATTACAAACATTTCTAGCAAATTCTATAACTGCCACCTGCATACCAAGACAAATTCCTAGGTATGGGACTTTATTTTTTCTGGCATATTCGCAAGCTTTAATTTTTCCTTCTATACCACGGCTTCCAAAACCACCAGGTACAAGAATTCCTTTACTATTTTTAAAAACTTCTTTTAAGTCAACATTAGGATTTTCTAGGCTTTCTGAATCTATCCAATTAATGTTAACTTTAGTGTTATACTTATAACCAGCATGTTTTAAGGCCTCTTTTACAGAAAGGTAAGCATCTTCTAATTCAACATATTTTCCAACTAAGGCAATTTCTATTTCCTCTTTTAAATTGGAAACTGTATCTATTAAGTCTTGCCAGTAACTTAAATTGCTCTTTTTATTTTCCATTTTAAAATGCTTTAATATAATTTCTTCAGCATGTTGTTTGTGAAAATTCATTGGTATTTCATAAATATTACCCACATCCTTAGCTTCAATGATATTTTCTACTGGCAGACTTCCAAATAAGGATATTTTTTGCTTAATTGTGTCACCTAAATCTATAGCGGCTCTGGTTACAATCATATCAGGTTGTATTCCAACTCTTCTTAGTTCAATAATACTATTTTGTGTAGGCTTAGTCTTTAATTCATTTGAGCCAAATAGGAATGGCACAAGGGTTGTATGAACAAAAAAGGTATTATTTTCTTTCTGTTCATTTCTAAATTGGCGAAGAGATTCCATCATTACAGCGGACTCTATATCTCCAACTGTTCCACCAATTTCTGTAATAACTATATCGGCATTCGATGTTTTACCAGCTTCATAAATTTTTGATTTTATTTCATTTGAGATATGAGGAACTATTTGAATGGTTGCGCCAAGAAAATCTCCTCTTCTTTCTTTTTCAATTACACTAGAATAAATTTTTCCATTTGTAATATTTGATGTGTAATTTAATTCTACATCAATAAATCTCTCATAGTGTCCCAAGTCTAAGTCAGTCTCACAACCGTCTGCCGTTACAAAGACTTCCCCATGTTGAATAGGAGACATAGTTCCTGGATCAACATTCATATAAGGATCAAACTTTTGCATAAAAACTTTATACCCTTTGGCCTTTAATAATAAAGCAATGCTTGATGCAGTTATACCTTTTCCAAGACCAGAACAAACTCCTCCCGTTACAAATACATATTTTGTCATATAAATTCACCTCCAAAAAAACAAAAAAAGCTCAGGAGAACTTCCTGAGGCTCTCTTAGATTATAACATAGTTTTTTGAATTAAAGAAAAATTTTCTAAAAAAAAGAAAAGTAATTTACTTTTCATAGTCACAACTACTACATTTTACTTTTCCTGCTTTTTCAACTAAATATTTACCACACTTAGGGCATGATGTTGGAAGAGGTTTATCCCATGATGCAAACTTACATTTTGGATAGTTGTTACAGCCATAAAATATTTTGCCTTTTCTGGTTTTCTTTTCTATAATCTTACCATTACATTCAGGACAGTCCATGACTTCAACATTTTCTTTTTCCTCTTTTTTAATATATTTACACTCTGGATAATTGCTGCAAGCAACAAACTCACCATAACGACCTTTTCTTATCACTAAAGGATTTCCACATTCTGGGCATTTTTCGCCAGTTTCTTCGGGAGCTTTCTTTTCCATATCAGAGAAGGCATTCTTTACACGTGGTTCAAAAAGCTTATAGAATTCCGCTAAAACTTTATTCCAAACTTTATGACCTTCTGCTACTTCATCAAGATCATTTTCCATTTCAGCTGTATATTTTACATTTATTAAGTCAGAGAAAAACTCTTGAAGCTTATCTGTTGTTTCAATACCTATCTCAGTAGGTTTAAATTTCTTTTCTTCAAGAGTAACATAGCCTCTTTCTTTAATTGTGTCAATTATTTTAGCATATGTAGATGGTCTACCAATACCTAATTCTTCCATTTCTTTGATAAGTTTTGCTTCTGTATAACGAGCTGGTGGTTTTGTGAAATGTTGTTCCTTATTTACAATATCAGTAGTACAGATTTCATTTTCTTTTAAAGTAGGTAAAATAATATCCTCACTAGATTCATAATCTTTATAGATTTTTAAGTATCCATCAAAAATTAATTCTTGACCAGTGACTTTAAATTTATAATCATTATTATCTAATATTACTGAGGTTTTATTGACCCTGGCATCAGCCATTAGAGACGCTAAGGTTCTAATATATATTAGACGATATAACTTATATTCATCTGGAGTTAAGTATTGTTTCATTTGACTTGGTTCACGCATAACACTAGTTGGTCTAATACCTTCATGTGCATCTTGAACATTTTCATTTTTCTTAGCCTTTTTAATATAGCCAGTATAATCTTTACCATATTTTTCAGTGATATATTTATAAGCACTATTTATATATTCATCACTTAATCTTGTAGAATCAGTACGCATATAGGTTATTAAACCAACTGTTTCACTGCCTATATCAATACCTTCATATAGCTTTTGGGCTATGGACATTGTCTTTTTTGCTGGAAAGCCCAGTTTAGTTGAGGCTTCTTGTTGAAGAGTACTAGTAATGAATGGAAATTTACTTTTCTTGGCTTGCTCTTTTTTTTCAACTTTTTCTACTCTATAATCTTTCCCTAGGGCATTTATGACATCATCGGCTTCTTTTTCATTTTTTAACTCAATATCCTTATCTTGATACTTTGTTAATTCGGCTTCAAAATCTTTATCTAAGAATTTAGATGTGATAGTCCAATATTCTTCTGGAGTAAATGCTTCAATTTCTCTTTCCCTATCGACAATTAATTTTAGGGCAACGCTTTGAACACGCCCTGCAGATTTAGCTCCTATTTTTGATTGCAATAATTTAGAAAGCCTAAATCCTATTATCCTATCTAGGATTCTTCTTGTTTCTTGACTTTTTACTAAATTATCATCTATTACCGTTGGATGGTTTATAGCGTCTATTACTTTATCTTTAGTAATTTCGTGAAATAAAACACGACTGTAATCGTTATCCTTAATTCCTAAAGCATCTTTTAAGTGCCAACTTATAGCTTCTCCCTCACGGTCGGGGTCGGTTGCAAGATAGACATAATCACTATCTTTGACATCTTTTTTCAGTTCTTTAATAAGAGCTGATTTACCTTTAACAGCAACATAATCAGGTTTAAATCCATTTTCTATGTCAACACCTAAACCATACTGTCCTTTGGTAGATAAATCTCTTATATGTCCTTTACTAGAAACTACTTTGTAGTCACTACCTAAATACTTTTCAATAGTTTTACTTTTACTTGGACTTTCGACAATTACTAAATGTTTGGTCATAACACCACTCCTTACTTATACATTTATACAAGCTATAAATATTTTTGTCAATCTTTTTACTCATATGTATCTTAAATGAAATTATTAGTTTTTTCTATTTTTTTATACTTTTTAAAATATCATGTGCTGCTATCACACCTGTAGCAGCTGCAGTTACAATATTTCCAGCCTTACCTGCTCCATCACCAATAAAATATATATCTTCATCTTTTATTTTCATATTATTATTTGTTTCTATTTCGTTAGAAAAGAATTTTATTTCTGGTCCATATAAAAGTGTTTCTCCGTTATTTACACCCGGAATAATTTTATCTAAAACCTCTAGTCCTTCTAAAATGTTCGTTATTATTCTATGTGGTAAGACAAGAGCTAAATCCCCTGCTACATAGTCTTTCAAAGTTGGCTCCACAAAACCTTTTTTTATTCTTTCTTCTGTAGAGCGTCTGCCTCGTTTTAAATCTTTTAGGGTCTGGAGAATAGGCTTTCCTCCACCTAACGTATTAGCAATCTTAGCTATTGCTTCTCCATACTCACGAGTGTTAGTAACTGGTTCAGTTAAATTAACTTTAGAAATAAAAGCAAAATTAGAATTATTACTCTTTACATCTTTTAGAGCATGACCATTAACACAGATATAGCCATAATAGTTTTCTTTGGCTACAAATCCACCTGGATTAGTACAGAAAGTTCTAATTTGATCGTCATAAGTTTTTGTTTGAATAAATATAGTCGGATCATAAATAATGGATGTTAGAGACTTTAAAATTTCTTTACGTACTTCTACTCTTACCCCTATTTCAATGCTTTGCGATGTATAGGGAATATTTAGGCTTTCGGCAAGGCTTTGAACCCACTTAGCTCCAGTACGTCCGGGAGCAACAATTACTTTTTTAGCAAGAAGACTTTTCTCTTCTTTTTTTAGTTTGTAAGAAATTTCATATATTTCATCTTTTTTTAAGATCTTATCACAATGAATACCTGATAAAGTTTCTACTCCATTTGATTGAAGATATTTGGTAAAATCTTCTATATATTTAGGAAGATGATCACTGCCTAGATGCTTTTGTTTGATAACTAAAAGACTCGCTCCAGATTTTGCTATTTCTTCCTTTATCTTTATAGCTTCATCCATATTAGAGGGATAAATATTACTATCCATATTAAACTTATTAAATACTTTTTCAGTATAATCAATTAATTCTTCAGCTTCGCTTATACTAAGATATTTGTATAAGTCACTCTTGCCAAGACGAGGTATAAAATTTAATTTGCCGTCAGAAAAAGTTCCAGCACCACCATACCCAGATAAAATATTACATGGTTTACAGTTTAGACATTTACCATTATTCTTGGACATTGGGCAAAATCTATTTTCAGCAAATTTTCCTTCATCTAATAGTAGGATGTTTAATTTTTTATTGTGCTCTATTAGTTCGTAGGCAGCAAAAAGGCCGGCTGGACCAGCTCCTATTATGATAACATCATATATTTTCTTCATTAACTTCACCTCTATTTCTTAGATAGGTCGCTACTGGAGCATATGACTTTCTATGTTCATTTATGATACCATATTTTTCTATTGCTTCAAGGTGTTCCTTGGTTGGATAACCTTTATTTTTCTTAAAATCATACATGGGATATTTTTTGTCTAAATCATAAAGCATATGATCTCTTGTTACTTTAGCTATAACGGATGCCGCTGAGATAGTTATACTTTTTAGGTCTCCTTTAATGATAGACGTTGTTGGTATGCCACATTCTAACGGCATAGCATCAATTAAAATATGTTCTGGTTTTATATTACAGTTTGCAATAGCTTCTTTCATCGCAACTTTAGTGGCTTCATAAATATTTAGTTCATCTATTCTTTTTTCATCAACTATTCCAACACCGATTCCTAAGGCTTGTTCTTTTATTTTGATATAAAACTCCTCACGCTTTTTCTCACTTAATTTTTTGGAGTCAGTCAAACCGTCAAGTTCAAACTCTTCTGGTAAGATTACACAAGCTGCGACCACTGGTCCAACTAAAGGGCCACGTCCAACTTCATCAACACCCGCTATTAAATTGATTCCTTGCCTTTTTAGTTTTCTTTCATAACGATAATGATCTAGTTTACATAAATATAAATCGATATCTTTAATTAATTTTTTATCTTCTTTTCGATTAAACAAGAGCTTATATGAAAGACACCCCTCTAAATCCATAACTTTTATTTTTTCTATTTCTATTATATTTTTTGGATCATAATAAGTATAATTTAGTGTATAATTTTTGCTAAATTTATAGGGGTTAAAATTTTTATCAATACTTTCTTCCCAATCTATCTTATCGTAATAGTCTTTAGGACAAGTTAGCGATACTTCACCTGTTTCTTCTATAAAATCTTGAAGTACTAAACTAGCATTATCTATTACTATTATTTTATTTAAATCTAAGTTTTCTGTCTTTATTTTTTCTATAAGTTCTGTCTTTATCATGTTATCACCATCTTTAGTATAGCGCTTCAAATTGCTTTTGAGCAAGAAAAAACTGATAATATTATTTATCAGTTAGTCTATCAAATGTTATTTTCCCAAAATGCCCATTCTTTAAATCTTGAATGATAATATTGTTAACTTTATCATAATCAACTAATCCTCCTCGTTTTAGGGCACCTCTTTTTTTACCAATAAGATCATACTCCTCAATTAGGTCATCACTCAGATTTTTTATTTGATATCTTTCATATAATCTATCTGGATATAATTCATCTAGTTTTTTTAGAATAAATGAACTGATATCAAAACTATCTAGCACTTCTTCTTTTATTGATGATAATGCCGCTAATACATGAGCTTCTTCTTGATTTTCTAATTTAGGCCATAGGATTCCTGGTGAGTCTAATAATTCTATATCTTTTGATACTCTGATCCAAGAAAGTTCTTTTGTAAATCCAGGTTTATTGCCAACACCAGCCTTGTTTTTACCTACAAGTTTGTTTATCAGAGTGCTTTTTCCAGCATTTGGTACTCCTATTACTAAAACTCTAGTTTTTCTTTCTAAGAGACCTTTTTCTTTCCTTTTTAGGATTTCGTCTTGCATTAGATTTTTTGTTTCATTAATAATCGCTGATACGTTCTTACCCGAAATTAAGTCTACGGGTATGACTTTATAACCTTTTTGCTCATAATATTTTATAAATTCGGCTGTTACTTCTTCATCACATAAATCATATTTAGTCATAATTAAGATTCGTTTTTTATTTTTAATTAACTCATCTATATCATCTATCTTTGATGATAAAGGCATTCTAGCATCAATTACTTCATATACTACATCTATTAAGTTGAGTTTTTCTCTTATTTCACGTTTCGTTTTGGCCATGTGACCTGGATACCAGTTTATGTTTGTCTTATGAAACACCTCTTGATTATTATTCTTATCCATCATTTTCACTTCCTTTTACTTTAAAATCACATTATATTTCTTTTAAAATTTCTTCAAATTTTGTATATCCAGTTTCTGAATTAATGTGTCCTCCGTTTTTTATTATATATTGTTTATTTGTTATTTTATCTGCAAAATCTTTTTCTACTTCGAATTTAACATATGGATCATTATCAGAATAATAACATACAATATCATCACAATATTTTTTTACATCTTCTATATTATCAATAAACATTGGTTCATTAACAGCATCGAAATCTTTATCTATTCCTAAATAATTATTAAATCCACATACAAATATTAATTTTTTCACTTTTATTTTATTAATAATAAGATATTTACATACAAAAACAGGTGCTATACTATGAGCAATTATTATTGTATTCTCATTTATCTTCAATTTTCCAAATTCTTTAGACCAATTATCAAAATTTTGATTACCAACACCAACTGGCATTTGAGGAACAGCAACTTCTTTGTTTCGATTTTCTAATTGTTCTTTTATCCAAGGAAACCAATTTCCATCTTTTGAACCAAAACTACCATGTAATACAATATAATTTTTCATTAATATACCTTCTTTCTTCATGATCAATTATAACATATCTTCATTCTTATTTATAATCAATGCTAATTGTTTTATCATCATTTATATAAATAGTCTTTACTCTTTCGTAGAGATAACTTCTTGTTATTTTATTTAATTTTAATTTTTCTAATATCATTTCTTCAAGTTTTGTTTTTTCTATTGAATGACTTGTACACTTTTTATTAAAATAATTAGTACAATAATAATATGATTTATTCTTCCCCTTTTTCAAATGCATTTGTCCTTTACAATCGCTACATTTTAGAAATCCAGACAATGGATCAAGATTCCCTTTTCTATTTGTTCTAACAGCGCAATTATTTAAGATATCTTGAACTTTATCAAATTTTTCTTTACTAATAATTGTTTCATGATGATTTTCAGTAACAATCCAATTTTCTTTATCTATATTTATTTTCTTATCAACTCTGTAATTTAATTTTCTTTTCTTACCTTGAAATAATGTTCCTGTATAGTTTTCGTTTCTTAATATTGAATTTACCATCTCAGAATTCCATTTTTTCATTACAGTAATATCTTTATTTGTGTTAATTTTTAAGTACTCACTGGGAGTTAATATATCATTATCATTTAAAAAGTCAGCAACTTGTCTTCTACTCTTACCATCAAGTATCATATCAAATATTTTTTTAATTATATGAGATACATTTTTATCAATTAAAAATTTATGTTTATCTTTCGGGTCTTTTATATATCCATAAGGTGCTAATTTACCAGTAAATTCACCATTATATTTCTTCACTATCAAAGAACTTCTTACTTTCTTTGATATATCTTTTGCATACATATCATTAAACAAATTCTTTAATGGTAAATAATCATCGCCATAATAATCTGATGAGTTAATTTCACAGTTTTCGTCTACTGACATTACAGATACTCCCATAGCTGGAAATATCACCTCTATAAAATTACCTGTTTCAATATAATTTCTTCCAAGTCTTGATAAATCTTTTATAATTATTACATCTATTTTCTTATTTTTTATATCTTCTAACATTCTTTGGAATTCTGGTCTATCAAAATTAGTACCTGAGTATCCATCATCTATATAATAATCAACTAACTTATATTCATTATGTTCCTTTAAATAATTATTTATAATTATTTTTTGATTAGTTATACTATTAGATTCTTTTTCATTACTAAATTCTTCTTTTGATAAACGAAGATATGCTGCTACTTTATACTTATTCATTATTAAAGACAACCTTTCAAAACTATTCTATTACTGCAAAACTTTCTTTTAATAACTTTAATTCTTTTTCTTCTTCTTTTAATATAGATACTGTTTTATTTTTTATTTCATTAAACATTTTTAATGAATCATCATTTGGGTTAAAACACTGTACTCCATCTTCATCGTTTTCAAAAAAAATAAATCCATTAAAATAATTATTTGAACTATAAATAAAATGAGGTCTATCTTTAATTAATTTTTTCAAGCTTCGAATATGTTCTTTAAAAACTTCTTCAATTGCTTCTAAAAATCCATTATATGTTTTTATAATACAATAATTAAATTCTGCAACTGATAAAGTAAATGCAATTCTTGGATGATCACCATATTTTTCATATATTTCTTGTCTTATATTCTTCATCTCATTTTTTAACTTTTTATTAATATTAAAATGAGGAGTAGATAAAATTTGCTCTATATCAAAATAATATTTATTTTGATAATCTCTACTTACAATTAAATGACCATGTTGAGTAAAATCTCTTAAACGTAATAACAAACGATATGCAAATACATCATCATATAATTTATTTAAACACTCATTATTGTATTTTATATTTATTTCATTAGTTTCACCAACAAATTGTTTCATAAAATTTTCTATAGATTCTTTTAATGTTTTAGCAGAGCTTATGTAATTAATTACAAGAGAATTAATTATATAATCATCTGTATCTTCAAGGTCAAAATCATAATTTTTACTAATTTCATCATTATTTCCTAATCTATAAAAATTAAGAAGAATTTTAATATTCACTCTAAAAATTCTAAATAATTGTTCTATTTCTTGAATATGTCTTGTAATATCTATGAATGTTTCTATTGTTTCTTTTTCTTCATCATTCATATTTGGTATTTCTATATCTTGTATATTAAAATCACAATCTCTAAGTAAAATATAATCTCTTAATCTCATAATAAATCTTGACCTCCTAAAAGTTTTCCATAAGTCGTTATTACCCCTATTTTCTTTAAAATTTTATTATTTTTTGCCTATAAAATGTAAAAAGAAACAAGATTAAAAGCCTTTATTTATAAGCCTTTGAAAGAAGTTTTCCATAAGTCGGTATATACCAGTTGAGAACGTTTTTGTTAAGACCATTATTATTACTTGAATTATTTTTCTTTTCTTGTCTTATTTTTCTTTTTTGATACATATCCATTTAAATCACTTCCTTTTATTAATTAATAATTCCATTATTTTTTAACACATCTTCAAGATATTCATTTTTCTGAATAATTAATAATTTTTTGGGATGATAATCTTTTATTATTTCATTCCAATTATATAAATTTATTTTTAATTTATCTGTAAAAACATTGTTATTTCCTCTAGCATAACATCTTTCTTCCAATACTTTTTCACTATCTAAAGTAGGATAAGCTAAGTAATATTCGATGTTGTTTTCTTCAAAAAAATCAAGTAAATGCCAATGCATTGATGTTAATACTACATCATATTTATTTTGTGCTTCTAAAACAGCATGATGGTAATTAGTCGGCCACTCCTTATTTTTAGGTCTTTCCTTTGTTCCTTTCCTTTGTTCATAAGGTATGTTCTCAAATCCTGTATTATCCCATTGATAATAACCCGATTCCATATCAATAATATTATCATATTTATTTCCAAGTGTCGTTTTACCTATTGCACCAAATCCTGCCACTATTATTCCTTTACTCATTATACTTCACCTTATCTTTTATATATTCCATAATTCTAATTGCTTCTTTTCTATCAGAATTTTTTTCGTTTTCTGTTAAATCTATGTAATTAGTATTAATTTGTCTAGTCCATCTATCTACAAATTCTTTTGGAATTGTTAAACTCCCGTCTTGATTAATTATACATTTACTAAAAAGATGCTTTTGCCATCTTGACCATCTATTATGTTCATAAGCAGCAAGTTTTTCAATTATATCATTATCTTTCATAAAATCACCTATTTATTTAATACTTCTTTTCTGCTCTCATTTTTCTTTTTTGATACATATCCATTTTAATCTTCACCTTCTTCTACATTTAAATATAAATTTATTTCTTCTTCTGTTGGCAATTTATCAATTAGTTCTTTTGGTAGTTGTTCTTTTAGTTTATAAGTTGAAACACCTATAGGAACATTGGTAGATTTCAAAGACCAATCTACCGTTACTCTATTTTTCCCTCTACATAATAATAGACCAATCGTAGGTGCATCACATTCTTTTTTTATTGTTTCATTAATTGCTGTTACATAAAATCCTAATTGTCCTATATATTCTGGTTTAAATTCGCCTGCCTTTAATTCAACAACTACATAACACCTAAGTTCCAAGTGATAAAATAGCAAATCAATATAATAATCTTGATTATCAACTGAAATTTTGTATTGATTTCCGACAAAGCTAAATCCTTTTCCTAATTCTAATAATACATTTCTTATTTTAATTATCAAAGCTTCTTCTAGTTCTTTTTCTTTATATTCTTCTTTTAATGTAATAAAGTCAAAAATATATGGATCTTTTATAGTATTATTTACTAGATCACTATCTTTTGGAGGTAACATCACATTAAAATTATTGTTACTATTTCCTACTCTTTTATGAAATTCTGTTTCAATTTGAATAGCTAATACATTTCTACTCCAGCCATTTTTAATAGTATTTTCGGCATATATTTGTCTAATATCCTTATCTTTAATTTTTTCAATTAGTAATAAATTATGTCCCCAAGGTAATTTGGCAACAAGTTGTTGCCATTTTTCATCAAAAGCATATTCCTCATAGAATAATCTCATTGATCTTATATTTCTTTCAGAAAAACCTTTCATATTAGGAAAAGTTAATTTAAGTTCTGTTGACACTTGCTTCGTAAAATTATTTCCATATTGTTTGTTTTCTGAAACAATTTTTCCTAATTTAAAATACAACATAATTAAATTACTATTGACTTCTTGCATAGTTTTAATCTGCGTATTTATAATTTCTTCTTTAATATTACTAATAATATCCTTAAAATTTTTATCTAGCATAATTCACATCCTTTCTATTGTTTTTCATAACTTTCACGTCTTTCATGTTTTAAAATAAAACTTATTCATGAACAATTATAACATATTATTTATTTTTAAGATACCTAAGTACATCTTCACATTAACCCTTGACAATCCATATTACATTAAATCAATTATCTTAAAATAATATTTATATTTTATAAAGTTACTTGTTTGTAAAATAAACTCTAATATATATAAGAAAAAATTAGTTATATTTCAAACTAATTAACTGCTTATTGAAAGTTAATCTTGTCACTTTCATTAGATTGTAATATTTGGGATAAAACCCATTTTATATAAAACCAAACTAAATCTTTATCATCATTTTCATCGTCATGTATTGATACAGGTTTCAAATTTATCAATCTAATTCTCTTTAATACATTTCTTTTATTGCCAATTTCCATCCATTCTAGCTTTCCCTTATATGATTCATATAAATCTTTAGACATATATTGTTTAGCTGGTTCCATATCCATATTAGACCAAGATTCTTGCACAACATAAAATGTTTGAATTACTTGTCTTTCGATATCTTTATACTTCCAGGCAATATCTTTTTTACTTAACATTCTCATATACTTTTTGCTGTTAAATGATGATCTAAGTACTTTAACATATAGGACTATAACTCCAACAAATGATATAGAAATAAAAACTATCCAACTAAAAATATGATGAATGGCACAAAGAAATTGATTATTATAGTTACAATAATATCGACTACTACCATGACCATGAGTTCCTGATGAGAAAGAGCTACCAGTTCCTCCACTTGAGCCTCCACCTCCAGCACGAAGCTGTACTACATTGTTTTCATTATTAAAACTAGATGCATAAACATCAATAGTATTTATACAAAAACCAAAAAGAATAAATAAAGTAAGTAATACAATCGTTTTTCTCATATTTCCACCAGCTTTTATTTTATATAATTCATCCATTAATAAGTATTATACTTTTAAAAATTTGTCCTGTAAATTACTGCTTTTTCATACGTATTTTAATTAATCGTTTTATTTTTGGAGTGACTTATAATATGTATTATCCTTTAACAGAGTTTTATGACTACCCCTTCCAACTAGTCTTCCATGATCTATTACTATTATATCATCTGCTAGTTTCATTAGAGATGGTTTATGAGTAATCATCAAAATAGTATGGTCACGTTTTAAGTCTTTTAAAATTTCCATAACATGTTTGGAAGTGTTTATATCAAGAGATGATGTAACTTCATCAAAGAGTAAAACTTCTGACTTAGAAAGTAAGGTTCTAGCGAGAGCTATTAACTGTTTTTGGCCATTCGAAATATTTTCTGCATCTGCTACCAACTTTGTATTATAACCATCCTTTAAACTCATAATGTAATCATGAATTCCAACTCGCTTACAGGCTTCTATTTGATGGGAATGGTTTGAATCGACTAAATTAAAATTTTCTCTAATGCTCATATCAAATATAAATGGTTTCTGAGTAACTATTGAAACGTTGCTGGAATAAACTTCTCTGGTGTAGTCATAAATACTTTCATCATCTAATAATATTGTTCCCTTATCAGCCTTATATAATCTTAACAACAATCTAAAAATGGTCGACTTACCACTACCACTCTTTCCAACTATTGCTGTAAACGACTGTGGTTTTATTTCAAAACTAACATTTTTTAAAACTACTTGTTTTTCATACGTAAATGACACATTTTTAAAGTTTATCTTTCCTTTAATATAGTCATTATCATTATCTCCAAAACTAAGCATATTGTTGGTTTTATAATTTAAAATTTTATATATTCTATCTAACATTATTGAAAAAGATGAAACGTTATCTAGTTTACCATACAATTTCTTAAACTCATTTTCAATATTTTCATAATATCCAACTACTAAAACTAATGTCGCAACATCATACCTTCCATTAAGAATTAAATAAATTAAAATTAAATAGATAACAATTTTACCAAAGCCTAAAATAGTAGGAACTAAAACATAAAAATTATCATTGTATTTTCTTTTTTTTAAATAGTCTTTTTTCCATAATTTCTTGTAATTTTTTAAATATGTATTTAAATTGTCACTCATGTTAAATGCTTTAATTTCTTTATTGCCATCTAGAACTTGTCCCATTAAAGATGAAATATTATCTTGATGTTTTCTTTGACGACTTAAATAGTAATTTTTCTTTTTCATATTTTTATCAAGTGCATACATTGAAATAATATATAGAATTAAGGCTAGTATACCAATATAGACATTAACACTGATTAGAATTATTAAAGCTATAGCTATATTTACTACTCCAGTAATTGCATCAAAGGCTTGATCTGGCACTTGCATTACTTTTCCAACATCATTAAACGCTGTATTTACAATATAAGAGGTAGACATATTTTTAGTAAAATTTTCATCATAAGACGTAACTTTACTTAGTATTAATTCTTGCAGTTTATTATGTGTAAATATGGAATTATTTTTGTAAGCAATATAATTATAATGATGACATAAAACGTATATGAAGCTAACAATTAAAAAGATAGTGGCGTATAAAAAAGTAGTCTGATAATCTTTTATGGTTGCAAACTCTACTACTTTAGCGGCCACAACGGGAATCAAAAGTAAAGATATACTTCTAAGAAGAGCTGAAAAAAACAAGTGAAATACTAAACGATTGTCATGAGCTTTTAGACTAAAAAACTTTTGTAATATTAAATAATATCTTTTAATCATTATCAAACACTCCTATCCTACTTGGTGATTTTCTGGATTGTAACATTCTATAAAGTTCACTTTGTTCTAGTAACTGTTTATGTGTCCCAACAGCCGATATATTTCCATTATCACAAACTACAATCCTATCTGCCATCTTCATTAAATCAGGCTTTTTAGTCACCATTATAATTGTATGATCTTTTTTTAACTCATTTATTAGTTTAGGAACTAACTTTGCAGTGTCAGGGTCAAGTGATGTCGTTATATCATCTAATAAAATGATTTCTGATTTGGATAAAATAGTTCTAGCAATTGAAATCATTTGTTTTTGGCCACCAGAAATATTACTACCATTTTCTCTTAGTATAGTATTATAGCCATCAGGTAACGTTTCTATAAAATCATTTATTCCTGCTTTTTTACAGGCTTCTATTTGATTTTTAATATCTTTATCAACAAAATCTAAATTTTTTCTAATACTCATATTAAAGATGAATGGTTTTTGATTTACAATAGAAATAAGACTTGAATATGTATCATTTGAAAAATCAAATATATTAGTATTATCTAAGAGAATTTTACCGCTTGTTGGTTCAAATAAACGCAAAATTAAATTTAAAAGCATGGTTTTTCCACTTCCGGCCTCTCCAACAATCGCTAAAACTTCGTTATGATCAACTTTTAAATTTATATTGTGTAGAACCTCTTTGTTTTTTATTTTCAAAGATACGTCTTTAAACTCTAGCATTCCATAAATATCTTTAGTATCTAAGTTGCCAACTTTAACATTATGTGAATTATATTCGAGTATATCATTAACTCTATTAACAGCGGTGTTAACTTCTCTAATTGTTGATGTAGAACTAATAAATGAATCAATATAATTGATTAAATATTCATGATATGAGGTCATCAAAACCAAAACACTGACATCAGCTTTACCTTTTGCCATTAGATAGATAAGACAAATATAAAGAAAATATCTAAACACATAATTGATTAATTTAACATCATTATCTCTAACTGTGCAATAATGTCTTTTGGTACTATAGTATTTGCAAAAAATGTTTTGAATATTTTTAAGTTTTTGAAGTAATTTAGGTAACATATTAAAGGTTTTTATTTCTTGAAGTCCTGAGGTGATTTGAGTTAATAAAGTGCTATATTTGTCATCTTGAACTTGTACCTTATAATGATAATAATTAAGTTTTCTATCTGCTTTGTTTCTAATTATAATGTAAGTAATTGAAAAGGCAATTAAAATTAAAGATAGGCATATATTGTAACACGCTACTATTACTAAAACAGCTATTATTTGAATAAAACCCATTAGGAGTTCTGAAATCTCATCATTCATATCTCCAATATCAATTATATCTGAATTAATAGAATTCATTATTCTACCCTTACTTATATATCTTGTAAAATTATTATCTACACCAATTAGTTTATTCAAGACTTTTTTAGTCATTTTATCATAACAATAATTTACATTAAAACCATATATTTTATAATTTACATATAAGGCTAAATTATATAGTATATATACAATTAAAAATATTATTAGAAAACTATATGTCATTTTAGCATCGTTTAATGTTAAATATTTTATGATTAATGAAGCAATCAAGGGTAATAAAAGTGAAAAACCTTTATAGAAAAAAGCTGATAAAACATTAATTACTATATATTTTGGTTTTAATTCTGCAAGTTTTAAATATTCTTTGATAAATTTATAATACTCCCTAAACATGATACCACCTATTATTGATTCTAACAAAAAAACAGTTTAGAGTCTAGAAAAAGTCTAAATTTTGCAGAAAGATGTTCTTATTTTTTCTGGTATTTAGTTAATACTTTATTTTTATCGGTTTTATAAATAATGTCATGCCTATTTTTATTAGTTATTTTATGAGAATTTGGTAATTGTTCTTGTGCTTCATATTCATTATTTATTACGTAAACTTGATCATCGACAATATTAATCTCTTTTGGATTACCATTAACAATTTTAGCTAGTAAAGATTTTTTTATCATCTTTAAACAATCATATAAATCAATAATATCAGTCGATTTATCATATAGAATTGGTACTAAACTAATTAGACAATTATAGGTAGCATTTGCTTCTTTTCGATATAAATAATTAAATAAATTTTTTTCGGTGAAAGTAAAATTGGGGTTGTTTAATATAGAATCTGGACTAATTTTTCCATACTTTTTTAAAATCTCTTTTATTTCTTTTTCTACTAAGTAATTATCTTTTAATTTAAAGGTTCTATCATATATTATATCTTGCATTAATGGGGAAAGTATTTTGATTATATTTTCATTGTTTATTTTATATAGAAATAAGATTTCTGTTGCGGCCTTAGCAAAGTTATTAAAGGTTGTGATTGGTGGCACTTTGTTTTGCAGTAATAGTTTTAAATCGCGTATAGGATCATAATAGTAAGAATCAGGATTTGAATAAAGAGGTCTTATAAAATATTTCTCATAATGATTAAGAAATTTATTGTTGCTTAGGTCAATATACTTTCCATAATAACTAGTAGACTGATTTTTTCTATTATAAATGTTTCCTGTAATTTCTTGATGTTCATCTACTGAAATTAAGGCAATTTCTTTTCTGAATGAATCTAAGTTATAACGACCGTTTTGAGGAATGGTGTATTCGCCAGCAACAAAATTAAAATCTCCTGAAGTAGAAATCCATCCGGATGACTTTAAGTTTTTACCACTTACATGACCAATTATTCTATCTAAGCTTAATCCTAGGTTTCCTTTTTCAATCTCGAAAGTTATTTGATTATTTGTATTATGTCTAGTTAAATTACAATATATATTGCCATCACTTTTAATACTTTCTAAATCATACTCATTTAGTGCTCTATATAAATACATACTAAGCTCTCCTTTTTTATTCTATATTATAAAACAAAAAGTAGTTTTATTAAACTATTAGATTTGGTATTTGTTAATCTAATATTTAAAAGCCTCATTTCTCTCTTATCTAAGAAATGAGGTTCATAATAAAAATTTAAACGCTTTTGCTACTCTTTTTAGGTGTGCCTTGTAATATTTACTTTATACTTTAATTGGTAATTATCTTATCTATTTATAATTGTTTTTTTAGAATAGCCAGTAAGGTCAAAGTAACAGATAAAACCCTAATTATAATTTCTTTCATACTCATCGCTTTCCTGCTTTAGGGTATTAATGAATTTTACATGAGAAAACTTATCATAAAACATTTTTTTATTCTTTATTAGGCATATTATATTTATTAAATAATAAAAACAAATTAACAATATTATACAAAACAATAAAATTATTTTTAAATTTAAATCTATTGGATAATGTATCAAATAATGAAATACAAAATACACTAAACAAAAAGGAATACAAATGTAGTATGTTGTTTGAGAAATTGCCTTAATAAACAAGTTTAAAAATTTTTTATTAGCAAACTCAAATATGACATTAACAAAATTACTCCCAATTGTTTTTCCATTCCAAAAATATGGAATAATTACAAAATAGACTAGAAAAGAAATATATTTTGAAAATTTGTTTCCCGATGATATAACAAATATAAATAATGACATTATAATAAACAGTGTTATATCTATGCAAAATAATGTTATTCTCCTTAGCCCTGAAACTGTTTTAGCATTTTCATATGTTTTTTTATCAATTTCATCTCTGGTAGGTAGAAATTTATTAAAGTGTGCCATCCAATAATAACCTATAATACCTCCTAAGGTATTCAAAAGTAAGTCATCCACATCAAATAGGCGATATGGTCTTGGATAAATAAAATATAGTCCTGTAAGTTGAGTTAATTCAAAAAATAATGATAGAAAAAAACTATATTTTATGGTTCTTCTTAAATTAACTTTAAAATAATATCTTAAATACATTCCAAAAGGGATTGTCATCAGGATATTATAAAAAACTGTATAGAAACTAGAATGGCATAAAGCTTTTATGTAAGTTCTTGGATTGGTTATGATAAGTGGAGTTTCTTTAATAAAATCTATAACAAACGAAAATGGAATGAGTTGTGTTTTAGGGCTTGTTAACTTTATGACATCATCTCTAGATGGAAGAGGCAAAATAACTAAGAAGTATATTGCCATTAAATATAAAATAAATGAATAAATAATTAATACTCTAATTTTACTTATTGACCCATATTTATGATACTCTATAAGTATAAATGGGATAGTAACTATAAAGGCAACAAATGGAAATAGTAGAAAAGCAGTTTTTAATGTTGATAGATAGGACATATTTATACTAAAGGATTAGTATTAATCACTAATCTTTTTCTCCTTTTTTATAAAATAAATTACTTTTCTTTGATAATATTTTTGCTACAAATGCAGGTTACTAAAAAGTATCCCCCATATATAAATACCATCAATATTGCGGTTATAATAACTGCTTTTAAATTAAAACTAATTCCCATTGTTTTTAAAATAATATTACAAAACATAATTCCAAATATTGAATGAATAATAGCAAGAAGCAGTGGAAACATGAAGAAAATACCAATTTGTCTAAATAGAGTTTTATTAATCATTTTTTCATCTACCCCTATTTTTCTTAACATATTAAACTTTTCAGCATTATCACTGGACTCAGATAATTCTTTTAAGGCTAAAATGGCGGCACATGATATTAAGAATATAATGCCCAAATACAAGCCTAAAAATGTAACTATGGCTCCTAGACCAACGCTTGCATCTCTAATATCTTTCTTAGTGTTTAAGGTTAAACCATAATCTGTATAAAAACTAGTCTTTTCAGTAATTGAATTAATCTTGGCCTCTATATCTGCTTGATTACCATTGTAATCAGCAATCATACGATTCATAATTTTTTTATCATCTGACAAGGCATTATCTGGTAAAACAATGAAACCAACTTCTGACTTTTGACTTTCCATTTCATAAAAACCATTAATGGCTTTTTGGTATTTTGGATAATAAGATTTTTGATTAAGTGTAATTTTGGTATTTCTTTTTAAGGCTTCATTCTTAATATTTAACATCTCTTGATAATTACCTACTACAACATATTCATTGCTTTTTAACGTAACTTTTTCCAAATTAAAACTAGCAGCTAAGTTATTATAATCACTATTCGTCATTAAAATAATATAATCATTGTATCTTAAATATGGATATTGTTTTTTTGTTATTTTATAATAGGAACCTAATGTTGATTTTAATGTCACGGAATCGTCAAAATATAGCGAAAAGTAAACTGTATTTTTAAAATTAGCATCTATATCAAATCCAAATTTAGCGAAAATTTCTTCAAAATTTAACCTTAAATTTTGTTTCTTTATATCTGTGAGATCAGATTCTTCTAGATTGACATTAGAACTTTTTGAAAGTTCTATATCCCGTGGCGATAAATCGGTTAAATTTTTATTTAGGGAATTCTTCATTGATAAAGCACTTGATAGAACACATATTGTTATAAAAAGCATAAGACATATTATAGTTGTTGAAAATACTGTTGTATTAATTTTACTAGAAAACTGTCTTAGTGTAAAACTATTTAGACCTTTATAATATATTTTCTTTATACTCATAAATATTCTTAGGAGTAATCCAGACAATGACCAAAATATAAAAAAGGTTGAGATTGATCCTAGTATGATAGGAACATATATAATCTTGACAATAGAACCATTATTAATACCACTAGTAACTTGATAATAAGCAAATCCTAATACTATACAAGATATAATAAATATTACTGTACAAATATAAGGATTTTTAAGTTTTATCTTTTCTGACTTTTTGCTAGAATGTATTAAATCAATTAATTTACATTTACTAATATTTATGGTATTAAATATCATCACAATAAGATACATAATACTAAAATATAATAAAGTTTTAAGGCAGGCACTTTTTGAGAATATAAAAGTGAATTTTGTTAAATTAGCTTCAAACATATTAGCTACTATAATACTCATTAATTGAGATAATATGAAACCTACTCCTAAACCAACTGCTAGCGAAAGAATACCTATTATTAATGTTTCAAAAAATAATATTAATGATATTTTCCTTTTACTCATGCCAAGAGTTAGATATATTCCAAATTCTTTATTTCTTCTTTTGATTAGAAATCTACTGGCATAAATAATTAAAAGTGCAAGTATAAAAGATACAAATACACTAACGCTAGATAGTATACTAGTTAAAAGTTTTATTATTTCATAAGTTGAAGATGATACGTTCATCATAACTGTTTGATCATCTATAGCATTAAATACGTAAAATATTGCAACACCAAGTATAAGAGTAAAGAAATAGATGGCATAATCTTTTATACTCTTCTTAATGTTTTTTAATGATAACTTAAAGAGCATCGTTCAAGTCACCACCAAGTAATGTTACAACATCAATTATTTTATTGAAAAATTCTTTTCTAGAATCTGTTCCTTTAATTATTTCATTAAAAATTTTACCATCTTTGATAAAGATTACGCGTTTTGCGTAACTTGCAGTAAAGGCGTCATGAGTTACCATCAGAATAGTTGCTTGCATTTCTTTATTCAAATAATCAAATTTTTCCAAAAGCATTTTTGCCGATTTCGAATCCAATGCTCCGGTTGGCTCATCTGCGAGAATCATCTTAGGATTAGTAATAATTGCTCTTGCACTAGCAACTCTTTGCTTTTGTCCTCCACTCATTTGATATGGATATTTATTTAGAACACTACTAATATCTAGTTCCTTAGCTACTTTTTTTATTCTTGTATCAATTTCTTTTACAGCGATATTTTGAATAGAAAGTGCTAAAGCTATGTTTTCATAGGCAGTTAAGGTATCAAGTAAATTAAAATCCTGAAATATAAATCCTAGCTCTTCTCTCCTAAACTTATTCAAACTATTTCCTCTTAATTTAGTAATATCATTACCAGCAACATAAATATGTCCTGATGTAACTTTATCAATTGTAGAAATACAATTTAGAAGAGTTGTTTTACCGGAACCGCTCGCTCCCATTATAGCAACAAACTCGCCTTTTTCAACATCAAATGATAAATTATCAATTGCCTTGGTAAGACCGGATTTATTACCATAATATTTTTCAATTTTATCAATTTTTAAGATATTTTCCATAATCTTTCTCCTTTCTTTTTACAGTGTAATATAAAAGAATAGGATTAGTCGTTATTCTAATATTACAGAACATTACAATTTTGTAACATATCTACATTCTGTAACTCATATTTAGTTAAAATTTAATTATCTGGTTTATAAAAATTATTTTTAGTAAATATTATTGTAATTTTAGTATATTCATTTATTTCTGATTCAACAGTTATTTTATGTCCTAATTTATCACATAGTTTTTTAGCAATATATAAGCCCATACCAGTAGATTTTGTCATTGTTCTACCATTTTCACCGGTAAATGATTTATCAAATACTCTTTTTATATCGCTTTTTGGAATTCCTATACCATTATCACAAATAGTTAAATATAGTCTATCCTTATCTTCATTTGCCTTTATTTTTATATATGACTCAGTGTTTTTTCTTTTATATTTGATACTATTATTTATTATTTGATTTAGTATAAATTCTAACCATTTGGAGTCGGTTAAAACTTTTTCATTATAAACATCAACATCTAATCTAACAGCATTTTCTAATAAATCATCTTTGTTTTTTAAGGCTACATTTTTTATAATTTCTTGAAGCTTTTTTTCTTTTATAATGTAATCCTTTTCAACATTTTCACTTCTAACAAAATATAATATCTGATCTATATAATTATCTAGTTTTCTAATTTGCTCTATATATTTTTTATCAATTTCATTTTGATGATTATGACTAATTAAAGTTAAGCTTGCTATGGGTATTTTTACCTCATGTATCCACATTTCTACATACTCTTTAAAGTCTGTAATACTTAAATTATATTCTTTTACATTTTCAATCATTGATTTATTTATATCATAAAGTATTTGATAAAATAGCTCACCTTCATAAAAATTTGGCTTATTTAACATTTCTAAGATTAAATATTTTTTATCTAATGTATGAAGGGTACTAAAGAGTTTTTTATAAAAGGCATTTTTCTTAAAATAGTCAAAAATGATATTAAATATGGTGACTATAAGAAAAATAATTGTGATGGCTATTTTTAGATCAGTTCCTATTTTAAAGGCATTTAGTATAAGTATGGTGACTATATATCCAATGATGGATACAATTATTTGAGGAATTTTATCTAATAAATATTTTTTTAAACTCATAATAATTTATAACCTTGTCCTTTTCTTGTTTCTATTTTATTTTCAAGTCCAAAATCTTGTAACTTATTTCTTAATCTACTGATATTTACGGTTAAAGCATTATCATTTATAAATTCATTGTTATTCCATAAATCAGTCATTAAATCATCGCGATTTACTATTCGGCCACGATTATTTAATAAATATGTAAATATTATCATTTCATTTTTAGTTAATTCTAAGACCTTACCATTTTTTTCTAAAATTCCTTTTTTAGGATTAACAACTATATCATCATAAAACAAATCATCTCTGTTATTTTCCATTCTTTTAAATATGTTTTGTATTCTGAGTAATAAAATAGTTGGATTGTATGGTTTAGTGATATAATCATCTGCCCCATAAGACATAGATAAAACCTCATCCACCTCGCAGACTCTGCTTGTGACCATAATAACAGGGATATTAGACTCCTTTCTAATTTCTTTTAATAGCATTTCACCATTAATATTAGGTAAGTTTATATCAAGTAAAATCAAATCTAGAGTCATACTCTTAATATCTTCTTTGGCATTGGTAAACTTTTCTAACATTAATACTTCATATCCAGAATTTTCTAATAATGTTTTTAATTCATTTCTAATTGTTTCTTCATCTTCTATAATCAGTATTTTTTTCATTTTAGTTCCTTTCCGCTAATGTTTATATTTTTTCAGTTGACTATATTATATCACTTTTATTTCTATATTTACTATAATCAAGAAAATAAAAAAACTGATAAAGTTGTATCAGTTTTCATCTTATTTGTTAAATGGATTAATATTTACTATATCCTCTAACGATTCTAAGTTAGAAATATCCGTAATGTGTTTTGTGGCACCATTTACTTGTTTGTTATTAGCTCCTGACATGCGTGAATTAGTTAAGCGAGTTTTGTTTTGAATGAACCGATCAGTCTTTTTTAGGTTACTCATATTGGTTTTTGTTTCTGTTTCATAGTTATGTCTGGCGCTACGATTACGGTATTTTGAATATATAACAATAAAATAAATTATACCGCTTAGTAAAAATAAAAATGGCCAATTATCTTCTCCGTCGTAGGTAAAGTACATAGCAAAGAAACCTAATAGTTCTACAATAAATGATATGAAAAATAGTTTTGGCATATGAATCGGTACACTACCCATTGTTTCTTTAGTTCTAGCATTAACTGCTACATAATGAAGAATACTTTTTCCATTCTTTTCTTCATGATAACTATAAAGCCATACAGGAAGGTATGCAGACATCCATTGTTGACCTTTTACTTCTAAGGTCTCACTTTGCCATTTTACTCCACGGTCATAATACTTAATCGTTTCATTACAAGCAAATCGTGCTATGTCCTTTGATTTTACCTCTACCATATCTTTTAAATCTGTAACATTAGTATCCCTTTTTTCTGATGTATATCCTTTAATATAATTGGAGTCCCATTTTACACAATTTTCTGTATCAAATGGCATAATAGCGTTGATTATATTATTTGTTCTATCGCTTTGTTCAGTATTTAATTTATCCTTTGATGATTCTATAGTTAAACCCTCAATAGTTAAATCAAAGTCTCTTTCTACTGCATATAAGGCAGCATCATAATATGTTGTACTACTATCATTATGACTTTCTGTATAATGTCTTGTTTCATGCTCTCCTTCACCTTTTAAATTAGCATGAGTATTAGCGTCTATTATCATGTATGGAAGATAGACTCCCATGATATTTTCAGTTGTAAACTCTTTTTTAAAAGTTGGATTAGCAAAGAATTTTCTTTTTCCCACAAAACTTTCTATTTCAGTCTTAGCATCATTTTTGGTAACTTTAAATGGAAGAACTGTGTCTGGCACTGCTCCATTTGGAATTTGTTGATTGACTGATAATGTATTTCTACACCAATGGCATCTTGCTTGTGTAGAGCTCGCGGTATCAACAATGACTTCTGCTCCACAACTACTACATTTAAATGTTACAACATCATTAGTGTCAGCTACTATATTAGTAGCACCAGAGCCAACTACTTGACCCTGGAGTTTACTAATATCTTGCTCTTTACCTGCTAATTTTTCTGGCTCGAATTCATATCTACAATAATGACATCTTAATTTTCCGTTATTAGCATTAAGTGAAATTTCTGTTGCTCCACACTTCGGACACTTATTTTGACCATCTTTGGCATTAACATCAGTCTTTACAATTTTTACTTCTTCCTGTGTTACTTGGTCTAAATTTGGAATATTTTCACTCTGGTTTTCCATAAATTAAAGCCCCAATAATTTCTTTTTAGCTTCGTCAAATTCTTCTTGTGTTATAACGTTGGCATCTACTAATTGTTTTAATTTTGTTAATTTTTCATATGGATCTTCTGCGGTTGATGGAGCTTGTTGTGCAGTTGGTTGTTGAATTGGTTGAGCTGGTTGGTTGAAAGCCCCAATAGTATTTGCTGTTCCATTGATACCCATTCCCATGAAGGCCATTCCGGCAGCTCCGTTATTTTCACCTGCTGCTTGGAATCCTCTGGCAACAGATTGTTGCATGAATGAATTTCCACGAGCACCTGATAAGGCGTCTGCTTTCTTAACATCACTAAGTAAGCGTTTTGTATCTTCATCATATTCAATTGCTGTAATAGCAACTTTAACAATTTCTAATCCTCTATCTGATTTCCATCTGTATCCATCTTCTACAGCTTGAGATAATGAATTGGCAAAACCAATTTGATCTCCTTGAATTTTAGTTATACGATTCCCCTTATTTGGATCATTTGTATAATTAGAGAATGCTGCAGATAAACTTCCAACAACTTCATTAAATAATTGTGTTCCGGCTACATTATCCATATCTGCAAAATCAAATACTGGTGCATTTGGTCTTAAGTAATCAGCTGGTACAAAGTTTTTAACAAATAGAATTGGATCTACTATTTTTAATGAATATGTTCCTCTTGTAATTGCTCCAACTTGTGAATTCATGTATGCATCATCCCAGTATATTTCAGATTGAGTTCCAAACATATTTCCTGGAATCTCTTTTAAATTAACATAAATTGCAATTTGCTCAGCTGCTGGTATTCCACCAAACTTAAATCTTTCCCAAGAAGTTTTTAAAGTAGATGATATAATACCATTTCCAGCTAAAAATGATTGTGAATTTTGATCATTGCTTTGAAAAATAAATCCACCTGGTTCTGTAATACAACCAGTAATTGCACCATCTTGTAATGTAATTAGGGCAGTTCCCTCTGGTACTACTATTTTACTTCCATTTGTAATAATATTTTCTGATCCTTTGGTATTTTCCCCTCTACCTGCGTCAGTTCCTTTTTTTTCAGCACCAAATATTGCTGCTGTTGCTGGAACATTACCACGTGGTACATAAAAATCCTTCCATTCATCAGCAAATGTTCCTCCAAGTGCTCCTGTAAATGCTTTAATAAATCCCATATATATTCCTCACTTTCTCTTTTATGCTTTTTCTTTAAGATTTATTTTTAATTATTAGGCTCTTTTTAGGCCTCCTTTTTTACCTCCTACTATAGATTATGATAATATAGAAATTATATTATGTCAAATAAAAAGCCCTTTTTATTTCTCCTAGAAAGGGGTAAAAACTTTTTATAAATTATCTTTTATTTCTGGAAATAATTTATATAAATCATAACCTAATAAATTATCAAAATATTCTTTTAATTTATAAGTTTCTTTAATGTGATACTGTGTATTAGAATAGGCTCCACGTCTTATTATTATGTCAATTAATCTTTTGTCTACCGTAAATACTTTGACTGTACACATTAAATCACATAAATTAATTATTTTTTCTGATAAAGTGTACTCATGGTTTTCGATGAACTCTTTTCTAAATGGAATATCACTTGGGATTCCTCCGGCAGTACACATAACATCATTATTTAAATATGAATGAGTAAGGCAAATATTACAGTAGTCTTCATCATATCCTTCTTTTTGCATGTAATAGTACCCATTCATAACGTGATTTTCAAATGGACCAACCATTTTTCCAATATCGTGTATATAACCTAGTGTTTTAACCTTATCGAGATCTAGGCTTTGTCCTTTTTCATTCAAGGCTTTGGCAATTTTATAGGCGCTTTCTCCAACGCATATAGAATGGTTTATCCAACCATCGCTTAATGTTTTTCCTCTAGTACCTTCTAATATTTCTAATGCTTTATTACTTGTTAAAATCATATATACTCCTTATCCAGGTTTAATTATAACACAAAAAAAGCAAATTTTTTACTTTGTTAGTAGTTTATTTGCTTTCCATCTTTTTGGCGGAAAAACTATATATTCAGCTTTTCCCACTATATCTTTTTGTGAAATAAATCCTAAAAGTCTACTATCGGCTGATTTTGGTCTATTATCTCCTAGTACAAAATAATGATTTTTAGGAACTTTACTGCTGCCCAAAACACTTGTATTATAATCATTGAGATTTATATCATATACTTTGTTAAAGTCTTCATCTAACAATTTATTATTGATATAAAGTTTATTATTTTTATAAACCACTTCATCACCAGGAAGCCCAATGACTCTTTTTATTATTTCTTCATTTCCCATTTTTATTACGATTATGTCAAAGCGTTTAATGTCTTGATGCCTATATATAGCTTTATTTAGGAGCATAATATCTTTATCTTTAAGAGTATTATTCATAGATACGCCTTTTACTCTTACGGGAGTTATAAAAAATATCTTTACTAATATTACTATTATGATAACTATTATATATGGTAAATATTCTTTTAAAAACTTTTGCATATTATAAATAAAAATAAGGGGTTAGCCCTTATTTTTGTCCTCTTTCTTTGATGCGGTATTGACCAACCATTCCTCTTAAGAATGTAAGTTTAGCACGTCTTACTCTACCTTTTCTCATTACCTCAACATATGCAATTTTTGGTGAATTAATTGGGAATGTTCTTTCAACTCCTACTCCTGATGACATTTTACGTACTGTAAATGTTTCAGATACACTACCACCACGACGAGCTACAACAGTTCCTTCATAATCTTGAACACGTTCTCTTTTTCCTTCGATAATTCTAACACCAACTTTTACAGTGTCTCCAACACGGAATTCAGGAATATCTTTTCTTATTTGTTTTTCATTAATTTTGTCAATTACGTTCATTATTAGTTTCCTCTCTTTCTATATTAACCAGTGATCATAAATTAATTATTCAGCGGATCGCCTTTTTTTGACGCTTTTAATTATATCACACATAACTTATTTGTGCAACTGTATTAATAAATAAATTAAAAAAAGTATTACTTAGTAGTAACACTTTTTAAAATATAGTTTCCTGTTGCATCATGTTCAAAAGTATAAGTAGTTGTTGGAAGACTATCAGCTATATTTTTGATATCTGTATCTGATACTGTAATGTCATTATCTGAATTTATATCACCAATGACTGGATTGCTAGCGGCCTTAGCGTCTAAGAAACTCTTAAAATAAGCATTTCTTGGTCCGTTAGTATCTCCTAATACATATCCATATACCACCTTAGCATTTATTGTAACTATATTGCTTGTTATTGTTCCATCTAAATAGTAAATTTTATTATCTGTAATAATACCAGTAGATCCGCCACCGTGTCCTGGATGATTTGCATTTTGAGTATATGTTTCTGTTGAGGCATCATAAATATATAATGGTTGATTTTCAGTTGGACAAATAATATTTTCATGTGTCACTGTTCTATCTTTTCCAAAATATTTGTGAATTAAATCTTCTACTTGTTTTTTTGTAAATGAACTTTTGTTTTCTGCATTATAAAAAGCAAACATTAAAAGATCTTGATTAGTGATGTTATTTGTATTTAATAGTGGATAGTATGATGCAAAATACTTGTTATAAGTATTAACAATTGATGAGGTAATAGTTGCTTTTTCGGCCTCAGTTAATTGTCTTGTGCTACTCTTATCATCACTCTTAGTGTTAGTTTTTTCTGTTGTGTTTTTTGTCTCTGTTTCTTTATTTGATGATGTGATACTATCAATTACTCCAGTTTTATCTAAAATGATGTAAGATATGGCTGCAAGTAATAAAATAGTAAGAATTATGATTAGTACTTTTGATGAGTTTTTTGTTTTTTCCTTTTCTTCTTCTTTTTTCATAATTTTCTCCTATCTATATTTTGATTATAAAACGGAAAATAATCTTAAGCAATATAGAGATTTTAATATCGAAATAAAGAATGTAAATTATATGTAAACAAAAAGATAAGTCCTATTAATTAATAACTTATCTATTTTTTCCCTTTGTTTCAGTATATGTATATGTAGTTGCATCAATATAACGTTTTTGGGCCTCTTTTTGAAGATTACGTAATTGCTTAGCCATCAAAGATATTTCTTTTTTTTCAAGATATGAACGATATTTATATTTTATTTCTTGACGGAATTTTTCTATTCTATTTAATACTTCTGACATATTACCAGCTTCATCACCATCTTCATCTAAAAATAATTCTGTTATTTTGGCAATTAATCTTTTATATTTGGCCTTAACTTTTTTACTAACCATGGCTTTTATAAGTTCATTATCTACTACTTTTATGTCTTTTATTCTCTCACTATTAATAATAAAATATTGTTTCTTAGATGGCATTAAAAAGCCATCTAAATTGACAAAATCTACTTTATTGATTATTTTCTTTGAAGCTTTATTGTTTGTTTTTACCTTATACATATAGCACCTACTTTTCTAGCAAATCTGGTCTTCTTATTTTAGTTCTTTTAATGCTTTCTTCTAACCTGTATGCATCTATTTTTTTGTGATCACCTGAAAGTAAAACTTCGGGTACTTCCATGCCATTATATATTCTTGGCTTTGTATATTCTGGGTAGTCAAGTAAATTATTGTTGAATGATTCTTTTAAATGTGACTCTTCTTCAATAACTCCAGGAATTAGACGAATTATTGAATCAGCTATTAACATACTTGGGATTTCGCCACCAGTTAAAATGAAATCACCAACACTAAGTTCTAAATCACATAATGATCTAATTCTTTCATCAAATCCTTCATAGTGACCACATATTAAAATGATATGTTTTTTGGTAGATAACTCATACGCTAATGACTGATTATATGTTTTTCCATCTGGAGTAAGGAGTATAACAGTGCTTTCTTCTGTTTTAATAGCGTTAACACAGTCAAAGATTGGTTGACACATCAAGACCATTCCTCTACCACCACCATATGGAGTATCATCGACCTTGTTATGTTTATCGGCTGTATAGTCTCTGAAATTGTGTAAATGTATTTCAACTAAGCCATTCTCTTGGGCTCTTTTAATTATTGATTCTTCAAAAACGCCCTTAAACATTTCTGGAAATAATGTTAAAATATCTATCTTCATAAAATCATCCCATCTATAACCTTAATATATATCATTTGATTTAATTTATCAATATTAGTAATAAATTCTTTTTGATAAGGAACTAGTATTTCTTTATTATTTATATTGATTCTTAATACTTTGTTAGTAGGACTTGCAAAAAATATTTCTTTGATAAATCCTATATCATTATTTATTATTACCTTATACTTTAATAATTCTTCATCTAACACTTCATCGTTTCCTAGATTAAGTTCTTCTTCTTTAATATATACTTTTTGTTTTAGCAAAAACTGAACTTCGTTGATATCTTTATAGTCATTTAATGTTACCATATCAAAATCTTTATGTCTACGATAACTTTTTATGGTATAATCCACATTATTTATTGTAAGATGATTCCCTACTCTAAAGGCTTGAATCTTATATTCAAAATTAGAGCGGATTTTTAATTCCCCTTTGATACCATGGGTTGATGTGATCTTTCCTAAATATATTAATTTCATTTTAACGTCCTAATTCATAAAGTAGAATGCTTGTTGCTACTCCAACATTAAGACTTTCGACATCGCTATTCATTTTAATATATAAGTTTTTATCACATTTATCACTTATTTCTTTATGAACTCCATTTCCTTCATTTCCAACAATAAGAGCAAACTTTTTCTTATCTTTCTCGTTTAATGTACGAACATCTTCCCCGTGTTCTACTAAGGTTCCATAAACTGGTACATCAATATCATCTAGATATTTCATAACTTCAAGTAAATCTTTTTTAATGACATTTATATGAAAAAACATTCCCTGTGTTGCCCTAATAGTTTTTGGATTATATAAATCAACGGTATTTTTACTTAGAATAACGGTATCTATATTAAAAGCAACAGCGCTTCTGATAATTGTGCCTAAATTACCTGGGTCTTGAACATCATCAACCATTAGTATATGGTCTCCCAAAGACTCGTTTTCTTCTTTTTTACTGCATAACGCCATTACGGTTTGTGGAGTTTCTACTGTACTCACCTTATTGATTATATCCATTGGTAGATAAACTATATCTTTTATATCTAAAGGAAATACGGCTTCTTTTTCTAAAATTAATTCTTTAATTAAACCGGCCCTATATGCCTCTAATACTAAGTGTGAACCTTCTACAATAAATTCTCCTGTTTGATCACGATATTTTTTTTCTTTCAATTTTATGTATTTTTTTACTCTTTCATTATCTAAACTTGTTATTAACATAATACACCTCGTTTTTTATTATAGCATGAATATCGGTTTACAGAAAGTAGGAATAAAACAATAAGTTCTAATATTTTTACCTATAAAAAAATAAGTAAGTTGCCCTACTTATCTTTTTTTATAAATGCATAGTATATGCTACTCCACTTTCTTCTACTGGATATGATGCCATACTTTCAACTAACATGTCTGCTAAAGCTTCATTTGATAAGCTTTGCATACTATCTGTATTTGGATCTGGTAAGGCAGTATCTGGAGTTACAGCATCGCTTCCATTTGTTGTTTCATTAGTATAGCTATCATTTAGAGTACCATCTGTTGAGACATTATCATCATAATCTATAACGGTATCATTAGATGTTATTTGATCATCTGATGAAATAAAGTCATCTAGAGATAGTGAATCGTCATCTTCTATGCCAGGATTTGTATTATCTTCACTATTATTGTCATTATCATCAACTATTATTTGATCAGCTGCATTATCATCAGCTTTTTCTTGATCCTCAGATGTAACTATTTGATCTGTAGCATTATCATCGGCTGGAACTCTATCCTCTTCTGGAATAGTTTCATTATTATTAGTCTCTTCATCACTATTAGTGTTTTCATCATCCTCAACTACAACACTATGTGGTTCATAAGACTCTTCAGGATAATCAACATTAGTGTAAGTATTATTGTTAGAATTGTTACTGTAGCTATCATTTGTATTTACAACAGTTTCTTCTGTAACTTCATCAATATTTTTTAGATTTCCTGTACCATTAATATGTTCTTTATAACTATCATAATTTCTAACATTACGAAGTTCTTCGCCTTTATATTCATTGCTACTATCAGCTAATTCTTCTGTAAGCATATCACCAAATTCTTCGATGTTAGGCAAATTATCAACTTCTCCAAATTCTGGATCAACATAGGCTCTAGCGTTTTGAGTTGTAGTAATACCACTAAGCTTATTATTGATAATTACTTCTTGTAGGCTAGCCATATATTTTTGTTCTGTTTCGTTTAATTCATTACCCGCAGTAATATTCATATGTTGCATAGCAGGAAGGAATTCTTTAACACATAACTTATAAGACTCAATATCATCATAATTGTTATTTTCCATTCCTTTAAAATCTTCACGAAGCATTGAATAAAATTCTTTTACATATTTTTGTTTTTCTACTTTTTCTTCACTATTATTCATTTTTGTAAACAATTCATTGTATTTGTTATAGAAATCTTTTCCCTCTTGTGTTGTAAACATATTGGACTTATCTATGTTTGATGTTTGAATATTATGAGCTAAAGCATCTTGTTTAACACTCTTTTTAAAGGTATCGATAAGAGTGTCTCTGTCAAGAAACGTATCACCTAAAATATCATGAAGTTCAGAGACAGAAATATCATTATAAGTAAGATATTCAATGGCCATTTCTTCAAAAGTATGTGATATTTTGGTATCCTTATCTTCCTCTAGGAAGTTATTAGCTTCATTAATATTATAATTTAGTAGTGTCTTAGAAACGTTATTTAAGAAGTTATAACGACTCTCATTTTTATTTTGAAGAATATTTAAAATATCGAAAGTAGTATTATATTCTATAGTATTTTCACTTTCGTTATCTGTTTTTATAGTGTTATTTTTGTTGGAACTGTCTTGCATTACTTTAGTAGTTTGTGGAATATCTTTTACTTTATTTTTGTTAGAGTTTTTCCCTAGGATAGATGCTCCTGTAATTACAGTAACAGCGGCAACTGCTAGAGCGATTACTTTTTTAACATTTTTCTTTATTTTTTGACCAATTTTCTTAAAGAAATTAGTAACCTTTCCTAGAGTAGTTGGATGTTCTAATGGGATTCCTTTTTGTGCACTTCTTACATATTTTCCAAAATTTTGTTTTAATTCTTCACCGCTAGTGGTAACTATAACCCCAGCATCTAGCAAATCTTGATAATCTTCTTCTTTAATACCATATTCATCGGCTATACTAACAGCTGATAATATACCTTCTTTTCTGTTTACTACTCTTGTTGCACCATTATTATACATTAGAACGGCTTTAATTCTATCTCTATTGTTTTTATCTTTAAATTTATAGAAAACTACTTTTGTTAACTCAGTTGGAGCATTAGTTTTTCTTGTATTAGCTGGAGTTTTTTTACTCTCATTATAATTCTCTGCATAATCTTCTGAATCTTCTTTGCCACTTACATGTCTATTATAAATGATATTAAACTCTTTTTCAGTTAAATCTCTTTGTTCATTTTTTATTCTTTCATAATAATTAAGGATCTTATCTTTTGTATCTTCTAATTTATAACTATAAAGCATACTATTAGCGTCTTCTATTGATGTTTCTTTCATATGTTGATTACCATTTTCATCAATATATGTAACTTCTGCATAGTCTTCGTCTAAACTTTTTCCTACTATAAAATTAATATTTAGGATTGTATTGTCATTTGTATATTGTCCTTCAGATCCAATTACTCTGACTTTACCTTTTTTAACTAGACGTTCATAGTTATCAACTTTGTTATATAATACATCTTCAACATCATCTTTATCACAGGTAAAGCTATCTTCCTCACCTTTTTTATCAATAATGGTTATTATTGCCATATTGGAATCATCAAGGTATGAAACTTCAATACCTTTAGCTTTTATAATATCTTCAGTGGTATTTACTATATCAGTATCAACATATCTTAAATCAACTTCGTCAATTATGTAATTACGGTAAGAAATCCATTTATCAGTATCGTGAATTAACATATTATAATTATTAATTTTTTTTGCTAAAACTTTTCCTAATTCTTCTGGAACTTTATCATCTGTTGCTTTACAAGTAGTAGTAAATGTTTCTTCTGTTCCATCTTCATATATAATTTTTGTTGCCGCTATTTTAATTTTTTGGTCTTCTTTTGTTTTAGTATTATAAAAAGTACTTATAATTCTATTTGCATTTTTCATTTAAATCAACTCCCCTTAATTATATGTCCTTGTTCTAGTACTTGAATAGCATGCTGTGGCGTAAACTTTATCTTCCTTGGTATAGGTTTCTTGTTGTTTATATACTTGGTATGTAGTTACTGCTTTGTTTGAAGTATCACTACAATCACTGGTATATGATGTTACTCTTTCCATTTGATAATTATATTTATAAGAATCATAGTAAAATAATGTATCTGCTTTTGAATCTGCTCCAACATATTTGTAATATTCATTTGCTCCAAATCTTGGTGATGACTTAATACTTATTTGGCCATTATATGTCCAGTTTGCGGTTGTTTGCTTATTAAGATTTAGGATTTCACCATAGTTTCCTTTTGTTCTAAAGATTATATTATTTATTACTAAATAGTTATATGAACTACAAACGTTTTTAGTAGTTGTATTAACTGTTCTTAAAGCTGTGTGTTCTGTTTTATAATTTGTTAATTTAGTACCAACTATTTCAGTTCTTTTATACAATTTCACTTCTTTCAAACAAGTTGTATCATTTATATCGCAAGTTATAGCTTGTGTATCACATGATGTTTTAGCATAGTTTTCCCATTTACTAAATTGGCTTAAGGTTGGTGTTTTCTGTTTAGTTTCATCTTCTTTGATAGTACTATCTTTTTGCTCATCTTTTGGTGTATCATTTTTCTTTTCTTCTTTGTTCTTATTTTCAAGGATAGTTTCATTTTTTTCACATAATAAACTATTAGTACAATAACTATATTCTCCTACATTTAAAAGTTTATAGTCTGTAGTTTTACCACAAGTTAATGATGTTTTTAATAGGTAGGCATCATTTGTCTTTGTTAATTTTACATATGATTTTTTTACGTCGCAAGTTTTACCATTGTTTTTGATTTCTTGAACTAATTTATTTTCTATTAATTCATTCAAAGTGATTTTTTTACCTTCACTTGAAGAAATATTTTCTTTATTAAAATACTTTAACCCAGCACTCTCTAATTTTTGCATATTATTAGATTCAATCTTTACCGTTTCAGTTGTGTTTTTACTTTTGACAGTCTTACTTGCTGCATCCTTGTTTGTAAAAAATTTAGGTACTAACCACGCAACAAGGATTATAATAGCAATTATAAGTGCTAATCTAAGAAGTATCTTACGAAGTGGAAATATGGGCTTATCATATTCGTTTTCTTCTTTCATCCTAAATCCCCCTCTCATAATGCCCTATATATTACCACAAAAGCCCTATTTTGTCAAGAATTTATAGGATATCGTATACAAATAAAAAGAAAAGTCTCATTTGAGAAAACTTTTTTCTATATAGAAAAAAATTTTTTACTTCTTTTTATGAGTATAATTTAAAACATCTAGAAAATCCTGATTTATTTCTGCTTTAGAGGGTAATGCATTCTGATCAAGTGAATTTAAATATAATTTGAAACTATTTAATATTTTTAGTTTAATTAATCTTTGGGTATTGTTATCAAAAATGACATTTTGGTCTTTATAATTTATGTTATTATAAACAAACCACTTCATCCCTATGCTTTCGAGTAAATTTATTCTTTCTGGACTGAGATTTGCTTTTTTATATAATTGTTTTTGGTTTTGAATCCATATTCCTAAATTGATTCCATTTTCATCATATTCATAACCATTCAAGGTTTTAAATTTTACTGGTATTTCTAAATTCCCATGATGTTCATAGTAATTCTGGACTAAGGCATAATTTTCATTCCAGTCATTATAATTTACTGTTTCAAGGCGCATTCCTAATTTTTTTAATAAATTTATTCTTTCTGGACTGAGCTTTGCTTTTTTATATGACTGTCTTTGATTTTGAATCCACATTCCTAAATTGATTCCATTTTCATCATATTCATAACCATTCAAGGTTTTAAATTTTACTGGTATTTCTAAATTCCCATGATGTTCATAGTAATTCTGGACTAAGGCATAATTTTCATTCCAGTCATTATAATTTACTGTTTCAAGGCGCATTCCTAATTTTTTTAATAAATTTATTCTTTCTGGACTGAGCTTTGCTTTTTTATATGACTGTCTTTGATTTTGAATCCACATTCCTAAATTGATTCCATTTTCATCATATTCATAACCATTCAAGGTTTTAAATTTTACTGGTATTTCTAAATTCCCATGATGTTCATAGTAATTCTGGACTAAGGCATAATTTTCATTCCAGTCATTATAATTTACTGTTTCAAGGCGCATTCCTAATTTTTTTAATAAATTTATTCTTTCTGGACTGAGCTTTGCTTTTTTATATGACTGTCTTTGATTTTGAATCCACATTCCTAAATTGATTCCATTTTCATCATATTCATAACCATTCAAGGTTTTAAATTTTACTGGTATTTTTAGATTTCCATGGTGTTCATAGTAATTTTGGACTAAGGCATAATTTTTATTCCATTCGTTATTATTATCTCTTGTTTCAAAGCACATCCCTAATTTTTTTAATAAATTTATTTTTTCTGGACTGAGCTTTGCTTTTTTATATAATTGTTTTTGGTTTTGAATCCATATTCCTAAATTGATTCCATTTTCATCATATTCATAACCATTCAAGGTTTTAAATTTTACTGGTATTTCTAAATTCCCATGATGTTCATAGTAATTCTGGACTAAGGCATAATTTTCATTCCAGTCATTATAATTTACTGTTTCAAGGCGCATTCCTAATTTTTTTAATAAATTTATTCTTTCTGGACTGAGCTTTGCTTTTTTATATGACTGTCTTTGATTTTGAATCCACATTCCTAAATTGATTCCATTTTCATCATATTCATAACCATTCAAGGTTTTAAATTTTTCTGGTATTTCTAAATTTCCATTGTGTTCATAATATGCTGATGCAATATTATATTTAATAATCCATATTTCTTCAAATTTATTTTTCATTTTGTTTACATATGCCCCCTGTATTTGTTTTGGTATAGTACCACATTTTATTAATAATTGCAAGATGCATGGTGATTATTATTACTTTAAGAAGTAAATGCAATTTTATTTTTTTGTATTTTTAAAGTTGCATTTAGTCTAATAATGCATTTTAATATATCTCAATCAATTGTTTTGTTTAGAGAGCTAAGGAGGTTATACTATGAAAAAAGACTAACAATTGAAGATAGAATATTAATTGAGAATTTATTAAAATTAAACTATAAACTAAAAGATATATCAAATATAGTAGAAATGGATACTGTTATTGGAAAACAAAAAGATAAAAAATGTATTATGACTTTGTATTTCAGAAACAGTAAATTAATGCTTATGTTTTTAATAGATAAATATAAAACAAAGGCGGTTTCGGATATATTTAAAAGGTTAAGAAAACAACTAGGATATGATTTATTTAAAAAAATGTTTGAGATTGTTTTAACTGATAATGGTTGGGAATTTTCTAAACCGAATGATATTGAATTTGATTATAATACTGGGGAAAAACTAATAAATATATTTTATTGTAATCCATATTCTTCTTGGGAAAAAGGTGGAATAGAAAGAAACCATGAATTTATTAGATATATTATTCCAAAAGGAATCACATTTGATCAACAAACAAAAAAGAATGTTATTTATATGATGAACAATATTAATAATGTTAAAAGAAAAAGTATGGAATATAAAACACCATACGAATTATTCAAAAATATTTATGGAGAAGAGTGCACAAAAAAACTTCATCTAACCCACATAAAACAAGATGAAGTTGATTTGAGCTATAAGCTCTTAATAAAATAAGTTCTCAAAAAAAGAAAACAATTGATTAAATATACTATTACAAAAAGTTGCATTTAATTTGAAAATAAAAATGTAAACTCGTTTTCATAGTGCAATAAATTTCCTTTTTCACTATTTATTATACATATTTTCATAAAAAAATAAAGGTATAAATTGCATTATACCCTTAAATATCAATAATTTAATACAAATTGCATTTAACTAACCATTTATAGGATATCGTATACAAATAAAATGATTCTCATTATATATAAAGGAAGATTAAAATTATACAAAAAAGATTCAGAATTTTTTCTAAATCTTTGTTTTACCTTGACCTTCCTTTTGTTTCATTAGTCATTTGATAATTATATAGTCTTTCAAGTTGTTCGTTGTCTATATAAATCACTTTACCACCTTTGGGATTAATTTTTTCACCACCAAAAACTATCCATATTGCATCAAGTGGCATATCTGGCATTGAATCTTTACCATCAGTAAAAATTATTTTATTTTCAACTCGTCTTGAGAAAGCACCTACAGCAACGACAAAGTTAGTACCTCCTCCACCTTCAAGTCGCATCTTTTCTATATCTTCTTCTGTTCTAATCTCATGAAATCCATAAAATTCTGTATCAAAACATCCAACTTTTAATTTAGTATGTTGTAATATATTTTTACATTCTCTTAAAAAGTTCTTTAAGAATACTTCATTTATTGAGCCACTTGTATCAAGAACAATTTCAGTTTCTGGCATTGGCTGTTCTTCTAAATTAGCACTAACTACACCATCTTCTAATGTTGCATTTTTATAAGACCAATCAACATCATACTTAATTGCCTCCCTTAAAACATAACGCCAATCAATTATTGGTTTAGCAGTACCTATATCATTAACTGTTCTAATATCTCTATTCGTTGATGTGCCTGCTTGTGATGCTTGTTTTGAAATTACCTCTTTTAATTCTTCTAGCTGTTTCTTCTTATCTTCAAGGTTCTTTTTAAAAGCATCTTTTTCTCCCATACTTTCAAGTTCTTCTTGTTTCTTTTCAAGTTCAGTTTTCTCTTTATCTTTTCCTAATAATTTGTCTAATAAACTCTCTTTTTTATCAGTTTTTTCTCGTTGTTCTTTATGTTTTTTTACTGCTTGTTCCCACATACTGTGAGTATCATGCCCAACATCTTGTTTTGATTTATCTTCTTTTTGTGAATCTTCCCCAGATTCACCACCACTCTGTTCTTGTGATTGCTTTTCTTGCCCTTGTGAACCTCCACTACCTAAATTACCTTGTTGTTGTGATTGAGGTTGTTGTTGATTATTTTCACCTTGACTACCACCACTACTTTGTTGGTGATTTTGTTGACTATTGCCTTGTCCACTTTGTTGTTGTCTTTGTTGTTTTTCTTGTAATAATTTTTCATATAATTGTTCAGCGTCATAATTAATAGCTTCTGCCATATCAACAACACCGGGTGCCATTTTTAAACCATCTCGTTTTAAAAATTGATTAATAACACCATCAGTAGCAATATGCCATAATTCAGGATTCTTACCTTCACTTCTTAATATATGATTGAATGCAATATGACATACTTCATGGGCAAATATAAAAGTTTGTTCCTCAACACTTAATCCCTCTAAATATTCCGGATTATAATATATTGTTTCTCCATCTGTACCTACGGTTTGTATATCTTTATTTTCTTTATAACCTACACTTGCTACTACACTCCCAAAAAAAGGATATTTAACAAGCATTTTTCTTTTTAATGCTGCTATATCATATTTCATAACTTACACCTCAAATTCGTGCAACTAATGAAAATATTTCTTCACTTATTTTATCTTTATTTATTTCATTTGCAGTAACAATTATTATACAACTTTTAGGTAATTCAAATGTAGATATTTTCCTATGTTCTAATAATTCACAAAACTTTAATTGTTCTTCTTTAGAAATCGAATCAATTTTATCAATTACTAATATTTTACTGGCATTTGTACTTAATATTTCGTTAAGCCATTTAGGAGGCATAAAATCTGCTCCATCATAATGACCATTTAACTCTTTAATATCAACATTGGCAGGTACTACAACTGCACCATTCAAATCCTTACCAGATATAAAATCAACTAATATTGGTGCAACATTTGCTTTAATATATGATAATAATATTTCTTTCTTGTTTTCCATTATCTTCTTATACCTCCTCCCGGCATTTCAGCAAGTTTTGCTTCTGCAAGTCTTTCTAATTTACTTTCATCGCCATGTGTCCATAAAGCATCAAAAATTGCTCCAAACTCTGCTCCTAAGCCTGTAACGAATCCTCTAACTTTTTCTAAATTATTATCATCTACCCGTGTTAATCCCATAGTTGTTGCATATCTTTCAGCAGTATTTAATGACTGTATATCTCTATCGGTATAATTTCCATTTATTACATCATCTAATGTTATTACTTGTTGATTACAAAACTCAACAAATTCTCTTGTTATATCTTCACCTACTAATGCCCTTAACATTTCTGGACTTCCTGTTGCATAAAGCATTTTAGAAGCCATTTCCCACTTTCTAGGATCAGCATTAGGTTTCTTGCCATCATACTTGCGTCGGAGTGTTTCACCCTTCTTATAAGCAATATAAGAATAAATTGCTGGATGTATATTATGTTCACTTGCCCACTTTAACCAACCTTCGGTTGTTGTTTTAATATATACATGAGCAAATCTATTGAATAATGGTTCTGCTAACTGATTTGCAGCTAATGAATCTTTCATATCATTTCCTGCTGCTACAATTCTAGCATTTTCTGGTAATTTCCAAATACCATTTACTTCTCTATCTAAAACTATATTAAACGCTATACCTTGAATACTTGGTAGTGCATTTGTTATTTCATCAAAGAATACTACATGAAGTCTATCTGGTTCCTTTTCACACTTTTCTTGTAATTTCTTAAGCCATGTTGGTGGAATATCCATCATTTCTCCTGTTGATCCATTATATACACTTTTACCATTTAAACTTTCTGGTGTCGCATTACGAAGATATATTATTTCGCAAGTAGGATCAATTTGTTTTACTCTTGCAGATTTACCCTCTGATGAAGGGCCATGCAAGAATACCGCTACACCACTTTCTATTGCTCCTCTTATGATTTCTTCTTCACTTACTGGTCCAAATTTTAAACCATAAGGGTTTCTTCTTCTTTCAGCTTGTTTTTGTTCTTCTTCAAATTGAGCTTTTTCTTCTGGTGTCATATCTTGAACACGATTAAATGTTACAGTTTGAGTTAAATCTCGAAGCATATATCTATCAAGATATTCTTTCATTTCTGTTCTATCAAAATCACCTTTATAATTAGTATTTTTATCAAGAAACCTTATACCAGAAACCAATCCTTTTTTTGAAATTAAAATTCCTGTTCTATCATCTATCAACCATTTAACCGGTGATACTTCTACCCAAACGTAATCACCATTTCTATATTTAACACCATTTGAAAGCAGGAATCTCTTGCCACCAAAAACAGAGTTAGCTTTTATACGAATATATTCCTTTCCTTGATATTCGTATTCTTCATAGGTTACAGGTTTAAAGCCTGTATTATAGTCATCATATTTTACAGAATCAAAAGTGTAACTTCTTCCTGTTTTATTCATTCCTCTATTATATTCTGCCTTTAGTATATATTCTGCCTCTAGTATACTTTGCATTCTTGAATCAGCAGCATTTTGAGGATATTCTCCATATTCTACTTCTTCTGTTTCATTGTATCCCCTCACTCTGTTCGGGGAGATTTGGGAAAAGATTACAGAAGAGCACAAAACTGGGCGAACAGCACCATGGCGTTTATACCTACACTTGATGTGCCTAATACCATCCTCCTCGGCCGTGCGGACATCATTATTGCCATCATCAGATCTAGTCCAAAACCAACTAGTTCTACCAGTTAAAGATTTATCTTCATCTATATTATAATCAGTATCTTCACATAAATAACTACCTGTTAAAACACATAAATCTGTAATTGCAGCTTTTGTTCCATATTTTCTAATTACTTCTAATTGGGATTCACTATCGTTTCCCCAAATTTGTCCTTCTGACAATAAAGTTAAATCTTGACTATTCATTTTAATCATCTCCGTAATTATATTTTACCGTATAATAATTTGATTTTTTCTTGGTGTTTATCAAATTTTAATAAAATTCAAACATTCATCAATCCCTTGTATTATAAGGCTTTTTAACTTATTTATATACTTTGGGTATATCCTTTATTATCCCCTCTGTATTTGTTTTGATATAATAACACATTTTATTAATAAGCGCAAGATGCGCTGTTATTACTATTTTATATAAAAAAGTTAAACTTTCATAGTTTAACTTTTAATTGAGATCTAAATCAACTACCGTACACCCTGTATTTATTACGTCGACATGAAACTCTTTTACTAAATGGTTATTTTTTAAGTATTTATGAACGGCATTTTTTAAGATACCATTTCCTATGCCATGAATTATAACGATAGTATGTTTTTGTAATTTATAGTTGTCATTTATAAAATCTTTTACTAAATAAACAGCATAATCCCTATCACAACCATGTAAATCTATTGTAGGATAACTAGATAATATCATTGACGCCTCCATATTTAAGTATTTTAGTTAAAGGAAAATTAAAATCTTTGTTTCCGAGCCTTGTAGTTGCTAAAGCACCACAGATATTTGAAAGTTTGATAGAATCTTCTAGAGAATAGTTCATTAGCATAAAATATAACAAGGCTCCATGAAAAATATCGCCAGCCCCAGATGAATCAACAGTATTTACTTTCATACTGGGAATTAATTTATATTCGTTACCTATTTTTGTGAATGAACCATATTCCTCTAGGGTAATAATTACTATATTTTTAAATTCATTCTCTAATTTTCGATGAATGTTTTTTAATTGTTCCATGTTTGATGGGTCAATCTTTTCTTGAGAGAATTTTTCAGCAAACTCTTTACTGCAGGCTACAACATTTACTTTATGAGCTAATGATATAACTTCGCTGTTATACTTTCCGGCATCAATAATAGATAAGGCGGTTTTATTATTTTTTAAGACTTGTTGGGATGTTTGATACTCTTCTCCATCAATTAGAATACCATCAAAATTTTCAGAAATTTTTATCAGTGGATGTTCTTTAGGCTTTACGGAAGTAACAATTGTCCTTGTACCATTTGTAGCAGCAAGAATAACTGCTTGATCAGTTGGAATGTCATTTCTTTTTACAATATATTTAGTACCAATTCCTAGATGTTTAAGTTCATTAATTATTTGCTCACCTTGATAATCGTTGCCTATCATCCCACATAATTCAACGTTTGAATGCCAGAAAGCTAGAGGAAGAGCTGCATTACGCATTGGGCCTCCTCCGCATTCTACATGGTGTGTAGTTCTAATTTTGGTATTTTCTTCTGGAACTCTTGAAACAGGAAAAGTAATGTCATAAGCAATGTGTCCAATACAAATTACTTTCATATATACCTCGATTCTAAATGTATTATAACAGATAAGAACAAGAAAAAAAAGATAAATTACTTATCTCTTAATTCGCAATTTAATTTAGTTGTCACCTCTAAGATAATTTTATTAAATACTTCCATTACCTCTTCATCGGTAAGAGTCCTTTCAGGGTTAATAAAATTAAGTGTAAAGGCTATTGATTTCTTGTCTGATGCAATATTTTCACCTGTATAAACATCAAATACACTTACACTGTCAAGCAATCTTCCTCCAGCTCTTTTTATAATAGCCATAACTTCTCCGGCAGTTGTGTTTTTATCTAAGATAAATGCCATATCCTTAGAAATTCCTGGATATTTAGGTGATGGTTTATATTTTAATGGTTTAATTTTACTCATTAATGCATTCAAAGACATTTCAAATACATAGACTTCGTCTTTACAAATATTTGGATGAACTCTACCAATGATACCAATCTTTTTTCTATCAAGGAAGATATCGGCACTTATTCCTGGATGAAGAGAAGTACAAGTACTAACCTCAAAACTATATCTATTTTTAAATCCCATGTACTCTAAAACGTTTTCTACTATACCCTTTACAATATAGAAATCATATTTAACTGGTTTTGTCCAACCATTACTTAGATAATTACCAGAACATAGTCCCGCAATTAGACTTGCCTCATTATAATCTTTATCATATGTTTTAGCTATTTCATATAAGCTAATGTCTTTTACTTTACGTTTTTTATTATATTCATATACATTTAATAGAGATGGAATTAATGTGGTTCTAACAACGCTTTTATCAACACTCATTGGATTTGGAAGAGTCTTGTTTTCTGCATCTCTATATCTAAATATTTTGGCCATTTCTGGTGATACTAAAGTATATGTTTTGGTTTCATTTAGTCCTAAAGTTCTAAGTCTTTTCGAAACTAATTTTCTATATTTTACATCTCCAACATATTCTCCACGTCTAATTGGGACTTTAGGAATAGTAGATACTAGATTTTGATAACCATATAATCTTACTATTTCTTCGGCAATATCATTAACGTTAGAATCTATATCTAGTCTTCTATTTGGAATAGTCACAATAAATTTATTGTCTACTAATTTATAGTCAAATCCTAATCTTTTAAGTTCTACTTTCATGTCATCAACAGTAATGGTAATACCTAAAAGTTTATTAACATCTTCTGGAACAAATTCAACTACTTTAGGTGTTTTATCGATAACATCATGTCTTATACATCCGGAAAGAATTGTTGCACCAGCATACTTTTCTAAAAGATGGCAAGCTCTTTTTAGGGCCATTTCTGTATATTCATAACTAAGTCCTTTACCATATCTGATTGATGCTTCACTTCTAAGATCTAGGTTTGCTGCTGTATAACGGATAGAAACAGGATCAAATATAGCAGCTTCAATTAAAATATCAGTTGTGTCTTGTTCTACTTCTGTGTTTTCACCACCCATGACGCCGGCTATACAAACTGGTCTATTACCATCTGTAATTACGATATCATTACTACTTAAAATTCTTCTTTTTCCATCAAGAGTAATTACTTCTTCCTTATCTTTAGCATCTCTTACTAGAATATGATTTCCTAATCTATTCTTATCGAAAAAATGTAGTGGCTGACCAAATTCAAGCATTACATAGTTTGAAATATCAACAACATTATTAATAGGTCTCATACCAGCTGCAAGAAGACGTTTTTTGATGAATTCTGGACTCTCTCCTATCTTCGCATTCTTAACCATCTTAGCTAAATAAAATGGACATTTTTCTGTTTCTACATCTAGAGTAAAATAGTTTTCTACATTATTTTGGTCTTCTTTGAAACTAAGGTCTGGTAGAGTAACTGGTCTATTTAGGATAGCACCTATTTCATAAGCAAAACCAATGTGGTAGTAACAATCATTGTTTCTGTGTTTATGAATATCTAGTTCATATAAGGTATCATCTAGTCCTAAATATTTAAGTGGATCTTCTCCAACTGGGGCATCAGCTCCTAGTTCCTCAATACCTTTCGCATATGTTTCGTCATTTTTTTCTTCTAAACCTAGTTCATATAAAGCACAAAGCATTCCGTTAGATTCTACACCACGAATTTTACTTTTCTTAATTTCAAAATCTCCTGGAAGAACTGCTCCTGGTAGTGCTACTATTACTTTTAAACCTTCACGAACATTAGGTGCACCACAAACTATTTGTTCAGTGATATTACCAACGTTTACTTTACAGACATGAAGATGGTCACTATCAGGATGTGCAACACACTCTAATACCTCACCTATTACTAGGTTATTGATATGATTGGTTATAACTTTTTCAACATTAATACCTGATTGGGTAATTTTTACAGCTAATTCTTCCAAGTCTTGGTCACTAATATCAATATAGTCTTTAACCCATTCTAAACTAATCATGTTATTCGCTCTCCTTTCTATCAAAAGTTTTTGTTTCTCTTAAGTCAGTGTTATAAAATACTCTACAGTCGTTAATATTATATTTTAGCATGGCAAGACGTTCTGCTCCAAAGCCGAAGGCAAAACCACTCCATACTTTAGGATCATATCCTGCCATTCTAAGAACATTAGGATGAACTAGTCCTGCTCCAGCTACTGTTATCCAACCAGTGTTTTTACAGATATTACAACCATGTCCTTTGCAATTAAAACAGCTAATATCAACTTCTACAGATGGCTCTGTAAATTGATAATAACTAGGATGGAACCTTGTTTCTACATCATTTCCGAATAAATTTTTACAAATAATGTCTAGTGTACCTTTTAAATCACTTAAACTAATCTCTTTATCAACAAGTAACCCTTCAATTTGCATAAATTGGTGAGAATGAGTAGCATCATCATCGTCTCTTCGATAAGTCTTACCTGGACAAATCATTCTAATTGGCGTTTTACCTTCTCCCTTTAACATTGTTCTAACCTGAACTGGTGAGGTTTGACTACGAAGTAAAATTTCTTCTCCTTCGAGATAGAAGGTATCTTGAGCATCACGTGCTGGGTGTCCCTTTGGAATATTTAACATTTCAAAGTTATATTTATCCTCTTCTATTTCAGGACCATCAACAACATCATATCCCATAGACATGAATACCTCTTCTACATCTTCTACAAGCTTTTCTAATATATTTGGAGCACCAGTTACAATATTATAACTAGGTAAACTAATGTCTATTGCTTCACTCCTTAATTTTTCGTTTAAAATAGCTGTTTCAAATTCACTTTTTTTCTCTTCATAAAAATTAGTAAAATTATTTCGTACTTCATTTACTTTTTGTCCAAATTCTTTTTTTCCTTCATTTGGAATATTTTTTATTTCTTGATTAAGTTCTGTAAGCATACCCTTTTTACCAAGATATTTTACTTTTAGTTCATTTAAACTATTCAAATCGGTTACAGTCTCTTTATCTTTTTCGAGTAATTGTTTAACTTCTTCTATCTTCATTTATGTCACTCCTTTATATATTAAAAACAATGTATTAAAAAATAAAAAATAACTATAATTTAAGGACGAATAGTTCGCGGTACCACCTTAATTTATAGTTATCTATACACTTGATATCTTAACGCGATTAACGCTTGTAATTTTACTACAAGACTTGGAAGGTGAATTCATAAATACTCATTGATTATTTTCACCAAACATAATCTCTCTAAAAAATGAGTTTATTTATTACTATTTCTTCTTCATTGCTTTTAATTTATGTATTTATTATAATATGGATGCTGTTTTTTTTCAATACGTTTATTGAAATTTATAAAATGTTATTATTTTCAAAAAATAGTGAAATATTTTTAATTTTCTACTTGTCAGATATAAATTTATATGTTATTATTAAAAAGTCATGGACCCTTAGCTCAGTTGGTTAGAGCATCCGGCTCATAACCGGGCGGTCATAGGTTCAAGTCCTATAGGGTCCACCACTTGCGGGTATGGCGGAATTGGCAGACGCGCTAGACTTAGGATCTAGTGTCCCAGACGTGCAGGTTCAACTCCTGTTACCCGCACCACTAGTAAATCAAAGGAACTTCTTAAGAAGTTCTTTTTTTATTATTATCTTAATATAATTTTATATAGAATGAAAAAGCATTTTATAGACTAATTGTGGTGTTTTAATTGATTTTAAAGGACTGTTATGTTAGTATAGTAGGCAAACTTGAATGCAGAAAAGGAAGAATATTATGAAAAAAGATAGAAAGATAGCTAAGCGTGAGTTAAAAAATAAAAGAAGATTACTTTTAGATTTAGAGAATCAGATTAACAATATTCAAAAAGAGCTAAATAAAGAAAAATATTATAGAAAAAAAGGCATAAAAGCTTTTACCAGTTTTATTGCACCCTATCTTCTAGTTGCTGGCGTAGGTTTTGGGGCAGCATCTTTAACTGGTATGTCCCCTTTTTATACGGGTAATAGAAAATTAGAATTACATACAACAAAGGAAATGGACACTTTAGGAAATATTAGTTATGAAGAAGAATATCTTGGTCATGTAAATGATGAGCATATGAGTAATTATAATCTTGTGCTTTGTTATGGAGAATGGAAAAAATGTGATAATAACTATTTTGAAAGAAGTGTAAAAACCTATCAAGTTGATCCTCTTGCTTATGAAAATGTTGAAGATTTTTTAAAGAGAGATTTAGAAGACATTGAAAAAATATTAGGAGAACCTACTTCAAATAAGATAGAAACTAGGAATAATGTTGCTGAGGAAGAACTAAAGCAAAAAGAAATAATTAAAGTTATTACCTACTCCACTTCTTCAGATAAATATGTTGTAGCCCAGGAAAATTTCTTTGATAACCTTTTCGATACGGCCTTATTTCTTCTTGTTACCGGTATAATTCAATTGTGTTTATATAAAGCCTCTACAGAGCTTGACCTCCCCATCGCTAATCGTAATAGAGCTGTAAGAGAACTAAAAGAATGTAGGAGTAACTTAAATCCGGATGCTAATTATATTAAGCAATTGAAAAAAAGCTTGAAAGCAGAGATGGATAACTATAATAGATTGAGGAAATAACGATGAATGAAGATGAACTAGTAAATGACTTTACAATATTTAAATATTTGCCGCCTAAAGATAATTGCATTCTTTCTAATTTGAAAGGATATGATTTACAGGAATTATTTGCTTTAGAAAATAAATACCAGCTAGAACTTAGGGATAGTATTAATTTAGATTGTGATAATACTTTTGGGCTTGAAATAGAATTTGAGGGAATTAATACTGTTACTACTCGCCTATTATTAGAAAGGTATTTTTCGGAATTATGGCCAGTTCGTTGTGACTCATCACTAGAAAGAGGTGCTGAAATAAACTCACCTATACTAGTTGATAATAAGGCTAATTGGCAAATGTTAAAAAAAATTTGCAATGCGGTTTTAAAGAAAGCTAATAGTATAAATACGAATATTTCTTTTAAAAATGCTGGAGGCCATGTTCATATTGGTTCTCAAATTCTTGGAAGTGATAAAAAGAATTGGTTTAACTTTTTTAAGTTGTGGGCGACTTATGAAAATATTATTTATAGATTTTCATATGGTGAGTTTTTAAATCCTAGACCAAAAATATTTCAATATGCTGCAAGTATGGCAGAGGAATTAAAAAATGATTATAAGTATTTTAAAAAGCCAAGCATTCCACTTTCAGAAGTCTTATTTCAAATCGGCGACATGAAAAATAATGCAGTTAATTTTGGACACGTTCATCTTATAAGTGCTGTAAAAAAAGAAGGTAACACAATAGAGTTTCGTTGCCCAAATGGAACGCTTGATCCTGTAATTTGGCAAAACAATGTTAATCTTTTTTCTAAATTATTGTTATACGCCAAAAGTACTAAATTTAATGATGAAATCATAGATACTAGATATAAACATAATAAGAAAAATTATCAGATATACTCATATAATCAAATATACTTAGAACAGGCATTAGAGTTATGTGATATGATTTTTGATAATAATCTTGATAAAATATATTTTTTAAGGCAATATTTAAAATCTTTTGAAACAACACTTAGGATCGATAAGTTAATTAAATGTAAAAAGTTCACAAAAAAATAAATCATACTAGATTTATTTTTTATTTGAATGATAATGTTAAAACTTTGTTTTTTTCTTTTGAATCTTCTTGGTTTTCTTCAACAACAGTGTTTTCTGTTGTTTCTAAAATAGCATCACCTAATTCTAATCCCTGCATTTTATTGAAAAAATGAATTTTTTCCATTTCCTCACTAAATTCCATAGAATCTATATTGATATAACTATAAACATCAAATTTCATGTTAGTTGCTTCTGCTTCTTTTTTAGAAACAGGCTTAAATTCGTGATATTCTTTACCCTCTTTTTTGATACTTACCATATCAAATTTCATATCACAATCATATATACCAATAATAGCTGTAGGAATACCTTCTATTGTTCCTAATTTATAACCATATCCGGTTAAACCATTCAAAGTTTCTACATCTTCTACAGAATATTTATCTTTAAGTTTAGGATAAAAAAGAGTTTGATAATTAATTTTTTTGTCCATAATATTTTTTTTAGGAATATCCTTTATTTCTAGTTCTTCTTGTTTAAAAGATAGTGTCCATAAATATTTATCATCATGATTAGTTAAAGTATTATATTCTCTTCTTTCAGTATCTGTTATTTCATAAAGAATGTCTTTACTTTGAGCTTCATCTATTATATCTTCTTGTATTGATTTGACTTTTGAATAGGCTTTAGCAATATTATAACCTGGTATTAACATAGCTAAATTTTTCATAGATTTAATTTTTATTAATTGCTCTTCATACTCATTTAATAGGAATGAAAAGTCTTCTTCTCTATAAGGTTTTATTCTATAACCCTTTTTTGCAACATTCAATACTGATGACATTGGCAATCTTTCAAAAAATGCACGTGATATTAAAACACTTGATAATTCTAATAATAAAAAGCCTGATATATATATCATAATTTCTACCTCCTAAAATATAGCTTTTAAATATTCCTTAAAGGAACTAACTTGTTTATATTCTTTGTTTTTATAATTTTTGTCATTTATTTTTCCAGTTATAACTAGTTTTTTTGCGTTACTATAATATGTCGCAGTTAAAACCTTATGATCGTTTACTAAGAAAGTAATCTTGCCATCAATTATTGTTGACGTACCTTTAATTTCTCTATCTTTATCACTATAGATAAAAATACTCGAACCATCTTCTTTGTTTAAACGTATTAAAGTATCATCATCTTTATTATAATACATGCTTTCAAAAGAAAATGATGCTATAAAAGCAAATAGTAATATACTTAATAATGATGCTGAAAATATATAAAATATAATTTTTACTTTTTTCGTAATAATCACCATTTACATTTTAGCAAATTATAGCAAGAAAGTCTACTTACCTATTCCTAGAGAAAGAAAAATGATTACTGTAGTAACCATAATTATTTATCTAACATATTTAATAAATTAATTTTAAACATATCTCTTTCAGGATCTTTTTTAGATATCATAACACCTTTATAAGTTGAAAGTTCAGCTCGATGTCCTTCATCTAAAATACCTTCTGGAGTAATATTAGTAAGTAAAATAATTTTTTTCTCAGTATATACTGTATAATGAAGTCTGATTTCACCATGAACTTTTGTAAATAATTCATCTGTTGGTAACTTTAACTCATATGTTTTAGTTTTAGTCTTTTCATCTTTTTTAATAAGTTCACCAAGAAATTCACCCTTACGTAGTTTTGGATAATAGTCGAATGTTAATTTCTTATAAGCAAGCATATTATACTTTCTTACTGATCTTTCTTTCTTTCTGAAATCATTCTCATCTAAATATTCAAATATATACATATTTTTAGCTTCTGTCATTATAACGCCCCCTAATCGTATTAATGCCCTGTACCTTCAAAGTACACACATTATAGCACATTAATGTTATTTTGTCAAATTTTTTATTTATTTTCTCTTCTATTTAATATTATTTTGACTAATATATGTCAATTTATACTAGTTTTTACTCTTGGTATCATCCATTAGGGAAACTGTTTTGATATTTTTACCATCTACACTAAATACGATGCTTCCGACATCATAGTTATCAAAAATAGAATAACTAATGCTATAAATTACTTCCTCTAAAACTTTATCCTTACTATCATATAAATTAGTATTAAAGTCTAAAAAGAAAACATTTTCTTTTTCACTATAACTATTAAGTTTAGCATTACTATTTAAAAAGCTCATTAAATTAGGTTCATATATATAACTAGTCGTAAGAGAATCAATGATGATTTTGATTTTATCATTTGGATCATTTAGATATTTTGTTACTGGTACATAATAGTTTTTATTATCAATTTCTTCTAAGTAATAAACTACTACCTTATTAATATTATTTCTTTGATGAAGGTTATACTCTTTATTTATTCCTATACTTTTTGTTAAAGGATAAGTTATTTTGGCTTTAGAGTTGGGGTAATTTTCTAAAACTTCACCTTCTACTTGAATGATTATGCCTTTAATATCCTTAAGATCAAAAATACTATAAACAATGCTTTCAAGCATACTGTTTTCCTTTGACTCTTTAACACCTAATATATTTTTTGAAAAATCTATAGTAACATATCCCTCATCATATACAACGTTTTTAACCTTGGTGTCTTTTGGAATTGTTCCACTTAATTCATCTGGGTAATTATTGTTTTGACCGATAGTTAAATTTTTTAATATTGTTTTGATTTGTTTTTCCTTATTATTTTCAGTAATCAAAATCTTACTTTTTACTAAAAGGCCATTTTTATTAAGAAGATAGATATTATTGGTACCTACTCCGGTTACATATTCTAACTCTAAGTTAGTTTGCAAAGTATTTGGTTTAGAAAAATCTTTAATCACATAGATTGTTAAGATAATAAGTAAGGTAGTCGATGCCACTAAGATTTTTTTTAAAGCCTTATCTTTTATCATAAAATCACCTATTAATATATATGAAAAAAATATTATTATATTCCAAATAATATTTCTTAATTAGTATATAACAATGATGGTATTAGTTTATTTTTAATTCTCCCAGTTTAATTAATTCAACAACTGCACTTGCTCTACCATTAACACCTAATTTTTGCATAACATTAGAAATATGATTTCTAACTGTTTTTTCACTGATATTCAGTGACTGAGCGATTTGTTTAGTAGTCATATTTTCAATCAACTTAGAAAATATCTCTTTCTCCCTCATTGTTAATATCTTTTTAGACATTAAAAATACATCCTCTCATACTTTTACTAAGATATTATATGTAGGAATGTATATTTTAGTTACTTCTTTTCAAATTTTACACTTATGTACATTTTATTTTCATATTGTTCTTGAATAAGACGCATGATGTTATTGGCTAAAGCATTATCGTGTTTAGAAGAAATACAAACGGTTGTGATGTTAGAATTATCTATTTTTACAAAGCAATTTAAGTTGTATTTTTCTTTAATCTTTTTTTCTAAAGATTCTTCTTTTCCTTGTAATTGATTTAGGTATTTTAATTGTTCATATGCGTTGTTTTTTTCTTCTGTTGTTATTTTGTCACTTGTTAATTGGGCTTGTAGTGCGGTCATTTGCTCATTACGTTCTTCTTCTAGACTGACTCGCATGGCTTCTAAGGTAGAATTTTCTTTGACGGTTGTTTTTTTAGTAGATTTTTGAGTGGTAGTTTTTACAGTACTCTCATTTTTGCCTAATAATAATTCATTTGGCATAGTCACATAATAAATTCCTAATACTAGTATTAAACTGAATAAAGTTAAAAACCATAAGTTTTGTTTATTCATGTATATCCTCCTCTATCTATCCTATACTATGTTAAGTAAGAGGAGTTTATGAAAGTTATTTATCTAAATATTCTAAAGCACTTATTAAACCTAATTTTCCATAATCATATGTCAAGGAACCTTGCATATAAGCAATATATGGTTCTCTTAATGGGCCATCACAACTTAATTCAATTGATGAACCTTGAGTAAATGAACCAGATGCCATAACTACTGGATCATCATATCCTGGCATATCCCAGCCTTCAACGACTGAATTAGAATCGATAGCGGAAGATGTTTGAATGCCAGAACAAAATTTTACCATTTTTTCTTTAGAGCCAAAAGTAATATTTTGAACGATGTCTACTCTTTCATCATTGTAACGTGGTTCTACTTCATAACCTAGTGTTTCCATAACTTTACTGGTTAAAATAGCTGTTTTAAGAGCACTACCAACAGCACTTGGGGCCATATATAAACCTTGTAATATTTTTTTATTCATTCCTAGTGATGGTCCTACTTCTAATCCTTCTCCAGGAAGAGTTAATCTTTCACCTACTAAGTCTATTAAATTACTTTTACCAACGACGTAGGCACCATTAGGAGCAATACCACCACCTAAATTTTTTATGAGAGATCCTACTGCTATGTCAGCCCCCACTTCAATTGGTTCTTTATATGATACAAATTCACAATAGCAGTTATCGACCATTACAATGATATTTTCATCTATTTCTTTTATTAGTTTGATTACTTTTTCTACTTTATCAATGCCAATACTTTTTCTAGTAGAGTATCCCTTAGAACGTTGTATTTCAATAACCTTTACTTTATTTTCTTTTAGAAATGAAGAAATACGTTCATAATCAAAATCATTATCGACTAGGTCTATTTGTTCATAGAAGATACCAAAGCTTTTTAGAGAGGAGCTATTTTCTTTTAATCCTATTACTTCATCTAGAGTGTCATAAGGTTTACCAGTGATGGAAAGAAGGGTATCATTTGGTCTTAAAAGAGCAAAAAAGGTTACGCATAAAGCATGGCTTGCTGATATAAATTGACCACGAACAACAGCTTTTTTGGCTTTGAATATACGGGCAAAAATGCGTTCAATCTTATCTCTTCCGAAGTCATTGTAGCCATAACCTGTTGTTTCATTGAAATCACTTTCTACAACACTTTCTTTATGAAAGGCATCAAGTACTTTTTTACTGTTATAAAACTCTATCTCATCTATCTTTTTAAATTCTTGTGAAAGATCATTCTCACATTCTAAAACTAATTTTTCTTTATTCATAAAATCCTCCATCTACTCTGATAACACTTTTATTAATATAGCTTGCATCCTCACTACAAAGGAATGAAACAACTTTTGCTACTTCATTTGGTTCAGCAAAGCGATTTAAAAGAATTTTTTTCTTTTCTTCACAACAAAATTCTTCCTCTAAATCTTTATTCATCGATGTATTAATCCACCCTGGAGCAACGGTATTTACTCTTATTGGAGCAAGTTCTACTGCTAGATTATTGGAAAGAGAAATTAGGGCTGCCTTACTACAATCATAGTCAGCACTATAGGTATAGAATGTATCGATGGCATTTGTTGATGAAATATTTACAATACAGCCTGTTTTAGGCATTAATTTATGGGCATGTTTACTGCAAAGAAAAGGACCAACAAGATTAGTACTGTAAACATTCAGAAAATCTTCCTTTGTTTTGTCTAAAAATACACTATCGTTTGCGATAGCAGCATTATTTATAAGGTAGTCTAACTTTTGATATTTTTCAGCTATTTGTTGAAACATATTTTCTACTTCATCTTCTTTTCCAACGTCTGCTTTTATAACTAATGAAGATACACCATAATTTTTATTAATAAACTCTGCTAGATTTTTAGCTTCATTTTCACTATGTAAATAATTAATAACTACATCAATATGTCTTTTAGCAAGCTCTATAACAATTGCTTTTCCAACTCCTTTACTTGCTCCCGTTACTAAGGCTACTTTATTCATTTTTTTCCTCCTTAATTTCTTTCGCTAAATCTGCGACTAATTCTACATTAGGTAATTTTAAGAGATATTTGCTTGGAATTAATAATTTTGATTTTTGTAATCCACTACCACAGATTATATTTGGAATATCTAATAATTTGGGGTCAACATATATGGGCCAAGTAGGCGGAATACATAATGGATTTATACTATTTTCTTCGACCTTCGTTTTTTCTAAAACATAGTTAAGATTTGCTACTGAAACCATCCTAGAATTTGTCTTTTTACGAACTGTTGATGACATATTAAATTTATAACCAACTGGTATTAATAAGGCAACATATTTTTTAATATCTTTTCTTATACATTCAACTATAAGACAGTTGGCACCCTGTTTTCTTGGTATATTATAGTGGTTACATAGACCTATTCCATCAATATACTTGGTATCAATTTCTGCAACATATATTTTTTCTTGTTCTTCTATGGAAAAGTTTTTGTCTATACATTCTAAGACCTTTTCTGCTACTAAGTCTTTGTTATCTAAAAGGATTTGAAAATTTAGATTACCTTCACACATAATTAGCCTCCTATCCTTATTATAATTTTTATTTTTTATCCTGTAAATATTATCTCACTTTACGAAGCAATTTTTGTCTATACTTTTTGTAATTATTTAGATTGTTAAAGGTAATGTAGTCATTGTTTAACTCTTTAACAAGGCTATAGTTTGAAGCATTATCTAATCTACTTACAAAGTTTTCGTAACAAAGAAGGCCTCTTTTTTTATCTTGTTTATATATTTCCAAAAGCTCTAATACCACTAGAAGTGAATACATATAAATATGGGTAGCTTCGCATTTTGCTTTATATATTAAAGATAATAAATCTGTATTAGAATTACTATTCGTTTTTTCGTATAAGTTATATTCCTGTGCCATTTTAGTAAATTCTTGGATACTTTTTATTGATTGTATATCATTTCTTAAACATACACCAGAGACAATGGTCTTCTTTTCAACACTACTAAATGTATCTGTGATTAAGCCTATGGCATCGTCTTTATAAACTTCCTCTTCTATTAGATAAGAATCCATTAATAATTCATACCACATTGATTCAACTTCACCTACTATGTCATTGTCATTAAGAGTTCTAATAGGATTAATACAGTTCCGATAATTATGACCTGCTTCATGAGCTATATCTAAAATTTCTGAAATGTTATTGCATTTTTCGATAATTACGTGACGGTCGTTATTGTAGGAGTTATATAAAAATACGGAGTCTATTGTATCTGAAAATAAAATATGATTTTTATTATCAATAAATAGATTTTTAAAATATAAGTAATGCTCTTTAGTTAATTTTGACTGAATCATATCACCAACAAGTTCTATTTTTTCTTTATCGGTAAAATTTGTTTGGCTTAATATTAATTTATCAGGCATAGTTTCTTCTTTTTGAATTATGTCCTGTAAGGAAAGAATTATTTGTTTATCAATATAGTTTATTTCCTCTTCATAGGCATATTCTTCTCTAATTATTTTTAGAAGTTCCTTATTACTCTGCTTGATATCTTCGCCATTTGGAGCCGTTAAAATCTCAAATAATAAGTTATAGTATTCTCTAGTTTCATTATAATTTCTACTATTTTTAATTGATAAATGATCTTTGTTATTAGAAAGCTGTTTTTCTAAATTATAATATATTTTTCTTGTTTCAATTATTTCTTTTTTATCCCATCCGTACTGCATCATAAAAACCTCTTGCCTAGTATTATGTCATAAGTTCTTTTTCTTTTCAAGTTAAACAAAATAAAAAGAGCTCAATTAAGCTCTTGAAACATATTTACCATCTTTTGTAGAAATTAATATTTCTTCATCTTGATTAATGAATAATGGTACTTTTACAACCAAACCAGTTTCAACTTCAGCGTCTTTCATAGCACTGTTTGTTGTGTTTCCTTTAACTGCTGCTTCAGTTCTAACAACCTTCATAACTACTTTATCAGGTAAAGTTATACCTAAAACTTCATCACCATAGAACATCATAATTACTTCTAAGTTTTCTTTTAAGAATTTTGATTCATATTCTACTAATGACTTATCTAGTTCGATTTGTTCATATGTAGTCATATTCATGAAATAATAAGTTCCATTCATTTCATATAAGAACTGCATATTTTTCTTTTCAATTCTAGCTAACGCAACTTTTTCACCTGCATTAAATGTTTTTTCAATAATTGAACCAGTTCTTAGGTTTTTTAGTTTAGTTTTAACTATTGCTGCTCCTTTACCAGGTTTAACGTGTTGAAATTCCAAAATAGTATAAATGGCATTATCAACTTCAATAGTTACTCCTACTTTAAAATCATTTGAGTTAGTCATATTTATCCTCCATAACCAAAAAATAAGATATTATCTTATTTTATTTCTTTTCCTTATGTGTTGTGTGTTTTCTACATCTAGAACAATATTTGCTGATTTCTAGTTTATCACTATTTTTTACATTTCTTTCTTCACGATAATTTTCTTCACCACAAACACTGCACTTTAGTGTTTTATTTTGTCTATTTCCAACTTTCTTTGCCACGAAAAACACCTCCTTACACGAAACGTCTGTATACATTATAGCAAAGTATTATCTATATTGCAAAGTTTTTTTAGTTTTTTTTGCTTTTTAGGGATATAATTCAAAGTATTTTGCTGATATTTTCTTAGTTATGTGTAGGTTAACTAGGCTATTGTAGTCTGTTTGACTATTAGGGTGAGATGAGTCTGGACTAGTTACGACAATAGACATTTTAGGATTTGTCGTTGGAGCATAACCAATAAAAGCAGTAGAAATAGTTTCGGTATCAATTATACCATCATTATCAGTATCTAAAAAGCTTTGAGAGGTACCTGTTTTACCAGAAGGATCATGACTTTTGTCAATATAATTTTTTCCTAAACCATAGCTGGACATAGTAACAGCGTGAAGGCCTTCTTTTACTCGATTAAAATATTCTTCTTTGGTATCGATACAATTTAATCTTTCTGGAGTAATTGTCTTTTGTAATTTTCCTATTTCATTAGTGGCACTTGATGAGCGTACTTCTTTTAATAAGTGGGGTTTTAATCTATTTCCACCATTAGCGATAGTTGAGACATATTGCGATAATTGTACAGGTGTATAGGTTTCAAATTGTCCCATAACAAAGTCTAGTAAAAGGCCAGGTGTTTCATCCTTACTAGTATAACCAGTACTTTCTAAAGGTAAATCTATTCCTGTTTTTACACCTAAGCCAAAGGAATGATACATATTACGATATTTTGAAAAAGCATCATTATATATTTTAAACGGCATGTTATATGTATAGTTTGCTCCAGCGACTCTCATAGCTGTTTTAAACTGATAAACATTGCTTGATAGAGCTAAGGCATCTATATCATTTATATATCCTAAGTTACGCCAAGAACACTTTTTGGGAGTTGAGGCAATTTTTACACATTCATCCATCATATACTCTCCTATTTTTATAGCATTATTATTATATCCTACTAACATAGAGGCTGCTTTTACAACAGAGCCTGGGGTCATGGGAGATGTTAACATAGCGGGAGTATAATCATGTGCTACCCACTTACCATCTTCCCACTCTACTTTTTTTCCAGCCATTGCTAAAACTTCTCCAGTATTAGGATCTTGAATCATGACAAAGCTATGATCATAATAATTAGTATTAGGCTCACTTTTAGCTTTTATTATCTCCTCACTTAAAATGTTTTCTATTTGCTGCTGCAGATTGATATCTATGGTTAAAACGATGTCATTTCCTCTTCTACCACTACTAATTAATTTTAAACTATGTCTATTTATGACCTGATATTTATCTTTTGTTCCTTTTAAATATCCTTCGTATTGTTTTTCAAGATAACTAAGTCCTACTCTATCATCTAGTGAATAACCTTTACTTAGGTAGTACTTACGCATTTCTTTTGGTATACCTTGAGTAGAAGTCGAAACTGTTCCTAAAATACTTTTAAAGGTATCTCCATATGGATAAACTCGTTCCCAGTCTTCCTCAACGTTAAAACCTTTTAACTCATTATCGTGTTCTAAAATATAAGCATATTCTTCTTCACTGACATCACTATTTTTTATTATTTTCTTTTCATAAGTGTATCCTTTATTCATCAAATAATAAATATATGCCGTTTTATTATCTAGTTCAGTAAAACTATTAAGTTCTTCATCCGTAATACGACTCTTCTTTAAATTTTCAATATCTTTTACAGTTAACTTTCTTTCTTCTAATGATTGATATTCTTCTGGTGTTATTCTTTTTTTCATCTCTTCTGAGTTTTTTGCAAGAAAAAAATCTTTTTTTATGTCATTCGTTAGTTTTGATATATCAAGTGTAATATGAGGACTTAGAAGATAAGCAAGTTTTATTTCAGCATTTTTAGTTCGGCTTTTATCTTTCTGATAGTAAATTACCTTGACAGCTTTATTGTCTACGATAATATTATAATTTCTATCATAAATTCTTCCCCTTGGGGCCTGAGACTTTTCTACTACTTTAAGAGTTAGTTCACTTAATTTATTCTTATATTTTTTATTATCTATTATCATAACTTGAAAAAGTCTTAAAATAATAACCATAAAAAGAAGTATAACTATCACTAGATATATTAGTATTCTCTTGTTTATATTTTCTCTATATTTACTTCTTTTCTTCTTACGTTTCATATTAATCCTTCTTTCTATTAATATTGTGCTACATAATTTAAAAGTTATTTCATATATTTTTTCTAGGAGGTCTTTATGTATTATAAATTGTTAAAAAATAATATTAGTAAACTTAATCCTACTATCACTAGTAACTTTTTAAATGATAAAGGAATAAATGTTAATATGGATGAGGCTATTTTACTTACAAATTTAGCTAAAGAAAATTGGGAAACATTATTTAATAAAAAATATGATGATGTTTTTAAAATTATTAAGGAAAACATTTCAGAAGTAAAGTATGAAAAATTACTTGCTTTATACTTAGAAATGATAAACCAGTATCTATGAGATACTGGCTATTTTTTCTTTTAATTTATTATCAAACTTTTTATTTTTTATCATTTCTATTTCTTCTTTGTAAGGTGGTAAATCAAAAACATATGGTGTTTCTAGTATTTTAGGAATATCTTTTAGTTTGTCATTATATATAATGTTGATTAATTTATCAAAACCAATTGTTCCAAATCCAATGTTTTCATGACGATCTTTATGAGATGATCTTTCATTTTTACTATCATTAATATGAATACATTTTATATAATTTATACCAATTATTTTGTCAAATTCTTGTAAGAGCTCATCAAAATTTGAAATATCATAACCGGCATCATTTAAATGACATGTATCAAGGCAAACACCAATTAGATCTTTACGATTGATGCCGTCAATTATTTTCTTTAATTCTTCAAAGTTGCGACCTATTTCAGTTCCCTTGCCTGCCATAGTTTCTAAAAGAATTGTTACAGTACTATTTTCTAATACCTCATTCAATCCTGAAATAATATTTTCAATTCCCTTGTCGACTCCTAAACCAACGTGACTTCCTGGATGCAAAACCATGTATTTTATGTGAAGACTTTCACATCTTGAGATTTCTTGTTTTAAAAAGTTCACTGCAAAAACATATTTTTCGGTATTAGCTAGATTTATAATGTATGGGGCATGAACGATTATTTTATTAATATCAATATTATTTTCTTGCAACTCTTTTAAAGATTCTTCGACAAGCTTACTATCAACTTTTGAACGCATAGTATTTTGAGGGGCACCTGTATAGAACATAAAGGTCGTTTCATTCATCGAAAGAGCCTGCCTTAAAGCACCTAATAATTGAGTTTTACTATTATAATTTACATGACTTCCAATAAGTAACATTCTATCATCTCCATCTATATTAAAATAACATAATTAATTTTTCTTAGCAAGAAAAAAAGGTATCAGTGATACCTTTAAGTTTAGCTAACTGTACAAGTTGATATGTTAGAAGTAGCAAGAGCATTTTCAGATCCATCTGGTTTAAATGTTCCAGTAATGTTACCGGCATTTCCTAATTTAATGTTTGAACCAGTTAAAGCAGATTCTTTGGTAAATGTAGCAACTCCGTTTCCACCTTTATCTGTGATAGCGATGTAATAATCAAATTTATCTCCGCCCTTATTATAAATAATTACGTAAGAATCATTATATGCTCTACCAAATGAGCTCTTATCTCCACCACGTTCAAGTAATCCCTTTAGGGCATCTGATGTAATTGTTATCTTAACTGCACTTCCGTCTGCTGGATATGAACATTCTTCTGATCCATTTTTTACATCACCGCTTGCCATTGAAGTTCTTACAGCGTTGATAACATTTTTAGCATTAGTTGCGAATGTATCCTTTCTTGATTTTGCGATTGAGTTTGTAACCGCTGGGATAGCTGTTATCATTAAGATAGCTAAAATAACGATAACTGCTAATAATTCAATTAATGTAAAACCTTTTTCATTTGTGTTTTTCATATTATTTATTCCTTCCTAATTTATATAGCATAGTGTATAACCAGTGCTTAATAATGATAATGTTTGATTTCCTAATTTTACTGATGAACCTGTGATTGCTGATTCTTTTATTGGAGCAGCAATTCCATTTCCGCCTGCATCAACTAAAGAAATTGAATAACTAAATTTATCATTACTATTTTCAATAACTACATATCCTGCAGGTTTAACAGCGTTAGTACCTGTTTCAGCATATGCTCTACCGAATGAACTCTTATCTCCTCCACGTTCAAGTAAACTGGTTAAGTTTGCTCTTGTTAGGACTACTGCAACTTTTGCTCCTGTAGCAGGATATGAACACTCATCTGAACCAGCAGTTGTTTCTACTTTGACATCACCACTAGCCATTGAAGTTCTTACAGCGTTGATAACATTTTTAGCATTAGTTGCGAATGTATCCTTTCTTGATTTTGCGATTGAGTTTGTAACCGCTGGGATAGCTGTTATCATTAAGATAGCTAAAATAACGATAACTGCTAATAATTCAATTAATGTAAAACCTTTTTCATTTGTGTTTTTCATATTATTTATTCCTTCCTAATTTATATAGCATAGTGTATAACCAGTGCTTAATAATGATAATGTTTGATTTCCTAATTTTACTGATGAACCTGTGATTGCTGATTCTTTTATTGGAGCAGCAATTCCATTTCCGCCTGCATCAACTAAAGAAATTGAATAACTAAATTTATCATTACTATTTTCAATAACTACATATCCTGCAGGTTTAACAGCGTTAGTACCTGTTTCAGCATATGCTCTACCGAATGAACTCTTATCTCCTCCACGTTCAAGTAAACTGGTTAAGTTTGCTCTTGTTAGGACTACTGCAACTTTTGCTCCTGTAGCAGGATATGAACACTCATCTGAACCAGCAGTTGTTTCTACTTTGACATCACCACTAGCCATTGAAGTTCTTACAGCATTAATAATGTTTTTAGCGTTAGTTGCAAATGTATCCTTTCTTGATTTTGCAATTGAATTTGTAACCGCTGGGATAGCTGTTATCATTAAGATGGCTAATATTACTATTACAGCTAGCAACTCAATTAATGTAAAACCTTTTTGATCTATTTTTTTCAATTCTTTTCTCCTACCTTTCCTACACTAAAATTTATCATAGTAGTTTTTAATTGTAAATGTTTTCGAAAGTGTTTTTTGTCACTGTACATTTTTTGACACTATTAGTATTTTTTACATTTTTTCTTTTTACATACAAAAAAATATGCCTTAAGCATATTATTCATATATGTCACTATTAGTACAGCCAGTTGTTGCTCCCATTGAACCTGTATTTATCCAACCTGATGTTTTTATAGCACTGTTTTTGGCATCTATTTGAACTAGATCATCATACTTCATCAAAGCAATTCCTTTTTTTTGAGCTGTATTATTTTTATTAGAATATGTTTCTATCAACTGAACATAGTATACATAAGAGCCATTCTCATATTTAATAACTACATATGATTGATCTGTAGCGTTAGAATCTGTTCCATATGTTCCATCTTCTGGTCCTGATTGTAATTCACTTCTATCTACAGAACTTAGCATTATCACGGCACAATTAGTGCTAGTTGGTCGCATAATATTTGCATCCGACTCAAATTTGTATTTAGCTAAAGTAACAAATTTTCTGGCATCATTTACATAAGTTTGATTTTTATTTTTAGTAACTACACTAATAACATTAGGTACCGCTATTAACATAATAATACCTAGTATTGTAATTGTCGCAATTAACTCTATTAGGGTAAATCCTAGACTATTCTTTGCTTTCATTTTAATCCACCATCTTCCTATTGTAATTATAAAACTAAAGTACAGGATAAACAATATATATTTTTAGATAGCTGACAATTATTTACATTATCTTCTTCAATTCTTCTAATTCAGTTTTAGAATTATTAGTAAATTTTTCCTCATTAAATAAATTATCATATCTAAAAAGACTAAAGCCATCATAATTAGATAGTGTTCTAGTTGATTCTATTTGCCTTCTTATAATATTACAATTATCTATCCATTCGTTTTTACCATCTTTGGCATATAAATCTATGGTTCCTACTTTATAAAATGGTAAAGCAAAATATAAGTTAATATTTTGATCACTGATAATATTGGACCATTCTGCAATAACACTTTCAAATGGCTTTGAACTATTATTAAAGCCATAATATACTTGAGGCATTAAAAAATCGACATATTTACTGTTACTGCCCCATTTTTTTACATCAGCAAAGTTTTTATTATAATTGTTATCAACATTTCCTTCAGGTGATACCCCAAATAAAACTTTGGAATTTATTTTTTTGATACTTTTATTAACATTTTCTATTAAACTTGTTACTATATCTAATCTATATTCTGTTATACTTTTTTCTGTTTTACTATTTTTATAATAATCTAGGTCAATATCATTACTAGGATAAAAGTAATCATCAAAAATAATGCCCTTTATTTTATATTTAGCAACTATTTCTTCAATCCCCTTTACTATAAGACTTTCTACCTTAGGATTTGCAGGATTAAAATAATAGGTATTGTTTATATTCTCAATTGCCTCTTCTCCAACCATTTGATAATATTTACTGCTTTTATCAACTGTTGGTCCTATTCGATATGGATTAACCCAAGCATAAAGATTTATTTTTTCTTTCTTTGTTTTGTCTATAAAGTATTTTAAGACATCATAATGGGTGTTATCACTTAGAATGATACTTTTACTTGTTGGAAATATATTTGATTCATATATACTGTCCGCATGACTTCTTACTTGTAAGAAAATAGTATTAAAGTGGTTTGTCTTAATATTTTTAATCATTTGATCTATATTCTTTTTACTTTCTAATTCATCTTTATTTTTGATATAATTATTTAGTTCAATATAGGAGATAAATATTCCTCTCATTTCTTCTGTTTCATTTTCTTTTATTGTTTTAACGACACTTTTCTTTTTTTCTTCTGGTTGAGGTATTAAAAAATAAATTATTAACAAAGAAATGATTATTAAAATTAACACTTTTCGATTCATGTAATCACCACTTTAAATATATGATAAAGTAAATAATTATTTTGTCTATTTTAGTTCATCTTTTCTAATTATAAATAATTTATTATTTTCATACATAGCGTAATATATATCCTCTATCAAAAGATTATCTCTTATCAACATTTTTTCTATTTTTTCTTTTGTAAGATGCAATTCTTTAAGTAAAAAATCATTAAGAGTACCATCTAATATTATTGGTATAGGATAAGTTTCAAATTTGTTTTTATCGTATGGGAATATAGATAAAGTGTTATCTGACTCTAAAAAGACATATTTAATATCTTTTAAAGAATAGAATCTATTTTTTCTAAGTTCTGTTAATAAAGTATCTATAGAATAATTATGATCAATAAGATTCTTAAAATATATCTTGCTATTTTTTACTAGGATAATTGGATCTTTTTCAAAGATATTTTTTACTTTATTATTATCAATTAATATTAATCTAGTTACTTCTCTTAATAAAAGGAGTGTAATTATGGGGATAATATAAATTAAGACATTTATATCATAGTTTAGTATTAGATTACTATTAATTACTATTATTAAAAGTAGAATTACTTTATCTAAGATTAATAACTTTTTATTTTGATCCTTTTTTTGCAAATATATTAGAAGTAGCATTAGTAAGTATGAAATAATAGTACGTACTATTAAGACAATTCCTGTTAACATAATTTTATCACCTAATTATATATAGGTCTCATGAATATTTTTTTATACATTTCATATTGTTTATTAGAGGTGAATTATGAAAAAGTATTTGAAAACTTTTATCAGAATGACTATTGAAGTGATTGTTGTTACTCTTGTTTTGAGCCTTTTATCCTACTTTAATATTTTAAGTGATAAAATATATAAATATATGGAATTATTATTTATGGTCTTAATTTTATATTTTAATGGTATAAGACTTGGTAATACTTCTAATAAGTATAGTTTTTTGGAAGGAATAAAAATAGGTGGAGTTGCTGTTATAACATTTATTTTGTTGAATATGATTTTTGAACATGAGTTTAATATAAATCTTTTAATATATTATTTAATTATCTTTTTGTTGCCTGTTCTTGGTAGTATGAAGCGCTCCTCAAAAAATAAAAAAAGTTAAGAGAAGTATTTTCTTAAATTTGGCAGTTTGGTCAACTTTTATAGTTGATTTTTTTATTTGATATTTAGAAATTGGTATACTTTCTTGTTCTTTTAGGTACTTATTTAAGGAGAAAGAAAACAAACCATTTTTTAGGAAAACTATTTTAGATGTAACAAGTATTTATATTAATGGTTATACTCTTATTGATAAGGAATTTAATCGTGGTAATAAAAAATGCTAGGAAATACCTAACATTTTAAGTGCAGTTAACTACATTTTTTAATCTTTTTATTACCTTTTTTTCTATACGTGAAATATATGATTGGCTAATGCCTAACATGTCAGCTACTTCTTTTTGGGTCTTCTCTTCTACACCAAAGAGACCATATCTTAAAATAAGAATATCTCTATCTCTTTTATTTAACCTTTTTATCTCTTCTATCATAATTTTTTTATCATCTTCATCTTCAATACTTTTTGTTACTATATCATCTTCTGTTCCTAATACATCTTCTAAATGAAGTTCATTTCCTTCTGAATCATAACTTAGAGAAGCATCAATACTAACTTCTGTCTTAGTTTTTTTGTTCTTTCGTAAATACATTAAAATTTCATTATCAATGCATCTTGAGGCATAAGTTGCTAATTTAATATTTTTACCCCTATGAAATGTGTTAATTCCCTTTATGAGTCCTATTGTACCGATGCTTACTAAATCCTCTAAGTCTACGCCGGTGTTTTCGTATTTTTTAGCAAGAAAAACTACTAAACGTAAATTATGTTCTATTAAAATATCTTTTGCCTTTTGGTCCCCCTGTTCACTTAAACACAAGTATTCCTCTTCTTTTTCACGACTTAGTGGTTCTGGCAAAACATCTGCTTTTCCTACATAGAATATTACATTTTTATTTAATAAGGCTGCGATTAAAAATAAAAGACTGATCATAAAAATTCCTCCTTAATTTTATTTGGTAAGATACAATCTACTCCCTCAATATTAAATTTTTGCTTGCTTTCTCCTATTAATATGTTATTTTTTATTTCAATATTATCAATTTTTATAGAGTCAACCTTGTGACACTTTAAAACTCCTGTACCGTCTATCGTTTGATATGGAACTAATATACTGTCGTTATAATTGAAGCCTAACTTTTTATCATACACAAGCAATATGGCTCTTTTTTTATAGGGATCTTCTAACTTATTACCGGTATCTAAATAGGCCCTATAAGTATATTTCTTATTTTTTATTTTTACTTCTACCGTGTGTATTAAGGTATAATTTTTTTTGTATTCTTTTTGTTCTTTTATATAGAGAAATAAAATAATTGGTCCAATTATAAGAAGAACAATGAAGTTTATTGATAATCCGTTATTAAAAAATATTAAACCCGTATTTTTGTAACTAAACGTGATATCTAAAAAGTATATTATTCCCCCTAACATGATACTTAGTATGTAAAAATAGAAAAAGTTTTTTTTAAAGGATGATATGTTCTTATAACCAAAAGTTACTAATATCATAAATATACTTACTAATAGTTTTAGAAGAAATAATGTTAGACTAGATAGTGGTAAGAATAGAAATAAGATTGACATGCTACCTACTAAAGCTCCTAATAATATTCGATACATCTTTTGCTTTCTTTTTAGGAGGTAGGATACTAAAAATAGGAGAATAAAGTCGAAGGAAAAATTTATTAATAGAATGACATCTAAATATATCTTCACAAATCTCACCAAAATCATTGTATAAAAAAAAGGCTAAACTTTTTGTCGCCTTTTGGTTTTATTTACGTTTTTTTATAAATGTTCTTACTAAATAGCCTATGAATATAAACATGAAAATGATATATATCCACATAACTATGGTATAAGGAAGGCCTGTTAAGTACTTTCCAAATATAGCGGGAACATTTTCTGGGATATAATTATTTATAACATTTTTTATATCTAACAAGTTAATATTCCATTTTATATAAGTAAGCGCTCTAAGGATTAAATCTATGATAAAAATAGCGTAGACTATACTTGAAAACTTTCTAAAAAAGATAAACACTACTGCTATTAAAATAATAAAAATAATTAAATCTATATACATCATATACCTCTTTTCTTTATCTTAAAAACTCATTATTTTCTAGCTCATAACCTATAGTTGTTTTATCACCATGTCCTGGATATATAACAATATCTTTGGCGTATGTTTTAATTTTTTCAAGGCTTTTTGCCATATCAGGTTCGCTTCCTCCTGGTAGATCACATCTTCCTATACTTTCTTTAAAGATAAAGTCTCCCGAAAACATAGCTTTATCTTCGGCAAAATAAAAGGCTATTTGATCATTTGCGTGACCTGGGGTATATATTACCTCAAAATTAAAATCCCCTATAGTATATTTTTCTTCATTGCAATTACTTTTCTTGAATATTTTAATACTTCTTTTTGTTAGAAAATTACGAAGAGCTCCGACATGGTCAAAATGAGCATGAGTTATTAAAACTCCTAGTATTTTATTATTCCCTATTCTTTCTTTAATTTTAGGGTAATCACTTCCTGGATCTATTACTAGGCAGGTATTATTTTTCTTTAAAATATAACAATTTTCATCTAAAGCACCAGTAACTACTGTTTCTATTTCCATACCTATCCTCCTATTCTTTATATATTGTAACTTAAATTTTAGTATTTTTCAATCTGTTGTTTTGCTTTTTAGGAGTTTTATGTCTAGTAAATATGATTAAAACCATTAAAGAAATAAGGCTAATTACTTCTCCAAAGTGTAATAATGGAGAGTTATATTTTACTATTATTTTATGTTTACCTTTAGGCATTTTAAATCCTATTAAATCTACATTTGTCTTTTCATAGGCTACCTTTTTACCATCCATGGTAATATTAAAGCCTTCATCATACGGTATTGATAATACGAAATAACCATCATTTCTCATATTAATATGTCCTTTAAGACAATCATTTTCCATTTTGTTTATTACTAAATCATCATGTTTTATATCTTTTAAAGTGGTGTTATCTAGAGTATACATTTTGATGTTAGATATTTTATATCTTCCTTTAGAAAACTTTATTTTTAATTCTGTTAAGTTTTTTTCACTAATGACGTAGGAAAAGTTGTAGTTTTTATTATCATATTCATAACCCTTACATGTTAGTTTGTTGGTAATACCATTTATAGTTATTGTTTGATCATTATTTTTTTCTGTAATACTACAAGCTTGTTGATAGTCCATATTGAAATTTATAAACAATAATTGATTTTTTAGCGGGCTATCTAGTTTTATGTTTAGCTTTCCATCATTGGAGTTTATCATATAGGTTTTACCACTTTTAATATCTAATTTTTTAGTTGTATATGAGTAAGTTGGGTGATACTCTTTTAAATTACTTTTAAAAGTAGTGTTTTTTAGTTTAGCGTCTACAACAACATAATGCATTAGGGCTTCTGCACTATATGGATATTTTAATTTAGAAAGCTCCTCATAACTCATTAAATTATTACTTCCATATCCTAAAGCAAAGACATCATCATTTTTTAAGAGTTTATACTTACCCTTTTTGGCTACTTCTTCATAATCTATGAAGTTATCCTTGGTGGTAATGATGTATTTTACGCCCATAAATTTTTGAAATAAAAGTTCATTTTGATTTAGGGTCATTAGTTTATTTCTATGGGCAAAAGGCATGTTAAAGACTTTAGTATAGAGATGATAATAATTAGGATTATATACTGATGAATAGATGCTGGTAGTATAGTTTGTGGTATCATTGCCACTATGTAATTCGTCTACCAGATTATTTGTTCTGTAGTAATCTTTTACTTTAAATTCTACTCTCTTATAGTCTTTTCGGACATAGTTTTCTTTTGTATTGGCTGATAGACAGTTGACGGCAGATATTACTATTAAGGGGATAAATATAAAATATTTTTTATTATATTTGTTATAAAATAAGATACTTAGTATTGTTAATATAATATCTAAATAAAAGATTAGGTATTTACAGTCTAACATGAAAAGTATGATACTTACTGCTAGGACTATCTTGACTAATAGATTCGTATTTACTTTTTTATTACAAATATCACTTAAGAAGTGGGCTATCATATAAATAGCAAGAGGAAGGAATGGGATTAAGGACTTTGTTCTAGGATAGAGAAAACCATTTAAAATATATGATGAAATTGGGAAAAATGAAAGAATTAACATAGTGATACCAAGAAATTTTTCTTTTTTCTTTTTGCTTATAATAAAAGCTATAATAGCAAATAAGAATATACTCGTTAATCCTAGGGAATAATATGAATATAAAACCTCATTTATATTAATATTTGGTAAAAATAAAGTTAAATAAGATATTTGATGATGGCTCTTTACTCTTCCCTTTAATAAGGCAGCGGCAGTTGGAAAAAGAAAGAATGATGTTAATAAGACAGAAAGAATAATAATTGATATAAACTTCAAAAAGTTTTTTTTATCTTTTTTTGCTGTATATAAATAATAAAGGAAAAGAGCAAGTATTCCTCCTATACTGTAATAGTAACTTGTTAAAATCATTAAAGAGATGCTTACAACTAGTAATATAAAATTATTACTATTCTTATTGTATTTTTCTATACCAAAAAGCCCAAGTAAAAGAAATGGCATATAACTTACAAACATAATATGACGATGAGCATTAAAAAGAATGGGAGCTGCTAATAAATAAAGGAGTCCTGAAATAAAAGCTATTTTTATATCATATTTTTCTTTAATGAAGTAATAAATCATGATAGTGGTTATGAGAGTTACCAAAAGCATTACTCCTATAATATATGTTTGCATCTTTATCATGGGAAACAAATAAGAAAGGATTATTAAAGGATTATAAAGTCCATAATAAGAAAAGTTATATATATTTTGGCCACTACCCAGATTAAAAATAAAATTAGGAAAGAAATTATGCGTGGTGTAAAAACTTTTCCTAAAATACTCGGGAAAAGCAGTATGTTGATTTAACCAATCAGTATTTGAACCAAATAAGTAATTGGAACAAGAAAAGCCTATTAATACTCCAAGAGTAATTAATATATATATAATTAAATTTTTTTTATCTTTTTTCATATTTAACCTCTACTTGATAGTATATCACTTATAGTCCTTATTACAAAGATTTATGTATATTTTAAAAAAATTTTCGAATAATAATATTGGGGTGAAGAAAATGAAAAAAGAAAATAAAGACAAGCAAGTTATTAAGTGTAGCGTTCATGATTGTAAACATTGTAATTGTGAATGTGATAGCTGCAAACTTGAAGGAATTTGTGTATGTAATTGTGGCGATACTGCTAATACACAAGAAGGTACTATGTGTAGTAGTTATGAAAATAAAGAATAACTGCTAGCTACGTATAAAGCAAAAGGATATAGTCTTTTAAAGACTGTATCCTTTTTAATATCCTAAATTTTTGATTACTTTATTAACATTTTCTTTATATTTAGAATCTATATTAATATATAAAACTGTGTTTTCTACTCTAGTTAATACTTTATATTTATTATTAGTTTCTAAAACGAATTTATCATAATTTTTCCCACTTGATTTAGCTTCCGTATAAGTTTTCGTTTTAGAACTTTCAAATAAGTTTTTATTGTTGCTATAAAAACTTTTAGCATATTCTTTATCTTTTAACACATAGAACTCTACCTGGTAGCCATATTCTTTATGACGAGCTAGATATACTTCACTAACGTAATCATATCTTTCAAATTGACTTTTACCATCAACGACAGTGAAGTTTGCAGCAGTCATTTGATTTTTAAATGCGTCACCTGTTACTTTATTTTTACTAATAGAACAACCTGTTAGAGAAAATATGGTAACTATAAAGATTAAGCCAAATAATACTAACTTTTTTTTCATCTCTTATCCTCCTATATTTATAGGATAACACAAATGTAGGAATTTGCAAATTTCTAATTAACTACTCTAGAGGCAATAGAAAAATCTACAATATTAAAGAAATTATCTATATAGTTTTCCTTATTATTTTGATAATTTAAGTAATAGGCATGTTCCCACATATCAAGTCCTAATAATGGTATTAGGTTATAACTATAAGGAGTTTCTTGGTTTTTTAAATTTATAATATTTAATTCATTACCATCTAATACTAGGAATGTGTAACCAGAACCTTTTAATTCTAAGGCCATCTTTTTAAAACTATCTTTAAATTTTTCAAAGCTTTGATATTTTTTTACTATCTTTCCCATTAAAACAGGACCTGGTAAACTAGGTTTTGGTGAAATACTTCTAAAATATATATTGTGATTGATAACACCGCCTAGATTAAATAAAATATTTTCACGATCATTTTCGTTAAACTCATTTATATGTTGTAATAATTCAACTAGACTGTAATTATACATATAGTTATTTTTTTGTAATAAAGCATTTAGTTTGTTTAAATATGTTTGCTGATGCTTTTTATGATGAAGTCCTAAGGTTTTTGTATCAATAAATGGTTCAAGATCAGAATAATCATATGGAAGTGGATCTAATTTATACATAAAATAACCTCCACTTATAATATATGTTTTGTTTTAATCTTTATTTAAAATAAATAATATAGTATCAAGAACTTCTTCTCTCATAATATCATAATTTAATTTTTTGTGATGATGATAAACTACCTCATGACAATAATTATCTACCAGTCCCATAATGATATGGACTTTTTCTTCAACATTTTTTATATTCATGTCATTATTAATTAGTAGGTTTGAGATATTTTCAGTCATTTTTAATTCATTTTGATTAAATAGTTCCCCAACTTTTTCATCTAAGTGACTCATAGCCATTAATTCCTCATGGGCTTCTTTTTTCATAGTGTGAGTGTTGATAAAACTATCAATCATTTGGGATAGGATATCTCTTAAATTATTTTTATCAAAAGCTTTATTATCTAAAATATTAATCATGGGAAACATTATCTTATTAGAATAGTCTTTTACCCCTTCTAAAAATATATCTTTCTTATCTGTAAAATATTGATAAATTAAACCAGTTGAAACGCCTGCGTACTTAGCAATATCTACACAACTAACGTTATGATATCCCTTATTACACATAAGTTCAAAACCTTTTTCTATGATTCTTTTTTTCTTCTCAATAGAAGTCTTTTTGATTGGTTTTCTAATTGTACCCATAGTATCACCTCAATTAAATGTTTATTAATAATTTTAACATATATTAGATAAAATAATAAGATAAGTTGTGATAATTTTATCTTAACTTATCTTATAATTATTTAATTACTCATTTCCCTTTAAACTTGTTACCATATCGATATTTGTTATTTTGCGAGCTAAGAATCTTGATACAAGATATGACACTAAGAATGTACCAATTGCAGCATATAAATATGTTGGAAGAGTTATACTTGCTCCAAAATCATAGCTTTCTTCGATTGCTGTTTTAAATATCCAATCAGTTAGATAGAAACCAGCAGGTAAACCTATGATAATTGATATGATAGCAATAATATTACTTTGTTTAATGAAAATTTTCTTAATTTTTTTATCATCAAATCCTAAAACTTTAAGTGTTGCGAACTGATATTGTTTTTCGGTATATGATAATATACCCATGTTGTAAATAATTATAGACCCTAATAATATAGCTATTACAATGATTAAAACTATCATAGTTTTCATAGTTGATAACATGTTATTCATGCTTTCTTCTAGAGCTGTAATGTCTTGTATTAATTCAACATTTTTTATTTCTTTTGTCTTGCTTAAATCAGTATCAGTATATAAAGAGTCTGGTTGATAAGTGTTACCTAAACTTTCATAGTACTCTTTAGTCATAGTCATATTTTGATTTTGCGGATCTTTATTAAATCCAACTATGTTAGATTTGTAATATTTATTATTACCTACTAAGTGCCATGTGATAGTATCACCTATCTTATATCCTTCAGTTTTTGCAAGTTTATATGTAATATATACACCCTTATTATTATTCACTTTAATAAATTTACCTTTATTATCAACGAATCTTACATAATTTCCGGCATCGGTTATAAAGATATTGTTTGATTCTTTTTCACCATCTTTATTCTTTATTTCAATCAAATAACTTTCAGATGTATTAGATCCATATTGTTTTTTTAAAGCGTTTAAGTCCTCTTCTTTTATTCCCTCTTTTAAAGATAACTTATAATCAAAATTATATAAATCTTTAAACTGTAATTTAACAAAGTGATTTAAGCTATCAAGCATTCCAAAAGCACAAACTATTAACATACAACAAGCTGTTATTCCAACTATACCGGTTATAGTTCTAATTTTATTTCTGAAGATATCACGAATATTCCATTTCGTTGAAAAACTCATTTTTTTGAAAAGACCTTTAGTAGTAATATTAAGTGTTTTAGCTTTTACGTTTGGAACTTCATTTCTTAATGTTTCAGCAGGACTTTTGCTTAATTCTTTATGACAAGCAATATATGTTACAAAGCTTACACATAATGTAACGGCTATGGCGCATATAATACTTGATAATTCCATTACAGGAGCACCATTTGGTATTTCAAAGAAAGACATTTCTAGATTGATAAATAAGCCACCAATACAGTAATAACCAGCTATTAGACCTAGAATAGACGCTACTAAAGAGATCCAAAAACCATAACCCATATAATGAAATACGATTCTGCGGTTACTAAATCCTAAAGCTTTTAATGTACCAATTTGTACTCTTTGTTTCTTAACTACCCTAGTCATTGTAGTAATAACAGATAGCATAGCGATAAAAATGAATAAGCCAGAGAAAACACCGATATAGGTTTTTCCTTCATCTATTTCACCTTGGTACTGAGCATATGAAGCTGTGTCTTCTATTTTAATAATAGCTTTTGCTGCTGCTATATTGTCTTCTATTTCATCCTTTACCTTGGAAACGTTTTTCTTACTATCAACATCTACCATAACATAGTTAAAAACTAAATGTTGTTTATAATCAAAGTCCATTTTGTCTAAATCTTCATCTGATAAAGACATTTCTTCTTTAGCATTATATTTAATGTATCCTTCTAGTTCTTTAGATGATAGATAAGCAAAACCAAATGATGAATGGTCTGGATATAACTCTGATTCATCTTTAACATCATAAACATGGTCGGCAACATTTATAAAGCCTACTATTTTTTCTACAAATTTATATCCATCATATTTGATTGTGATTTCATCACCTATTTTAAGATTGTTTTCTAAAGCATAAAAATTATCTAACCAAATACCACTCTTATCGGCTGAGAATTTTTCGCCCTTTATAACATGAAATTTTGAAATATTATTTGATTCAATAAAGTTTAAAAGTAAAGTTTTATCATCATCAGTTGTTGCAGTTAAAGATAGTTTTCTTTCAGCGTCTTTGACATGTTCTAACTTTTTGATATCGTTTAAATCATCTTTGGAAAAATTAGCTCCAAGAACATTTAAATCTTGTAGATTTGTTTTACTATAAAATTTATCGGCTGTTTTTTGCATTCCTGACATATAAGCATTAATTCCTGAATAAGCCATTACTCCTATTAAAACCATTAAAAATATTGTAATGAATTGGCTTAAGTTAAGCTTAATGTCTCTTAACATTTTTTTCTTTAACATATTACCACACTACCTCATCAATGTTTTTAGGTTTTTTATTTTCTTTAATGCTATCTACTTTTCCATTCTTTAATCTGATAACGCGATCAGCAATTTCCGCTATTAAGGCATTATGAGTAACAATAATTACTGTATTTTCTCCATTGTTAGCGTCACATTGTTTTTTTAATAGTTTTAATACTTCTACTCCTGTTTTAGAATCTAGCGCACCTGTTGGCTCGTCACATAACAATAATTTTGGGTTTTTAGCAATCGCTCTGGCAATTGAAACTCTTTGTTGTTCTCCTCCAGATAATTGATTAGGAAATTTATTGTAATGCTTTTCTAGGCCAACTTCTTTTAGTATTCTCTTAGCGTTCTTTGGTTTTTTTACTATGTCGTTCACAATTGAAACATTCTCAAGAACTGTTAGAGTTGGTAAAATATTATAAAATTGGAAAATAAATCCAACATCTTCGGCTCTATAAGTTGTAAGTTTTTTAGAACTATATTGAGCTATGTCATCACCATCTACAAATATATGTCCACTAGTTGCTTTATCCATTCCTCCTAATAAATTTAGTAAAGTTGATTTTCCAGCACCAGATGGTCCTAAGATAACAACAAATTCACCCTTGGGGATTGAGAAATCTATACCATCTAAGGCATTATATTTCTTATCTCCTATATCATAACTTTTCACAACATTCTTTAATTCAATAAAGTTTTTCATCTCATCATCCCTTCTCACTTATATCAATGTGAAATTTATTTCATATTAATTATATTCCTTTAGAATTTAGAAAGTCAACAATAAAGTGAAAAAAATTTCATTTTAAAAGTAAAAAGAAAAAGAGATCTATAAAAATCTCTTTAAAATCTACTAAAATGGCGTTCCCGGGCAGATTTGAACTGCCGACCTATCGCTTAGGAGGCGATTGCTCTATCCAACTGAGCTACGAGAACATCCATTTAGATAATAACATATTTTTCTTATTTTTACTACTCTATATATTAAAATAATGTATATAAATTTGAAATATATAATTCATCTATATTTAAATCATTATCGAATCCAAAGATTACACTTCTAACACCACTTCTTTTACTACCATTGTTTTTATAAGAATAAGAAATAGTAGATTTGATTGATAAATGTTTATTGTCATTTATATTAATACTAGATATTTTAATATTATCAATTTTAAAACTGGTAATTTCTTTAGTACTATATTTATCTTTTAAAACCATATAATTATCTATAAAAGTAGATGATGATAGTAATTTTTCAGTAAAAAAGTTTTTATCCATAATTGTTTCTTTATCTTTATTTAGAATGACGCTATTAACGATTAGAGTTATGGAGTTTTTTATTTTGTCTTTGATGTTTTTATTTGATGCCTCATCTATAGTGGCATTATATAAGTTTTTAGTTGTCAAGGTTTCATTACTGTACACATTTTTAATATTAGTTATTGTAATATTATTACTTAGGGTAATTTCTTCTTTTACATTTTTCTTTAAAAGAAGTGGTACTTTGTAGGTAATAACACTACTCTTTTCTTTTATTTTGTATTTATTATCTAACACGACATTGTCTATTGTTATCTTGTAGTCTTTAGGAGCAGTTATAGTTACATTCTTGGCTATTAAATCTGTTGAGGTAATGGCATATTTTTTAAAAATTAAATATCTTCTACCAACCTGTTTTATTTTTAGATTCATTATATTTTTCTCTGAATCTAGGGTTTTATATGCAACTGTTCTAGAATGTTCTGCTTTACTCCTATTTGTGGAAAGTATATCTACTTTTACATATTTATTTGTTTTATCACTATATTTTTCAGTAAGTGATTTCTTACTCATAAATTTATTCTTGTCTATATTAGTCAGTTTTATTATTTTTTGATAATCATTATTAGCGTAAGCTTTTACGTAGCTTTTAATAGTTGCATCCTCTGAAAAGAATAAATTATTTATGAAAATGTAAGTAAGGATTAAAACAATAACTACTAAGACTACTTTAGTACTCTTTTTTCTTGCAATACTCGTAAAATTAACTGTAATATGTTTTTTTGGTTTATTGATTTTTTTGGGTGTTTTAATTATTTTAGTTCCACACTTTTTACAAAAGGAAACATTTTCATTTTCTATTTTATTACCACAGTTACCACAATACATATTTTTCCTCCAAAATAAAAGCTATACTTTTATTTAAATCTAATAGTTAAGAAAATAAATAAGAAAGTATAAGCTGTTCTTAGTTCATTATTAACACTATATGTACGTTCATATAAACTACAATAGTCATCAATTATATCAACAATCCAACTTTCTTTATACTTAGGCATTTTTTTAGTTATCGGATACATATGTTTTAAAATTATATCCTCTTGCATAGGGCTAAGTTCAAAATACTTTTTAGCGTTTTTTAAAGCATATTCCGGATGTTTTCTTAAAGCTTGGTGTTGATTCATATCTTTTGTTTCTTCCAAAAAAAAGTCATGCAAGAGTGCTGCTCGTGTTGCTTCTTTGTAATTTAATTTTAGTTTTTTGGTAACTAAAAATGTATGATAAGCAACTCTTAGTGAATGATTATATCTGGTAATCCCATGATGTCTAATATATTTTGTTTTTATAAACTCATCATTAGTAATGATGTCATTGATAATTGAATAAAATTCGTCATTTGTATAAAAATATTCTTCTTTTATCTTTTTCATTAAATTCCACCTTTTAATTCCAAATTTCTAATTAATAATATCATAGATTTATATTTTGTTCAAGAAAATGTTATAGGCATTTTTTTATGTATGTAAAGTAGTTCTAAGCAATTTCACCTAAAATTTTACTCATCTCAGCACTTTCTTCTTGACTTAAGTCTTCTTTTTCTAGCTCTTTGTCAAACCATGCTGGTAATGGTTCTTCTTTTGGAGATGAAGACTTTTTAGGAGCATTAGGAGTATTTTTAGATATTAGACGTTTAACACGTTTGTGTTCTTTTTCGGTTATTCTCATGGCGTCTTCGACAGTTTCTATGTTTAGTCTTTTCCACTGCCCTACTATTGTTTCAATATATCCTTTACTTAGTTTTTGGTTATTAATTTTTAGAACATAAGAAATCAATACATTTACTACTCCAGGATTTAATTTTTGGTCGATAAGAAGATTTTCAATTAGATGGAGATCTCTACTTGTTGGCTCTGCTCCTTTATATTGAGCTTTTAGATAATTATATGGACTAGTATTTTCAAATGTGTAAACCATTTTGGCCCACTTAGAATTATCACCTACTGGTTTTTTTAAATATTCTGGTTGTTTAGCATAAACTAGTGTTGGAAGACTACCTGTATTATCAAGTTGATAGACATTACGGCAACTTTTTCTTAAAACATTTTTGTCAATCATTCCTTTTTCGTTTAAGGAATCACGAACTAGAGACTGCATGTTAAAATCATCTATGTGATAGGTGTAAGCTAAACTATTAATCAAGTTTTTAACATCAGAGGAAAAACATCTTTCATTAACCATATTTTTAGGTATGCTCGAAATAAGCAGATTAAAATCAATGCAATCATTAATTAAAATTTTGTTTTTATTCTTGTCAGCTATATCACTTGATACTATTTCACTTTTACCTGGGATAGTTTTAAATACTTCATTGAAACTTCTAGTAATATCTTCATAATCTTTTAGATTAAGATGCGGTATTTTAAAATAATTCAGCAATTTATTATATTCGTTTTTTCCTAAATTATTATATAAGACGACATTTAAAATTGGATGAGTAAAGAATTCACTGGCTGATAATGGGGAATAAAGAAGATAAACATAATTATTTACATTTCCCTGTTTAAAATAAGTTTTTAATAGTCCACAGGCTTCTAACTTTTCACGAGCAATAACAATATCTTCAAGTTTTAGTTGCATGGTAGCCATTAAATGGTGATGAGTTAAGTCATCACTCATAATTAAACTCTTATTAAGATCATCAATCAATGTAAGATATAGACTTACGGCAACATGACCTATAATTGGTTGATATAATAGAGTTATTAATTTTTTATCTTCTTCATTAAGAATTGTTTTATTTACTACAATATATGTATCTGCTGGTAATATTGTTATATTCTTCATCACGCTCACCTACAGATATATTACAATAAATTAGGAATAAAGTAAAACAAAATTCACGAAGAATTTTGTCTAAATTAAAAGGTTAATAATTTGTTCTGATGTTATGCCACTATAATAAATCAACATAAAGGCAAGTAGAAGAAATGGACCAAACGGTATCATATTATTTTTCTCTTTATATAGAATAAATATTGATATTGGTAGCGCAATTAAACTACCTAAAAAAATAGTAAAAATACCTAGTAGTGGATCTAAAACTAGACCAAATAAAAATAATAATTTAACGTCTCCCCCACCTAGGCTTTCTTTTTTAAATAGCTTTTCGCCTAAAAGCATAATTAAATACATAATAATAAATAATAAGATACCAGTTAATAAATGCATACCAACGTTTTTAATGCCACCTGACAAAAACTCAATTATTAAAAACAAAATACTAAAGGTAATAATTATTTCGTCTGGAATAATATAATATGTCACATCTGTTGTTACTATGATTATAAATAATGCCGCTATTAAAAGGGCTATTACTAGATTGTAGCTAAAACCAAAAAGATAGTACGCTGTTGAAAATAAAAGCCCTCCTAATATTTCACTAATTGGAATAATTGAATCTATTTTTTGGTGACATTTTAGGCATCTACCTCTTAAAAATATGTAAGAAAATATAGGAATAAGCTCATAAAAATGTAATCCGTGACCGCAGGCATCACACCTTGATTTACCCTTAACAAAATCTATATTCTTAGGTAATCTAAGTCCAACTACACAGAGAAAGGAACCGATAACAGTTCCTAGTATAAAGAAAAATATAAGATAAAATATTTTCATATATATACTCCTAACCAATCTGATTATAAATATCAAACATTGGGGTAATAATTGATAGTAAAAGTACTCCGACAATGCCCGCTAATACGATAATCATAATTGGTTCAATCATACTTTTTAATTGAGCAACGGCTGACTTATGTAGAGCTTGGTAGTGTTCAGATACCTTTTCCATCATTAAACCAAGTTGACCGGTACTTTCTCCTGTTACTAACATTTGATAAGCTATTTCGGGGAAAGCCCATTCTCCTTTAAATGACTCTGAAATGGTATTACCTTTGGCAAGATTAGTCATGGTTTTTGAAATTATATGTTTATATATTTCATTGGTTGTAATTTTAGATAAAATTTCCATAGAATCAGTTATAAATACGCCATGGTTAATAAGAGAGGCAAAGGTCTTGGTAAAATTATAAACCTCTTTATATATAATCATATTTCCAAAGGCTGGTAGTTTCATGATTATTGTTTGAACAACTCTTCTAAAAGATTTTATTCTTGTATACAAGTACCAAAAGACAAGGATAGTTACAAGAATTACTACTATAATCATAATGTAGTTATTTTTTAGGAAGTTTGAGGAGTTGATGATGAAAAGGGTTATTGCAGGAAGACTTGCCCCTTGTCCTTCATAAAGAGTTACAAATTGTGGAACTAAATATATCAACATGAAAACTAGAACGCCTATAGCTAGAACGACTACGAAGGCAGGATATGTCATAGCACTCTTCATTTCTTTTCGTACTTGTTCCATAGATTCATAATACTCGGCCATATCATCAAGAATAGAAGTTAGATCACCTGTCATTTCAGCTGAACGAACCATGTTTATCAATAAAGATGGGAAAACATTTTCTTGTTTATCCATTGCATCACTTAAGTTATCACCTTTTAAAAGGTCATATAATAATCTTTGATAAGCAAGACGTTGATTGGGTTTTGAAGCTTGTTGAGCTAATATCTTTACAGCATCAACAAGGGGAATACCGGCTTTGATATATGTAGACAATTGTGTTAAATCAAAAGCTAAGTCTCCTACTCCTAATTTCTTATCAAGTACAATGTCAAAATCCCATTTTTCTTTGGGCTTTACTTGAATATCTGTATAGCCTTGTATTTCTAAAAAGTGAATACAATCATTAATACTTTCAGCAGAAAAGATACCAGTAGCTTTTCTTCCTGTTGCTGTTTTGGCTTTATATCTAAAAGGGAAAAGGTTTCTGTCTTCTTTTTTATGCTCACGCTGTTTTATGCCCGCTAAAGAGTCTTGTTGTGGAGTTATAGGTTGAGTAGCGTTACTCGTTTGAGTATTATTAACTATAGGTGATATATTGGTCATATCCATTAAGGCCTCTTCTTGTACTGCAGGAGTTTTATCCTTTTTTTTACCTTTAAATATATTTTTAAAACCTTTATACATAGAAACAAATGGATTTTTAGACTCTTTCATAGACATTCTCCTATCTTATTGTATTGTACCAAAGTTTTTTACAAATTTAAAGATATTTACAAAACTTTTTTCTATCTTGACATATAATAGATTAGAGGGGTGATAAGATGTATAATAATCCTTTCTTTTATGGAAACCCTGGTATGTTTGCAAGACGTGGATTATTTCAAAGTTTAAAAGGTATTAACTGGGGAAACTTACTTAGTAACACCCAAAAAACATTAGGCGTAATAAATCAAGCTATTCCCATTGTATATCAAGTTAAGCCTATGATGCAAAATGCTAAAACTATATTTAAAATTGCTGATACAATGAGAAAGCCTGATACTCCAGTTCAAAATAATGTTATAAAAAAAGAAACAGAAGCCACTCCTGTTTCTAATAATAAACCTACTTTTTTTCTATGATTTTTTTCCATTATATCTTTCTATAAAAGATTCTCGATACTCTAGAAGAGTATCTTTTTTTATAGCTTCTCTTAACTCTTCAGTTAATTTGATTAAAAATCTAATGTTATGAATAGAAAGAAGAGTTCCACCTAACATTTCATCGGTAGTTATTAAATGTCTAATATATGACTTAGTATAGTGTTTACATGTATAGCAGTCACATTCTTCATCTACCGGGGTAAAATCGTGAATAAATTTAGCATTATTAAAGTTTATTTTGCCTGTTCTTGTAAAGGCTTGTCCGTGTCTTGCTATTCTTGTTGGTAGGACACAATCAAATATATCTATACCACGGATTACGCCTTCAATAATATCAATTGGATCCCCTACTCCCATTAAATATCTAACTTTATCTTTTGGTAGGAAGCGTACTCCATCTTCTACCATTTTATACATGACATCTTTTTCTTCGCCAACAGAGGTGCCACCAATTGAATAACCATCAAAATCCATTTCTACTGTTTTCTTACAACTGTATTCACGTAAATCCTGAAATTCTCCTCCTTGTACTATACCAAATAGTGCTTGATTAGGATTATTATGAACTTTTTTACCTCGGGCTGCCCAACGTAGAGTCCTTTCAACAGATTTTTTCATATATTCATAGGTTACAGGATATGGAGGGCACTCATCGAAACTCATGGCAATATCACTGTCTAATTTATTTTGAATTTCAATAGATTTTTCAGGAGTTAAAAACAAGTTTTTACCATCTATATGACTCTTAAAATGTACCCCTTCTTCGGTGATATCTTTTTCTTTATTTTTAGCAAGAGAAAAAACTTGGAATCCACCGCTATCAGTTAGAATTGGACCATCATAGTTCATAAAACGATGTAGGCCGCCAGCTTCTTTTACTACATCTTCTCCTGGTCTTAGCCATAAATGATAAGTATTAGCTAAAACAATACCAGCATGTGTTTCTTTAACTTCTTCTGGTGTAAGTCCTTTCACGGTAGCTCTTGTTCCAACCGGCATAAACATAGGTGTTACAAAGTCACCATAATTTGTATATATTTTACCTAATCTGGCTTTAGTATTTTTTTCTTCTTTTAATAATTCATATTTTATTTTCATAATTAGCCTTCCTCTTTGATTTGTGATATGCTTATTATACTACAGAATAAAAATAAATTCTATATCATATGTAAAGTTATATACGCATCTTTTATGCCGATAGTTTTTTATATTAGAATGAAGCATTAAGAAATACATGATACAATACGATATTTATTTTTGGAAAAATATATTTCTACACTTCCGACCTTACTTGTTAGATAATATTTGATATGATAATGTAAAAGTCTATCTATAATTACTTGATGAGGATGATGAAATTTATTATCAACGCCAGCAGAAATGAGGGCTATATCTGGTTTTATTGTTTTTAAGAGTTCTTCACTAGTACTTGTTTTACTACCATGGTGACCTACTTTTAAGAAATTGATTTTTGATAGATTATAATTTTTAAGAAGCTCCCGTTCACTCTTAGTGCTGGCATCTCCCATAAATAACATTTGATAAGCATTATATACTCCATATAAAATAATACTGCTGTCATTTTCATCATTTAAATCTTTATTTAGAGATTGAAATGAAAAATTACCTAGATTAATAATCATTTTCTCTTTTAAAATATTAGTATTATATTTTTTTATTATTGCTCTTTCATAGTAATTAATGTGTCCTTCATTGATATAGATTTGATCAACTCTAAATTTTTCTAAAATATTTATAGCTTCTCCTAAATGGTCATAGTCACCGTGAGTTAATACTAAATAGTCAAGTTTTCTAATTCCTTTTGATTTTAAATACGGAATTGTAATATTGTCTGTAATATTTGTAGGACTTGATACTTCTTCCCATTTTGCACCTTTATATCGCATTTTGCCACCAGTATCTATTAACATATTTTTTCCCTTAGAAGATATTAGTATAGAATCCCCTTGGCCAATATCTATCATAGTAATGTAATCTTTGGGAAAAATAGTAACAATATTATAGTGAAATATTAATAACACTGCAAAAGCTATAATAAAAATCTTTTTTCTAGTATGATATAAAAGATATAGAACTAGAAAATAGATGATATAAATAATAAAGATAGTTTTAGAAAAAATTAGTTTTCCGAGAGAAATGGTACTAATGGCTGTAGAAGTAATTTCTAAAACCCTGATAAAAATTAATAGGACATTATCTAAAAAAGGAAATATTAAAGTCAGAATAGCTAGAGGAAATAAAATACTATTAACGAATGGAACATAAAATAAATTATAAATAATACTTAAAACATTTATCTGATAAAATGTATATAGTGATACTGGAATACTAACAAGAAAAGAGATAATTGATGTTAATAATAGGGTTTTAAATTTTTTACTTGAATCTAATATTTTAGAGCATAATATTAGAGAAAAACTAATGATATAGGAATATAAAAAACCTAAATCATATATATAGAAGGGATTAATTAATAAGGTAATAGCTAGAGTGAGGAGAAAAATGTTTACACTGGAAATATAAAAATAGTTATATTTATTAATTGATGATAACAAAAATGAAAGAACAGCACGTAATACTGCCGGCGGGGAGTTGGTTATAAAAAGATAACAAAAGGTAAAAATATTACTCATTATATAACCTAATTTTTCACTGCATCTCATTTTCTTGAGTGATTTTATAATTATTTCCGCAAGCAAGGTAACTTGTGTTCCAGAAATAGCAAACAAGTGACTAATACCATTTTCTCTAAAACTATCTATAATTTCTTTATTCACTTCACTTGTATCACCGATAAGGAGCATTTTAATGTAAGACTTTGATTTAAAGTGATTGATATAGTTATAAATGGTGTTTTTTAACATGTAGTAAACATTATTATTTCGTTTCAGTGAAACTATTTTTTCTCCTTCAAATAAATAATTTATATGTTTTATTCTAAGATAGTGCCTATAATCAAAGGTATTAGGGACTGACCTTTCCCTTGGTTTTTTTGTATTTCCTGTAAGAGATATTTTGTCTCCAAGTCTTAGAACTTTTTTTATTTTCAATAACTCACTTAACTCTTTAAAGTGATAGGTAGCTTTGGTATTTTCAAATCTGGATATTTTTAAGTCTAAGGTTAAGCAATTACCATCAAAGGTGAAATTAGTTATGGTTCCAGTTAACTCTTTTGTATCAGTATCTAAAATACTGTTTTCTTTAACTAGAAGTCTTGGAACAGAAATCACCACTACAATTAGGAGAATTACAAAATATAATTTATTCGATAGTAATATATGCCTCAATTTGAGCATAAAGACTATCTCCTATTCCCTCTACTTCTTTTATTTTTGAAATATCTGTAAAGTTTCCTTTTTCTGTACGGTACTTAATAATATTTTGAGCTTTACTTTCTCCTATTCCTGGAAGAGATTTTAACTCATCTAGTGTGGCTGTATTAATATTTATTTTCCCAGTTAATTCGGAAGTTTTTGAATCATTGGTATCAAGGCAAGCATCATTTTTAATGGAATCAGCATCTTTTTGAATGCATTTTTTGATAACCTCGTTTTCTTGTTCTTTAGTTTTTTTGAAATCTAGAACTTCTGATTTCGTATAAATTATGATGACCATTTCATCTTTTATTTTTTTGCTGAGATTAATAACTGTCGTATCAGCATCATTTGTTAAACCTCCTGCTTGATTTATAACATCAATTATTCTTTCTTGATTATTAAAAGAGTAAATACCTGGATTATTAACAGCTCCTTTTATATCAACTTTATAGATAGAAGCGACCCTTTTTTCTTCATTTTTCTTGGTAGTAGGTGACTTTTCTATTAAAATAGTTTGTGGAGTTTTCTTCTTTTTCTTTTCCTTAAAATTAGTATTATAAAAATATATTCCCCCTATTGATAATAAAATAATAACTATTGTAATTAAGAATATTTCTTTACGATGACGATAAGTAAATGACATAACTAGCCTCCTCATATGTATAATAAGAGAACTAATTACCAAAAACAAAAAAACATGTTTATTAAGCATGTTTCTTTTTAGGATTCTTTAATCTATTTTCTGTTTTAACCTGATCTCTGATACCTGTTTCAACGCTTACCCTTTGTACAGCAGTTAGGGCCGCTATTAAACAAATGGTGAAACTTCCTCCATAACTCATAAATGGAAGTGGAACTCCAGTCATTGGAATAAGTCCGAATATTCCCATAAGATTTACAGCAATATGACAGAAAATGTATACAGCTACTCCATAACAGATTGTACTTCCTCTGTTGGTATAACTTTTTCTACCTATAGCAAGTATTCTATATAGTACAACCATATATAGGATAATAATTAAAATGCCAATAGCGGAACCTAATTCCTCAACGGTTATTGTAAAGATAAAATCTGTATATGGTTCAGGTAGATAAAGATATTTTTGGGTACTATTCCCTAGCCCTTTACCGGTTAGGCCACCATTATTAATAGCTATATAACCATTACAGACTTGGTTTCCTGTATCTAATAGTCTGTCACATGGTCTTGTAAAATTTAGTCTTTCTAACTGACGTTCTAGTATTAATTGTTTACCGGATGAAAGCAAGGCAAATGTTGCGAGGACTATAGCTCCTACTCCACCAAATATTAATTTTGTTTTAATACTTTTGGGAACTGGTTCTGCCAGAAAAATTGCGAATACTATTACTAGATATATAATTGTTGTTCCAAGATCAGGTTGGACAAATATTAAAATAGCAATGATTCCGCAAGCAAATAAGGGAAACAGGCTTACCCAATATGACGAAAGGTTATCTTTATTTTTCTCATAATACTCTGCCATCCAAATTATAGAAATAACTTTGATAAATTCACTGGGTTGTAAACTAAATAGACCTAAATCATACCAACTTATAGCTTGATTTTTAGTTTTTCCTATAAAAAGAAGAGCAAACAATGATACCCCCACTCCTAAAAAGAGGGTCCAAGACAATATACCATATAACTTAGTATTAAACTTAATCATAATTAAACTAAAAATGAGGCCTACTAGTAAAAAAGCACCCTGTTTTATAAAATAATTATAAGGACTTGCGGCATGTGTCATATAAGCAGTTACATTAGATGATGAAAAAACCATTATTAAGCCAACAACAAAAAGAATTATAGAAATTATTAATAGTGGTTTGTCAAGGTATTTAAAAACTCTTTTCATGTTAGCCTCCTTATTTTATATAATATCATATATTATATGGTTGTGGCTATTTTAATTAAATATTTCTTTATTTATTTTACAGTCATAATGAACACTTTTTTCAGTTTTACATATCCTATAGTAGAATAACAAAGGAGGCTTAGTTATGTATTATTACGGTGGAGGAAGTTGCGGATGTTCTGGTATGAATTATCAAACTCCTTACTATCCTGTTTACAATTATGGAAATAATAATAATAGTTCTACATACGCTATTATATTAGTATTATTTATATTACTTGTTATTGTAATCGGAACAAGATTTGCAAATTAGAGCTTATGCTCTTTTTTCTTTACTTTTATCTGTTTTTGAGATATAATAACACTGTCAAAAAGGGGTATGGAAGTAAGGAGATGAAGTTATGCTTAAAACAAAGGACATTATAGATGAGAAAAATAAGCTTTTAAGAACAGTAAGTAAGGAAGTAGTTTTTCCTTTAACTGATGAAGATAGAAAAACTATTAATGATATTATTGAATATCTTACTAATAGTCAAATAGAAGAATTAGCACTAAAATATGATTTAAGACCAGGTATGGGAATGGCCGCTATTCAATTGGGAATACCAAAAAGATATTTTGTAGTAGTCCATGAATATGAAGAAAAAAAATTCAATACTTACGTCATTATTAATCCTAAAATAGTTAGTACTTCTACAGAAAAGATTTATGTAACAGATGGTGAAGGATGTTTAAGTGTTAATCGTGAAACTGTTGGTATTACCCCACGATATGCAAGAGTAACTATTGAGGGATATGATATGGATGGTAATAAAATTAGAGTTAGAGGTCGTGAAGAATTAGCTATTGCTTTTCAACATGAATATGACCACTTAAATGGTATATTGTTTATAGATAAGATTGATAAGAAAAACCCATTTAAAGATCAAGATAAAATGAGAGGAATTTAAAAAGACTTGCAGCATTTGCAAGCCTTTTCTTTTTCTATACGAGTGTATATATTTTTTCGTTTTCTGCTTTGTCTAAGTCAAAGACGTTTTTCTTAACTCTAGCTAATCCAGATTCATATGTACCATCAGTTAGTGGTATTCTCTTATTTAAAATATAATTAATTACTGCTAATTTTTCTTCATCAGAAATTACTTTTCCTGTTCCGCGAACAAATATTCCTCTTTTATCTTTTTGGCAGTTAATTTCTAATCTTTCATTAAGTTTTATACTAACATCTTTGGGTGTGAAGTGATACAATAAAAGTAGACAGATAAAAAAAAGAGCTGTTTACTTTTTTAA